>Ga0118677_10000013_pt2 | contig 130007 bp, 117 predicted proteins | sample AliMusrvi5mmetaG_FD_86154 | JGI IMG/M metagenome (GOLD analysis project Ga0118677, IMG submission 86154) | reverse complement strand
CCCTATACCCCGCTTTCCCCTGACCCCGCAACCGTCTGCGCCCGACTGGCGACGCTCTATCAGCTGCAGGAAAACAGTACTCCGTGCATAGTCCTCACCTCGGCCGAGGCTGTGCTGCGCCGGGTTCTTCCGGTCAGCGAACTCAACAGCCGTTGCGAGCTGGTAATTGCCGGTGAGGAAACGGATCCTGACCACTTGATAGCCTCGCTGGTTGCGGCGGGCTACCAGTTATGCGATATGGTTCGCCAGGAAGGCGACCTGGCCGTACGCGGCGGCATCATTGATGTCTTTCCACCTGCAATTGACAGTAACAAGACCGGTCCTCTGCGTATTGATTTCTTCGGCGATACCGTGGAATCAATACGCCTCTTCGATCCTCTGACCCAGCGTTCCCGGCAACAGTTAGACGAAGTGGTTCTCATACCAGCTTCGGATCTTTTGTTTCCGAAGGTTGGCGACCACCATGCCCTGCTAACAACCCTTGATACGGCTGCCGAACACTACCATTGGCCGTCAGACGAGTTCCGAACCCTCCGCGAGCGGTTCGTTACCAAACAACGATTTCCCGGCATGGAATTCATGCTGCCGCTCCTGTACGGTGGCCCGCAACGGCTTCCGACTCTTTTCAAGTACCTGCCCTCCGATACCGCGCTGATCATTAACGATCCCCTCGCAGTCAACCAACGGATGCAGCTGATCAGGGAGCGAATCCAGGCAAATTATACTGAAGCAGTGGCACGCAACGTGCCCGCAATACCTCCAGACGATCTCTTTCTCACCGAGGCCGAATTTCATCAGTCCTGTAGTCAATCCCTACTGGCCAGGATACCGCACCTGCCGGACCCCGATCACCCCGCACCTGCGCTGACGGTACAGACCGGAGACCACAGCCTTCTGACGCAGGAAATCGAGCTGCAGCGCAAAAAAAGGGGACTGCTGGCCCCGTTGGTTGAACGCATTCTCAAGTGGCAGCAAGAGCAGGAGACGATTGTCATTGCCTGCCGCTCTGCCCGGCAGGCCTCACATTTACGTGAGATGCTCACCAACTACCAACTGCGCACCGAATTACGCCTTCCCCCTTTTGACCCGACCGTTGCTCGCGACCACGAACTGGTTTTTTGCTATGAGCACCCCCTGTCGCGCGGGTTTGACCTCATCGCTGAAAAACTCCATTTCCTCTCCGCCTCTGAACTCTTCGGAGAAAAACGACTCGGCAGCAGCCGGCAAAAAAAACGGCCGCGCGATGAAGGCCCCCCCATCCAGATTGATCAGCTGACCATCGGCGATGTGGTCGTGCATCGGGACCATGGCATCGGTATCTTCCAAGGGTTGATCAACATGGAAATTTCCGGGCAACAGGGCGATTTCATGCTGATTGCCTTCCGTGACGACGACAAACTCTATGTCCCGGTGGACCGCCTCCACTGGGTGAGCCGCTATCAGGGCCTCACCGACCAAGAGCCGAAACTCGATAGCCTCGGCTCTCAGCGCTGGCAGGCCGCCAAGAAAAAGGTCAAAGAGGCTGTTTGGAAAATTGCCCAGGAATTGCTTGAGATTTACGCCCGCAGGGCCATGCGCCATGGTCACCGTTTTTCGCCGCCAGGCGATCTCTACCGGCAACTGGAAGAATCCTTTCCCTATGATGAAACCAGCGGGCAGGCCAAGGCCATTGATGACGTCATCGACGATCTGACCCGTGATCAGCCTATGGATCGCCTCATCTGTGGTGATGTTGGTTACGGTAAGACTGAAGTCGCGGCGCGCGCGACCTTCAAGGCGATTGAAGACGGTTTCCAGGTGGCGATTCTCGTCCCAACCACCGTACTGGCCGAACAGCATGCAGTAACCTTTCGGGAACGTTTCGCCTCATTCCCGGTTGAAATCGCCTGCCTTAACCGGTTCCGCACCAACCGGCAGCAAAAAGATATCACCGCCGCCCTGACCGCCGGCAAGGTCGATCTGGTAATAGGAACCCACCGCCTCCTCTCCAAAGATATCCAGTTCAACAAACTCGGTCTGCTCATCGTCGACGAGGAGCATAGGTTTGGTGTGGCCCACAAGGAGAAAATAAAAAAAATCAAGGCCTCTGTGGATGTGCTCACCCTGACCGCCACCCCCATCCCCCGGACCCTGCAGATGTCGCTTCTGGGCATACGCGATCTCTCTGTGATTTCCACACCGCCCCAACAACGACGTTCGGTGAAGACCTTCCTGGCCCGTCACGATCAACTGGTAATCCGTGAAGCGGTCCTGCGGGAACTGGAGCGCGGCGGCCAGCTCTTTTTCGTCCATAACCGCGTCCACTCCATCCACCGCATCGCCGAGACCATAGCCTCCCTGATTCCACAGGCCAGAATCGGTGTTGCCCACGGCCAGATGCCGGGACCGCAGCTCGAAGACATCATGGTGCGTTTCATTAACCATGAGCTGGATATCCTGGTCTGTACCACCATTATCGAATCCGGGCTGGACATTCCCAACGCCAACACGATCATCATCAATCGCGCCGATCATCTTGGCCTCGCCGATATCTACCAGCTGCGAGGCCGGGTCGGCCGCTCCTCCCGGCAAGCCTATGCATATCTGCTGGTGCCCTCACTGGACCACCTCACTCCGGATGCCCAGCAGCGTTTACGCGCGCTGATGGATTGCTCCGAGCTGGGCGGCGGGTTCAAATTGGCAATGAACGACCTGCAGATCCGAGGCGGCGGCAACCTGCTCGGGGTCTCGCAGTCCGGTCATATCGCTGCGGTCGGCTACGATCTCTACCTGGAATTACTGCAATCAACGGTCGCGGATCTGAAACGAAAAGCAGCGGAAGGCACCGAATCGATCACCCCTACAGACATCGACCCCGAGATCAAACTCAAGGTTGCAGCCTTCCTGCCAGACAGCTATATTCAAGACACCAGCCAACGCTACCAGGCCTATCGCCGGATCGCTGTCGCTGGCAACAGTACGGAGGAGGAACTCGCTGATCTCCAGGAAGAGCTGATCGACCGGTACGGTTCTCTGCCCCGCGAAGCCCAAACCCTACTGGCAATCATTAGCCTCAAACAACAGCTGCGCAGCCTCGGCATCAATAAATTGGAGCAGGGGCCTGACGCCCTGATCTTTTCGTTTGTCGCCAATTCGACGGTCGAACCGCAACGACTGCTCACACTCATTCAACAAAAACCGGACAAAAAACGACCGGCCAAACCCATTCGCCTGACCCCTGACCAACGGCTCATCGTGCCCATAAGCAGCCACGACGAGCTCTTTGTCCGCATTCAGGCCATATTGCAAACCTTGAAGGGATAACCGTAATGAACAGTACCCAAGCACCCTGTGAAAAAATCTTCCCGGCACTTCCCTGGCAAGAGATTGATACCGTTCTCCTCGACATGGACGGAACCCTGCTCGACAAACATTTTGACGACTATTTCTGGGAGCAGTATCTCCCGGAACATTACAGTCTGCTCCATGACATCTCCATTGAAGAAGCCAAGGCGCAATTGCTGACCCGTTATCAGAAAGTCAAAAACACCCTCGACTGGGCGGATTTGAATTTCTGGTCTCATGAACTGGGAATTGATCTGCAGGAACTCAAACTCCGGATTAATCACCTCATCGGTGTTCATCCGTATGTAATTGAATTTTTGGAATATTGTTTAAAAACTCGAAAGAAACTCTATTTAATCACCAACGCCCACGAGAGCACCTTGTCGATCAAACTGGAGCAGACCGCGATCGGTCCATGGTTTGATCGGATCGTCTGCGCGGAGGAGGTAGGACTTGCAAAGGAGGAACCGCTTTTCTGGGAACGCCTCGAAAAAATGCTGCACTTTGATAGGACGAGGACTCTTCTGGTCGATGATACCGAAAAAGTCCTGTTTTCAGCCCAGAACTACGGCATGACGCATCTCATCTTTGTTGCCCGCCCCAGCAGCCGCCAACGGGTACAATACTCCTGCCATTTCCCGTCGATCGAATACTTCAAAGAACTGCTGCCCAAATAATTACAATTGGGAGAAAAAAAAAGCCATCCCGCAGTTAACGGAATGGCTTGAAGCAATACCGGCGTTAAGATCAAGGGGCAACCTTGATCGGAGTCCTTTCTCAGGCTTTTTTCTTGGCCTTTGTGCTCCCTGTATTTTTCTTCTTGAGTTCTTCCACTTCCTTTTGCAAGGTTTGCACAGACTCGGTCAGCGGTTGGGGGTCAAACCCTTTTATTTCTCCTTTCTGTTCGAGCGACTCCAAGCGGGCCGGGATATCGCCGAGCATTTTTTCCGGTGTAATGGCCTGCAGCTGCTGTACAGTATCGCCGAGCTTGCCTTCTAAGGAGGCAACAGCATCCTGGACGGTGCCGAGGACTTTACCGGAGTTGGCTATCTCACCGGCAATAACCTCCAGCTGTCCGGCAGCAGCAAAACCCGAACTCTTTTCCTCCACAACCTGTATTTTAGCATTTAGAGAGACGAATTGATCGTGCAGGGCCTGTTGATTATCGGTGATTTTCTTAACCTCACCGGCAATAATGGCCTGCAATTCGTTTTTAAGCTGCTCGCTGTCGACAGCGTCCTGGACAGGGTGGCTGCACTGCGATTCGTGACACTTGAGGGAACCCAGGCAGGAGCAAAGCGGTACGCAGAGAGCGAGAACCGATCGTTTTACCCCTGCATACATCGCCACGGCAGTTTCCTTGCTGACCAGGGAAACCGCAAAAAGAAAAATACCTACAAGAAAGGCGATGCAGACCGCCAAACCTATCACCATGGCAAAGGCCCACTGGACCAGGTGGAAAGCGCCGATAATGATCATGCCGACCGAGTTAAGGACGCTCCCCTCGGACGAAACGCTGGTCAAATAGGCCAATAGCACAAAAACAAAAAGCACAACCGCTGATTTGATAAGCGGAGTACGCATCATATTCGCTTTCATAATTCACTCCTCCGTTAGGAAACTCGCTGCCCAGTCTTGCATAATCAAAGTAAAAAAGCATACTCCGCAAGGTGCAACGTATCAGGTAATTTTGTGTATTTCTAGTGTATTTACTTTCGAACGGCAAGGGAAATGTGCGCTCGCAGTGACAAGTGCCATCCTCTTCTATACCGGGTTATTCACCGGGTAGCTGACTTACCCCAGGCCGTTTAATTCCGCCAGTTTCCGCTCAATAAACGCCATTCGATAGAGATCGAGAAAATGGCTAGCCAAAATCCTCAAAACGCTCTTTCCTCGCCCCCTGATTCAGCTCTGCCAGGTCAGCTCGGAGGACGACCTACACTTCCTGTTCATCCACTCGCCGCATCCCCTCCATGATCAAGCCCATGAAACCGCCAATCACTGGAAGCTCCTTTTCCTCTATGGAAAGCCCGGAGGTATAGGTAAACGTGCCCTCTCCTTTTGCCAGCAAGACAAAGAATGCCTCTTTTCCGGTTAATTCTTTGTATTGCGCCTTGACCAACTCCCCCTCGTTGAAGGTGATTACAGCACTACCATCATCGAGAACCAGCTGCACCTTGCCGGTTTTCTGACTGGAATTGATCAGCTGAAACAATTCAACGGGATTGATTTCCGACAGTTTACCTGTCATTCCCGAACTAATGGTGCCAGCCCGCATGGTGTTGGCTTGCGAGCGATCCACCAACATTCTGTAGAAAAATACTTGCAACACGGGGTATTTGTTGAGAATGTGCTTAAAATCCTTGCTGGACAGGGTCGCGAGGTTGGTCTTTTCCCGGGTATGGATGGAGGTCGTTACCGGTTCGCCGGACAGCAGACTCATTTCACCAAAAATATCTCCAGCGATCATCTCGGAAAGGGTCTGCCCTTCATCGCCGATAACCGCGACCCGACCTTCCAGCACAATATAAAGGTTTGTGCCGGGGTCACCTTTTTTCAAAACAATTTTATTGTCACTGTACTCCTTCAATTGCAATTGGGCGGTAAGATCACGCAGGCTGTCTTCATCCAGCGGTTCAAAAATGTCCAGACGACGGAGTACATCGAAAAATTTATCCAGATGACGCATCCTTGCTCGTTGCTCGGCAACCGCCAACAACTTCATCTGCAACGTGGCGAATTCTTTCTCTTTTTTAAATTCAAACCGAATCAGGCCGACACAGCCGCCACATTCGAATTTGATTTTTTTGATACCAGAGGGGGAAAACCGCTCCAGACTCTGCTTTTCAGCGACGGCCTTCATCAACTCGCGCACCATCATCAGGCACACGGGCTTGGCCTCGGGAACAGTTAAGGCATCGGTTTCCACCTTGAACTCCTCGCCGACATTGTAAATCGGGCAGGAGCGTTCCTCGGTGATAATAAAAATTGCGTTACGGTACTCCATGTAACCGCTCCTCTAGGAATCCGCAGATCCTCACAAAAAAATCGAAAACTGCCGGCAAAGCAAAAGACTCCTCTTCACTTTTCAGTCGGAACGCCCCAATAGCAGATAGATGAGAATTCCGAGTATCCCAGCCCCCCCGAAGAGGACCGGCAATATCTTGGCGATCCGCAGTTCTCCACCGACCACCAGGGTTTGCATATAGGGCGTTCCCGAAGCATACCAGACCCCCAGTATTATTCCCAGAATAGCCAGGTCACGAAAGGCCTGTTTATAGAGAAGATATCCCGTGCCCGCTACAAAGGGCACCAGAAACCAGGGATTGGTAAACAAGCCCGCATAATCAACATCTCTGATCTGTTCCTGCAGGTGTGTTGCCTGCACAAAACGCCCTATGGGCTCAATGATCGCCCCAAAATTCATAAGTATTCTCCTTCGTTGAATGCACGGGGTTCAATTCCAACACCAGAAATCAGGCCCTGCTGGTGTTCATGGCAGCCGCCTCAGCAATCCGCGCACCTGCCAGACAAAAAAAATCCCGAAATATCCCGTATTGATTCATGGTATCAATGCCTGGCCGGTTCGTCAAAATGAAAACGATCCATCGCCCTTTTCCCCGGTGGTTCCCCGTTCACCTTCATCCACATGGCCAATGCAGACGACCCAGGCACCTTGGCCTTGCCTTGAAACATGGTTTTTATTGCGACCGCAAAGGAATGCATGGTAGTAAAAGCATGTTGTCGTAAACAACGCCTCATAGCATTTGACTACAAAGTGACAACTATGCGAATTTCCGAAAATCTGTTACACTTCAAGTCCGACTTAACCAGGCGATTGGTGCAAGGTTGCCCCTATTATTCATTTATAGCTCCTTAGACGATACTCGCTGCCATTCAATAATCACGCTATCCGACCCGACGATGTCCTGCCATGAGTAGTATTCTGACCCCCCAACAATCGGTTTTTTCGGCTATGCTGCAAGAGGGCCCCTTTGCCATTGAGAATGCCCCGCCTCTGGCACATCCCTTCTCTCGAGAGACCAAGGCTTGGGTTAAAAAAATTCATGACAACCAGCTGCTGAAAACCAAATACCGCTCAGTACGCAATCAGATCTTCGATCTCCTGGGTATCAATACCTTTGACGAGATCCTGGTGCTGATCCATGACAAAACGCTACGGGCCGAAGCAGCGGGGCGGGCCCACCTCCTGCTCGGCAATATGTTCGGGATTGAAGGCTCAAGCCGGGAAGTCATTCGTCATCTCAACGAATACGCCCGGACTGCGGATGATGTCATCAGCTCGCTGCGTGCCAAAGTGCTCGCCCCCTACAGTTCCCATATCGAAACCACCAACGAAATTGTTACCGCCTGGGATCCGGTCGAGCTGTTGCTGGCTCTTTTTGATGACCGATATCATAAAAAAGCGCGCTTTGAAGCAAAAAGAAAACTGGCCCTCATGGGGTTGGCCGGTTCGATTGACCAGAGGGAACGGGAAACGCGGATTGCTGAAAAATTTTCCGGATTTCTTAATTTCCTCAATGCCTACGTCTGGAGTCCCGATTACAAGATCGGCGATCTTGACATCCGCTATCTCTACAGCACCCACAACAAAAAAGACTTCAGCTGCACCACGGTCACGGTGCTCTCTGAACAGGAAGCGCTCTCGGTAACGCCGATCGCAGGGGAAAAGCTCACCCTGATCAAACGGCGGCGGTTTCGCGATAACGATGCCGACATCCCCATCTATGTCACCATCCGCAAAAAACCGCCCGCGGCCAAGGTTCTCAAACTGCTGCGTAAGAACGAAAAAAATCCGGCGACCGCCGTTGATGATGAACTGGGGCTGATGGCGGTACTTGACTCGGTGAACGATGTCAAACGATTCGTCCGCCATCTGACGCGCAGTGCTGCCAGAGCCAAGTCCTTTATGACCCTGGAGGACATTTCCGACACGCTCACTAGCGGCGAATACGCCAGTACCGCTACCGGCAGCTCAGGCAAGACTTCCATGCTCAAATTCTTTGCCCGGACCGGCGGCATGCGGATCGAATTCATCATTCACACCAACCGATCCTACCTGAATTACATCTATCAGCGTGATGTTGCCCACGACGAATACGAGGTCAAACGGATTTTCGACACCGGAGTGGTCGAATTTCTCTTTCCGCCGGACATCTATCGTCTCGACCTGCAAAAAATTCGCGATCACCAGTTGGCCTGGTTTAGAAAACAGATAGAAGAAAACTGACCGCAAAACTGCGTATGTGGGAGACGATTATTCCCTCCCAAAAAAGCAAGGCGAACTCTGGTTCTCACCTAGGTATCTTCGGTAGACACGACGCCTGCCTTCCTTGACCACGCAAGCGAACAGGCTTTGCTTTGTTTCCTATTGCAGTGGTGCGTCGTTGAAGAATTGCAGCGACAGATTTTCCCCTTCCCCTGCTGAGATCTGGTACCGGCCCTGAGGCATCAGCGTAAAACCCTGGGCACTCGCCACAGGAAGGATGGCTGCAAAGAGTTGTTGCGCCTCTGCAGCATCCGTCTCAACATTGGCATAAAACAAGAGGATTTCTCCCACTGTCCCGAACTGGAGAAGAAAATGGTTATCCTTGATGAAGACCAGATCCTCGTAGGCATAGGTCACCTCGACGCCGATCTGCTCCAATATTTCCTTCACCGCGCCCAACGGCCTGTATTGCAATCCCATGGTCACTCCCTCCTCACAACGCTTTAACCTAGGCCTAAGTGCGACGGGCTGAGGATCGAGGGAACCGCCGATGCCCGTCGCCAACACCCCCCCCCCGCCTTTCCCGGGTGACACGTCTTAAAAAATATTACTTCGTTGACCCCTCTTTGGGGCTGTACGTCCTGATCGACTGGATAGCCTGCCAGTCGTAATAACTGTTGATCATCTTGCCCTCTTCTTCCTCGGTGATCCTGATAAAACTCTCTCCCAAAAACAGTATCGCACTCTCAAACCGTTTGCCCTCGTTAATCTGCAGGGCAACGCCATTGCGCAACTTACGCGACAAGGTGCCATGTACCGGCACTGAAGCGTATTCAAAAATCTTTTCCCATGTATCTTTCATACCATCTGTCTCCTGAAGTACCCTCCGTAAAGACCGGGGTGCGGTCAGTTCCCTTGTCCTGATAGAGAGCAAATCCTGAGCCAGACAATAGATGACAAACAATCTTCTACTATTTAGGGGTGTTACATTTAACCATTACCGATCCTGCCTAAAATCAAGACGAGACAACGATAGGCAAAAACGTGCAACATTGGACAATTTTGTCACTTAGGGGCACAATCCTGCACGCTGTATTTCCTTCAACATCTTCCTGTTCTTCGCCTCAGGCACAAACATTGACGCTTCCGTCTGTGCCGCGCCATCCTGATGCTGCACATTCTTTGGGCCTCACGCCTCTTGAGGATATGCAGAAAATCCTGTTATAGTGGCTGCTCACTTTCTACGCATAGGAGGCATAGTATGATGCAACATCTGACTACCGGGGTCGCGGTGCTGGGCGGCGGACCTGGCGGGTATACGGCGGCCTTCCGGGCGGCCGATCTCGGTTTGGAGGTCTGTCTGATCGAACAGGGCCAGCGGCTCGGCGGGGTCTGCCTCAATGTCGGCTGCATTCCCTCCAAGACGCTGCTCCACGCCGCAGCCGTGATCGAAGAGGCGCAAACCGTCTCCGCAGCCGGAATTGTTTTCGGGGTGCCGCAAATCGATATCGAGGCCCTGCGCAGCCACAAAGCCGGGATCATCACCCAATTGACCGGCGGTCTCGACAGCCTGTGCAAAGCCCGCAAGATCACCCGAATCAACGGCCATGGCACTTTTATTGATACAAACACTATCCAGGTCAACGGCACGGACGGCCCAACCAGGGTCAGCTTTGCCCATGGCATCATCGCCACCGGCTCCAGCCCCTTTCGTCTGCCGGGATGTCCGGACGATCCCCGCATCTGGGATTCCACCAATGCCCTGGCCCTGACCGCGGTTCCCAAGCAACTGCTGATCATCGGCGGCGGCATCATCGGCCTGGAGATGGCCCAGGTCTACCACGCCTTGGGCTCGGAGATTACTATCGTCGAGATGCAGGGGCAGATTATCCCGGCCGCAGACCGTGATCTGGTGCAGCCCCTGTTTTTAAAATTGAAAAAGCGGTACCACATCTACACCCAGACTCGGGTAGCAGAAATCACCGCGGAAACGAGCGGCATTGCAGTCAAATTTGCAGGCGACAAGGCACCGGCAGCCGATTGCTTCGATGCCGTGCTGGTGGCGGTGGGCCGGCAGCCCAATACCGGAGGTTTTGGCCTGGAGTCCATCGGTCTGACACTTGATCCACGCGGCTTCATTGCAGTCAATGAGCGTCAGGAGACCGCGATCCCGCATTTGTATGCGGTCGGCGATGTGGTCGGCGAACCGATGCTGGCCCACAAGGCCAGCCATCAGGGCAAGGTGGCGGCCGAGGTCATTGCCGGCCGCACATCGGCCTTCACCCCGACAGCCATCCCCTCGGTGGCCTATACCGCCCCCGAGATCGCCTGGGCCGGGCTTACCGAAAAAGAGGCGGAACAGCAGGGTATTGCTTACCAGAAAGGCAAATTTCCCTGGGGGGCCAGCGGTCGCGCCCTGAGCGCCGGAGTTGCGAATGGGGTCACCAAGGTTCTGTTTGATCAGGTCACGGGCCGCATCATCGGCGCCGGTATCTGCGGCCACAACGCGGGCGAACTGATCCATGAGGCGCTGTTGGCCCTAGAGATGGGGGCCACGGCCGCAGACATCGCCAACACCGTTCATGCCCACCCGACCCTGGCCGAAACCTTTGCCTGTGCCGCCGAGATGGTCAACGGCTCAATCACCGATGTCCTGCCGCCGAAACGATAGCAGCGGGCACCACTCTCTCACCCCTTAGCCATAAACCTTTGCCAAGCCAATGATCCTTGCCCTCGATACCCCTCTGGATATGCACCTGCATCTGCGTGAGCAGGAGATGCTGCATCGGGTCACTCCTTTCAGCGCCCTACCGTTCGCCGGCGGCGTCATTATGCCTAACCTGGTCCAGCCGGTGGATTCGTTGACGCGGCTGCTGGACTACAGGGCCGCCATCACCAAGGCCTGCGGCCTTGAGATCTTCACTCCCTACATGACCCTTTTCTTCCGCGCCTATTCCCGACAAGAACTGCTGGCAGCGCGCGAAGAGATCATCGGCATCAAACTGTATCCGGCCGGAATCACCACCCAGAGCGAGGCCGGGGTGGCTGATTTCGACCGGATCGGCGACACCGTTGCCCTGCTTGAAGAACTCGATATTCCGCTGCTGGTACACGGCGAGACCAGCGGCTTTGTTATGGAGCGGGAGCGGGAATTCCTCACGGTCTATCAATGGCTGGCCGAAACCTTTCCCCGATTGCGAATCGTCATGGAACACATTACCACTGCCGAGGCGGTCGCCTTTCTCGAAAAATTCGATCAGGTCGCAGCCACCGTCACCCTGCACCATCTCATGATTACGCTCGACGATATTGCCGGCGGCCTGCTGCAGCCCGATCTCTTCTGCAAGCCGATCGCGAAAACACCACGCGACCGGCAGGCCCTGCGGCAAGCTGTATTCCAGGGCTATCCCCGAATTCTCTTTGGCTCGGATTCCGCCCCCCATCCCCGACATAAAAAAGAGTGCTGCGGCTGCGCTGCCGGAATCTTCTCGGCCCCGGTTGCTCTGCCTGGACTTGCGCAACTCTTTGAAGAGGCAGATTGCCTGGAACGGCTGCCCGCCTTTGTCAGCAACAATGCCCGGGAGTTCTACCGGATCACCCCACCACAAAAATTGGTGAACCTCCAGCGTACCGCCTGGCGCGTCCCCGAGCAGTACGGCACGGTACGTCCTTTTTTGGCAGGCCAGGAACTTAGATGGTCTTTGGTAGATGCACAGAGGAACGACTGAAATGGCGATGAAAAAGAAACAAGCAGGGCTGGTCTACTCCACCGAACAGGGGCGGATCTGTCCTGGATGCAGTCGACCAGCGGCGGACTGTACCTGCAAGGCAAAAGCAACAGCCCCCAAAGGAGCCGGTATTGTCCGGGTGGGGCGGGAAACCAAAGGCCGCAAAGGCAGCGGCGTGACGATCATTACCGGTCTGCCGTTGGAGACGGCTGCGCTTAAGGAATTGGGCAGCCTGTTGAAGAAGCGATGCGGCACTGGCGGCACGGTCAAGGACGGGTCCATTGAAATCCAGGGCGACCACCGCGACCTCCTGATGGAGGAGCTGCAAAAACTTGGGTATCCCGCCAAACGAGCCGGAGGCTGACAAAAAAAAGGGTGGATCGAATAATCGATCCACCCTTTTCTATCCTCTTTTTTCTTCATCCGGCTCTCACCGGAACTTGCAAAAATCTTCTATTGGTCAGGCATACAGGTTTATGGACTTCGACTCCGTACCCTCTGTCCCCTGGCTGGCTTCTTGGCTTTTCGTCGCTCCGCTTTCCTTGCTTTCCTCAGACGGCCCTTGGGTTACGGGAGGTTGCGATTGCTGGACAACTTGCCCGCCGCTCTTCTGCGCAGGCAGCTGATAGATCTGACTGTTCATCGTTCCACTAACGCTGTTAATGCTCATAATAACCTCCGTGTTATTAACCAGATCGTACGTATCTCTTCAGTCTGTCCCCTGGAATGCGGTCATGCCGTGGTGTTGATGATGCCGCCGGTTTCAGGCATCCCGGAAACAGGGACAGGTTGCCCAGAAGATTGAACCGTTTGGTTTTGCATCAGTCCCGCAACCGTCTTGCTGATCAGATCACCGGCCAGCTGCGGCTGTTCGTTTGTCGCCCGCAGCACCGCACCGCTGATCAATTCCTTAAGATTGGCAATGCCGGTGATCTGCATAGTTTATTTCCAGTATTAATCTAGTAACCATTCTTAAATATTAAGAGCTACCGACAAAAGAGTCAACGCACGATTAATACCGCCCCGAAAAGAGCACCCGGCTTTCCTTAAAATTCCATGCCGCCGTTCGGCAAGGATACGTTCACCGGTCGCCCTAACACCTTTCCTACCTACAGCCTGCGCTTGATCGCCTGCGCCAATTCATGGACAGCCATGGCGTAATAGGTACTGTGGTTGTAGCGGGTGATGGTATGAAAATTGGGGTGACCTATCAGGTATTGATCATAGCTTGAGTGGCGCAGCTGTAGCAGGCACAAGGGCCCCTGGCCGTGACAAGGGCTTACCGGATGCAAACCAGCCTGCTGCAATGCGGCGAGTGAATACTGAGTTTCTATGCCCGTCTCAAGATTCACAGCGCCCTTGGTCTGCAAGGGCGTGGTCACGGGTTGCCCCGGTTGCCAGCCATGCTGCGCAAAGTAGTTGGCGACGCTGCCGATGGCATCTTCTGGGTCCCACAGATCCCGCCGACCATCACCGTTAAAATCAACCGCCCATTGCAAAAAGCTGCTGGGCATAAATTGACCGAGTCCCATAGCCCCTGCAAACGAACCCACGGGTTGAGCCGGGTCGATGCCCTCATTCCGCGCCATCAGCAGAAAATTTTCCAGCTCACCACGAAAGTACTCACCGCGCCGAGTGTAATCAAAACCCAGGGTGGTCAACGCATCAACAACGCGATGATTGCCCACGAAGCTGCCGAAGGTGGTTTCAACGGCCAATATGCCGAGGATGTATTCTTCAGGCACGCCGTATTGCCGACTGGCGCGCTTAAGCGCATCACGATGACGGCGGGCAAAATCAACTCCGGCGCTAATGTGGCGCTCGTCCAGAAATTTCTCCCGGTAGCGAGCCCATCCGCCTGCACTGGGTTTACCTTTTAAGGTCTGATCTGACTTAGCGAGATAGTCGAGCGTCCAGTTTTTGCGGCGGACCTGCGAAAACACGCCCATCAGGTATTCGCGCTCAAAGCCATGTTTCTGCACCATTTTATCGACAAATTGCTGCAAGCTGGCATAGCCGGAAAAATCCCCGGTGATACGCTGCGCATGATACGGGCCGACACAGCGACGCACAGACACATCCGAGGGATTACTGGTTGTTGAGCGATTTGTTTGCACGCTGGCCGGTTGATCGATTTTACCGGGCTGCATCGCGCAAGCGGTCAGGCCCAACGAGAGCAGCACCGCGCCAAGCTTAAGGCGTAGTGAACCACGGAGCAGGGCAAAGCGAGGGGATGACCGGCGTGAACTCCGCTTATGCGAATCATGGAATAGCCGATAGAAGGGGGTGGTAGTGGTCATGATGAGGTGGTCCGAATAATTTGATAGATACGCCCGGCTCTTGCGGTTGCCCTTATCGGTTATCGATGAGCAGCATTGATCTCCGCCAAAGCCGCACTCCCCGGGCAAAGATCGACCTCGCCGAGGCTGTTGAGCGGCCGCTCGCAGGTGTTGAGAATCTCGTGGGTGTCGGAGCTCTCCGGGTTGACATAGAGTACCCCGGTGAGGATCATGCCTTGGGCTTTGTGGTCCTCAAGGGTATCGATGGCCTGCCGCCGGTCGGTAATATCGGGGCCATCCGGGTGTTTATGCAGGTTGATGACCGAGTTGTCGTGCAGGGTCACCGTCTCGGTCACGTCCTCCTGATATTCGGTGGTGATGCTCGGGCGGACGGGAACGAAATCAAAGGTGTTGGTAGCCTCGCTGTGCTCCCGCACCCAATGATAACTCTTGGTCGATTCGGGGTTATTGTTGAAGGTGACGCAGGGCGAAATAACATCGATAAAGGCCAGGCCGCCATGCGACAAACCGGCCTTGATCATCGGCACCAGCTGCTGCTTGTCGCCCGAAAAACTGCGGCCGACGAAACCAGCGCCCAGCTGGATGGCCAGTTCGCAGAGATCGATGGATTCCAGGGCATTGGCCGGACCTTTTTTGCCCTTGGAACCTTTATCGGCGGTGGCCGAATATTGGCCTTTGGTCAGGCCGTAGCAGCCGTTGTTCATGACGATGTAGAGCATGTGCAGGTTGCGGCGCACCGCATGGATGAACTGGCCCATCCCGATCGAGGCGGTATCGCCGTCGCCGGAGACCCCCAGGTAGATGAGATCGCGGTTGGCCATGTTGGCCCCGGTGGCAATAGAGGGCATCCGGCCGTGCACCGAATTAAAGCCATGCGACTTGCCGAGAAAATAGGCGGGCGTTTTCGAGGAGCAGCCGATGCCCGACATCTTGGCAATCCGGTGCGGCGGCAGAGCCAGTTCAAAGCAGGCCTGGATAATGGCGTTGCTGATCGAATCATGGCCGCAACCGGCACATAAGGTGGAGATGAGCCCTTCATAGTCGCGACGGTTAAAACCGGCCGCATTGGGCAGGAGGTCAGGATGACGAAAGGTCGGTCGGGTAAAGGTCATTGGACACCTCCTGGGTCGGATACAGCTAGTTGCGGCAAGAGGCTGCGCTCCTGCAGCGCCGTATCGAACGCGCGGCTCAAAAATCGGCTGGCCACGGGCAGACCATCAAAGCTGGTGATGGCAACGAGTTTCGCAGGCAGCAGGTTCCCCTCGTTGATCAGCAGGGAGCGCATCTGGCCGTCACGGTTCTGCTCGATTACGAAAATCAGGTCATGCTGGGCGATGAAATCCATCACCTCCTGCTGGAAAGGAAAGGCGCAAATCCGCAGGCTGTTGATCGCCAGACCCCGGAGGTGGAGACGATCGATCACCTCATCGGCCGAATGGGTAGTGGTGCCGTAAAAAATCGCCCCCACTTTGGCTTGGGGGTCACGGATGTTGGCCTTGGGCGGAGGGACCAGACTTTTGGCGGTCTCCCATTTCACCAGCAAGCGCTCCATGTTGCGCACATAGCTGGTACTGTCTTCGGTATAGCCGGAGTGTTCGTCGCGGGACGTGCCCCGGGTAAAATAGGCCCCTTTGCTGGGATGGGTTCCCGGATAGGTACGATAGCAGATGCCGTCACCGTCCCTGTCGAGATAGCGTCCCCAATCCGTGGTCAGGGCCTCCAACTGGGCAGCGTCGAGGACCTTGCCCCGGTCGTATTGCCTGGCCGCATCCCAGTGCAGCGGCGGACATTGATGATCGTTCATACCCAGATCGAGATCGCTCATCACGATCACCGGCGTTTGCAGCCGCTCCGCCAGGTCAAAGGCAGCGGCGGTCATCTCGAAGCATTCCTTGGGGTCGCTGGGGAAAAGCAGCACCTGCTTGGTGTCGCCATGGGAGGCATAGGCGCAGGCCAGGAGATCGGACTGCTGGGTGCGGGTGGGCATGCCAGTGGAGGGCCCGGTACGCTGAACATCAATCAGCACCACCGGAATCTCGGCGAAATAGGCGAGCCCCAGAAATTCGGCCATGAGCGAGATGCCCGGACCCGAGGTGGCAGTAAAGGCCCGGGCTCCGTTCCAGCAGGCCCCGATAACAATACCGATCGCGGCCAGTTCGTCTTCAGCCTGAACAATGGCTACCTTGATCCGGCCGGTTTCGGCTTCCATGCGGAATTTTTCGGCATAATTGCCAAAGGCCTCGATCACCGAGGTGGAAGGGGTGATCGGATACCAGCCGACCACGGTGGCCCCGCCATAGAGGGCCCCCAGGGCGGTGGCGGCATTACCATCCATAAAGATAGCGTCCCCTACTCGGTCGCTGCGACCAATCGAGAGTTTGCACACACCGGGAAAATGCTCGCTGGCATACTGATATCCCAGCTCCAGGGCCTGGATGTTGGGCGCGGCCAGTTTCGGATTCTTGCGGAACTGCTTGTTGAGGCTATCGATCAAAACCTGCAATTCCATGTCGAGGAGCGAGGCCAACGCCCCGACATAGATAATATTTTTAAGCAGAGGCCGCATGCGCGGATTCTCAAAAGAATCGTTGCACAACTGGGTCATGGGAATACCAATCACCACGACATCGTCGCGCTGGAAGGTCTCGGGCAGCGGCTTGGAAGAATCAAAGATGAAATAGCCGCCGGATACGAGCCCGTCGTAGTCCTGACGCAGGGTCTGGCCGTTGACCGCCACTACCATATCGACCTCGCCGCGCCGGCCCAGATAGCCGTGCTCATTGACCCGAACCTCGTACCAGGTCGGCAGACCTTGAATATTGGAGGGAAAGATATTCTTGGGGCTCACCGGCACCCCCATCCGGAACACCGCTTTGGCGAACAAGTTGTTGGCACTCGCCGAGCCGGAGCCATTGACGTTGGCAAAACGGATGACCAAATCGTTGACACCTTCCAACTGCTTCATAGTTGTCCTGCCTGTGCTGATTGATAGAAAAATTTTTGCATCTCCCAGGCCGAGGTCGGACAGCGCTCGGCACAGATACCGCAGTGCAGACAGACGTTCTCGTCCTTGACCATCACCCGCCCGGTGGGCAGCGGCCCGGAAACATAGAGGCTCTGCCCAAGGTCCAGCGCCGGGGCTCTGAGCCGCGTGCGCAGATCTTCTTCCGTGCCGTTGTCGATAAAATTGATACAACTCTCCGGGCAGGCATCGACACAGGCGTCGCACTCGATGCAGTCCGCCACATGAAAAACCGTCTGCACATCGCAGTTGAGGCAACGCAGCGATTCGGTCTGACCGACTCTCTGATCGAAACCGAGCTCAACTTCCAAAAGACGGTCTTGCAACGATTTAGCCTTGCTCATCATCGGCACGGCCTGCCGTTGGGTGTCTGCGACTTGGTTATGATAGAGCCAGTCGTGCACCCCCATTTTCTGGCCGGCGAGGTTGACCTGCGGTGCCGGACGCTCGGTCAGAGGCTTGCCCTGACAGAATAGATCGATAGAGATGGCCGCCTCATGGCCCTGGGCCACGGCGGTAATGATGTTGCGCGGCCCGAAGGCAGCATCGCCGCCGAAAAAGACCTGGGGCAGTGAGGCCTGCAGGGTCTGGGGATTGAGCACCGGCAACCCCCATTGATCGAACAGAATATCGACATCCGGCTCGATCCAGGGAAAGGCGTTCAGCTGGCCCACCGCCAGCAGAACCTCATCGCACGCTATGAACACAGGCGGTTCACCCAGCCCCCGCCCTTTCTCAAACTGCATCCCCACCAACCGTCCGTTCTGGATGACAAAGGCCAGCGGCGAGTGGTTGTCGATAATTGGTATATCTTCATGCAGGGCTTCATCGATCTCCCAGTGCGAGGCCTTCATTGCAGTGCGCGGTCCCCGCACCACCACCTGCACCTCCTCTCCGCCCATCCGCCGGGCGGTGCGGCAGCAGTCCATAGCGGTATTACCGCCGCCGATGACCAACACCCGTTTACCGATCCTAGTGACATGGCCGAAGACCACCCCGGCCAGCCAGTCAATGCCGACATGAATTTTCCCGTTGCCTTCCTGCCGTCCCGGCAGATTGGGCAGGTCGCGACCGCGTGGGGCGCCCGTGCCGACAAAGATGGCATCGTAGTCCTGGGCCAGCATCGCCTTCATGCTGGTGACCCGGTGATTGAAATGGGTGGTGACCCCCATGTCGAGGATGTAGTTGACCTCAGTGGCTAGCACCGCCTCCGGCAGACGGAAAGAGGGCAGCTGGCTGCGCATGAAACCACCGCCTTTTTCCTGCTCGTCATAGAGGTCGATTTCATAACCAAGCGGCATCAGGTCACGGGCCACGGTCAGAGAAGCCGGACCGCCGCCAATCAGGGCGATCTTCTTGCCATTCTTAATTTTGGGAATCTCAGGGAACAACGCCGTTACCCCGAGATCACGGTTATCGGCGCAGACCCGCTTCAAGCGACAGATAGCCACCGGTTCCTGTTCCACGCGTCCCCGGCGGCAGGCCGGTTCGCAGGGACGGTCGCAGACCCGTCCGAGAACGCTGGGAAAAACATTGGAGACCCAGTTGATCAGATAGGCCTCGGTATAACGTTTTTCACTAATCAGACGAATATATTCCGGAACCGGGGTATGGGAGGGGCAGGCGAACTGGCAGTCGATGACCTTATGAAAGTATTCCGGATCTTCGATATCTGTTGGTTTCAAGGGCGCAACTCCGGGGTTGAAAGAAAATAGAAACAAAAAGAAAACAAGAATACTTGTTATATGAGCCAGAATATATAAAAGAGGGGGGCAAAGAAAGGCTTTTCTCGACAGCTACGAAGAAAAGCCTCCTCATTCTCCCATTGGAATGCCAATCCTGTAAAACAGGAAAATAAAAAGCGGCCTGTTCGTTTTTCCGAATTATTTTCATGGAGAATTTGCAATGGCTCTGGTTCTATGAGACACTAGAACTTGAGAGAAATAAAAAAAATAGCCCAGCAAATCAGGACATAGCATCTTTTGCACAAGACGCACAACAACGAATTCGTTTAACGATCCTGTTTTGTTGTAACAGGTACGCCCCTTGCCATACGGAATGACCCAATCAGCTGATATGGTCACCAGGTAGACAGAATATGCGATCAAGCCTCAGCAAAAAAATCCTTTTCCCCGCCCTGATCACAATCACGCTTGGGCTCATGACCGTACTGTTTTTTTCCTATCTCAATGCGCATACCGTTGTGGAGCAGGAACTGACCAGACGGTTGGAGCGGGAGGTGCAACTCACTGCCAAATTAATCGACAGCTGGCTGCAGGCGAGGATGGCTGATCTTGTTATCTGGTCCGGCCAGGAAATTATCCCCGAAGCCCTAACAGGAAAAAACGGCAACGGCAAGCGTGCCCGCGAAGAGGCACAAAATCTCCTAGCCACTTTGCAAAAAGGGTATCCGTTCTATGACAGCATCTTTCTTGCTGATCTGCAGGGGGAAACGATTGCCATTTCATCCAAGAACGTGGAATCGTATGCCGATGTCCGCTTGGCTGATCGCCCCTATTTCCAAGAAACCCTGCAAGGCAAGACCGTTGTTTCTCCGATCATCATCAGCAGATTTTCCGCCAAAAAAGTTTTCACCATAACGCTGCCGATAGCGGTTAATGGCACCATTGTCGGCCTTATCGGTGGCGCCGTGCTTCTTGACGATTTCAAATCGCTCTTTCTTGACGATTTCAAACTGAAAAGAAACGGTTATGCCTTTCTTACCGATAGCCGGCAACAGGTGTTTGCCAGCTCAAGAGACAATGAAAGCGATTTATCGAACACACCCCCGAACAACTTTTTGCAACGCATCTCTACTGGCGACAATGGGGTGTTCACCCACAAGATGGATGACGAGGAGATATTAACCGTTTTTCAGCATCTGCATTGGGCCGAATGGTCGTTCAACCTCAATCAATCATTGGACGACACACTCCGTCCCCTGCTCCGGATCGGACAGGTCAGTGTCGCCGGAGGCATTTTCGTCCTCATTTTCATTTCGCTTGTCATCAGCTTCCTTTTCCGCCGACTGATTGTTGAAAGACTGCGCGCGATGCTCAAGATTATCGGCAACGTCAAGGAAGGGGATTTCAGCCAACGCCTCCCCCAATCGGCTGTTCTCCCTGACGAAATCACCGACCTGACCGAATCGTTCAATACCATGATCGAGCAACTGGACCACACCTTGAACGAACTGAACGAAGAGATCCAGATCCGCAAAGACACCGAATCGGTACTGGCCCATCACCAGGAAAATCTGGAAGAGATCATCGCATTGCGCAGCCAGGAGCTCAAAAAGGAGATTTCAGAACGGCAACAGATTGAAGAACGGCTGGGACGGGCCGAAAAAATGGAGATGATCGGTACTCTTGCCGGAGGCGTGGCCCATGATCTCAACAACATCCTCTCCGGGATCGTTACCTACCCTGAACTCCTGCTCTTGAAGATCCCAGAAGACAGTCCCTTGGTCAAACCGTTGCGTACCATCAAAGAATCGGGAGAAAAAGCCTCGGCGATCGTCCAGGATCTGTTAACCTTGGCCCGTCGCGGGGTCTCAATCAAGGAGCCTGTAAATCTCAACACCCTGCTGGACGATTATTTGCACAGCCCTGAGTTCAAATTTCTGCAATCTTACCATGCCAACATTGAGATCGTCACGGATTGCGCCGCTGACTTGTTGCATATCCTCGGATCGCAGGTGCATCTTGCCAAAACGATTATGAACCTGATCACCAATGCCGCAGAATCTATGGCGCAGGGAGGGCAGATTCGCATTAAAACAGAGAACCGTTACATTGACAACTCACTGCAACTCTACGAAAAGATTGCCCAAGGTGAATATGTCGTTTTAGAGGTGGCAGATAAGGGAAGCGGTATTAAACCCGAAGACCTCGACAAAATTTTTGAGCCATTCTACACCAGTAAAAAAATGGGGAAGAGCGGGACCGGACTGGGCATGGCTGTTGTCTGGGGAACGGTCAAGGACCATCTCGGCTATATCAACTGCGAGAGCCAGATTGGTATCGGCACCACGTTCACCATTTTTTTCCCTGTAACCTCAGAGGTTTATCAACACCAACTCCAGACAGCCTCTTTTGCTGATTATCGCGGCAATGGGGAGAGAATTCTCGTCGTTGACGATGTCGAGGAACAGCGGGAAATTGCCTCCACTATTCTGAAAGAACTGGGCTACCGGGTAACGACTGCGGGCAGTGGTGAAGAAGCTTTGCTACTGGCCCGACAGGAGCCATTCGACCTGCTCCTTTTGGATATGATCCTGGGCTCCGGGCTCGACGGGCTTGACACCTACCGCCGGTTCATTGCCTTCGCTCCTGGACAAAAGGCGATCATCACCAGTGGTTTTTCCGAAACCGAACGTATTACCGAAGCCCTGCAGCTTGGCGTCGGGCAGTGTGTCAAGAAACCCTATTTAATCGCTAAACTGGGACTTGCCATTCGGGAAGAATTACAAACAAAATAAACCGGCAAAGCAGCACAAAATACCTGGTGATCCAGCCCCATCAGTCAGGAAGCATTCCGTAAAGATAATTGATGATGTCGGTACGGGTGACAATGCCGATGACCTTTTCCCCTTGAACCACCGGCAGATGGCCGATATTCTTCTTTACCATCAGCTCCGCCGCCTCACCGGCCGGGGCATCGGGCGTGATGGTCGTCACCTTCCTGTTCATAAAGGCCTTAACCGGGCTGTCCCACTGTTTACGCAGCTTCAGTTTCTTCAGATCCCACAACACCACGATGCCGCGCAAACAATCATCCTCTTCGATCACAACCCCCCTGATCTTCTCCAACTCCATGATATGCTGCACCTCATGCATCGGTGTATCCGGATCCACGGTGGTGACGGGAAAGGACATCATATCCGCCACCAGGGCGCCGCCACGCTGAACCTCATGGAGGGCGGCAATAATCTTCTGCCTGATTTCGCCGGAGGTGATATGGGTGTCATTAATCGTGGCCGACCCGGCTCCCGGATGACCGCCGCCGCCGAACCGATGGAGGATGGTGTTAACATTGATCTCCAACGCACCACTGCGACCAATAACGAAAAAACCACCGCTTTCGTTGACAAAAATGACGAAGACAGCGTCGGCATTGACGATCTTGCCATAGAGTTGTACCACCATGGCCAATTCAACATGTTTGTTGATGGTAACAACCCCGATACCGACCCGCTTGCCCTTAATTTCATGCTGTTCGGCATCGCGCATCAAACGAAACAGAACCTTTTTCTGGACCTCGCCATAGGCCATGTTGAGAAAATCGACGGCAATGTTCAGGTCCGCCCCCTGCTCAAGGAGAAAGGCTGCGGTCCGTGCGTCTTCGGGGGTGGTGGAGCTGAAGGTTAGTTGGCCGGTATCCTCATACAACCCGAGGATAAACAGGGTCGCCTGCAGCGGGGTGATGGGCAGTTTCTGTCGCTGGATCTCGCGGAGGAGCAGGGTGATGGTAGCGCCCACCTTTTCCACGCACTGCCAATGGGGATTGATATCACCGAGACCCATGTGGTGGTCCCAGAGGAGGAGCTCGAAATCGTCCCGGTCTTTGAGCTGATCAAACCGGTCCAGCCGTCGCCATTGATTGGTATCAACAACGATCATCCGGGTCACGGTAGCCAGATTCACTTCCCCGGACAAGATGAGGGCAAATGCGGTCTTATGGAGGGAGAGAAACCGGTGGATGTTGGGATTAACATTTTTGGGGCAGACTGCAACCGTACCGGGATAGATCACGGTGGCTGCAATAATGGAGGCCAGACCGTCAAAATCGGTGTTTCTATGGGTCGTCGCTATCTGCATTGCATCAGATCACAACGTCAGATGGTAATTCAGAAGCCAGGCGAGAGGACGACCAACGTCCGGTTGTCCTGCAGAATCTTCGGGAGCCAGCGACGGAAAAGAGCAAATTCACCAAGGCCTGTTATACCTCAAAACGGATGAGGGTTTCTCCGGCCTCAACCGCCTGGCCACTGCTGACCCGGACCTCGGCAATGACGCCGTCCACCGGCGAGGCTACGCCGCTTTCCATTTTCATCGATTCCAGGATCACCAGGTTCTGACCACGGAAGACACGCTCGCCCTTCTGGGCCAGCACATCCACCACCAGACCGGGCATGGGGCAGACCAGGATGTTGTTGGCCACCTTGTCCGCCTTCTCCGGCATGTACTTCATCATGGCCCACTCTTTCGGCGTATAGACCTCGAACAGACGAGAGATACCGTTAAAACTCATGAACATGAACGATTCCTCGAACCGTACCCGAAACCGATATTCGTGACCGTCGACAATAAGTTTGAGCCGACGGCGGAAAAATTCAAATTGGGGAATCTCGATCTGGTGGATAGTACCATCCACCCGGAAGGTGCAGATCTCACCACTGATCGGCGTCCCATTAAGAGTCACTTCAAAAAGTTCCCCCTGGGAACGAACCTTGTACGGATGGGTTTTGCCCATGTCCCGCCTGCCGCCGATGTCGGAGACCATGTGGCGCAGCGACTCGCGCACCGCCACCGTCCGGGTATGATAGATGAGCGTTGCCGCCATGGCTTCCAGTTGGAGATGCTGGAGCGAAGGCGAGCGTTTCGACAGGCCGCCTTCAAAATGCTGGTCAATAAACCCAGTGCTCAGATTGCCTTCCGCAAACTCAGGCAGGCAGAGCACGCTGGTAACAAAATCGATATTGGTGGACACGCCCTCGATATGGTAGCCGTTCAGGGCCTCGATCAGACCGCGCCGCGCATCCTCACGCGTCTTGCCGTGACAGATCAGCTTGGCCAGCATCGAGTCATAGTAGACGTCGATCTTGCCGCCGATATTGACGCCGCTGTCAACCCGGACACCCTTGCCCCGAGGGGCGGCATAACGGGTGATCATCCCGGTGGAAGGAATAAAGCCGCGGGTGGGATCCTCAGCACAGATTCGCGCTTCGATCGCCCAGCCGTTGAATGTAACCCCGCTCTGGTCAAACGACAACGGTTCCCCGCTGGCGATGCGCAACTGCCATTCCACCAGATCAAGACCAGTGACCAGTTCGGTGACCGGGTGCTCCACCTGCAAGCGAGTGTTCATCTCCAAAAAATAAAAATTGTGCTGGGAATCCATAACGAACTCAACCGTGCCCGCACTCACATACCCCGACTGACGGGCCAGATCGCAGGCTGCCTTACCCATCCGCTCGCGGAGGTCAGGGGAAACCGCAGGGGATGGCGACTCTTCGATCACCTTCTGGTACCGCCTTTGAATCGAGCATTCCCGCTCGCCCAGGTGCACCACATGCCCCTGGCTATCGGCCAAAATCTGGATCTCGATATGCCGAGGCTGCTCGATGTAGCGTTCGACAAAGATGCGGGTATCGTTAAAGGCCTTTTGCGTCTCCTGACGGCTCGCCGCCAGCGCCGCCTTCATCTCTTCGGGTTTATGGACAATGCGCATCCCCTTGCCGCCACCGCCCGCGGCCGGTTTGAGCAGCACCGGGTAGCCGACATCTTCAGCCACCACCAAGGCCTCACCTTCATCCGCGATCGCTTCGATATGGCCGGGGATGACCGGGACACCAGCATTTTTAGCCAGCTCCTTGGAGGTGATCTTGTCACCCATCAAATCAACCACCGCAGCCGGTGGACCGATAAAAACCATGCCCGCTGCCGCAACCGCTTGGGCGAACTGGGCATTCTCCGAGAGAAAACCATAGCCCGGGTGGATGGCCTGACAACCGGTGGCCTTGGCCGCGGCAATGATCTTGTCGATATTGAGATAGGATTTCTGCGACTGCGACTCGCCGATATGCACCGACTCATCCGCCAAATTCCGGTGCAGGCTACGGCTGTCGGCATTGGAATAGACCGCCACCGTGCCGATGCCCAAACGGTTGCAGGTACGGATTATGCGTATGGCAATTTCGCCACGATTGGCGATCAGAATCTTATTAAACATAGCGTGTCTCACAGGGGAATATTTCCGTGTTTACGGTCAGGACCCTTGGTCCTCTTACTGTCCAACATCTGCAAGGTACGGATCAGATGCGAACGGGTATCCCGGGGAAAGATGACGTCATCTATATAACCCCGCTGCGCGGCAATAAAAGGGTTGGCAAAGGTGCGGCGATATTCCTCCATCTTCTCCGCAAGCACAGCTTCCGGATCGTCTGCCTGCGAGATCTCCTTGCGATGGATGACCTCGGCCGCCCCCTTGGGACCCATGACCGCTATCTCCGCGGTCGGCCAGGCGTAATTGACATCGCAGTGGATATGTTTGGAGTTCATCACCAGATACGCCCCGCCGTAAGCCTTGCGGATGATCACCGAGATCCGGGGAACCGTCGCCTCGGTAAAGGCGTAGAGCAGTTTAGCCCCATGCCGGATGATGCCGCCATGTTCCTGGTCCGGGCCGGGCATGAAGCCCGGCACATCCACCAGCGAGATCAGCGGGATATTGAATGAGTCGCAGAAGCGGACAAAACGTCCGGCCTTAAACGAGGCGTCGTTATCAAGCACCCCGGCAAGCACTGCCGGCTGATTGGCCACCAGGCCCACGGTCTGCCCGCCCAGACGGCCAAAGCCGCAGATGATGTTGCGGGCGAAGCCGGCATGGACCTCCATGAACTCAGCACCGTCCAGGATGCTGTGGATCAGCACGTTCATGTCATAGGTCTGGTTGGAGTTGCTCGGGATGAGGTAGTCCAGGGCTGGATCGGTACGGCTGGGAGAATCGCTTAAGTCGAGGATGGGAGAGCGGTGCCGGTTGTTGGAGGGCAGATAGCTGATCAGACGCCGAACTTCGCGCAGGGCGAGAACATCGTTGGCCACCGTGAAATGGGCAACACCGCTCTTCTGGGAATGCACTCGGGCCCCACCCAAATCCTCGGAGGTGATGTCCTGGTGGGTGACCGTCTTGACCACGCTCGGACCGGTGACGAACATGTAGGCCGAATCCTCCACCATGAACACAAAATCGGTGATCGCAGGGCTGTAGACCGCACCGCCGGCGCAGGGCCCCATGATGCAGGAAATCTGCGGGACAACCCCGCTGGCCCGAACATTACGGTGAAAGATCTCACCATAGGCGGCCAGGGCATCCATACCCTCCTGAATGCGGGCCCCGCCCGAATCGTTCAAGCCGATGATCGGCGCGCCCACCTTCACCGCCAGATCCATGACCTTGCAGATCTTCTGAGCGTGCGCTTCACCCAGCGAGCCGCCAAGAACCGTGAAATCCTGGCTGAAGACAAAAACCTCCCGACCGTCGATAGCACCATGGCCGGTGATAACACCGTCGCCGAGATATCGCTTCTCCTCGCCCAGGCTGCCGCCCCGCCCGATCTTGAGTACATCAAACTCTTCAAAGGAACCGTCGTCCAGCAGCAGATCCAGCCGCTCACGCGCCGTTAGTTTGCCCTTGAAATGCTGATCAGCCTTCTTCTTCTCGCCGCCGGCCGTAACGGATTCCGCGCGCAGCCGTTCCAATGTCTCGAGAGTCGCATTGTATTGAGTATCCATGGTCGTTACCTTGTGGCGGAACCTGGCCGGGGCGCAGCATAAGCCCAGAACGGTTCACAGTTTTTCATCTCTCTGCTTTTTCAGGATGTGCATTGCTCAGACACGCCTCACCCAACTTCCTGAAGACCTATACTTTTTCGGGCGAGACAATTAAGCAGTTTTTCCAGGCCAAGTCACTCTTTTTATGCTGGTCGTGTCTTGAAACGAGTCAAACAGAATCCGAGAAAAGGCAGCTAATCGTAGGAACAGTGAACGGGCGGCGAGAAAAAATCGTACACGCCACCTGCTGTTATTCTCGGATATTTTTTGCACTTTTAAATGGTTACCTGCTCACTACCAAGAAATTATCGGTCTGACAACCGGAAATCAAGGGAAGAAAGCAGGCTTACGGGGAGGGGAAGATCTTCTCTGGTCGCGTTCAGCTACGGCGAGGATACGCTCTCGCCGGATCAAATCGGGCTGACCGGCGCCCAAACGGTCGTTATCGTGGAAATTTTCCCCGGTACGCCATGGCCTGGTCGCCAATTTCATCCCGTGATTTGCCGATAATGGCAAAGGTCCCCATCTCCTCGATCATTCTGAGCGAGGCCTCGATAATGCTAAAAACCAGGGAGCAGCCCGTACCCTCGCCCAGCCGCATATTCATGTCCAGCATGGGCTCCAGCCCAGTGATTTCCTTCAACAGTTTCGCCCCTGGTTCAAAAGAAATGTGCGAGGGGATCATGTATTCGATGGCTTCGGGCTTGAGGCGGATAGCTACCAGAGCAGCGACGTTGGAAATCAGGCCGTCGGTTACCACCGGCACCCGTCGGGCGGCGCAGGCCAGATAGGTACCGGCCATGCCGGCAATATCGAGACTGCCCACTTTCGAGAGTACATCCAGGGCGTCGTCGGCATCCGGCCGGTGCATCTGCACCGCCTTTTTCACCACCTCTTTTTTGCGCTCAAAGGCCTCATCGGTCAAGCCGGCGCCCCGGCCGACCACCCGGTCGATGTGCGCCCCGGTAAAGGCGTAGAGCACGGCGCTGCTGGCGGTGGTGTTGCCAATGCCGATCTCGCCGGTGCCGATCAGGTCGTAGCCCTGGTCAATAGCGGTATTGGTGACTTCGATACCGACCTCGATGGCCCGGATCGCTTCCTCCCGGGTCATGGCCGGTTCTTTGAGAAAATTGGCAGTACCATACCGGATTTTACGGTTGATCACCTTGGGCAGATCAACATCAACCTGGATGCCGATATCAACGGCAATAATATCGGCTTTGGCATAGTTAGCGAGAAAATTGCCCCCCATGCGCCCGGAAGTAACAAAATCGGCACCGATGCGGGTGATGTCCTGGGGATACATGGCGATTCCCTCGGAGTAGACACCGTTATCGGCCATCATGATAATAATGGCTTTTTTGTTGATGGTGTTGTGGATACGGCCGGTAATTCCAGCGATCTGACGGGCGATATCCTCAAGCTTGCCGAGGCTGCCTGGTGGTTTGAGGCAATAATCGATTTCTTTTTGGGCCGCGGCCATAACCGCCTGATCGGTCGGACCGATAGCGTCCAGAGTGCGCTGCAGTAGTTCCATTTCTGTACCCTATCTGTAGTTAAAACGAATGAGAATCGGCAATGTGCCCATGAACTCAATTTCGGTCAAGGTGGCGTTATCGACCTTGAACTTCCAATAGCCTGTGGAGACCGACTCGCAGAAAAAATGGGCCAGCAGCGAACGGATGCAACCGCCGTGGGAAATCACCGCCACCCGCTTGCCGGGATTATAGGTAACGACCTCCGAAACAAAATTGATCACCCGATGTTTGAAGGCGGCAAAGGCCTCGGCGCCGGGGATCTGAGTCAGCTCCCAGTCCTTGAGCCAGAGTTGCCAGACATCCGGATACTGCTTGGCAATTTCGGAAAAATGCATGCCTTCCCACTCACCAAAATGGAACTCCTGCAGGCTGCTGTCGGTAATGATGGAGGCATCCGCCCCGAAAACCAGCGTTGCAGTATCCACCGCCCGCTGCAGGGGGCTGCAAAAAATGGAATCCACCTCAAGGGTGTTCAGTCGCTCCCCAAGCGAGGCGGCCTGTTGCCTGCCAAGGTCGTTGAGGGGGGTATCGGTACTGCCCATGAGGATGCCATTTTTATTCTGCTCGGTTTCACCGTGGCGAATAAGATAGAGTTTGGTCGTATTCATAATAGATATTTCCACACAATGAGAAAAACAACAAATGTAGCCATTTCAGATAGTTCGACAGTAGCCCCAAGAGTGTCGCCGGTGATGCCGCCAAGCCGCTTCTTCAGATAGAAGGCAAACACCATTGCCAGCAGGATCGCCGGCAGATGGAGAATAAACACCACCAAGGGCACAAGGCCCGGGGCCACGCCCCAAAGAAACAGAATCCCGGAGACGAGAAACAAGGATATGAGGGTTGCTGCCGCAGCCTGGATCAGACCGGTTTGATTGACATAATCGCCGATACCGCGTTCCTCGCGGGCATAGCGGGCGACCGCAGAGTGCCAGACCAAGGCCATCCGGCCGAGCACCGGGGTAACCAGTACAGCCAGGGCCGCGCCACCCGTTGGTATATTGTGGAGGAAGAGATATTTCAAAAAAACGGTGAGGACAATCGCGATCACCCCGTTGGTTCCCAGGGTCGAATCCCGCATGATCTCCAGCATTCGCTCTCGAGAGCGATAACTGAAAAGCCCGTCGGCGGTATCGGCGATGCCGTCCAGATGCAGACCGCCGGTAATCAGAATCAAGGCGATCACGGCGACGATTGCCCCGATCTCCCCGCCCAGCAGACGGTTCGCCAGCATAAAACCAGCGGCGGCGGGAAGGGCCGCCAGCAGGCCGACCAGCGGCATCCATTTCATTCCCTGGACAAAACGCTCTGCCGTGAACTCTATGGTCACCGGGATCGGATACCGGGTCATAAACTGGATCATGAGAATGAGCGCTTTCATCCGGTCCTCCTCACAGGCCCTTGATCCGCATCGGAATGCCGGAGACCACGAGAAAGACCTCTGCGGCTGCGGCCGCCATCCGTTGATTGACGCGGCCTGCGCAGTCGCGGAAAAAACGGGCGAGCGGCGACAGCGGTACAATACCAAAGCCCACCTCATTGGTAACGACGACCACCTCGGCTTGACGCACGCTAGCAGCCTTGATGATGGCCTCGATCTCATCCATGACATCCGCCTCGATAGTGTTCAACTGCGCCACTGCGGGATTATCCCAGTCAACCACGTGCGTCAGGATTCTGTTGGTGATCATCACCGTCAGGCAATCCAGGAGAATACCGTCATAGGGCAACCCCTCATCGGCAATAATCGCCGAGGGGTTGCGGGGCGTCTCAAAGGTCCGCCAGGAGGCAGGCCGCTGTCGCCGGTGCTTGGCGATGCGGTCCTCCATCTCAAGGTCCAAGGCTCTGCCCGTAGCGATATAGGCGATGCGTTCGCCGGTGTTTGCGACCAGCTGCTCGGCATAGCTGCTTTTACCGCTTCTGGCTCCGCCGGTGACGAGGATAATGCGACCCATGTAGTTCACAAATGAATGCTGAGTAGTTGCAAAACCAGAATGTTTGGTCGAGAAAAAGGCGTCGTATGCCGTTGCAACGGCAGCGGTGTCTCATGCCTCGAAGACCCACGTCCTGGGGGAGTGTCTGGCTCTTCCGTTTGTTGCGGAATCACAGTTGCGGGACAGCACGGGATTTACACCCGTTTCCTCCAGATGAAAAAATAAGTGCACCTGTACCGGCGCGCACAGGTGGTTTATATCGAATTCAGGGAGAAAAAGATAGGGGCAAAATTGAGCAGCTGGAACAAGCTGAAAAAGGAAAACCACTCGCCCAGCACTGGAGCCAGCCATGGCCGCCATCCGGTCAGCGAACCGCTGGCGCAGGTTTCATTTCCCGGTACCACCTATTACTGGCAGGCAAAAAAAGTGACATAGTTGCCGACCTCAGCGATACCAGCCTTCTGGATGCCCTCGGCCAGCATGTTTTTGTCATGGCCTGGCGATTTTCGCCAGCCATCGAACTGCTTCAGCGGGTTAGTGTAATTCCAGCCAACATTTTCCACACAGAGATGGCTCCCGGAACGTTCAAACCGCTCGTTGAAGTTACGATGACTGAGCAACTTCTGCTGAAACATCTCAAAGCTGTGCTCCTGCGCCAGTTGGACGAGACCCGTTTCGAAACGCAAGGTATTGAGCCCGTTGTCCTGGCGATACTGATTGATCTGTGCCAAAAGCGTCTCACCATAGACGGTGACCCCGGCCGGCCGCATTTCTTTAGCTTGTATCGAAACCGCCGCCAGAGACACCAGCAGCACTATAAACAGCAACACTTTCGTTTTCATTCTTCTCTTTCTCTCTATAAACTACTTTTGCACCAGCATCTGCACACCAGCTCTGTCAGGCTGGAACACTGGCCCGCTGCGTTGTTACGCTTTTCGGCATGCATTCGATACAGTCGTTAGTAGTTTTTAAAATTTCCATGAATGTTCTTTTCCCAAAACAATTGGCTAAAGAATATTTTCTTTTTTATCCATAATGACTTCGTATTGTTCCGGATAATGTTTTTTCAAACAGTCGGGACAAATACCGTGACTGAATTCAGCCTCAGAATGTTCGGCAATAAATTTTTCAAGTTGGTTCCAATAGCCCTTATCGTCCCGAATCCCTTTACAGTGCATACAAATGGGAATTATACCACTCAATAACTTTACATTGTCAATGGATGCTTGAAGCTTACTTATTAAATTTTCTTTTTCATGTTCGAGTTTTTTTATCTCTGTAATATCTCTGAATGCAGTAACAGATGAAATAATATTCCCATCTTCTTTAATTGGGCTGGCAATAACAGAGGCTGGGAAAAAAGTTCCATCTTTTCGTATTAACATTTCCTCTCTAGAATTAAAAAGTACACCTGATTGTATCACCTGCCACATATTGCATTCTTCAACGGGGAAAATCGTTCCATCTGGCTTATGATGGTGAATAAGATCATGAATATTCTTGCCTTTTACATCATCAATTGACCACCCTAAAATACGTTCAGCCTCTGGATTCATGAAGCTCACATGACCTTTTTCATCAAAAACATAAATACCTTCAGCCAAACTCGAGGTAATATCACGCAATTTTTTTTCACTTACTTGCAAAATATTTTTTGCTTGTTCAAGAGCAACTATATTTTCAGCCATCGATTTAAAAAGAGGAGATATGAATACTATCCCAGAGAGCATTAAACCTGAGGTGATAAGACCCACAATTTCATAGAGTAAATCAGGTTCCTGAAAGGGATCGCCTAGAAGAAACCAGTAGAGGGAAAAACAACGACGGATGGCCATGAAGAAAATGGACAAGGAGATGCAGAGCCACGAAATACGGTTACCGGTAACCCGCATCAACTTTGCCGCTAAATAAACGGTGACAAATTGAATAATGACAGAAGATAGTACTATGATCCCAGTGAACATATCTTTCCCCCTGGTTCCTCGCTATTTCTGGCTAATTAGCCAACGTTACATGTTCCGTCGATGAGAAACATCACCGCAAACGGTTCCTCTCGTCCCTGAGAACAAGGGGTCCGCTTCCCCGACCCCGGGTTCAGCAATTTTCAAAAAGTTTTCTTTGCCTCATCACCGGCTAGCTCTCTGTCTTTGGAGTGATCCTTGGCCACCAGCATATAGATAGAGGGGATGATGAACAGAGTGAACAAGGTGCCGATCGCCATACCGCCGACCAGGACTAGACCGATGGAGTTCCGGGCCGCGGCTCCGGCACCGGTGACCAGGGTCAGGGGGAAATGGCCGGCAATGGTCGCCCCGGTGGTCATCAGGATGGGCCGTAGCCGGGTCATGGCCGCTTCCAGCACCGCCTCCCTTTTGCCCAATCCGCTCTCCTGCAGTTTGTTGGCAAACTCGACGACAAGGATGCCATTCTTTGACACCAGGCCAACCAGGGTCACCAGGCCGACCTGGGAATAGATATTCAGCGTCGTGGTCCAACCCTTGGTCCAGAAGGGAACATTGGGGTCGGGCATCTTGAGGAAGGTGAAGATCAGCGCCCCGAACATGGCCAGCGGTACGGATCCGGCCAAGATGACGAAGGGATCGCGGAAGCTGTTGAACTGCGCCGCCAGCACCAGGAAAATGAGGAGAATTGCGAGCCCAAAGGCCTGGACAAACTTGTTACCTTCAACCCGGAGCTGCCTGGACTCCCCGGTGTAATCGAGCACATAGCCCTGCGGCAGGATCTTGACCGCCTCATCCTCCAAAAAGCGCAGGGCCTCGTCCAAGGGGCGGACGGCGACCCCACTGATAATGACCGCGTTCAACTGTTGAAACCGGTTGAGCGAACGCGGCACCGTGCTGTTCTTCAGCGTGGCGATGGTGGAGAGCGGCACCAGCTGCCCGGTGGGACCGGTGACATAGACATCTTTCAACTGATCGGGGTTGAGGCGGTCCACCCGCATGACCTGGGGCACGACCTTGTAACTGCGACCAGCAATATTGAAGCGGTTGACAAAATTGCCGCCCACCATGGTCGACAGATCGGCCCCGACCTGTTGCAAATTCAAGCCGAGGGTGGCCACCTTGTCGCGATCAATGACGATCTCCGTTTGGGGCTGGTCGATCTTGACATCAATCAGCGGCGGAAAAGCAAACATGTGGCTCTGCATGGCTGCCAGCTGAATTTTTTGGGCAAACTGGAGAATCTGATCCGGCTCCGCCGTTGAGGCCAGGACAAATTCCACCGGAAATTGGCCGCCGCCGGGGAGGGCCGGAGGGGTCACCGGAAAAACGCGAATACCGGGGATGCCGTGCAACTTCTGTCCCACCTCCGGCATGATCTCAAAGATCGTCCGTTTGCGTTCCTGCCAGGGTTTGACCACCATGCCGCTGAAGCCTGAGTCGGGCAGGGTCAACTGGAAGACGAAGTTGGTTTCGGGCACACTGAGGAACGCCTTGTTCACCGCCGCGGTAAAATGCTTGTTCTGATCGAGGGTGGAGTTGGCGGCCGAATCGACGATGCCGAAAATAACGCCCTGGTCTTCGGTGGGCGCCAGTTCCCTGGCCGACATCTTGAACATGGGCACAGCCAGCAAACCGAGGACGATCCACACCAGGTAGACCGCAGGCCGATAGTTAAGGGTGGCAGAAAGCCACCGGCCGTACGCAGCCCGCAGCCGCTTGAAATCGCGCTCTATCTTTCCGGCCAGGCCATGTTCGGTCATTCCCGCCTTGAGCATTCGTGACGACATCATCGGTGACAGGGTCAGGGCTACCACCCCGGAAATGGTAACCGCGCCGGCCAGGGTAAAGGCGAATTCACGGAAGAGCGATCCGGTCAGGCCGCCCTGAAGCCCGATGGGCGCATAGACCGCCGCTAGGGTGATAGTCATGGAGATGATCGGGCTGACCAGCTCGCGACCGCTGAGCAGAGCGGCATCAAGGGGCGATTTCCCCTCGCTGAGATGGCGCTCGACGTTCTCCACCACGACAATGGCATCGTCGACCACCAGTCCCACCGAAAGGACGATCGCCAGCAGGGTCAGCAGATTGATGGTGAAGCCGAACACCTGCATGAGAAACATCGCCCCAATCAGCGACAAGGGAATGGTGACCACCGGAATGAGGGCGGAGCGCAGCGATCCGAGAAAGAGAAAGATGATGATGACTACGATCAGCAAGGTCTCGCTCAGGGTTTTGACGACTTCGTGGATAGCATTTTCGATATAGGCTGTGCCGTCATAGGCGATCCGGCCGGTCAGGCCGTTGGGCAGCTGTTTGCTGATCGCCTCCAGTTCGACCCGGACCCGCTTGATCACATCCAGAGAGTTGGCGTTGGGCAGGGGCCAGATGCCCATGAACACCGCCGTCTGCCCGGAGAAGCGCACCTCGACGTCGTAATCCTCGGCACCAAGCGCCACCTCACCGATATCCGAAATCCGGACAATGGCCCCATTCTGTTCTCGTATCACCAGGCGCTTGAAATCATCGATCGAGCGCATATCGGTGTTGGCAGTCAGGTTGACCTGGATCATCGAGCCTTTGGTCTTGCCCACTGCGGCCAGGAAATTGTTGGCAGCAAGGGCCTGACGCACCTGCACCGGACTGACATTAAAGGCGGCCATGCGTGCCGGGTCGAGCCAGATGCGCATGGCAAAGGTCCGCGCTCCCAATATTTCAGCCCGCTGGACGCCCTGGAGCGCTGAGAGTCGCGGCTGCACAATGCGCACCAGGTAATCGGTAATTTCGTTCTGCTGCAGGACATCGGAGGTGAAGCTGAGATAGGCCGAGGCAAACTTGCTGTCCGCTGACTCAACATTGATAATCGGGATTTCAGCCTCGGGCGGCAGATCGCCGCGCACCTGATCCACCTTGGAACTGATCTCGGATAGGGCCTTGATCGGGTCGTAATTGAGCCGCAGACGGGCGGTGATGGTTGATCGGCCCTGGGTGCTCTGTGACTGGATATAATCGATGCCGTCGGCGGCGGCGATAACGCGTTCCAGCGGGGTGGTGATGAAGCCGCGTACCAGATCGGCATTGGCGCCGACATAGGTGGTGGTGACCGTTACCGCCGCATTGTCGCTGCGCGGATACTGCCGGACATTGAGCGAACCGATGGCCTGCAAACCGGAAATGATGATCAACAGACTGAGCACCAAGGCCAGCACCGGCCGCTGGATAAAAATATCAGTGAATTTCATGGCTCAACTGTCCTTGGGCTTAGGCGCCAACTTGAATTCAGGCGCCAGCGAATTATCGACCACCACGCTCTGGCCGTTGCGCAGCTTGAAGACCCCGGTGCTTACCACCGTCTCTTCGGCCTTGACTCCGGAGAGCACCGCCACAAAATCGCCGCGTTTCTCGCCAAGCCGTACGAACTGCTGGCGCACCACCTTGCCGGCTTTACCACCCTCTTCCGCCTTGGCATCTTCGACAATGAATACCGAATCGCTGTACGGCGCGTAGAGAACGGAAGTGGCCGGGATAGCCAGCACCGGATTCTGGATGGGCTGAACGATAGCCACATTGGCAAACATGCCAGGCCGCAGCAGCTCATCGGGGTTGGCAACCGTTGCCTGCACTTTGATATTGCGACTGGCCGCTTCGACATTGGGGTTCAAGGCGGTGATCTTGCCGGTGACCACCTGCCCGGACGGCAGGGCATCCGAGGTGATTCTGACCTCAAGCCCTAGACGAATCAGGGGTAGCTGCTGTTGGGGTACACTGAAATTGACAAAAATCGGTTCCAGAGCCTGCAGCGAGACAATGGCCTCAGCTTCCTTGATAATCTGGCCGATATTGACCAGCCTGATCCCCAATCGGCCACTGAAAGGAGCCCGAATGGTTTTCTTGGCAATCGCGGCCCGGAAGGTGTCGGCCTGGGCCTGGGCCTGTTTGAGTTGGGCCTCGGCGTTGTCATAGCTGGACTCGGCGACCACCTTGGTGGAGAGCATCTTTTTGGAACGCTCAAAGTTGATCTTCGCCAGGGCGACTGCGGCTTCGGCCGCTCGCAGCTGCGCGGTCTCAGCGGAAACATCCTGCTGCACCAGCAGATCGCCCGCCTTGACCCGTGTTCCCGGTTCAAAGGCAATGGCGGTCACTTTGCCGGTCATCTCGGCGGTGACCACCACGCCCTGCACCGCCTCAAGGGAACCAACGGCGGTAATCAGGGACTCCCAGGAATCGGGCTGCGCCTTTGCTGCGGTCACAATCTCAGGGGGCATTTTCATCTGCTTGCCCTGGTTAATCATCGCTCGAATCTGCAGAGCCTTGATGCCCGCCAAAACGCCGAACACCAGCACCACTCCGGCGCCACACAAAAGAATAGATTTAATTTTCATCCTGATCCCCCCAACAAAAGAAAAGCGGCTCGGCGAGTCCGCCGAAACCGCCAAATTCGCGATATTGCCAAGATAACACCGCCGCCATGGAAGTCAACAGGATGCGCCGACTCTAAAAACTTCCTCGCCAATGTTCTTTCAATAAAGAACGGAAGGTTGTGAGGTAACCACAGAAGCCAGGACCGCATTCTCGATCATCAGCCTCGCAAAACTTTGCTATTTCTTTACAATTCTTCACTGCATGCAGGTCACCTGCCGCTCTATACTGGAGGAAGGAAGACTGGCAAGGAGGCCGATCAATTTCAGGAAGGAGAAAACAATCCCTGCCGGAGAGGTAACACCGTGAAGATCGTACACCAAATCAACAACGAGCAGCAGCTTATCGAAATCCAGTTTTATGGACATGCTCGTGAAGAGAGTGCCCACAAGATTATCCAGCGTGCCATGGTCAAGGTGTATGGCGGTGACTTCCAGGAGGTGGTCCTGGATTTACGCAAAGTCACTTTTGAAAAGTCGTCCTCGACGTTCCGACTTCACTCCCTGGTAGAAGTCTTCAAATCTGTCCTCCTGCAGAAGGAGCTGCAGGTGACCCTCATGTTCGACAATGAGGATGGCGCCCGATGGATGTTTTTTAAGAAGGCGGCAGAATTTGATGGCATCACTATGCGCTATTTCACCAACCGGAAGGCCGCATTGCTCGGAGCCAGGTTATTTGCCATTCAACCGAAGACCAGTCCTGCCCTCGGTTTAGAGGGGAACCTTGAGGTCGACCTGTCCTAATCGACAACCTCAAAGCCCTTGGCGGCAATGGCCTGCCGCACCGCCTCCTTATCAATCGACCCCTCAAAGCGGGCCTCGCCCTTAGCTACATCTATCTGCACGTCAAGAGCACCTAAGGCTTCCAGGGCTTTTTGGGTAGCGGCTGCGCAGTGCTGACACTTCATGCCGCGAATATGAACAATAGTCATGGTTTTTCCTCCCCATGGTCAAGATTTGTGAGAGCAGCCCCGCCCGCCGGACAGGCTTGCGCAGTTGCCCTGATCTTGTCAATCAGGGCAGTGGTGGAGCGATCATGCTCAAAGGTTATGCGTGCCACCCGGCCCCCAGCAGCCTTGACCTCGGCAGCACCGACGATCTGCTCTTCGGGCCAGTCCGCACCTTTGACCAGCACGTCCGGCAGAATAGCAGTGATGAGGCGGATCGGCGTTTCTTCCTCGAACAGGACGATAAAATCAACGCAGCCCAAGGCTGCCAGCACTCGGGCCCTGTCGTCTTGATTATTGACGGGTCGGTTCGGCCCTTTAAGCGCCCGAATCGAACAATCGGCATTCAACCCCACCACCAGGCAATCGGCGGCACGGCGGGCATGTTCCAGATAGCTGACATGCCCGGCATGAAGGATATCGAAGCAGCCGTTGGTAAAGGCAACCCGGCTTCCCTGTCGGCGGATCAGGGCCAGTTCGGGGCGTAAATCTTCAAGAGATTGAATTTTCCGGTTATCAGCGGTCAACCAGGCCCTATCCCCGGCGGGATAGAATTGACGACGCTGTTCTTCGAGCAACGTGTTATCAAGCGGACAACCGATGATCGTCGGCTCTGTCCCGGCTGCCTGCAAAACCGTCCCATCCGGGCCAATGATCATGGAATGGCCGCCCATCTCCATCGAGCCGGTGCGGCCGCAACTGTTCGCGGCCACCACATAGACCTGATTTTCCATGGCGCGGGCCCGTAACAGCGTCTGCCAGTGATCGAGGCGAGCAAGAGGCCACTGCGCGGCAACAGCGAGGAGACGGCTACCAGCGAACACCTGACGGCGTGCCACCTCCGGAAAACGCAGGTCGTAACAGACCAGCCCCCCGAAAGGACCGCAGGGCGTCTGCACAAGCGGGGCAGATGGGCCGCCCTGGTAAAAGCGATCCTCCTGCCAGGAGGAAAAAAGATGCTGTTTCGGCAGACGGCCAACCACCCCGTTGGGGCCGACGAGGTAAAACATATTGAACGGCAGAGAACCATCCTCAGGCAATGCCGTCAATGTTCCTGCCAGGTAGACCTGATGCCGCGCCGCGATATGCTGCATGGAGCCAAGAATCTCCGGCGTCCGCTGCCCCAAAAGGGCGGTGCGTTCATAGTCAAAACCGGTTGCCCACATCTCCGGCAACAGCAGCAGGGTATCCGGATCGGGTTGGTACTGATCGATCAGGTGCGCAACCTGTTCGATATTCCGGTTCGGCTCACCCAAGCTGATGGTGAACTGCACACAGGCGGCAGCGGGAAAGAGCTGTGGTGCCATCATCCGTTCATAGCCTCCAAGGCGGATTGCGAAAGTCGCCCCACCGTCGTCTCCAGAAAGACGCCTTCCTGGTACACGGTCAATGGGGTGCAGTCCGTTATCATCTTTCGTAAGCTCGACCGCGCATCGAGCAATTGAAGCGCGCCGGCTGCCAAGACTGCCAAGCCACGGGTTTCCGCATCCAATGCGGCAAGGTACGGCAGGATTTCGGGGCCCACGCTTTTTTGCAGCAGTAATTCCGGATTGCACCGGCTCAGGCGGGCAATGCCCCAAAGAATCCCCCTTTGCAGCAGCGGATGCTCGATATAATTACCGTCCTGACAGATCTCCTCGCCGTCTTCCCGCAGGTAAGAGACCAGCATGTGCACATATTCCTTTACCAGGCCGGCATGGCCGCACATGATCTCGGCCAGACATTCGGGCGCTCCCCAGCCTATGCCACCCGATTCGTCGTTGAGACTCCAGAGCAGACGCCGCATGATAATCCGCGCCTCCTCCATGTCCTCATCGGCCAGCCGGGCGACCGTAGCTCCCATGCAGCTGATCGCGTGCCAGCGAACAGACGAATCCTCACGGCAGATTGCCGAAAACAGCACATTCACCACGTCCTTGGTCGGCCATTGCCGCAATCCTTGGAGGGTAAAAGCAAGGTCCCGGCCGCTGAGCAGGGCCAGGACCTGTTGTTTAATCTTCCGACTGCTCAAAGTGGTCGTCGTCCTGTTACGCAGCGGTGGTCGGCGGCATGACGAAGACCCGTTTAGCCAGTTCCGCATCAATCATGAACAGACCGGAAGGATTATCCTTAACCAGCTTGAGTTTCTCAACGACCTCGCTGGCGCTGGCCTCTTCCTCAACTTGCTCAGCCACGAACCACTGAAAAAAATTATTGGAGGCGTGATCCTTTTCACTGATTGCCAGATCCACCAAGTCATTGATCAGGCTGGTTACGTGTTCCTCATGCTTCAGAATTGCCTCAAAAGCGGCAAGCGGCGAGGCCCATGAGGTTTCCGGCTTGGCGATGGCCTCCAGGGTGACCTTGCCATTGCGCTCATTGACAAAATCATAAAACTTCATGCCATGCATCATCTCCTCCTGCACCTGCACCCGCATCCACGAGGCAAAACCTTTCAGGCTGATCGACTGGAAATAGGCTTCCATCGACAGGTAGAGATAGGATGAAAACATTTCTGCATTGATCTGGTCGTTCAACGCTTTCTGCATCTTTTTCTTTAACATGGCGTTCTCCTTTCAAACAAAACGATTTAGGTTGTTGTTGAATGTCCCGATGAAACTATGAATTTCATTATAACCATAACCCCAATGAATTCCAGCCACTCCTGGAAAAATGTTGTTTTTTAAAGGCAAACCTGTTTCCCTGGTTGCCTCAGAATAAGAAACCGGGGAGGAAATTATGCAGAAAACCATACTGATCACCGGAGCGACCTCCGGTTTCGGCAAGGCCTGCGCCGAGCGTTTCGCCCGCGAGGGATGGCGCTTAATCGTTACCGGCCGTCGGCAAGAACGTCTGGTGCAGTTGGCGGACCAGTTAAGGGGAACCCCGCTCCACGCCGTCGCACTCGATGTCCGTGACCTGAACGGCGTGGAGGCGATGATCGCCCGTCTGCCGGATGCTTTCCGGGATATCGATGTCCTGCTCAACAACGCCGGCCTGGCGCTTGGCCTGCAAGGCGCCGACAAGGCTGATCTCCTTGACTGGGACACCATGATCGATACCAACATCAAGGGGCTCTGCATCCTGACCCGCAGCCTCCTGCCCTCCATGGTGGCACGTAACCAGGGACATATCATTAACATGGGGTCCATTGCCGGCAACTATCCCTACCCGGGCGGCAATGTCTACGGGGCAACCAAGGCCTTTGTCAAACAATTTTCAAAAAACCTGCTCACCGACCTGGTCCATACCCGTATCCGGGTCACCAACATCGAGCCTGGGCTGGCGGAGAGCGAATTCTCGACCGTCCGTTTCCACGGGGACCAGGAGAAAGCCGATGCGGTCTACCGGGGCACCCAACCCCTGACACCCGCCGACATCGCCGACATCGTTTATTGGGTGACCAGCGTTCCAGCGCATGTTAACATCAGCACGGTTGAGGTCATGCCGGTCTGTCAGAGTTGCGGACCACTATCCATCTACAGACAGAAAGGGTGACAAGGAATCGTATGCGAAGAGTGGTCATTACAGGAATGGGCATTGTATCACCCTTGGGCGATACTTTGGCAGCGGTTCTTTCTTCTCTTCAGGAGAGCCGGTCCGGTATTCGTTACCATGAGCCCTATCGTGAAATAGGCCTGCGGGCTCACCTCGGCGGCTTCACCCAGGTGAATCTGAAGGAGCAGATTGACAAAAAAAATCTGCGTTTCATGGGCAATGCCGCCGCCTATGCCTCGATCGCGATGCAGCAGGCCATCGATGATGCTGGCCTTACCGAGGAGGAAGTTTCTCATCCCCGAACCGGGTTAATCATCGGCTCGGGCGGTACTTCGGCCGAAAACGTGGTTGCTGCCGCCGATACCATGCGCACCAAAGGGTTGAAACGCCTGAGCCCGTTCATGGTGCCGCGCACCATGAGCAGTACGGTATCCGCCTGCCTGACCAGCGCCTTCCACATCAAAGGGGTCTGCTATTCGATTTCCTCTGCCTGCGCCACGGGATCGCACTGTATCGGCGCGGCTTTGGAGCAGATTCAGATGGGCAAGCAGGACCTTGTCTTTGCCGGCGGCTCCGACGAGGAGCACTGGAGCCAGACCGCCATGTTCGACGCTATGGGCGCACTCTCCACCCGTTTTAACGACACCCCGGAACGGGCATCCCGCCCCTACGACCGGAACCGGGATGGTTTTGTCGTTGCCAACGGTGCGGGCATCGTGGTCCTTGAAGAATTGGAACACGCCAGAAAACGTGGCGCCAGGATATACGGGGAAATCGTCGGATACGGGGCTACTGCCGATGGCAACGAGATGGTCACCCCCTCCGGGGAAGGTGCGGTTCGCTGCATCCGGCTGGCATTGGCGACAACAGAGACACCCATCGACTACATCAATGCCCACGGCACCTCCACCCCCATCGGCGACCTGGTGGAATTACGGGTCATTCGAGAGATTTTTGGCGACAACCATCCCCCGATCAGCTCGACCAAGTCGTTGTCCGGCCATAGCCTGGGGGCAGCCGGGGTGCATGAGGCCATCTATTGCCTGCTCATGCTGAACAACAACTTCATAGCTGGCTCGGCCAACATCGAAGAAATGGATCCGGAAGCAGTCGGCATGAACATTGTCGAAGAAAACCGGGCGGTACCGCTTGCCACGGTCATGAGCAACAGCTATGGCTTCGGCGGCACCAACGCCTGTCTTATTTTTCAAAAAAGTGACCACTGACCGCCAAGCCCTTCTCACCGAGGCAGCGGAGCAGTGGGACGCACATCCTATTATTCTTCCTTGTACCTGTTCAGGTTGCTTAACATAAAGTCTCGTCGGCAAAAAAGCAGTCTGCTTTTTTCACCAAACCCAGCCCGCAGGCTGGGTGCAGTGCTAACAGGTCAATACCCTACAAACTATCCGTATAACGCTCCGCCGGCTCAGGAGTCTTTCTCGGTGCGCTGGGCATTGTCATAGAGCGCGATAAAATTGATCGGTTCCATCAAAAACGGCATAAAACCGCCATCAACCGCGACCTGACAAACAATTTGCCGGGTAAAGGGAAACAGCATCAACGGGCAATCAACCGCCAGAACACGATCATGATGCTCCTGTGGGATATTTTTCATGAAAAACACCGCGGCGTGCTCGATCTCGACGATAAACATCACAGAATCTTCGTTGTTTTTATCAAGCACCTTGGCAGTGATATGGATCGACACCTCCGCATGATCCTCATCGAGCTTGTTGTTTTTCAATTGCAGATTGAAATCAACCTTCGGATCCTGATTTTTCACTAAAAAAACCTTAGGCGCATTGGGGCTTTCAAAGGAATAATCTTTGATGTACATCTTCTGCATACGAAAAATCGGCAGATCCGTCTGGTTGGCTGTTTGATCAGTCATTATTTCTTCCTTTCTCTATATGAGTCAATAAAAGCCGAAACCCGCAAACAGATATTCGGCATGATTTGGTAAACAAGGCGTACCATAACAAGGAAATCCTTGCAGGAAAATCAAAAACGACTCAGTCGTCACTGAGGAACTGCTTCAAGAACATACCGGTGTAGGAATCGGTGTGGAGGGCGATTTCTTCCGGCGTACCGCTGGCGATGATCCGGCCACCACCGCTCCCTCCTTCAGGACCGATGTCGATCACATAATCCGCGGTCTTAATGACATCCAGATTATGCTCAATCACCACCACGGTGTTCCCCCCATCGACCAGCCGACCCAGTACACGCAACAGATGCTGAATATCAGCCGGATGGAGTCCGGTGGTTGGTTCGTCGAGGATGTAGAGGGTCTTGCCGGTCGAACGCCGGCTCAACTCCTTGGCCAGCTTGACCCGCTGGGCCTCTCCACCTGAGAGGGTCACCGAGGATTGCCCCAGCGAGAGATAGCCTAGGCCGACATCGGCAATGGTCTGCAGCCTGTTTTGTATTGGCGGCACATTCTGGAAAAACTCCAGGGCCTCCTCGACGGTCATACTGAGAATTTCGGCGATATTTTTGCCTTTATACCGGACATCAAGGGTTTCCTCATTATACCGTTTGCCCAGACATCGTTCGCAGGTCACATAGATATCAGGCAGAAAGTGCATAGCGATCCTGATAAGACCATCACCCTCGCAGGTTTCGCAGCGTCCCCCCTTGATATTGAAACTGAAACGACCGGGCTTGTAGCCGCGCGCCCTGGATTCGGGTAACCGCGCCAGCAATTCCCGCACCGGCGTCATCACCCCGGTATACGTTGCTGGGTTGGACCGGGGGGTCCTGCCGATCGGACTCTGATCGATATCAATCACTTTATCCAGGTTCTCCAAACCGGAGAGAAGTTTCGGACCTTGCTGGTAGCCGGTGCTATCAAAAAAATATCGCTGCGCCTCATGGAAAAGAGTTTCGATGACCAAAGAACTTTTGCCGGACCCGGAGACTCCGGTAACACAGGTCATCACCCCCAAGGGAAAACGGACCGAGACCTGTTGCAGGTTGTTGGCGCAGGCGCCATGGACCTGTATGCCATAGGCTGGACCGGGCCGGAGGGGGCGGCGACTCGAAGGCACAACGATCTTGAGGCGGCCCGAGAGATAGCCGCCCGTCAGCGATCGTTCACAGTCCAGCAAGCCGGGAACCGGACCGGAATAGAGGATTTCACCGCCGTGGACCCCCGCGCCCGGGCCGATATCGAGGACGTGGTCGGCATTGGCGATGGTGTCGGAATCGTGCTCGACCACAATCACCGTGTTGCCCAGGTCACGCAGGTTCACCAGGGTTTTAATTAACTTGTGATTGTCACGCTGATGCAGACCGATACTCGGCTCATCAAGGATATACAACACCCCGGCCAGACCGGAGCCGATCTGCGAGGCCAACCGGATGCGCTGGGCCTCGCCGCCGGACAGGGTGCCCGCTTTCCGGTCGAGCGAGAGATAGCTCAGCCCTACTCCCAACAGGAAAAAAAGCCGCTCACGAATCTCTTTGAGGATGGGTCGGGCAATGAGGGCCTGCCGTTCGCCAAAATCCAGGGTTTCGAGTTCTTTCACCAGTTGTTCGATGGCCAATCGGGTGAGGTCAATGATTGACCATTTGCCGATCCGGACAGCCAGAGCCTCGGGTTTCAGGCGCGCGCCCGAGCAAATCGGGCAGGATTGCTCATTCATGAAGGCTTCCACATCTTCGCGCAGACGGGCGGAAGAGGTCTCGCGGAAGAGCCGGTTCAATCGGGGCACAATCCCTTCAAAGGCAATCTGCGAGGCCAGTTTACGCCGGCCTTTGCTGTGCACAAACTCCAGTTTCTCCCTGCCGGTGCCATGGAGCAGCGCTTTTTTCACCTTACCAGGCAATTCCGCAAACGGCGTATTCAGGTCAAAACCATAGTGGCGGGAAAAGGCCTCAAACCACTGGCCGGCCAGCATTGACAACCGCCTCCGGCTCCAGGGGGCAATGGCCCCTTCAAGCAGGCTGAGGGACTCATCAGGGACGATCAGTTTCTCGTCGATGAACTGGTTAACGCCCAGGCCGCTGCAGGAAGGACAGGCCCCCTGCGGGTTGTTGAAGGAAAACAACTGGGTGGAAAGCTCAGGCACGGAGATGCCGCACTGATGACAAGCCGCCGATTCGCTGAAGAGGAGCTCCTCACCGCTGTCGGGAAAGACGGCGAGCATCGTTCCGGCACCGAGCTTCACTGCCGTGCTGACCGATTCGTCAAGCCGGCGTCGTACGGAAGGTTTGATCACCAACCGGTCCACCACCGCCTCGACATAGTGGTGCTTATTTTTATCGAGGACGATGTCCTCACTGAGCTGCCGTATCTCCCCGTCAACCCGAACACGGACAAAACCCTCCTTGCGCAGACGCTGGAATATCTGCTCGTGCTGACCTTTTTTCTGCTTGATTAGCGGCGCCAGCAGCAGGACCTTTTCCCCTTCCTGCCGCGCCAGCAGGGAATCGAGCATGTCATGCACGGATTGGGAACGGATCGGTTGGTTGCACTGCGGGCAGTACGGTTGCCCGGCCCTGGCAAAGAGCAGGCGGAGGTGATCATAAATTTCGGTGACCGTGCCGACGGTGGAGCGCGGATTCCTGCTGGTGGTTTTCTGCTCGATGGAGACCGCCGGCGAGAGGCCTTCCAGCAAATCGACATCCGGCTTATCCATCTGCCCCAAAAACTGCCGGGCATAGGTGGACAGAGATTCCACATACCTCCGTTGCCCTTCCGCATACAAAGTGTCAAAGGCCAGGGTTGATTTCCCCGAACCGGAAAGCCCAGTAAACACGATCAATTTGTTGCGAGGTAAATCAACGGAAATATTTTTCAGGTTGTGCATGCGCGCACCACGGATGCGCAAGTATTGGGGTTCCATATTTTTTTCTCTGAACGGAACGATTAATGCGCTTCCCAGGCATCAGCCTGCTGGGCAAAACAATCCGGGGCCGTATGCGGTACATCCGGCGAAGGCAGAAGCATTGAGTTCCGGTTTGACATAGTATTGAAAAGACAGTGAGAAAATTTCATTTACCATCACATACGCCTATGGTAGATTGAGTCCTTATTGTAGCCATGAATTGTCAACAATCAATACAGCAAATATTCCACTATGTATTTTCAAGATATCATCGCCACCTTGAACAGCTATTGGGCGTCCGCAGGCTGCGTCGTCTTGCAGCCATACGATATGGAAGTCGGGGCCGGCACCTTTCACCCCGCCACCCTGCTCCGCGCTTTGGGACCGGAGCCCTGGAAAGCGGCTTATGTGCAGCCTTCCCGCCGCCCCACCGATGGCCGGTACGGTGAAAACCCCAACCGTCTGCAGCACTACTACCAGTATCAGGTGGTGATTAAACCGTCGCCGCAGGATGTGCAGGCGATGTACCTTGAAAGCCTTGAAAAATTCGGACTTAACCTGCTGGAACACGATATTCGCTTTGTCGAGGACGATTGGGAGTCGCCCACCTTGGGCGCCTGGGGCCTGGGCTGGGAGGTCTGGCTCGATGGCATGGAGATCACCCAGTTCACCTATTTTCAGCAGGCGGGCTCCATTGACCTCAAGCCGATAACCGCAGAAATTACCTACGGACTGGAGCGGATCGCCATGTATCTGCAAAAGGTCGACTCTGTCTACGACATTGCTTGGAATAAAGACGTGTCCTATGGGCAGATATTCCATCAGGCGGAAAAAGAATTTTCCGCGTTCAATTTCGAGGAAGCCAATGTCAGCGACCTGACTGTTGCCTTCGACAATTATGAGCGGGAAGCGCTGAAACTCGTTGCCAAAGATCTCATCCTTCCCGGCTATGATTATTGCCTGAAGTGTTCCCACACCTTTAATCTTCTGGATGCCAGAAAGGCCATCAGTGTCGCGGAACGGACCCGATATATCGGCAGAATTCGCAACATTGCCCGACAGGTTGCCCAGCGATATGTCGAGCAGAGAGCAGCAATGGGCCACCCTCTCCTGCAGGGAGCAGTTTAAGCCCCCAAGCAAAACCTTCCAAGAAGACATTCACCGGATTAAAGAGAAAGCCGAGATGATTAAAAAAATCTCTGGCATTCCAAGATGTTTTAAAGTACAAAATTGCTTAGTTCACTGTTAACGTCATTCTCCATCTTTGTTCAGGCGGGATAGTTCGAATACCTGTGCTACACATTCATTCTCCGTTACTTTCTTGCATTCCCCTGCCGAACGTCTTTCTTTCGCAGCCTCTCCCACAATTTCACAAGGCATTCCCGCTGAGTGAAAAATTCCAGCGGCTCATAGTTGCTCCAGTTGCGATTAGAACGAACGTTGCAAGTTCTTTTTTGGGAAATCTCACACTGGCCACACCTACAGTGTTTCATGCCGATAATGTTACCACCTCCGGATGCACATGAAGGGCCAATATTCTATAACCACCCGCTCTCGTTATTATTAGCGACATGACACCAAACGATGTTCGTCATTATCATCCCCTTTCGTGTATTTCCGCCGCATCCTCACTGCGGTCTTTTCGCCTCTGTTCTTCCCGCCACCCTGAATCTTGCCCCGAGCGACAATTTGGCCGAAATGGTTTGGCGAAAGCAATACCGTATTATTCCAAAATAAATTTAGTTAGCCACGCAAACGATGCTAAGACGCATTTGATTTTATTTTTTCGGGTTTTACAAAACGATTACATTCCAGTTCCCCGCACAAACGGTCACTGAAAAGGTATCAGAAGTATAACCCCATTTAAAAAAGACTCCACAAGGGGTCAGCTTGTCAGATCACATGACACAAGGAGGAACGGAAATGGCAGAAGGAACGGTAAAATGGTTTAATGATTCCAAGGGATTCGGCTTTATTCAGCAAGATGGCGGCAAAGATGTTTTTGTCCACCATTCCGCTATCCAAGGCCAAGGTTTCAAATCTCTAAAAGAAGGCGAACGTGTTAAATTTGATGTCGTAAGCGGGGCCAAGGGTCCGGCTGCTGAAAATGTCGTCAAACTTTAAGACGCAGAGATGCTCCACGCACGGCAATGCCTTGGTTGACAGCCGAGTAAGGTCGTGCGTGGTTCTTCCACATTTTCTCGAAAATTTTCGCTCGTTCGGGACGAACTTATGGAAAAGCGGAAAAACTGGGACGCTATCCCTTCGATAGAAGAGTTAGGGTTGGATTGGGAATCCCAACCAAATATTTTTTTTGAGAAAAGAGCTTTCGTTCGCATAAAAGGTGAAGTTCTCTCCGAGATGCTAAAAGTAAGAGAGATTTTCGTCAAAATTATCACCGCCAAACAAACCTATATTGGCCATCTGCTTGATATCAGCGCAGGCGGATTATTACTGGATTTGCCGGTATTACTAGAGGAAGATCTTCCTGTTAAGGTCGGCTTTTTTCTCGGTACGGTGAAAATCACTTCCAAAGCTGAAATAAGGCGTCCCCACAAAATAGGGGAGCTGTACACGACAGGAATTAAGTTCGTTGATCTCAAAAAAGAATCAGCTGAATATATTGGCGGACTCAATGTGTCCAAAATTCTCCGCCATGCCCGCTAACCTTGCCCCGATCGCTTGACGCCTTCCAACTTTCCTTTTACCGCATTAACCTATTGCAGCGCGGTCATCTTGCCCCCATTAGCAGCAGCGCTGCTTAAACCTGTCGCGGCTTTTCCATGCCCGTTTGTCATCTTCCCCCAATGCAGAGTCGCATACTCTGCGCTCCGTAGTCATTAATCAAGAAGCCGTACCGCACCTTTATCGGCGGAAGCAGCAAACCGCGCATAGACCTGCAGGGCTTTTGAAACTGTACGATCTCTCTTTGGAGTAAAGGCCCGATCGCCTTTCGCCTCTTCCCGGCCGCGGCGCGACGACAATGCCTCTTCGCTGATCAGAAGAGAAATGGTCCGCTGCGGAATATTGATATCGATGCGATCACCATCCTCGACCAGAGCAATGGCTCCGCCACTGGCCGCTTCCGGGGAAACATGCCCTATAGAGAGCCCGGAAGTACCACCGGAAAAACGCCCGTCGGTCACCAGAGCACAAGCTGCTCCCAGATGCTGGGACTTGAGATAGGAAGTGGGATAGAGCATTTCCTGCATACCCGGCCCGCCCTTAGGCCCCTCATAGAGAATAAAGACCACATCTCCTGCCTGAACAGCCCCGGCGAGAATTCCCTCACAGGCCGCTTCCTGGGAATGATAGACCCGGGCAGTGCCGGTGAAATGGAGGATGGCGGCATCCACTCCAGCGGTTTTGACGATGCAGCCTTTTTCGGCAATATTGCCGTAGAGGACTGCCAAACCGCCATCGCGGGAATAGGCGTGTTCAAGATCACGGATACAGCCGGCCTTACGGTCAACATCCAGTTCCGCATACAAGGTGTCCTGCGACCCCATGACCAGATTACGCACCCCGGCCGGGGAACTGAGGTACAAGTTTTTGGCCGCATCATTAACGCCAGGCCGCATGATATCATACTGCACCAACGCCTGGCCGAGGGTGAGCCCATCCGCCCGGGCCACCGTAGGGTCAATCAGGCCAGCCCGATCCAGCTCTGCAAGGATACCGAGAATCCCACCTGCCCGGTGGACATCCTCGACATGATGGTGTGAGCTGGGAGCAACTTTACAGAGGTTGGGAATCCTGCGGGACAGAGCATCAATATCCTCCATGGTGAAATCGACCCCGGCCTCATGGGCAATGGCCAGGATATGGAGGACGGTATTGGTCGAACCGCCCATGGCAATATCCAGTGCCATGGCATTGTGAAAAGCGGCCTTGGTGGCGATCGACCGGGGCAGGACCGCCCCGTCGCCTCGATCATACCAGGCCTCGCACATAGCAACAATCCGCTCGGCCGCCTGGTCAAAAAGGGCCAGCCGGGCACTGTGGGTAGCAACCACGGTGCCATTACCTGGCAGGGCAAGGCCGAGGGCTTCGTTCAGGCAATTCATCGAGTTGGCTGTAAACATACCGGAGCAGGAACCGCAGGTCGGACAGGCAGCGCGTTCAACGGCGGCGATCTCGTCGTCGCTGACCGAGGTGTCCCCGGCCATGACCATCGCATCGACCAGATCCAGCGCTTTTTCCCCTATCCGGCCAGCCTCCATCGGTCCACCGGAGACAAAAATAGCCGGGATGTTGAGCCGCATCGCCGCCATTAGCATGCCAGGGGTAATTTTGTCGCAGTTGGAGATGCAGACCATGGCGTCTGCCTTGTGGGCATTGCACATGTATTCGACCGAGTCGGCGATCAATTCGCGGGAGGGGAGGGAATAGAGCATGCCGTCATGGCCCATGGCAATGCCGTCATCAATGGCGATGGTATTGAATTCGGCGGCAAAGCAACCCAGGCTCTCAATTTTCCTCTTCACTCGCTGGCCGATCTCGTGCAGGTGGACATGGCCAGGAACAAACTGGGTGAACGAATTGACCACAGCGATCACCGGCCTGCCGATCTGTTCCTCCCGCATACCGTTGGCCCGCCACAGAGCACGGGCTCCCGCCATTCTTCTGCCTTCCGTCGTTGCTGCGCTCCGCAATGGATTCCCCATTTCCCTCTCCTCAACTCACTTATTTATTTTTTTCTTGTCTTTTCCCGCTGGTTAGCGATAGAACCTAAAGAGATACGTCTTGTCAATTCTATACTGGTACGCGCTATGAGACAACAGGAGATTAACTACTGGATTACCGCCATGCTGCAAAAGCACGAACGGGTTTCCGATCTTAACATCACCGTGGGCAAGACCTTACAGGTTGAAAGCGACGGCCTGCTGGTACCGGTGGAGGTCTTTCCTCAGGTTACGCAGCTGACCCCTTTTCAGACCGAGGTGTTCGCCTTGAACCTGATAGGCGGCAACCGCCGCCTTCTGCGAGACCTGACCATCAAGGGCTCCTGCGACCTCTCCTATTCCCTTGACGATAAAGTCCGGTTCCGAGTTAATATCTTTTCGCAAAAAGGGTATTATACTTCGGTATTACGAAAGCTCGAGACCACTATTCCGACCATCACAGGGTTTAAATTTCCCGAGGCCTTTGCCAAAATGGCCCGAGAGGTCAATGGGCTGATTCTGTTTACAGGGGCTACCGGCACGGGAAAAACGACCTCCATGGCGGCGATCCTTAACCAGATCAACGAGGACCGTCTGATACATATAGTCACCCTAGAGGATCCTATCGAGTATGTGCATCCCCATAAAAAATCAACTTTCAACCAGAGAGAGATGGGGGATGACTTCGACACCTTTGCCAACGGCCTCCGCGCTGCCCTGCGGCAGGCTCCCAAGGTCATTCTCGTCGGCGAGATCCGTGACCGGGAGACCCTGGAAATCGCGCTGACTGCGGCGGAAACCGGCCATGTCGTATTCTCTACCCTGCACACTATCGATACCGGTCAGACCATCAACCGTGTCCTCGGTATGTTTGAGAAAGACGAACAACCGCAGATCCGTAACCGGCTGGCCGACACCATCCGCTGGATCGTCAGCCAACGCCTGCCACCTCGAATCGGCGGCGGCCGCGTCGCTGCCTTGGAGATTCTCTGTTCCAGTCTTCGGGTCAAAGATTTGATCATCAACGGTGAAACCGAAGAAAAAACCTTTTATGATATCGTCAGTAAGGGCTCTGCCCGCGATATGCGCACCTTTGACCAACACTTGCTGGAAATGTTCGAGACAGGACTCATCACCGAAGAGTCGGCGATGCTGTATGCCTCCCATCGCAGCGAAATCAAAAGGGGGCTGGATACGATCAAATCCTCCCGCGGCGAACGCACCTCATCCATCGACGATCTGCGCATGGAACAGGAAGAGAATGATCCCTATAATCGCTGGTCCTGAATACGAGTTAAACGGCCTAACAATGCCACGACGGAAGCACCTCCCGCTCCCACTCCCCACCACCACGGTATCCCGTGTTTTACAGATCAGCGGCATTCATCGCCACCCAACATTCTGATATTATAGCATAAGGAATAACCATGCTGACCCATTGCCCCTTTTGCCACAAGTCTCTTGAACTCACCGATGAACAGAGCTCCCGACTGGAACAGGCCCTGTCTCAACTGACCCCCGGTAAGATACTGACGATTAAATGCCCTCTCTGCCGCAGTGCGATCACTCTGGACAAAACCGGACTCCCGCCACAAAACTCCACAAACCAGGTGATTCCGCCACCACCGCCGATTCTTGACTGGCTCAAATCAGGTCTCTATCAAGGCGAAGAAAAAGTCGAGGATGTTCCGATGGCACTCATTCTTCACCAACCGGACGAACAACGCCAGCGCATCGGCGAGGCCCTGGAGGCAGTAGGCTATCAGGTTTTCATGGCCGATACGGTTGTCAATGCGATGGAGCGGATGCGTTTTGTCAATTTTTCATGTGTTGTTCTTCAAGCCAATATGGACGGAACTCTTGAGCAGTCCACGTTCCATGCTTACATGCGCAGCCTGACGATGGAGCGCAGGCGCTACATTTTTTACATCCTTATCGGTAACGATTTCCATACCCTCTACAATCTGGAAGCATTAGCCTACAGTGCCAACCTCACCGTCAATTCCTCAGACCTCAGCCACCTCGACATCGTGCTCCGCAAATCGATCCCGGACTATGAAGAACTGTTCGGTCCCTTCCTGGAAGAACTCAACGCCTACGGGAAACGATGATCAGTTCACTGCTCCAATGCACCAACGTCGGGTAGAGGCCCTGATCAGGACAACGGTCGCTATCCTTGCTTGCACGAAAGACGACTGACAGGCAGCACCGCCCCCTGCTGCCATGAACAGGAATGGTTCCAAGGAAGAGAGCAAAAATCACGGCGCAGGCAAAAAAATGCCTTTTTTCAAGACGAAACAGTTGTCTTTAAAAAACAACTCTGGTAAATATCATCGCTTACTAAACGGGGTGGAGCAAAGGATACTGCTGCTCATCATCAACCACTTATCAAAGACCTGTCAAGGGTCACCACAGGAACAATCCATGACAAATAACGGAACTCAACCCGCATTTGCGGCAGATGACAACAGCTTTGAAGAAATGAGCTTTGCCGAACTGTTTGAACAGGACGAAAACAATACCGTCATTACTGTCGGCGAAGTTGCGCTTGGTACGGTCGTGGGCATGAGCTCTGACGCCGTATTGATCGATGTTGGCGACAAAGCAGAGAGTTATATTCCGCTCTCCGAATTCCGCGCCGAAGATCCGAATCGGGTAATCAATATTGGCGACCAGTTCGACGTCTTCATCGAAAAAAGAAAAGATGAAGGCGGCCTGTTGCTTTCCCGTGAAAAAGCCATTGCCATTAAAGTCTGGGAACTGATTGCCTCGATTCAAGAAGAGGACGGGACCATTGAGGGCCGTATTGACAACCGGGTGAAAGGTGGTATGTCTGTTGACATTGGAGTACCGGCGTTTCTGCCCTACTCGCAGATCGACCTTCGCCCGGTCAAAGATCTGGATGGGCTCATCGGCCAGACCTTTGAATTTAAGATTCTCAAGTTCAATCGAAAACGTAACAATGTGGTTATCTCACGGCGTGCGATTCTGGAAGACCAACGCACGGCTTTGCGCGAGCAGATGCGCACCTCGCTTGAAGAAGGTCAGACCATCCGTGGCGCCATCACTAATATCACCGACTACGGTCTGTTCATTGACCTGGGCGGCATGGACGGCCTCTGCCATATCACCGATCTTTCATGGGGACGAGTTTCCCATCCTTCCAAGCTGTACACGGTTGGCGAGGAAATTGAGGTCAAGATTCTCAAATATGACAAAAATTCCGACCGAGTATCTTTGGGCGTCAAACAGCTGAAAACCGACCCTTGGGAGCGCGTACCAGAGCAATATGCCCCGGGTTCAAGAGTTACGGGTAAGGTCGTCTCTATCACCGATTACGGTGTCTTTGTCGAACTGGAAGAGGGCGTTGAAGGCTTGGTTCATATCTCCGAAATGAGTTGGTCGAAAAAACCACGCCATCCGTCCAAGATTGTCGGAGTCGGCGAGGAAATCGAGGTTCAGGTGCTCAAAGTCGAAGCGGAGACCAAACGTATTTCGCTGGGCATGAAGCAAATGCAACCAAATCCTTGGGATGTGGTGGAAGAAAGCTATCCGGTGGGTTCGGTTATTGAAGGAAAGATTAAAAACATCACAGATTTCGGTATCTTTATCGGTATTGAAGAAGGTATTGATGGCCTCATCCATGTCTCCGATCTTTCCTGGACTGAGCGAATCAAGCATCCTTCCGAGAAATACGCCAAGGGAGAGACCATCCAAGCTGTTGTTCTCAAAATCGACAAGGAAAACGAACGTTTCTCCCTGGGCGTCAAACAGTTGGAACCCGATCCTTGGCAGGCTGCAGCCAGCAACTACCCGATTGGCTCAACCGTTGAAGGAACCATCACCAACGTGACCGATTTTGGCGTCTTTGTGCAGTTGGAGGAAGGCATCGAAGGGTTGGTGCATGTTTCCGAAATTTCCAAAGAAAAGGTGAAAACCCCTGTTGGCATGTTTAATATCAATGACATCTTGAAGGCCATGGTTATTAACGTCTCTGCCGATGATCGAAAGATTGGTCTTTCCGTGAAAGCACTGCAAGAAAAAGAAGACAATAACGGTGCGATTCCAGAAGAATATGTCCAAAAAGTTCAAAGCAGTGGTCCATCCACCTTCGGGGATTTACTGAAAGCAGCCGCTGGTGAAGACACAAACAAGTAGAGCCTACTTGTTATTTAACAAACCAAACGGGTATTCCACTGGCCGGAAAATCAAGACAGTAATACGGTGGAATGCCCTTTCTATTATACCCGCACCAAGAGGTTTCAAACCCTTGACACAGATGCGGTCGGTCAAAAAGGATAATTATCATGCTTAAGCGTGAATTGGTCAATCAAGTTTCCGAACAGCTTGGTGATTACTATAAACAAGATATAGCGCAGGCTGTAGAAATCATTCTCGAAGAGATATCGCAAGCACTTGCAGAAGAGAGAAGGGTGGAGATACGGGGGTTTGGTAGTTTCTCAGTGCGGACACGCAAACCACGCACGACGAAAAATCCAAAGACAGGAAAAATGATGAATATTCCCGCCCGCAAAACCCTTCACTTTACAATGAGCAAATCGTTAAAGGAAGTGCTGATCGATGAAGTAGAATAACAATAACTTTTCCCTTGCACAAAAAAAGACCGAACCTGTACAGGTTCGGTCTTTTTTTGTTACTGCTTGCTGTGTGCTGCGGCTATAGGGGGTGGAAAGAGAACGGACAGTGATCACACCCGAGAGTATTATTACGATAAAAAAGCACTGATATCGCCCTTACCTTCCCGGAGAATTTCTGGTTGATCGGTAAGTAGAGAAATGACGCTTGAAGGATGGGGAACAATTTCACCACCATCAATGATTAGGTCCACCTGTTTACCAAAAAGCCGGTCAACATCGAGATAACTGCAAACCGGCAGCTCATCCTCTTCAAGCATGGCGCTAGTGTTGAGCACCGGATTCCCCAGAGCCTCAATGATTGCCAAACAGATAGGATTATCAGGAACCCTGATGCCCACGGTTTTCTGCTTGGTCAGCATGATCTTAGGCACCACCTTGGTTCCTGAAAGAACAAAGGTGTACGGGCCCGGCAAATTTTTCCGCATCAACCGATAGGCGGTATTGCCAACATGACCGTAACTGCTGATGTTGGTCAAGGAAGCGCACATGAAGCTAAACGGCTTATCCTTTGGCCGTCGTTTTATCTGATACACCCGTTTCACTGCTTTTTGGTTAAAAATATCGCAGCCGATACCGTACATAGTATCGGTCGGGTAACAAATCACCCCTCCCCGCTGCAAGACCTCGACAGCTTGTGAGATCAATCGCGGTTGCGGATTAGAGGGGTTTATCTCCAGGATTTTAGCCATATGTAAAATGAGTGTTGCATAATCTTAAATCGTAACAGGATTGCAAGCAACTTGACCCTGCACCGACTGTGCCGTGCGTATCCCGTTCTCTAGAAGTAGCAGGAAAATCTGATAATTAAGCAGGAATTAAGGAGAATAGCCAGAGTTTTTTGCCGATACCAGTCGATGCTCTTAGCCGGCCTCCTCTCGCAGAGAGAGTTTCTCCCATGCTCGCAATGCCTGCTAGATATTTCGAAGAACACGTCCAAGTCTCGCATAGTTAGGTTTCCAGTATTGTCCATCAATATCTACTTGCTGGCCTTTTTTCACGGTCACATATTTCTTTTTACTCGAAAACATGCTAAACTATTCATAATTACAATTAACCAAGCCCAATTCCGAAATAAATAGAATACAGACAACAGGTCGGGCTTCGATCCGGCTCTATTGTTCAAAGCCGGACTGAAGCTTGGCCTGTTTCGCTTTGGCAAACAACCAGCTACCAGCTCTTCGACAAAGCAGAACCATCTCGTCGAAATGAATAGTTAGAGTCGGCAAGTTGGGCAACATTTTGACTATCAAGCCTCTTTTTCAATCGAAGACAATACCAAATTCATACAGCGAGACGGCGTACGGAAACAAGCGCTACCGTTGTTCCTCCAGCAGACAAGGAGATCTCATGTTTCGGCAAAATATACCTCTGGCACTTACCTTTGACGATGTTCTTTTGGTGCCCGGTCCTTCTGAGATTTTACCCTCGGAAGTATCGTTAAAAACCCGCCTCACCGACACTATCGAATTGCAGGCACCGTTGCTCAGCGCCGCCATGGATACGGTGACTGAACACCAGACAGCTATCGCCATGGCACGGGAAGGCGGCATAGGTATCATTCATAAAAATATGAGCATCGAGAGTCAGGCCAAAGAAGTGGAACGGGTCAAAAAGTCTGAATCCGGCATGATTGTCGATCCGATCACAGTTTCGCGCAACCAGAGTGTGGCGGAAGTACAAGCGATCATGCGCAATTACAGGATTTCAGGCCTGCCGGTTCTCGACGGTGATAAACTAGTGGGGATCGTCACCAACCGTGACCTCCGTTTTGTTTCCGACGATGGCCTGCGGGTGAATGATGTCATGACTAGCAAAAACCTGGTCACCGCTCCGGTCGGCATCGATCTGCCGCACTCCAAGGCCCTGCTCCATGAGCATCGGATCGAAAAACTTCTGGTGGTCGATGACAAGGGCCGTCTCAAAGGGCTGATCACCATCAAGGATATCGAAAAAATCAAACAGTATCCCTATGCGGCCAAGGATGGGATGGGCCGGCTGCTGACCGGTGCAGCCATCGGTGTCGGTCCGGACATGTTGGAACGAACCGAAGCGCTGGTCAAAGCCAAAGTTGATGTGGTGGTGCTCGATTCCGCCCATGGTCATTCCGCTGGCATTCTCCGTGCAGTCGCGGAGGTTAAGGCTCATTTTCCCGGTCTATCGATCATAGCTGGCAACATCGCCACCGGCGAGGCCGCCGAGGCCCTGATCAAGGCGGGTGCCAATGCGGTCAAGGTCGGAGTTGGCCCTGGATCAATCTGCACGACCCGGATCGTCGCCGGAGTCGGTGTGCCCCAACTGACCGCTCTGAAAAACTGCATCGAGGCTGCTTCCAAGAGAGGCATCCCGGTAATTGCTGATGGCGGCATCAAGTTCTCCGGCGACATCTGCAAAGCCATTGGCATCGGCGCCCATTCAGTGATGATCGGTTCGTTGTTTGCCGGTACCGATGAGACCCCCGGTGACACCTTCCTCTACCAGGGCAGGAAATACAAAGGTTATCGCGGCATGGGTTCGATCGGTGCTATGAAACAGGGGTCCAGCGACCGCTATTTCCAGGACAGTGAAGCCAGCAAACTGGTGCCAGAGGGCATTGAGGGCAAGGTGCCTTATCGCGGTCCGATCGCGGAGATGATTTACCAATTGCTCGGCGGTCTGCGTTCCGGCATGGGCTATACCGGGGCCGCCACCATCGAGGAACTCCATCAAAAGGCCCGATTTGTCCAAATCTCCACCGCCGGCCTCCGCGAGTCCCACGTGCACGATGTCATCATCACCCGCGAGGCCCCGAATTACCGAACCGAAAGCATCTAACAACACTTCGATTTTTCACAACGCATTCATAGGCTGCCATGTCCCTCCATACCCAGAAAATAATCATCCTCGATTTCGGCTCGCAAACTACCCAATTGATCGCCCGCCGTATCCGCGAGCAGAAGGTCTACAGCGAGATCCATCCTTACACCCTTGAACTCGTCCGGCTCAAGGCCATGCAACCCACCGGCATCGTCCTTTCCGGCGGCCCGGCCAGTGTCTACGATACTGATGCGCCAATCAGCGATCCGGGGATTTTCGAACTCGGCATCCCGGTTCTCGGTATCTGTTACGGCGCCCAACTAATGATGGTCCAACAGGGCGGCCGCGTGGAGAAGGCGGAGAAACGGGAATTCGGCCAGGCCCAACTCAACATCGAATATACCGGCGGACTGTTTGCCGGCATGGAGCCCTCCCCCGCCCACTACCAGGTCTGGATGAGCCATGGAGACCGGGTAGAGGAGTTGGCCCCTGGGTTTAACGTCACAGCCACCAGCGCCCATTCTCCCTATGCGGCCCTGCGCCATGCGGAAAAACCTTTTGTCGCCGTCCAGTTCCATCCAGAAGTTGCCCATACCCTGATCGGCACCGATATCCTCCGCAACTTCATCTTCGGACTCTGCGGCTGCCGTCCGGACTGGACCATGCATTCCTTCATCGACACCACGGTGGCGGATATCCGCACCAAAGTCGGAACAGACAAGGTGATCTGCGCCCTGTCCGGCGGGGTCGACTCCTCGGTAGTCGCGGCCCTGGTGCATAGGGCCATCGGCGATCAGTTGACCTGCATCTATGTTAATAACGGGTTGATGCGCACCGGCGAATCGGAGAGCGTGCTCCGCTTCTTCCGAGAAAAAACCCACCTCAAGGTCATCGATGTCGATGCCGAAGATTTTTTTCTCAAATCTCTGGACGGCATCAAAGATCCCGAGGAAAAACGTAAACGTATCGGCTATGGCTTTATCGAAATTTTCGAGGAAGAAGCACGGAAACTCGGCACCGTTCGGTACCTGGCTCAGGGAACCCTGTATCCCGACGTCATCGAATCGGTAGTCTTTCGCGGCAAAGCCCCTATCAAATCTCACCACAATGTCGGCGGCCTGCCCGAACGGATGCAACTCGACCTGATCGAGCCCCTGCGCGAACTGTTCAAAGACGAGGTCCGCGAACTCGGCCTGGAGCTGGGACTGCCGGAAGAGGCCATCTTCCGCCAACCTTTCCCCGGCCCCGGTCTTGGTATCCGGATCATGGGCGAGGTCACGGCCGAACGGCTCCGCATCCTTCGTCAGGCTGATGTCATTGTCCTTGAGGAGATGAAGGATAGCGGCTGGTACCGCAAGGTCTGGCAATCATTTGCCGTGCTCCTGCCGATTCAGACCGTCGGGGTCATGGGCGACGGCCGCACCTACGAACACGTCATCGCCCTACGGGCGGTCGACAGTAAGGATGCCATGACTGCTGACTGGTCCCGTCTGCCCTATGAGATTCTCGGCCGGATATCCAACCGGATCATCAACGAGGTGCGGGGGGTTAACCGGGTAGTGTATGACATTTCCTCCAAACCGCCAGCAACCATCGAATGGGAGTGATGGCAACGGGATGCGGGATGACACGTCGGGATCACATCAGCACAAACGTTTTCCCATGTTGAAAACAGCAATCTATGTAGATGCGGAAAACATAAAGATGTGTGGCGGCTACGGTATGCGCTACGATGTGCTCGTTGGCCTGGCCAACAATACCAACTCGGTCATGCTCCGGGCAAACTGTTATCTTGCCGAGGACCATGAACGGACCCAACGGGATCAGGAATACCGGTTAAAGGTCTACTCGTACCACAACATCCTGCGGCAGTGCGGCTTTAAAATCATTAAGAAGTATGTCCGCCGCTTCAAAGATGAGGACGGCAACATCACCACCAAGGCCAACGCCGACATGGATTTGGAGATTGATGCCCTGTTGCAGGCTAGAAATCTCGACCGCATCATTCTGCTCACCGGCGACGGTGACTTCCTTCGCCTTATCATCGCCCTGCAAAATATGGGTTGCCGGGTGGAGGTCATTGGTTTTCACAATGTCAGCAAAGAGTTACGTGAAGTGGCCGACTCTTACATTTCCGGCTTCCTGGTGCCGGGATTGCTGCCAATAGCCGGCAGCAATCCCGGCGACAACAGCGAACGGTGGCAGCGCGGTACAGTGGCTAATTTCAATCAAGACCGAGGCTTTGGTTTTTTTCGCTACTATCGATTGCAGGAGAATGTCCTGCAATCGGAAACCGTCTTTTTCCACCTGTCCAAGTCAACGCTGGCCTCCGATCACTGCTTTCAGGAACCCCATCGAATTTTTGAATTCCGGGTAGTGGAGAATCCGGCCAACAACAACCGCTCTGAAGCATGGGATATCCGGCTCCTCAAGGAAGGATAATAACATCAGGCACGGCAGCAATACAATACGTGGCCAAAATTTTCCGTAACGTTGCTCAAAAACCATGAAATCCAACAGCCGCCTTTTGCTCGCCGGGGATATTGGTGCTACCAAAACAACGCTGGCTCTCTTTGATGCTACGGTTGTTCCGCATCATCCGTTCAATCAGCATACCTTCCAGAATGCTCTGTACCCCACCTTCGACGATCTTCTCCACGAATTCCTCCAACAAACCCCTCGTAACCCGACAGATGTCTGTTTCGGGGTCGCTGGCCCCGTAACGGCAAAGGCCGTCAAGATGACCAATCTCGACTGGGCCATTGACGCTGACACCTTAAAAGCACATTACGGTTTTTCTCAGGTTTTCCTGATAAACGACTTAGTGGCCACCGCCATTGGGGCCGTGCACCTGCCCGCTACAGACCTGTATCCCCTCAACCCCGGTGTCACAACAGCTGGCGCCGTGATAGCGGTGCTTGCTCCGGGTAGCGGTTTGGGCGAGGCCTTCCTGGTCGAACACGACGGAGTGTACCAACCGTACGCTTCCGAGGGAGGGCACGCCAGTTTCGCCCCTAGGAATGCGGAACAGATCGATCTGCTGGCCTTTATGCTAAAACGACATGCACACGTCTCGGTGGAACGGGTCTGCTCAGGATTGGCGATCCCTGAGCTGTTCGCCTTCATGACCACCAGACAGGCTACGCCGGATAGGCTCCAGACCGAACTAGCGTCAACCACCGACCCGACCCCCGTGATCATCCAGGCAGCCTTGCGGGCATTACAAGGTGAATGTCCGTGCGACCTTGCTGTTCATACCCTAATGCTCTTTGCCGATATCCTTGCTGATGAAGCGGCCAACCTCACCCTCAAAACGCTGGCGCTTGGCGGTCTCTTTCTAGGCGGCGGACTCGCACCACGACTATTGCCATTTCTCACTCCGGATCGGTTTATGCCGATTTTTGCCCGAGGGGCCTACCAGAAACTTTTGTCCCAAATCCCGATCCAGATCATCCTTAATCCGCACACAGCCCTCCTGGGTGCGGCGGCCTATGGATCTGTAGCATTCCGCAGAAACATGGAGAGTATTCGGGAGGATTAATCACCACTTGAGATATTCCCATTCCCTGAAATTATTACACCAATTGCAACGGACGAGTTGGCACCCGGTTCCCTCTGCGTTCCTGACGAGCAGCACAAAGGAAAAACATTCGAGACTCAGCCAATATCTCAATTGGCGCGTACTCGCTCATAGAGCAGGCTGAACTGTATGAGTCTCCATCCGGCAATAAATCTCCCGACCAACCCAAGCATCGGTAGCGGCATATTGAATCTGCTGAAGGGTAAGATCGTTGTGAGCCCAGTTGGTCGTTCTCGCTGATTTGGAGATGCGAATGCCACATACGACGGCGGCAAGTCCTCTGAGCCCTTGATTTTTTATACCTTTACGCCGAGCCATCTTGGCCAGGTCAGTAAATCCCCTCGGTTGAAAGAGCTGCAGAGCTTGCAAGCTGAGTAGATCGAAATCAAGCGCAACGCCGGCTTTGGTGATGGCCGGATTACAGAGGATAGCAATAAGTGATTCCGGCAGGCCTGTGTATTTCAACTGAAACAAAAACACCTCATCGCCGGTAGCCAACTGCAAGAGGCTCGGTGGGAATTTCTGCCCTTTCCTAAATGCAGGTCGTGTTTCCGTGTCAAATCCTAACAGCGAAGCCCGCGCCAGGCTCTCCGTCGCTATCCTCACTTCTTCGACAGTCCGCACTAGGCGGCTTGGCCCTTCCCAGCGACCAATAGGCAGAAAATTGATATCTTCCTTACAGATATGGACCGGCACCACGTCCCCCATAGGCAATTCACTGTTTTTATAAACCAAATCATCACTCATTGTTGAGGTTGTTGCATATGAATAATAACGACGACGGGACAGGCCATAGCTAGTGGCTAGTGGCTAGTTACGCAACCTCAAGCCTTAACAGAAAGAAAATGGTTCGTAACCATTGAACAAAAAAGGCAGACCTTGCAACAAGCTTATTTTTCTAAGCTTTTTTTGCAAGATCTGCCTTGTATGTGAACCGCTCTAAACAAGAACGTGCCTTAAATGGTGGCGATGCAGGGATTTGAAGTATACCAGATAACCGCTCTTTACAAGTCTTTGTAATTATGTGCCTTCTTGTGACTATGCATTGCCACTATTTTCGGTTTGCGTTGCTTTTTTTGGACCACAATTGGACCACAATTGGACCACAATTGGATCACTTTCTTAGACCATCCTAAGCTGTTTTGAGAATCAGGTACAGCTCTTTTTGATGAAAAAGAAACTCTGAATTGTATTCAAAATCGGGAATTGAATCCTGGTTCGAATTCAGGATTTGAATTTGTGCTTTTCTTTCGGTTTACGGTTCCTTTGACCAAGCGATATGTATTTTACGGTGCTGAGTTATACAGTCTCGAAGGTACAGGTTGATGAGACTTTGGTAAGGAATCCCCGCCTCAGACGCCATGTCTTTGAAGTACGAGACGACATCTTCAGAAAGACGCATGGTAATAGATTTTTTCAGTTTTGATGCGTAAGGATTTTTACGCGATTTCATTTTCGAAAGGTCATATTCTGCTTTCATAGCTCTGTACCTTTGTAGAATTCGCTTTCTTTCTTTGTGGCTTTGCGCGCAGAAATAATTCGGATGATATTGCCGCCTGCCCGCTCACAGTGACAAACGAGCAAAAGCCTTGCTCCGGTACTCATACCCAGCATAAGAAAGCGTTGTTCCTGAGTAGAGTGCTCCTCATCAAAGAATTGGACAGCAAAGTCATCGTAAAAGACCGTCATGTGCATCTTTTCCCTCGCTATGTCCGGTTAATCTTCGCTGGATTGATCTATCTATTCCTTTCTGGCGCATCTCAAAAATGAAATTATGTCGAAAGGTGTGCATTCCTCGATATGGCTGGAAGTATTTCTGATCTTCTCCAGGTACTCGACGAATTGTAGAGTCAATCCAATCTTTCATCGGTCCAGAAAATTTGTATCCGGCTTGTCCGTTATAAGCTGGATATTCGGAAAAGAGTGGTTGACCTGGATGTGTACGATTCCTCTGTTCACAAAAGTCAGTAAATCCTATTTGTTCTAAATTGTTATGTAGTGGAAGCAATCGAACAGATTCATCATTTTTGACTTTCTTCTCTCCGTTTCGATTAATATCGATTATCCACATTCCATGTTTTTTATATACGTCATCTGGCGTTAGAAAGAAGATTTCGCCGAGTCGCATGCCGGTATATGCCGCTAAAAGTACAGGCCAGTAATGGGTTTGACTATCTCGCAGTTGAAATGCTTTAAAATTTGGTTTTGTTATTAAGTACGAAATTTCTGTTGGTGTAAATGGTGTCCGATTTACAATAGCTTTTTTTACCGTTACACCTTCAAAAATATTATAATCCGCGTATTTTTTGATTCTTGCGTAATTAAAAAGAGCGTTTATTCGAATTATATGATCTCGAACGGCGTTATTCGTCAATTTGGGTTTATCTATCTCAATTGCATCTTCGTATTCAAGATCACGTGTGTCCGGTTGTCGGAGCCAACTTGCCGGTATGTTTCGCAGATTATCTAAAAAATCTTCAGCATGCTCGTTTATGTATCTATGCATGTAATCATTACCGAAAAACTTCTCGAACAAGTTAGCCGTGTTATTCATCCCGGTGGCGTTCTTCTCGCTTTTCCACTCACTAACATTTATTTTATGTTTGATAAATTTTTCGACCATCACCGAAAAAGTCGCTTTAATAGGTCTCGTGCTTGTGGCTAAAGACGCAGATTTTGTATCAAGCTCTGTATTAGCTCCTTGCTGTTGTGGGTGTGTGCTCTGCGGTGATGTTCTTTCCGCGGTCAGCGTCCTTGGTGTCGATGCCGGAGTAGTTGCTGCGTCTGATATTGCTTGAGAAGCTGACGCTGGTATTGGAGTGTTATTGCTTGCTGGCTCTGGTGTGGAGTGATTTTTTTTAGTTACTTCGACAATAGCACCTAGAGACCCTCTTAACGCCTGCATTTCTTGCTCGGTTTTGTCGGAGTCGATCTCGCACCCACCAACATTCAATACGCCGGTAAGAGCATTATAACTGATGTCCATGAGCTTCAAATTATTTTGACATAATTCATCTCCCAGACGCATTGCTACTGCGAACTCCTCGTCGCTTAGCTGCTTCTCATCCATACGACATTTCTCCCGTGCTGCTTTGAAGTATTTTTCGCATTCTGTCGCTATGATGCGGCATCGTATCAGAGCATCTCGATAATCCCGTGTTTTAAGAGATCTTCGAATCTCAACTTTTTTTATACTCTGCTTCAAGTCCTTAGGTATAGCTCTCCGGAAAAGATATATCCCAAGATAATTTTTCATTAAATAACTTTCGTAACTGACCATGCGCTAATCTCCTGATTGTTGCGCAAGATCACAAAAAGTCACAATCTAAAATTGGATCACAATTGGACCACAATTGGACCACTTTTTAGGACTTTGTATTTTTGAAGCCTTTTCAGAGCTTTTTTAGGCTAAAAATAGAAAAAGCGGTTCCGATATCGTTGATTTTCACCTCAACTCTATCTGAACCGCTATATTTCGACCCAAATTTAATTAATAAAATCAGGGGATTGGTGGTGGCGATGCAGGCACTCGAATAAATGCGATAACAATATATTATTAAACAGTATTTAAACATACGACTTCAACAGTTACCCTCAAAGTTACCCCCATGCTATATATGATACCCAACACAACAGAAAACTTGAAGGTAAGACTCATATTTTTAATCTAATTAATTGATATTATTTGAATAAATAAAAATAATTGAGTTTGCTTATCCCCAAAAGTATCGCTAAAAAATAACCTTTTATTGCAGCGCTAACCATTTCAATTCTACTGCCCCGCCTATCAACTCAACAGTCCACCCATCTGCTACTGTTGCCAACAATGGTTTCCTCATTTTTATCTGCCCACAAACCGCTTCACTAGCTTGTCCTTTTTCTTGAGCTTAAGCGCACTACTAGTATCAGTTGTAATATAGGCGTTTTTAGTTTGCTTTCCCATTCGAATTATTTACAAAGAGCTTGGGGACGGTAGCCGGTCCAGTTCATCGTTCCAACCAGCTTTAGAGGCGAAAAAAGAATCATATTCTGTCATGGTCAGCGTAAGATCCATTCTGAGGAACTTCTCCCTGATCACTTCAACGGCAAATTCGTGAATAAAGAGGTGTCGTTTGCCTTACAGGGATGAAGCTGAAAGAGCATGATTACAGGATAGTGCTCTTCTTGAAAGTGGCGTCATTTTTATATTAAGGATAATTGTACAAAACAATACCGTTATCTTTATATTTATATATGGAGTAAATTATTTAAAAAAATAAAACATCTTTTATTAATGACACCGTAGTTTCAATAGGATAACCTAACAGCAACCCTGCTATGATAGTATCAATAACAGTTCTAGGGTTGCCATAATCAAACTGGATAAAATTTGATACTTCCTTATTTTTTAAAATATCGTTAAATAAAAAATGTATTTGTTCTATATTAAAATATTCATTGAAACTATCTTCCAAATAATCAATATAATCAAGTGTTAATCCATCTATATCAAAATTTTCATGAAAGGTACCGTGAATACATACGGCTACGCTATAAACAGGATTTTCAGAAACAAATTTTGTTGAGTATAAACTTGGGTACATGGAAAGATCGTCCTCAAATTCATTTATAAAATCATTATAAGCTTGCCTATCAAAAGTTGCAAAAATTCCCATAGGTTTTTTACCATCAAAGACACGGGTCACACATTCTTTTTCTTCAACATCAGGAAAATGCCATCCACCGCATAAATGTAGGTTGCGATAATTAATCATTTCTGAGGTAAAATTTCTACTTATAGCTTTATATGTATACATATTTACCAAACTACCTTGTGCTATAATAAGTATATTTTCAGTATTTTTATCTTTTTTTAGGAAGACACCATTTACAACACATCTGTTTCCATAATTTATATATATTTCATTATTATTATCATCTGTATTGCAAGTATACACAAAATGATCTCCTGATATTATTCCGTAATCATCAATTGGATAAAGAATATGTTTGCTCATTTAATTCTCCTATTTTTAGTAGAAAATTTAAGATAATTAACATGTTACATCATTTATGTATATTCAATTTATTTTCATCTAAACTTCCGGTCCACCTGTCAAGCTCTCCAATATATCCATACTGGTTCCGACTATAAGTTCTTGAAATGTTGACTTCCTTTGGGTGTAGCACTGAAAAATATTTCTGTATCACCTAACACAACATCCTTGAAGTGAGGTGGTCAAGAAAGAATGAACACATTGCTAAGCAGCTTTTTCAGAAGCTGCTTTTTCTCGAACTCCTTAGGGCAGAAAAGCGTATGCTGTTCACACCATGGAGGAGTTTATGGGTGCAGTGGCGGCAGAGCCCAATGCTGTGATGGAGCACTAAGCCCTTCATGTGGCTGTTGATCAAGAAGCCCCTCATAAGCTCAATCTTACAGAGTGTATAATTATTCGACGCAACACGAACTTTCAAATAAGGGGCTCATCATTGCATTGATATGGACGGTGCCCCCTCACGACTCAGCTCTGATTTAGGAGGACTCATGGAATGCCCCTTTTCAGGAAACAACGAGTAATAACCAAATGTGTTACAAGCATTTTGGCTGTTATCTTGCTGATTTTATGTGTCAGTGCTGGCTACGCAGAAGGTAATCGACCGATACCATTATTGGAAAAAGGGACAGAAGTTGACTGGTGGTTTGTCTTTAAATTCAACACTGCGTATTTTCCTGGCTGTGATAATGATGCCAAAAGAGATTGTCTCTTTGGCGGCCCTCTAAATTTGACATCGTCATTCATTGCGGGAAAGGCTTGATACCTGTCAGCATTTCTAATTCGCCGTTTAGTCAATGCTATGATACCATCCATAGATCATGACTCTGCTGATATAGACGGTGATGGCGAATTTGATGCCATCGATATCGTCATCCTGGAAGAAAGTAAGGACTCCAACCGTTCACCAAATCGGAACACTGGTTGTTGCTTGGCCGTTTTGATAGGCTCAACACTGGCAGGCGTAGCTTTCGCAATCGGCAAACTCATCACTTAAACAAAACGCAAAATGTGTGGACGTTTCGCATTCTACGGTAATGGCTCCTTTGGTTATGAATCGCTCCATCTACCGGAGCCGCCTCTCTTTGAGAACTACAATATCACCCCTTCTCAAGACCTTCTTGCTATTCTCACTTCGCCAGAGACTGGAAAACCAGAATACGCCATGCTCCACTGGGGGTTAGTGCCTTTTTGGTCAAAGAGCGCCAAGACCAAGTTTCCTCTAATCAACGCCAGGTCCGAAGGCATTGAGGCAAAGCCGTCTTTTCGAGATCCTTTCAAACACCGACGTTGTATCATTCCAGCCAGCGGTTTTTACGAATGGCAGAAGGTTGAAAAGTACAAACAGCCTTATTTCATTCGTCCTGATGATGGCCGCTATTTTGCCATGGCCGGCCTCTGGGACCACTGGCAAGGAGAGAATGGTGAAGTTATCAACTCCTGCGCAATCATTACCACTACAGCAAATACCCTGATGCAGGATATCCATGACAGGATGCCGGTAATCCTGGGAAAAGACAATGTGAAGGCTTGGCTTGATCCAACGGTTAGACAGAGAGATTTACTGGCAATGCTTGAACCGTGTCCTGATTCATTAATAGAGATATACCCGGTGAGTAACAAAGTGAACAGCCCGAGGAATAATGGACCGGAGTGTGTGACACGTTCAGTATCGGGATCTTCAGGTCGATGAAAGTTAAAGACCTCTACATTCTCCTAACGTAGCTATTAACCCGGTGTCGTTGACGGTATCTTTAGGATAGGGTAAAAATTGATCCCTTACCACTAATCCTTTTGGAGCTCACTATGAACCAACGAATATCTAACGTTGAATTCGTCGGATATCCGGGCGAGTTCATTCCACAACCTATTCCCTTAATACAGGCAGGAGTTTCCGCAGGTTTTCCATCTCCTGCTGATGATTACATTGACCGCGCTTTAGACCTGAACGAATTGCTGGTCACAAATCCACCCGCCACCTTTTTTGTGCGGGTAGATGGTGACTCGATGATTGACGCTGGAATTCATCATGGTGACATACTATCTGTTGATCGCTCCGAAGAGGCATTTGACGGTTCCATTGTCATTGCGATGGTCAACGGTGAGATGACGGTAAAAGAGTTGTCGCGTTATCCCAAGCTGCGCCTCATAGCCCACAACCCGAAATACCCACCCATTGAACTGAACGAGTATGATGATTTTGAGATATTCGGCAGAGTGAAAGGGTTAGTCAGGGTATTCAAGTAATGTTTGCCCTGGTTGACTGCAACAACTTCTACGCCACCTGCGAGACCCTCTTTCGACCATCGTTACGAGGCAAGCCGGTAGTGGTGCTCTCCAATAACGACGGTTGCGTGGTGGCCAGATCAGCCGAAGCCAAAGCTCTTGGTCTTAAGATGGGCGTCCCGGCTTTTCAGATCAAAGAGCAAATCGACTGGCACGGTATCGAAGTATTCTCTTCCAACTTCACACTCTATGCTGACATGTCACATAGGGTGATGAGTATTCTGGAAACACTTGCCCCATCAATTGAAATTTATTCTATCGATGAAGCCTTTGTTGACGTGCGCGGCATTAATGATTTACACGCTTTTGGCCTTTCCATTCGAAAGACTATTCGGCAATGGACCGGTATCACCGTAGCCGTAGGCATTGCACCGACAAAAACGCTCGCAAAGCTTGCCAATAATGGGGCTAAAAAATATTCAGGGACAGGTGGAGTTGTTGTTTTGACGGATGTGGAGCGACAGCGCAAGCTGATGAGTATTACACCCGTTGATAAAGTTTGGGGTGTTGGTAGGAAATTGACTCGGAAACTGAATGGCTTGGGCATCCAAACCGCCCTTGATCTCTGTCAAAGTAACATCCAGGATATTCGACGCCAGTTTAGCATCGTGTTGGCAAGGACTGTATCTGAACTTCAAGGTACGTCCTGCCTTGATCTGGAACAAATACCGTCACCCAAAAAACAGATTGTTACCTCTCTGTCATTTGGCCAGCGAATAATCGAAATCGATGACATGCGCCAGGCAATAAGTGAGTTCACGGAACGGGCATGCAGTAAGTTGCGGAAAGGACGGCAATACGCACGAGCAATCAGCGTCTTTATCCAAACAAGCCCTTTCGCAAAGCATCAGCCCGGATATGCCAACTGTGCTCATGGAAACCTGCCAGACCACACTAACGATAGTTTTCAGTTTTGCCGTCTCGCGCAACGCCTTTTGGAACAGGTATGGCGTGATGGTTATGAATACAACAAAGCCGGGGTAATGCTCGGTGATTTTTCCCAGTCTACCCGTAGGCAAATCTCTCTCTTTGAAAAGCCGGTCAGAGACAACAGCAAGATCATGGCAGCCATTGACCGGATCAACAATACAGTAGGGACTATCAAACTGGCGACAACAGGAGTCAACCAGCAATGGGCGATGAAACGTGAAAAGCTTTCACCAGCATACACAACACGGTGGCAGGACATTCCATTAGTCAGGTGATTAGCAGGAACAGCATTTTTACCATCAGTATATTCATATCTTAGCTAATACGTAATATATGTGGTCGGTTCGCATTCTTTGGTAACAGTTCAACTGTTTGGCAACTTGACGATAATGCCTATTATGCAAAATTCACTTGAAAAGCCTTCATTCAAGGCTTCCTCTGTATACTGTATTGGGAAGGCTCTGAAACATGCTGCTTGAGGCATTATATCTCCTCTGTAGCGGGAGTAAATTTAGTGTTATCAGCTTGTGCATTATGGGAATATCGGGAGTCGGACCATGAATCTGTTTCAAGTGTTCAGTAATTCAAGTGAATTCGCAGGTAATAATAAGCGTATGAATTATTGCCCTAAGTGCGGAGTCGAGTTCACCAAGAAAGAGCTTGGAAAATTTGAAAGACAGAGCTGTGATAACTGTGACTTCGTCAATTATTTGAATCCAATTCCTGGGGTTACTATTATAATCAGATCAGCAGATGGGAAAGTATTAATAGGAAAGAGATCAGGAAATACACTGTATGGAAATAAATGGTGTTTACCTGGTGGTTATATTGAGTACGAGGAATCATTTATTGAAACTGCACATCGTGAGGTTCTTGAAGAGACAGGCCTTGAGATACGAATAGAAGGTATCGTTAATGTAGTTTCAAATCATCTTGATGATTTGCATCATACGGTTGTCATCGTGTTAATAAGTGATGCATTGGGAGGTTACCAAAATCCTGGTGATGATTTGACAGAGCTGAAGTGGATAGATTGTGATATGCATATTGGAACAAGCTATGCGTTCGAAGCTGACAAAAGAATAATCGATTGCTATTTTGCAGGAAATATGAAAATACTGCCCATTGACAATAGAATCGAAAATGCATGATTCTACTAACAGCCGCTTCAATCATTCTTTCTGATTAAGAGGTTGTTGTATTAATGGTTAAAGTGTCTCCTGTATTCAGAAATTAGAATATGAAAAATTCAGTCAGTGAGTGAAAATATGAGTAAAACACTTGTACAAATGACAGCTGAAATTATCCAATCCCAGATAACCAGTAAGCAGATGACCACCGATGAAATCAAAGTTGCCCTGAACGAAACCTTCCAGGCCCTTAAATCACTTCAAGATACCGAAGCAGGTGGGGTTGTCGAGGCTGGAACGGAAGTAACAACCTCAGTGATCGATCCAAAGAAATCCATCCAGAGAAATAAGGTGGTCTGTATTGAATGCGGCCAGGAGTTCAAGATGCTGTCTCCCAAGCACCTGAAGTCTCATGGCCTCAATTCAAAAGAATATCGCAAGAAACATGGGCTGTCAGTTCGCCAACCGCTTTGTGCCAAAACGCTTTCAGAGAAACGATCTCAGGCTGGTAAAGATAGAGGGTTGCCGGTCAACCTCCGCAAGGCTATCGATGCTCGTACAAAGAAAAAAGTCACTCCAGTATGAAATGAGGTTTTTATGAAGATAAAAGTAATTCACCAATGGAGAGATTGGCTATTGGAATGTGTCGGTGTTGGCCAGTATTCGTTTATCAAAAAAGACAATAAAACCGTTGTGCGCACCATTGTAGCAAAAAATGATATGGATGCTGAAAATCAATGTCAGGTAATCATTAACGCTGCGAAACAATAGTCAAAGATTGAACCCCTTGGTAACTGTTGAGAACAATAAGTCCCCGTTTACACATACTGTCCTTGTACTTGCGGCATTGTCTTTGCTGACACTGGGAGGTTGCGCAGGAAATCCCGTCGGCAAGGTAATGGAAACTACAGCCTATTGTGGCTGTTCTTCTTGCTGTAGTTGGGAGCGAGGCAGTTGGATGTATCTCAAGTTGGACTTCTGGAATCGCTATGTCAGTGCCGGTTCCCAAGCAGGACGATCGTACAGCGGGCTTACCGCCAAAGGTCTAGCCCTCATGAATCAGCCCCCGGATTATTTTCCATGGACTCAGCAGAACGCCCCTGGGTGATACCACTTCGTCTTCTGCCATGGTCATGGTTCCCCGCAGAGGGTACTATTGCCGCCGATACCAGTTATTATCCATTTGGCACTCGGATGTATGTACCCGGATATGGCTGGGGCAGAGTGGAAGATCGTGGAGGCGCTATTAAAGGCAAGGATCGGATAGACCTCTATTTCGATTCCCATGAAGACGCCATTTTGTGGGGTAGAAGAAAACTTCGAGTGCAAATCGACACCGGCAAGTAATCCTACCAGATTCCACCAAGCCCACCGAATCAGGGTCTGTAATATACCAACTTCTTGTTCCTGCGGTGGTTCTGTTTATCTTGCTCTCGGGAAATAATTCTGGATATTTAATATCTCTCTGATATCATGTAGTTAAATGTTTAACAGAAATCATAATTCCCGAGGACCATTATGAACAAATCAGAATTGATAGAAGCTCTCGCTCAAGATCAAGGATTGCCTATCAGGACAGCAGCATCCATTGTGAATACGATTCTGGATACAATGATCGAGACGCTGGTGAGAGGCGACGGTATCGAGCTGCGTGGTTTCGGGAGCTTCGCTGTGAAGGAATATGATACGTATACCGGTAGAAATCCAAAGACTGGAGCTAAGATATTGGTAAAGCCTAAAAAATTACCTTTCTTTAAAGTCGGCAAGGAGCTCCGTGAAGCTGTAGATGCAAACAGTGGGAAATGATTCCTTGTTTACTGACGGCTGGGAAAAGAACATTGTACGAGCCGTGAATCATGCGAATTTCCTCAAATGGATCACCAAAAGCTATAATGAGCCAGGCGGATAATGCACAGTCAATCTTTTCCGGAATCAGCCATCCCGCCAAACAGCACCCTACCAGTTTTTTTCACTGTTTCATCCGTTGCTGCCAGAATTCAAAAGATTCTCCAACCTTCCATAGGTAAACAGTTTTGGTTAAAAGCTGAGATTTCATCTGGTCGTGAACGTGGCGGTCATTTCTACTGCAATCTGGTGGAAACCGGAGAAAATGGTAAAATCATTGCTCAGATCAGTTGTCATATCTGGCGTCAGAGCCTCGATGATATTAAATCTAAATTCAAGCAACATAACCTCACTCTCGATCTTTCCGATGGCACTGTCGCCGGGTTACGATGCAGCCTCTCCTTTCATCCGCAATGGGGCATAGCCCTTGAAGTTACAGATGCAGATACATCGATTGCACTCGGAGAGCTCGAACTGCGTAAGCAGGCCATCCTTGCACGACTGAAACAAGAAGGCCTGTTTGAGCCTAATAAACTTCTGCCTCTTCCATTCTTACCGATACGCATTGGTCTAATCACCAGCTCTGGTTCTGCTGCATGTCAGGATTTTTTAGCAACTATCCAGAGATCTAATTTTGGGTTTCAGATACTTTTAGCTGATGCCACGGTACAAGGCGATAAAACAGAAAGAACAGTACTTAAGGCATTGGACGTTCTAGAACTATTGGCACCCGATGTGGTCGTGATTATTCGTGGTGGCGGATCTAAGACTGATTTGTCCTACCTGGACAATGAAGCTATAGCCCGAAGAATTGCTGGCTATCGGTTCCCGGTATGGACTGGAATCGGGCATGAGATTGATACCAGTGTGCTCGATTATGTCGCAAATCATAGCTTCAAAACACCTACGGCTGTGGCTGAAAATATTATCGCTATTTTCACTGAGCTACAGCGATACCTTGAAGGAGCCAAGCACAACCTCAAAACCTCCTGGAATTATAATCTGCAGCGAGAAAAGGCATGGGTCCATGACGCTTTCATAGGTATAAGGCAAGGAACTCGAAAAATGCTCATGTACCATATATCCACTCTTCAGAGTCAAGGATTGCGGCTGTCGAAGAACACTATGCAACATTTATTGGCTGAACAGATTGATATTAAATCAAAAAAAGAAAGATTAGGGCTTTTGGTTAAGCATAACCTTGATCAAAATAAATTGTTTTTACAGGACGTAATCCGTAGGTTTTCATTGGATCGTTTTTCGCACCAAGTGACGGTTGAGAGAGAACTCCTTCGAAACAAATATTCAATTTTAAAGGCCATGAACCCAGACAATATCATTATGCGTGGATTTGCGATGGTGCGAGATGAAAATGGGAAAATCATCACTTCCATCCAACAGATTAATAATGGAATGGTGACATACACAACTGTTCGAGATGGTGAAATATATAGCACCGTGAATTCAGTTTCAGGAGACCATACATGACCGAGATTGTAGCAGAATACGGCTCCCCGCCAGGCGGAACCTATGAACAGAAGGTCAAAGAGTTGGACGATATTTTGAGGAAATTAGATGAATCTGAAATCCCGATAGATGAACTTGGCGAGAAGGTCAAGATAGGCGCTCAGTTGATTATCGAACTGCAGCGACAGTTAAAAAGTGTCGAAACTGAGGTTCAGGACGCCTTTAAAATACTTGATGACTCTTTTGATAAAAATGTCTCAAGTCAAAATGAGGGTTAGCAAAAAAAGTGTTCTCATCTAAATGAACCTGCTTGGTCCAGAAACATGATGCTGACGAAGAGTACCTTTTTTTATGGGAGTTTTATCCTTTCTTGAAAAGATTTAGACTCTCACTGCTGTGCGCTGTCTTCACGACCGGCAATTCATGCCAGTTAGTCGTATATGCCGGTGATTTCTGTGACTGCTGCATTGACCACGGACGTTCCGTCACAGCTGCTATACCATACTGAATGGCATTGCGGCCCCATTTCTCATTGATCTTATCAAGAGCTGCCATGAGCGGTTTGTCTTCTCTCGCTGGTATTGCTGAAGCAAACAAATCTTGCTGCTTGAATCCGTGTTTTACGATGCCAGTGATCAAGACTCCAGCCTTTCGATACCGGTAACCTGGTCGATAGATCAATTTGAGACAACGAACAGAGGCTTCGATCATGTCTGGAGTGGAGGCAGTCGGTCTCGGTAGCGTAATGGTCTGGTTGTTGGCATATTGAGATTGTTCATCAAATGGCCCGGTTGTGATAAACACATTCAGAGTATCAGCTTCGACCTCTTGTTTTCGGAGTTTTTCGGCGGATCGTGACACATAACTAACGACCGCCTCTTTGAGATGCTCAAAATCGGTGACCGGATGTCCGAACGAACGTGACGTCACGATTGATTTCGGACATGGAGGCGCTTGTTCAAGTGATATACACGGGATCTCGTTTAACTCCATCAAGGTCCGCGCACCGACAACGGTAAGAAGCTTTCGAATCAGTTTTTCATCAGCTCGCTTAAGATCATAGGCCGTCCGAATACCGTACCGGTTCAGCTTTTCAACTGATTGTCGGCCTATACCCCAAATGTCACCGACAGCCATCTTTTGCAAAATCTGGTCAGTTTGCCGGTTATCGACTAGGTCAAACACTCCGGTGATGTCTTTTTTAGCCACTCGATTTGCGACTTTAGCAAGTGTCTTGGTTGTGGCGATGCCGATAGAAACGGGAATACCAACGTTCTTTCGTACCTTCTCTCGAAGCTCTGCGGCGTAATTCAGACGATTCCAGGTTTTGCTCACTGGGAGCGAGATGAATGCCTCATCAATCGAATATACTTCGACATAGCACTCCATCTGGCGCAGAACTTCCATCACACGATGTGAAAGATCCCCATACAGCGCGTAGTTCGACGAGAAAACATGAATACCGTGCTTCGCAATCAAGTATTTCATTTTAAACAACGGAGCGCCCATAGGTACTCCGAGAGCCTTCGCTTCATTTGACCGAGCAACGATACAGCCGTCGTTGTTGGAGAGAACGACAATCGGCTTTCCGTTCAGCTCTGGTCGGAACAACCTTTCGCATGAAGCATAGAAATTATTGCAGTCAACGAGCGCGAAGACTTTTTTGATTTCGAAACTCATGGAAATTGATGAATGACACTGGTGACTACTCCCCAGACTTCGAATTCAGAATCTTCGGTAATCTCGATTGGCTGGTAATTAGCGTTCTCAGCTATTAACCGGCAGGATGTGTGGTTTTTTACGAGTCGTTTGACGGTCAGTTCACCGTTCACGATGGCGATGATGATCTTGCCGCTGGCAACTTCGAGAGATCGGTCAACGATCAGAATGTCATTGTTATTGATGCTGGCATTTATCATTGAATCGCCAGAAACTCGTACGAAGAAAGTGGATGTCGGGTGCGGGATGAGAAACTCGTTCAGGTCGAGCTTTTGATCAATATGATCTTCGGCGGGTGATGGAAAACCGGCTGAAACGCCGCTTGTGAATAACGGACGTACAACCTTGGTTTTTAGATCTACCTGGAAAATTTCGGCAATGGAGGAGTCTATTTTCATATCGAGGAGAATAGCACATATTCCAAAAAAGAAAATACGAGATACCGCATACCGTTAACATACACTGGAGGATTCGATACGGAATTTTTTGCAAAATACGTCAGCGTCTAGATGTAGATCACTGACCTGTTGTCTTTTGCAATTCGTATTCTGATGGGGGTGTGCTTCAAATTGGTGTGCCAACTCAGTCAACGTCTTGTTGTAACCAGTCAGTGTCGCCAACGCCACTTTGGCCCCGAATTTGTTCCGTTTGGCTTAAAACTTCCACAAGGCTAAGAGAATTTTTGAATTAATTCTGTTTTTTTTTGGGGGGGGGTAAAATTACTGTCAGTGTAACAGAAAATTTGCTATTTAAATGCGTAATGATTTAGCTGACATTATGCCTGAATCGGTAACATTTAAATGATTATTTGTGTTGAAAAACATTTCAATTAATGTGAAGAGTATTGTCGAGAGCAAAGTAAATAGTGTTTTTGTTTTGAGATTTTATTTAAAAAGTCTTCATTTGCCTGTTATCACCTCCACTTAATTAAGCTAATTTCAGACGTCATGATGAAAATTGCGATCATAACAGCGTGTACAAATCGAAAAAAGATACCGCCATCTTCTCTCCTGTGTGCAAATAATCTTCCAGTTGGTGACCAAAACGACCTTCTTTATTCATGGAAAAAGCGTGTCAACGAAAGTCCTTATTCTGACAGGATTCCGGTAACTTCCCTTTATGCTGGAAGAGGATTTTTTGAAATACTAAAAACTATTAAAAATAATCATAAAATTCAATTGTGGGTTGTGTCTGCCGGATTGGGATTAGTAAATGGTGAAGAGAAGGTCCCATCTTACAATTTGACCATTAGTCCTTCCACAAGGGATTCGATCCAAAACAAATTAATAGATGGGATGCAGTTTGATTATAGATCATGGTGGCATGAGATAAATAGTAAATTAAACTATAACGATAACCATTTATCAAGTCTGATCAAGGCACGCAAAGATACCATCTTCGTGATTTCATTGCCTAAGTCATATTTAGATTTTGTTGCTTCTGACCTTTTCAGTCTTGATGAGAGAAGTTTGTCCAGAGTTCGTTTTTTAGGCAGTAATTCTATTTCTTTCGTTCCTGAAATTGCCAAAGATTTTGTTATGCCCTATGATGAAAGGTTTGATGGTCCGGAAAGTATAAATCCAGGTACACGATCAGATTTTTTTCAAAGGATTACACGTCATTTCGTCGAATGTATTTTGCCATACAATCTTTCTGCTACTCATAAAGAACATGCTAAAACCGTCCAAGATTTTCTTCTGCCAATGAGACTTCCCTTGCGGGTGAAACGAGCACAAAAAACTAATAAAGAGATTGAAAAAATAATTAAGAAAAATTGGGATGAGTGTGCTGGGAGTTCAGCAAAGATGTTACGAATTTTACGAGACAATGAACTGGTGGCGTGTGAACAATCGAGGTTCGCAATAATTTTCAAACAACTTAAATTACAATGATGCTATGAAAAAATCTGATGAAAACAATTTAATTTTACGTGCATTGCGAACCGAACAAGGTGAGGGGGTAGAGTTATATTCCTTTTTTGTGCCAGGTGATCAAATAGCAAATTTCGCAGATATCAGTCGTGTTTTTCGAGATGAAAATGATGTACTTGCGGGGTTTCAAAGAAAAGAAATAAAAAATCATGTGAAAAAAATAGTCGACTATCTCGACAATGGGAATGTGATTTTTCCAAATTCGATAATCTTAGCTTTTTCTCCAGAAGTTGAGTTTACGCAATCCCGTGGACAAGAACCACAAGGGTGTCTAGATGTCGCAAAAATTGGCACATTAACTATTCCTATCAGGCCTGAAGGGAAAAGGGTTGCATGGATTGTTGACGGTCAACAGCGTAGCATAGCACTTGCAAATGCTAAAAATAACAAAATCCCCGTACCTGTGGTAGCTTTTGTTGCACCTGATTTAGAGACTCAAAGAGCACAATTTATACTGGTGAATAAAGCAAGGCCCCTACCAATTAGACTGATTAATGAATTGTTACCTGAGGTCAATATACATCTCCCCAGGGATCTTTCTATACGTAAAATTCCTAGTGAACTATGCAATCTACTTAATATTGATCCTCAATCCCCCTTTTATAGGATCATTGATAGGGAATCGCTCAGGAAAACAGATCAACAGGGAATAATAAATGACACCGCAATAATGGAAGTCATCAAAAAAAGCATTAATAATCCGTTGGGTGCCCTTTCCACATTTAAAGGTATTGGTGACACTCCCACTGACATTGAGGGGATGTATAACACAATAGTATTATTCTGGAGACAGGTAAAAGAAGTATTTCCAAAAGCATGGGGTTTACCTCCAACCGAAAGTAGACTCATGCATGGAACTGGAATAAAGGCCTTGGGAGTATTAATGGATAGAATTATCTCACGTGTGTCACATCATCAAGACACTCAAGAAGAAATTAAAAAATCATTATTAGCTATAGCTTCAGAATGTGCCTGGACTGAAGGCACCTGGCGTGGACTTGGTTTAAAATGGAATGAAATTCAAAATGTTCCAAGCCATATACGAGATCTTTCTGACTATTTAGTTAGGTTAGATTTTGAATGTTCCAAGCGTAAAACTAAATAAATGAAATTTATATTTGCTGATTGTCTCGATTATGTAGACCCGGATTACAATTTCGAGACAGATTCAAGCTCTCCAAAGCGCCGACCTTATTGGGATGATATGTTTCCCCATGAAATTATGGAAGAAACTCCTTATGACGGTATTTTAATCTCTCGAGCCATAGTAGGTGATCACCTTTTAAAAGGAAAATATTCCGAATCACAGTCAATGCGTTTTCGACGTGTTGGAGCTCGGGAATTTTTACGATTTAACAGGCCGAAGGATCAGGACAAATGGCTATTTGGTGACTGTGGTGCATTCCAGTATTCAAAATTCGAGAAACCGCCCTATACTCCTTATGACATGGTTCAGTTTTATGATGATGGTGGTTTTACACATGGTTGCTCAGTCGATCATATCATTTTTCATTTCAACGCAAAACTTACGGGGATGGATCTTCCAGAAGATCCAGTTGCAGCAGAAGATTGCAAACGCAGGTTTGAGATTACGCTAGAGAATGCCAGTCAATTTATTAAAGAAAGTCGTAGTATCTCGCAAAGATTTATTCCGATAGGGGTAATCCAAGGATGGTCTCCTGGTAGTATGGCAAAAGCTGCCTCGGAACTCTTGAAAATGGGATACAATTACTTAGCGATTGGAGGGTTGGTACCTTTACGATCTGAAGAGATACATCAGGCGCTAAAGGGTATTTTTGATGAAATTACCTATAACCCTCTTGCGAAAATTCATCTTTTAGGATTTGAAAAGGCTGACATTTTGGATCAGTTTATTGGAAGTTATCCGATTACAAGCATCGACACTACTAGTCCTCTTACCAAGGCGTTCAGGGATGAAACAAAAAATTACTATCTAAGCAACGGGCGTGGGAGTTTAGACTATTACACCTCAATTCGCATTCCTCAAGCACTCGAAAACATATCATTTAAACGAGCTGTACAAGAGGGAAGTCTTCAGTGCGAACATATTGAAATTCTTGAAAAACAAGCCTTATGTAAAATTAGACAATATGCCGCGCGACAGGTTGATCTTGATGAAGCATTAGCCTCTATAATGGATTATTCGCGAATTTTTTATATCGCCAAAAAATTATCTCCTGAAAAAATTGAGAATAAAATTGATTCGCTTTCGTTGAGATATAAAAGAACTCTGCAAGATCGTCCTTGGGAAATATGCAAATGTCGCATTTGCAGGGAATGCTCGATCGAGGTTCTTATTTTCAGAGCTAGCAACCGTAACAAGCGACGTGGTATCCATAATATCAAAGTTTTCCATGATCACATTATAGAAAAAAGAGGTTTCTAGGCCATGGTAGTATTTAAATACAATGCAATTTCTCCAAAACAAGATCCGTTAACAAATGTGCTTTCATTTTCTGCAGGAGCAAAAGAAATTCTACAATTTGCTGCTATTGACCGATTATCTCGTGATGAAAACGGTATTCTCCAAGGTTTTCAACGCCCACAAGTTGTCAACCATATAAGAGAAATCAAAGATTACCTTTCAAAGAAAGATGCAATCTTACCTAATTCTATTGTTGTTGCATTTACTTCAGGTGTCCAGGTTGAAAAAACATCGTTAGAAGGAATTTCTGAAGTAATAATTACGGTTGAGGGTAAACCGAAAGGGCTCGTTGTTGATGGACAGCAACGTCTAACAGCATTGTCTCAAATTGAGGGTAAAGATTTTGAGGTTCTTGTTTCATGCATTGTTTGCCATTCAGAAGAAGAGTTACGTCGTCAGTTTATTCTGATAAATAACACAAAGCCTCTCCCCAAAAGTTTAATTTATGAACTCTTACCCACAGTTGATGGCCTACCGCCAAGATTGTCCTCGCGTTCTATGGCGTCTTCCTTGTCTGAGCGGTTAAATTTTGACGAAAATTCATCTATTCACACAATGATAAAAATGCATACCAATCCTAGCGGAATCATCCAGGATACTATCGTGCAAAAGATGATAATGAATTCTCTTGAGAATGGCGCATTGAGAGAAATTGTTAGTCAACCTGATGGCACGGATGAATCGTTCCAACTCATCAGCGATTTTTATCAAGCAGTTACTGAGGTGTTTCCGGAAGCGTGGTATAGACAAACTCCACGATCTTCGCGACTTGTTCATGGTGCAGGCATTATTGCTATGGGATATGTAATGGAACATCTGTATTTTTCTGAGCAAGCCCGCAGTGTGTCGGACTTTAAACAAGGACTTAGCTTGCTTGAAGGAAAGACTTCATGGACAAGTGGGACTTGGAATTTTGGCGACCGCCAACCAAAATGGAACGAATTGCAAAATCTTAACAGGGATTGGATGGCATTAAGTAATTATCTTCTTGCAGTGATAAAAAAGGTTCAGAGAGAGGTAGTTAATTGTTCCGCTAATTAAATAGTTCAATCGCATATAGTATAAGAATGAGCAGTTCAGTCAATTCATAAGTTAATTGCCCATGACGCTTGTAGATTTTATTGATCCAGATAACTGTTTATTTTTTAATAATTTATGAACCGAGTGCAGAAACAAATGCTCTGACAATACTTGAAGCTCCCTTGCCTAGAGGATAAATCAAATCATTTCTTATTTTACTCACAACATAAAATGCCTGGTGTTTGGCGCTATCTGATGCAAAAATAAAATATTCTGCCTTTTTAGCTAAATTTTGCAATGCGTTTGTAGCAACATGATCATTATTGAGGTCGATCAATAACCCCTTAAATATTTCTTCCAGCATCTTTTTTGCTCGTCTTGCTGCCCCTTCAGTCAAAGAGTAGATAGCTAATTTCTTTCCAGCCAAATCGGGAAATTGCTGACTTGCCACCGTCACGTTTTCATCTGTATTATATACTTCAGGAAATACAGTATTTGCTCCTTCGCCCAAGATTTCTTGGGATAAAAATACAGTTATTTGTCTTTCAAGCGAACTGATTCTTTGCCATTTCTGCAGAGCAAACCCTTGTAACGTCATCCAAAATAAATTTAGAGCGGATTGGTCAGGGCAAGGATTTTCCAATATCAAATCAATTAGTTCGAGGGTTGCGCTGTAACATTTGATTGAACTGACTTTGTCTAGCAAGAGTTCAAGCGCTTGCAAGACTGTTCTGTATTCATCTACTCCATATTGATTGTTTAGTAGTTTTTCTAACAATAAATTCGCCAAACGAACATCCTGCGTATTCACCACATCATCCAATGCCAATAATTCTAAAATTTTAATCCACAATGATGATTGGCACTTAACACCCCTTTCATTAATCCACTCCAGCATAACGGGAATAATGTCCCGTAATACCGCAGCAACTTGTTCGCTGGTTTTGGCTTCTAGAATAACTTGTATAGCATCACTATCAAAAGATGATGTCTGCCAATATTGGCAATCGCCTATCGCCCTTTGGTAGAAAGACTCAGGAGTATCTTCTCGCTTGAGAATATCGGAAAACCATTGTTCCCATCCGTATTCTCTGGCCTCGAATTCTTGCTTTAATAAACACCAATGATTATTAAGTGTCGGGAACCCTTTGAGTTGTTCCTTGACATCTGGGGGTAATCCAGATAAGCGATCAACAATCTTTTTTGTCTCGTCGTATGTGGAAATAAGAGAGTATTGAAGTAATTCTATCACTCTTTTTAAATCAAGATGAGGCGCATCTTGTTTAGCCTCTTCTTCTTCATCTTGTTTTGTCTTTCTTGGTCTCTCAACGGTGGCCCAGGAGTAAAGTCCATCTAGCCAATCAACCTCGACATCTTCAGGTACCAAGGGTTCTATACCAACACAACCAAGAACAGTTGCACCAATTGCCCACGTTTTCCATTCATCAGCAATACTTTTAAATTCGCCAAATTCCGGAGGCATTACAAACAAAGTGCTAAGTCCCTGGCATGATGTTCTTACTTTTTCTATCGGTATTGCTGAAAATCCTTCTTGAAGAACTATACGAAACTTCGTAGAGGCAATTGCCCTTAAAAGCAACAACCGTAATTGCACAGGGATTCGACCTTGTAAGCAATAACTAAGTTTTTCATGGTTTATTATTTGATCCCATTTCTTCCCAGCTGCAAGACCTTGGAAGTTTAAAAAGAGTAGATTTCTCTGGGAGATATTTCCGCAATTTTTTAATTCTAAGTACAGTTCTTCAGCGCTTACGCCATCGGATACCTGACAAGCAGTAAAAAACTCACGCAAAATACGTCCCACTGGTCGACGGATTTGCTCGGCCAACTTTGGACGTTGGTCATAAAGAGACAAAACTCTTTTCAAGGCATTAAATACCCTTTGCTTGGCATCCAGGTTATTACGAGAAGAATCCAACATGCTTATTTTTATTAAACCGGCCGGGGCATACTTCAGAAGCACCTCTTCGGAGGAGTTAGACGCCTTCTTGATTATGGCTAATTCTCCGTCGGTATCTGCAGTTCCAAGGCTAGCATCAAGCACACGGCGAAGTTCTAGAAGCAAGCGTTCATCTTGAGTTGCCGCATAGAATCGCAACCAACCGTCGCTGAAAGGTAGAATTACCGGCCAGCGATTGATTGATACTGACTTGACAAGAGGTTCCATCATACCCTGATATGCCTGGCCAAACTCACCTGCCATAACCTTTGTTAGGTCTATCTGATTATCACCAGAAAAAAAATCAGCCAACCACTCCCCGTTCATTGTCTATCCTCAAAATGGTGGCGTTCCTCAAATTCAAGTAATGTCTCAGAAATCATAGTTCCGTCATTGGTCAATTCTAGAATTTCATCATTCACGTTAGCGCCACGAAAAGTATAATTCATGGAACCTTTGAGAAAAAAATGATTAGTCAGTAAACCCTTACTGTGGAGAGTTTTGCTAGCAAGATACTTATAATCAGCGCCGGTAAGAAAACGGTTTTGCAGTTGGCTAACAAAACCCCGACTCTGTCCGTCATTGAGAGTGACCAATCGCAAGGAACAACCATTGTTTACAGCACTGGCCAAAAGTTCGATGAAACTGATTTCACGCTTCCCCCAAGTGGGTTCTAACGCATCCCAATCACCAGTCCTGTTATCCATAACAGGAAAGTCACTGACCCATGGGGAAACGAGCCAGATGATTTCAGGCCTAATAAGTAAGCCAATCATTTGCCCACATAGCACCTCTTTCAAGTGGCGTTGTCCAAGGTGACCAGGGAGAAATATCTGTCGTTGCGTAGTCATTTATTGCTGCTTAATTATCAATGTTACTCATCTGTTATTCCAAGATAATTCCATGGACCGTATTGTTCACTTATCTCAACGCGTTAAAGCTTGCTGAAGCTTTGAAAACACCTGATTCAGAGCAGTATCTCTGCCATTTCAACCCGCAGTAACACCTGACCACTAAGGCGCCGAACGCCACGTATCCGTGGGTAAAGAAACAATCCTAGGTGCTCAATTGGTTCGGTCTGGAGACAGGAAATGATTACCGATATCTCATTTATGGCCGAGCGTCCTATAACGAGATCAACCTGCCCGGCCTGCCGAATAGCATCATGCAGAGTTGGCAACCATTCTTCAGGGTGATAGATTACCTGAGGTGTACGATCATCAAAAAGAATTGCTCCAAGTAACCGTTCAGTTAGGTTTGGGCCACTCGAAAAGGGGTTGTAATAGCTTAATTCTGACTGGCGGATATCATTACCTCGCGGCCAGAGTAAGCCTTGATACAGACAAAACCTCTCAAATAATTGAGTAGGATCCGCTTCTTCCTTAAAACTGCTACATGCCAGGGTGTGGGCAGCGATATTTAGCTTCCATTCAAGACCGGAACTGGCCTCAAGCTCATTCCACTTACGTAATAAATTAAGAAGGTTGCCGTCTGTTCCCTGGTCACTCCCGGGGCGAAGAACTCGAGAAAATAGAACACTTATAAAACTGTGGGACAAAACAAATCCAGCTTCCTTCAGAATTTCCTGCATGCGGCAAGTGGCTTGGCGTCGCGTATTGTGGTTCTGAGCATAGCGTACTCCATCTAATGCTTGACGTAACCGCACATCATTCTCTAACATCTCCAAAAGGGCAAAGAGGTCAGAATCGATCTGCTCATAATCGCTAGGTTGGAGGCAGCGCACAAGGATATTTAGTAGGTAAACAGGATCTTCGAAATAAGCTCTATTCAACCTGGTTATAATACCACTACCGCCTGCTTCAGTCTCGGTGAGCCAAACCTCAAGCACGTTATCATTCCAGTTGGCATCGGCAATTACAGCTTGTTCTTCTACATCCGGCAATAAAACATATAGCATTTGTAGACTGGCGGCAGCCATAGTGTTGGCTAGAATAATGCGTAGCCAGTCTGTGAAGCCCGGCAGAAAGTCGGGGGTTTGCCAGAGGACATCAGCGCAGTGATGAATCTGCTCCACAAACACCTGACTGGCAAAATGATGGTTCAGGCTTACAAGTAAAGTGTTGGCTTCTTCTATCTGCGGTTCATCAGGCTGGAAAAGACTCAACGGAATGTTACGTAGTTTTTCAGCGCCTGCTGCTGTTCGCAACGCAGCAAGACCATCCTGGACATTTTGTGCAACATTCATGGGATGACGGGAAGAGACTTCTACTAGTTCACTGGCCAGGGCCGCCAGGTAACATTCGGTAACCCAGTTGGCAGTAAACGGATCATTCTCGAACGAATCCAATTCGCTCACACAATGATGAAAAAATATTGGACGTAAGGCACTCATTATGAGTGGGTCTGCCATCAATTGCGTCAAAGATCCATCATTGATTTTAAAGCGAATTTTTGTGCCATCCACCCATTGTTTGTCACCAATACCAACGAAGTCACCATCCATCTGCCAGTCAAAATTGACATGTGTTCTTGAACCTCTTTTGAAACGCAGAGAAGCAAGGGAGCCAGTATTGTATCGGATGACCTCTAAGGGGGTCATCTGTCCATGTGTGTGGAAAGTTATATCTAGCAGGCTTTCCTGCCAACTCCCAATGGGGGGCACATGTACCAAGGCTTCCTGGTTGGTAACGCAGAATGCGACGCGCCATTGCAAGAATGCATTACTTTTTTCTGTCAGGTTTAACTGTACTGGTAAACGTTGGGTATGAATTTCATGTGGACTGAGGACTCTTAACGACTCACCATCTTCAGTAATCACCTCTCCTTCAAAAGTTAAATTATGACCAAAGGCCTCTGTAACTTCAAAAGGGACCCGCATAACCATGTCAGCCAAAGGTATAAACCCGTGTGGCACTAGCCAATCCGCGTCGTAGTTACTGTCAATGGCATATCTCTTGGAAATTCTGCCTGGTGCAAACTCTCGTAGGCCCTGATGAAAATTCAAACTTTCCCACTTCTCTTCCCGGGTACGACCTCGTTGCAGGGTAATACCCAGGGTGGGTTGATTCAGATTGCTAAACAAAGCATCTGGAATGAACTGTGGCAGGGGTGAGCGATTACGGGTCAATGATCCCCACTGCATCCCCTGTCCGCTCCAATTGGTTATCAATAAACGGTACAAAGTCGGCAAGAATTCCATCATTATGCTGCGAGGAGGCGCCCATAGAATGCGCTGAAGAGCCGTTTCATCCAAGCCGAGAGCCCAACTGAGATAGGAAACATATTTCTCCTGGGGTTCACCAGGTGAAAGGATTTCCTCTACCAGTTTATTCACCTGATCACACGCCGATGCATTTTTACGTGGTTCTTTTAAAATGCTCCAAATGGAGGTCTTCCCCAAACGGGTGCTTAACCAATCCAAAGTCGCCATCGCCGCCTGCATTTTCTGGATATGTCCATTGTGAAGAGGAAGCCTTTGACGCTTAATTTCAGGACTTATCAGTTCTTCATAACGCTGAAAAGCGACACGATCCCGACCAAACTCCGAAAGAATAACCAGCATCCAAGGGCGCATGATAGTCGGTCGACCAGCTCGCCCTTTTCGTTGCAAGTAAGAAGCAACATCACGGGGAGCCTTATGTTGGATCACCGCACCTACCAGAGGATCATTAAATCCAACTTCTAAAGAAGCGGTAGCCACAATAACCTCCGCGTTAGCATCTACCCCGGCATCTTGGCTGGATGTACGAGCCACAAGTGCACGGTCATCGAACGATAAAGTGTGACCAATGTCTTGAGCAATACGCCAGTTCTGGCCTAGATCGATTTTGCGCTGCTGCAAATCAGGCTCACGCAAATGTGCCAAAGGTGCACCCATTGGCTGTAGGCCACGAAAACTAGTTTTCCAACCCTCTGCATCACAGAGTTGATGATAAAGACGGTTTGTCGAGTCCAAATCATCGGTGAAGATAAAAGTTTTCCCCCCCCAACATCCATTTGATCTACCATGCTGTCTCGTGTCCAATATGCGTCGGGTAAGCATAGTTGCTTGAATAGTTGTCGATAGCAGCGCGGTCTGCGAGACCGGATCACCGCGCAAGGCAAGCAAATATTCGGCACCTTTATCTTCGATCTCATCTTGTTTAGGCTGAATTAACTCTACTCGAGCAAGGTCTGCGCCGATTAACTCGCCAAAAAACGACTCTGCATCTGCCAAAGTGGCAGAAAGACCGACAAAGTGGGGACGACACCAGGCTTTTTGCATCCAACGACGTAACAAAAAAGCTGTTTGGGCTCCGGTATTACCACCATAAGTGTGCACTTCATCAAGTAGAACCAGTGGAGGTCCCTTAATATTATGACCCACCCCAAAAAGATGATTCTGGTAATTATTGCCCAAATGTTGATTCAGCATTTCTGTGGTAGTAAAGAGAATATCAGGTGGATGAACGCTCAGAGATTGACGAGTGAGTGCGACCTCATCACAACCCACCCGGTGACCACACCTGGTACAGGTTAACTCTTCAACCTGTTCCTCCATACTTATCTTTGCCCAACCCATGGTTCCAGAACAACCAATTGTTCCGCAACGCAACAGATCAAAGGGTAAGTTGTTAATGGACTGCTTATTAACAACGTCCAACGCGCTGGTCAAATTATAGGGGGTGTCACCAAAATAGGCTCCTATACGGACTTTACGACCAACCTCACGATTCATCAGGCTGTCCAACTTGCGGCACTGACTCCACGTCTCCATGAACTGATCTTTCAACAATTCTTTACGTGGATAGATCGCCAGAATACGTACGCGTTTATCAGGTTTGGTACAAATATCACCAACGATTTTGGTCAAGGCCGGCAGGTAAAAACTGAGCGTCTTGCCAGAACCGGTGCCAGCACAGATAATGGTGCCGGTAGGACCCGCGACCTGGTAAGAAGGGGAACTATGGTGTTGCCACGCCTTACAGATCCGTATGGTGCCTCGTGACTGGAAGCCTGATAAACGAAACTGTTGCAGGGGTTGGAGCAATTGACTCATGGCCTGCAACTCAATCTCACTAAGTTTTGCCTCCTCCTTCCACTGATTGAGCAAAACATGAGGATCAAGTTCTCTTTTAGGGTAAATGCGTGGTCGGCGAACAAATCGGTAGTCAGAAACTAGTGTGCGAGTACGATCAAGTGGTTGGCCATGAAACCATTGTCGTAAATTGCGATAGAGATGAACAGCCTCACCCATTCTGCTGCGATAAGCGGTAACCCCCTGCTGATGAGGAACTTCAAAGAGCATACCATGCTCCAGTAACTCAATTTTGACTATCTCTGGGGCATATTCAGGTAGAACTTGCGCCAGGATGGTATGAATTTCTTCCTCAGAGAAAAAACCATCACAGTCACCCCAGGAAAGTAAAGACACCTCTTGTTCCTCCAAAACATCGAGGCACTCATGCAAATGTTTCTGTGCAATATCCATCAATAGCGACCCGTCCGGGATACTACATACTCGCTGAGAAGTTTATGAGAAGACAACCAGTCAAATATTGCAGGAGTTAAGATAGCTAAAGTGACTCTGCGATTATGGGTATCCAACTGTTTGAAAAAAGCAGATACTTCTTCAGGCAGGTCAAACTGCATTTCCCCCTTCAATTCGACCATTTTTTCTCTCAACTGCTGCAATTCATGTATAATATCTGGAGACTGCGGAATCTGTTTAATTAACTCCCGAAATCGACTTTGTGCCGTAATAAAATTATTATATGTCTTCTCAAGACTGGGAATGTTTTTCTGACTCTGAAGCAGAACATCCTCCAAGCTTACATAACTCTCCAAATAATTCACCCAACTCTTCCAGCAATACTCAACTTCGCTTTGACAGGAGGAGGCGAGGGACTGGAGACTCTGAACCAGATTAGGCAAGTCATTTCCTTGTCGTGCCACATGTCCTTCCTGGTCCCAACGCTCAGTAAATTTTTGCAAGACAAAGAGTGTATTATGGGTAGTTTCTTTTATCTCAGTCGAAAACACCATCCGTGCAGGTGCCTCGTCGGGGAGATTCTGCAAGGTCGAATATTGATCAGACATAAATCTCAGAACACTGTTGAGCTTCGAGAGTGGTGTATGGATGGCCTCATATTCATCTAAAATATGCCGGGCATTGTCTGCATGTTGATTTAGGTTGAGTTGTTCTTTTAGTTGACAAATTTGCTCGTTAAGAGTTGCCATTAGCGCCCCCTTGCACATTTGTAACGATTTCAAGCAAAGACCCAAGCAATGAATCTATGCTCTCTTTGGTCGCAGTGACTCTTTCCCCTCCCCACTTTGAGTTCTCGGTTTGTAAACTGGGAAAGGTTATGTCAAAAGAAGCCTGCCAATTAAAAACTGTATCCGCCAATAGCCTCACCTTTTCGCTATCAAGTTCATTCAGTATCTGCCACTGTTGCTCGGGTTCACTCTCTGCGTTGAGTCGTCTAAATTTTTTTATCTGATCAAAGTGGCCAACATCAATTAAAGCATTAATTTTCTGGAGCAAGGTTTTAGACGTGACAACTTGATCGTTTTTTAGATACTTGCCCGTTGTTTGCAGTTGCTTGACAAGGACATCAAGATCTTTCAGTGTGCAATTAAAGTCATCAACACTTTCACAATCGGCAAACAACAAAATTATCTCAGACTCATACTTCAACTCACGGAGAGACTTAGCCACAGCCTGGTTGATTCTGTTCGAAAGAGGCTCTTTCAGAGCCTTCTTCAAGGCAACAAGAGCAAGGTCACCATCCAGGCCATGGTCATTAGAGGATATCAATTTAAGCCAATTTTTCTGTAACAACTCCCATTCAGTTAATTGCGCTTGCCGTTCAGTCGACACTGTATCACAGATTGGGGATGTAAAGGTCTTCGTCAAGGACTGCTGCGTCTGCAGCAACTTGTTAAGTCTTTCTCGGTAATTATCGTTCTCCTTGAAAATAGCTAAAATCCGAGCAGCAGCAACATGGGCAGTCATGGATGCATCCAGTTTTTTTTGCTCGTTGTCACGTAACGTCCTCAAAACCCCGGGTACCCAATGAGCAGCAAAGTCCTGGTAACGTAGAAAATCTTCATGGCCCTGTGGATAATTCCACCCTTTCCCTTCTTTGTATTCAGGGTTAAAATGGCTATAACGAAGCATAGTTCGGGCAAGGTCATGAAAAAGGATCGACCTTATCGGGTCCATGAAATCTGACTCTGAACAGAATTCGACCACCCACCCAATATTGTTACTCGCGGCAAAGGGCAGAGTGATATTCACACGGTCTCGACTTTTAATTGACGGTAACTCTGTAATGCCAATCCACTCCTTACGGCCATAAGCGTATGCTTGATACATTGCAGCAAGAGCTTTTCGTAGAATCTTAGCCTCTTCCTGTGCTAAATTCTTTTCCCTCTGACACCAAAGATCGACCTCGGTCAACAACGCCTTCAATTTCTGTTCACCAGGGTCGACTATAGGTGGTTTGGGTTGACCTTGAGGCTCTCTTTTCGTCCTTTCTGTCTTCGTTTCCGGTGACGGTGATACATGCACAACACCACTTTGCAGATGTTTAGCCAAGTCATTGAGACCGAAGTTTAAGGCAATATCTGCACTCAACTTTTCCTTAAGCTCGATAAGATTTCCTGCCCCATACCCCCAGATAGCAGCTAAACTTTCGCATCTCCCTTTTGAAGCAAGTCCTAGCATTGCGAGATCAGTGCGCAGGGCAACTGGAGCAGAGACCCCGGCTAAGGCAATGGGAGGAAATTTGCCACATTCCGCATCTATCCGGCACTCCCGTAATGTGTTTAATAAAATCTGGTTAATCACCTGGCGAGGATTAAAACGAAGTTGCCCCTGGTCATCACGGCAGTGTTTGTTCACCAATGCACTAATGGCCAAAGGGCTTAACGGGTAAAGGGAAATCCCGGTTGCGGCTCGGCCAAAGGCATCGAGGTGCTGTCGGTCAACCTCTTCATTTTCCCATATTGGAGGCCACTTACTCTCTTCCCCGTCACACCAGTATTGCTGAAGGGCCTGACTACCATGCCGGGCTGCATTAATATAGCGACTACAAAAATCAACAACCCTTTGTTGCATTACCTGTTCAGTTTCGTCTTCTTGCAACTCTTCAATCCGCCACTCTGCCTTGGCTCTTGTTCGTAGGGTATCCTGGCGCCGCGTATAACCATCGTAACCATCGGTGACGGCAATGGCGGATCGCAAAGAGCACATGGTTTCAACCCCATCATAGATTCCCTCCTCTAGGAGGCTATCTATGAGCACATCTTCTATGGCAGAAATGGCGGCCATATCCTCCACTAGGATCACCAGTGTCTTTTTCTTTTTAAACAGATCTTGCCTGATTTGCTTGAAAAGTTCCTGGAAATTACTCCCACCAAACTGAAATAGTTGACGAAAAGCGGTACGGGTTGCCTCACCCAGAACTTCATTAAGTACAGTTGTTGCCTCCTGCCTTTTCTCTTCGCTGGTATTAAGCTGGGCCTGCCGTATATAGGTCGCGGCAGGCCTGGACAGATCGCCAAGGTTATAATTAAAATTCAGATCTGAAGCATGTATCTGGTAATCGTTATCGTTTATCTCATCATCGCTTGCACCACTAGTCAACCGTCTAGCAAACTGGAAGATGCAATGTTCCTGTTTCAATAAATATGTCTGGAAGTGTGGATCAGTCATAAGGGCTGGAAGGCCATTCTCGCCACAATGAAGGTCTATAATACGTAACCGCTTAAACTCCTCCTGCTGAGGCTTAGTTCCACTTTGCTGATACTGCTCTCTAGTTAGAAGTGCTTTTTGATAAAGCCTCTGCAACTGTTGCCCCATAAAGGTTAGAAGTAGTTGTGCCACTTCCCGGGTATCAAGTTGCTCGCCAACACTTTTCACGCGTTGACGGGCCTGCGCAAAGTTTTCCCCTTCTAGCCCAGTTAGCAGCAACTCCAATACTTGGCGTAAACTTGCATTTTTTGGGATACGGACGATATGCCATTCTGTTGCTTCAGGATGAACTTTTAACTTGGCATGCAACCAACGGAGCAGGTGAGATTTTCCAACACCGGAACGACCAATAATGGGAATGGGGCGTTCGACCTGTAAAAAATCTTTGAGAAGATCCTCATCCGAACAACTCTCGGTCTCCGACAAACCTTTACGTCTAAGACGCATAGGTTCGTGAACGGCAAGCAGGTTGTGCTCAGCCAACTCTTCTGCTTCGGTACGGATGCATTGGTCGATATACTCACGGGACGGCCAGTATTCTAATAAATGCATCACACATTCTCCCTGTAACGTACCGTTCCCACAGACCGTTCTTTACCTTCGGTTGTTCTCAGTATCATGCTCCTGCTATCATCAGATGGTTGCTCCAGGATGAGTTGAAGCCCTTTCTCCAGACGCAGTATGGCATGACTCAGGCTGGCACTCACCCGATTTCCCAAGGGACGTTGCCACCCCCCTTCTTCCAACAGTGGTTCCATAACCTGGCGATAACTACCTCCATCAAGCATAGGCAAATGCTCTGCTAAGGCAGTGATGAAATCGCGTACTGGCAAGGCGCGATTTTTATAATCAAAAATCTCTGCCAGAAACGGTTCAATGGCCTGGGTTGGGTCAGTTATCACCCCACCAGCAAAGGGTTCGAGAAAACCGAGAAATATTCCCCAATCCTTTAACCAATTGGCCTCATTAGACTCATTGATCGATAGGTCAGAGGGAAGACGACTATTGACTGCCTCGGCAATTTTACCTGGAGTGTCCAAGCCCTGTGCTCCCCTTTGTTGCCCCTGAAATGTTAGTTGATCCTGTGCGAGAAGTACCGTGATGGTGCGTAGAAAAGGTTCAATACGATTACCTTTAAGGATGCTCTGCTCAGCACATTGCTTGATACAAAGATTAAGAACCCTGACAGGGAGATCCTGCTCAGAAGTTGTTAAATCCCTACATACAATCCCTTCCGCTCCTTCTTCCCAAAGCCCTTCTACAAGCCAGAAATTTAAATTGTCGACAAAACGTTTCCTGGCACCTTCTGTTTGAGGTAAATTCTCAGGACGGCAGGTTTCAATCAGGTCCTGACGTGAAATAGTTTGTTTGCGACTTCGGATCAAGAACCTATCAACAAGACAGAGCAAACGAATTTGACTGCCTGGGCTTGCATTATTAATTATCGACATGACTCAATTTTCTCTTAAAATCTTCAATTGAAACAGCACCGTGGTCACAATCAACCCAAATTCTTTGGGGATGCAGGGGGTCTTGTAGATGATCAGGGATAAAAAATATCTTGTTGTTCTCACTGAAACCCGTCCTAGGCATTTTTATCTCTCCAGGCATCACTAGAACCAATTCATTCCACAAAGAGTCCGGTTCATCAGGCGTTAAGGAGCACCAGAAATTATTGACTGGCAAAATAGCATTCAACATTTGATGTACATCTGTACTTGTTCGCACAGCCGTAACCATTCTCTTTTGCAAGAGAAATGCTATCAGGTGTTTCCATTCATGGAGTAACCCCCTTGGTTGTTTTCCTTTTCCTTTGTAGTACATCCGTTGCACTTCACCCGGAAACCCCTTGCTGGCCTGATACCAACCGGAAACCGGTTGCACCATTTCACCCAAAGTTGGGGTGTTAGAATCATTCCCTTTTGCCCGACAACCAGGGCAACCACCACAGGCGCTTTCAGGTGAATAACCGTTTGATGTATAAAAATCAGCAAGCAAACCACAAAGACTGATTTCTTGATTATTGATCCACCTTATCAGATGGTTATACCCATTACTACGGGCGCCAAACTCAAGTAATCTTTGCCCTCCGATGACCTCATTCCAGACATTTTGGTCACGATGTCCATCAAGGATTGTTTCTACTTCCACATGTGAGAAATAGTTCGAATAGAAGTCAGTTAACTGTTTTTCATTCAATTCTTCTTCCAAGGGCAACTGTGGTTCTGAAAAAAATATCTGGATGAAACCAGCCCTCTTCATGAGCAACAAGGTTTTCCAGTTCCACGCTAGGTTTTTAGGACTGTCGTACGAAATCTTTGAGTGTTGGGTGGTTAAGTCGACTTTGAAGCGTGACCCTGTTTTCGGTTCCCGACTTTGATACATACAAGACCAGCGCTCGTAACCCAACTCCGAAGAGATTAACCTTTCTTGGCTTAACCGCTTAGCAACAACCATTTGTGACGCATAATAAACTAGATGGACGATGCTAGCATTGCCATCCCTACCACTCCGACCGCATTCTTGATAATAGCGATCTATATTTTCTGGTACTGCAACATGGAGTACTGAACGAACATCGCTCTTATCCATTCCGACACCAAAAGCGGATGTCGCCACCATGATATCCAATTGATCTTTGTTCCATTGGTGGATGAGTTCCTCACGATGATTTGCTCCTGTATCACCATGAAAGAGGCCTATGCGATTGTATCCATGCTCTAGCAGAATCCCGTACCATCTCTTGGCATCTTCTACTTCTGTAGCATAAAGAATTAATGGACGTGGCATTCTATTCACTTGTAACAGAATCTGTTGTTCATGCTGTCGAGGAGAATCTGTTTGGGTAAGAAAATAACCTGGTTCTGGACGAAGAAAATTTGCATTGACCTCTATGGGAACTTGCTCCGGAGTTGTAAAAAGATTTTTCAAGGTCTCCAAAGTGGCGCTACTGAATGTGGCCGACATCAAAATTTTCCTAATGCCTCGAGGTGCCGTGCTCTGTAATGATTGCACTAGCGGAGCAAGCAGTTGAAAATCAGGTCTAAACCCTGCTCCCCACTGATCAACAAGATGCGCCTCGTCTATAATCAACGACCCTAATTGGTCATGTTTTGCAAGTTGAAATAAAATAGGGAGCAACGAAGTTCTTGCTGCTTCTGGCGAGCAGAATAGTATACGTTGGCCACCCCCCTTTAGTCGTTCTCGTAACAAGGTGCGAACTTCATCACTTTGGCCACTAAACCACGCATAAGGGCCACCATGATGCTGACCTGAACTTTTTAATATTTCAGCCACCCGTTTTTCCTGCTCTATGGCAAGGGCAACGGTCGGGACCACCACGAGATTGAGGCGATGTGATGGAGTCGTGAGCATCAGAGCATGAATCAGCAAGGTTTTGCCACAACCAGTAGGCAAATTGACAAACAAAGTGGAGTCGTCCGGCGATGTTAATGCAACCCTTATAGCAGTCTGTTGACCCCGACCGTTATAGCGAGTAAATTCTAATCGTTGTAATCGAGTTATCAAGGCAGCATCCATGATCGGTTTCTCGAGAAATCTCCTTTGTGTTGAAGAATAAACGTCTGTATCCAGCGTTGATATCTCATTCTCGTCAAGTTGCACCTCACCCGTTAAATTGTGCATCTTCAGGCCACTTGCAGCTAACTTGTTTTTCAGATCATTGAAGAATAAAGGGAGTGAGGGGGAGGTAACCTTGTGAGCATGGGCACTTGCCAACGCATCATAATAGGCTTTAATCTTATCTGACGGGCCACTGAATGGATCTGTGAGTACAATTATTAAACGTCTGAAAAACTGATTTTTTAAGCCCTCATTCATAACCGAGTTGAGAGACTTGCGCAGTTTATACCACTGCGTTTCCATCAGTTACCCTCCATTTGAGAAAAAAGATCAGCATTGCAGAGGATCACGGCCTTTGTTGACAATAGGCGAGAATGAGGCGTAACTTTGTGATCTGTGTATTTTTTAAGGCAATGGAGGTTGGCCTTTTCAGTCACGGCCATCACGGTCCGTTGCCATTGATCTGCCGGGAACCAATTTTCTAATTTATGCCACAATGAACTTCTCAGATTCATGTCCGCATGCCCCTTCTTGTATGGGGTGTCAAGGAACACTGAAATATCAGCATCAAGCGGTTGGCCATCCTGACGTAACCAGAAAGTCTCCACCACGGGCGGGAAACGTTCATCAGCGAGACGTTGTTCAACCCGATCAACGCCATGTTCATGATCTGTAAGCAGCCAGGAAAAACTGAAAAACACTTCAGGTTCTGTAAACTGATCTTCTGGATCAATGCGTAAAAAGGCCATTGAGGCTCCCCTAGCGTCGGACTGCAACAGATCCCATATTGTATCAACAAAGGGTTGACCATAGCGGAAGGGGTATAAACCACGTCCGTCACTTACCTCGGTGCGTGAAGCGCTCATCCCCATGGTAACGGGAGGATAACCACCATTAAAATCAAACCCTAACAGGCAGGTTGAGATAAAAGAATGCGCATCGACCAAGGTCCGACCACCACGAGTCGGATTAAGAACAAACTGGAAGCGAAACCCGTCTCCTCGCTTTCCAAATTGCCGGAACTGTAAGGCATTGGTAATCCAACTAGTCAAACGCTTTACCTGCTCCTCTGCAACCTCATCTGCCACCTCCAGTTGTTCTGCAAATTCAAAGGCCTCTTCAACTTCCGCCTCCATTGACATTAACTCTTCCTGAGCCCTGACCCGTTTAAATTCTGTGGTTATCAACCCCCCTTCGCCCTCGAATCGTTCCGCAGATTTGGTAAAAGCGCTGCAACCCTCTCGGCTGAATTCATGCCAAGTTAAGTCAAGTTGTTCTTCAAGCATATACTGAAGACTGGCGAGTGTCGTGCTGAAGACGTGCATTGAGTCATCCAGCAACGCTACCCAATGACCGGTGATACCGACCCTTTCAGGTAGGAGAACCATACTCTGCACTGGCTTGACTCCGAATAAATTGGCACTATAGCGGTTGAAACGACCAAGGCGCTGCTCTATGCGACTAAAATCTCGCGGCAGACTATAATGAACAGCCAGACGATTGCCCCCGTGGAGATTTAAACCATCCTCACCTCGTTGGTCACAAAGCAAGACACGCAACTTGCTCTCTGGTGAGATAAATGCTTTAACATCCCCTCCTTTATATAAGGCAATCTCGTCTGCGAACGAATCGCGTAATAAGTTATATAACTCAAGGGCCACATCTTCCCGAGTGCAAAAAACAACTGCTTTCCCGTCTCGGTGCTTATAGAGCCATTGTTTGAGTTCTCTTATTAACAATAGATCTTTTTCCTCTTGTTCCTTTTTAGCCACCTCGATTATTTGAATCAGGATATTGCGTTCTTGCTCGGAAATAGTCCCACCTTTCGTCGCGACAATATTCTTTGCCCTTTGGCCGACACTAACGGGACTGGTCAATAGGTCATCTATCCAGGGCAGACACCCTTCAATACACATCGCCTCGAACAGATCCGGGTTTGCTGACGCTTGACTGCGGTATTCATCAATCAATTCGTCAAGGGTCAGTTCGTAAATATCTACCGGCCAATGGTGCTTGGTCAAGCCAGCTAGGCCAGGAAACAAAACCTCAAGGTCATTGTTTTCTCGGCGATTGCGTAGCAAACGTTGATGAAGTCGATAATTTTCACCAATGTAACGACGCAAAGTCAAAATCGTCCCCCGTCGTTCTTCTCCCTCTTGGGGAGCGAAAAAATCAACCAGTGGTCGAGTTTTCTCTATCATCTCAAGCAATTGAGCATCTGCTGAAAACAAGCCTGACAGTTCATCTAAAATATTTTCTAGAGAAGCGTTGGGCGTCGCAGGGGTAAGGGCCCCATAGAGTCCCCCTAACCGTTCCCTCTCCTCAATTCTACGAAGAAATTGTTCAACACCTTTTTCATCTAGGGAATAGGCCCGAGGATTCAGACAGTGGAGCATAGCCAGGAAATTCTTTTCATTACCATTGAGAGGGGTGCCAGAAAGGAGGAGGGCTACTGTGGCAGTATCAGTCAAACGAGCATATTCCGCAAAAAGTTCTTTTTGTTGTGGCCTCCCCGACCAGGCCAGTTGAGCGACTTGATGAGCCTCGTCAACTGTCAATAAGGTGGGTTGCCAAGTATCACATATTACAGAAAGCAAGTCTTCATGGGCACAAATCTTGATCTGGGGGGCATCGCCGGTTCTCTTAACCAGAAGATCGCCAAGGAAAAAACGGTCGGTCAATTCTTGGCGCCACTGTCCGATAAGACTTTCAGGCACAGCAATGACCACCCGGGCATCTCTTTTTTTCTCTAATATATGTTCGCGGATGATTAGACATGCTTCTATTGTTTTACCTAGACCAACTTCATCGGCCAGGAGGTATTTTTGTGTAGGGTCCATTAATACACGCCGGACAACAGCGAGTTGATGACGTTCTAACTCAACACTACTGCTAGGGAGAGACGAAATTGATCGACAAGATTTGCGCTGTTCAAGATAGGCTGTGACAAAATCATGACGAAGAGGGAAAAAAAAAGGCGCATCATTTGCCCTAGAAGCAAGAAACTCTGAAGGATTCAAAGGGGTTTGGGGCGCAAGATTTAGGATACAAATATCATCAATTGAAACGACAGCACTTTCTCCCTGACGAAAAATAACATAGTGTTGCCGATCTTCCGGTCCTTCTCCTGCATAGCGACATCTGCACCAAATTCCCGTCTTCTGGTCTATGCAATATACAACAGCCTCTTCATATAAAATAAACTTCTTTAATGATTTTGATATTATTTGCAATATGTTGCTATATGGTCGCATAGGTGACTCGAAAAATGCAACCGTAACATCTTTAGATTTCAAATTTTTTTTGAGTACTTTGCCAATTCCTATAAATTTATCTGATATTACTAGGTCTCCAGATATCATAGCAGGCTCCAAGAGCAAATATTTTTATGCAAATGTATAATCTTAAAAAGACGAATGGCGATTCGTACTATGAATAGTATTCATATGAAATAATATTTCCGCATAACTGTTTAATTTATTAATTCTTAACAGAATTAGTAACAGTGCTTTCACTGTATTTTTTTATGAAGTAAAAAATATGGGTGAAATCGAGTGATAAGAATCAATGATCAACGCGCTGAAAAGGAAAAATTAAGTCTTAGGGCCATCTTTACGTTTATCCCGTTCAATCAGTGCATATGCGTTGTGATTGTGGATACTTTCGTGATTTTCTGCTCTGACTCTAAACCAAATTATCCGTGTATCCTCAAGAAGGTGGACGGCAACGTTGCGAACCATGTCTTCGACAAAAACCGGATTGTCATAGGCATGCATGGTCACATGCCGTTCATCTGCCCGTTTGAGCAGTGCGTATACTGGACCAGAGGCAGACTGTTCAGCGATGTCAATCAACTCTTCAATCCAGACAAAACTCAATTCCCCATTTTCCTTACGACCAGTCCGCACCTCAATATCGATATGTCCTCGTTGATTGTGAGCACCATAATCGCTAATTTCTTTACTGCATGGACAGAGGCTCGACACGGGGACTCTGATTTTCATCATGAAATCCCATGTACTAGCATTAACCTCTCCTATAAACCAGCAGTCATAATCCATAAGTCCTTTCGCCCCTGAAACCGGAGCCGATCGTTCAAGGAAGTAAGGGAAATGGAGTTCAAGCCTTGCTGAATCTGCTTCCAGGCGGACTTTCAGGTCACCTAGGATTTTAGGTAAAGTTCGCATGGTTACTTCACCTCGGTGATCATTGAGCACCTCGATAAACCTAGACATGTGTGTTCCTTTGAAATGCCGGGGAAGGGAAACAGATGCTGTAAGCATTGCTACTGTCTGTTGCTTCTCTTGTTGACGATCAAGTACGTAAATGGGGTAGCGCAGATCGGTGACCCCGACTTGGTCAATGGCAATTTGTCTTTCGGGAGGGGAATTTTGAGTGTCGTGCAACAGGCTCACATCACCCCTCCTTGATAAACCGCGCCTGAATTCGGGCTTTCCTGGACAATGATTTTGGCCAAAATAGGCAGCGATGGTTTCAGTCTTGCCCATAACCATTTACCGATATTTTCACTCGTTGGATTCTCGAGTCCTACGATGTCGTTAAGGTAGTTGTGATCAAGTTCCTCAATTACGGGGTGGACAATTTCTACTATATCACTGAAGTCAATGACCCAGTCGTACCCGTCAAGCAAGGAACCGTTTACATGAATTTCGACCCTAAAAGTATGACCGTGTAAACGGCTACACTTGTGAGTTTTTGGTAAATTAGGCAAACGGTGGGCGGCATCAAACGTGAATGCTTTGAATATTTCCATAATGTACCCCTTTAATCATTATATATGGTTGGGTCGGCAATCCCTTCTTCAGTAAAGCCATTCTTTCTGAGCAGGCAAGAATCACAGGAGCCACATGCTTTGCCTTGAGGTGAGGGGTCGTAACAACTGAGTGTCAGTGAGTAATCGACGCCTAATTTATTACCCTGACGGATTATTTCACCTTTCGTTAAATTGATAAGTGGCGCGTGGATGGTTAACCGTTTTCCTTCAACTCCGGCCTTAGTGGCGAGATTAGCCATATTCTCAAAGGCATCGATGTACGCTGGGCGGCAATCCGGATAACCACTGTAGTCAATAGTGTTGGTGCCAATAAAAATGTCAGTGCAACCGAGCACCTCCGCCCATGCTAAAGCAAACGATAGAAAAATTGTGTTTCTTGCTGGAACATAAGTAATAGGAATGCCGGACGATACATCCTTAAGTGTTCTTGATTTTGGGACGGCAATATCACTGGTAAGAGCTGAGCCCCCAATTTGCCGCAGGTCGATGTCAACGATGATATGCTGAGCGACTCCGTTGTATTTGGCAATTTTTTTTGCACATTCAAGCTCGACAGCATGCCGCTGTCCATAGCGAAAACTCATTGCGTAACACTCAAAGCCTTGTCTCCTGGCAAGGGCTAGAGTCGTCGCCGAGTCAAGCCCTCCACTGAGAAGAATTACAGCAATTTTTTTATTAAATTCCACAGAGTTTTTCATGATAATATTTTATATCAGCAATTGTATGGTTTTTATTGTGAACAAATGCACTTTCCTACATTAATATTAGCTATATATAAAATATACCTTTATTAATTGCAGTTAATTTAAACAATATCTATTTTCTTTAATCTTGAAATAAATTTAATTATTTCAGATGCGGTGCTTTTACCGCAATCTCTAAATCTCAATAAATCATGTTCATTGATATTTGACATGTCTTCAACTGATTTAAAATTACTAAACAGTATACGTTTTGCACGATTTGATACTTTAAATAAATCAATTATTTCTCTCCACTCAACGTGCAATTCAATAAAATCATCTTCTGTTTTTTTGAATTTTTTATTGAAAATAATTTTATCATATAAATACTTTTGGTTTGCAATCGTAAAGTTAACAATGTTTTCTTCTGTGTTCTTTAATTTATCTACAAACAATGAATCGTCTATGCGTATCAAAATATTATTCTTAATTAGCATGTTAACTATTTCTTCCAATAATTTGTTCGATATGCCTAACCCTAAGTGGTAAGTGTTTGCGAATATTTTAAAATCAGTGTTTGAAGTATTGTTATTTGAATTAATTATATTAATAATGGTGCATATAGTATTTTTCAATTCTATGTTTATATATTTTTTACCTTCATGAATGATCATATCTGTTAATTATTAATTATATACAAGAAATTAATTTAAATAATTCGCAAGGAATCCATAACCATAAAACAAGGAAATCTAAAACTAGTACCTGCAGGTGTTCCTTCGGTTCGAAGGATAGCGATCGTTAACATGATATGCTAATTAAAGTACACCTGTACAGGTAAAAGTTCTTAAAATGTGGTACCATTAACTCGACCAGGCGGTAACACTCCTCCAAGTTGAGGTCATTGAAACGTAGCAAGAAAATACAAGAATTTTCCAATCGGAAAAAAGAACAATATCATTTTCACCTGTTTTCAAATGCTGAAACAAACTCGGCAGGATGATATCGGGTACAACCCCTTTATACTGGGTGGATCCACCGGTGATCCGGTAGAATTTCTGAAGAGTTACCTTCAATGCCCCTATGTCACCGATTTCTTTTGCATTTGCAGGTGGCATGTTCGAATTCAGATTTACAACAGCCTGTACCGTCCCCTTTCCATGTGTGTGGTCGCCACCAACAATGATAGCCCGTTTGTAATCCTGCAGGGCTGCGGCCACGATCTCCGAGGCCGATGCGGACAACTCGTTCACCAAAACGACCAGCGGCCCGCTGTATTCGATGGCAGGATCCTCATCTTTCAGAACCTGGATCTTACCGTTGCTGTCCTTGACCTGAACTACAGGGCCGGTCTTGATAAACAGACTGGCTATGTCAACTGCATCAATAAGCGAGCCACGCTCCGGTCTCCTCAGAGCATTCTCGCCTGAGCATACTGCTGAATAAGGGCTGCTGTGACCTGCCCATGAATTTATCGAAGGTATTTATCAATTACAACATTTACGTTAACAAGCATTCCGAGACTTTCACAAAAGGCTCGATGGGATTATTTGCTGATCAGTCCCCAGGCCATCTTGGTGGCGATCACATATAGGAAGATGGCAAAAATTCTTTTCAGCTGATTCACTGGTAGGGCATGTGCCAGTTTGGCTCCCACCGGCGCCGTTATTATACTGGTGATGACGATCCCTACCAAGGCTGGGAGAAAGACGTAGCCAAAGCAGTATGCTGGTAAGCTGGCCTCATTCAAACCGTTGATGATGTACCCTATGGCTCCGGCAATGGCGATGGGGAAACCAATGGCCGCGGAAGTGCCAATGGCCCGATGGGCTGCCACGTTCCACCAGAGCATGAACGGCACAGAGAGGGAGCCACCACCTATACCAACCAGTGCCGAGGCTGCACCAATCATACCGCCCACGACGACCATGCCCGCGTTACCCGGTATTTCTCTTGACGGTTTCGGCTTTTTGTTAAAAATCATCTGGCTGGCGACAGCATAGAGATACACCGCAAAGAATACCTTAAGGAAATTGGTAGACAGGTGGGAGGCAACAAAGGTACCGAGAAAGGCACCAATAAGAATCCCTGGAACTATCCGCCTGACAATCAACCAGTCCACCGCACCACGTCGGTGATGGGAAATGAAACTTGAAAAGGAAGTAAACATCATGCTCGCCAGCGAAGTTCCCAAAGCCAAATGCATAATCACTTCCGGTTGAAGGCCCTGCTTGACAAAACAGAACACCAGCATGGGGACGATAACTAGGCCTCCACCCATACCCAGCAGTCCAGCCAAACCTCCTGCAATCAAACCAACCGCCACATACATCACCATGATTTCGACTATCAACGCTCCTCCAATCCGCTGTTCGCAGAGGCCAGAGTATAAGAGTATAGTGGTCAAGAATGATCCGCCATGTTGTTTTTGCACCATATTAGGTCGAAATAGGTACGGTAAGGTTGGGAAGTTAACGATACAAAGCCCACAGCAAAGCCCACAGTCTCACTCCGTCGTGGTCAGGGAAATATCCTGTGTTGATTCCATAATAGCTTTTGAATTATTCGCTCTTTTTCACATCTGAAAAAAGATGGGAAAAATCAACGGGCTCTTCAAAATCTTCATTGTCCGGAACCCACACCTCTCTCTTTTTCCGCTCAATTTCCTTGCGTGCCTCCTCAAAACGGCGTTTAAAATAACACTCGGATAATTCAGGATCAGAGAGATAGCCGAAGATAATTTTCCGAGTCCGGCTGACTATTTCGGCAACCAACGCCTCTTTTCCCTCCGCTGAAATAAAATTCCGTTCATTGACATTGGTAAGGACAATCTCTGCCCCTAAGGCGGCACGGATCTCCTCAATCAGTTCCGGTTCTCCACTCACCAGGCTCCAAAAGGTTTCAGGGACCGAGACCACTACATCGTGGCGCACTGTAACCTGCCAGCGATCACCAGCTACCCTGCGGGATTCATCATGAAACCGCACAACGCCGTTTGAGAGTTGCTCATCTTCCAGGTGTTTCACTTCAGCTTCCATTAATCATGATTTCCTCATTACTTGGAGCAGCACGAAGGTGAGGCTGGCTTGAAATGCCGACTCATCGGCTGATTCGCTAATGGTCGCTGTTGTGTGACGAATTACATCAATGAGTATCTCGGACCAATCTTGCATGATCTTTCCCTTCGACGATGTCGAATTGTTGACTAAGTAAAGAGGGGGAGGGCGGGCAGCACAGGAACTATTCACTCCGTAGTAGATCCCCACCAAACTCATTGTCGTCCTATGGATAACATTTGGCTGGATGGAACGAGCTTCTGCTGCAAAGGTCGGCAAAAAAGGCGAGGGGATGAGATGTTCCCCCTCGTCAGGCAAGGTCACGGGTAGAGCAACAAAGGTTGTTCATCGTTTTGTCTTATGTTTGTAGGCAAACCCTTTATTTTTGCCCAACCGTTAAAATCATAAATGTTTCAGGCCTGATATGAGGACGAGGATGGGGATGCTTCGCCGTTGGTTGGTCAACGCCATCGGTTTCGGCGGCGGCAAGGTAAAGCTGATGCGTCAAAGGATCGAGTGCCATAGTACGTGCTGTCGGCATTGTTGCTATGGTTTGCACAACCTGATAATGGTCAGGATTTGAAGCATCGACTATAGTCAATGTGCCTTCTCCGTTTGAACTAAAAACTCGCTTTGATTCTGGGTCAAAAATCGCACCATCACTGGACGCGCCAATCGGCAAGGTATCCTTGATCTTGCCGGTTACAGCATCAATCACAACCATAACCTTGCTGCGACAGACAGCAAACAAATGGTCCAAGCTGGTGTCGATGGCAAGTCCCGAGGGGCTTTCGCAGCTTTGTGCAAGGTCATAGTGAGCAATGACTTTCAATTTTTTGGTATCGACAACGGCTAACTGTGCTTTATCCTCTAGGTTGACGTAAAGCCGTCCCTTGCCGTCAACCACTGCGAATTCAGGCTGGCCATCAAGCTTTACTGTGGCGATAACCGTGTCGTCCTTGGCATTAATTACTGTCATGTCGCCGCCGCCAGCATTGGCAGCAAAAACCCGCTGAGTGACCGCATCGTAAGCTATAGCATCCGGCTTTGTTCCTACCTGTACCGTTGTTAGGGATTTCAAAGTGGTTAAGTCAAAAATAGTAACTGTGTTAGCCTTGCCATTGCTGATAAACCCCTTCCCTAATTCGGAAGCAAGGGTAACACCGTGAGCCCCGCTGGTGTTGGGTATAGAACCAACAATTATTTTGGTTTTCACATCAAGAACATCGACTCTCTCCCCGCGCGTGATGAACAGACGATGCTCCTTTGAATCGAAAGTCAGGTAATCCCAACGTGTGGGGCCGGGAAGATGCAGTGTGTCAACCAATGCATAATCCGGATTTGTGGTACCTGCCAGCCCACTCCCTAAAAGAGCCAACGATAGAGTAAAGGCGGCAAGTATGATGTAGCGGAAATGGATGAACATTGATTGCTCCTTAAGAGGATTGAACGGTTTGCTTAAGCTTCTATCCAGCAAACCAATGCTATTTTCTCCGAGAACGGAATGCCCATACACATAGACTGCCCGCAACAACCATAGCAGTCCATGAAGCCCAAACTGGTATTTCCCAGGCCCCGATTTGCACCTGCCAGTGGTTTATGGCACGCACTGCTTGGAGAATTGCAACTAAACCAAAGATAGCACCTGAAACAATGGGGTATTTATTTGACATTACAGCTCTTCTCCTTTCTTGCTACCTGTAGATTGTTTATAGTCCATTCAGCAATTTGTAATACTCATCGATGGTGCGAATCGACTCCATCGAGGTTCGGAACAGTATCCAGCTGAGAACAAGAATTCCTATAGTAAGTCCGAACTTCCATACCAATGTCGTTTGTGGACGCCACCAAATTAGGGGCAAGGCCAGCGGCCCAACAGAGCAAACTGCAATAATAACAAAAGATTTCTTGAAATACCACGGCGTCTTTTCTTCTGTAATGCGGGATAAGGAAGCATCTTGAAACTCACTGCAATGTTTACATTTTATGGCGTTATCTTGAATATCTTCAGCGCAGAATCGACACTTTTTCATTATCATGCTCATTAGCATAAAGAGGTGGACCCGGAATGTTGAATGCCGTTAAATGCAAAATTTGCTACCACGCGCACCCATCGGTTTTTTTATTTTTTTTGTAGAAAATTGACAATACCACTTCTCTGTTACGGGCCAATGAACTTCCCATTTTTTTTGAATGGTTGGTGAAAGGGAAGAAATGAAATGGATCTCATTGAGCCAATTGATTTTACAAAATCATACCCTTAAAAAGAAGGGGTAGGTAACTATAATGGCAAATAAGCCCATACTCTGTCCACGCTGCAAACGTCTTATTGGTAGCAATGAAACCATCTGTTCATGGTGCGGCGCATCCCGCGCAAATCCCTTGTGGAAAGCCATGGCTTGGATGAGGGGTTCCTTGGGTGAGGATTGGGTGGTGCAGTCTATCCTCGTAGTCAACATCGTCTTCTATATCTTTTCCCTGATATTAACAAAACATGCATCACTAACTTTCAATCCGATCAGCTTCCTCGCCCCCGGACAGACTAGCCTGCTTCTGCTTGGTGCCACTGGAACCGTGCCCATTGATGAGTATGGAAGATTTTGGTCATTGCTCAGTGCAAATTATCTGCATAGCGGGATATTACATATCGTCTTCAACCTCATAGCATTCCGCCAGGTCGCTCCGTTGGCGAGCCAGGAATACGGCCCCAGCAGAATGTTTATTATCTACACCATTGGCGGTATTGGGGGCTTCATTCTTTCTTACCTGGCAGGTGTACCTCTTACGATTGGTGCCTCTGCGGCAATATGCGCACTTATCGGCTCTCTCCTCTATTATGGGAAAAGCAGAGGAGGAACATATGGCAACAGGGTCTATCGTGAGGTCGGAGGGTGGGTCTTCAGCCTATTCCTGTTCGGATTCATTGTGCCGGGTATAAATAACTGGGGGCATGGTGGGGGGATTATCTGTGGTATGTTGTTGGGTATGTTGCTTGGCTATCATGAGAAAAGACGCGAAACGAAATTTCATCGTCTTTTTGCCATAACTTGCGGTTTGGCAACAGTCAGTTGCCTCGCATGGGCTGGTGTCGGAGCAGTGGCGTTCCGGCTGAGTCAGATGTGATGATAACTTCTCATCTGAATGCATTTCAAATGGATGGACATCCAATTGAAATGAATCATCACTTCCAGTAGCCACTCAATCGAAAGATTAGTGGCCAATCGTTATGACTGGCCACTATGATTACTCATGCAGAAAGAAGCATTTGAGAGGCGTTTATTTTAGGCGGTGGTATTCACTACGTTTCCGGACATGGTTCCACCCGACATATTGCTTGCAAAGGACTTGAGGAAACTGGATAGAGTTGTGTTGCTGTTCGAATCCCCGAGTGAGCTCAATAAATTCTGAAAGCTCTGGTTCAGGTTGCTATCGGTTGAAGACGTTGATGGTGAACTGGATGTTGATGGTGCACTGGATGTTGAGGAGTTCAAGGAAGATATCAAACTTTGTAAATCAGCTTGGATATTGCCGTGATGATGATGATGTGAACCTGCGCCGCTAACGCTTGGCGTGCTGGAGGTTTCAGCATTTCCGTCGCTATTGGCTCCTGAGCTAGATGTCGAACTGCTTTGGGAGTGAAGAGCGGCCATTAAATTTTGCATGAAGCTGCCCATAGCTTGAGCAACATTCTGCGGTGATGTGGTTGAGCTACCACTTGTTGCAGAACTTGAACTGTTCGCTGAAGTTGAACTTGAACTGCTCCCGATGTCGGATAGCGATTGAAAAATAGCGCTGAGAAAATCTCCTCCTCCAGGAGGCGGTGGTAGAGCCTGGGACGAATCTGTTTGGTTCGCGCTTTGTGATTGATTGTTGCTACTCAGTTGGTTGAGTTGCTGCAGGTACCAGTTATTGTTTGAAACTCCGCTGATTGTCATGTCCATCTCCCTGGGTATCAACTTTCATAAATGGCTCTGTCCGTATTAACCAGCGGGGCAGGGTCCCGGTGTGTTGCTATTGAATTGCGCGATTAATGTTTACTGAATTTACTGATACCACAAAGTGTCACCATAATTTCTATCGGACGAGCATTAATTAATCTTTAGATAATAATAATTCCTTTTTCTATGTTCGGTAAGTAAAATTAACCACGCTGTTGCTGTATGGGAAATCAATTGGTATTTTTTATGATGCAATCAGCGGTTTAATTTGCGACCAAAATATCGGACAGATAGGTGTCAAACTGACAGGTAAGTCAAAATGGGCCAATTTGAAGAGCGGGTTACAGGGTGGCCACATCGTCAACAAGTTAGGCCTACAAAATTAACAAGAAAGATAGAGCCCTATTTATAGGATACCATGATAAAAACAAAACACTGTTTTTCGGTGAGCGCGACTGTACTGTTGGCCATACTGATAACTTCAAATCCCGCTTGTGCCGTAAACAAGAAAAAGTTCACCATCCAAATTAATACCTCTAGACCTGCAGCGAGTTTCACACCAGATGAAGCATTCGGGGCTGGACTCGACGGCCTTGAAGAAATAGATTTCGACAACACCTATTCCCCTGAAAATATCAAGGCAATGTTAGGAGCGCCCTACAGAAGGCTGTCCTATCGCTTAAGACCCGAGCTTGGGATTGAAGCTTGGCATTGGAATGAGGCGGGGTCTTGGAGCAATGAAGCTAAGAAAGAAGGGTACTGGACTTCGAATGATACAGCCACGAGTCCTTTGTTGAAATCATACGGGTATAGGCTTCCTCGACGAGGCAGCACAATTGATCAAGCGGGAAATGATAGCTACTCGCGACTTGATGACGGCGACGAACACACCTTCTGGAAGAGCAACCCTTATCTCGATGCCTACTACACGGGGGAAGACAATGCGCTTCATCCCCAATGGGTTGTCATCGACCTCGGTCAGCGACGAAATGTCAACACCCTGCGTATTCTCTGGGGAGAACCCTACGCCACTAAGTACGAGGTACAATACTGGGAAGGAAAGGACTCGGACACTTTTAACAAGATGGTCAACGGAGAGTGGCGGACGTTCAAACGAGGTCGAGTCCAGGATGGAAAAGGAGGCAATACCATATTGCCACTCGGAGACACACCTGTCTCCGTTCGTTTTGTTCGAGTTCTTTTGCAAGCCTCATCAGGAAAGGCACCTCAAAACAATGAGGATGTGCGCGATCATCTGGGTTATGCCATCCGAGAAGTGTATATAGGAGTCCTCAATCAAAACGGAAAGTTGCAGGATATTATTAAACATAGCCCTTCCAACAAAAGCCAGACCATGATGACCGTCTCCTCCACAGATCCCTGGCATCGGGCAAGCGACCGTAATCCCAAGACTACCCAACCTGGCTTTGACCGAATCATGGCCTCGGGTCTTGGTCGGGGCAATCCTATATTGACACCGGTCTCAATGATGTACGATACCCCTGAAAACACAGCAGCTGAAATTCGTTTCTTGAAATCTCGTGGTTTTCCCATACGTCAGATCGAATTAGGTGAGGAACCTGACGGTCAAAACGTTACCCCTGAACATTACGGCGCTCTTTACCTGCAATTTTCAAAGGTTATCCATGATATCGATCCGACTTTAGTCACAGGTGGACCAGGTTTACAGTCTGAGGTGATTGGATGGAATACCTTCCCTGACAAGAACGGGGAACGATCATGGATGAAACGTTTCCTCAACTATCTGCGCATACACAATCGGATTGACGATTTCGGCTTCTTCACTTTTGAGTGGTATCCATTCGACGATTTATGTAAACCGCCAGCCGGTCAGTTGATAGAACACCCTTCACTCCTCAAGAAGACCTACGAGCGTTTGGACGGTGAAGGAGTTCCCCACAACATCCCATGGATTATTAGCGAATATGGATTTTCAGCTTTTGCAGGGAGGGCAGAAGTTGAGCTTCCAGCCGCGTTATTGAACGCTGAAATCGTTGCGCAATTCCTGACACTCGGCGGTAAAGCGGCCTACTACTACGGTCTCGAACCTAATGAGCCCATTCGGGAACTCAATTCATGTTCATCACATCCAGACAGGTTGTGGGGCAACCTCATGATGTTCCAGAAAGGGCCAAACGGTAAAGCTAAGTGGCGACTCCCAGCTTATTATGGCGGCAAGATGCTAATGGAGGAATGGGCTGAACCTACTAATGCACCGCACCAGTTGTTCCCTGCTGTTGTTTGGAATGGCGCTGAAATCATTGACAATGTGACTGCCTATGTAGTTCGGAGACCGGATAACCATTGGGCTATAATGGTATTAAATAAAAGTGCAGTCAGTATCGAATTAGGGCAAGCCCTTTTCGACGGACCGAGCATCCACGAGGCCAATTGGAATGGCCCACTCGATGTAATCCAGTATTCACCCCGACAATATAACTGGCGAGCTAATGGTAATGACGGGCAACCAACACGGAGCGAGCCTCCAGAGCGTTTTAAAGTGGTTAATGGGTTTGAGTCCGGGATTACCCTACCGGCAATGTCCTTAACCGTGGTTCGAGGAACTGGTTTGTAGTACTTTTCCCCCAGCATTACGTTCTTTTGATCAACCGCAAACCGCAACACAGCATGATGACGATTCTTTTATTAAATGTTAAATTAGAATAACATGTAGAATGTCAAGGATTTGCTATGACGTTCCCAGCAAAATATCCATGTTGGCCTAAGTTTAAAGTCCGGATAATTACTGGATTTCTAGGAGACCTACGTGACAGCAGAAAGGTTTCATTTAGAGTTAAAAATCCGAATGAAACTTATCCATGACTTAGACGATTCACCGGTATTGTCCGAATCATTCATAACTGCCAAGGTGGCGAGTGGGGGAGGATCGTACCCGAATGCCTTCCGGTAATCCCTGACAATATCCACCGTATAGGTCTGCCAGGTATTCACCAAACTGGGGCCTGCGCTGACAGGAATCATTTGTACCTGACTGGTTAAGGGGTTGGGAATAATTGTCGCATTGGTGACCCGATTATCCCAAATGTAATTGATGGAACTGCCTGGGACAGGTGGCCCATAGATAGCTAAAGCCACATGATACTTGAACGACTCCATAAACGATATACGATCCGGGTCATAGGGAAACATGATATAGAGGCGAGCTGGATAGTCATCACCATCCGTTCTGCTGCTGTCGCCCTTGCGATAGACATTACTCACCTTCCAACGCCATAAAATTTTAGGGTATTCATAGACGTTGAACTCTTGATTCAGGACTAAAAACGAAGCAGAATTATTGCTTTCCATCAGAAGGCAGGATTGTCCTTCATGCAGAGTTGCAGAGTAGGATGAAGGGGGTTTATCCCCGAATAGGTGAACGTGCCAACGAGCAAGCGATGCAAAGTGCTCATCAATGAATACAGCCCCCCAAGCCTTGTTTGATTCGAATGGTGCGACCGATAACAAGAGGCAACAAAGTGAACAGGCGAAGACCCAACACCTGACGAAATATGGGAAGAAAGAGCCTCGGCGTTCTGGCATCATGGCGCCTTGCAATGTATATTCAATTCAAGTCTAAAACATATATAGTTACTGACGATGAGCAAGCGTCATTCTCCCGAAGTATTTTTACCCAAGTAATGCTTACACCATAGAAAACCGGTCCATAGAGTTTTCACAGCTTACATATTTCTTGTCTAACTTTAATCTTTCAACCAGCTTACAATAAAGGATTTCTTTCCCTTAACCGGCAAGGTGCTCGCTCCTTTCAACACAAGGGAATCTTGAAATTTAGCTCAGTAAGCCCCGGCAGCACTCACCGGCAAATTTTTTACGAAGATCATGCTCTTCTGGCTTTTAATCCGATCGGTTTTGCACCCTAGCGCCGCCTCGCTATGCGCTCGATGGCGTTCTTTTGCCATTTTGCCGCTTCCTGGGCGCACTTCACCTGCTTGCAGCCCGAAGCATCCCCATCCGGTCAATGTTGTACACCAGGTTGCGCAAACCGATCTTTGCTCGGGCTCGGGCTATGCCGATCGTGCGCAACAGCAAATTCCCCGCTCTCTGCGCCTGCACGCCAAAGATGTGCTCGATCCGCGAACGGATCTTGGACCTGGTCTTGTTGCCTTCCTGTTCTCTTGGCGTCAGTGGACGATTGCGGCTCCCCTTGCGTTGGATGTGTTCGCGAAAACCATCCTTCGCGAGTCGTTCCAGTCGTTCCTCCGATCGATACGCCGAATCCGCCCATACGTCCTTGCTCGTATTGTCGGCAAGGAGTTGCTCGAACACATTGCTGTCGTGCAGGGCCGCATCAGTCACGGCATAGCTTCGAATCAGCTTGTGCTTCACATCCACCGAGACGTGGTTCTTGTACCCGTAAAACGACTTGCCGTTTTTCTTGGTCCACCGGGCATCCACGTCCTTTCGCTGGCGCTTGTTCTCCGGCCAGTCTTCCGGAACCTCGCCTGCTTTGATCCGGGCATTTTCCTCCCGGCTGTTCCGCTGCTTAGGTACGTTGACGATGCTGGCATCCACGATCTGCCCCTTCATCGCCATGAAACCGTTGTCCCGAAGGTGTGCATCAAAGGTCGCAAACAACTCCTCCACGATGCCGGCCTTGACGAGGTCTTCCCGAAAACGCCAGATGGTGGTGGCATCCGGGACTTTTTTGCTGATGTGCAGACCAAGAAAACGACCAAAGGAATGCCGGTCGAGAATCTGAAACTCAGTCGCGTCATCCGACAGATTGTACAGTGACTGCAGGATAAGAATCTTGAACAGCAGGATGACATCGTAACCCTTCGGACCAACTGTGGACTGCCGGCCCTTGTCCCGGGCCTTTTCAAGTGCCGGACGAAACATATCCCAACTGACCGTCTCGTTGATCTTGGCAAGCGGATCGCCGGTCTTGTCGATTTTGTGCAATCGGTCCTGCAGGTCAAAAAAGCCGGGCTGGATCATGGTTGGTCTCCATCGGGTTAGGTTGTCGGGCACCCCCTTGAAACGATAGAAATCGTGACATATTTACACAAAATCAACAAGTTGATTATTGAATTTGTCACGAACTACTGCATTTAATTTTCAAGAAACCCACAAGTACCGTACAAGCTCCTGCAATCGAAAAATGGAGACTGCGCCATCAACACTGAAAGCGCGAAAGAGGGCCACATGGAGCCTTCTAAGAAGTATGCACAATCAGTGAGTTGACTTTCAAATCAGGTTTTCTTCTCAATCGGCGCAAAGCGATGCTGATAAGAGAAACTGCATCTTTCACATTGAAGCTGCCAAACGTTATCCTCGCCCTTTATTTTGATTTCGACAACATACCCGATAGGACATTTTGGACAGGTGCCCTGTAAGGCTTTATCGAGTTCTTTTTCGGTCAATTTATCATCCATGGTTTTTCCTTTTCAAATCTGCAGCAGCAGGACTGGCAGTGAGTCCGAAAGGATTCTCTTCTTACATAATACAAAACAGATATGTTTTCGAGATTGAATCTCAATTTCACGACTGATTTCACCGTCTCCGTATCGAGTATCAGGCACACCTGAAAACACCTCTGCCCCAGGCGTTTAACTACGCCTGGGCAGGAGTGTATATCGTATTTTGGCTTGATGCATTCTAGAGACATTTCATATATATATTACCATGTTGATATATCATCACTCAATCTTCTGCCAACCCTAACACAAGGAGAATGTATTACACATTTATCAAGAAGACGGCCAGTGGCCGTGTAATGATGTTTACCCTGCCAAACGACAGCTTTATTTTTTGAGTACTAGATGGCATCCGCTCGAAACGAATAAGCTTTCCAGAAATTCCAAATTCTACATCCCTACGGAGGTACCATGGAAACCAAAAAAAACGGAGGATTCACGCAATTATTCATACAGCGGCATTGACCGCTGGAGGTGTTGGATCAGGTCTCGCACAAATCCCCGGATCTGACATGCCAATCCTCATGGCTTTACAGACCGCCATGATTATCGCGATAGCTACTGAATACGATTACACCATCACCAAAGCTAACGCCAAGAGCATATTACTTACATTACCTGCGGGCTATGGAGGCCGAGCATTATCGCAATTCTTGATCGGCTGGATACCTGGCTACGGAAACGCAATCAATGCCAGCACCGCAGCTACGATAACAGAAACAATCGGTTTCGCTGCAAATGCCTATTTTGCAAAAGACTACAACGAACAACAGCCCGCTGCAAATTCCTAACCTGCTTACCTTACAATTCCCACTGTTCATAAACGACCGTTTTTGAACACCTCGAAAATCAGTCTGAAATTCTGTTCATAAATTAGCCTCTATCCTTCTGAACATGTTCATAATTCTCCCTGACGTTATTGAACATTGAAAGGGATGTCTACGTATAAAATCTAGCGAGGAATAGTATGGCAATCTTTGCTTACGGCCGGGTCAGCACAAAAGATCAGTCGAGCGAAAACCAACGCCTGGATATCGAAAAAACAGGGATAAAAGTTGATTTCTGGTTCGCTGATGAGGGCGTTAGTGGCAAGACCCAGGCCTCTCAACGTCCCCAGTTTAAAGCGATGCTCCACCGAATCCGTAATGGTGAAACACTCGTAGTCGCAAAACTCGATCGTCTAGGTCGAGATGCCCAGGATGTGGGTGCCACCATTAAAGCTCTCGCAAAACGGAAGATAGAAGTCATTGTTTTGCAGCTTGGCAAACTGGATCTCACTTCATCGGCTGGAAAGCTAATGCTGAACATGCTGGCCGCCGTTGCTGAAATGGAAAGGGATTTGCTGGTAGAACGCACCCAATCCGGACTAGCAAGGGCCAAGACTGAGGGTAAGATTCTTGGCCGTCCAACTAAGACGACCGACAAACAACGCATTGAAATTAAAGCTATGCGAATAAACGGCGCATCAGTAAGCGCACTTTCCCGGACCTATGGCATATCACGAGCCAGCATTATGAGGGTAACGGGTGAGTTGTGATTATTTTTATTGCGTATTGATAGTTAACCCAGGGCTCTTCTGGAAATAGTTGAGCATCCTTTTCCCTACATCTCATTCCACCCGGCCAGAACATCCAACCCAGTGAAACAAGGGCATGGCTCCCAACGGAGCTATGCTGTTGTGTTCCCAAAACCTATAGGAGACAACCACCATGGCACCATTGCAGGAACAGGTATGTTTAATCAACGAGCGTTTGCGGTCATTCGGGATCGAGTCCATCCAGGAAATCAAGATGACCGACAAGGAAGGAAAAACCATCGGTCAAATCAAGTATGGTTACCGACCCCAATATGTCTTTGATAGCGTTAATGAGATCCTCGGACCGGAAAACTGGCGGTACGAACTGGCCAAGGAGGAAATCTACGAGAATCAAGCTGTCGCCGAGGTTACCCTCTTTCTCAAGGTCGATAGTGATTGGCTCTGCAAAGGTTCACACAAAGGGCAGATGCAGATTATCAAAGGCAATGTCGGCGATGCTCAGAAAGGAGCTATTACCGATGCCATTCAGAAATGCATGTCGCTCTTGTCTATCGGCAGCGATGCCTACAAAGGCCTGTTGAAACATGTCTATCACCAAGGACCGAAATCATCCTCGACACAACCACTTCCCAGGAACAGCCAGTCCATTGATCCTGCCACAGATCCGAGTGACACTGCGTCAACCTTGCCCAAGATAGCAGGCGTCACCTTTGAGAACCGGCAAGGTACGATAGTTGCCATTGGCGACCATCTGTTCGACAAAAAAGAATTGCTCAAAGCTGTAGGCTTTCAGTGGGACAAGACCGGCAAGAGCTGGATGTTGAAAGCAGCTTGACCTAATTTCAATCAAACCCAAGTGGGAGTGATACCATTCCCGTAACGGGAACCTGTGTATCCTCTCCCTATTTTCAAGGAGGATACCACCATGTCCGACCAGTTAATGATCACACTGCAAACAGCGTTGCAGCAGCTTGCCACCCAACAAACAGCGGTAACGCTTGGCGACCGGTCTACCTATCTGGGAGCGTCCGATATCGGTAGCTGTCCACGTAAAACCATCCTCACAAAACTCAACCCACCGCAAGCTGACCTGGTCACTCTGCTGCGATTCCGTCGCGGTCACATGGCCGAGGATATCGTAGCTGCCGCGTTCACCGAAGCTGGGTTTACTAACTATCAACGGCAGGTCGAGGTTCGTTATTCTGGTAACGTTCCGGTTATGGGGCACCTCGATTTTGTCTTCATCTCCGAAGCCAAGAAAACCATGGCGGTTCTTGAAGTCAAATCTCCGGAGAATATTCCGGAACATCCGTATGGTTCATGGGAAACTCAGTTGTATCTGCAGATGGGACTGCTTGCCGACAGCTATCCCGATTATACCGTGGAGAAAGGCGCTATTTTGGCGGTCAACTTCGGTAAACAAGGAATGCAGTTGTTTAATGGCTACACTCCTCAGACCATGATCTACGGCGGCCTTATCGACCGAGCCGCCACCATCTGGAATGCGTACCAGCATTATGCGGCAGGTGACTTGGTGACACCTGGTATGGAAGCTGGACCTCTGTGCGGCTTTTGTCCCTTTCTTATGGATTGTCCCAAGTTCGAGGCAGAAGAGGTCCGGGAACTAACTGAAAGCGTTGAGATCCTTACCGAGTTGCAGCACCAGCAGCGCGATCTGGAAACAGAGATCGGCATACGTAAGAGTGACCTGTTGGCCATCGTGGAGCAACGTGGTCAGTTCAAGGCTCATGGGCAACTGCTCCGCAAGGCTGTTCGCACCCGAAAAGTTCTGGATACGGACAGGTTGGGCCTGTTTCTCCAAGACTATGGTCAATCGTTGGCTGATTACCAGAAGAGCAGTTCATATTCTTTCTTGGAGATCAAGAAGGCGGCTTGAACCGTCTCGAATAGGCTTGTCACCTCTACTGCCACGCGGTGCTAAAAGAGTATTTCCAGATGGGCCTGAGTACCTACTCAGCACCCTAATAAAAGAGCACTGACCGTCCAACGCAAGACCGCGAGCACAGGCTCCTTTCGAACATTATTTCATCTTAAGCCGTCACGCCTCTTTCACAGAGGTATGGCGGTTTTCTTTTGTCACCTACCCAACATAGGAAAATATCATGATCAATATACCGACTGTGGAGCAGCTTTCGAAACTGCCTCAATTGTACGAAACTGAACATATACGCCCAGAAGATAAGGTGGTTCATCTGCACTTCATCCTTAATCAAAGCCACTGGTGGGCAATCGAGTGTGACGGCCAAGATACCTTTTTTGGCTATGTTCTGCTGAACGGATGGAGCGAGGACGCAGAGTTTGGCTACTTCTCTTTAAGCGAATTGCTTGAGGTGAAATTCGAGGGCTGGCTTGAGGTATTACATGATCCGTTCTGGATACCGAAGGCTATGAAAGATGTCTTCCTGATCGGAGAGACGTTACCGTTCCAGTCCAGACGACAAGGCCAGTTTGCATAACTGCCCATTGAGTTCTACGAAGGCCTTATCCATCATTAGGATCGCCCATAGCCTTTCCCGCCATAGTGGCTGGAGAGGCTATTTAATTTTACAATCACACCTATTCAGGAGGCATCACTATGTCCCAATCAATATTGATCGGTAGCAATAAAGCAACAGAGGCAGATGTTATCAATGTTCCAGCAGTTCCTTTTACCAGGTCTTTCCACCCAGTCCATCATCGGCAAGTCATCGATGCAATCCGATCCGGTATCGTGGCCACAGGATTAGAGATCGTTAAAACCGATTACGTTTTGGCCAATAACGGCAATAGGATGTTCAGCGTTTGGGATTTAAGCGGAGGTAGCGATGAGTTGTGCTGGTCCATCGGCATCAGGAATTCGATGGATAAATCCATGGCTTTAGGAATAACGGCAGGAACCAGAGTTTTCGTCTGTGAAAATCTCGCCTTTAGTGGAGAATTTGTCGAGATGAGAAAGCATACCAAGGGACTTTCATACGACGAGCTTGAGTTTATAGCCTATCGCGCCATGAAGAAGATGGTGGCTAACCTGATCAAATTTCAAGCTTGGCACGAGGATCTGAAAAACTTCCACTTGACCGAATGGGATGCCAAAATACTGCTGGTTGAGATCATGACGAACAACATCATTCCGCCCAGCAAGTTCGGGCGGTTCAACGAGCTCTACTTCGGCGGGGTTTATGATCCGACTCTTTGGGGATTTCATGAAACCGTTACCGATGTGCTGCGCGACAACAACTTGCTGACCTTGCCCAAGAAAAACAAGATGCTCAACGGAGTCTTGGACAGTTACAAGGATACCAGGTCAATCGAGCCGCCTTCATCGCTAGCGGCATTCTATGAGAGTCGTAATCTGCTGGCTCACGGCTAATCATAGCCGTCAATAACATCAACCAAGCCTGCTGGGTGACATCGGCGGGTTGTTTTCTTTCATGCGCTACTTTCTAAAATTCAAAAAAGGAGGAGTGAAATGTTCAAGTTTATTGGGGCTGCGGTTGTATATGGTTTTGCTGTATATGGTCTTGCTACGTGGTTGATGAGATCTGAAAAAGACGGTGAAGAACAAACAAACGCATGACAAAATTGACGTTAACGACTTAGGCGTAAAGGTTAGTTATCCCTTTACGCCTATCTCAGCTGAACTGTCATTGTATATTGTCGCTTTTACTTGAACACACGGTTCGAATATTTTTTTGGATCGTTCCCGACAGCCTGCAAGTGGCTCGCCGTTATCAGCAGAATATTCTGCTATGCATCGTCGCAATAATTACAAACTGAAGGCTGTGCATTTGATCAATTCCTACGGCGCGAGAAATAAAGCTAGCAACTGTTGCACCGAGTAAGTAACCACCAAAACCAAGATTCATAAACTTGAGATCTGATGTTTTTAGCTGCATTGCATACTTCTATTTTTTTTTAGTCCCTTGCGGTGAGATCTATGCTGCCGCTTGTTTTGCTAATAATTGTTGCGCATAGCGATCGCCATTTCTTGCTTCTGTAACGACGTCTGCAGGGGTTTCTGTCGCTTCTTCATAGGCAGTTTTGGCGGCGCTGCTTATGCTTACCGTATCTGTCGTAGAGTTAATACTAGATGAATTTGTAGTACCTCCAGATGATGAGGAGGCTGATTGATTGGTCGAATTGGTTTGACTTATTGGCTTTGTGCTGGCTGTTTGTTGCACTGGCGTGCTGCTTACACCTTGAACGTTCATTTCTTCCTCCCTGAATAATAAAAAGAGTGGAACATCCCAATATTTTAAGAATATGTACTTATTTGGATGAAATCAACGCCCCTGTATCCACCCCATTACCTTCAAAACGCAGTTCTTTGAGTGCTTTAAACACTGGTATTGCTGGTACTAGTGCACCAAGCAGAGATACTAAGGGTTACGAGTACTATCTATACCCGTTTCGGTAGCATGGTGGCCCGGCAAGGTAGAGGAACTTTGGGTAGGGAAGATATGAGTAACGTATTTTGAGCGATTCTGGCTGGGTACCACCCCACATAAAGAGGCCCCTGATCAGCAACGGCCAACCTATTAGCGAAGTTCAAAGATGTTCCAAAAAGTACCGTCTGGCCATGAAGGTAGTTAATAACGCGCATTGTTCCGTTCTCGTGGTACGATAATTCAATGGAACTGTGCCCGGGAAAGCTTATTTTGCGATTTGCAAAAGCAGGACGGGGCATTACTCTTCACTCCCCCTTAGCTCGATGTAATTGCCGTTAAGTCGAGCAAGGCCATCCTTTCGTATAAATCGACTCCCTCCGAAAAATAAACCGCAGGTTTTTCCTTCCTCGTCAGTTTAATCAATTAAAAAGGCGTTCACTTCTGTGAGAGTCATTTCTTTCTCAAATTGTTGAGCGGCAGACCTGAACCTGGACAATGCATTTCCCGATGACAGGGGGTATGCTCCAACCTGGCAAAGTTCTGGTGTGGAATCCTATCAAGTCGTGAGCGACTCAAGAATAACGTGAAACGTGATTACAAATCTTTAGCTAGTGAAGACCTCATGCTGCTTGTGGCTGACGGTGACCAAATAGCTTTTTCTTGTTTGGTCAATCGTCACCAAGACGCTGTTTTCCGGTTAATCTACAGGTTTTTCGGCAGAGAAGAAGAGGCGAACGACCTCGCTCAGGAGGTGTTTGTACGGATTTGGCGCTCATCTGAAAGGTATACGCCAACCTCAAAATTCACCACCTGGTTGTACACCTTGACGGCCAATATTTGTAAAAGCGAAACCCAATCGCTGTGGCGTCGCAACATCCGGTTGATCGGCTCGTTTTGGACTTTGGGCGACAATGATGCGCCGGAGATTCCAGCTAATAGCCCTTCGCCCGAAGACGCGGCTCTGCAAACTGAACAGGGCCGCATGGTTCGTGCCGCTATTGAATCCCTGCCAACCAACCAGCGCCTTGCCCTGGTGCTCCGACGATACGAAGAACTCTCCTATCAAGAGATCTCCGTTGTCATCGGTTGTTCGGTCGCTGCGGTGGAAGCCTTATTGGTCCGGGCAAAGGCTAATCTTCATAAAAAATTGCTTCCCCTTGAAAAATAACCGCAGGTTTTTCAATTCTCGTCAGTTTAATTAATTAAGAAGGCATTAATCTGGTCTCAATAAACGGAACGAAGCCTATGAAAAAGTCATTACCCCTACCAATGAACTGTACTGCAATACGCAAAAACCTTTCAGCCTTTGAGGATGGAGAGGTTTCACCTCCTTTGCAGTTTGAGATAGAAGCACATCTCGATTCCTGCCCGGCCTGCCAGCAGGCTCTAGCAGATTTACATCATCTTTGGCTAGCACTGGAGGATGCCGTTCCACCCCGACCGCAACCGGATTTTTCTCAAGCTGTTATGCGGAAGATTACAGAGAAATCCGAACCGGGGATCTTCAATTGGACAGGGGCCTGGGATTACATATTTCCAGCGCCTGCCGCTATGGCGGTCATGGTAATATTGGGGCTCTTGATCGGGGGGTGGATGGGAAGAGCCACACTGGAGAGTAAAATGACGGCAGCCACGGCCCCGATGCAGGCTGCAACCCTTGAAGCATTGGATGCTTTTGCGCCAACACCGAAGGGCTCTCTCGCCCAAGGCTATCTTTTATTGGTGAGTGATACCACCCAGGTGAAACAATGAAGAGTAAAATATGGAGTTCCGTTTTCGTGCTTCTGCTGGCCATGAACATTGGGGCCGCCATCATGTTTGGCCTGCATTTTGTGCAAACAAGAAGCATTGGCGACCCAAAGGGGTGTCCCTTAGTTTCGAACGATAATCATTTGTATTCTCTTATTGGTCTCTCTCCGGAACAGCAGGCTTTAATATCACCCTTGGCGCGAGATTTTCATGGAAATCTCGGCAAGCTGTCGAGTGAGATTCATGAAAAACGTAACATCATGATCTCCATGTTGGAACAGGATCCCGTCGATATGGACCACGTAACTCTTATTAGGAAAGAAATTTTATCTATTCAATCCACCATTCAACAAGGTGTTTTTGAGCATCTCTTGAAAATGAAGGAGATCCTGAACCCGGATCAGAGAAAGGTATTTTTTCAGGCATTGCGTCAAAGTTTTATCACTCAAAACCTTCACTGCAACCAATAACCAGCTAGGGGGAGGCCGGGAGACGATGCGATTTTCCTTTGTGTGGCGAGAGCTCTACCTTCGCAGAAGGCGACATCTTACCGCAATCCTGGGTCTAGCCGTGGGGATTGCTCTTCTGGTCATCCTCCACGCCCTCGCCGGTGCCTATCAGGATGCGGCACGGGCGCCGCTTAAGGAGATTGGTGCCGACATCACCATTCAACGGTCCGGAGACGTCCCGCAGGAATTGCAAGGTGCAGTGTTTCCCTGTTCGGCGGTGACTATCCGTCAACAGGAGGTCGATCAACTTGCCGAAATGCCCGGTATACGAGAAGTGGGGCAGGCTGTCTTGCTATGGGTGTTCGATAAGAACCAATTTACGATGGTGATGGGATTTGATCCCATGAACGCCTTGGGGCCTGGTAAGCTACGCAATTTTGTCGTCAAAGGTCGTTTTTTAGAGAGAAACAGTTTCCAGGCTCTGGTCGACCAAACATATGCCAAAGAAAAGCATGTCGATGTAGGCGACATGGTGACAATCCTGGATAAACGCTATCTGGTGGTTGGCCTTGTCGACGCCTCGCGCGCCTCAAAAATCGCCGTAGCCAATGTCTATCTACCGCTGCAGGAGGCACAAGCTTTGGCCTTAGCCTCTCCTCAGGTCCAGGGCATCTCACCGTTTGCGGCTGGGGATGTGAATCTGGTATTCATAGTAGCCGATCAGGAGGCCATCCCCAGACTGTCGGTCGCGCTTAAAAAAGCCTTAGGCGATAAAACCGCTGTGGCCACGCCTGATTCCTTTCTTCGTCAACTCGGCAATCTCTTTGCCCTCTCAGACAAGTTTGCATCAGCCACCTCTTTTATCGTCATGATAGTGGCTTTTTTAATGGTTCTAAAAACTATTGCCGGTGGAATACAGGAGCGGGCACGGGAAATAGGTGTGCTTAAATGTTTGGGTTGGACCAACAGAAATATTGTGAGCCAACTCTTGGCCGAATCACTGGTACTCTGCCTCCTGGCGGGGATTGTCGGTGTCTTTCTTGCCTGGCTAGTTTGTTTTGGCTTGAGCTTTCAAGAAATCAACATCCCTATCCCCTGGGAGATGAGCCCTACGCCGCATTTCCTTCCCGGCGGCGGTGAACCGGTCTTCAAGACCGTGCCACTGCCCGTGCATCTTTCCTGGCCCCTGGTCGGATTTGCCCTGATACTCTCGCTGATTGTCGGGGGAGTGACCAGCGCGTTGTGCATTGGCCGCATCACCCGCATCAAACCTTCCGAGGTTCTCCGTCATGAATGATCCTATTTTAGCCTCCACGGGCATCAAGAAAACCTTTGGTCCCGTTGAGGTGGTCAAGGACGTATCCATGCACTTGCTGCCAGGGGAGTTCGTAAGTTTGGTGGGAAAGTCTGGCTGCGGTAAGACCACCTTGCTCTCCCTGCTTTCTGGTTTGGAACGTCCAACATCGGGGCAGGTAACTCTTTGCGGCAAGGATATCGTCGCCGCATCAGAAGACGAGTTGGCGCTCTTTAGGCGTACCAATATCGGTTTTATATTCCAGTCATTTCAACTGATCCCAACGCTCACCGCTTGGGAAAATGTAGCGGTGCCCCTGTTCCCGGAAAAGATGGCGGAAGAGGATCGCCGGGAACGAGCGAATTCCCTGCTGCGGCAAATGGAGTTGGAGCATCGCTTGGATCATCTCCCCGGAACCTTATCGGGAGGGGAAAAACAGCGCGTGGCCATTGCCCGGGCGTTGGTTAATCATCCTAAAATCATTTTTGCCGATGAACCCACCGGCAACCTGGACTCGCAAACAGGGCAGGCCATCATGGAGATTCTCACAACCTTGCATCGAGAGCAGGGCATGACCATTCTCATGGTGACCCATGACCTGGAACTCTCAAAATCAGCCGATCGCCTGCTGCGTATGCAGGATGGAGCCATTATCCCATGAAAAAAATCCTCATACTCCTGTTGGTATCGTTCTCCTTGTTCCTGCCCATAGTTGCCGAAGCGGCCACACCTGTAGAAGTCGATGTCCTTTATATGAATCATGGTCCGTTGCAGCCCACCCTGAACAAGCTCAAAGAGTTTTTTGCTGGTTATGGTGGAAAAATAACCCCTCGCTGGCACGACTTTGAAAGTGAGGAAGGTGAGAAGTTTATGACGAGCAAGGGGATTCGCCAGCATGTCCCCCTGATGATCTGGATCAATGGCAAAGAGAGCTTTTCCGGGTTTCCAAGCGGCTCTGGACCACAAATGTTTCAAGGGAAATGGACCATGGAAGACATTGCCAAGGCTCTTAATCAAGCAGCTGGCCAGCATTGAGGCCGGGGCCGGGACATGCGCATTTCCTATATCGTCCATGAATTGCAGCATCGTTCAGCTCGAACCCTAATCAATATTCTGGGCATCGCCGTGGGCATTGGTCTTTTTGTGTCGATCAACGCAGTTTCAACGGGTTATCAAAAAGCCGCCGGCCAACCATTTGCCAACTTGGGGGCGGACTTGGTCGTGCAGCGGGCAGAAAAGAATCAGCCGTTGGGACAAGGGACTTTGTCCATGCGGGGTGTAAAGCTGCCCTTTTCCAACCAGATTATCTCTTCCGAGGAATTGACAGCCCTCGGTACACTTGACGGGGTTGCGGCGACTGCAGGCTCGCTCCTATTGTGGGAGTTCTTCCCCGGAGGGTTCAGAACCATCATGGGCGTGGACTTGGCACAACCTGAACTGGGACCGGTTCGACTTGCGCAGTGGATCAGCCAAGGCCATTTACCTGCACAACCGGGAGAGGCCGTGATGGAAAAACATTTTGCCAAGTTTCGCGGCGTCCGCCTGGGCGATGCATTAGAAATTGGCGGCAACTCCTTCAAAATCGTCGGCCTGCTGGAGATACGAGAAGGTGCTCAGGTTGCGGCGGCCAACATCTATCTGCGGCTATCTGATGCTCAATCCTTGCTTACGGACGCAACAGCCCCCCTCAATGTGGCCTATCTCAGATTACGCGATCCCGCTGAGCAAAGGCTCATCCAGCAAAAGATCCTCAAGACCTTTCCGGGCTTGTCATCCAGTAGCTCCGACTCTTTCCTGGAGTTGATGGGAGGTGTCTCATTGATATCGGGTCAGTTTGCTCTTGTAGCTTCGGGGGTAGCTTTGCTGGGGGCGATCCTGCTGATTCTCAAATCCATGACCGCGAGCCTTGTGGAGCGTACTACGGAGATCGGAGTACTCAAGGCTGTGGGATGGACGAAGAGAGACATCCAGGCACAACTCCTGGGTGAGGCTATGGTTCAGTGCGTGCTGGGTGGCATCCTGGGGCTAGGTTTAGGATATATGGGGGCATTTCTCGTCGGAACGCTCTCACTGCCCATGGCCACACCTTGGGCGCTTAATCCTTTGCCGGCTTCCGCCAAGATCGGTGAACTGGCTAATCAGGCCATCCGGCTGCCCATACAATTTTCCTGGGGATTGGTACTGGTCGCCCTGGACGTCGCCGTGGCAACAGGTGGTATTGCCGCCTTGGTGATGGGTAGAGTAGCAGCTAATATGCGACCAGCTGATATCTTGAGAAAAATTTAGTTACCGTTCTTCCTCGCATACCACCACAAAACAAATGACCATTTAGCAATCCAGGTGTCCGCCTAACTTTTTTCTGAAACATAGTCACTGCAAGGCTTCTGGCCGGGGGCAATCACAGCAACAATAAAAGCCAGCACCGTCGTCAGGTCCACATCAGGTGGGCTGGGTGTATGATGAGTTGGGTTTCAGCAATGAATTTAGCGAAAGAATTTGAAGGTTTATAGAGGGGGTTATGCATACCGCGTCAAGTTGGGTGGTGGTTGGGTAAGGAGCAAAAATCGAAGCGAAATCGTCGCGGTGCCTCGAAAACACTCGGTCTAAGAAAACCGTTCCTAGAATTGCTGGTACTAGTTTCTTTTCAAATCTGTTGGCCGCTCTTCAACCTGAATCTCTAGTGTTTCATTGATTTGACGAACCTCGTTGAATTGTCCCAGCTTAAGACATCTCCAGGTTGCATATAATGGTTTTGTTTTATGCTACATTAAACCCTTCATGCCTGTCTCAACCGTTGAAAAGTGCGCCAATTTTTTATAGACAAGACGGAAAAGCATCGTAATCGCTGTCTGATAGACTGTTTTTTTGGAAGACTACGGGACCTCTTTAGATTGTAATTGGAATTTGCAATTAGTATCCAGAGAAGATACACTTTTTACAATATGAAATTAACTTGAGTAGTTACTAAACTCCACCTCAACGGAGCAGTCTATGTCTTGGAAAAATCTTTCAATCGGTAAAAAACTGGCGGCGGGGTTCGGCTCAATACTGTCACTACTGGTAATAATGAGTATTTTCAGCTGGATTGGCTTCCAGTTTGTCAATACAGAATCAGCTAACAGCGTGCATCTTCTAGGAATTAAAGAGCTGTTATTGCAAAAGGAAATCGACCATTTGCAGTGGCGAAATTCTGTCATGGAATTTTTCACCGATACACAGAAAGAAAATCTTGATGTCCAAACCGATGACCATAAATGCCAACTGGGCATCTGGCTTTATGGAAACGAGCGAAAAGATGCTGAAGCGATTGTGCCTGAAATAACGTCCCTGTTGCGGCAACTTGAACAACCCCATAAGGATCTACACGCATCTGTTCTAGCTATGCAGGATGTCATTGCTAAAAACGGAGGAAACCGAGATGCTTTTCTGCCCGAAGTTTCGCAAATTTTTCAACAGAAAACTTCGCCAGCCCTTACTCAGGTGTTGGATAACCTTCATAGAATTACAGCAGAGATCGACAAGCAACTAGGGGTAAGCAAGGAAACATTACAATCAAAAGTGCATCTGCAGAAAATGCTCATCATCTTCGCGTCTCTTGGAGCAGCATTATTGGGGATGATGTTGAGTTTTTTCATTGGTCGAGACATAACTGGTGTCCTGAAAAAAGCCGTGGTGTTTGCCGGAAATATCGCAAAAGGAGATTTAACCGGTACATTTCAGATCAACCGCAAAGATGAATTGGGTAGCCTAGCAATAGCCCTTTCAACGATATCGACAAATCTTGGTCAGATGATTGGCAAAATGGGTGGTGAAGTTATGGGCCTTGCTTCGGCTTCCAACGAACTGACAAGTCTCTCACATCGGATGTCGGAAGGCGCAACATCTGTATCCGATATGGCCACTAGCGTTGCTGCAGCTACCGAAGAAATGAGTTCGAATATGAATTCGGTGGCGGCAGCCAGCGAACAAGCTTCGACCAATGTCAATATTGTGGCCACAGCTACGGAAGAGGTCTCTTCCTCAATTGCCGCAGTTGCCGAAAAGACCAGGGAGGCAAGGAATGTTACTAATGACGCAGTGAATCTTGCGAAGAGTTCCTCGGAGAAAGTTGATGCTCTCGGCAAAGCTGCAGCAGAGATAAGTAAAATAACACAAGTAATAACGGAGATCTCGGATCAAACCAATCTCCTAGCACTTAATGCCACCATCGAAGCCGCTAGGGCTGGCGAAGCTGGCAAGGGTTTTGCTGTTGTTGCCAACGAAATCAAAGAGTTAGCAAAACAGACTGCTGCTGCAACAAGCGAGATCAGATCCAGTATAGAATCTATTCAGGATTCAACCGATGAGACAGTCAACGAAATACGCCAAATCACCGAAGTTATTAATAAGGTTGACACCATAGTTGCGAGCATCGCTCTTACGGTCCAAGAACAAAGCGCTACGACCAGCGAGATAACCGAAAACATTGTCCAGGCTGCTCAGGGAATCGGCGAGGTCAATGGTAATGTCGCCGAAAGTTCCACCGTCGCTTCCGAGGTTGCGCGGGACATCTCCAAGGTCAGCCGAACCGCAGCTGAACTGGCCGGAAACGGCAACGATGTGGAAAGGAGTGCCAAGGACATTGAACAGATTGCTTCCTTTTTAAAGGAACTATCAACACAGTTCAAAATTGATGCTTCCCATATTACTGAAGTTGTCTCGAAGGATACTGCAAGGAATAGTGTTCCTGATTTGATGCGTTGGGATAGCAGTCTGCACCTGGGGATAAGCCTAATCGACGACCAACACAAACAACTCGTAAATATGATTAATGATCTGCATCGCGCTATGAAACAACGGCAGACCTCGGTTGTTGCTTCCGGCATACTCAACAGCCTTGTATCCTATACCGTTATGCATTTTGGTACGGAGGAAAAGCTGTTCCAAAAACATGGGTATCCCGAATATAATCAACACAAAAAGGTTCATGAAACTCTGGTGGCTCAGGTCAGTGATTTTAAGTCACGGTTTGACATGGGCGACGCTACCATTTCCATGGAGTTGATGGATTTTCTCAAAGACTGGCTAGCCACCCATATCAAAGTGACCGACAGGAAATACGTACCCTATCTGCAAGAGAAGGGCGTTCGGTAGTCGTGAGATACCGGAACAATCTATTTTCTATACGGAGAATTTGATTGCTGTTAGGATATGAAAAATGAACAGATGGCAGTCAATATGCATAGGAAATATATTGCCAGCAGCTTTCATAGGCGGGAAAGGAACAGCTTGTCTTCTGACATTGTCATATTGAAAAACGACTCCGTATTTTTCACGAAAATTCAAGCAATTGTAAAGAATCAAGAAAACGGAGACATATATGGAAGAAAGTTTACTTTCCCAATCTAGTTTTCTTCGAAATGTGTTCGATGCAATACCTGCCATACTGGTTATTGTTGACGACGACGTACGCATGCTCCATGTCAACACCACTGCTTCAGCCACTCTCGGACTCGACATTGGTAAGGTTTATAACAAACGGGGTGGTGAGGCGTTGCACTGCGTCCATTCGATGGAAGTGACCGAGGGTTGCGGTAAAGCTCCATCCTGTACGGATTGTGTGATCAGAAATTCCGTCAGGGAGGCAACACAAGGAAACAAGGTCTACCGCAAGGCCACTCGAATGGAGTTTGGTAGCGGAGATATAAAAACCGAACTGCACCTTTTGGTTTCAGCCGCGCCTTTTCTGCATGAAGAAAAGAACTATGTTCTGCTAACTATCGAAAATGTAAGTGAGTTGATACAACTAAGAAGCATACTGCCAATCTGTATGCACTGTAAAAAAATCAGAAATGATGAAGGATACTGGAAGGACGTCGCAGAATACTTCTCTGCTCGCTTAGATGTAAACTTCTCGCATGGACTCTGCAAAGATTGCTTGGAGAAACACTATCCCGAAGAATAGCTTCATATGAATTGTAATTTCAGGAGTTGAACCCTCGTTCGGCATATGATCACATCGGTCATTAACAGACAAATCTTGCCTGCGTGTTTTGCAGACAAATCAATCGCCAATTTCTGTTCCAACGCCTCCTAACACATCCTCGGGATCGGTTAGTGTCCATGCGTTTATTATTACCAGCCAAATCTATTGAATTACTGAACACTTGAAACAGATTCATGATCCAGCCTCAATGTTTCCATAATACATCAAACTAATAACACCAAAGTCACTCCCGATATAGCGGAAATATAATGCCTCAAGCAGCATTTTTTGGAGACATCCCAATGCATTATACGGGTACTGTGTATTTAGTCGTGAAATTAAGACTCAATATGGAAAATCTAGGAATCGGAGGAAAAGTCTCAAGGGCAACGTATCGGTAACAGGCACAAAAGGATATGACTCACTTTAATCAATCTGTTTGCTATACAGAAATCGGTTTCTTTCGGGTCTGCAGGTTTGCTCTGTATCCTCACTTGAATGCTCTGCCCTTTTTGAAATACCGTTGCAGCCATCTGCATGCCTTTTGGGGGAGCAAACGGTTCGAGACCAGGTTGTTTCTTGTAAAAGGTAACTACTTCACAGCAAGCGGGGTATTCGTTTTGTAGCAAGCGGCATTACCTCCTGGTAGCTTGGATAATTTTGTTGCTTCCGCATTTTCAG
>Ga0118677_10000184_pt1 | contig 130319 bp, 116 predicted proteins | sample AliMusrvi5mmetaG_FD_86154 | JGI IMG/M metagenome (GOLD analysis project Ga0118677, IMG submission 86154) | reverse complement strand
TTGAAGAGTTGCTTGGCGCTAAAATCCCCGGAGCGGGTGACATTGTCGAGGTTGAAGGCCATGGTGCTTCCGTTGATGATTTCTCGGCTGCCCATAAACAGGTCTCAGCTGATGACAGTAAACCGGCACCGACTCCCAAAAAACAGCTGTAGGATGAGTTGAGGAGTTTATCGTCTCTTTCAGCATCAGATGGGGGGGCTTGTGACCCTCATCTGATGATCCTTCTTTTGGTAGTGAAGACTTATGGATAATAAAAAGATGCTACGGGAAAGATTTCTCTATTTTTCCTTGGGAGTTTTGAGTCTGGCCGTTGTCAGTTTTTTGATGGGGGCTGCTGCTGATTACCAGACCAGTAACAATGCAACTTTAAACTTTGGCAGATACGCCATTTCCTCTTGGGCTACGCAAGTAGACAGCAAGAGTGGTGTGGTTGGTGCTTTTGTATTGGATACTGTGTCTGGCGAAACAAGAACAGTCTATTACCGCACCTATGGCGATGTTCCAAAAAACGAAGCACAAAAAAATGACACCAAAAAGCCGTTTAATGCAATTCAATAATAAAAAAGTTTCTCGATTGCGTGCGATGACAGGTATGGTATCTGCATGGGTGATGCTGGTATTTCTGCTGGGTGCGACCGAGATTAATATTGGTGTTAATAATCAGGTGAATACGGGCAAGATTGTCGGTGGAAACTGTTTGCAGGGGAATGGCAACTTAACTAAAAAGCGATTGGTTGTCGAGCCATTCAAAGATATCGTTATTGATGGGGTTTTTAGAGTTAACGTTGTTTGTGGGCAAAATCCAGAAATTTCGATCACGGCGGATCAAAATCTTCATTCTCTGATATCTCCTGTTGTTAAAAACGGCAAGTTGCATCTTTCCGCCTCCGGTTCGTATTGCACGACAAGTTCTTTCGTGGCTGACATCTCCCTTAACGAATTGGCATCGATCACTGCAGAGGGCAGCAGCGAGTTGGTGGTCAATTGTAATTCTGTGGCAAATGGTAAATTGGTTATCGACCTTCGCGGTACAAGTTCCATGAATGCCTCAGGGATAGCAAAGAATGTCCAATTAACGCTTCAAGATAGCACGGAACTTGATGCATTTCAGCTCAAGGCTGAAACTGTCAATATCAAGGCTAGTGATGCAGCAACAGCTCATCTCAACGTTTCGCAAAAGCTTACCGGGCAAGGGAGTGATGCGAGCACAATCAACTATCGCGGCCAACCCCGGATGGTGAATGTTCAAACCGTTGATGCGAGTGAATGTTCCCCCGAAAATTGAGAGCTGATAAAGAATATCTGATCAAAAATCCTTATCCTTGCCCCCTCATGTTTTGGTGAAATCCACGGTAATTGAAGAAATATTCTTAACATCACCGACTCGCGCTGTCACCTCAAACTCTACAGTGCTACCGTGGGCAAAGGCCTCACCGCCATTGATCTCTTCCTCATATGAAAGTATTCTCTTTCCTTCACTAGATAACAGGTGAATTGTCGCGTATCCTTTGATCAATGCTCTGGAGACGTTTTTAATTTTTGCTGTGATGGTGATTGTGCCGCTTTCTGAGTGAACTTCCGCTGCAAGGTCCTCAACCACGACAGGTTTCTGTTCAAAACTTGAGGTGGGGATATTCCCGGCTTGTTGAGGCGGATCAGAGTATTTTGCTTTGTTGCCCTGTTTGGCCTGAGCGGTAAGACCGGACAAAACCACTACTGCCAGGAGAAGTACTAAGACGCCACTGAGAGATGCTTTCATGGTTGCCGTGCTCCGCGAAAAGATGAATGGAAAGTTGTTGCTTTCTAAACAGGCAGAGTTTTTGTCATACTGAAAGGGTGCCGGTATATCCTCCTGCTTGCGGAACCTCAAATTCAATGCAGACTACTTTCTGCAGTAACCCGTCCCTAACGATTACCTGCTTGATAATACTAACATTCCGTATGGTAAGCTGTCAAGTTTCTGGAAACGGAATTAACGTTCGATGTCCAAGTGTTTGCAACTGTCAGGATATGGGCATCGTTTTTTACAATGTGCTCCCCTTGTTGATAATTTTTGTCTAGGCTTCTTCCTGTGCCGCTCGCGGAGTTCTCAGCTACCGCGATTTTCCAAAATCGCATATAGGTTTAGCGGTTCACTACTCTTGCCTCCAGTCCTTCCGCTCGAAGGGAATTGACCAAGGTTGCGCTATCTTCTTTTGATTCAAAGGCGCCAAGGAGAAGACGAGTCTGTGTGGCGTTGGTCGCCATATCCCTTACGTAGCTGGAATATGGCATGTATTGCAACAGTAGAAGCTTTTCGCGCAATGCTTTTAAACTTTCTAGAGTACCTTCCCTACCAACTTGAATTGCATAAGGCATATTTCTTACTAAACTGTCTGTGATTTCATCTTTTTCAAGTGACTGTCGGGTCTTTTCCGCCTCTTCCATTGTTGCGAAAGAGCCAACAAAGATTCGATGCCAAAGCCCCTGATCTTTTAATTTGAGTGACCCGGTAAAGGCCGGGTAGCCAGTCCTTCTCAGCATTGCAGCTACCCGGTAGCACTGTTGTTGCGAGCGACTTGCACTGATTTGCACGGTGAATGGAGCCTTCTCTTCTAAGGCAAGTACGGTCTTTTTAGTGAAATCGAACCGTTTGCTTGGAGTTTCGGAGGGTGTCTGGGAATCGGGTTCACTTGGACTCACCTTCGCCACGATTTCAACAGAACCGTTTTGGGGCAATTCTCCAACGTTTCCGACGGCCTCTTTATTGAGTTTGTCAAGTTCAATCAATCTCTTTTCAATCAGCGATAAATTCCCGGCCGAAGCTCCAAATACCACACAGAACAGTGCTATAAGGCTAATTGAAAATGCTATACAGTGCTTCACAGTTGTCACCAAGTTGTTAAGGTTCTTGTAAGCAAAATACCCGGCATAAAACACGAACACTCAGCCTGGGCATCAACTCTTGTCATCTGCCTTTGGTTTCTCATTTCTTGGATTTTGAAGAGGCCGTAACCCGTAACCTCATGCATTTCAGCAATAACTCATAGTGTTGGACCGCTGCTGCTTATTTTTTTTGAGGCACGGCGGGCAGGTCTTCTTTGGGTGCATTGGTATCTACGGGTGTGGACGGGTCTTTAACCAATCGAAAACCGATGTAATTACTTTTCGTATCGGCGAGAACTCCGAGCCGAGAGGTTACACCGATCTGTCTTGCAGGCGAGTTCCACGCACCACCACGAATCGTATAGTTGCTACATATTCCAGAGACTTTTCTGGGTGATTGATCATCGGAGGCATTGACGTAGTTATCAACCCAGCAGTCTTGTACCCATTCCCAAACATTACCCTCCATATCATGAAATCCAAATTTATTGGCGGGAAAGGTTCTTGTCGGAACAGTTTGTGTTGCTTCACCATGTGAACTGCAGGTCTTGCAATTAGACAGGTCAGGTTTGAACGTATTTCCCCAGGAATAAATCGTTCCATTTCCAGCACCTGCCGCCCATTCCCACTCTGATTCCGACGGTAGTCTGTAAGTTACGCCGGTCTGCTTTGTCAACCATTTGGCATAAGCTTGAGCATCATGCCAACTGACATTAATAACTGGACGATCTTTCTTTTCCCAACTCGAAGCATCTGGAATTGGCGAGCCCGTCTCAAGGCAGAATTTTTCATATTCTTCAAACGTTACCTCTGTAACCATTAAAAAGACCTGATGATCGATTTTGACAAAATGAGTCGGTTTTTCGGAGTATCTGTCACTACCCATCATAAATGTACCGGTTGGTAGTGGTAAGAGCGATGGACCCTGTCCACCTGCAGCAAGATTATCTCTTTCTCCGGGCAAGAATTCCGATCGAAGGTAAGCCGACGCTTCTTCCTTTGCCGGAGTAGTTTTTTTAGCTTCTATTGGTGATTTCTCCAATTCCTTTTTAGGTGGGCTACTGACCGGAATTTCTTTTTGAACGACAGCGGGTTCAGGTTTTTCCTCGGTGTGAGTCTCGTTTTTGCGAATGCTTTGAACCAGCTGGCCGTAGCGGATTTCTTGTTTTGGTTCTTCCTGAAGAATTTCGGCGGTAGCGGTGTTGGTACTAATTTCAGTGAGTTTGATTCGCCCGGTGCGAATCTGTTCAACCTCTAGAACTTCACCAGTTTTAGGATGTTTAATTACTGCGCCTTCTTTAAACACTATGAATTCCATACCTATATGCAAACTCGATGTAGTACCAAGATCTATGAGCACGGTATTGTTACGTTTCTTCACCACATACCCGGTCAATGGGAAATTTTTCACTATCTTCAGGGTGAGCTGCTCGATGAGTTCTTTGAGGTTGCCAGAGGTTTTGCTGCGGAGATTTTCCGCCGCCACTATGGATCCGGTACTGACATTGATGATCCGGGCGTTGACCTCAATGGCATCTTGAAGCTGCAGGACTGAACCGGAAATGATGGTTTTTACCCCTAATATTTTTCCAAGATGAGCAGAACTGGATTCATCGATCAAGCCGGTCATCCCAAGTTTCTGTTCATCAACGATTTTTTTCAGTAAGGCGCGTTCGACGACTTGAAAACGGCCATCTTGGACCAAGGCTGTGATGAACCATTCGGCGACAATCCCGCCCATATCCTTTGTTTTGAAGGTGTCTCCTTTCAGCTCGAAATCAAGTACGGCAATTTTCGTCTTTTGAAATTCCGCGAAGCAGCGTGTGTCAAACAGAACAATGAGGAAAATAATTATAAGGTAGAAAAGGATCGAATATCTATTTAGCATGAGCATCTCTTTGTAAAGCTCAATGTGTTTTCAACATAATTTATCGGAAGGGCAAATAGCTGATCCTCGAAGAGTTATGGGAAGCCTAATTGCCTCGAAGGCGATCCTCAATCTCAGTTATCATCTCGGCATGTTCCGCGAAAACTCTGTTGTAAGGATGCCACTGCACCCCGTTTCCAGACCATTCGGCCACATCCTTTATGCGATAAATCAACGGTTCCGAGGAAACCAGATTGGCAATGAGTTGGCAACGGAGAAGGAATTCGCCATTTTTGGTCTCAAATTTTTTTATTGCATATTTGGTCTGCAGGTATCCTGACTCATAATTGAGTTCTTTAACATTTGAGGAGCGCTTGATCACGGCATCAATCATGATCTGCCAGGCAGTTTTGGCATCAATATTGGTACCTACCAAAATCTGCACCCAGGTGTTAGTGGCCGGTGAGGTTCTTGTTGCCTCCCATAGCGGGCTTGGAGCGAGATTGATTGTGACCTCACCTTTGCTGAGTGAAGGATCATCCCTTTTGACGAGATATTCTTGTTCAAAATAACCCTCCTTTGAGGCCGTCAAGGTGTATTCATGCTTCTTTAAGAAATCGAATTGATAGGGAAATGGTGTGATTTGCGAGGCTTTCAGGCCATCTATGGCAATGGTGGCTCCAGGAGGGTTTGTTCGTATCTCTGTGTTCTGTGTTGTGGCGCATCCCGACAGAATCAAGGCGCAGATTAAGTAACCAAAACATATGATTTTTTTAAACATGGGCAGATTCCTCCTTGAATGTCTTTTTAGTCACTTAGAAAAAATGTTTGCACGTTTTTCCAAAATTATTCAATGACCAAGCTTTTTTGGTATGTAACAAAAAAGCCTTGGAATTCTCTTTCAGTATTGTACGGCAAAATAGTAAAAAGACTCCAACCTTTTTTGGCATAATCCTCATTTGATTTGTTGAGCTGTGTTGTTGCTTTCTCCGGGTCTTTTTCGTGAATAAAAAGAGTAAAGGTTTTTTGATTTGCCGCCATTTCAGTCCTTGCCGCCAAACTTTCCGGCAGGAGAGGTGCTGATTCCGATGAGGCTGCACCAGCTTGACTGATCCCTGAAAAGAGTAAAAACAAAGCAATGTAAACAACCCGGTGATTTTTCATTGTTCCTCCTGATTGGACTCCCTTCATTTTTAGTGTTATGCTCAAGGTGAGAGTGTCTGTAAGCCTACTCCAATAAAACTGTGGGACACCAAAAAAGTTGCCTGCGAGGTGAATACGTTTCTATTTTAACCTATGAAACGATCTGGCGTTCTCCTTCACTTATCGGCTTGGGAATTTTCCCTAAAACTCTCATTCATAATAAGTTATTTTACGGAATGATACCAAACAAATTGCAGGTATACCAGGGTGCAAACAGCGAAAATAGCATGACGAAAGGCTAAGCATCTTTGTAGCACCTTTCAAAGGTAGCGGTTTATGGGTTTTAATCTTACATTAAAAGAGAGAGTTTTTTGCTACCATCATTACGGAAGTTCTCTTCACTTACCAATAATTGGGGATGCTGATTTTGGTTTTTCAACATTCCACAGCAAACGGATAAAAACTTATAGGGAGGGTAACCATGACTTTTAATGAATTAAAAGCCGGAGTACTGAATCTTGACCAAAGTGAGCAGAAGCGCTTTATTTTGGAGATGCTAACGGAAATTATGCCAAAAGTTTGTACGGATGAAGCCTGCCTCAATAGGATTCGTAATTTTGTTGATGAAGAAACTATCAAGACTTACCGGGGACAGCATATGGATGGAATTTGAGAACATGTAACTATCTGTGAAAACGCCAGTGCCACCCAGCCATAGTTGCTGTGCAGTTTAACAGCTTGCAAGCCAATCTTACCCAGACTGATTGATATGTTTTTTCACCGTCCTTCGGTCTAGCTGGGTCATTTTAGCCACTGCTTCGTAGGTCCCCAGGCGGTCATAAAGAATTCGACAATAGTAGGACAGCATCTCCTGGGCTGTCATTGAGCCGCTCTCTATCCCCTGTGTGATCCTGGAGATGGCATTGCCGGAAGGCTCCTGCCGGGGCCAGTCATAGGTGTTTTTCAAAAGTACACGCCTGACGCATTGCTCCAACTCTCGGACATTTCCCGGCCATGCATAGTCTTTCGGCTGGTTACTGTGGAGAAAATCCTTCACCATCTGCACGATCTCTGCCGACGCTTGGCCAAGGATGCGCGTGATGATAAAAGCGAGGATCTCGTCGATCTCACCCGGATCCTCGGCTAGGCGTCTGCGAAGCGGCGGAACCTCAATGATATCTGAGCACAGCCGGTAATAAAAATCATTCCGGAATTCCTTTTGCTCCCGAAGTTTTTTGACGTCTTTATTGGTTGCGGCAATAACCCGGCCCTGAAAACGTTCCTGTTTATGGCTGCCGACCGGGGCAAAGAACCGTTCCTGCAGCACTTGGAGGAGTTTGATCTGGACAGGAATGGCGACATCGCCGATCTCATCGAGGAAGATGGCCCCGCAGGGACTGCAGCGTGAGAAGATGCCGCTATGGGCCTCAATCGCACCGGTGAAGGCTCCTTTCGTATGGCCGAAGAGCTCGGACTCTATCAGTTGTTCCGGGTATTGGGAAAGATTGATCGAGATAAAGGCCTGGGTGAAGCTCTCATTGAACGTATTGGTTTTTTCGTTGAAGGGGATAAAGCCCGACCTTCCAATAGCAGCGGCGGCCAGGCCCTTGCCGGTACCTGTCTCTCCGAGGAACATGGTCGAGAAGTCCTCCATCCGGTTCCACAGATACTGGTCGTAGACTGTAACATCCTTGGTGAAGATATTTTCCCACAGGCTGCTCCGGAGATTCTGGATGCACCGGCTTTTGCCCGCGATGCCACTGATAAAATAGAAGGCCCTCCGCATTTGAAAAAACAGCGCGAAATAACGCAGGGCCTCCTGCCGTGAAAACTCGAAATCGGAAAATGCTCCTAAGGCATCTCCCGCAAAAGTAACTCGGCAAGGTGTTGCCCCTGTCCGAATCTGTTCCTCGATCAATCGATCATAGGCATCACAGAAGGTATGGAAGAGAAAGTAGAGAATACCGTACCGAAGGAGCAACCTGTCCTGCCCGGAAAAGCCTGACGCTCCGGTCGGTTTACGTTTAATCACTGTTTTAATCTTTTCCGCCACCTTGGCCAGAAGGGAGGCGAGTATCTCGCTGTTCGGCGTGTCGGCAGTAAGTCTGGTCAGTTCCAGATCGACGATCTTTCGCTCTTCTCCAAACGGATTGGAGAAGGCGGCCTGCTTGATTTTTGTGAAAAACTCCCGTTCTTCTACGTTCATTGGCCCTCCTTTGTTGATCAATTAATGTATGTCTATTGTGCATAAATTGTCAAGTCCCTCTTGTGTCTGACACGCATTCTGCTCTTGATAGGGGTGAAAATCCTTTTGATTTCTTATTGATACACGCTGATAGGCTCTATGGCATGGTTTGTGGAATACAATCAGGTAACAGACGCAGATTTAAGGAGCTTTTTACCGACTCTCTACAAATTCTGCGTCTAGAAACGCAAAACTAAGCTCTTAAATTTAGTAAATTTGCAGCTACATGGAAGTTTTTTTCAATAACAGGAGACAATTATGCCTGGGCATCAAATTGAGAGTTTGCTCGAACCTGGAGATGTTCTTTTCACTAGTATTCCCAATTTCTTGTATCGTCGCGTGGCGAAAGCCACAGGATCAATAACCTCGCATGTCGGTATTACCTTCTACGATCCTGACGCTGGTTGGCTGGTTGCCGAAAGTGCTGTGCCGACCGTCAGGTACTCGCCAATCGCCGACTTCATCTCGCGCTCGGATAAAGGCTGGCTGGTTGTTCGTCGAAGGCATGGAGGGCTCACTTCCAACCAGGTTACGTCGCTTCGCCACGAGTGCGACAAACGTATGGGCAAGTTGTATCATCTTGGCTTTCACTACGGATCTTCCCGGCAGTTCTGTTCAAAGTTTGTCTACCAAGCGTACTTGGCGTCTCTTGGGGTTGAGATTGGTACTCTTGAATCATTTCGGACATTACTCAACAGCCTGCCCGATACGCCGCTCTTGTTTTGGCGTCTCTGGTTCTTGGGTAGGATTCCCTGGGCGCGGCTTACCGTAACACCGGCAAGTCAGCTTACATCGGACAAACTGGAAACGGTTTGGGAAACACCTCGTTCCTCTAGCTCTATCAAGGACTTTAGCCAAATGTCAAAAAAAGTTGCGTAAGTTATGGTTCAATTGTGGTAACTATTCAGTTTCTTACTAACAAATAAGGGGACAGACCATGAACAGCATGACAGAGATAAAAGCAGCCAGGGCCAAATTTATCGCGATGGCGATAAGTTATTGCCTGGGTGTTTTTAATGACAACTATTTCAAACAGGCGGCGATGTTGATGGCCGTGTCAGCCGGGCTCAGCCACCTGCAGGGAACTGCCACTATCCTTTTTGCATTACCGTTCATCCTTTTTTCTTCCTGGGCAGGCTGGACGGCAGACCGGTTCCCGAAACGGGGTGTCGTAATCTGGTCCAAGGCCATGGAGCTTGCAGCCATGCTTATAGGGGCCGCCGGGGTGATCACTGGCAACTGGTTCTGCATCCTGACGATGATTTTTCTGGTTGGGGCGCAAGCCACATTTTTCAGTCCGGCCCTGAACGGCTCGATTCCCGAACTCTATCCGGTTGCCTACATCCCAAAGGCCAATGCGATCTTGAAACTCGTCACGACGCTTTCTATCCTACTGGGGATCGCCACTGCAGGGATTTCTCTTGATCAGAGTCCTCTGCGGTTCGAAAACCTCAATTCTGGAGCCCTCCTGGTGGCTGTCGTTGTAGTGCTGGTATCGGCCATTGGTCTTGCAGCCAGTTTCGGTATCCACAGCCGGCCGGCCGCTGCCAAAGCCAAGCCGTTTCCTCTGCTTGGGCCGTTGAGTTCGCTGCAAGACATGCTGTCGATCTGTTCCGATCGGCAGATGCTGATAGCTCTTTTCTCAGACAATTTCTTTTACTTCCTGGCCACAATCGTCGTGCTGACGATCAACACCATCGGACTCAAGCAGCTCGGATTTTCCCAGACCGCAACCAGTCTTCTGTCCGTATCGCTGATGCTTGGAGTCTGTGTCGGGTCATTTCTGGCCGCTCGACTGGTCACAATGGAGAGGTGGTCCAGATTGCTGTGCCAATCGGCGATGGGTATGGCTGCAGGTCTCTTTATGGCTGGAGCAACCGTTCTTTTACCCGCCTCCGTCCAACTTGTCTGGATTGCCGTCGCGCTGACCGGCACCGGGATCTCCGGCGGTCTCTTCCTGATCCCGGTGGCAAGCTTTCTGCAAATCCGACCGGCGGATTCCGAAAAAGGGAAGGTGCTGGCCACGGTCAATTTCAGTGGTTTTATCGGCATCATGCTGGCCGGAACGGTCTTCACCGGTCTTGATATGATTTTTTCACCGGCCATGGCGATGATCTGCCTGGGATGTTTTGCCCTGCTCGCCGCCTGGGGTATCCATGTGGTGGGGAATCCGCAATTTAATCCGATCCCTTCAATTTTGCTGCGCTTTTTTCGGTTTATTATCAGCCTGCGATATCGGGTTGAGGTCATGGGACTTGCATCGATTAGCAAAAAAGAGGGGAAGGGCATCCTCTTTTTGCCGAACCACCAGGCGCTTGTTGACCCGGTAATCGTCATGTCTGTACTCTATTCTGGTTTTCAGCCGCGGCCGCTGGCCGATGCCAATCAGGCCAATGTGGCGGGAACTCGCTGGATAATACAACAAATCCGGCCGATCACCCTGCCCGATCTGAATAAAGACGGGCGGGATGGTAAAGACAGGATCAAAGAGGCCCTGCGGGAGGTGGCAAATAGTCTACAGGCTGGCGACAATATTCTGCTCTATCCCTCCGGCCGTCTCTGTCATAGCGCAGTCGAGGATCTGGCCGGCAACTCCGCAGTCGAATATCTTCTAGCAAACGTGTCCGGTGTCCGGACCGTCCTGGTCAGGACCACTGGACTGTGGGGCAGCAGCTTTAGCTGGGGACGTGGTACGGAGCCGTCAATTTATAAAAATATCGGTTGCTGCATACGTTTCTTATGTGCCAACGCATTCTTCTTCGGGCCACGCCGGAAGGTGACGATTGAGCTGATCGAAGATACAACTCTGTCGAAGATGCAGGGCCGTCAACAAATTAACACCGCACTCGAACAGTTCTACAATACCCAAATGCATGTCAACACCCATGTGCCGTATTATTGGTGGCAGGGTCGGACACCGGTGATTCTTCCCGAACCTGAAAAGAAGAAGGTGAGCGGTGATATCGCAAGTGTTCCCGAGGCAACCCGGCGGCTGGTGATCGAAAAGATTACTCAGTTAACCGGGCAAAAAGTGAGCGGTAATGACCGGTTGGCCAACGAGCTGGCTCTGGATAGCCTGACTATGGTAGAGTTGGCAGCCTGGCTCGAGAGCGAATTCGGCCTGCCCATCGACGATCTTTCGGCCCTTGTGACCGTGAATGACTGCATCTTGGCCGGAGCGGGACAAATACTTCATGCCGCACCTGCACCGAAAAAACCATTGCCGCAAAAATGGTTCTTGGACTCCGGGGTTCGCTTATCATTAGACCAGCACGCAACCATCACCGATCTCTTCCTGGCCCAGGCGAAACGAACTCCCGATAAAATAATCCTGGCCGATCAGATCGCCGGGGAGAAGACCTATCGCCAGGCTATAACCGCTATCTTTGTCTTGAAACCGATCCTGGAAAAGGTGTCGGGTGAGCATGTAGGCATCATGCTGCCCGCCTCGGTTAGTGCTTCTATCCTCTATCTTGCAACTCTGTTCAGCGGTAAAACACCGGTCATGATCAATTGGACAACAGGCGTCGGCAACGTCCAGCATGGTCTGGAGCTGACTGGTGTCACTACCATCGTCACTGCCCGTGCCTTGCACCGTAAGCTCACCGGCCAAGGGGTTGATCTCGCATCGGTCACCACGAATTGGCTGTTCCTGGATGAGATTGTGCCGACGATCCCTTTGCATACCAAGATCAGCGCTGCATTACAGGCCAGGCTTTCTGTTGGCTCCCTTAGAAATACTCCGGTTTCGAAGACCGCCACCATCCTCTTCACTAGTGGTTCCGAGGCGCGGCCAAAAGCGGTACCGCTCACCCATGAAAATATTATTGCCTGCCTGCGGGATTTCTCCTCCATCATCTCGTTCACCGATGATCACCGGCTTCTCGGCATGTTGCCGCCGTTCCATTCCCTCGGTCTGGTGGGCACAATCATACTGCCTCTCTGTCTCGGCCTGAAGACCGTCTACCATGCCAACCCGACCGAGGCGACGATCCTGGCGGGACTGATCGAGCGATATGGGGTTTCGATTGTCATAGGGACCCCGACCTTTTTGCAGGGCATCATCAAGGCGGCCTCTCAGGAGCAATTGAAGAGCCTCCGCCTTGTCTTCACCGGCGCGGAAAAATGTCCTGAAAATACCTATCAGGCTCTGAAGAAGATCAATCCCACCGCCACCCTCTGCGAGGGGTATGGAATCACTGAGTGCTCACCGCTGGTCAGTATCAACCGGGTAGAAGATCCACGGCCGGGAACCATCGGCCAGATCATGCCGTCGATGGAATACGCGATTATCGATCCGGAGACGGACAGCCGGGTGGAGATTGGTCGACAGGGGATTCTGCTGGTGCGCGGTCCCAATATTTTCGGCGGCTACCACCCAGACGGTAACGGCGCGGGCTTCAGTGAATTCGACGGAAAACGCTGGTACAACACCGGCGACTTCGTCAAGGAAGACAACGACAGGATGCTGACCTTTTGCGGTCGGAAGAAGCGATTCATTAAACTGGGAGGGGAGATGATCTCGTTGCCGGCCATCGAAAACGTGCTGCAGGCCCATTTTGCAGCCGACAACGACAACGGTCCGACCCTGGCGGTGGAGGCGACACCGACGGATGAACGACCGGAGATAGTCCTGTTTACCACTCTTGACATTACACGGGAGGAGGCCAACGGCAGGATCAAAGAGGCAGGTTTGTCGCCCTTACACAATATCCGGATCATGCGGACCATAGACGCGATTCCGGTCCTGGGAACGGGAAAAACCGACTATAAACTGCTGCAGAAGATGATTGCCGTGTAGCGTCGTGCATGGCCTATCATCAAATAAGGAAACCAGACTAACCAATGAAAATGGCCGATTCAAAAACTTTTTGAATCGGCCATTTTCATTTTTTTAAAACTCTAAAAGTTACTGGAAATTTACCAGTTCCACATCAAAGACCATATAGGCATTCGGCGGGATCGGGCCGCGTCCGGATGGGCCGTAACCAAGCTGGGGCGGGATGATAAGGACGCGTTTCTCGCCTTTTTTCATAGCCAGCAAGGCTTCATCCCAGCCTTTAATGACCTGGCCGCGACCGACAGGGAAATCGATCGGTTGGCCGCGGTCGATGGAGCTGTCGAATTTCTTGCCGTTCAGCAGTTTGCCGGTGTAGTGGACGGTGACTGCCGCCCCACTTTTCGGCGACTCGCCCTGTCCCTCGGCGACTACCACATACTTCAGGCCGGATGGGGTGGTGACGGCGTTCGGCCACTGCTCTTTAATGAGCTTCTGCTCTGCCTCAAGGGCGCCTTTCTCTTTGGCGCTCTTATTTTTTTCAAAGCCGGCGAGCAGGGTGTCAAAGGCTTTTTGATCACTCTTGAAGGCCTCGGCAGCCGCGCCGACACGGAGGATTTCAACGGAGTCGATGACATCGCCGGTGGCGATTTTGTTGACTACATCCTGGCCGGAAACCACATGGCCGAAGACGGTATGTTTGCCGTCAAGCCAGGGGGTTGCCACATGGGTGATGAAAAACTGGCTGCCGTTGGTGCCCGGTCCGGCATTGGCCATGGACAGGATACCCGGTCCGGAATGGGTGAGACTCGGATCGATTTCATCGGGGAAGGTGTAACCGGGGCCGCCGGTACCGGTGCCTAAGGGGCAACCGCCCTGGATCATGAAGTCGGGAATTACCCGGTGAAATTTTAAACCGTTGTAAAATTTATCGCCTTTCATCTTGGCGCCGCCGCCAAGCTCCTTGGTGCCTTCGGCAAGGCCGACGAAGTTGGTGACCGTCAGCGGGGTTTTCGTGAACTCAAGGGCGCAGATGATCTCGCCCTTGCTGGTGTTGAACTGGGCGTAGAGTCCGTCTTTCAGTTTTGCTTTTGCCATTCCTGATTCTCCAGATAGGGTTATGAAACTCATAATGATTACCAACAAAGTGCAGATCTTATACATCGATTCTCCTTTTGCAAAGGGCTGAGGTTAAAAAAACATTGCCGCACATTTGAGCAGGCGATTTTTTCGGTGATTTACCATAGAGAGTAATCCGTCCGCAGCTTTTTAGGGTTCCGGTCGGGCAATTGGGGGGATGGTCAGTTCGACTTGCAACGTCATTTCCCGATCCTCGTCCTTGTCCCGGCGGATAATTGTGACGGCGAGAATATCTCCTTTTTGGCTGTCGAGCATGGCAAGATGCAGGTCGGCCATGTCGCGAACCTCCATCCCGTTGATTTTTTCAATGATATCACCCACGACGAGACCGGCGACAGCGGCCTTGCCGTGTGGGCCTATCTCGCTGATTTTCAGAAGAGACCTGCCATCTTTATCGGCAGTGTCGAGGACGACACCGATTTTCGGAGCTTCCGGCAGGTCTTGGTCTCTCGCGAGAAAGAAGTAATCGGCAACCCGGTCAAGGTCGGGCGGCTGGCTGTTGTTGTAGAGATTGAGCACCGAGGCCTGGTGAACCGGTAAGCGTCGGGCCAGTCGGGGCGGGATGCCGGAGTCCTTGCGGGTATGCTCTATCCCGGCTAGCACCACCATGCGGTGGTTTGGTTTTGCTGTTAGGAAACCGGCGATGTTGTGGGCCATGGTCTCATCCCAAAGTGCCTGAGCTTGCAAAAAACCGCTGGCAAGACCAGAACCGTGGCTCCCCTGGACATGGATCTCGTGCATTTGCGACAGCCGTTCGGCGTAGCCTTCCATAGCCAAATCCCGGTCTTTCGGGAGGGACGCCAGGACCTCGGGATTGAGACCATCCGTGCCGCCGCTGCGAAATACCTCGGAGACGATCTGGTGGTCGAGGTTGAGGCCGATCACCGGTATTTTCCGCGTTCTGGCGAAATTGAGAATATCCCGGAAGTAGCGGTAGTCGTAACGCCAGACATGGTAGTAACCGGATTCTTTCAGAAAATTTCTTTCGTCCATTTGCCCGTCGCCGAGGATATAACGATCGAGGACCGCCTGTGAGGAGGCGGGAAACATCTCCATGCCGATGGCCAGGAGCGGATTTTTTTTATACAGGGCCTCAATGATCCGCAGCTGCAGCAGGTGATCGGCAAAGCTTGTATGGGTTTCGCCGACATACACTACCTGCGCCTCTGCAAGCCGGTCGACGATCTCGGTAAAGGTGGCGAGTGGCGAGGTGGCACTACCCTTCGGCAGCTCCTCCAGAACAAAACGCAGGCCGGATTGCGTAGGCTGGATGCGTTTTTCGCTGTTGCGACCGCCGTTGAACTCTAGGTAGGAATATTTCCCGTAATGGCTGAGCCTGCCGATTACCGCCTTGGTTTGTTCCCGGTCACGGCTGGTCACCAGCACGGCCACATGGTCCGGTGCGAGTGGGTTTTGCCGAACATCAAGGATCAGCCCGGCTTGCGATACGGGCGGCTGCCCGAAGAGCGATCTCGCCGGAGCCTGGTCCGTGCCGAGAAAGAGGAGGCTCTTTTCACGGAGTTCCAGGTTGCTGACCTTGTCGGCGGTGGTAAGGGTCAAACCTTTGGTCTGCAGGGAGTCGAGCAGCGGCTGGAACTGTTCCCGATCGCTCTCAGTTGCGAGAACCACCAGTTTTTTCTCGGCGCCCAAGAACCGCGACCAAACCGGCGGCAATTCCTCGGGGGCGAGTTGCCGAAGAAAGGCATGCTCGGGATCGATGGTAAATTCCAGTGGTCGCTGGTCGAGGAAGAAGGTCAGCGGGGTGGAGAGTTCTTTGATCTCTTTTCTTACGGTAATTTCTCCACCGAGTGTCCGGATGCGGATCGGCAGCATCAGGGTGAAGGGTTTTTCCGTGGTTTGCCGCAGGGTGAAGCTCAGCGCCGACCGGTTGTCGATTGCGGTGACGACCACATTGTCCACCGCCAGGGCCGGGATATCGGTTCTTTCCAGCCGCTCGGCAAAAAAGGCGTCAAGTTCGCTGGTTGCCGCCGTGGCAAAACTCTTCCGCAGGTCATTCCAGGTGGCCTTGCGGCCCCTGTTGGCGGCGTAGAAATGGCGCAGGCCTTGGCTAAAGGCGGAAGCGCCGATTCTTTCGCGCAACTCATAAAAGAAGAGGGCGCCACGGTCGTAGCCAACCGCCCTTTTGCTCTCGGCCATCGCTTGGGCATGGCTGGTCGAAGCGAATGCCGAGAGAGGGATAGCCGAGTTAGGGGTGACATAGCTGAGATATCTGGTGATGCTTTCCTTGCGGTCGGCAACACCCTCGCCCTTTTCCTCGCGCAAGGCATGGTCGGAGAGAAAGGCGGTAAGTCCCTCACACCAGTTGCCGCCGGCATAATCCACCTCAACCGCGTTGCCGAACCAGGAATGAACTATTTCATGGGCAAGAGAGGTGTCCTTAATAAAGGGCAGGCGGAGGACCTTTTGTCCGAGCAGGGTGAAGGTGGGGATGCCGTAGCCGGTGGGCAATCGGTTGGCGACGATGACATAGTGATTGTAGGGATAGGGGCCGATTTCCCGTTCGTAGCGGCGGAGGTATTCGACCGCCGCCCGCAGGTAGCCATCGGCGAGATCGGCATCTTCCGGGAAAAACATCGAGTGGACAAAAAGGTTCTCACGGACCTGCCGTTTGTGTATGGTGTACGGGCCGGCGGTGAAGTGAATGGCGGTTGTCGGTGTCTGGTAAACGGCTCGTACCGTCTTGCCCTCGCGGGCCAGGGGAAACCTGTCGGACTCGGTGATCGCCGAAAAATTGTCGGGCAGAATCGCGTTGACTCGGAAGAGCATCGGCTGGTCGGGCAGCGGATGCCAGTTGCTGTTGAGTGAGATGCCCGCCGGGCTGATGAGATTGTCGTCTTCTCCCGCCACGGTTTTGCTGTAGGAAAGATAGAGCGTTCGCATGGTTTCGGCGGCGGGAAGGATCAAGGCATCATGGACATCCGGAAGTTCCCTCCCCCTGCCGGATGCGTCGCGGAGCAGGGCGCCGGTTATCTCCATCTGAGGGAAGGCAAGAGTCAGCCTCTGACCCGGCAAAATATCGATTTTCGCCGTGCCGAGCAGTTTCCCCGACTCTTCCCCGGGAGAAAACGACAGCGACAGTTCGTAGCCTGCCCGCTCCTCCCGGGCCGAGGAGGAGCTAGGCAGAGCGAGGGTCATCAGCATAAGAAGTACGGATGTGGCCGGTAAGATGCCGGTAAAACAAGACAGAGAGTGTATCATCATCGGTGAGCGGATCGTTAAGGTTGGCACCTCGGTCGGAAATTCAACCGTTCAGCGTTTTCCGTAAGAGTAATATTGAAATCCCGTTCCTGCTAAGAAAAATTCGCTTCAGGATAGAGCCGGCAACACGGGGATAGCGGTGCACAAGATGAAAGAACAGATTAAAATCGTTGGAATTAATGCAAGATTTAGCCATTCCTGTCTGGCCCTTTTTTATGTCCGCAACGAGCTGGAAAAAAACTGCCCGGATATGGCGGGAGAGTTGTACCAGTTCACCATCAACGACAATTATTATGAAATGCTGGTCCGGCTCAGTGCCACTGCCCCTCGTTATATTTTTTTCTCGGCGGCGATCTGGAACAGCAGCATCGTTGAAAAACTCAGCCGTGATCTTCGCGTTTGCCTGCCAAGTTGCCGGGTAGTCATCGGTGGACCGCAGGCGGAGGTGCTTGCCGAGCGGCTGGGGCCGGACAACTGCACGGTCGTGGTCGGCGAGATCGAAGGGATCGGCAGCGATTTTTTTGACGATCTGCAGGCGGGAACCCTCAAGCCCCGCTATAAGGGTTCATTTTTTTCGATGCCCAAGCGCACCTTCGACTATCCTTATCGGGACCGTGATTTTGCAGGGCCTTTGCGCAACCGGCATATCTACTACGAAAGCTCCAGAGGCTGTCCGTTTGGCTGCAGCTACTGCCTCTCCGCCGCCGAAAAAGGGGTGTATCATAAGGAAATGGCCATGGTGGAGGAGGAATTGGGTGATATCCTCAGGTGTCGGCCCAAGGTCGTGCGTTTCATCGACCGGACCTTCAATGATCGCCCCGATCGTGCTCTGGCGATCTGGCGTTTTTTGGCGGCAGAGGGCGGCCACACTCTTTTTCATTTCGAGATGGCACCGGATCGTTTTACCGAGGAGATGTTCACCTTTTTGCCGACCTTGCCTGCCGGACGTTTTCAGTTCGAGCTGGGCATCCAGTCTACCAATCCGGAGACTCTTGCAGCGGTCAACCGGCGAGTTGATCCGACCGAGGCGGGGGTAACCGTCGCCAGGCTTACGGCCATGGGCAATATCCATCTCCATGTCGATCTCATCCTTGGTTTGCCTTTTGAGACGAGGGCAACCTTTGCCGAATCCTTTCGCAGCGTTTTTGCCATGGGCGCCCACTATATACAAATGGGCTTGCTGAAAATCCTGCCTGATACCCCCATCTGTAACGATTCCGCGAGGTTTGACTATCGCTCTTGCAACGAACCGCCTTACGCCGTTTTGGCGAATCGGTGGATGGATCATGCCACTCTTAGTGAACTCTACTGGTTTTCCGAAGCGGTGGAAAAATTTGTGAACAACCGCTATTTTGTCACTCTTTGGCAATATTTGCGAAGACGCCGGGAAGACGGCTTTTTCTTTTTTCAACGACTGCTGGCTCTTTGCCATGAATGCGGTTTCTTTCAGCTGGCAGCCACCCAGGAACTGCTGTGTATCCTGCTGGTGCAGCTGGCGGACGGGCGGGACGACGGCCGGCTCATCACCGAGTTGCTGCGCTATGACTGGCTGCATTGCGGCTTCAGATTCTTACCCGACTGTCTTCTGCAAGCCCCTTTCCTGGAGCAGCCGGAGGCAACCCGAACAGCCCTCTATCAGTCCCTGCCGAGAGAGCTGGCCGGGGTATATGGTCCTGCCGGTCGCAATCAGTTCTTCAGAAAGTCCTTTTTCCTACGAGTTTCATCCGCGGCCCTAAATGAAATCGGTTTTACAACAGAGGCCGAAAGCGCCTGTCTGTGTATCCTAGCGGAGAAGGAGCCGGGCCTCTTCGGGTTCAATAAGGTCTTGGTTCTTGGAGGGCCGAATGCAGTTGGCGGGGAAAAAAGTTGACCTCCGCCAAGGGCGGTATATAGTAGCAGCTGCTTGCCTGAGAGCCTGTTTTTACCATGAAAAACCTGTCCAGCACATTACAAGGAGAATTGCATGTCGGTCTATAAGATAAAAAAGATGAACACCATAGCCGATGAAGGTTTGCGGCTGTTTAACAAGAATTTTACGGTTTCCGCCGATGAAAAGAATCCCGATGGAATTCTCCTTCGCAGTTCACAGCTCAATGTCGACGACTATGCAACCCTGCTGGCCGTTGCCAGGGCCGGAGCCGGAACCAACAATATCAATGTCGCCAGGGCAACGGAGAAGGGCATTTGTGTTTTTAATACCCCCGGCGCCAATGCCAATGCCGTCGTCGATTTGATCTTTCCGATGATTGGGGTCTGGAAGAGAAATATCTACCGGGGAATCGAATTTTGTAAGTCTCTCGCCACCATGGATCCGGCCAAGGTCAGCGCCGAGGTCGAGGCCAGGAAGAGTGCCTTCAAGGGCGAGGAAATCGCCGGAAAAACTCTCGGCGTTATCGGTCTTGGTCAGATCGGGGTGCGTCTTGCCAACGCCGGTGTGTTCCGCTATATGCACGTCAACGGTTTCGATCCTGCACCAGCCCTGGCCAATATCCACCAGCTGTCGCCGGAGGTGCGGATCTGCCGCTCGGTCCGCGATACGGTCGGCGATGCCGACGTGGTCAGCCTGCATCTGCCGCTGGGTGAAAGAACCCGCAATCTGGTGAATAAGGAATTTATTGCCAGGATGAAAAAGGGGGCAGTGCTGGTCAACTATTCACGGGGGCCGATCGTCGAAGAAGCAGCGGTCATAGAGGCACTGGACAGCGGTTACCTCGATGCCTATCTCTGCGATTTTCCAACACCTGCCCTAGTCAAACACAACAAGGTGCTGACAACACCGCATCTCGGTGCCTCGACCTCGGAATCGGAGGATAATTGTGCCACCATGGCGGTCAAGGAGATAGCCAACTATTTGCAATATGGCAATGTCGAACATAGCGTCAATTTTCCCAATATCGAATCGACACCGACCGACAAGGTGCAGTCACGGCTTATTGTCATAAATCGCGATGTGCCGGGGATGATCGCCTTTGTCTCCAATATCTTTGGTGACAATAAACTCAACATCGCCAGTTATTTGAACCAATCGAACGGCACGGTGGGCTATAACATCATTGATGTGGAATCGGAGATACCCCCGGTAGTAGTCGAAGAAATAATGAAAAATTCAGAGGTTATCCGTACCAGAATAATTGTCTTCAAGGATTAGGAGAGGATCGTTTATCGGGGTGGTATAAAAAATACGACCCTGCTTCGCCTTATAATACGGTTGAGTCGAGTGTAATGAACACCCCTGTTGTGGCTGAGTTCAAAATATTGTACGTTACCGACACCATAAGAAACACAAATTTTGCTGAGTTCTAAGTTAATTTACTGTTTTTGCATGCTATTATTTTAGTTATTGTAACTGGCATGATATCTGCTTTAAGAATTATGCTTTATCTCTTCTCTCTTTTCTCCTGGAAAAACCGGACTTCTGCGCGGGGGTCCGGTTTTTCTATTTCATTTCCGCACCGTCTCCTTGCCTTCATGCCGGCTCTATGAACGACCCGTCTTTACAGGTGGTATTGCAGCGGTGCGTCGCTTATGAAAAAGATGCCGTCGCCGCCCTTGTCGAGGCCGCGCTTGTGCGCCTTGGGCGTAGCGGTGGCCTGCACGGCCAGATTGTTCTCCTGAAACCGAATCTCATCAGCAGCAGCGGTCCGTTGCTTGCCTGCACCCATCCGCAGTTTATCGCCGGAGTTGCCGCCTGTTTTCTCGATCACGGGGCAAGACTCTTCCTCGGGGATTCCCCGGCTCTCGGCAGTGCCGCCAAGGTCTGTGAAAAACAGGGAATTTCCCAGACATTAAAAGGGATGAATGTAAAGATTATTGATTTTTCCACCCCCCTGCAAAAGCGCTTAGCCGGCGGTTTGACCGTCACTCTTGCCCGGGAAGCCCTGGAATGTGATCTTTTTGTCGGTTTGCCCAAGGTCAAGGCTCATAACCAGCTGTACGTGACACTCGCGGTTAAGAATGTCTTCGGCATCGTCAAGGGAGTGGGCAAGGCGATGCTGCATATGGTGCACGGCGCAACGCATGGCGAGTTTGCCGAGATTATCCTCGATCTTCAGGACCTCCTGCCGCCCCAGATGCACTTTGCCGACTGCATAGTGGCCATGCATAAATCCGGCCCCCTTGACGGCGAGCCCCTTCCTCTCTACTGTATAGCCGCTGCAAACTCCGCGGTGGCGATGGATACCGCTTTGCTCACAGCTCTTGAACTCGATCCTTGGCGAAGCCCGCTCTGGCAGGTTGCCGCAACACGGAGGCTTGTCGGCAGCGATCCAGCCAGTATCGACTATCCCGGGCTATTGCCGGCGGATTTTCACGGGTCCGGGTTTCTTCCTCCCCTTGGTCTCAGCCCGATCCGTTTCAGCTCCTGGCAATTTATCCGGGGATTGATGCAACGGGCAATGCTGAAAAGAAGAATTTATTAAAGGATATAACCATGTTTGATTTACAGGGGAAAGTGGCCTTGATTACCGGAGGCTCCCGAGGCATCGGTCGGGCCATTGCCATTAGGCTTGCGGAATCCGGGGCGGATGTAGTGGTGAATTATATCCGTCATAGAAGGGACGCCGCGGAAACCGCCGAAGCGGTTGAAAAACTGGGGCGGCGATGCCTCCTGGTTAAGGCTAATGTTGCCAATTCCGACGATGTTCGGGAGATGTTTGCAGCCATCACCGAAAACTTTGACCATCTGCATATCCTCGTCAGTAACGCCGCATCCGGCGTTCTGAAACCAGCGCTGGAACTCACCGAGCGGCACTGGAACTGGGCCATGGACATCAATGCCAGGGCGCTTCTCACCTTGGTGCAGCAGGGCTTGCCCCTCATGGGCCGGGGCAGCCGGGTGATGGCCGTCTCGAGCCTCGGTTCGGTTCGGGCTATTGAAAATTATACTACCGTCGGGGCGTCGAAGGCGGCCCTGGAGTCTCTTGTCCGCCATCTGGCGGTGGAACTCGGCCCCCTCGGGATCAATGTCAATACCATCAGCGCCGGAGCCGTCGATACCGACGCCTTAAAGCACTTCCCCAACCGGGATGAGATTCTCAAGGCGGCAACCGAACGGACGCCGCTCGGGCGGCTGACCACGCCGCAGGATGTTGCCGATATTGCCCTGTTCCTCTGCAGCCATCTGTCCGGAATGATTCAGGGGCAGGTGATTACCGTGGACGGGGGCTATGCTATTCGTGGTTAGGTGCGCGTAATTTCCGTAACCCCAGGGCTGTCGGTTGGAGCGTCCAACTTTCAAACCTTGAATTTCTTCACCAAGAGGTCCAGTTGCGCCGACAGTTCCGACAGTCCCTGGGCGTTTGCCTGCACTTGCAGCGATACTTCTCCGACCTGCTGCGATTGACTGCTGATCTCCGAAACATTGCGAGTAATCTCGGTTACCACTACTGTACTCTCGGCCACATTCACATTGACTTCAGCGATGCCTTGAGAGGCTTGCGCAATATTGCCGGCAATCTCACTCGTGGCCGCCGACTGCTCCTCGACTGAGGTGGCGATGGTATTAATGACGTTGTTAATCTCAAGGATCACTTGAGAAATTTCTTTGATATCCGCAACTGTGGTCGCGGAGGTTGCCTGCATCTCGTTGATCTGATTTTTGATGTCCACTGTGGCAGCGGCCGTCTGGCGAGCCAACTCCTTGATTTCGTTGGCGACTACTGCAAAACCTTTGCCGGCTTCACCTGCACGCGCTGCCTCAATGGTGGCGTTCAGGGCCAGGAGGTTGGTCTGCTCGGAGATTTCGGTAATTGCCTCGGTCACCCGACCGATCTTTTTTGCCGATTCACCTAAATCGTTCATCTTCTTGGAGGTGGCCTGCGACTGCTTGACTGCAGCATCGGTAATCAGTCTTGCTTTTTCCGTACTGCCGGCGATCTCACCAACTGTTGCGGTCATCTCCTCGGTGGAAGAAGCAATCGTATTGACATTGCTTGTCGACTGTTCCATGGCCGCCGAGACCGATTGAAAGTTAGAACTCATCTTCTCGGAGGCTGCGGCCACTGAACCGGACTTGTCGGCGGTATTCTTAGCTGCGGCAGACAAGTGCCTGGATATCGCCGCCAAATCGGAGGAAGAGGAGGTGAGGGTTTTTACATTACCGGCGATACTGCTGATAATATCCTGTATTTTTTCGACGAATTGATTGAAATAGCCAGACATTTCTCCGATTTCGTCTTTGCTGTCGGTAACCAACCGCTTGGTCAGGTCGCCATCGCCCTCAGCGATATCTTTAATCATGTAAATCATGTTATGCAAAGGCCGGGTAATCCCTCGGACGATAAACAATGACAAACAGATCACGATGAGTGCCAACGCGGTGGTGACACCGAAAATAGCCATATTGACCTTGGCCTTTGCCTCTTCTATAACTTCCAAAGGCTTACCTACAAAAAACATTCCGACAATATTGCCCTTTGGATCCTTAATCGGCCAATAGGCAGTCTCAAAAGGTTTTCCAAGAATCACATTAGTGGACATGAAGGTTTCACCCTTGGTCAGAACCAAATCGAGAACCTTCGGATTATCCATCTTGGTGCCCACTACTCGTTTGCCGTCCTTCAGTATAGTAGTGGCTAGCCGGGTATCTTTTTCGAAAATGGTCGTTTCAAGCTCGGTGAATTTTTTGACCGTGTCAACTAGCTCCATATCCGACAGAGCAATGCCTATAGTTACTACACCAATGATTTTGCCATCGACAAGGACAGGGCAACCGGCGCGGAGCGAAAATTTAATGACCGTTCCCGGCTCGATACCGACATTTGGTTCACCGGCCAAGGCCTTGACGACATTGGCCTGGTCCATGACACTATCGCCGGCCTTGTCTGAATGTGATCTGGCAATAACAATACCCTTTTCATCTGAGACGGTAATAACTTGCGAGCCGGTAGCTTTCATCGCTTTTATAATGACAGGTCGTAGCGAAGCTGCATTTTTTGCGATAATTGCATCAACTACCTCTTTATTCGCTGCTATCAGCGTTCCTTCCTGCAGGTATTTTTCTTTCAGGCCTTCAATATAGTTTTCCACAACCTTTTTTGCCGAAGAAATAGCCGTTTTTGATTCGTTATTAAAAGCGAGGTTCGTGTAATAACGAGTAGTCATAAAAAGGCCCATACTCGTAAGGAGGACGGAGCATATCGACATAGTCAATATTTTCCCGGATATCTTCATTTTCATAGTAATTCCTCAGTGTTGCAAAATGTAGTGGTTGATAATAACTTGTTTCATTTTTTAAGATATTTTCACTAGTGTCCCAACGTTGAAGATCAACCTTGCTATAATATGTTGAATATCAAATAAAAATTCCACAAAATGGCATTTAACGACTTGAAACATTTTCCGGTTGTCAGTCATCTGCGTAAACCAAAACGCGGAGGGCTGAACTATGTACACCGGAAAAATAATCTTCTCCCAATTAATGGAGCATCTTCCGCTCCACGTCTTTCACAAGTGTGTGGATCGCTATCAGGGCGATTTCAAAGTCAAGGAATTCACCTGCCTCGACCAGTATTTCTGCATGGCCTTTGCCCAACTTACGTATCGCGAGAGCCTGAGAGATATCGAAGCCTGTCTTCAAGCTCAGAAGAGCAAGTTGTATCATATGGGAATTCGCTCTTCTGTTTCCCGCAACAACCTGGCGCATGCCAACAAAGTCCGCGATTGGCGGATATATGCCGATCTTGCCCACGTTCTCATCCAGACCGCCAGAAAAATGTATGTGGGCGACAATTTCGCATTGGAACTGGCAAACACGGTCTTTGCTCTGGATGCCACCACTATCGACCTGTGTCTTTCCATGTTTCCATGGGCCAAATTCCGCAAAAACAAAGGAGCTGTCAAGCTGCATACTTTGCTCGATCTGCGTGGAAACATTCCAACCTTTATCCATATCTCCGACGGCAAACTGCACGATGTCAATATCTTGGACATCCTGCCGCTGGAAGCCGGGGCTTTCTATGTTATGGATCGAGGATATTTGGACTTTACCCGGCTTTACACGATCTCGAAAAGCAGCGCCTTTTTCGTTACCCGTGCCAAGTCCAATCTCAAATATCGTCGAATTTACTCGCATCCGATAGACCGGAGCACCGGCCTGATCTGCGACCAATCAATCATGCTAACCGGGTTCTACCAATGCAAGGGTTACCCGGAAATGATGCGTCGTGTGAAATATTACGACGCCAAAACCGACAAGACTCTTGTTTTCCTCACCAACAATTTTTCTCTGCCGTCAATGACCATTGCCGAATTGTACCGAAATCGTTGGCAAGTGGAGTTATTTTTCAAATGGATCAAGCAGAATCTGCGCATCAAAACCTTTTACGGGACTTCCGAAAATGCGGTCAAAGCTCAGATCTGGATAGCTGTTTCCGTCTATCTCCTCGTCGCCATCATGAAAAAGCGGCTCAAGATCGAGGCCAGTCTCTACACAACCTTACAGGTCTTAAGCGTGACCATTTTCGAACGAGTGCCATTATTACAAGTACTTACCAGAGATCAATACATACCCGAGACTGTCGACAACTGTAAGCAGCTGCTTTTATTCAAATAAACGTTGGGACACTAGTGAGATATTTTAAAGACTCAGTCTCCAAGCTTCAAGCAATGAACCCCGATGTTATAGGCTATATTTACATAGCGGATTTTGCAAATTTTTTTGTTGCCACCCCGTACCGGCATTACATGCTCAAGCGAGATGTTGTCTGAGATCAGGTCATGAGTACCTCACGCACCTTCGCGGCCAGAACCTTGGATGAAAATGGTTTTTGCATGAAATGCATACCCTCGTCCAGCACACCTTGTTTGCCAATGACACTGGCCGTGTAGCCGGACATGAACAGGCATTTGATATCCGGCCGGAGAGCAAGAAGCCGCTTTGCCAGATCGCGGCCGTTCATTTCCGGCATAATCACATCGGTAATAAGCAGATCGATATCTCCGGGGTGATCTTTAACCAAATTGATCGCCTTCTGTGCACTGCTGCTGGTCAGTACGGAGTAACCTAACTTCGTAAGAATTTTGGCTATAAGCCTGAGAATTGCTTCCTCATCCTCGACTACAAGCACGGTCTCGCCTTGAGCCGACTGGATTTTATCGGTATCGTCTTGCTCGGTTTTGCTAATGTGTTCAGAATGTCTGGCCAGATAGATCCTCACCGTCGTGCCTTGATTCGGTTCACTGTAGACGTTGATGAACCCGTTATTCTGTTTGACGATCCCGTAGACGGTGGCCAGGCCGAGACCTGTGCCTTCTCCCAATTTCTTGGTGGTGAAAAAAGGCTCGAAGATCTTGTCGAGAGTCTCCTTACTCATGCCGCAGCCATCATCGCTTATAGACAAGAGAACGAAATCTCCGGGGCTGGCGTCTGCATGGTCGGCGCAGTATGCTTCGTCGAAGGTCACCATGCCGGTTTCAATGGTGATTTTGCCGACCCCGGCGATGGCATCGCGGGAATTTACGCAGAGATTGGCGAGCATCTGGTCAATTTGCGACGGATCTATGTTAACCGGCCACAGACCCTTGCCTGGCAGCCAAACCATGTCGATGTCTTCACCGATGAGGCGCCGCAGTATTTTCAGCATGCCTTCCACCGTCTCGTTTAAGTCGAGCACTCTGGGAGCAATGATCTGCTTGCGGGCAAAGGCCAGTAACTGCCGGGTAATGTCGGCGGAACGCTTGCCTGCGTTGAGGATTTCCTGGAGATCGTTATACAGCGATTCGGTCGGGGCGACCTTGTCTAACGCCACCTCTGTATAACCGATGATGACACTGAGCATATTGTTGAAATCATGAGCCACCCCACCCGCCAACCGTCCCACCGATTCCATTCTTTGGGCCTGATTCAATTGTGCCTGCAGTTTTTTTTGCTCTTCCTCTGCCCGTTTTCGCTCGGTAATATCCAAGGCAACACCGAAAGTGCCATTCACCCTTCCTTGCCGATCAAAAATGGGTCCATTGGTAACGAGAAAGACGAATTGTTTGTCGTTATGGGTGGTAATCCATTCCTCCCGGGTCTGAGTTTCTTTCTCCATGATCATACGATCGCGTGCCATGATCTTTTCGGCGATCTCGGGTGGAAACAGAAAGGTGTCGTCCCGACCAATGACGGCCTCGACTTCATAGCCGACAAACTGAGCTGCGGCCTCATTGATGAGAAGATAACGGCCTTGGCGATCCTTGACAAAAATGCCGTCGGAAGTCCCCTCCAGAACGGCGCGCATCAGCTGTTCATTGTAGGCGAGTTTCTGCTCGGCGGCTTCTCGCCGCTTCTTTTCGGCAAGTTCGTTCAGACTGCGTTTAATGGCCGGAATAAGACGGTGCGGACGATCCTTAAGAACAAAATCGCAGAGGCCGTTTTTCAGTAATTCGACGGCGATTTCCTCACCGACACTGCCGGACACCATAATTATGGGTTGCTCGGGGAGCCTTTTCTTGATGACTTCAAGGGTGTTCATGAAATCAAGTCCGGGCACATTGTAGTCAGAGAGAACCACATCCCAGCCGCCTTCGTCCAGAGCTGCCCTGAGTTCATCGCCATCTTTTACCCATCGCACCTCGGCTTGCAACTCACTCCGGCGGATATGGCGATCGATTAAGAGGAAGTCCGCTTCGACATCCTCGATCATGAGAATTTGTAATTTTTTCATCATTTGATACTTGGTAGTTTAAAAATGGATTTATTCGTCATACTTCTTTCCTTTTGTCGCTATGTTGCGGTAGGTTGAAACAGAATGTCGCCCCTCTGTCCCGTTCGCCTTCAGCCAGAATCACCCCGCCATGGCGGTGGATGATGCGCTGAGCGGTGGCAAGGCCTATGCCGATACCGGAATACTCTTCCTGCCGATGCAGACGCTGGAAGGGTTGAAAAAGTTTTGCCGCATGGGCCGCATCGAATCCGGCCCCGTTATCGACGACGCAAATGAAGTGTTGCGATTCTTTTTCTCGCGAAAGAACCCGGATGTCCGCCAGCGCGCGACGTGAGGTATATTTCCAGGCGTTGTCCAGGAGGTTACGCATGACCACCTCCAGCATGGTCGCATCGCCTTCGGCGCGCAGCTCCGGTGCCACCTGCCAATGCACTTGACGCTGTGGTTCTTCTATCGCCAATCCGTGAAGCAGTCGTTCAGCCATTTTCGACAAATCCACGCTTGTTCGCTGCAGCTGATTGCGGGTGCTGCGAGACAGGGTCAACAGTCCGTCGATCAACTCACCCATCCGGCGGCTGCCGATAATGATCTGATCGAGAAAGACCCGAGCCTCGCCCGCCAGCCCGTCCCCGTAATCCTCAAGCAGAGCCTGAGAAAAACCGCTCATGGCCCGGAGCGGGGCGCGCAGATCGTGGGAAACGGCATAGGCAAAGGCATCAAGTTCCTGATTGGCAGCTACCAGTTCAGCCGTCCGTTCCTCCACCCTTTGTTCAAGTTCGGCATTAAGCCTGAGAATTTTTTCTTCAGCAAGCTTTCGCTCGGTAATATCTTCACTGACAATGGCTACCTCACCCTTGGCCGGTGAGTAAATTGCAAACCTGTACCACGAACCCAAAGAGGATAAATAATGTTCCCAGTACCGAGGTTTTCCTGTCATGGATACCTGTCCGAAAGTATTGAGGGATTCGGGGTTTTCCAGGCAATATCCCGGAAGTACCTCGTTGACTTTGCGGCCTTTTACCCCTTTTAGCCCGGTCATTTTTTCAAATGCCGGATTTACCTCGATATATTCGTAATCTACGGGGATTCCGTCCTGGAAGATCATACGGCAGTGCGCCATGCCGTTGAGCATATTTTCGAATAAAGCCCTAAACTTAGCCTCACTTGTGCGTAATTGATCAAGGGACCGCCTGCGATCCGCCAGCAAGCCGCCGATCCGTGCCAACAATTCCTGGTCCGAGAATGGCTTATTCAGATATTCCTGAACTCCTCGCTGTAGCATTTTTACCCGCAACTCGTCATCGGCCTTGGCAGTAAGCATGACAAGCGGCACATCGGCCAATTCCGGATATTCTCGCAACTCCGCCACCATCTGGTCGCCACTCATTTTCGGCATCATTACGTCGGCGATGATTATGTCCGGTTGCGTCTGCCTCGCCATCGCCAGTCCCTCTTCACCATTAAAGGCGGAAACAACCCGGTAGTGGGGATTAAGGATAGTTGTTATGTAGGCGTTCATGTCCGTGTTATCCTCTACCACCAGAATAAGAGGAGAATTGTCAGGATGCAACAGTTCAACAGGCAAGGGGCGAGATTCCGGTGCCTGTTCCGGGAGCGATTCGTCATGACTGCCAGTATCAACTCTTTCATCGAGATGGAAGGATTCCTCTTCAATTGTCGCCCCCTGCGGCGCGGCCAGGGGCAGGGTCAGAGTAAAGAGGGCGCCTCTCTCCGGTGCCTCGCCGCAAAGAATACTGCCGCCAAGCAATTCCACAAATTCCTTGACAATGGAGAGGCCCAATCCGGTCCCGCCATGTGCCCTTGCGGCATAGCCGTCGATCTGGAAAAAGCGCTCAAAGATGGCTTGACGCATATCGGCAGGCACACCGGGACCATTATCCATAATTTGGATGATGGCCCGATCCTCCTGAACGTCCAGTTTGAGGTCTATAAAGCCGCCATCCGGGACGAACTTGAAGGCATTGGAAAGGAGGTTGAGGAGAATGCGCTGCATCTTCTCCCTATCAAGCTGGGCGGCGAGAGTCTCCGGAGTCGATACGCTATAGCGAATAGCACGATTCCCGGCTGTGCCTTCAAAATGCGATGCCATAACGCGACACAATCGGGCAAGGTCCAGCTGAGAATATCGGACATCCATCCGGCCGGCCTCAATCTTCGAGATATCGAGCAGGTCGCTGACATGATGGTTAAGAAGCTGGGCATTACGTTCTATGAGTGCCAGATTGGTCCGCGTGGTATCGCTCAAACCGGACTCGGCAAGGGTTTTATGCAGAGGGCCGAGGATCAGGGCGAGCGGGGTGCGCAGTTCGTGGCTGACGTTGGAAAAAAACTGGGTCTTTAACTTGTCGAGTTCAAGGGTTTTCTGGTAGAGGCTATTAATTTTGCCATTGGCATCCTGGAGCTGTTCGTTGATTGCCCGTGCCGATGCCAATGCCTCCACCGCCGTCCTGTTGGCCTTTCGCAGGCGATCATGAGTGAGGCTGAAGAGCACTCCCATAACCATAAACAGTCCGATGGAAAAAGAGTTATGAGGATCCTCCATCCTAAAGGAAAGCTGCGGTGGGATAAAGAAAAACCAGACGAGGATTGAAGAAATTACCGAAGCGGCAATACCGTCAACCATCCGGCCCACCCGGGCGCTGAAAAATACTGCCGGGAAAAAGAGAAACCAGACAAATGGTGTAATGAAGGGCCAGAGCAGCCATTGAATGAGACATGTGACAAAGGGCATCGACAGCGCCAGGAAAGTTCCCAAACGCTCGTTCAGGTTTTTACTTTCGCACTTCATTTCGAGTGTTACCCCCATCGATGCAGTTCGATAATTTGAGGATCTTTCTTGTTATGTTATCCCATTTTCAAAGTCTACTGCGGTGTTGTCATTAAGGTCAAAGAATATTTGCTGTTTGATCCACCGTTAGCCAGGCCATAGGCACCGAAAACCGGCAGGGAGAAGATCAGTACCATCCAGGAGGTTGGAGGTCATGATCAGCTTTTGCCGCATGCCATACGAATAGCCTTTGATGAGATGGTCTTTTCAGGCGGTCAGATCGAAGAGCTCCAGATAGCGGTTCGCTTCTTTCCTCGGGTCGGGACCGGAAACGCTGTAAAGGCTGCCGATGAACCCGAGATACTCGGCGCCGGTGAGCTTTTCATAAAGATATGGGTGATCGGGAATGTAACCGGTGAGGTTTTCAAGGTGGAGAAGATCTTCTTGCATGTACAATTCCTGTCATTATTTTGACAATTTTTGTCAGTTTTCCTGGGCGGCGCGCGGTTCGATGCCGAGTGTACCGCGGAGGCTGCCGAGCCTAACTTGTTCCTGTGTCTCGCCAAGAATGAAGCGAAGATAGGTGAGATCGGCGGGAAACTGGTTGGTAGTGGTGTCGTGCTCCAGCGGTTGACTCGTAAAATGGGCGTGGAGCGGCCCTTTATTATGTGTTTTGCCAGTTCCTGAATCTCCGGGCGATCCGCCTGGATATACGGCGTTGCGGCAAGAGTGGCAGCCGTATCGGGGCAGGTCGGGGCAGTTACGTCCAGCATCCCCCAGTTCGCCCTGCAGCTTGACAGCCACGGCGGAAAGCAATTCCTCCTTGCGGCCGGAAAGATCGAGGGCCTTGAACTTTGGTTCTTTCTGAAAAATAAAACCGGCCGGCGATTTTTCCTTGATGACCGCGCTGGAATCGTTCAACCAGGAATTGATCCTAGCCCCTGAAAATGATTCGACAAAATGGTGCAATTTTTGCACTCATCCATAGATGAGAACGGCCTTTTGGTCACGATATTCGAGGACTGATTCCTTGCTGGTTTGCACCGTCTCGGCGATATTGAGGTGCATCGTAGCCTCCTGCTCAAGCAGTCGCTTGTTGTTCGGACCCGGCGCTGTAGCGGTTGACGACGAAGTCGATTTTGCTGTCCCGGAAATAGATACCTTGATATTCTTCCGACTCGGCCTGCCTGAGGATTTCGGCTTCCTTCAGATACAAAATCTTGTAATTGCAAATTATAATCTGTTATAACTGCTATAAGGCGGTAATACTTCGAGCAATGCTTAAAATGTATCATAATTTAGAAGCAATCATCCTGGCATCGGCTTCCCCGCGACGACAGCAATATTTGCTCGATATGGGGCTGGATTTCACTGTGCGTACCGCCGCCATTGATGAGCAACCTGGCATCGATGAGGATCCTACCACTTTTGTCATCCGCATGGCCCGCGAAAAAGCGGCGGTGGTAAGGGCATCTTTTCCCGAAGCATGGATAATCAGCGGTGATACCATTGTCTGTCTGGACCGGAAAATACTCGGCAAACCGGCGCATAACGAGGATGCCGTGGGCCAGCTCATGGCCTTGTCCGGGCGGGAACACTGTGTCCGGACCGGTTTTTGTGTCACCCATGGCGGGCGACGAGTGGAAGTTACCCGATCGGTTACGACGAAGGTGCGTTTTGCGACCTTCTCCGAAGTCACGGCTCGCGCCTATGTAGCTACCGGTGAAAGTCTCGACAAGGCAGGAGCGTATGCGATTCAAGGCAAAGGGGCGTGCCTGGTGCAATCTATCGAAGGGTCCTATTCGAATGTCGTCGGTATGCCTCTTTGCGAACTCTTACAAGTGCTTCATGAATATGGCGTTATCGAACCGGCTTTACCGATCGCCCGGTACGGCGAGTAAGACGAGTTGACATTTTTGGTTGGGGTGTGTATTGGTTAATAAGATCCGTAATTTGTAGGTTGTTGTCGTTGAACGGCAATGACTTACCGTCATGCCCGTTTTGTTCGGAGAGAGATTCTGACTGTCATAGAAACAGGTGCAGGTATTGATTAGCGGTGGCAAACAATGGGTCAGATTTTGCAGCAGGGAAAGAGTGTCGACGCGCTGAAATTGCTGAATAACGCGATTGTGACGAGCCGTCTTTATCCGCCGGAAGCGCCGCAGACCGCCAATGCCGTAGAGCGAGGCTATAAAGGTTTGAAGCTCTTTCTGCGTGAGCAAGGACCTCTGACTTTTTCCTTTAAAAACGATTCCCCCTGTCTTTGCGAACAGCCTATAGATCAAGAAACGCTTGATTCCTTTCCCAATTTGGTGGTTTTTCGGCAACTGCGCATGCTTGGTTTGCCGCAACTGCTGCTCGGTGCCGACATGGACCGGTTTGCCTTTGGCCAGATTCTCTATGTCTTTAATGCCCCTCTTGAAAAAACCCGGAAAGCCGGCGGAGGAATGGCTTTCATCACCGGCCTCGGCCTGGCGAGCTATTTTCCGGATGAGCAAGAAGACCCTCGCGAAAAGCACGAGACCCCGCAATCGACCGAATCAAGGTCCCGAAAACTAGTCAAGGTTCGACCGGAACTGCTGGCCTGTCTCTGTGGCAGAGACAAGAGGCCGACAATTCAGGCCGAACTAAGCAAAAGTCTGGCCAACACCGATTCCGCGGTCGATCTTCTGGCTGCAGGTGTCGGTCATATTCTCCAAGATATTCTCAAAACCGGGGCAATGATTGCATCGCCACTTTTTCCTGCGATGCTGCACGGCGCAGAGGCTGCGATCAGTGAAATGGGGCTTCGCCAGGTCGGTCTTGGTCTTGCCCGTATTCTCGTTGAAAATCTGCGGGAACCTGCGCTGTGCGTTCTGTTGTGCCAGGAGTTTCCTGAAGGATTTGGGGAGAAGTTCTATGACGGCTTGATCGGATTTCTGACCACCGAAAATCTCAACAGCATTTTTGTTCTTTTCCGTGAGCAGCTTGCCAAGGCACGACTCGTTGCCGGCGATAAATCGCCTAGGGTGGAGTTTTTCGGCAAGGCCATGTTGCGGCTCATGAATACCGGCAAAGGCAAACAATTTTTCAGCACGGAAAAGGCACGGTCACTGATTCATGAAGGTGAAGCGGCGCGCAAGAAACGCCGCATCGAGGCGGGAATTCATGGCCTGTTGCAAGGAAATCTCAACCCACTGAAGAGTGAGGAGCTGCTGCAGTACCTCCCGGAAGCGGTGGCTGAAAAGCTTGCGGCGAAGGCCGATAAGGATGCCGAAACACTCCTTAAAAGAATCGCTGCACATCTTCGCCAAGAAGGCGAAACAGTTGGCGATACCGTGCTTACCAGCACCGTTATCATAGGGGAAAAACTCGTCGCCGACGGACATATCGCTCTCATAGACCTTTTCCTCGAGCCTCTCATGGCGACTGTTCGGGGGGGGGCGTTCGAAGCAGCAATCTTGGAAAAGATCGTCATTTTTCTCCATCAGGTGATGCAGGCCAGCTGGAATCTTGGTGATAATCGGCGTGGCGATGTAATCCTTACCCTTTTTTATATGATCCGCAGTGGCCAGATCATGAGACCGGCGACCCTCAAAGGGACAATCGGCAAGATTCAAGATCGGGGAATTCAGCGGGCAAAACTGCCGACCCTCTTGGAAGAGTGTCTGGCCTCCCCTCTGGATGAAGCCCTCGGTTATCGTTTGGTGCTCCAGGGACCGGTAGCTGTGAGGTTTCTGGTAGAATCCCTGATCAATACCGAAGACACGGACGACCGCATAAAAATCATCGATTTACTGACAACCAACAGCAGTTTTCTCACCCCGATAATCCTAGAGCGTCTATCGGAACATATGCCTTGGTATGGTAAACGAAATCTTCTCAAACTACTGGGGGAGGCTGGTCACGAGGAAGATGCGGAAAGCGTTCTCCCCTATTTGAAACATGAGGATTTTCGAGTACAGAGAGAGGCCTTCCTGTGCCTGTATAAAATCGGCGGCAAGAGCAGGAAGAGATTGCTCCTCATTGCCTTGGCCGATTCCTCGGAACTGATCAAAGTGCAACTTATCGATGCCCTCAGTGGTTTGTGCGACCATGAGGTAGCGGCACATCTTGCTGAAATGCTTGCGGCAAGCGACAATTTTAGCGACAGGAACCGTACCGATATTCTCTTGCAGCTCTTGGAAACCTTGGGGCGTTGTGCGAGTCCGGCGGCCCTTAAAGGGATTGAGTCGTTCCTCCGGACCAGGGGACAACGCTCAACCAAGAAAATTCCCGACCATGTCTGGGACAAGGCGGAAAAAGCCCTGCTCTACCTGGAGAACGATCTTCAGGAGAGTAAAAAGAAATATTTACAGGCTGGGCAATTACGGAAAAATGCGCTGAAACAGGCAGCAAAACTCAGCAAGGTGACAAAGGATCAGAGGATTATCACCGGGTTACCTCAGGAACAGACGGTTCGAGCCCTTTTAGCGCAGGGTGATAAAGCGGCGGCCATAGGTTTGCTGGTGCAGTTAATAGAAAAATCGGCGCGGATACGTAATTTTGTCCAGGCCGAAAACCTTCGTGAGTGGCTGATCGAGATTGACCCGACCGCTTTCAGCCACATTATCAAGGTGGCCGAACTCATAGACCAGGAAAAGATGGCGGCCATCGACACGAGTCATTTGGAAATCTGGAGCCGGTTGTATGAATGTCTGACTTCCGAGGAATTTGCCGCTTTGTACCATGCCCAGAAGCATATAAAATTTCTGGAAGGCGAGGTTATTGTCAGCCAGGGAGCGATGCAGACCGCACTTTTTTTCATTAATACCGGGAAGGTCAAACTCTACTTTGAAGACAAGGGAAAAGAGGTGTTGGTAAAGACCATGGGCAGTGGCGAAATCTTTGGTGCCGGGACCTTTTTTGATGCTTCGGTTTGGACCATATCCGCAGCCAGCGTCGGTTCTTCGCAGATATCTGCCCTGAAACTGGATATACTCCGGGATTGGAGTGAAGAGTTTCCCGGTCTTGAATCAAAACTTCACGATTTTTGCAGTAAGTTCGAGAGAATAGATGAGTTTGTCCGGAAAAGTTCACGGGATCGGAGAACGCAGGAACGGCACAAGGTTGCCGGGCGGGTGAATACTACACTGGTGGACAACCGTAGCCAAAGTATCGGGGTAAGTGCCATGGTTGAATTATCCGATATTTCCGTAGGAGGGATTTCCTATCAGGTAAGGATCTCCAAAAAAGAAAATGCTCGACTTCTGCTGGGGCGAAAGGTTCAGGTGAAGGTGCCGGCGGGTGAGAAACCTGGAGAATCCGCCTTGATTGTCGGTGATATTCTTGCAGTTCGCAGCACCTATGCGGTTGAGAACGACTATTCCGTCCATGTCGGATTTGATGTGGCACTGGACCATAGAAAACTTCAGGAAATTGTCAGAGCTGCCGCTCGCGAAGCGCAGGTGCAATGAATCATGTCTCTTGTAAAAGATCCTGCCGACAGAGTTCTTGGCGAGGGATGCCATGATCCGGGGCAATGATCCCATTTCGCAGTTTTATCTGCGGCATCTTGGCGGGGAATGGCAGGAAACCATGAATGTTGCCTGTCCTTTTTGTAAGGAACATGGCTATGAAAGTGGTCGATTGGTGGTATTTTTAAATCGCCAGAGTTTTTTTCACGGCTATTTTCGCTGTCAGAATCGCTGTGTTCCCGGCGGTTTTCCCCTTTGGTTCGCCCGCCTGGCCGCCATCGCCTTAAGCGAGGTGCCGGGATATATTCCTGAGCAGGAGACTGCCGGGGTGCAACCGGAATATCCGGTGGAAAATATTAACGACGAAGTGGCCGCCTATCGCGACAGGATAACCGACGCGCTCTATAGCCTCTTCAAAGAAAGTGAAATAGGCCGGTCCGTTCTTTTCGAGATGCAGGTCGGATTCAACGGCCGCTATCTGGTGTTCCCCTATTTCCAGGAAGACGGTAATTGCTACTCCGCCCGTTGCGTGCATCCGGACCGGATTGAAGATTATTTTTGGCACGGTAACCAGGATTTCAGCCGCGAGCCCTTCAATCTCTATAATATTGAGGATATACATCGCTGCGAAGACGGTGCGCTGTTTCTCTGCGAGGGCGAAGAAAACCTCCTGACCCTCAAACAACTCGGTTTTCCGGGAGTAGCGGTAGCCCATTATACGGCGCTGGAAAAGCTTTCCGCCTCGTTGTTTGCCAAGGTGAAAACTCTTTTTATCGTTATCAGCAACACCCTGGAATCGGAGACCGCGGCCCGCAATCTCGCATCACGGGTCGGCTACAAGGCGAGGATACTTACCTGGCAACCGAATGCGCCGAAGCAGTACACCCTCCGTCGCTTGGCCAAGGATTCGGGTAAGGCATTTGCCGGAAAAGTAGGTGAGATGGTCAGGCAGTCCCGCGCCTTCTCACCTTTTACTACCCCACAACGGGAATACCGGCTGTTTCTGCAAACCCTTGAGCAGGAGCAGGGAGAGGAGTTCCAAAGCCTCACCTCAGGGTTTCCGCTTTTCGACAGGGCCGTTGGAGGTATCCACGGAATCAACGTTATCGGCGGGGCGCCGAAGGTCGGCAAATCGACCTTCGTTATCCAGATAGCCTCGGAAATGGCCTTGAAAAATATACCGGTTCTCTACTACGACTTTGAAAACGGTCGACAAAAAATCTATCAACGGACCCTCTGTCGTCTGGCCCGCCTGTCAACCGCGCAGTTCAGGATGGGAAACGTCTCGGAGGAGCAAAGCCAAAAGGCCCGGGCAGCGACAAATAATCTTGAAAAAATGCTTTTTTTCTGGCGGGTTATCAATGATCGCAAGGTGACCCCGGAACTGATGCGCAAACATATCGATTTCATCCGCCACGAAACGAAAAGCGAGTATACGGTGGTGGTAATCGATAGTTTGCATAAGCTGCCGTTCAATGAATTTACCGAACGGCGTACCGGCATCGATGCCTGGTTGCGGCAGATGGAGTCGATGCGCGACGACCTGCATGTCTCATTCCTAGTGATTTCCGAACTCTCCCGCGGCACCACCGGTTCCTACCGGGAGGAGCCGCACCTCGGGGTTTTCAAAGGATCGGGGGACATCGAATACAGTGCCGACAATGCCATGGTGCTGTATCCGGATTTACCTGAAGACGGCCAGTCGGCAGACAAGCCGGGGATGAAAAGCACCCTCTGGCTGGTGGCGAGCAGGGAGCATAGCCCCGGTCGTGTTGCCGGTTACCGCCAGGATTACCCTTACTGGGGCTTTACCGAACATCCTCTTGTCGAAGGGGTATAGGGCTCAGATATCTTCGCTCTTTTGCCACTCTTCTAGTCTTGCAAGTGCCAGCTGCGAACGTTCCAGACCCCGTATCTTCTTGTTGACCTTTTGTTGACAGGCGGGAAAGAGCCCGAAATTGACATTTGATGGCTGAAACTTTTTCGGATCACTACGGGTAAGGTGGTTGACCAGCGAGCCCAAGGCGGTTTCCGGCGGTGGAATAACCGGGGCGCGGCCGGTGACGATCCGGGCGGCATTGATTCCGGCTAAGAGACCCATGGCCGCCGATTCAACATAGCCTTCAACCCCTGAGAGCTGGCCGGCAAGGAAGAGATCCGGCCTATCAATGAATTGCAGGGTTGGCTGGAGGAGTTCCGGCGACAGGACGAAGGTGTTGCGATGAATGGACCCGAGTCTTGCAAACTCGGCCTTCTCCATGCCCGGGATGAGGCGGAAGATGCGTTTTTGTTCCGGGTAGGTCAGTTTCGTCTGAAAACCCACCATGTTATAGGTGCTTCCTTCCCTGTTTTCCTTGCGCAGCTGGACAACCGCATAAGGAACCCGAGCGGTTTTCGGATCGGCAAGTCCCACCGGTTTCATCGGTCCGAAGCGCAGGGTCTCGTCACCCCGGGAGCGGATGACCTCAACAGGCAGACAGCCTTCAAAATATTTGGCGTCCTCGAAATCCTTAAGAGGCATATACTGACCATCTGCCAGCTCGCTAATGAAGCGCTGGTAACTTTCTCTATCCATCGGACAATTCAGGTAGTCGCCCGGCCCGTCGTTGTAGCGCGATTTGCAGTAGACGACATCCATGTTCAGCGAATCGGCGTAAACGATCGGAGCGATGGCATCGTAAAAGGCCAGACGTTCTTTGCCGGTAAGAGTCGCCAGGGACTGGGCCAGTGGTTCGGAGGTGAGGGGGCCGGTGGCAATGATCGTCGGATCCTCGGAGGGCGGGGGAATGGCCAGGACCTCCTCACGGACGATTTCAATGAGAGGATTATCGGCCAAAAGAGCGCTTATTGCCGATGCAAATTTTTCCCGGTCAACCGCCAGAGCCTTGCCGGCCGGGACTTCGGTGGCATGGGCTTGAGCGATGATCAGGGAATTGCAGCGGCGCATCTCCTCTTTTAAGAGACCTACCGCCGAGGTCGGATCGTTTGATCTAAGGGAGTTGCTGCAGACCAGCTCGGCCAAATTTTCTGAGTGATGGGCGGGACTGAAGCGGTGCGGCTTCATGTCGATGAGGCGCACCTTGCAGCCACGCGTTGCCAGCTGCCAGGCGGCTTCACAGCCTGCCAGGCCGCCGCCGATGATGGTCACTCTTCGACTTTCCGTCATGGTCGCACTTTCCGTTGAATGTGATTGGGTGTTCCTTGGAAGAAGAAAGGGTTTGCCTTATCTATTGCATCCTCCGGTAATCGTCAAGAGTCTTTATCGCCCATAACGACAACAGGAGCCGGAACGAACTGGATAAAATATTACCCAATTCGTCACGGCTCCTGAATCTTTGGAGCTATTTCATTCCGGCACAATCTCTGCTGCTAGTATTTCTTCCATGAACCATCTTTCAAGACCAGCGCCACATGACTCTTCTGGCCAAGCCCGTTGTGGTTATCGGGCGTAATATTAAAGATACCGTTTTGCCCGATTACGCTGCCAAGGTTTTCCAGGTTGTCGCGAACCTGGACTCGTATCTTTTCAACATCTTCAGGCTTTGCGGGATCGAGTTTCGGATCGGTCTTTTTCAGGGCTTCACTAATCAGGTTGACGGTGTCCCAGCCATGGACGCCGCCAAGTGCGAACACCCCGTGTTCTTTCGTGTATTTTTCATAGAGGTCGGTTGCGACTTTCTTTTGCGGGTCGCTTTCATCAAGCTCGCCGGCTACCAAGGCCTTCGGCGTGGTGGTGATAAAGCCCTCTCCGTCCTTGCCTACCAGTTTTATGAATTCCGGGCCGAGAACCGCCTGGTCGCCGCCGATAATGCCGGTAAAGCCTAAGGCTCTGGCAGTCTTAACTACCATGGCGGCATCCGGTACATAGCCGCCGATAAAGATGGCATCGGCTCCTGCTGACTTGATATGGGTGATTTGCGGGCTTATGTCCGAGGTTCCGAGAGAATATTTTTCCTCAACGGCGAGCTTGATACCCCTTTGATCGGCTACATAACTCAGCGCCTCACGAGCCATTTGTCCCATGGCGGCATCGACATAGATGCAGGCGATTTTTTTGGCGCCTTGCTGGAGAAAACTGTCGAGAATAATATTGTAGGCGTCCTTCTGGCGAGGGACTACGGAAAAGGTCCATTTCTTCGTCGGCATCCATGTTTTCTCGGTAACGCAACCTACGACCATGGGCGTGCTTCCCGCTTCAGCCGGGACGATTGCTGCCATTGCGGCTCCCGAGTATTCATAGCCGGCCAGAGCCACTACTTTCTCAACATCAATGAGTCTCTTGGTGCCGATAACCGCTTTGTCGGGCGCTCCCTGCTCGTCGTCGACCACAGCCTCCAATTTTCGTCCGTTAATCCCACCAGCTGCATTGATATCGTTGATCCTTACCAATGCGCCGTTTCTTTCAGGCTCGCCAATGCTTGCCGCCGGGCCGGTAAGAGAAACGCATATGCCGATCTTGTAAGGCGCCATATCTCCAGCGTAGCCAAGTCCCGAAACGAGTGCGCAGCCGATCGCGCAGGTCAAAAAAACTGATAATACCGGTCTTCTCATGTTTCTTTACCTCCAGAGTAAGGATTGAATGGTCATGACCATTGGTGTGGTGGTTCCGTCAATGTTCAAAAAAAGGTAGTCGCAGCAAATTCAAAACTAAGTCAGTGGCCTTTCAGCCGCCGAAATAGGCGCGCTGCAGGGACGCATCATCCATGATGGAGCAAGCCGCGCCTTCCACCCTGACCTCGCCGCGTTCAAGGATATAGACATAGTCGGCAATTTCTATGGCGGCTTTGGCATTTTGCTCGACAAGCAGGATTGAGAGTCCGTAGTCCTTGCAAAGGCGCTTCAAGGTTTTCATCATGGTGGCGACCATCATCGGGGCAAGGCCCAGAGAGGGTTCGTCCAAGGCAAGGAGGACCGGGTTTGCCATCAGTGCCCGCCCGAGAGCAAGCATTTGCTGCTCTCCGCCGGACAGGGTGTCGGCCCGCTGGCCGAGTCGATCCCTCAGCACCGGGAAGAGGTCGAAGATCATTTTTAGGCGGGCATCATTCAGTTCTTTTCTCTTCTGCTTATCGAGGGTATACGCGCCGAGGAGCAAATTGTCGTGCACTGTCATCGGACCGAACAGTTCCCGCCCCTCGGGAACGCTGGCGATGCCTTTTTTAATGACGGCATCGGGTTCCTTGCCGGAGATGTCTTCTCCCTTGAAGGTGATCCGGCCTTGTCTATGTTTCAACAGTCCGGTCAACACCCTGAGGAGAGTCGACTTGCCGGCGCCATTGCTGCCCAGGATGGCAACAATTTCCTGACTGTTGAGGCGGAGAGTGACATCTCTCAAAGCCTGTGCCTCTCCGTAGAAGGCGGAAATGCCGTCAATTCTCAGCTGGCACTCTCCTGTCCTTGATGTTACCGGTTGGCTGTAAGTGCTATCCGTCATCGGTCAGATACTCCCTCCGAGGTATGCTTTAATCACCTGCAGATCCTGTTTTATCTCTTCGGGGGGACCTTCGGCGATTTTGACACCGTAGTTTAATACGACAATACGTTGGGAAATTGCCATGATGAAGGGCATGTTATGCTCGACGATCATAAATGCCATTCCCTCTTCCTTGAGCTTATGGATCAGGTCGGTAAGCTTTGCGACCTCGTGGGCGGCGAGGCCGCCGGCCGGTTCATCGAGCATCATGAGTTGCGGCTTCATCGCCAAGGCCCGAGCCACCCCAAGCATTTTTCTCTCGCCTAAGGGGAGCTTGGTCGTCTTCTCTTCGGCCTTGTCGTCGAGTCCGATAAATTTTAAAATCTCGAAGGCTTCCTCTTTGATGCGCTTTTCTCTTGCACGAGTCGACGGCAACCGCAAGCCGGCGCTGAGAATACCGGTTTTATTTCTTACGTGGCAGCCGACCATAACGTTTTCCAGCACCGTCATGCCGGTAAAGAGATCTTCCAGCTGGAAGGTTCTGCTTAAGCCAAGATGAGCCACTTCATGGGCAGGGAGTCCGGCGATATTTCGTCCCTGAAAAAAGACTTTTCCGGAACTTGGCTGGAATCTGCCGGCGACGACGTTGATGAAGGTCGACTTCCCGGCTCCGTTAGGGCCGATGAGGGCGGTAATATCTTCTTTATGCAGACGGAAGCTGATATTATTCAGAGCTTGAATACCGCCGAAGTGTTTAGTCAGCCCGGTAACTTCAAATACCGGTTGAGTGCCCACGTTTTCTGCCAGGTTACTGGTTTGAAGTCTGCTTGCGCTCATAGAGCCTCTTGCCCCAGGACGGAATCCGGTTGATCCAACCAGTCAGGCCGTCCGGCATAAAGATAAGTACCACAATTATGATGATGCCGAAAAATACCGCTTCCACTTCACTGGTCATACTCGTGAAGAAATTCTTCATGTAGTTACGTAAAAATTCTCCGAGCCAGATAACGGCGAGGCTGCCGATCAATGCACCATGCAGGTCCTGTATGCCGCCGATGACCACCATCATCATCAGGGTGACGAGCAGGGGGAATTCAAAGGAAGAGGGGATAGCCAGGCGGATATAGAAACAGAAAACACTGCCGGCGAGCCCCGCCATTATCGCGGTCAAGACAAAGGCATGCCGTTTGTACTTGGCTATGTCGATGCCCATGCTGGCGCTGGCGATTTCGCTGCTGTTGAATGAGCGAATAGCGCGACCGACCTGGGAGTTCAAGAGATTGGCTAAAAACCAGTAGCAAATCAGGCAGAGTGCCCAGGAAAGATAGTAGAAATGCAGGTCCTTCTTGAATTCAAAGCCGAAGACCGTCAGTACGGGAATACCTAAAAGACCTTCATGGCCGCCAGTGAGGTCCGAGAGCTGCCCGGCAGCAATCTGGGTTATGAGCAGGAGAGCCAAAGTGGCACAGGCAAGATAATAGCTTCGGAGTCGCAAGACGGGGGCGCCAACCACGTAGGCGACGATGCCTACGCCAACTGCCGAGACAAAGGGCGTCGCCCAGGCGGGGAGGATGCCTCTCGCGGCAAGAATCCCCGAGATATAGGCACCAAGGCCGAACCATGCCGGATGGGCCAGAGAGATGAGGCCCGCCTGTCCCATCAACAGACCCATGCCCATGGCAAGAACGGCATAGATGGCCACGAGATTCATGACGCTGACGAAGTAGTTGCCTTTGACAATCAAAGGCAAAAGGACGATTATTACCGCAAAGCCAGCAATTGAGATTTCAGTTTTAAAGGACCTATCATTCATGGCGATACACCAACTTTTTGATTGAGGTCAGATCAAGAGTGCGAATAATCAAGAAGGTGAGCATCACAAAAAGGGCAAGGGCATCCTTCCAGCCGGTTGAGATGAAGCCGGCTCCCAAACCTTCCAGCAAACCCAAGGCCAAGCCGGCAACTACGGTTCCGCGGATGGTCCATCCCCCGAGGAGGGCAACCACCAAGCCTTTGAGGCCTTCCATCAGTCCGACGCTATAACCGGTGAACTCGATGGGAGCGATGACAATACCGGCGATGGCACCCATGCCGCCCGCCAGGCCGAAACAGAAGAGGCGAACTCTATTGATCTTTATGCCGATCAGACGGGCGCCGACCTGATTAATGGAAGAGGCTCTGAGCGCCTTGCCGAATAAGGTGTGGTCGAGGAACATGACCAGCCCGCCGGCAATGAGAACGAGCACGCTGACCACGATGATGACCTGGGGCAGGAGTACGGCATCGCCGATCATGATAGGGCTTGAACCGAGGAATGGTTCGATATGCCGGGTGTCGGAGCCGCAGGCGATGAGGACGATTCCACGAATGACCGAGCCGGCTGCCGTGGTAATAAGAAGGAAGGTGGTTTCCGAGGGATAGCGAACGGGTCGTATAACGATTCGCTCCATCAACATGGCGACGATAACTGTACATGCCACTCCAAAAAATATGGCAGGCAGCAGCGAGAAGCCCCAACTTATGAAAAGCCAGGTGAGCATCCCGCCCAGCATCACGAATTCCCCGGTGCTGAAATTGAGGACGCCGCTGATGAGGAACACGGTACTCCAGCAAATGCCGACGATGGCGTAAATACTGCCGCTGGTAATTCCCGAGATGGCATATTGGATGGTTTCGGATATAAACATTCAATCTGTCCTTATGACCAAAGGTCTGTCACATATTAACGGATTCTGCTTATGCTCATGATGTTGTCTGTGCCAATGTTTCGGTTTTTCAACCGGCTCGCCCCCTCCATCTTGTTTAAAACGCTGTATAAAGCAGGAGAGTTTTTCCGAGATTGGGCGACATTGTTTAACAAATTACATGCAATATTTTGTGCTGTCAAGCCTTTTTATAGCAGATTATCTACTGCGTCGTTGGTGCTATCCATAGAAAAACTAGACGATTTTTGGCGACAGTCGGGACAGTGCGGGGAAGAGGTAGTGGACAAGGCCTGCGACCTGCAGGACGAGCAGCAACCCGAATCCGGTATTGAAGCCGGCGGCGGCAAGAGGTTGGCCGGCGCCCGTAGGCCACAGGTCGATGATGATCCCGATGGCCCATTGGCCGGCAAAGGCAGCGACGAATACCAGGAGATTGAGGGCGGTCGTTACCCGGCCGGATAAATGTACCGGGAAGGCCTGGGACAGGCTGGAATAAATGATAATTCCCGAGGTCCCGAGAAAGCTGAAGGCGAGCCACAGAGGCACGACCCAGCCGGCAGGGTTCAACAACAGGAAGAATTGGATAGCCATGAAGAGAGTCATACCGACGACGCCGATGGTTGCCTCGGCAATACCTTTTCTGCTGAGTGTTGCAGCCAGACTGCCGATAGTTATGTAACCGGCAACCATGGCCACAGCCATCCAGAAAAGCACCCCGGCCACCTCGGTACGACCGAGTTTGCCGAGATGCGTCAACCATGGTCCGGCCCACAACCCGTGGATGGCCATGAAGGCTGCCTGGGAGGCGGTGGTCAGGGGAGCGGTCCGCCAGAAAATCCGGCTGGTGAAAATTTCCCTGATTCCACGAAGTTGATCCTGCAGATTTTCCCTGTTGCCGCCAACCGATCTGTTTTCCGGGACAACAACAAAAACCGCGGCGGCAGCGACCAGGGTAAGCAGGGCAAGACCCGTGAACACGCCACGCCAGTCGGTGAACTGCAGCGCCGTTTCGACAGGAGAGGTGGCCGCCATGGCACCGAGTCCACCCGCGGCCATTTGCAGGCCGTTGACCAGCGGCCACTTTTCTTTTGGGAACCACAGGGTATATGCCTTGAAGGAGGCCATCAGGCAGGAGGACACGCCGAGGCCGATAAAGGCCCTGCCGCCAACCAGGCCGGCAAGATGTTCGGCCCTGGAAAAGATGATGGCGCCAAGGGCGGCAAAAAGGAGGAGTATCGATTCGACCTTTCTTGGTCCGAAGCGGTCGAGGAGGACGCCTAAGGGCAGTTGAAAGGAGGCAAAGGTGATAAAGTAGATCGCCGTCAGCATACCGAGGGCTGAGGGGCCGATGCCGGTGTCGGCGATGAGATCGGAGGCGATCACCGCATTCACCACCCGGTAGAGGTAAGAGAGGAAATACCCGGCGGCGAAAGGGAGAAAGACCCGCAGGACGGTCAGGGGCAAAAGCTTCATAGAAAATTTTCTAAGCTCTAAAGAGGACGTTCAATAGCCACCCGGAGCTTTTTCTTGCCCCATTCGAGGGCGTCGTCATGGGATTCGAAAAACAGATCGAGCCGGGTCGGGCCCTTGATCTTCTTGCCTCGGTCGGCAACCGTTCCCCAGCCATAACCGGGGACATACATGCGGGTGCCGAAGGGGTAATACTTGGTGTCGGCGGCAAGAGTGCCGTCACGGGGCAACAGGTACCATGGAAAAAGGACCAGTCGAAGTGGGATCAGCCATGGTCGTGACAGACTGTCCATGGAAAAGAGTCCCTCCTCCGGTTCGTAGGGCACCGTGCCGCTGGCGGTCAAGCCGTTGTAGGGGGCACCCTTGTGGGCACCGGATGCGACATAACGGTTCCAGAAATCAAGCTTCAGCCATTGCCGGCTGCCTCTTTCCCAACTGCAGCAAATGGAGCAGCCACAGTAAGCCGTGGTTTCCATGACCTTGGTTGTTGTCGGTCTGGCGCAGGCGGAGCAAAGAAGGAGCAAAAGGAGAAAGGGGAGAACCATTGACCGTTGTCGGACGGCAAGGCAGCAAAGCCGGTGGGGAGAGAGTTTGCGGATCATGTGTTACAGCTGAGCGAATTTTTAAATGAGCCATTCGGAGTCGAACAGCTCATCGGGCAAAGCATTTTTCGCCGCTGATGGTAACACGTTTCCCGGTCCGGGAATAGAAATAAAATGATTATTGACGCAGTGTGTTCCGGATTGTGTTTCCGGTAAATTAGCACCTTAGAAATTCATTTTTTGCTTTTTTAAAAATGAATTTCGTGAAGGTACTTATCCCGTCAAACGGGGCACAGGATTATTCCCTCTCGAATTGTACTCGGGCGACAGCAATTTTCTCGACATCACCCTCGTGCACCATTTTGCCGATGATATTGACTTCCTCACCAATGATCATCGCAAAATCGCCCCCAAGGAGGGGATAGACAGCTTTCTCGGTACGCAAAGCGGTTCCGTCTCCGTCTTCGATTTTTTGTATTGTGCCTCGGAAAATGAGGATTTCCGAGTTTTTCGGCGAGTAAATGATGGCTGGAGCGGGAGGTTTTGAGCTTTCCGGAATGGTAAGGGCTAAAACTTTGCAGGGGATTGCAAGGCAGACTGCAAAAATGATGGCCGGTAACGCTTTGTTCATGGCAGGGCTCTCCTCTCTGGTGAAGGGTGACGGAATCATGATGAAAACAATCTCGCCACTCTTGAGCAAAACCCGTGCCATTAATGTATCTACTTAAAATAGCATAATATATTCTTAAAATATTGAGGGAAAGGGAGTAACCTAGTACCGGAAATTTCCCACCTTCCACTCATTGTTGCACACTTTTTCTCTGCCTGGAGTGCATACAGAGGAGGTTTTGAAGGGAATGTCAGGTTCGATAGAACCATTTTTTAACCTCATCCCGGCTGAATTGTTTGACCACCGGGCGGCCATGGGGACAATGGGAGAAGAGATCGGCTCTGGCCATTTCACTCAGCAGTTTGTCGATCTCTTGAGCATTTAATGAAGTTCCGGCCTTGACTGCTGCCTTACAGGCCATTGTCGCAAGGACGGTGTCAAGATAACCGCCGGTGTCGCCGCCGCAGTTTTCGCTGCCGAATTGTTCGAGAATATCAAAAAAAAGAGGACCGGGGCTGGTGTTGCCGGCAAGGGCGGGAATGGCTGAAATTATAAAGGTGTTGCCGCCGAAATCGCGGATGGAAAAGCCGAGGCGATCGATTTCCTCGCCGTATTTTTCCACCAGCCGGGTCTGGAAAAGGGAGAGTTCGACCGTCACCGGGAACATGAGAGTCTGGCGGACGATGGTCGCCGCCTGATACTGGCGGCGAAGCTTTTCATACAGCAGCCGTTCATGGGCGGCATGTTGGTCAATGACCAGAAGGCCTTCACTATTGCGGCAAAAAATATACAAATTATCATATTGGCCGATAACCAGAAGGTTGTGTGCGGTTGGCCGGGTTGCTTCGCTTGCCGGGATCTGCGGTGCAGGAGAGTCGTTTTCACGGGAGATCGGCTTGGGCAGGGGTTCAGCCGTAGTCAAAAGGGATTGCGGGCGTTGCGCCTGTACAGCCGCGGGGCGTGGAACAGGCGGGTGCACCGGGGAGGTGTTTGCCGGCTGGGGCGGGCTGTCCTTGGCGACTGCAGTAAGGGACGAGATGCCGGAGAAATATGCCGGTTGTTCATCGACAAGATCGGAATCAAGCGGAATGGCGGTCGTCTCGCTGCTGCGGTCCATGCCGAAAATCGTCATTTTCATGTCTGCTTGTTGGTCCCGCATGGCCTTGGCAACGGTCTGTTGGATGAACTCGTGGACTTCCCGGGCGTTGCGAAAGCGGACCTCATGCTTGGCCGGATGGACATTGACATCGACCTCGGCCGGCGGAATGGCCAGATGGACGAGGCCGGAGGGGTTTTTGCCCTTCATGAGAAAGCCGCGCATCCCTTCCGTCACTGCATGGAGGATCATTCTGTCTCTTATCACCCGGCCGTTGACAAAGACCCGCAGGCGGGCGGGACCGAGGGTAACTTTTTCCGGCGGCAGGAGAAAGCCGCTTATCGCCCGACCGTCGGTCGCTTTGCCATCGCTGCCCACCTCGATAAAAGGTCCGTCATAGTGCATCATCATCCCCAGGCGTTGCGCGAGTGTCTGGCTACGGTCGAGGGAGAGGGTGTCGCGGCCGTCGATTCTCAGGATGAAGGTGGTGGTGGGAGAACAAAGGCTGTAATTCTTCACAACATCCTCAATGTGCCCCAGTTCGGTACGCACGGTACGGAGGAATTTGCGGCGCGCCGGGGTGTTGCCGAAGAGGTTGCGAATCTCGCAGCTTGTGCCGTAGCTGCAGCCGATTTCATGGGCCTTGATGAGCTTGCCGTAATGCAGCACAACCCTGGTGCCCAAGGGTGCCTCTGCCGGCCTTGAAGTTAGGGTGAGTTGCGAGACGGAGCCGATGGAGGGAATGGCCTCACCGCGAAAACCGAGGGTGGCTATGGCCGCTAGATCTTCCTCCGCCCTCAGCTTCGATGTGCCGTGCCGTTCGAGACAGAGGAGCAGGTCGTCTTCATCCATGCCGCAGCCGTTGTCGATGACCCGGATGAGGCGGGTGCCACCGCCTTCAATCTCCACCTCAATGCGGTTTGCCCCGGCGTCGAGACAGTTCTCCAGCAGTTCTTTAACCACCGAGGCCGGTCGTTCCACCACCTCGCCGGCGGCGATCTGATTGGCCAGCTGTTCGGGGAGAATACGGATTTTCGCCATGATGCCGATTTTCTTGTTGAGAGTTGATGGGCAGATGTTACAGTGGTCGGCAAGCCGTTCTTGCCGCCCGCAGAGGCGAAATCTTACCATGAGTGTTGCGACAGTGCCATCAGCAAAAGCAAACAGCCTCGACAACAAACTGCCGTACGACAGCCATTGTCGGCGGTATCCGGAATAAATAATTTGCAATTCGCAATATATGTCGATAAAATAATAAAAAATGCCATTTAATCGACAAAAAAGGCGAATATGGAAACATCAAAACTCTTAACTGATGAAACAATCCTTGTAGAAATAGGGCGGCGTATCGCCCGTCAACGAATCGATCGTCAGTTAACCCAGGCAGAGATGGCGGAGCAGGCCGGGGTCTCGAAGCGCACCGTGGAGCGGATTGAGGCAGGGGCCTCGGTGCAGCTCTCGACCCTTATCCGGGTGTTGCGGGTTCTCGGTCTTCTTTCCGGACTGGATCATTTGCTCCCCGAGGCCGGTCCCCGGCCGATGGATCTCTTGAAACTCCAGGGGAAGGTGCGGCAACGCGCCTCATCGGTTCGTCATCCGGATCGTTCCGGCAAGCCGTGGTCCTGGGATGAGAAGGTATGACGACGGTCGCCGAGGTAAGGATGTGGGGACGCAGGGTCGGCGCGGTCTCCCTTGGCGATGGCGAGGATGTTGCGGCCTTTGAATATGATCCGACCTTTGCCGCAAGCGGTATCGAGATTGCACCGCTGACGATGCCGCTCTCCACCAGGGTCTATTCCTTTCCGGCCCTGTCGCGCAAGACCTTTCACGGACTTCCCGGCCTGTTGGCGGATTCGCTCCCCGATAAATTCGGTAATGCCTTGATTGACGCCTGGCTGGCAAGCCAGGGGCGGCAACCGCAATCCTTGGGCGCCGTCGAGCGCCTCTGTTATACCGGTGCGCGGGGCATGGGGGCCTTGGAGTTTGTCCCGGCGACCGGCCCGAGAACCCGGCAGGCAACACGTATTCAAATTGATAGGTTGATCGATCTGGCAACGGAGATCTTGACTAAGCGCAGTCATTTCACGGCCTCCTTTGCCGACACCGACAGGGAGCGGGCGCTGCAGGATATCCTCCGGGTCGGGACCTCAGCGGGCGGGGCCAGGGCCAAGGCGGTCATTGCCTGGAACCCCACGACCAATGAGGTTCGTTCCGGGCAGATCCCGGCCGGCGAGGGCTTTGAGTACTGGCTACTGAAATTCGATGGTGTCGGCGGCAACAGGGACAAGGAACTGGAAGATCCGAAGGGCTTCGGGGCCCTCGAATACGCCTATGCCAAAATGGCGGTCGACGCCGGAATTGCCATGAGCGAGTGCCGGCTTTTTGCAGAAAACGGTCGGCGGCATTTTATGACCCGACGTTTCGATCGCCTGGCTGGCGGAAAAAAGTTGCATATGCAGTCGCTCGGGGCGATGGCTCATTACGATTTCAATCTTGCCGGGGCCTATGCCTATGAGCAGGCGCTGCTGGTCATCAGACAGCTCGGCCTGCCGATGGCAGCGATCGAGGAGCAGTTTCGGCGGATGGCCTTCAATGTCGTCGCCCGCAATCAGGATGACCATGTGAAAAATATCGCCTTCCTGATGGATAAGGAGGGTCGCTGGTCGCTTGCTCCCGCCTTTGATCTGACGTATAGTTACAATCCTGCCGGGACCTGGACGGCGAGCCACCAGATGACCATGAACGGCAAACGTGACGGCTTCCTGCGGGAGGATTTCGCCGCCTGCGCCAGGACGGCCGCGATGAAGCGCGGGCGGGCCGAGGCCATTGTCGAGCAGGTCTTTGCCGCCGTGGCGCGCTGGCCGGACCATGCCGGCGAGGCTGGGGTTCCACCGGCCTGGGGTGATCAGATCCGGGGCACTTTTCGGAAATATTAGGAGCCGTTACGAAATAACTTAAACATTTATTCCATTTCGTTACGGCTCCTTATGTCGTTTTTAATGAAATGGTTCGAGTTATTTTTGCTTAACGGCTTAACAATCAAAGCTCCACCTCGACGCCTTATCATGAGTATTGCGACAGTGTCATCAGCAAAACCAAACGATCCGGAGAACAAACCAGCTGTTGGGGCAACCGACAGTCGCGGCGTCTATACGGAAAAACACATCTCCATTTTTTTCATCGTTGTCTGTCTCCTGCAGACCGCCTTTCTCGGGGGCATGCTGTACTTCCTCATCAGCCTGAAAATTCCCGATATCAGTGCCGTCGCCAGCTACAATCCGTCACAGGCAACGGTTATTTATGATCGGCACGGGCGGATTGTCGATCGCATGTTTATCGAGGATAGAACCGTCATCCCTCTCTCGGCAATGGCGCCTTTCTTGCCCAAGGCCTTTGTCGCCGCCGAGGACGGCCGGTTTTTCGAGCACCCGGGGCTCGATTTTTTTTCCGTCCTACGGGCGGCAAGCAAAAACTTTCTTGATGGAGCGAAGAGCCAGGGCGGTTCAACCATTACCCAGCAGGTCATCAAATCGCTGCTGCTGACCCCGGAAAAAACCTATATCCGCAAATTTAAAGAAGCCATCCTCGCCTGGCGGATCGACAAGCTGATGAGTAAGGAAGAGATCCTCCATATCTACCTCAACCAGATCTACCTCGGTGAAGGGGCCTACGGGGTGGAAGCGGCGGCGCAGATCTATTTCGGCAAAAGCTCGTCCCGGCTTACCCTCGGGGAGTGCGCACTTCTGGCCGGCCTGCCCCAGGCTCCGAGCCGCTATTCCCTCTTTGATCATCTGGACCGGGCCGTCGAGCGGCAGAAATATGTTCTCAACCGGATGGCGGCCGACGGCTATGTCGGCACCGAGGCGGCGCAGTTGGCCTATGAAGAAAAGATTCATTTGAACCCTCGCAGTCAGCAGGCAACCGACGATAACGGCTATTATCTTGAGGTGGTGAAGCGACGGGTGCGGGCGCTGCTCGGCGTGCCGCTGCAGACCGCCGGGGCAAGGATCTACACTCATCTTGACTCGGGTATGCAGGAGTCGGGGGCGGTGGCCGTACGCAAGGGCGTGCGGGCCAGTTTCGCCCGGCAAACTCTAGCCGGCAGCGAGGTCGATCCGCTGCTCCAGGGCGGCCTCGTTTGTATTGAAACCGCCAGCGGCAAGGTCCTGGCGGCGATCGGCGGCACCTCCTTCTCCCTCTCCCCCTTTGACCGCGCCACTCAGGCAAAGCGCCAGGCGGGCTCGACCTTTAAACCTTTTGTCTACGCGGCTGCTATTAGTCAGGGCTGGTCTTCCACTTCACCCATCGATGACAGTCCTCTGACCATTACCGGCAAGGATGGCAAGGCCTGGACTCCGCATAACTACTCCGGCCGGTATCACGGCGTAACCACCCTCGCCGATGCCTTGACCCACTCGCTCAATTCCGCCACTGTCCGGCTGATGCAGACCATCGGCTATAAGGACGTGCATAAACTGGCGCGGAGTGTAGGCCTTGGCCCGGACCTGCCGCCAAATCTCTCCCTGGCACTTGGTACAACCGAGGTGTCGATCCTGCAGATGACCGCCGCCTATACCCCTTTTGCCGGCGATGGAACCTATATCGAGCCGTCATTTATCGACAAAATACTCCTTGCCGATGGCACGCAGTTCTCCCCTGAAAAGGATTATAAACGCCGGAGGGTGCTTGATCCCGGAGTGTTGACGCAGATGCGCAGCATGCTGCGTTCTGTGGTAACCGAAGGTACCGGCAAGGCGGCGGCGGAGGTGCCGGGTGTGGGTGGCGGCAAGACCGGAACCACCGACGATTACCGTGATGCCTGGTTTATCGGCTATGACGATACCTATACAGCCGGGGTGTGGGTGGGCAACGACGGCAATGAGCCGATGGGCACGGGGGAGAGCGGCGGGGCGGCCGCCACCCCGATCTGGCGCGATTTCATGCTGGCTATGCGGGGGCAGTAATCGACAGTATGACCAACCGGTTACGGGTATCCAAATACCTTTACAAACATTAGACAGAATGAATTATTTTGTTTGAATGGGGGGCAAGCTAAGGAACAATAAAGTAAAGTTCAGCTGCCCGCTTTAACTGGTCTGCTGGAACGATGTGCAAGTGCGATACTTTAGCTTTGCAACTAGCTCATTGGCAGAACCCCTTAACCCTATAAACTGCCGATCTAAGCCGGTGAAAAAACATTTTGTAGAAACTAGATCAAGAACAGAATGTATATTTTCCAGAGCATTTTCAACTTTTTGAAATGTGGCAATATCTAGCACTATTGGCACTGAACTTAGGTGGTAGACTTCATCAAAGTGTGCGATTCGCTTGTTTCTATGACTTCTGACAAATGAAGAGCTTTCAACAGCCTTCTCACAACACTCTTTAACTTCAGCCTTTAATGACTCATCTGGCATCATGTCGGGCAATTTTTTTATGGTCAAATTATTTTTTCCAGTTATTTTCTCAGCATCAGTAATATTGCTAATTCCAAGCAATATAGAATCCATTAGCTGCTCTTGAATAATGCTAAAAAAAAGACCTGCCGTATCATTTAGAACTGAGACAGTTTCCTTGCTAGAGTAGAGTTGTTGGCACTGCAATAAAAGAAGGTCGAGTTTTGACAGCCTAGCAAATAAAGCCATAGTGAATTTTTGGATATCATCGCTCATATTGGTTCCGAGTAAATTGCGCTAACGGTTAAACAACCTACCGGCCGAGGTGTGGCCCTCTTTAAGAACGCGTTTTATTCCGGTCAGGTTTGTTGACTTGTTAGGTATCTAACATTGTTGCTAGAAATTGCCCCAGCGAAAGACCGCTCGGCTCAACCTGGGCTGCAAGATAGACCACCTTGTCACCGCGTTTTGCCGCACTTTTTAATGGCCCCGCTTTTTCCGGCCTCTCGTTTGTCAAAACGACAGCATCCCTCGCACGAACCGCTAAAGACGCATCAGCTTCGTTCTTGCCTAACCCTGAACCAGCTTTGGACTTACCGAGCAATTGCTTTTTGATTTCAGGAGATGCGTAAAATGCTTGATCCTCTTTTGACTCAAACGTACCCACATTAAAACCACCGTAAACCTGCGTCTTAGAGGGCGTGTCGTCCGGTTCCATGGTTTCGAAGCCAAAAATGCATGTTGTGCTAACAGGCAGTCGGCTCACGTTTCTTTGAATGTAATTCTTTAACGATCTCTTATCAACTCCGCCAGATTTAGCCTCGTCTGGAATACTGTCAATTTCAATTTCAACTTCCCGTGTCATGTATATAGCGTACTGGTCCGATGGTAACTCTTTCACCAAATCTATGCAGTTATCGTGGAGATAATTCCAGGCACAGCTGTCTATATAGATTGGGGTTTTCACAGTTGATAGCCTTCAGCGTATATTGTTACTTTGACCTAACGGCTCGCTTGAGGGGGTGCGGCAAATATTCTTCAAAAAACCTACAATGTGCAAAGTATTTTCGCAATAAATCATTATTTCTTGAGAAAACCTTGAAATTGCCGTCACACAAAAATCCCACATCAAAAACTGTGTAGTCGGCGCGATGGAAGGACTCTATTGAAGCCTGCATCATGTCATCTTGGCTTATGTTTTTCCATTCGATGAAGTAGCCATTTCTGAATGCCAAGTGATTGATGAATTCTCGTTGTGCCCTACTGTTCCCTTCACGGAAAGGGTGAAGTGCGTTGATCTCTCCAAGATAATGGGCCGCCCGTGTACTGAACGCGGCAGCATCCAATCCTTGCAGAAAACCTTCCTCGGCCAACTTTTCGAACACCGGGCGTGCCGCACTGACAATATGTTTATGGTTGGCAAAATAACTGTTTTCTTTGGAAAGGTCGATATTTCGGAGTTCCCCCGCCCATTCGTACACGTCACAAAACAGGTGCTTGTGAATCGCCTTAAGGTGGTCAAGGTCAAAACGACCTTCGATTGGATTTTCAGCAAGCTGGAAACTACGCCAAGCCAACAAAGAGGCCTCGGCCTCCTTTAGCTCATCCTCATCCCCAATGCCGAGCTTATTCTTGAGAATGCCTGTTTCGGTATCAAGGTAATGATCGTTCCCCTCGTACTTTGACATGCGTGAACCTGCGGATTGTGTTGCGGATGCCTTCTTCGATCTTAATTTCGCCCCTAGCGGCTCGTCTCATCTCTTCGACAACATCCGGCGGGACTTCCAAGCCTTCAAGCGTTTGCTGCGCCACGGCATTCGCAACGGCCTTTAAATTATGGCTGATTTGTTGTTCTCTTATCATCGGCATATCCTCCTGTTCTTACAATAACACATTTCCGAGAAAGTTTCGCCAGTGAATGGGTGAATCCTGTCAAACAAAACAGATTATTTAATCTTCTTATAATGCGGAGCCCCCCTCGGGTTTGCACCAGAGATACGCATGCAAGAGGTTGTTTTTACATCAAATCATTGATGATATCGGTCAGGGATTCCGCCGGAAAAGTGATCGGATTGAAGGTATCCCCGGTACGAATGATGATGCTTGGCCCCTCGGTATGGGCGCTGTAGATGATGTGATGATTCTTGATGGAACCGGCATGCAGCCAGAAGCTGCCGAAGGGGTCCATGGGAGTGTGGCCGACGATGAACCGGGTTTTCGGCGGCAGTTCAAGACCTTTTCGCAGCCTCTTGACATCGCCCTTGGTGTAGCCTCCCGGATGATTCGGCTGTTGCATGCGCGTGGTCACAAGCTCGATCGCCAGGTTCGGATTACCGGCGATATTGATAAGATCGTTTCTGCCGATTGTCGCCCTTGGCGGTCCGGCATGGCAGGCAAGAAAGCTGTCCGAGCGAATAACGTAAGGCAGGGCATCATAAAAAGTTTGCATCTCCCGGACATATGCCTCGCCGCGTTGCCTGAGCAGCGCCTCCCGCCAGAGAATTCCCTGAAGAACCCCGTTTTTGTCGATTTCCGGATCAAAGCTGTCGTGGTTGCCGCGGATATAGAATAAATTGCCGGGATAGATCAGTTTCAACCGGAAAATCAGATCCATGATGAGCATCGAGGTTTCGAATTTTGCGGTTTCATGGATCATTTCCGAATGTACCGCATCCCCGAGAATGATGAGGGTGGCGGTTTTCATTCTAAGACAATCGAGCAGGCAGTTCTCGCTGAGTATCTTCAGGAGATTGTTGACCTGGGCATGCAGATCGCCGACGATTACCGGGGTGGCATCGGCCGGTATCTCTACCAGTCCGCCCGGTTGTCCCTGGAGGTTTTTCGGGCGGTAAGGCTCTTCGGCAAGGAGGGCGTTTACTTGCTTAAGCGTCGCTAGAGCCAAGTCCGGTGCCAGAGGTCGGAGTGTTTGGCCATAGAGCCTGCCAATCTCCAGCAAGGCCTTATGGCGGCCGCGCTCCAGCTGTTCTCGATAGTCGAGATCATCGAGTCTTTGTACCTGTGTCGGTTGGTCGCCGACCAGAGGCGTGAGGATGAGATCGCCTTTGCGGTTGGTCACGCTGACGTGTTTATCGGCAACATTTTCGGTTAACTGAAAGAGCTGGCAAAACTCCTTATGGTTTCGACCAATGACAATCGTTTCCCCGACGCGGAGGCGGAGGAAGCCACTGATGGTCCTGTGCGAACAGCCCTGGTGGCTATTGATGATCCAGTTTTTCCGGCTGGTGTGTTTTTTGCTGCCGATAGGTATTTCCGGCTGGAAACGCAGGCGGGTATCACCGAGAAGGAGTTCGAAACTCTTGCCGTCGTGGGCGATACGCCCGGCACTCTCCAGGGTCTGAGGCTCGCTGCCGAGGGTGATCCAGCGAATCGGGTACCGGCTGAGGGCCAGCCATTTCCAGCCGGCAACAGTCCGCAGGCTTGGCCGGCGGGGGCTTTTATCAAGGGTCCAGCGGGGGACGCTGGCAACACCCTTCTCGGCGATGATCATCGGCGGCTTGTCGAGGCTTTTCCGCAAGTAGACATTGAGCCCGGCCCGGTGCAGATAGAGTGCCACTTCTTTGTAGACGGCGACCTGCTGCCTGACCATTTCCAGGCTGAGGTTGTCGTCTACCGGGAAATAGCCCTCGCTCTGCCGTGCCAGGCGTTGCTCATAAATGGTCGAGGGGCTGGGGATAAGAAATTCAAAAATATATCTGTTGCGCCAATCGGTTTGGATAAAATATTTCTTGGCCGGGGGGAGCTTAATTCGCGGATAATCTATTGCCGGTGGGGCGGTGCAGCGCAAATATTCTTTGTCGAATACCGTCACCGCTTCGGCAATGCCCTGAAAAGGCAGGCCAAGGTGTACTTCTCTCGGGCGAAAAACCAGGGATTGATTTTTCCACCAGTTTCGCTGCGTCAGATCGAGGTAGCCTTCGTTGGGCCATCCGCGTATCTGTTCAATATAATATGATTTTCCCGCACCAGGCGGGCCGGTTACCACGAGCTGCAGAAATTCCAGGCCGATGGGCAGATCGATACCGCGAATATTCTGGAGTTCCTTGATCGGTTCGAGGATTTTTTTTAAGGGGTCGGTCATGGTCACACATTTGCACGAGGCAGTCGCTTATGACTGGCTGCTATTATAACTTTTCTTGATGTTTTTGGGGAGATGGGTTACTACTGCTACAACCGTCACAGAAGGAGTGTAGCATATGGAAATTATTATCGGTTCCATTCCCCCCCTGCCGTCGCAGGCTCAGAAATTACCGGCAAAAGGCGGTAATTTTATCGAAGCCCAGTTGTTGCATGTCCGCCCTCCCAGGAAGGGAATTGCCGGACCATCCGGGCGAGAAAGGCGTACCAAGCAGGGCGTCGATCCACGAAAAGGCAGGGTGCTGACAATAATGGTGCCGGATGCAAGCCTTCTTCCTGCCGATATCGAAACCGCAAAATATGATGTGACTATCCGCTTGATCCGTAGATGATCCGATAAAAAAGCGCTTCAACCAACCGGCTGAAGCGCTTTCCGTCCTCTCTTTGATTCGAACGGCTCTAACCCCCCACAAGGGGGGATAAGTACCTTCACGAAATTCTTTCTTAAAAAACAAGAAAAGAATTTCTAAGGTACTAAAAAGCGTTCATTGCCCAGATCCCACAGGGACAGGTGTCGGCGCAGAAACCGCAGGCAATACACTTGTTATCATCGGACACATACTCATAGGCCGTTCTCAGGGAAAATTGCTCGTCGCCCATTGAGGTGACGATCTCTCGACGACTGATTGCCCCGGTGGGACAGATGGTCTCGCAGAGGTGGCAGTCGCGGCAGGAGGCACAGGAGAGACAGCGATTTGCCTGATCCTGTTGCGTACTGCCGACGGCAACCGGGATATAATGGGCTATGGTCAGAGCCTTTTGCGGAATAACCTGCTGCGCAAAAGGTTTCCATTCCAGTCCTTTGCAGTGGGCGATAATGTATTCGGCGGCGGTCTTGCCGGCACCAAGGGCGTTGGTGGCAAGGCCCGGTCTTTCGACATCGCCTACCGCGAGGATCCGGCTGTCGGAGGTGACATGGGCCTTGTCCGTGGCAATCCAGGCGGCTCCGCCGACGGTGACGGTTTCAACCGATTCGGGCAGAAAGGACAAGGCCGGGACATCGCCGATGGAGATGATGACCGTGTCGGCCGGAATAACTTCCCCAGTATTGGTAACAAGCCCCGCATCGGTCACTTCCCGGGTCGACACCGGCCAGCGGAACTGGGCGCCCAGTGCCTCGGCGGCAACTTTTTCCTTGCCGAAGGCCAGCGGCTTTTGGATATCGACCAGAGTGACTTTTTCAGCTCCCAGCCGGTAGGCCTCACAGGCGACGTCGCAGCCGACATTGCCGGCGCCGATGACCACCACCTCTTTACCGACGGCCGGTGGCTTTTTGCTCTTGGCCCCCTTCAGGAAGTCGAGGGCGGCAAGCACCTTTTCGTTGCCGGGGAATTGCAACCGGCGCGGGGTGTGGGTTCCCACGGCGATAACGACATAATCGTAATTTTTCTGGAGAGCCGCAAATTTTTCCTTGGTCATCGTTACGCCAAGGCTGGCGCTGATATTCGGCGTGGCCAGGAATCTTTTCACCTCCTGGTCCCAGATCGCCTGGGAGAGACGCTCCCAGGGTATCACTTGGGCGAGTTTGCCGCCGATTTTTTCATCCTGTTCAAAGATATGCGCTTCAATCCCGGCCAGGGCCAGCTGCCAGGCAACGTTCATGCCGGCCGGTCCGCCGCCGATGACGGCCACCTTTTTACCTAGTGATGGGGCAACTGCCGGGGGCTCAAGGGTATTTACCGCCCGGCCGAGAATCTGCATATCAATGGGTTCATCAACGCCTGCACGGGAGCAGTTTTCCATACACAGATTGGGACAGACCGCGCCGCACACCGAGGCGGGCAGCGGAGTATAGCGGAGGATGAGCTGGTAGGCCTCTTCGATCCGCCCTTCGCGAATGAGCCGCAACCTGTCGACGGTGGGGATATGCACCGGGCAGTAGTAGGTACACGGTGCCGCCGATTCGCAATTGGCCCAGTAGGGTTTCTTGCGGCGCAGCTCGCCGCTGACAATGACATCGATGCGGCTGCGATCGAGACCCGGCGCAAGATCGCGCAGGGGGTCGCCGCCAAAGGCCTTGTTCCAATGCTCGTTGCGGAATTCGGCCATCGGCATGGGGCCGGAAAACATCAGCGCCCTTTCCTGCGGAGTAATGGGCATGAGGATATGCCATTCTTCCCTGATGGTGAGGGTCGCGTGCAGTTCGGGCTTGCGGATTTTTTCGAGAAAACCGGTGATATTCTTGGTCAGCCATTGCCATTGCTCATCGCTTGGGGCAATGAGTTTGGCATTGGTTTTCGGGTAGGAGTTGTCGATCTTGCCGCGGAAATAGATGGTGCCACCGACCATGCCGACACAGGGGCGATAGCCGAGCACGTTGGCGGGATTCTTCGGATTATGACCGCAAACCACCGCCACTCCGCCGCAGTTGAACTCGGCAAAGGAGTCGCCGACGGAGCCGAGAACCCACAACTCCGGCCTCGTGTATTCCGGGTTCCACTTGGTCATGCTGAGACCGCGAGCGCCGATGGAGCCGCCGATAAATACCTTGCCGTTGGCCATGGCATTGCAGGCGCCGTTGGTGGCATCGCCGAGAACCGCAATTTCCGCCCCGATGTTGAGATAGCCGACATCATCGGAGGTGGCACCCTCGCAGATTATGGTGGTGCCGGGCATCCCCATGCAACCGAGCCTCTGGCCGGACGGTCCCTTGACGGTAATCTTCAGGCCGTCTTGCCGTTGCAGGCGGATGCCGATATTATGTTGGCCGTACGTCTCAAGCAGCAGGTCGGCGGATGAGGCGGCAGCCTGCCGCACCAGCTTCTCGAATTCCATCGAGCGGAGACGCTGACCTTTTTCGTTCTGACCTTTTACAACCGTTGTAGTCACTGGAAACTCCTTATAGCAGCAGTCACCGGCCTGACAGGCCTGGATACCGCCTTGATCTTCAATCTTTTCGTTTAGCAGATATATTGGATACGCAATCTGTCGGCAGCTGCCTGGTCGGCAATGCCGATGGCGTCGGACATGCCGATCGGCAGGCTCTGGGAGCGTCCCAGCGGCGCCATGATCTTTTTCACCTCGGTATTGATCGACATAAAGACCTCGCCCACCCGCTCGGCCACCTTGTCCGGGTCGAGGCGGCGGTAGAGTTTCGGGTTCTGACTGGTGATACCCTTTGGACAGATCCCGAGGTTGCAGACATTGCAGCGGTTCTTTTCGTTGCCGAGACAGCCGGCCGCGGCCTGCATCATGTACTTGCCGATATGCACACCGGAGGCGCCGAGCATCACCAGAGCCATGCCGTTTTGGGCGACGTTGCCGTTTTTACCGATACCTCCGGCGGCAAAGATGGGGATCTCGTTCTGCTTGCCCTGTTTGGCCAGATCGAGATAGCAATCGCGTACACAAGAAGCAATGGGGTGGCCGGTGGCGTCCATGGAGACGTTGTAGGCGGCTCCGGTGCCGCCGTCGATGCCGTCGATCATAAGACCCGCGGCATAGGGGTTACGTACCAGATTGTTCAATACCGATTTGGCCGAGGTCGAGGCGGAGATTTTCGGATACACCGGAACCTTGTGGTGGAAGGCCATGGAAAGGGTCTGCATCATTTTCATGACGCTTTCTTCGATGGAGTAGAGGGTCTGGTGTACCGGTGGCGACGGCAAATCGACACCCTCGGGTACCCCGCGCAACCGGGCGATCAGTTTTGAGACCTTGTGCCACATGAGCAGGCCGCCGTCGCCGGGTTTTGCCCCCTGGCCGTATTTGATTTCAATGGCCGCCGGATTGCACTGCATTTCCGGAATGGCGCGGATGATCTCATCCCAGCCGAAATAGCCGGAGGCGATCTGCAGGATGATGTATTTCAGATACTTGCTGCGCAAAATCCACGGTGGGCAGCCGCCCTCGCCGGTACACATGACGACGGGCAGGCCGAGGACCTCGTTGCAATAAGCGACCCCCTGGAGCAGGCCCAGCCACATATTGGGCGACAGGGCGCCGAAGGACATCGAACCGATGACGAAGGGAAAGATCTCTCGGGTCGGGGGGATCCAGCCGCCGCTTACCGTCCGTTCGAGGAATTCTTCCGGGGAGAGGATGCGTCCAAGTGTCGTTGTGGTGGTAAATTCATGGCGACCGGCATCAAGAGCCGGGTCGGTGAGCATGGAGATACGATGGAACATGATGCGGTCGAGAAGGGTCGGGCCGGTGGCATTACGTCTGCCGCCCCGCTTCTTCGGTTCGCCTTTGCGATTTTCAAAAAAGAGGGTACGGTTTTCATTGGTGCCGGGAATGGGGGTGATGGCTTCATTGGGGCAGACCATGGAGCACATGCCACAACCGATACAGAGTTTCGCCGAGTCGGTCTCCTGACGGATACCGGTAAAGGTGCGATACTCGCTGCCGCGCTGTTTGCTAAGGATGTCCAACTTGGGCATCCGCTGCCGCATATGGGCAAGGCGGATGGAGTCCTTCGGGCAAACGGCGGTACAATGGCCGCAGAGGGTACATCTGTCCTCACGATGCTCGATAATCCATGGGAGGTCGGATGGGGTTAGGCTGCTAGGGCCAATGGAAACCGATCGTACTGAGACCATATTTCTAATTCCTTTCTATGGGGGGGAATAATTACTGTATGTTCGCGCATGGGCTGAAAATCGAGGGAGGGGTCGCGGTCCGGGATCATCGCCTGAATCCCGCAAATCTCCGAGGCAATGGCCCAGACTCCATCTCTGCCGCCGACTGTAGCTGGGCGGAGTTTTTTCTGATCCATGACTAAAAGACTGGTTTCATCGGGCAGGGTTCCGATAACCGCATTGGGACCATCGATGATCAGCCGTTTGCAGACCTGGCGCAACCCGGCGAGGAATTCCCCCTGGGGGTGCTTGGCCAGTTCGGCGTTGCTGAGCGGAGTTATGATGTGTTTGTAGGCCTGCAGCGGTAGTTTCAGCTTTTTCAGGGTGTAATGGAGAATATGGGTAAACACTTCACTGTCGCTTTGGTAACCTGTATATCCGGCAAATTTCTTGCCGAGCAACCAGTCACGGATGGGTACGAATGCCGTATTCTCGCCGTTGGTCATGGTCGAGATCCCCTGGATAAAGAAGGGATGGCAGGCGTAGAGATTGATGCCGTAATTGGTGTTCTGTCGTCCCTGTGCCATGCAGACCCGGGATTTCAGCTGGCCGTCATGTAGACACAGGGCGTCGCCGATCTGCATCGGCCAGCCGACTTCCTTAATCATGGCGACATCGGGATAGAAGGAAAAGATGGTCAGGGGATCTTCTTCGGTGCTGAGTTTTCTAAGTGCCAATCGTGCGCGCAGAAGTTCAGCCTCTCGCAGCTCGTCACTTTCGTCGCGGAACTCGACCGGCATCCGGTAGGCACGCATGAAATAGCGATAGCGATCTTCCGCCTCGATCAATTCCGGTCGCATGGCAAAACGGTGATCGTATTTCAATTCGTATTCCATTTCTTCCATATAATCGGTCATGCGATGCCATGCTTTTTCCGTATGGGCAATACCTGAGAGAATGGGGAAGCGCGGATTGTATTTGAAATCTTCAAACTCCATTCCCCGAAGCAGGAGGCCGAGTCCGGAGCCATCGTACCCCTCTTTCATGGCCTCCATGGCGGTGAGGACCTCGTAGGGGGAAAACGGCTCTCTGGCAGTTTTCAGGGCTAAACGACACATGTTGTTCTCCAGAAGAGTTGATAATTGCCTGACGGCACGGGTGAACGTCTATCTAATGCAGATCTGGTGGGGGGATGCTGCTGGATAAACAAAGACAAAAACGTACGATCGAAACAAAACATTTATCCAGTTATGACAAAAAAGTCAAGACTATTAGAATTGGGTCGATTGTGGGGGATTTATAGCCGCACAAGGTGTTTGCCGGTCGAAAAGGAAGTCGGAACGGTCATTACATGGTGGCAGCTCTTGGTCGTGAATGTTAATAAAAAAAGCGGAGATGTTATAAGAAGACAACTGGGGCTGCCGCTATCGGGAGATTGTGTAACGACAGGGATACCCAAAGAGGAAGGGGAGGGGGGATTTTGTCAATAGTGCTGAACAGATACTAAGAAAATTTCCATTGCAGTTGCAATAAATACCACGTTTAATATCCCAAGACATTAGAGTGGTCCCGGTGTCTTGTCAAGGCTGGCGTCGCCAGGTCTTGCTTGGCAAATCTCAGCCGTTGTTAAAGGCTGTTGCCGATTTTTCCGCGACAAATGCCTGAATTTTGCCTTTTTCTGCGTCCATAAGTTCACAACGCGAAGGCTTTTCCATTATACCGGCAAGGGCTAGTGGAACATCGGGTAACTTGCCGATTGCCTCTTCCACTACTGCGCCGAATTTCGCCGGATGGGCTGTGGCCAGGCATACCATGGGAACCCCCACAGTTTTAAATTTTTGCGCCGCTTTCACGCCCACTGCCGTGTGCGGGTCGAGGATATATTCATGCTCTTGGTAAAAGGCGGCGATGGTTTCCCTTACCTCCTGCTCGGAGACCGCGGTGGCAACGAAATCACGACGAATCTGCTCGTGATGCCCGGAGAGATCGATCTTGCCGTTCTTTCCGAACTCCTCCATGAGTTCACGGGTGCGCGCTGGATCGCTGTCTAAAAGATAATAGAGATAGCGTTCGAAATTTGACGCTGCCTGGATATCCATGGACGGGCTGGAGGTGATTTTCACCGTTGCCTGTGAATAATCGCCCTTGGTAACGAAGCGGGCAAGGATATCGTTGTCGTTGGTTGCCAGGACCAATTGGCGAATGGTGCCCGGGGGCAACATTTTTTTGGCGATATAGCCGGCGAAGATATCGCCGAAATTGCCGGTGGGAATGGCAAAATCGACGGAAGAATCTTTTTCGTGGGCAGAGACGTGCAGGCAACTCCTGACATAATAAACAACCTGAGCGAGAACCCGGGCCCAGTTGATCGAATTGATCGCTCCAAGCCGGTATTTGGCTTTGAATTCCAGGTCGTTGAATATTTTTTTGACAATGGCCTGGCCGTCGTCGAAAGAACCGCGGATGGCGATGTTGAAAACATTGGCGTCGAGGACGGTGGTCATCTGTTTTTCCTGCACCGGGCTCACACGCTGGTGCGGGTGGAGGATGAAAATGTTGATCCGCTCTTTGCCGCGAACCCCGTAAATGGCGGCAGAACCGGTGTCGCCGGACGTTGCCCCGAGGATATTGAGAACCCCTTGGTCGCGGCTCAACAGATACTCGAAGATATTGCCGAGGAACTGCAGGGCAATATCTTTGAAAGCAAGAGTCGGGCCATGAAACAATTCAAGGATATGCAAATCGCCAAGGTGCACCACCGGGGTGACTTCTTTGGCGGTGAAGGTCGCATAGGATCTGTTGATAATGTCTTTTAGGTCGCTGACCGGAATGTCATCGACAAATCTCGACATGACTTCAAACGCCAGTTCCGCATAGCTCAATTTTTGCCAGGAGGCGAAGGTGTCGGTGCCGATGCGCGGGATGGTACGCGGCAGCAGCAAGCCGCCATCCTCTGCGAGCCCCATCATCACAGCCTGGGAAAATGGTATGGGGGAAATTTGCCCCCTGGTGCTTAAATATTGCATAATCCTAGCCCTCTTCCGGCACTGCGTCACTCCGCCTCGGCGGCAACACGTTTGGCCTCGGACCAGAGGCCTTCAAGGTTGTAAAATTGCCGTTGTTCATGATAGAAAATGTGGACAATAACGTCATCAAAATCGAGGAGAACCCACAAGCCTTCGGCCAGTCCTTCGGCGGAAGACGCTTTGACCCGTTTGGAACGAACCGCTCTTTCAATTGCCTCGGCCAGGGCCTGGACGTGGCGGGTTGATTTGCCGTTCATGATGACGCAATAATCGGTGAAGGTGGCCAAACCGCGGACATCAAGGATGAGCAGATCCTCAGCCTGGGTATCAAGGGCAGCGCCGGCGCAGATTTGTGCCAGTTCCTCGCCGCTTTTTTCTAAATATTCTTTTTTAATCAGTTTCATGGCTATTTATGGCTTTTTCTTTGGGGACTGTCAATGGGTTTTGCTTTGGCGATTTTTCTTTCCGCGGTGGAAATTCAAAGCTCAGTGTACCATTTTTCGCAAGAAGGAGATAGGCGTCGAACGGTTTTTTCTTTTTCGATATGAACCCTTGAATGAGTTCGGTTTTTCCTTCGGCAAGGAGTTGCATGACATGTTTTTCGCCAACCTCCCTGGAAAGGATAGTCCTGCTGATCTTCAGGCCTTTCTTCGCATCGCCTCCGAGTGCCGATTCGGACATATAGGCCATCGGGGTGGCAAAGACTTTGGTTTGATCAATGGGGGAATGGCCAAGAATTGTTCCTTGTTTGACGGCCTCGATATCGAGTTCGTCGATGGAAGCGGCAAAGATAAACTCGATCTTTTTGTCGAGAAGACGGACTGAGGCGGTGAAAGGTTTGCCTTTTTTCGAGCGGAAATCGCTGAAGGGGCCGATGGTCTTCCCCTGCAGCAGGGCAAGCACATCAGGCTCGGTCAACATTCGTCCGCCAAGGATCTTGCGGATGCTGATCTTTTTATCCTCCGAGACATAGGCGGTAGGTGATGAAAAGAAACGAATTCCGTCCACGGGGCTAAAAGACGCCTCGGGTCTGATCTCGGCAGTTTCAAAGTTTTTTACCCGGTCGATGATTTGCCGGGTTACTGCCCGAATTTCGGCCATGAATTTATCACGGGTAAACTGGCCTTTCAGCATTCGGTTGAGTTTATATTCCCACTCGCCGGTCATTTCCGGAGAGGCGAGAACCTCAATCTGCATGGCCTCCAGGAGGGCGAGAAGTTCGAAGGCCTTACCGGTGGGGGTAAGATCTTTGCCCTCGCGAACCACATATTTTTCCTTGATGAGCTTTTCGATGATGGCAGCCCTGGTCGCCGGAGTGCCGAGGCCGCGTTCTTTCATGGCTTCGGCCAGTTCCTCATCTTCGACCAGTTTGTCGGAATTTTCCATGGCCGAGAGCAGGGTTGCTTCGTTGAAACGCGGTGGCGGTGTGGTTTCGTGATCGGCGATGGTGATTTCCTGACAGTTTACCTGGCCGCCAACCGGTATCGGTGTGAGGATGCGATCCTGACCATCTCCGCTTGCCGTGCCGTAAATGGCCTTCCAGCCTGCTTCGAGGAGGATTTTTCCCTCGGTGAGGAAGGTTTCTCCGGCAACCAGGGAAAATCTTTTGGTGTTGAAAAAGACTGCAGGTGGAAAAAAGACGGCGAGAAAGCGTTGCACCACCATCTGATAAATTTTTGCTTCCGGTTCGCTGAGACGTGTCGGCAGAAGGGTTGTGGGGATGATGGCGTGGTGGTCGGAAACCTTGCTGTTGTTGAAGATTCGTTTGTCCGGATGGACATATTTCTTGGTCAGAGCCTCTTGGGCGAAGGTCCCGAATTGCCATGTTGTTTGCCGCTGCAGTACATCTTTTACCGATTGCAGGTAGTCTTCCGGCAGATGTTTACTGTCGGTTCGCGGGTAGGTAAGAACCTTGTGCCTTTCATACAGCGCTTGGGCAATGGCCAGGGTGTTTTTTGCGGAAAAACCGAACCTTGAGTTGGCTTCTCGCTGGAGCAGGGTAAGATCGTAGAGTTGCGGGGAACTTTGGGTGTTTTTCTTGCTTTGTTCCTCGACTGTTGCCGGTTTTCCGCTGCATTTGGCGATAATTGCCAGGGCATCGTCTTTTTTCCAAATACGATCCGCCCTGTCCGTTGGCTCACTGGTTTCACGGGCAAAGGCGGCATCGATCCATTTGCCCTCGTAGGTCTGATCGCTGACGGCAAACAGCCCCTGAAGGTTCCAGTATGGCTTGGGAACAAAACCCAGGCGAGTCCGCTCCCTTTTCACCAGAAGAGACAGGGTTGGGGTCTGTACTCGACCGCAGGGAGTTAGAAAGAAACCGCCCTTGCGGGAGTTGTAGCCGGTAAGTGCCCTGGTGGCATTGATGCCTATCAGCCAATCCGACTCGGAACGGCACAGGGCGGTATCCTCAAGGGGCAGCATTTCGGCGCTGTCTCGCAAAGAGGCAAAGGCGGCACGGATTGAGTCTGCGGTCATCGACTGTAGCCAAAGCCGCTTAAAAGATTTCTCGGCGACCGAGGCGTTCCAAACGAATTTGAGGATATATTTGAAAATCAGTTCACCTTCCCGACCGGCATCACAGGCATTGATGATTTGCTTGATGTCCTTGCGCCTTATCAGTTTTTGCAAAGCACTGAGCTGAGTCTTGGTGCCGTCAAGGCCTTTAAGGGGAAAGGCCTCCGGGAGGATCGGCAGGCTGTTCATGTCCCATTTTTGATAGGCCGGGTCGATTTCTTCCGGAAAGCAAATGGTGACAAGATGACCTATGGCATAGGAGACAACATAGTTTTCTCCTTCGAAATGGGTTTTTTCCTTAACGAATTTGCCTGGCAGGCTTTTAACCAGGTCAGCGGCAACACTAGGTTTTTCTGCAATAATAAGAATTTTTTCGGTCATGAAATAGGTGGGTGACGGGTGTTAAAACGGGGCAGTCAGCTCTGAAGCAACAATGGGGATGCCATGGGTGAGAGCATTCATTAAAAGCGTTACGCCGTTTCGAAAAATTGAAAGTTCTTTTTTAAATACAACACAATAGAGGTCTTAACGGACAGTGCAACAAATCCGACAAAGACAGGAGGGTACTCGGAACTGTCGATTAAGTAAAGACACAACCTTGGCTTGGCAACCAGATTTGTTGTTTTCGACTTTGCACTTGGGCCTCGCGCAATCGACTTCCAGCTTGACATTGCCTGGATAGTATGATTAAATTGCCCGTCGGATAATTCGCTTTACAGAACCTTGGTACCGGCGCTTGAGAAATGAATAGCAACGGAACCCTTTTTTATAGAGTTTGCCCTTGGTAGCGGATTGTCTTGTTATACCTCCTGTTTTTGTTTGTAACGGGACGGCTTTCGGAAGTGGGCTCTGCCCGCTTTTTTTTTTATGTGAGCACACGAACTAGCCGATTTACCGCCAAAGAGCGACAGGGGCCAGGTTCCTCAGGGTTTTTGAAAATGAGTCAGTTTATTACAGACAAAGTGCAGAGTTTTCTGCAAACCCTTCTCCCCTCTCTGGGGCTTGAGCTTTTTGAAGTTCAATTTCGCAGAGAAGGACACGGATGGGTGTTACGAGTTTTTATCGATGCCGAGGCAGGGGTAACCCTTAATCACTGCAGCGATGTGAGCCGAGAATTAAGCCATTACCTTGATGTTGAGGATTGTATCGATCATGCTTACCAGCTTGAGGTTTCTTCGCCCGGGTTGGAGCGACCGCTCAGGTCGGCGGGCGACTTTGTGCGCTTTCTTGGCAAAAAAGCCAGGGTGAAGCTGCACAATCAGATGGAAGAGCGTAAAGTGTTGGAAGGTGTAATTGAAGCGGTACATGAAGACTTGATACACCTGAAACTTGATGACGGTAGTTCGGTACAGTTTTCTTTTGAGATGATTAATAAAGCCAGGTTGACCATCTGAGCCGGACGGGCCCGTGGTTGTTTGAAAATTGCAAAATACTCCGCTTGGCGGAGTGGAAAGTCATAAGAACGGGGTAAAAGCATGCTCTCAGATTTGAAACGCATAATCGACCAGATCAGCCGAGATCGAGGTTTCAACAAAACATTGCTGATAGAGGCCATTGAAGAGGCTGTTCAGTCTGCTGCGAGGAAGAAATTCGGGAGTCGCCGCGAGATCGAAGTACGCTATAACGAGGAGTACGGCGAAGTCGAGGTGTTTCAGTTCAGAAATGTCGTCGAGGAAGCAGAGGATGATCAGACGGAAATTTCCCTCGTCGATGCCTTAAAGCTTGATCCTGAAGTACAGATCGGTGATGAGCTTGGGGAAAAAATGGAAGACATCAGTGACCTCGGCAGGATAGCGGCGCAGTCCGCAAAACAGGTCATCATCCATAAGATGAAGGATGCCGAAAAAGAGGTCATTTATGATATGTTCAAGGACCGAATCGGCGAGGTGGTGAGCGGCATTGTTCAGCGCTTCGAGCGGGGCAATATGATCATCAACCTCGGTCGTACCGACGCAATACTGCCGAAGGATCAGCAAATAGCTAAACGCTCTTTCAAACAGGGCGATCGGATTCGCGCTTACCTGAAAGAAGTACGCCAGACCAGCCGTGACTCGCAGCTCATCCTGTCACGCACCTGTGATGAGTTTCTCTCTAAATTATTCCAGCTGGAAGTGCCGGAAATGGCTGAAGGTATAGTTCGGGTCATGGGAGTTAGCCGCGAACCCGGATTTCGCGCGAAAATTGCAGTCAGCTCTTCGGAGAGTGACGTCGATCCCGTTGGTGCCTGTGTCGGCATGAAGGGGTCAAGGGTCCAGAACGTTGTACAGGAGCTTCAGGGCGAGCGTATCGATATCGTCACCTGGAGTCCGGATCCGGCAAAATATGTTTATAATGCTCTTGCACCCGCCCATGTCAGTATGGTTATGGCCGATGAGGATGCCAGGTCCCTCTTGGTCGTCGTCCCCAATGATCAACTCTCTTTAGCCATCGGCAGGCAGGGACAGAATGTCCGCCTTGCCTCCAAGCTTATCGGCTGGCGGATAGACGTCAAAAGCGAGCAGCGTTATGCTAACCTGGCCGATCCCGGATACCAGTCACTTCTCGCCTTGCGGGGGATTGATGAAACCCTGGCGGACCAGTTGTTGGGTAAAGGTATCACCTCTTCGGGTATACTGGCCGAGAAGAGTATTGATGACTTGATGGTTATTCGGTCGATTGATGAGAAATTTGCTCAGGCCTTGATTGATGAGGCGAAGATCAAGCCTTTTGCCGTGCCTGCCCCGGTCAAGCAACCATCTTCTGTTGTTTCGGAAATGACCGATGCGATAGAGGAAGAAACGAAGGACGAAGCGCAAGACGACATTTCCGAGTAGGAAAATTGCTGTGGTGATGCAAAGAACCTGTGTCTCCTGCGGAATGAAAAGACCCAAACAGGAACTCCGGCGTTTTGTATGGCGAGTGGAGATGCCGATACAAGACCCGCGGCAGTCTCTGCCGGGGCGAGGAGCTTACTGTTGCGGCGAGGAGAGGTGTTGCCGGACCTTTTTCAAAGAGAGAAAAAAATGGAAAAGAATGTTTCGTCTTTAACCAAAGAGATTTAAAATTATTTGCCTGCTGGAGACTGCGGCACACGGCTGACAGTCAAATCGCAGGTGAATTTACTTTTTCGATGCAATACGGGAGTCACGGATGAGCAGAATCAGGGTGTATGAGCTGGCCAAGGAGGCCGGCATGAGCAGTAAAGCGTTAGCCGACAAGTTGTTGGAATTGGGCTTTGATATTAAGGGGCACAGTTCATCGGTTGACGACGAAACGGCTGAGAGTATCAGGAATGCACTCCAGAAATCGGCTCATTCCGAGCGAGTAGACAAACGTGTTGCCGGTGCCGGCGAAAGTGATAGGCAGACAGTGATTCGCCGCAAATCGACGGTTATTCGACGTCGACCGGTTGCCGTAGTTGATGATACGAGCGGCGTTGAACTTGACTCCGAACACCCGGTGGAAAATCCTGAATTGCAGGCAACCGAAGCACAACCCACTCCGCCAGGGGCAGTCGATGAACAACACGTTGTGGTCGCATCGCACTCCATTTCGGAAAGGGTTGTCGAATTGTCCGAACCCTCCGCAACTATCGCGACCCCTGAAGAGAGTACGCAGCAGGCACCTAAGCCGGTTGAAAATCCACAACAGGTTGATTATCAACACGCCAGGGTGATTTCAAAGAATGAAGCGCCGAAAGCGCAGCATGAAAAAACCGATTTCCATGCTGCAAATGAAAAAAACGAGGAACAGGTCCAGGTAAAGTCAGAGGAAAAACCAATTCCATCGCCATCGCGCGAGGCCACCACCGGGCATATCACATCCTTTGCGCGTCCCGAGCCAAAGGACAAAAGGGAAAAGAAACCGTTTCCGAAGAAATCTATGGCCAGGGTGGTTCGTACCATCGAATTGCCGGTGGCAGTTGAGGAGACACCATCTGCCCGACCCAAGAAAAAAGTGGTGAAACCACCGCCGCAGAGACGGTCTGGTCCTGCCGGCCATGAGGATCCGGTTGTCGCAGCAACCGATGAGGCATCGCGGCTTAAGAAAAAGGGTAAAAAGATCACTGAAGGGGATTCCGATAAGGACAGTGAATTTCGGCGTGGCGGCAAAAAAGGCCAGAAGAACGTCAAGTTCACCCATTTCGCACAAGATTATCTTGATCGTGAGGGCAATCTGCGGCGCGGCAAACGAGGCAGAAAAATGCCCAAAATTGTTACTCCTGCCGCGGAAATGAAGGCCAGCAAGAAGCGTTTCAAGGTTTTTGAGATGATCAGCGTCGGGGATCTTGCCCAGCGTATGAAGATCAAAGCCAGTGAGGTGATCGGCAAGCTCATGGGCCTTGGAGTCATGGCCACCATCAATCAGCTGGTCGATACCGAGACCGCCATGCTCATTGCCGCCGATTTCGGCTATGAAGTAGAGCAGGGAATTACCGAAGAGATAGGTGTTCAACTCCTCCAAGAATCGGAAGAAGGTGGCGAGAGACTGCTGCGTTCGCCGGTTGTTACCGTTATGGGCCATGTCGATCACGGCAAAACCTCGATCCTCGATGCCATCCGCAAAACGGATGTCGCCTTGGGCGAGGCGGGTGGCATAACCCAGCATATCGGTGCCTACCATGTACGGTCGAGTTCCGGCGATGTGACCTTTGTCGATACACCCGGCCATGCCGCCTTTACCGAGATGCGGTCACGCGGTGCCCAGGTGACCGATATCGTCATCCTGGTTGTCGCCGCCGATGACGGCGTCATGGATCAGACCCGAGAAGCGATCAATCATGCCCAGGCGGCCAATGTGCCGATTATCGTGGCGGTAAACAAAATCGACAAAGAAAATGCCGATATCGACAGGGTCAAACGCGAACTTTCCGATCTCAACCTCATGCCGGAAGATTGGGGCGGTCAGACCATGTACTGTGAGACCTCGGCGAAAAAGAACATAGGCATAGATAATCTTCTTGAATCGATTCAGGTGCTGGCGGAGGTTCTTGAGTTGCGTGCCGATTCGACCAGAAAGGCCAGGGGCCGGGTAATCGAAGCGCAGCTGCATAAGGGCAGGGGGCCGGTCGCAACAGTGCTCATCCAAGAAGGAACGCTGCAAGCAGGTGACTATTTTGTCGTTGGTCAGCATAGCGGCAAGGTCAAGGCCATGCTCGACGACAAGGGCCGGAAAATTAAAGAGGCTGGACCTTCCATCCCGGTAGAGGTTCAGGGACTTTCCGGGGTACCAAGTGCCGGCGACGAATTCGTGGTAGTCACCGACGAGAAGATGGCCCGGAGTGTTTCCCAGGTGCGGGCACTGAAGGCCAGGGAAACTGAGCTTGGCGCTAACAGCAAGATCTCCCTAGATAAACTGTTTGAACAGATGAGTGAGGCCGATGTTCAGGAACTGCGCGTCGTTCTCAGGGCCGATGTCCAAGGAACACTTGAGGCCTTTGCCAAAGCGGCAGAAGATCTCTCCACCAAATTGATCAAGGTCAGAATCCTGCACGAAGGTACCGGCACGATTACCGAATCGGATATCCTGCTGGCGTCCGCTTCGGATGCGATTATTATCGGCTTTAACGTCAGGCCGATTGCTAAGGTCAAGGAACTGGCGGTCAAGGAAAACGTCGATGTTAGGTCATACGATGTCATCTATCATGCCCTCGACGATATTCGCAAAGCGATGGTCGGCATGCTTGAGCCGACCTATGAAGAGCAGGTCATCGGCATGGCCGAAGTCCGCGAGATCTTCAGCGTCCCGAAGGTTGGAACAATCGCCGGTTGTTCCGTTCTCGACGGCAAGATTCTGCGCACTGCCAAGATTCGCGTACTGCGTGAAGGGGTAGTCATTTTTACCGGCAAAATCGAATCTCTTCGGAGGTTCAAGGATGATGTGAAAGAGGTGCTCTCCGGCTTTGAGTGCGGTATCGGGGTCGAGAAGTTTAATGATATCAAGATTGGCGACAATCTTGAGGCCTTTGTTATGAACGAAGTTGAAGCAACTCTTTAGCCGTTGCACAATAATCAAAATTCCGTTTTTCTATCATGAACGGCATAAGGGGCCGTAAAGAAATGACCAAAATGGTAGGAGTTATTTCTTAACGGCCCCTAAACAGGAAGGTTTACTCGTGAAGACGTGGGATCCCAAGAAGACACTCGACTCCCTTGGGGTCGGGGGCAAAAATGAACAGAAACGCCCATCCCGGGTGGCGGAGGCGATCAGAAATGAATTGGCGATCCTGGTTATCAGCAAGGTACGGGATCCCCGCCTGCACAACATCAACATCTCGCGGGTTGAGGTCAACGACGACCTGAGCCTTGCCCTGGTTTTTTTTACCGTACTGGGAGATAGTAAAGAGGCCAAGGAGGCTGAAAAGGGACTGCAACGCGCCAAGGGATTTATGCGCAGCCATATTGCCCGGACCCTCAATTTGCGCTTTACACCTGATCTTCATTTTCGATATGATGATGTAGTGGAAAAAGTTGCTGAGTTGGAAGAAATTTTTCAGGAAATAGCCAATGAACGAGAATCCCGAAAGGATAATCCCTGAACGGTTGCTTGCAGAAATCCATGGCGCGACGCATATAGTCCTGCTTACCCATTCCCATCCGGATGGCGACGCCCTCGGATCTCTTTTCGCGCTTGCCGATATTCTCTATGCTCTTGGGAAAAAAGTCTTCTGCTTTCTTGAAGAACCGGTCTCCCATCATTACGATTTCTTGCCGGACACCGAGCGGGCCAATACCAGTCTTGCTGACTTTCGAGAATTTGTAGTCGAAGCCGGAGAGGATATTCTTATGGTCGGTCTCGACTGTGGAGATGACGATCGGCTTGGTAAATCCAAATCCGAGTTTTTAAAAATCGAGCCTTTCCTGGTTATTGACCACCATCGGTCGCACCGGGCCTTCGGGACGATCAGCTGGGTTGATCCATACCGTTCTTCTACCGGTGAAATGATTTATGAATTGGCACAGGCCCTGAACGCACCAATCAGCTATAATTGTGCGTACAATTTGTATGTGGCAATCTGCACCGATAGTGGCTCCTTTCGCTATGAATGTACCACCCCTCGAACTATGCATATCGCCGCCGACCTTCTTGAAAAAGGCGTGCGACCGGAGGAGGTCGGCAGTCATCTGTATGACAAATACAGTGTTGAGCGGCTGAAGCTCATGCAAATGGTTCTAGCAACCATAACCCTCTGTGCCCGAGATCAGATCGCTTTTATGCATGTGTCCGGAAAAATGCTCGAAGAGAGTGGTGCCACTATTCAGGACGTCGAAGGCTTTGTCGATCTTCCTCGGTCGCTCTATTCGGTCAAGGTGGCGGTGCTGCTCAAAGAAACCGGCAACGACATCGTTGCAGTCAGCATGCGGGCCAAAGGGCAATGTGATGTGGCGACGGTTGCAAAAGAGTTTGATGGAGGCGGGCATCGTAACGCCGCTGGATTTCGCAGCTTTGGCAAGTCCATCCAACAGGTACAGAAGGAAGTTCAGGACGCCTTGTGCAGGGCTTTGGTATGAGGGGAACAAACAGCTTGATTACTTTCTTTTGGACAAAGTACCAACCACCTGTTTTGCTGCCGCATGTTTGAAGCGGGTGTTTTTCTCATCGATAAACCTGTCGGAATCACATCTTTTGCTGTGGTGAGCAGGCTTCGGCGGATTTTACAAATGAAGAAGGTCGGACACGCCGGAACCCTCGATCCCTTTGCTACCGGGCTCCTGGTGCTGTGTGCGGGGCGACCGGCTACCCGGCTTATTTCCGGGCTCATGGATGGGGATAAAGAATATCTGGCCACCTTGTTGTTGGGGGTGGAGACCGAGACTCTTGATACGGAAGGAGCGATAACCGGCTGTCAGTCGGTGGGAACCATTGCCGCGTCAACCATTGAAGAGTGTCTCCTCCATTTTCGGGGTAAGCAATTGCAGACGCCGCCTGCCTATTCGGCATTGAAGCATCAGGGGAAACCTCTTTATTATTATGCCCGAAAGGGCATAGCTGTTACCAAGGAGGCGCGGGCGGTGGACATCAAGCTTCTCGAACGCACCGATGGCAACGCCGCTGTAGGAGGAGACGGTGCCACCCTAGCTATCAGGGTTATTTGCAGTAAGGGTACCTATATCCGGTCGCTCGCTGCCGATATAGGCAGACATCTGGGCTGCGGGGCACATCTGATCCAATTGCGGCGGATCAGGAGCGGCTGTTTTTCTCTTGACGGGAGCCTTGGCTGGGACGAACTTGGCGGTGAGCAGGCCTTGGAGCACTGCATGAATGCGATGATATCTGTCGAAGGGGCGTGTAAACTCTTGCAATAATCACCCGAGTTGGCTAGTGTGTGCACGGACGGATTGCATCTAAGATGCACCCTCTTCGTCTCCGGACGGAATTTTTTGTTGTTACATTTATCTACCGAATATTTACATTTATTATACATCCAGGAGGATTGTCGTGGCACACTCAGCAGTAAAGAAAAACGAAATCATTGAAAGATTCAAGACCCATCCCACCGATACCGGGTCTTCCGAGGTGCAGATTGCTCTTCTCACCGATCGTATTGAATATCTCACCGAGCATTTCAAAGTTCACCAAAAGGATCATCACTCACGGCAGGGTCTCCTGAAATTGGTCGGTCAGCGCCGCAGTCTGCTTGATTATCTGAAGAAGAAAAACCTCGATAAGTACCGAACCATGCTCAAGGAACTCAATCTGCGGAAGTAGTTCTTTGTTGACCGGGCCGTTTGCGGTTCAGGGTATAGTGCTGTTTTATTACCTCAAACAGTTCAATCTTTAAGAACTGTTTGAGGTTTTTGTTGTTTATGGAATTCCGAAAAAAAGAGCATACGGGGCTGGTGGATAATCCAGTCGGAGAAATTGGCGCTGCGCCCTTCCCTGATGCTACAAACATCTGGAGAAAACATGTTGAAAAGAGTTGAAGCAGAAATCGGTGGTAAAATTATTTCCATCGAGACAGGAAAAATTGCCAAGCAGGCATCAGGATCAATCGTCATACGATCGGGGGATACCATGGTGCTGGTTACCGCCGTTGGTGCCGGCGAGAACAAACCGGAGGCCGGATTTTTGCCTCTGACTATCGAATATCAGGAAAAACTTGCTGCCGTGGGCAGAATTCCCGGCAATTATTTCCGCCGGGAAATTGGTCGACCGAGCGACACCGAGGTCTTGACCTGCAGAATTATCGACCGCCCGTTGCGGCCTCTTTTTGCTGACGGCTATTCTGCCGAAACCCAGGTTATCGCCACCGTTCTTTCCGCTGATCCGGATGTGCAACCGGATATCTTGGCACTGACCGGCGCTTCATGTGCCCTGACCCTTTCCGATATTCCGTTCGGCGGTCCTGTGGCCGGGGGGCGTGTCGGTTACATCGATGGTCATTATGTCCTTAATCCGACGATTTCCGAGCTGAAAAATTCATCAATGGATATCGTTGTTGCCTGTACCCGTAATGCCGTTGTCATGGTTGAGGGTAAGGCCGATGAACTCGGTGAAGACGAGGTCCTGGCCGGTATCTTCCATGCATTTGAGCATCTCCAGCCTCTCATTGACTTGCAGGAGCAGTTACAGAAGTCGTCCGGAAAACCGAAGCGCCCGGTAGAAACAATGCCGGTTGACGAAGATTTGCGAGCCAAGGTGCAATCTCTTGCCGCAGCCGGAATGGACAAGGTATTTAATACTTTCGATAAACTTGAACGTGGCCGCGTGTATGACCAACTGAAGCAGGAGGTTGTTGCCGCCCTCGACCCGGAGAAAGGACGCAGCAAGGAAGTTAGCGAATTACTCTCTGCCTACAAAAAATCCTTCATGCGCGACAAAGTCGTCAATAGCCAAATCAGGATAGGCGGGAGAAAATTCGATCAAATAAGAGATATTTCCTGTGAGACCGGATACCTGCCGCGAACCCACGGTTCGGCCTTGTTTACCCGCGGCGAGACGCAAGCGTTGGTTTCGACAACTCTTGGCAGTGAACGGGATAAACAACGGGTGGAAACCCTGCACGGCGAAGTCATCAACCGTTTCATGCTACATTACAATTTCCCCCCATACTGCGTCGGTGAGGTTCGCGGCCTGCGCGGACCATCACGTCGGGATATCGGTCACGGCAACCTGGCGACCCGCGGTCTTGAGGCGGTTCTCCCGGCTGAGGAGGATTTCCCATATTCAATCCGGATTGTGTCGGAGGTTCTCGAATCGAATGGCTCTTCTTCCATGGCCACCGTGTGTGGCGGCAGTATGGCCATGATGGATGCAGGAGTTCCTTTGAAAAGCCCGGTGTCGGGTATTGCCATGGGTCTCATCAAGGAAGGTGACAAGGTCGTAATTCTTTCCGATATCCTCGGTGACGAAGATCATCTCGGTGACATGGATTTTAAGGTAGTAGGTACCGGCGAAGGCATTACCTCGCTGCAGATGGATATCAAGATCGATGGGGTTGATCGACAAATCATGGGCAAAGCCCTTGCTCAAGCGAAAGATGGTCGTATCCACATCCTTGCCGAGATGAAGAAGAGTATCTCCAAATCCCGCGATGAAGTCGCCGAGCATGCCCCGAAATATATGGTCCACAAGATCAATCCTGACAAGATTCGCGATCTCATCGGACCGGGGGGTAAGATCATCAAGGAGCTGTCCGCCGAGTTCGACGCCAAGATTGAGGTTGACGATTCCGGACTGGTGAAAATGTTTGCCCTCAGCGGCGAAAAGGCGGACGCCCTTGTGGCAAGAGTCAAGGCTATAACCGCCGAGGCGGAAGTTGGGGCAATTTATAAGGGCGTAGTCAAAACCATTAAGGACTTTGGCGCCTTTGTCGAGATTTTGCCGGGCACCGATGGCCTGGTGCATATCTCCGAACTTGATATCAAACGGGTATCGAAGGTTACCGATGTGGTCAAGGAAGGGGACATAATCGAGGTCAAGGTGTTGGATGTCGACAATCGTGGCAGGATTCGCCTGAGCCGTAAGGCACTGCTTGAGGAATAGCCGTGTAAGTAGAGTATAGTGTGTGCTAAGCCGGTTCCTGCATAGGGACCGGCTTTTTTTATGCGCCGATGGAGACTGAGAATATCTATAGTGCAGGGTGGTTATGCATGAGAAGGAAGTGAAAATCTGTTGGCTGGTACCTGCGGCTGAGCGTGATCTCAATCTGCCGCGTTATGAATCGGCGGGAGCTGCCGGTATGGATGTTGAAGCGGCGGTACACAATGAATTGGTCATCTTACCGGGGGAAATGGCTCTTGTGCCGACCGGCTTTGGCGTCGCCCTTCCTGCCGGATATGAACTGCAGGTTCGTCCGCGTAGCGGCTTGGCTGTCAAATATGGCTTGACCATACTCAACAGTCCCGGGACTATCGATTCGGACTATCGCGGTGAAGTCAAAATTGCCCTGATCAACCTTGGCAGAAAGCCATTCGTTGTTCACCGGGGAGACCGTATTGCCCAATTGGTTTTGGCGCCGGTAACCAGAGCAAGATTTACCCTCGTTGAGGGTCTTGATGCGACATCTCGTGCTGCTGGGGGATTTGGTCACACGGGGGTATAGGGTATGCGATTTTCAATTCTTGGCAGCGGCAGTCGGGGAAATTCGGTTTTCGTCGAGAGTGGTAAGACCGGCATTTTGATCGATGCTGGGTTTTCCGGTAAGGAAATTGATTCCCGTTTGCATTCTATTGGCCGGGAGCTGAGGGACATCAAGGCATTGTGCCTGACTCACGAACACAATGATCATATCTGTGGTGCAGGGGTAATTTCCAGGAAATTTAAGTTTCCGACCTACGCAAATTTCGGCACCTTGAGTGCCGGCGAGAAAAGACTCGGAAAGCTTTTTGCGGCAAAGGAATTCGAGACCGGAGATCTGGTGCAGATAGAAGACCTTTGGGTGCGTTCCTTTAGGATTTCCCATGATACTGCAGACCCGGTCGGCTTTGTGGTCAGCGACGGTAAAAGCAGTCTCGGTTATTGTACCGATACCGGCAAGGTCTCGCATCTCATGGCGGAAAGACTAAGAGGCTGCAATGCCCTTATTCTCGAATTTAACCATAACCTTGAAATGCTGAAAAACGGACCATATCCTTTGCCGTTGCAACAGCGTGTTCGTTCTCATATGGGTCATCTCAGTAATGAAGACGCGGCAGCTTTCCTCGCCGAACTCATCGGCAGTCAACTGCATATCGCTGTCCTTGCCCATTTAAGCGAAACCAACAACACACCGTTATTAGCAAGGGATGCTGCCAAGTCGGCGGTGCGGCAATGGGGCGAGACCATCCTGTTCATTGCCGCACAGGATAGGGCTTTGCCGCTGATGGTAATTTGATTTTTTTGTCCTTGGCTTTTTCCGGGTTAGCTTTATACAAAATAAAGACCTTGCCGATAAGCTGTACCAGGATGCTCTCCGTCTGCTCGGCTACTGCCTGTGAGGTGGTATGTTTTTCCAGTCCGCTGTTATTGCCTATTTTAACCTTGATCAATTCATGGTTCTGCAATTCAGCTTTTACCGTATCGATGATCCCCGCACTCATACCCTCCTTGCCAATCTGCACCAGTGGGCTGAGAGGATGGGCCAGTGCTTTCAGGAATTGTTTTTGTCGGGCGGTAAGTATCGGGATGGGTTGGGGGGTGTTTTCAAGCATCTAGTTTTTATGAAAGGCGGGATACGGCAAAAGGGCTTATGCCTTTTTCAGTTTCAATACATCGCCGGGATAAATGAGGTCGGATTTCAGGTTATTCCATTTTTTGATTTCCGATGTTGAGGCACTGAACCTCTGGGAAATAGTATACAAAGTGTCGCCGTCCTGGACATTATATGAGGCATAGGAATCGGTTGCACGGATTTCTGTGATATGAGTCTTTCTTTTTTCTGCTTTTAAAAAAACCAGTTTCGGATTTTTTTCGAGTCCGGCGATTTTCTCAAGGTCAATACGACTGGTTTTCTCGCCGGTCCCTATGGCATCGCGCTGGTCGATATACAGTGCAAGTTGTTGTCCTGTCTTGACTGCTTTCACATTCTTTAAATTATTCCAAGACATGATCAAGTCAGGAGGAACACTATAGAGTTTGGAGATTCTGGAAACGGTTTCACCCGGCTTGACCTGATGCATAACCAGGTTGTCGTGGTTCGCGGCTTTTGTCTTGGCAATATTTTCCGGCAGGAGCTGGTAGGCAATGGAGTTGTAAGGAATTCTCAGATTCTGGCCGAAATTCAGCTTGCCGCCTTGCAGATTGTTTGCTTTCAGAAGAGTGGTTTTATTTACATCGTACAGGGCGCAGACGGAGGTGAGGGTATCCTTTTTGCCAATTTTGTGAGTCTTGTAAGCGGTTGTGACAGTGGCATGCAAACGAGGCATGTTTTTCATCGCCAACGCTGCTGTACCGTAAGGAATTTTAACTTCATAATCAGTGACGTTAGGTGGCGTTCTATTTTGGCGGAGTTCGTGATTGAGCTGTTTTATTTTGTCGGTACTACTGTTAGCGAGCAGAGCCACCGCATCAAGGCCCATTCCCGGGTTGACGGTGATGACATCGTAGCGTTGCGGGGTATGGTAGACAAGTTGCGTAAATCCGAACTTTTCCGGTTGTTTGGCAATAATGAGGGCAGCAATGAGTTTCGGCACATAGCGTTTGGTTTCCAAGGCCAGATAATCTTTGCTGGCCAGTTCCCAGAAATTGTTGACGCCATATTTGCTGAGCCCGTTGCGGATCTTGCCGGGACCACCGTTGTAGGCAGCAACGGCGAGATGCCAGTCACCGAATTCCTTGTAAAGGTCGGCAAGAAAGGTCGCTGCGGCTTGAGTGGATTTTTCAGGATCACGACGCTCGTCGACATACTTGTCGATTTCCAGGTTATACTGTGATCCGGTGCCTTCCATGAATTGCCAAAGGCCAACCGCCATCGACCGCGAACAGGCGAGCGGGTTATAGCCACTTTCAATCATTGCCAGATACACTAAATCTTTTGGCAACCCGGCTTCGGCCAATGCTGTCTCCATCATCGGCATATAGGCGGCAGCCCTTTGCAGCCAATGGGCAAATTGCTCTCTAAAGTCATTTTGGAAAAAATGGATATACATTTCCACCTGTTTATTCAAAACGACCGGAAAATCAAAGGATACATTTTCGGTCGGATCAAAGCTCATCGGTGGATACGGGTCATTCCACAGACCTGTTTGGTTGAGTGCATTTAACTCTTGATCCAAGCACATTTCCGGTTCGGTATCCTGGAGTTCCGTATCAGGCTTATTGGCGGCACTGTTTGCGGCAACTTCCTGAGGAGCACCTTGGAAAATTGTTCCATAATGGATACGGTCGGCACAACCGGAGAGGAACAATAAAAAAGGCAAGAGAACGAGGGTCTTAACAATCGTATGGGGTGTCTGTGTCATTCGCCAATCCGGTTGTTGTTTACTGGTGAAAGGCCCTGTTAAAAGACCGTTGATTTGCTAAGCCGCTGTAAAACTATAACATGCCCAAAGAGATGCCTGTAACGGCATAAGGAGCCGTAAGGAAATGGTTATAAATGGACCAGCTATTTCCCAACGGCTCCTAATTAGTCTGTTGAGATATCTCTGATAACCATGTACATTCATAGCCGTCAGGTTGCTACCGGCAATTGACAGTATATAAAACCGAACTTTTCGTTAATTGCAAGGATTATACGTCGAACTCTCCGTTGAGGTTGTTTTTTCTCCCCATTGTTCATCTCTTTTGTCTCAACCATGCAAGAAATATGTTGAAAAAGATTTTCATTATGACAATTGCCTTGGGCGTGATCGCTGCCGGGGCCTTGCTGGGCTTGGTGTACTGGCTGGTTGTCGTCGAACCGGGCGAGGAAATTCGGCAGGATAATATTCGTCGTATTCTCGGTAAGGAAAGTCAGGTCTATTACAGCGATGGCACAACAAAACTCGGGGTATTCTTTGATACCGCCCACCGCCAGTATGTGACCTATGAAGAGATCCCCAAAAATTTTGTTAATGCCCTTGTGGCCTCAGAAGATGAACGGTTTTTTACCCACGTAGGTTTTGATCCGCTCGGTATTGCCCGGGCTATTTTCCGCAATGTTCAGGCCGGCAAGGTTGTGCAGGGAGGGAGTACCCTGACCCAGCAGACCGCCAAGAATCTCTTTAAGAGAACAGACAGATCCCTTCAGGCGAAACTCAAAGAACTCCTTTTTGCCTTACGACTGGAATACCATTACCCCAAGGAAAAGATTTTCGAATTTTATGCCAATCAATTTTATGTAAGCGGCAATGGCCTTGGCCTCGGGGTTGCCGCCAGGTACTACTTTGATAAAAAGCCGCAAGAACTGACAATGCTCGAATGTGCCTTTATTGCCGGCAGTGTGAAGAGGCCGAATTATTATAATCCATTCATTAAAAAGACCGACCAGGGCGCCGATCTTGCCAAAACGAGGGGCAAGGCCCGGCTTGAGTACGTGCTCGGGAAAATGCGCGACCTGGGTATGATCAGTGCAGCCGAATACCAAGAAGGCGTTGCCGAAGACCTGCGGTTTAATCAGGGTAAGGTCGGCTATGCTCTCGATTATGCAATGGAAATGGTCCGTGAAGCGGTATCTTCAACGGAGGTGCTGGGCGCTCTGGAAAAAAATGACGTTTCCAACATTGCCACCTCGGGGGTGAGGATAATCACCACTATCGATCGCGAACTTCAGGAAAAAACCTTGTCCATCCTCCGCGGGGAATTATCCCACCTTGATGTTCGACTGCGGGGATATGAGAGGAAGGAAGTCCAGGAAGAGCTTGGCGGCCTTGATTACAGCGGCGATTCGATAGTCAGCGAAGGAGAATTCCTTTTCGGCACGATCACCGAGATAAGTGGCAAGGGCAAAGATATCCGAATAGGTGTCGAACTGGATAAAAAACTCGGACGGGGTGTAATTGATGCGTCTGGGTTGTCGGAACTGGTCAAGGCTCGGGTAAAATGGCAAAAAAATCTGTGGACCGAACCTGCGGCCGGAGATCAGGAGCAACTAGTTGAGCAATTGCAAAAGGGAGACAGGGTCTGGGTCAGTGTTCGTGCCCAGAACGGCCTGATCCCCCTGTTTGCCTTAGAAAAATATCCGCAAGTGCAAGGGGGAGCCTTGGTATTACGGGATGGCGCCATTCACGGTATGGCAGGCGGAACTGAGAATCGGTTTTTCAATCGGGCGATCCAGGCCCGGAGAACAATGGGCTCCGCTTTTAAAACGCTGGTATTTACCGCTGCCCTGCAACTTGGTTGGAACAGTGCCGACATGCTGATGAACCGCCGGAATATTTTCGTATTGAACGGCCGGCCTTATTTTCCCAGGCCGGATCATAAAAGTCCTTTTGACTGGGTTTCCATGGATTATGCCGGAGTTCATTCGGAAAATGTGGCCACGGTATGGCTTCTTGCCCACCTCTGCGATCACCTCACTCCTCTGCAGTTTCGTGAGGTAGCTGAAAACCTTGGATTGGCACCGAAGGTCAGTGACGGAAAAGAAGAACCCTATCGGGCTTACAGCGCAAGAATACGTGACCGCTATGGGATACAGGTCAACCGTGAAGTACTACGGGCAGCGGCGTATCGCACGGCTGTAGAAAGTCTGGAAACCGATTTTATTTTCGACGGGTTGGAGGCTGAGTACGGGATTATCAAGGATCTACCTTTCGGGCTTAACTTTGACCGATATAAGGAGGAAGTCGAAGATGACATGCGGGTAAAGGACGATGCCTCGACTAAGGCCGATAATGAGGAAATTGCCGTTCGCAAAAAAGTTCTTGCCAATCGTTACGTTTCACTCAGGTCTCTCAGGGACGAACTCACCGCATTTAAATCGATGTTTGAAAAGTCGACGGATGTCGGCACAGGCGACCCTCTTTTGCAATCCCCATCGGGCGGATTATATTCCAACCGAATAAACGGAACCTTTTCCTTCTTTCGAGCCGAGGATGCGCCGGCGCATCTGACGCGCATGGATGGGGAGCGGCTCCGTTCCCACCTGCAAGGTTTGAACAGTGTCGAAACCGCCTTGTTTTGGCAGAAAATCCAATTAAAAGATGCGCTGAGCGCCGGCACCTTTGATAAAGTCGAAGAGCAGGTGGAGGAAGAATATCAGAAACTCAGCAACGGTCTGCCATACAGTTTCCAGGTTCTTTCCCAGCTTGAGGATTTTCGTATTACCGTAGGACTGCATTATCTTATCCAGTTGGCGGGCCGACTGGGGATAAAGGGGGGGCTCGAGCCTGTCCTCTCCTTTCCCCTGGGTTCCAATGTTGTCACCTTGCTGGAGGCAACGCGAATGTATGAAGGACTCGTTACCGGTAAGGTTACGACGTATGGTGAGAATGACCAGGATGAGAGCAACGATTCCCTGGCGATACTCGATCGCATTGAATCGGAAGAGGGGAAGGTGCTTTATCAAACAACCCCGACGAGCAGAAAGGTTGTCGATGAGAAAACTGCTTTGGCGATTGGCGGAATTCTCGAGAATGTTGTAAAATTCGGCACCGGCAAGACCGCCAATGAAAAAGTCAGACTCCGGGATAATGGTCAGGGAACGGGGACGGAAATTGCAAAGTTGAACCTTCCCGTGCCGCTGCTCGGAAAAACCGGAACGGCAAATAATTATGCCAACGCTTCATTTTTCGGATACGTACCCGGGATAGCCGTAGGCGGAGATTCTCTCGTTCTCGAGGATGGTTATGCCGTCGGGGTATATGTGGGCTTTGATAATAATCAACCGATGCGCCGTAAAGCTACCCGCATCAGCGGTGCTGCCGGAGCCTTGCCGGCATGGAGCGAGATTGCTAATGTTTTATTGCGTGAGCAAGGTTACGCCGCAAGACTTGACCCGATAGATCTGTCGTTTAATGGTCTGAAGATTAAACGTAAGGAACTGGGGCAGGTGTATGTAGGATCATCGCCTAACCAGGGTGGCCAGGCGATTGAGCCGATGCAGCAGGTAAGCCCCGCTGCACGCTACCAACCGGCTATTTTGACCTTTGGGACAAAGTCGGAAACGGGGCACTTTGTGGGAGAGAGAAATTATCAGCCATTTTGGCAAACGATAGCCGAGAGCGGCAAATAATATTTAAACAGAAAAATCAAGAGATAGCTACTATGAGAAAAATCGTCCGATATGCGTTTGTCATGTTTTGTGCCGCAAGTCTTGGGGCTTGCGCAATTCCCAAAAAAACTCAGGTACAAACTACCCCTACACCGTCGCCTTCAAAGAAATCGCCAACCCCTTCCAGTTCTGAAAACAAGATCACCGGGGCAGGATCGCCTCTTATGACCTTGGAACCGGTGGAACCTGAACCACCGGAAATAACCGAGGAAAATATTCCGGGTACTCTTCCCTCCATGGTTTTTATCAATGACCGTATCTTTGAATATGGGCGGAAACTCGAACGTTGGAAGGAGTTGGATAGTCAAGCGGCGAAGAAACAAGTCAAGGATGATGAAGCGGCGGAAATGGTTCGCTGTTTTCGCAAATTGCAGACTGTTCTGAGCAGCTACACCGACCTGCGCAGCAAAGTATTGCAGACCCAGAAAGCGGCGACTGCTGAAAGGATAGGTAGTGCCGGTGTCATCGAACTTGAGAAAAATGATATATCTTTTATGGAAAGCACCTGTGGGCGATTGCTGACCGATTCTACCGGCCAGACCGCCGGCTGGAATCAGCGCGAGGATACAGCCGACCTTGCGCAGCTTGAGACACTGATCGACAGGCATGCCGAAAATCGTGAATACCAGGAGGTACTCCAGGTTTGGCAGAAAATCCCGAGCGGACAGGTTGGTCGAGTGCACCTCCGCAGCAAGATCAACTATGGCAACGCCCTGATGTATCTTAAAAAGGAAGACAAAGCGGCGGAAATTTATCAGCAGGTGGTCGATCAGATGTCGTCCTCGGATGTGCAGGCTACCGATATCGTGTCTCTTAGAAAAATTCTTGCCGATCTGTATATTGCCTCCGGCAATTATAAGGCAGCGACAGGGCAGTATAAAAAAATCTCCGAGGATTATCAAAACATCGGTCGCCTGGAGGAATGGTCGAAACTGCAATTATCGTTACTCGATCGGTCCAAGGAAAGCGGCCCGGAGCTGAAGGAATACTCCGCTATCCTCCGCGATTATCTTGAGTATGTTGTCGAACAGGGAGGGTATAAATTGCTTTGGCAGGCAGAGAATTTCCTCGGCAAATACCCCTATTCACCGGTAGCGGCCAATATCGAGATTATTAAAACAAAGGTAAAAACCGCCGCCGACAAGTGGTTTGACGGGTTCATGAGCCAAGTCGAAAAGCTGCGATCCGAGAATAAATTCCAAGAAGCGCAGGATCTCCTCAAAACCCTGCCGTCCGATATAATCGGTCCGGATAAACTCCTCGCCCTCAAAGGCAAGAGCGAGGAGGTGTCGTTAACCGATGCGGTGGAAAAGGAAACACAACGGATGGCAGTCATACAAGAGCTGCAAAAACAGTGGAATAACGGAATGGTATTGGCAAAAGCTGAAAAATTCGATGAAGCGATCGCCGTGTTCACCAAGCTCTCCGATTCCGAATATTCCACCAAGGCAAAAGAAAAGATCAAGGAGATGTCGGTTGAGGCGGCCAAAGCCGATCGGAAAAAGGCGGCCAACCTGTTTACCAGGTTTACCAAGACCACGGATGTAGAGAGTCGGAAGAAACTTCTGATCGAAACCCACAGATTGTTGAAAAGCATCTTGGTGAAATATCCCGAAGTGGATATCAAATCGAAGGTGATCAGCAACCTTGAGAGGGTGGAACAGGAGATGATGGCCATCGATCCGAAACTTTTGGTACTGGCGGATCAGGATGTGAGCTCACCTACGAAAATCGATGGGCTTGACAGGGCCTTTGCCTCTCCCGCCAAGACCGGCAGCATAGGCCAGGATGCCCTGAGCGACCCCGACTCGGTTCCGCCGGTGCATTAACAATCCGGACACAGGCCATTCTGTTTTCTTTACCGAGAAAGTATGGCCTTACCTCCTCTGTCTTAACCTCCACATGGTTTGCCACCGGCCATCACAATGAAGGGAGTTGAATCTCTACAAGTTCGCCGTGTTGACGTATCCGAGGGGGCACCTGTTTATATTGTAGAGGTGTTTTACCGGCTATTCAAAATCGGCATCTATTATCCTTTAGGGCATGTAGTTCTCGACCAGGCTGCCGGAAAATTCATCCAGCAGCTCCGGGAGACTTTCCCCGCCTGCAATACCATACGTCTCGAGGTTGAAAAAGATCGGCTTCTCCTTGAAAAAATGGTGTTGCCGCACGCGGCCCCCTTTATCAGGGATTTGCATGCGTTGCTGGCAAGCCTTGGTATCGGAACGCTTCTTATTGAACGGACCATCAGTCATAAGCAGCTTCTCCAGTTTGTTCGAAGTATTTTGGCATGGCGGGTGCAACTGCAAAACACCGGGTCCTCTCTTCGCTTCAAGATAGCTGATCTGCCGGAATCTATTAAGGTGACTGAGCGTCAGTATCCGATTGATAAGCAAACCGGAGTTGTCGCCGACAGCGAGCCTTTCGATCGGCAAAAGATCGAGGAGATTTGCGCTGTCCTCGGCAAACAGGGGCTGAGTGAGGTCCATGTCCGAAAATGTCGAGATTTCCTTGTCAAATTGTCAGCCCAGGAAAAAGAAAAAAAAATTGAACTCCAGGGTTTTCCCAACGCAACCTGGCTGGATGTGCAAAACTTGCTCCATACCGCCGTCATGAGCACCTCTTCGTCCAAGTCAAGGGAAACCGTCAACATGGTCGAGAGAGATGTCAACGTTTTGACCTCTATTTTTGCAAGCCTTGCGCGTGGCCTTGATAGTAAAAAAGAAAAAGAGACGATCAGCCTGCTGGTTTCCCATTTGTCGGGTATGGCCAACTCGAAGAGCTGGGTGAGTGAAGGGTCGCAAACAGCGATGACAGGACTTGGCAAGACGGAAAAGCCGGTCTCGGAGATCTCGGCAACCGCTTTGCAACAGTTTGTCAATGATAACCGCATGGCTTCAAAAATATTGGAAAATCTTTCTACTATCGATCGCAGAGAAACTCTTTCCATCCTTTTCCAGCTGCTGCACGCAACTGAAAAACAAAAGCTTACCGAGCGTTGTGAACAGATGCTGGCGACAATTCTAAGAAGCCCGTTGTCTGCCAGGGAATGGGCTGTGCTGCTGGCCGGAAACAAACATTTTGTCGACGACAACACACGGGATCGTTTTCATAAACTTCTCAGGATGATTCTTGTTGTCCTGCGCGAGTCACCCTCTGTCACTTCCTGCGAATTCCTTGTCGATTTGTGGAACGGCATGCCCAACACTCTACACCCCCTTCTCTGGCCTTATGCAGTCAACGAATTGTTGGTCGTCGGCATGGCCAGGGAAAAGAAACATTTTTATGAATTGACCGAGATCGTCTGCCATATGCATCCGGAGACGATGAAGAGCCTGCGCCCCCATCTGGAGGCACTGGATGCCTTTCGCGTAAAAAAAGTTGCCCCGATCATTTTTCGGCCATCCTATATATACGCTTATCCTTTTTTCGCCTTCCTCTTTGAGACTTCGCTGGGTGATCTAATTGCCGACAATGTGCTTGCCGAATTGCAGAATGATCCTCAGGATGCGTTTATGGAAGCCGTCGGACCAATTCTCCGAGTGGCGAATCCTGATCATTTGCAGCTTCTCGGGTCGTATCTAAAATATGCCCAAAACGAGGCACTGCCGGCAGCTCTGAAAACCGCAGCGGGCCAGATTATTCTCGATTTTTTGGAAAATATCAGCGAGGACCAAAAAGAGTTGCCGTGGCTCGAAAAAACCATTAGGGCGATGGCCGAATTGCAAATAATGGGGACGGAGGAATTTCTTGAACGGATAAGCAGCGAACGGAGATTTGCCGTGGTGCCTGCCTGGAGCCGAGAATGCCGGAAGGCCGCGGAAGATGCTCTGCAGCTGCTCACCAGTCGGCAGGTGCCGAAAATTTCATGATTTTTATGTGATAGCCAGGATAATGAGCGATAGGATAAACGATATTATCATGCTCTTGTGTAAGGGCATAGAGAACAGGAAACTCTATTATGCCGATCACCCACGGGTAAATTCCCTCGCCGAAGAGATAGTCAGGCTCGCCAACGACCATTATGCAGCTACCGGCGCCGAGGAACTGTTCATCGGTATGGCAGATGGCTTCTTTGTCTTTGAAGGAACCAGGATTTTTGGCCCTTCCATCGCCGGCAAAAAGCTTATTCAGTTCGCCGGGGCTCTCTATTGCGGGGGCTTTATCCTGCAAAAGGGGATCACCCACGCTGATCTGAAAAAATTCTTTGATATCACAGCGCTTCGCTCTCTTCCTGTAAAAAAAATCGGTGATGCTCGAGTCTTATTCAAGAGCTACGGCATGAGTCACATAGGGATAGGCGATCCGTATACCGAGCAGACTCTGGGGCTAAGAGATGATCGGTTCAAAGATTTGGAGGATGTGTCGGTCGATGAGGCAGGTCAGGGCCCTGCTCTTCTTTACCAGGAACTTTTCGATGTTGTGTCGCAGGCCTATGGCAACGCAGCCTTGGCCCGGAACATCGATATCAAAAAAGCCAGGTCGGTGAGCGAATTCATGCTCAGCTCAATCCAGACGAGTTTTGCCGATGTCATGCAGTATGTTCATTATCCTGACTATGACAGCTACACGATTGGCCATTCGGTGCGGGTTTCTTCTCTTGCCGTTTACATCGGGACGAAGTTGCACTGGACGGAACAAGAGCTTCTTGCCATAGGAACCGCAGGGCTGTTGCACGACATCGGTAAAAGCAGAATTCCCGTTGAAATCCTTTTAAAGAAGGGACAGTTAACCGAGGAGGAGTGCGCCGTTGTCCGCAAGCATCCACAGACGGGTGTGGAAATTCTTCTTGAGCAGAAAGGGGTGTCCGATCTCGATCTAGCTGCCTGCTGGGGGCATCATCTGCGTCATGACGGCGGTGGGTATCCGCATCGGCCATCCTGGGCGGTCAGGCATCCGGCCACCGCTCTCCTGCAGATCTGCGATGTGTTCGAGGCCTTGACCGCCGTTCGACCCTACAAGGCAGCTCTTCTGCCCCAGAGTGCATATGGAGCCATGCTTGCCGACCGGGGTGCGTTTCACCCCGGGGTGCTGGCAGCATTCATTGACGCTGTCGGTCTGTATCCGCCGGGGACCTATGTCCGGCTTTCCGACAGAAGAGTAGGGATGGTGACGACCTCCAGCGAACGGATAGACAGGCCAAATTTAAAAATCATCACCTCGGCCCACGGTGAGCCTCTTTATGCCAAAGAACAATATGAAATCGCCTTGAATGACCGCAAATGTCAGGGGCTCTGCGTTGAAACAGTTTTGCTCGATTATCTGGGGTGAAAACGTTCGGAGGTTCGGAAACGTTTAGCTCAGATAACTCAGGACAATTCGCAGCATTCTCCGCAATGGTTCGGCAGCACCCCACAGCAACTGGTCACCAACCGTGAAGGCGGCCAGATATTGCGGGCCGAGCTTCATTTTATGGAGCCGGCCGACGGGGACGGTCAGTGTCCCGGAGACCTTGACCGGCGTCAGTTCTCGCGAGCTTATCTGACGATCATTGGGGATAACCTTGACCCACTCATTGTGACCGGCAAGGATTTTTTCAATTTCCGCAACACTGATATCTTTCTTTAGCTTGATGGTAAGCGCCTGGGAGTGGCAGCGCATCGCTCCGACCCGTATGCAGAGGCCGTCGATCGGAATAGTCTCTGCGGCACTTTTGCCGAGAATTTTATTGGTTTCGGCAAAGCCTTTCCACTCTTCCTTCGATTGCCCGCCGTCTACCGGCACATCGATCCACGGGATAAGGCTGGCTGCCAGCGGTACCCCCCAGTTATCCATGGTGAGCGAGCCATCGTTCAGCTTAGCGGTGATCTTTCTATCGATATCGAGAATGGCTGAGGACTGATCGGCGAGAAGATCGCCCACTTCCCCGGCCAGCTCGCCCATCTGACTGAGCAACTCGCGCATATTTTTGGCCCCGGCACCGCTGGCCGCTTGGTAGGTCATGGAGCTGACCCATTCGACCAGATCGCCGGCAAAGAGTCCGCCGAGGCCCATAAGCATCAGGGAAACAGTGCAATTGCCGCCGATATAGTTTTTGATTCCGTTCTTCAATCCCTGGTCAATGACCGCCCGGTTGACCGGATCAAGGATAATGATGGCGTCGTCTTTCATTCTCAGGGTCGATGCCGCATCGATCCAGTAGCCGTTCCACCGGCTGCGGAGGGTTTCATAAACACTGGTGGTATAGCTGCCGCCCTGACAGGAAACGATGACATCCATTTCCGCAAGACGCTCAAGATTCATGGCGTCTTCGAGAGCTTTGCCGCCACAGATCTCCGGACCCGCCTGACCAGCCTGCGAGGTTGTAAAGAACACCGGGACAAAGCCTTGGAAATCGTTCTCGGCAACCATCCGTTCCATAAGAACAGACCCTACCATTCCTCGCCAACCGATAAATCCTACTTTTAGCATTGGAGACTCCGTGATTGAAATTGTCGATAGGTACTCAACCTCTTGCAAAAAAATCGGAAACCTTCATTGTTACCTGAAACTGCCGAGAAATGCTCATAAAAAATGCTCCATGATGGTGATCCGGGGTTGGTACTGTGTTGCTATGCACTCAGCCGGCCAATGCCTTTCTGACCAGCTCGGCAATGGATTTGCGCACCAGAGGTTTCATGGCGAAAGCCTTTACCCCGAGCGATCGGGCTTTTCTCTCGTTGATCAGTTCGCTGAATCCTGTACAAAGGATAATCGGCATGTCGGGGCGAATTGCCAGGATTTTTTCTGTTAAGATTGCCCCATTCATTTTCGGCATGGTCATATCGGTGAGGATCAGGTCGTAGGCACTCGGGTCGGCAGTGAAAAGCTGCAGCATCTGCTGCGGATCGGTTTTGTACGTCACTGTGTAACCTAGGCTTTCGAGCAACTTTGCCTGCATCTCGGCGACGAGAGCCTCGTCATCGACGAGGAGTATTTTCTCGGTTCCCATGGGTATTTCTTCATTACATTGCAGTACCGGATCGTCAGGTTTTGCAAGGAGCTGGGGCAAATAGATCAAAAAACTGGTGCCTTTTCCCGGTTCACTGTAAACCCTTATCAACCCTTCATGGCTTTTGACGATGCCATGCACGACGGCAAGGCCCATTCCCGTCCCTTGACCGAGCGGCTTGGTGGTGAAGTAGGGATCGAAAATCTTATCAAGCATGGATTGTTCCATACCGCAACCGTTGTCGCAGACCTTGAGTAGCAGATAACGACCGGCGGCAAGCAGGAGACCTTTCGATTTCTTGTCAAATTCCTCAATTTCAACCTGTTCAACTTCCACGGTAAGGATGCCGCCGGTTTCCCGCATGGCGTGATGGGCATTGGTGCCGAGATTCATGATGATCTGGTGCAGCTGGGTGGCATTGGCGAGCACCTGGGCGTCGGCGCAGGCAAGGTTCGTTCGCATTTCAATTGATTGCGGCAAAGAGGCACGGAGAAGGATCAAGGCCTCCTTGATCACCGGGCCAATTTGTAGTGGCTTCTTGTCGTCATCCTGTTGGCGGCTGAAGGTGAGAATCTGCCTGACCAGTTCCTTGGCCCTTTCAGAAGCCTGGAGAACATGATCGAGGTTCTTGAAAACCGGGCAATTGCGGGTTAAACACTCGGCTTTGGCATTCACCTTGGCAATTTCCGTATAGCCAATGATGATTGCGAGAATATTATTAAAATCATGGGCAATTCCTCCGGCAAGTGTGCCGATAGCCTCCATTTTTTGCGACTGCTGCAGCTGTCGGCTCAGTTTTCTCGCCGAGGCCTGGGCCACCATTCGCTCAGTTATTTCCGTTTGCAGTTCCCGGTTTCTTTCTTCGAGTTCGGCAATCCGCTGCTGCAATTCCGGGTAATAGCTTTTGCGGATCGATCTTTCGCCAAGCCCGATGATGCTCTGTCGCAACTGTTCGCGGGAGTCTTCGGGTTCAGAGGGCTTCTTCATAAATGACCTCGATATCACGCTGCTTGGCAAACCTTGGGTTGGTAACCATACAAGGATCTTTGAGCGCTTTTCGAGCAAGGGTAGGAATATCTGCCAAAGTAGCACCTTGTTGGCCGAGGTTTTTTTTGATGCCAACTTCCTGCTTAAGGTTGTTGATTTTTGTCAGGATGGCCTCTTTTACAGTAGGTATCGGCATATGCCTGACCGTAAGTCCCATCGCTTCGCCGATTTTCACGTAGCGCTCGATCGCCTTGGGGAAATTGAAGTTGACCACATGTTTGAGAAGAAGGGCATTACATTCGCCATGCGGGAGGTCGAGCAGGCCGCCAAGGCTGTGGGCCATGGCATGGACGGCACCCAGGCTGGCATTGGAAAAGGCCAGGCCGGCTTGCAGACTGGCCAGAGTCATTTTGCCACGAAGTTCGAGATCGTCAGGTGCGGCAAGTACTTGCGGCAGATGGGTACAAACCAGCCGCACGGCTTCCAGGGCATGCAGATCGAGAAGAGGCGAATTGGCAGTCGAGACATAGGCCTCGATCGCATGGACTAAAGCGTCCATCCCGGTACAGGCAGTGAGATAAGAAGACATACTGACGGTAGTCAGGGGGTCGATGAGAGCCACATCGGGAACCACGGTTTTACTGATGATGGCGATTTTCTTTTTTTCTCTGGTATCGGTGATGATGGCAAACTGGGAAACATCGGCAGAGGTCCCCGAGGTTGTCGGAATACAGATAAGAGGCGGACCGGGAATGGGGACATTGTCGATGCCTTCCATGCCGAGGATATTTTTTCGATTGGTGCTGACGATGCCAATGCCCTTGGCGCAGTCCATCGGGCTGCCGCCACCGATAGCGACGATTACATCGCAATGTTCCTGATGGTAGAAATCCGCTCCTGCCATGACCTCGGTATCGCGGGGATTGGCGGAAATAGCTGCAAAGACAGCGGAATCAATGCCCTCGTTGGCAAGGAGATCGATTGTTTTACCGGCCCAACCGGCAGCGATGACCCCCTGATCGGATACTATAAGGACTTTTTTTGCTCCAAAATTACTCAGATAGCGGCCGACCAGCTGCATGGCGCCGGCTCCGAATATGAATTCCGGGGCAACAAATTTTCTTAATTCCATCATAGACTTACACCGGTAAATTGGGGACGATGACGAGGCAGGTAGCCGATACTCCCTATTTCTGCATTATCGGTTGAAGTAACCAGAAAGTCAATTGCTTCCCTGGGAGGTGAGAGATTATACCGATAAATACATTGCATGCCCTCGCCGAGTTCGATATTGTGGCGTTTTTGAGGCGTGAGGCGTGAGGAGTGAGACATCAATTTGAAAGCTTCCGGGAATGAGAACAAAAGGAGCGACACATGGTAAAAATAGGGATAATCGGCGGGTCAGGACTTGAAAATCCGGCAATTTTTCAAGACCCGCAGATTGTCGAGGTGGATACGAGATACGGGAAGCCCGCATCGCCGCTGGTGATTGGTAAAATCAGCGGCATCGAGACCGTTCTTCTGGCAAGGCACGGCAGTAATCATCAGTACAGTCCGACCCAGGTCAATAACCGTGCCAACATTATGGCGATGAAGGAGGTGGGAGTCAGCCACATCATTGCCACCACGGCCTGTGGCAGTCTCAGAAAGGAGATTGATCGGGGGCATCTGGTGATACTCGATCAGTTTATCGATTTCACCAGGTTTCGCAAAAACACCTTCTTTGATTCCTTTGAATCCGGTGCGCATCATACCGCCATGGCGCATCCCTTCAGCGACGAGTTACGGGGTAAACTCTCTGCCGCGGCAGAGGCTCTGCAACTTCCGGTTCATGCCCGTGGCTGTGTTGTGACCATTGAGGGACCACGTTTTTCGACGGTGGCCGAGTCGAAGATGTTCCGTTTGTGGGGGGCCGACGTTATCAACATGTCCACCGCTCCGGAAGCAATGCTGGCAAACGAGGTGGGGATTCCCTATGCGGCTGTCGCCATGTCAACCGATTATGATTGTTGGAAAGAAGATGAAGCACCCGTAACCTGGGATGAAATTTTAACGGTTTTCCGGAAAAACGCCGCTAATGTCACCGGATTGCTGGTCAAGGTAATCGAAGCCTTTAAAAATAGATAAAAATTGAGGGAAAAATGGATTTAAAAAAGAGTGTACGAAGCATAGTGGATTGGCCGATCAAAGGAGTAGTTTTTCGTGATTTGACGACCCTGATGAAAGATCCCGAGGCCTTCAAGGAGGCCTGTGATATTCTTATACGGCGCTACCGCGACATGAAAATCGACAAGGTAGTTGGTATCGATGCGCGTGGCTTTGTCTTCGGCGCGGTTCTTGCATATCAACTGGGCGTAGGTTTTGTCCCCGTCCGCAAGAAGGGAAAACTTCCCGCCGAAACGGTGGAAGAATCCTATTTGCTTGAGTATGGGTCAGGAACCTTGGAAATTCACAAAGATGCAATTGACGAAGGCGACAGAGTGGTCATCGTCGACGATCTCATCGCCACCGGCGGCACGGTCGGCGCCACTGTCTATCTGGTCAGGAGGCTCGGTGCCGACATTCTTGAGTGTGCTTTTCTTATTGAATTGCCGGACCTCAAGGGCCGTGAGAGAATTGCCGATTGCAAGATCTTTTCCATAATGGAGTTTGAGGGGGACTAGGCTGCTGCTTTGTCCGATATTGGAATGGTTGTTCGTTGGGAAGCTGGTTGTGTTACCCTGTTTTGGGCAATATCGAAAAAAGGGTATTTATACCTATGGCAACCGCTGTCGTTGCATGGTATGTAAAATCTGAGCAGGCTCTGTAATGGCCAGGTACCCAGGGGGGCTGCGAGATATGGCTTGTCGGTTGTGGACGAGAATTGTTGGCGGGGCAAAACTTAATCCTTATGAAGCTAAGACTATTTACATTTTTCCTTTTTGCCGGACTGTTGTTGGTCAGTTGCACTGGAGACTCGGTAGAGAAAAAAGGACATCTCATCAAAGTCAATGCGTATACCATTAGCAGTGACGAGATTGACAGTCGTCTGAAGTTTGAAGCTGATCTCAACAGCAACTTCTATGTCTCCGAAGACACCCGTGCCGAATTTGTCAGAAATCTTATCCAATCTCAGTTACTGATACAGGAAGCTAAAAAACAAAAACTGGACCAGCGGGAAATGTTCCGACAGACCATCCAGCGCTACTGGGAAAGCACCTTAATTCGCGATCTGCTGGCGGAAAAAGGTGCACAATTGCGCAAAACCACTGTGGTAACACAGGAAGAAGTGAAAGAATATTACAATAAAAACAAGGGGTTTTTGGGAAAAGGCACCCTTGAGGAGTTGCAACCCGAACTGGTAAAGAAAATTGAAGATCAGAAGGTAAGTGCTCGACTGGCATCTTGGATCGAGGATCTTAAAGCTGGTGCGGTAATTGAGATTAAGGATCCCGGATTGGCTGCCAGGGTTAATTCTAAAAGGAACGATGGCTAAGCAAGGTATGGAAAAATTTAAGCGACGACAGTATTTTATTAACCGAAAATTCCAGGCAGGTTTTATCCTGAAATTTGTTCTAGTGTTGATTCTCGGTGCAATATTGTCGGTTGCTATTACCATGTTCACCACCCAAGCAACTTTGACATCATCGTTTGAAGGCTCAAAGCTGGTTATCGAAAAAACCTCGTTAGCAATTCTCCCGTCCGTGATTTTAACGAATGTGATCACCACCCTGATTGTCGGGGTGTTTGTCATCATTATCACTTTGCTGGTATCGCATAAGATTGCCGGACCGATGTTTCGTTTTGAAAAGGATATAGAAGAAATTTCCCAGGGCAATTTGCAGAAACAAATACATATCAGAAACGGTGATCAGTTTGGCAGTGTGGCCCGGAACCTCAATGAAATGGTAGAAAAGCTTAACGTCAAATTGAGTGAAGTGCATCAAGATTTGGCACGGATTGCAGAAGAGGCTGTGGCCCAGAACCTGCCTCAGGCTTTTCAAGATGATTTGGAAAAGTGTCGAAGAAATATCGACGCGGAATTCAAACTCTAAGAAAACCTGTGATGCAAAGATGGTTGTGGGTAAAACAGTTAATGAGTCGCAACACGTTGGTTGTTTTTCTGAGCCTGGTGTTTGTAACGGGAAGTTATGCGGCAGATTTACCGCTTATTATTACAACAAAGCATACAATCCTGATGTTTAATACTGAAGAAGACATGGCCACCTTTAATGATTCCATCAAGTATGAAGCCGCCAGTTCACTGGCTTCTATTTTTAGTACTCCCAGTTCAAGCGATGTGCGGAAAGAGGTTATACGAAAAGTGGACCTGTTGTTTGAAAAAGCGCAACTCATTCTTGATATGCGAAAACCAATGAACAAGGTAACTGTTCGAATGCATTCGAATGAGGTGCAATTACAGGAATCTTTTAAGAAGCTCTATCAACAGGGTGGCAATCTCAGAGGATGGTATTTTTTTGATAACAATACAGTATATCTGAATGTAAAAGATGTGCATGAGGGTATGTTGGCACATGAATTAGGGCATGCAATAATTGACAATTTTTTGAGTGTAAGGCCACCAAGAGCAACTGCCGAAATACTTGCTCAATATGTTGATGCGCATCTCTTTGAAGAGTTGAGAAAGTATTGATTGACCCTCACTGGCTGGTTCAGTACAATGTTATTGTTTTTTTCAATATTTTTTTACACTATGCTTGGTTTTTATGTTAATACTATGTTGCGTAAGCATACCTTCTAAAGGTTTTTAAAATTGTTACACGGTGTGTTATGGCAGGTTGTCAATAGGATAACTGTTTGATATTTACGGATAATCAATAGGAAGTCTTTTTCAATAAAAATGAAGAGGTGTTTTATGAATAACCAATCCGCGACAGGAAGAGAGTGTTTGCAGGGGGGTGCGTATCTTAAATGCAGGCCGGATTCCGGCGCCGGTAAAAAGCAAAATCGATATTTCGCCTGCATGATGGCCATTGCTTTTCTTCTAATCTCAAGTGTTATTTCTTCTCCGCTTAGTGCTGCAGAGACGGACGCACAAAAGGCGGCGATTGCCTCGGGAGTGGCAGCCGGAACCGGTATCGCGGTCATTATCAAGAATGCGGTTGAGTCCGGAATGACGGTAGAGCAGGCTGTGGAGGTGATGATACTAGCAGGTGCCGACCCAGGAAGAGTCGTCTATGAGGCGATTGTCTCCAAGTATACGTCCGAATCCGTGATCAAGGGCGCTGCCGATGCCGTGGATAAAGAGTATTGCACCGATACAACACTAGCTCCTTGTTCTTCACGTGTGTGTGCGATCGTTGCCGCAGCGACTCAGGCCGGCGAAACGGAAACCCAGGTTCGCAGTTGGATGGCAAGCGCAGGCATGCCCCCGATCGCTCTTGCCAATGCCAGTGCAGAGACTTGCCAAGGCCCGGGTGGTGGGGCTCCAGTTGAGGGATATTCGGCACCAGCGCCAGCAGCAGTAGTTCAGACGTCGATTATTAGCGGCGGGGGAGGATTTGGCGGCGGGGGAGGTGCACCCATCGGTGGAGCGGGTATTGGCTCACACACTCAACCGGCAAGCAAGACCAAACCATGATGGCAGTCTGGGAAAATTGGGGGGGGAACATAAAAATGAAAAAACTTTGGGTATTATTCTTACTATTATTTTTGCCATTGCCGGCTTTTTCAGCCGGCAACATTCATATAAAAGAGTTGGAAATACATCCCTATCTTTCAGTGACTGAAGCGTATGATGACAACGTTTATGCCACTGCATCCAACACCAAAAGCGATTGGATCACGACGACTACTCCCGGCATAAAATTGGTGATGCCCTTCAAAACGCATTCGTTTGCTGCGGAATATCGTGCATCGTTTCTTAATTATGTGGATAACACCTCTGAAAATGTTACGGACCAGCATGCGGCTGCCCTGGCTGATTTGAAATTTGCCAGCCTGATCGGCTTGAAATTGGGGGACACCTATGATAAAGGCCATGAGCCAAGAGCTTCTTCAGGCTCGGGAGAACTCGTCAAATACGATAAAAATGCAGCAAAAGGCGAACTGTCGTATGAGTTTGCCGATCGCTTCAAGGCTCAGATGGATTATACCCGGACCAACTTTGATTTCTCGACGGCGGAGACTCAATTCCGGAACCGCTCCGAAGATTTGATTGCGGCCTATTTGTATTATCGTTTTATGCCCAAGACATCCGCCTTTGTCGAATATGATTTCAAAAATGTCGTTTTTGATGAGAAGACCGACGGGCTGGATAATCAGGTTCAAAAGCCGCTTCTCGGTGTGAAGTGGGAAATTTCGGAACTGACGAAAGGAATAGCAAAGGTTGGATATCTGTTTAAGGATTTTGAATCCAAGAAAACCGATAACGTTGATACCTGGACGGCATCTCTTGAGCTGGATCAGGTAGTTACCGACCGTTCCTCCATTAAGGTCGTTGGACTGCGGGAGGTAAATGAACCTAATGTGGAGGGGACAATTTATTATATCACCACCGGGGCCTTTGCCGAATATACCCATAAGCTGGCAGATAAGCTGTCCGGGGTAGTCAGGGGTTCTTATGGCAAAGATGAGTATACCAATGCCGCCGGGACGACGGGTGCCGAAAGAAATGACAATACCTTCCTGGGCGGGGTGGGTCTGAAATATCAAATGAAGGATTGGCTGGAATTCGCCCTGGATTATAATCATTTGGATCGAGATTCCAATATTAACCAGTATGATTTGAATGACAATACCACTTCTTTGAACGTCAATTTTGTTTTGTAATGATATGTCGTTTTTTGCCCTTACTCTTGGTCCTTTTGTTGATTCCGGAAAGGGCACTTTTTGCAGGGGACCAAGTAGCCGGTATGATCACCCGGGTACGGGGGCAGGTAATTGTCCGGAAAACCGGCAGTGAAACGGTCGCGCGGCTGAAACCGGGAGACCGCATCAGCGTTGGCAATTTCGTGGAGTCGGCAAAAGATTCCGGGGCGGAACTGGTATTTACCGATGATTCTTTCGTCGATATTCTGCCTGATACAAGCTTACAGGTAAAGCAGTACGAATTTTTGGCTGATGCGAATATCGACCGACGCACGGCCATTATAAAAGTATTCACAGGATGTACCCGTTTTGTCGTGTATAAAAGAAGAAGCCGTGATTCCCGGTTCGCTGTTGAGACGGATCACGCACTGGTAGGTGCCGGGATCTCAGATTTTTTTATTAACGCTTCGTCGTCGGAAACCGAAATTGTCAACCTCGGCCAGTCGCTCAGCGTGAGGAATGTTTCTTATCTTACGGTTGGCGAAGTCTGGCTGGGAGCTAACCAGAAGTCCCTTGTCAAAGAGAAAACCCCGCCTGCACAGCCTGCCACGATACCAGCAGAACAAAGAAGGAAGTACTTAAAAGATGCAGAGATTTAATTCCCATGCCGGTTTGCACCGGCTATTCGAAATGTCGACGCGGATCTTTGCCTGTCTCGCGGCCCTGATTTTTTTTCTGCCCATTCTTAGCCACGGAGTAGAGTATGGTGTCGGTGATGGGGATCTGCTCAGAATTACGATATATAACAATCCAGATTTGACTTCGGAAGTGCGTGTCAGCGGTGAGGGCAAGATTACCGTACCCTTGATCGGCGAAGTTCTCGTCAATGAAATGACTGCAACGGAAATCGGCAAAAAACTGGCCGTGTTGTTTGCAAACGGTTATATAAAAAAACCTCAAGTATCTGTATTTATTATAGAATACAAGAGCAAGAAGGTGACGACCCTGGGTGAATTTGTTAAACCCGGACTCATCGAAATGCGAGGCAATTCCACCCTGATGGAAGTGATCTCCAATGCCGGTGGCATCACCGCCAATGCCGGAGAAACACTTTTTATCCAGCGCAATTCCGTCAAAGGCAGCGAAAACCGGAAGGACGATATCATCATTTCGATAGACCTGATAAAGCTTCTGGAGGGCACGGATATGTCGGCCAATGTCCCGGTTTTGGATGGCGACAGTATTTATGTTCCCAAAGCCGCATTTGTTTATGTATCGGGGGAGGTCAAAGCCCCAGGCGCCTATAAACTCACCAAGGGACTGACGGTGCTGCGGTCCATAACTCTCGCCGGCGGCTTGACGATCAAAGCCAACCAAGACAAAACCGAAATTGTCCGCAAGATCGGAAATACCGAAAAATCCATTCGGGTCAAAATGGAAGACCAGGTCATGCCGGACGACATCATCGTTGTTCCCGAGAGCTTCTTTTAATCAATTACAAGGAATACCCGTATAATGAATACGCAGGTAGAAGAGATCCATCTCCGCGATTATTGGCGGATACTTTCAACAAGAAGGAACGTGTTCTTCAGCTTCTTCTTCATGGTCGTGGGCATTGTCCTGGTGTATGTGTTTGCTGCAACTCCGATATTTAAGGGCACAACCCAGGTGCTGGTTGACTTGGATAAAAACCAGACCCTGAATTTTACCGAAGGTGGGGGTGCCATGATTCAGATGAAGGACTCCGCCGAGTATTTCAATACCCAAAAAGAGATTATTGCCAGCCGGTCATTTGCCGACCGGGTGGTCAGAAAGCTGCAGCTCGATAAAAATGCCTATTACATGGACTTGAAGGACAAGGCCGAAAAGACTTTATTGGCGACGTTTAAAAAAAATATCAAGCTCCTGTTTCCGGAAAAGGCCAAGCCTGTTAATCCGTTTCCCGATTCCAGTATTAAAACGGAACTCGATCCGGATTTGACGGATATCATCCTCGATAATACCGAGATTGAAATAGGAAAGCAAAACAATCTGATCAAGATCAGTTACCTGGCCGATAACCCCACCGTGTCCGCTGCCATGGCCAACGGTATCGCCGATGCCTTAATCGAGCACAATCTTGACATTCGGATCAAACCCTTCCGCGATGCGGCGGAGTGGTTATCGGCAAGGCTTGTAGAATCCAAGGAAAGTGTGGCGAATACCGAAAAAATCCTGCAACAGTACCGGGAAGGTAAGGGTATCGTCTCCTTCGAGACCAAGGATAACGTCATTACCCAGCAGCTTCAGGAGCTCATTACCCAATTGGTCCAGACAGAAGGCAAACGGCAGGAAGCGGAAATAAAATACCAACAGATAGACAGCGTAATCAATTCCCCTGAAAAACTGGCCACCGTTCCCGATATCATGAACAATCTGGTGATTCAGGGGCTGCGAACCGATGAACTGAGCCTCAAGAAACAGCTTTCCGATTTGTCCGAAAAATTCGGAGACAAACATCCTCAGGTCATGAATACCAATTCGCAGCTTGCCATGGTGCAGAAGAACATTATTGCCGAGGCCAGAAAAATGCTGAACGCGGCCAAGACGGAGTTCGAGATAGCCAGCAGCCGCCAAGTTTCGCTTAAGCGGACTATCGACGCGCAGAAAGAGGAGGTGATGGACCTTGCCCGAAAGGCCATTAACTTTAATGTCCTGGCCGGTGAATCCGAAAGTAACAAACAGTTTTACGAACTGCTGTTAAAAAAATATCAGGAGGCATCGCTTTCCAGCGGCATTAACATTTCGAACCTCCAGGTGGTGGATGGTGCCGTCATCCCGGATTTTCCTGAGAAACCCAAAAGAGCCAAGTATTTGCTCCTTGCCGTGATGCTTGGCCTTTTCGGCGGAGTTTTTGCAGCGTTTTTTATGGAGTACATGGATGACACCATCAAAACGGCTGAAGACGTGGAAAAGAAAATGAGTCTTGCCTTTCTAGACGTTGTTCCACTGGCTGCCCAAAAGGATGGCACGATTTTCATGGTTTCCGAGCCAAACTCGCCTACGGCTGAGGCCTACCGGACCACCCGGACTGGGCTTATGCTCTCTTCCGCCGTCAATCAATTGAAGGTCATCGTGATCACCAGCGCCACCCCCAATGAAGGAAAGACGACCACCGCGGCGAACCTGGCAGTGGCCATGGCCCAGATGGGAGAAAAGGTACTGATAGTCGATTGCGATATGCGCAAGCGGAGTCTCCATAACATGTTCGGTATTGCCAATGACTCTGGCCTCACCGATATCCTTATCGATCCTGCCAGGTTTTCCCAGTCTGTTCAGCGCCTGGATGCCTATCCCAAACTCACTATTCTTACCGGCGGAACCTCGGCTCCGAACCCGTCTGAACTGCTCGGTTCAGAGCGAATGAAGGCATTTATAGCCGGAGCGATAAAACACTACGATAGGGTGATCATCGATACTCCACCACTCCTGGCATTTTCAGACCCCCTTGTTTTGGCCAGTCTGGCAGACGGTGTCATCATGGTGGTGTGGGGTGGGAAAACCCCGCGCGCTCTTATTCAGAAAGCGGCTCAACTTTTGAAAGGAAGCAATGCCAGGATGCTCGGTGTTGTGCTGAACAAGATCGATACATCGAAAAAATCCTATTATTACTATCCCTATTATTCTTATTACGATTCCGACCAGAAGGCCAAGAAGAAGCGCAAGACATGATCGACATCCATTGTCATATTCTGCCCGGCCTGGATGATGGACCCGAGTCTCTTGACGAGTCCCTTGATTTATGCCGGGCTGCTGCCGCGGACGGGGTTACATGCATTGTTGCCACTCCCCATTATAAACCCGGAACCTTCGAATTCACCGGCCCTCGAATCATAGAAGCCGTCAACGCCCTGATGGCGGCAATCCAAAACATCGGGCTCGATATCCGCATCCTGCCCGGTGCCGAAGTCACCGTTTCCCCGGAAATGGCCGCCAATTTAAAAATGGGGGGGCACCTTACGCTCAACCATGGCCGGTATTTCCTTGCCGAATTCTCCCCACTGTCCGTGCCCGCCGGCTGGGATACCTTTCTCCTTTCTTTTCTGGATGCCGGCCTGACCCCGATTATCGCCCATCCCGAAAGAAACGCCTGGTTCGTCAATCATCCCGATGCCCTGGCAGCAGCCGTGCAGAGCGGCGTCAAGCTCCAGATTACGGCCATGAGCCTGACAGGCGAATTCGGCTTCGAATCCAGGGACTACGCCATACATCTTTTAAAGCAGAACCTGGTACATGTGATAGCTTCCGACGGCCACTCGGCCGATTTCCGTCCGCCGAAGCTGTCGGAAGCCGTCCGTCTTGCCGCGGATGTAGTGGGCAGGCAACAGGCCGAGGCCCTGGTCACTGCCAACCCCCTTGCCATTATCGAAGGCAGGCCGCTCCCGGCAATGGAACCGACGCAACAAGCTCCCCCAACAAAAACGCAAAGCACAAATTGGTTTAACCGCTTAAGGAATTTCACCTTTGCCGCAACCACATAAATACCTCGATGCCATCATAGAAAAAGGCATTATTTCCCTTCTGATCTTTACCCCCCTAGCCTTCGGCACCGTCCAACCCTGGTCCATCGCGGTAATGGAAATCACCGCCTTTACCCTCTTCTTCATCTACCTCATCAAAAAAATCCTCCAAAACCCTCAGCCCTCAGCCCCCAGCCCTAATCCGTCCTCCGCCCTCCGCCGTTATCCGTTATCCGTCATCCGTTATCTGTCATCCGCCCCCAACCGCCCTCTGCCCTCCGTCCTCTGTCTTCTCTTCCTCCTCCTCACCCTCTTCCAGATGCAACCCCTCCCCGAGGCGATAATAAAACTAATCTCCCCAGCCTCCCTAACCACCTACCAAATTTTCGGCAACAACCCAGCCGCCACCCTCCATCCCATCAGCCTCAATCTCGATGCAACCCGGCAGGAAATCTTCCTACTCCTTTCCCATGCAGCCATATTCTTCGTCATCGTCAGCCACTACCGCACCAAGGATCAGGTGAAATCCCTGGTCAAGACGATTCTCTTCATGGGCTGTTTTCTGGTAGTCTTCGCCATCATCCAGAAGATGACCTGGAACGGCAGGATTTTCTGGGTCTATCCGGTGGATGTGGATTTGAGAAACGGCCACAGGATATGGGCTTCCTACATCAGCTACGACAATTTTGCCGGTTATATGGAGATGGCGATACCGCTGGCGCTGGGGCTGCTCCTTTACCGGGCGCCACGTATCACAACTTTGCCGGACGCCCCTCTGACTTTGAAGATAGCCCGGTTTATGGCCAGTGAAAACATCACGCCATATTCCCTGCTGTTCCTGCTTGTTTTGCTGCTGGCAGCGGCCCTGATTGCCACCTTTTCCAGGGGAGGCATCTTGGCATTTGTTTTTTCCTCTCTTTTTTTCGCTGCGATTACCCGCCGGAGACGGTCTTTGAAGCAAAAGACCGGGTTCCTGGCGCTTCTGGCCGCTGTGATTTTTGTCGTTGCCGTAGTGGCTTCCTGGGACAGACTGGAGGACAGATTTGCCGATCTTGAGCAGGATCATGTGAGCAGACTCAGCATCTGGCAGGATTCCATCGGGATTGTACGCGATTATCCTGTGTTGGGCACGGGTTTGGGGACCTTTAAGAACGCCGGTATGCGCTATCAGACGTCCATGTCGAGGTTTCTTTTCGATCATGCCCATAATGATTACCTGGAACTGTTAACGGATACCGGCATAGTCGGATTCTTGCTGGGCATAGGCATTGCCCTGGTCTTTTTCCGGAATGCATACCGGCGCTGGCGACAAAAACGCAATATGTTCGGCAAATGCATTGGGGCAGGGGGGCTTACATCCCTGGTCGCTCTCGCCGTGCACAGCTTTGTTGATTTTAACCTGCACATTCCGGCCAATGCCCTCCTTTTTTCTGTAATAGCAGCCATCACCTACGCCGCCATCTTCAACGTATCAGACAAGAACGGCATTACCCCCGATCCCATTCAGGTGGCATAATTGTTGTCAGTAGCAAGTAATATCTTATCAACCTAGACGCCAAAAGGAAACACACCATTGAAACAATAACCATACTATTGTATAATTGGTGTGTTGCGGTATCACAATAAGAAAGGAGCGTCCACTTCAATGCAACGACAACAATTACAATTCCTCTCTACCTGGCTGCAAAATAAAAATCGCAAACCTCTTGTTATTCGTGGTGCCGGACAGGTCGGCAAATCGACACTGGTAGAATTGTTCGCCAAGCAACATCAGCTCTCTTTACGAAATGTTAATCTGGAACGTCATCCTGAGCTGTCATCCATTTTTTCCGGCAAGGCCCCTGAACACATTCTTCAACAAATAGAATTTCTGCCGAACATGGGAAGCATTGGGAAGGATATCCTTTTGTTTCTTGATGAAATCCAAGCCGTTCCAGAGGCCATTCCTGCGCTGCGCTATTTTTATGAAGATATGCCTGAACTTCCGGTGGTCTGCGCTGGATCTTTATTGGAATTTGCCCTGAGAGACCATTCTTTTTCCATGCCTGTGGGAAGGATTCAGTATTTACACATGGGCCCCATGACTTTCAGCGAGTTCCTGCTGGCACTTGACGAGGAACTTCTGAAGAATTTTATAGATAATTACCAACCAGGTCAGGAAATAGGAGATATTGTCCATCAACGATTATTGCATTTACTGCGTTCTTATTACTCTATCGGCGGCATGCCGGAAGCAGTGGCCGTTTTTGCCGAGAGTCATAGTTATAAAGATGTAAGCGAAGTGCATAATTCTATTATCGAGACTTATCGAGATGATTTTCCCAAATATGCCGGTTCCAGAAATCAGAATCGGATGCTGAATGTCTTTAATTTTGCCGCAAGAAATGTGGGCGTAAAAATCAAATACTCCAATATTTCGGCTCAAGACCAGAGTGTTACCATAAAAAAGGATATCGATCTCCTGACAATGGCTCGTGTAGTTGGCAAAGTGGTCCATAGTCATTGCTCTGGTCTGCCGTTGCAGGCTGATCTTGAGGAAAAAATTTACAAACTGCTCTTCCTTGATGTTGGACTGATGAATGCGATTTGTGGTTTGGACTGGCGCAGTATCTCACAAATGAATGACACAAAGCTTATTAACCAGGGGGCTATTGCTGAACAATTTATAGGACAACATTTACAAGCCATGCTGGCGGATAAACCAAACCGTGAATTAAATTATTGGTTGCGCGAAGGACGCTCGGCCAACGCCGAACTGGATTTTGTCATTGGGCTGCGGGGAAAAATAATTCCCATAGAGGTTAAATCCGGCACCACCGGCACTTTGAAATCCCTGCATCAATTTATGGGTATGAAGCAGGCCCCACTTGCCATCCGCTTTGACACACAACTGCCTGCTGTGAATCAGATAGATACTGTTATCACCATGAACAAACAACGCCAACAGGTAAAATATACATTAATTTCCCTTCCCCTCTATTTGGTGGAACGGCTAGATGCCATTGTGGGCAGCTATCAAACATAAAAAACAATGACAGATCGTATTGATAGCTTCCACGAATTGCGAGTTTATCAGGCAGCCTTTGCATTGCAACAGGAAATCTTCGTGATTACAAAAACATTCCCCAAAGATGAAATGTATTCCTTGACCGATCAGATGCGAAGATCTTCACGTGCTATCGGTGCAAATCTTGCCGAAGCCTGGCAAAAACGACGCTATGAACAACATTTTGTCAGCAAACTGACCGATGCAGATTCAGAACAGGCTGAAACCCAACACTGGCTCGATACCGCATTGGCCTGTCATTATATCGACGCACCAATCCACCAAAAGCTCAACCAAAAATGCCAAGAAATCGGCAGAATGCTAGGCAGCATGATAAAAACCCCCCAACCCTTCTGCCACCGCCCCCAAAAATGAACCCTAAACCGTCCTCCGCCCTCCGTCCTCCGCCCTCTGTTATCCGCCCTCCGTCCTCTGCCCTTACCCGTCCTCCGTCCTCTGCCTTAACCCGTCCTCTCCTCTTAACCGTCCTCTGCCTTCTGTCCTCCGTCCTCCTCCTAACCTTCCCCCTCCGAGACCTAGCCTCCGACTACTACTACCGAAAAACCACCAGCCTCCTAGACGACAAAACCACAGAAGACCTCGATGTAATGCTCATTTCCGAACAATCAATGCCCGCCTACCTTGCAGCCATCGACGCCCTCCAAAAAGCCGTTACCCTCGCCCCGTCGCGGTCCCTTTACCACAGCGCCCTCGCCGACCTGTATAACCGCCTAGGAAAGTGGTCGGAGATCATGCAATCCCTGAACGCCCCCATACCAACCAACGCCATCTCACCCTCTGACGCATCAGACAAGGCGCTCTATCACCTCCAGCGGGCAGTCGCACTCGAGCCCACCAACCCCGATGTTCACCTGGCCCTCGGACTGCTGTACGATAACCGCGGCGAACCGGGGCCGGCGTCCGCAGAGTTCGAAAAAGCGGCAAGCGCTTATCCGGTGAACGCCCCGCTGCGATATGCCCTTGCCCTTCATTACCTCACTTCCGGCAGGAAGGGCGATGCACTGGCGCAGGCCCGGGTGCTGGCAAAAATAGATGACAGCTACATCCTTCAGGATTCGGTACAAAAGGGGTATATACTTGAAAGGCAACCCCCGTGGTATCTTTCCCAAATGACAAACAGTTATCTTTACGCGGCCTTGGAAATCGCCTGGAGAGTTTCGGCAGACCTCGAGGTGGTAAAGGGCATTGCCCCCGACACCCCGGACGCGGCACCGGTGATACAGTTGTTTATAAATAGCAAGTAAAAACATCATCCTATCGCTCTTACACTAACATCTTCCAAGCCTGCCCTATAGACTTTCTTGATTTACAACTTCGAAGCCCAAGTCTTGAACCTTGCTTGTGATATATACTTGTGCTACATTAGTGACATAGAATATTGGCTGAAAACAGAGATTTTTGTCGCGATCCTAAAAGACTTCGGCCACCCGGACCGAAATCAGGAGGTAAACTATGCAGACCCTGCGTAGGCAGGATTTATTGGACAAAATTTATATGCTGCCATCGGAAAATGTGGCCGAAATCGAGGACGTTGTTGAGTTTTTAAGGCTTCGTAACGAAGAGGATGGCTTGGTCAAGTGGGCTGGCCGATTATCTGCGCAATTGTTTGCGAAAGTTTGGGATAACCCGGAAAACGCCGAATATGACAAGTTATAAGTACAATTTTGGCGATATGGTCCCATGAAGGTAACGCACTATTTCGAGCATACGAGACAACGACCCGACCGGTTTGCAATAAGGGATGAATGGATCCTGCATGTCCTTCAGTCTCCAGAGAAGATTGTAATCCAATCCGATGGAAGAATACGGAAATGGGCTTGGATTGAGGAAGAGAACAAATATCTGAGAGTCATTGTTTTAGAAGACGGTGAAACGATACATAATGCCTTCTTTGACAGGTCATTTAAGGAGAGCCAAATATGAAAGTAAGATATTTTTCGGATACCGATACTGCGCTGGTTGAGTTCACTGAAAATGAGGTGGTGGAAACAAAGGAACTCAGCGAAAACATTTATATTGATTTGGATCGGCAAGGTAATCCGGTGAGCATGACAATCGAACATGCGCGGGTTAATGCACGGTTGCAGGAATTCTCGTTTCAAGAAATGTATAGTTCTGTCGCATGAATGTCACCGCAAGTGGAACGCTCATTGATGAAATCAAGAGTACCGCTTGCGTGGATTTATCAGTGACTTCGCAGCACCAGACGGCTGACGTCGATTTTGTTCCCACTCTTGAAGTGTGTGTGGTGAGACACCAAGTAATTTCGCAAATTCCTGCTGGGGCGAACGCTGAATCCTGTGCTGTGAATCCTGGTATTTTTCTTGGAATTAGGATCCTGACACAGACCGCCTAATTAATTGTTCATGATTTACCTTGGGATTTCGTCTGCAATCTAAAACCGCATAAACCTGAACGACTTCTTGTTCCACCAAATCATTATGCGCCTCGTCAAGTATTTTAATTTTCACTTAAATTCAGCACGAAGGCGGGATTTTGCATCTTCCCAGTTCATAAATTCCGATTCGCCATTTTCGACTCGTTTGGCGCGAGCTGATAAAACTTCCTTATGCCAGTCAGGAGATGGGATATCATCTGTATTTCGCATCAAATCTTCCCATATCTGATCCAGCACAACAAGCTTTTCCGTGGTTGTCATTTCGTTTAAAGGCAGTGTAGTGTGCATGTTACACCTCGGTTTCTTTTCCACTGATAAATAATTGCCATATGCTTTTAAAATACCCATCTCTGAGGTCCAAGTCAAATTATCGTTTCAGTATCAAGATATCGGATATTTTAAAAATTTTTGGGCGAGCGTCGGCTGGTCAGACCGGAGCAGCCCAAATACACAAGAAATTCAGCATCTGCAAACCATAGCCTTCACAAAGGCCAGATAGCCCCGCTCCAGATCAATAGCCCATTGCGGATCTTCAGCAATCTCCAACATACCATGCCAAACCCAGTAATAGACAATCTTTGGCAATTCAGTCAGTACAAACAACCTGCTGTTGGGATTTGACCACCAGAAACCCTGTAAAGAGAGTGCGTCGGAAGACACAAAGGAAAGCGCCATGGAACCATCGGAGAAGAAATGCCGCAAGGTCCACCTTGCGCGATAAATAGCAAGAAAATCCCGGAGGTATCTGCTATGATTGTAGAGTTTAGTGGATCTAAATGTTGAATGATCAAATAAATAGCTTGGTCGGCCCCCATTTCAACAAAGGACAGAAAAGACTATGCAAGTGTTAAGAAAAATACAAAAGGTTGATTCCGATCGCATATCAATAAAAATTCCAAAGGCTTTTAGAAACCGCACCCTGGAAGTTATTGTCATGCCCATAGATGAAATGAGGTCAATACCGGAGACAGTTGACATATGGCCCAAAGACTTTTTTACAAAGACTGCCGGTTGTTTTGCCGGCACACCTTTGGTTCGTGAAAACCAAGGAGAGTATGAAGTGCGAGATACCATACGATGACATATTTGCTAGATACAAATGCCTGTATTTCTTTTCTGAATAATCAGGACTCACCAATAACGTGAACGTTTGCAGGCGCTGGTCCCTTCTTCGGTTGTCCTCTGCAGTTTATCGGTGGTGACAAGTGGTTCATCCGATTAAAGTGTACTTTGTTTCATGAAGTCCAAGGGTTTTCAGTTTGCAGAAATCCATATCTCGAAATCTATATGCTTGTTTTTGCGCAACTATTCAATATATTTCAAGTGTATGTACTCTGTCTGATTGGTTTTAGCTCCCCTCTCCCGCAAGGGGAGGGGGAACTTTGTCAATAGTGCTGAATAGATACATAAAATCAGAGGAAAATAGGAAATTACTGATATGAATCGGCAAGATGCGCTCGATACACTTACCAGGGTTAAACCTGAATTGACTGGACGGTTCGGAGTTACCCGCCTGGCCTTGTTCGGATCGATGGCCCGTGATGATGCCAACCAGAGAAGCGATGTAGATGTCCTGGTGGCCTTTGATGGACCTGCCACCTCTTCAAAATATTTTGGTGTTCAGTTCATGTTGGAGGATCTCTTTGGATGCAGCATCGACCTGGTTACTGAAAAGGCACTTCGACCCGAGCTTAGGACATATATCGAAAACGAGGCGATCTATGTCTGAACGGGAATGGAGATTCTATCTGGATGACATGATCAAATTTTGCGAAAAGGTGCTATCCTATACCGAACGGCTGGATCGAAAGGGATTTGAATCTGACGAGAAGTCATACGATGCAACAATAAGAATGCTGGAGTTACTGGGAGAGGCTGCAACACATATCCCGGATACAATTCGCGAACCTGCTTCGTCAATCCCCTGGCGACAGGTTGTGGCAACTCGTAACCGACTGATTCACGGTTATCTGGGAATAGACAACGATGTCCTCTGGAGTATTATTCAGGATGATATCCCGGTGTTGTTGCACGAATTGAAAAAGTTAAAAAGGGCGAGTTATTCCAATGAGCTTTCAAGTTAACTCGAGTGTAGGGTGCACTCCGTGCACCATCTCAGGTTTTATAGGTGCACAGAGTGCATCCTGCATTTAAGAGCGGAAAACACGTATTTTTGGGATTTAAATGTTGAACGATCATATAGATAGCTCGGTCCGACCCCATCTCAAAAGGAGGCTGTTAAACCGCGCTTACGGGATCGAATTTTAAACGAGGTGCGGTATGTCCAATAAGGAGAGTGAGGTGGCAATTAAGGGGATAATAGACCAGGAGATCGTTGAAGAACTGAGGCAACGAATACCAACAGAGGTACTGCCGCATATCCGGGAGTTAATCCTCTACGGTTCGCGTGTACGGGGAGATGCGGCCGATGATTCCGACCTTGATCTGGTTGCATTGGTAGATGAAAAAACTCCGGAGTTGGAGTCTATGCTGGATGAGATCGCCTACAATGTGATGTGGGATCGTGATTTCAAGCCAATGATCTCCCTCAAGGTCTTTACTGAGGATCGGTTTCGTGCAGCTGCCGCGAAAGGTTTCTCATTTTATCGAAATGTTATGCAAGAAGGCATTGCGATATGACTGAGGAGATAAGGAGATATCTGGATAAGGCGGATCATGCCTTGCTTGTAGCTGCGGATCTGCTGGATGATGGTCATGTCCCGGATGCGGCCAGTAAAATATACTATGCTTTCCTTGCATGCATCTTGCCACCATTATTATTCTGTCCAATTTTCCAGCAACAAGCCGTCAACTCTTGAAAATTCCTTAATATCGTTGGTCACCAGGGTCATTGAACGGGATCTGGCCAGGCCGGCGATAAGTATATCATACGGGCCTATGGGTGTACCTTTTTTCTCGAGTTTCGCCCGGATAACAGCCGCTTCATTAGCAGCGGCCCGGTCCAGATCAACGATGTCAAGAGGCGACAAAAAATTTTTCAGAGCCTTTTGGGACTGCTGCTTCCAATTGCTTTTTTCGGCTCCGTATTCAAGCTCGAACAGGGTAATGGTGGAAATCGCAACCTCCGAAGGCTGATGCTGTTTGAATTTTTCGAGAACTCCCGGCGGCCGGTTCTTGATGAGATAGATGCAGATGTTGGTATCGAGCAAGAAATGCATCAAAATGACTCCCTTGTCTGCCCATCAGGCTGCTGTCGTCCATTTTCCATAAAATCCTCGGGAAAATCGTCAAGCGAGGCAAAAAAAGCGTCCCAGGTTACTTCCAAGGGTTCAAGGATGATCTGATTTCCCCTGCGAAAAATCCTGACCTTCTGGCCGGGAAGCCTGAAATCCTTCGGTAAACGCACGGCTTGGGAGTTGCCGCTCTTGAAAAGCTTTGCTGTATCCATAATCCTCTCCATGTTGAATATATACAAACAGTGTATACATTCTGATTGAAAAAAGCAATCGTCTCCTGCCGTTCCCTACACTGCAATTCTTTAATCCCAACGACGAGCAAAACTAACCAACATTTTCGTTTTTCAGGGCCACTATTCCGTATTTCCGCACAACCATTCCGTAGACAGAAATCACTTCATTCTTGTTTATCCCCGGAGGCAGGCCAGCACCATTCCAGCGAAAGATCGTCCAGATGGCACCGAATTTGCTAAAGCTTGGCAATGCTGTTTTCTGATTTCAGATTTCGGACCAGAGACAGTACAGGAGCAAAATGTGCGGAAACCTTCCGTCACCTGCCACCTTGGGCCGGAAATGTACCCATTCTTTCTGCTTGACAGCAGCAGCCTATCCTTGTATAGTCGAAGAACGACTCTCGAAGGGATGCAGCAGAAATACTCAGATACCCCGACCCCGAATCCGATCTCCAATGATTAACGTACTCCTCAACAACACGCTTGCACGTCAGGTCCTGCGCTGTATCGACCTGTTTCTGGTCGTCCTGGCCTTTTTCATAGCCTATACCCTGAAAGCGAAGTATCTCGGCCGGTATTCCGGGATTATGCCGGAAACCAACTGCTATCTGATCCTCTGTATCCTGTTATTCTATTGCAATTTTCTGTTCTCCTATTTCAAGTTCTGCGAACCGAACCATATCGGGTCCCGATTCCGTGAGCTGATCAAGGTGGGTTCTATTGTCGTCTCTAGTCACTGTCTGCTCATTCTGACCCTCTATCTCGTGCACGAGGTTGGCGTCAGCCGCCTGTTGGTATCGTTGAATTGCGGAGTTCTGTTCAGTTTTCTGCTTCTCAGGCGCGCTCTGATCATCAGTTTTTTCCGGCTCGGCCAATACCGGGGTAAGAACCAGGTCCGTATCCTGATTGTCGGCAGCCGTGATCGGGCCCGGGAGACCATTCGGGCCATTCTCGATGCGGAAAACAGCCTGCTCACCATCGTCGGCTGCCTGGAGATCGATGAGAGCTACACCGGGCAGGCCGTGATCGGCGATATCCGAGTGATAGGCGATATGCGCCAGTTCAAGTCTTTCCTGCTCAACGACGTGATCGACGAGGTAATCTTCGCGGTCCCGCTGAAAAAGGTCCAGGAGGTCAACGATCAGATCACCTTTGCCGAAAAACTGGGGGTCAAGGTCCGGATCATGCCGGACTGGCAGCTGCAGAAGATCATGTTCCGTCCGGAGACCGCCACCATCTCCTTTGAGAATTTTGTCGGCATCCCGACCCTGTCGCTCTCCTCGGCCCCGAAGAACAATCTGGAGCTGCTGGTGAAGAGCTTTATCGATTGTATGGGCTCCCTTTCCCTGATTATTCTGCTTGCACCAGTCCTTTTCGCAGTGGCCCTGCTGGTAAAATTGTCCTCTCCGGGGCCGGTTGTCTACAGGCAGGAGAGGGCCGGACTCAACGGAAGAAAATTCATGCTCTATAAGTTCCGGTCCATGGTGGTCGATGCCGAGAAACTGCGCGACACACTGGCAGATCTGAATGAGATGGACGGCCCGGTCTTCAAGATCAAAAATGACCCTAGGATTACCTGGATCGGCCGATTCCTGAGGAAAACCAGTCTGGATGAACTGCCGCAACTCTTCAATATCCTTAAGGGCGAGATGAGCCTGGTCGGACCGCGGCCGCCCATCCCTGCCGAGGTCGAGGAGTATCTGCCCTGTCAGCGGCGACGGCTGTCGATGAAGCCGGGTTTGACCTGCATCTGGCAGATCTCTAACCGCCGCAATGATATCCCTTTTGAAAAGTGGATGAAGATGGATCTCAAATACATCGACAACTGGTGCCTGCTGCTCGATCTCAAGCTGCTGTTGCGCACGATCTCAACGGTTCTTCTTGGCTCGGGTCGATGATACGTCGATTTGAACATTTTTTTAAGGGCAGCAAATTCCACGGATTCACAGGATTTACTTTGCCTTTTTCCTCCATCCGTCCTATCGTCGGCCTCGCTTCTTCTCAATACATGATACACAAAACAGCATTAAGAACCGGGATCACCGGCCAGGACGGCGCCTATCTTGCCGAACTGCTTCTGAAAAAAGGATACGAGGTGCACGGCATCAAGCGGCGCTCATCGCTGTTCAATACCGTCCGTGTCGATCCCCCATTCCGCCCCACCGAGGTGGAGACGCTGCTGGGGGATGCCTCCAAAGCCAAACGGGAACAGGGCTGGCTGTCGCAAAGGTCCTTTCTAGGCAGTAATTAAGAAAAGAAAATGAAAGCGAGAAGTAGAACAAGAAGGGTCAAGCAAAGATTTGCCCCCTTTTTTTATGCGGATGTCCTCTCATTTGGTCTTGGAGATCCTGATGTCTTCTTATAAAGAAATTGTCAGAACAACCGGCATGATAGCGATTGTTCAGGTGATACAAATCATATTTGGAGCTCTCAGGAATAAAATTATCTCGGTAGTTTTAGGCGCCAAGGGTTTCGGAATTTGGGGTTTATATAGTACGTATATTGAAATGGTGTCGGCTTTTTCTGTTTTGGGTTTAGATCAAAGCGGTGTACGTGAAATAGCTAAAAATGATGATCATGTTGCTGTGGCAAAATGTATTTGGATTTTTAAGCGGGCTTTACTCTATTTTTCCTTGTCTATTACGTTACTGTCTATAATATTTTCAAAAAATGTAAGCGCTTTATTGTTTGGAACAAAAGAGTACTACGTGGGAGTGATGGTCGTTTCTTTTGCTATATTATGCAACGGTGTATCAAAAGGCCAATTGGCAATATTAAATGGTCTTCGTGATATACGTGGGATTGCTATAAGCCAAATAATCGGTTCGATCGTAGGATCTGTGGCTTGTATCACGCTTGCATATATTCTCGGTTTGAATGGGATTCCTATATTTCTAGTAGCCATCGGATTTACAGCTGTTTTATCAACATGGTGGTTCGTGAGACAAACAAACATAAAGCCCATTAGACCATCCAACGAAGAAGCAAAAAATATATTTAAAAAGCTCATTTATCTGGGGTTAGGGTATAGTGCGGCCGGAATTATAGCTTCTGTGATGACTTTATTGTCCCGTACTTATCTTGCAAAAAATTATGATTTAACAGCAGTCGGTATTTACCAAGCAAGCTGGACAATCTCTAACTTGTATATTGGAACTATCTTAAGCGCAATGGGTGTAGATTTCATGCCCCGTATAATGAAACTAATAAATAATTCACAGAAGTTAAATGAAACAGTTAATGAACAGATTGAATTAGGAACTTTAGTTGCTTCAATTGGAGTGTTGGGCATTATTACATTTTCCCCCATTATTCTTCATATGCTCTATTCTACCGAATTTATTATCGGTGTAAGTATTATTCGGTGGCAAGTTTTAGGGGTGAGTTTGCGTGTCATCGCGTTTCCCTTTTCCTATCTTATTATGGCGCATAATAAGCCTTTTACATATATAATTATTCAAGCTATATTTTGGACGGGAGATTACTTATTGTTGATTATTTTTTCTAGTAAATTTGGCTTCAATGGGTTAGGTATCAACTATTTCGCAGCCTATATTGTGTATTTATGTTTGACTTATATAGCATGTCATAAAATTACTGGATTTAAATTTTCATATCTCTTAAAAAAAATTTTTCTCATATCAAGTATTTTTATAAGTGCAGCATTGTATAGTGCTATTTATTTAGAAAAATATAATTATTATGTCGGTAGTTTTCTAATAATATGTGCAGGAACTTGGGTATACGTGTATTTAAAAAAATACATGGACATAGATATTATCAAAAAGATTTGTTCAACAAAATAGGTATGCTCAGTCTAACTGCCATTGTTATAAAGGGTGTAATTGTTGGCAATGACTCCATAATTGCCGTTCGTTGATTGGTAAATAAAGACGTTCCGCCAAGGGCATTAGTTGAAGGTGTTCCAGCAAAAATCATAGATGATACTATTGATTGGACAAAATGACTCCCAATTTAGCAACAAAATATACCTGCACCGGCTGTATGGCCTGCGTTGACTCTTGTGGCTTTTCTGCCCTCAACGGAGAATGGGCTGATGACGGACACTTATATGTGATTTTTAGAGAAGATAGGTGCACGGGTTGCGGTAATTGCGAAAAATCATGCCCGGTTGTCAATGATTTTTCTTATGAAAGCGAAAAGTCAACATCAACCCCATATGCTGCTTGGGCAAATGATGACGCCATCAGAATGAAAAGCTCTTCAGGCGGAATTTTCGCGGCAATAGCATATCACATAATCCGATACGGGGGTTATGTTGCAGGTGCGGTTATGGATGGTATCAAGGTAAGGCACATTATTAGCAACAATCAAGGCGACATTGCTCGGATGCAAGGGTCTAAATATCAACAGGGAGATTCGACAGGAATATATTGTGCGGTAAAGGAAAAGTTAAAAGAGAACCATCTTGTCTTTTTCTCAGGTGTCCCATGCCAGGTCGCGGGTCTTTATTCTTTCTTGGGAAAGCTCGGTGATTCGGATTTGCTTCTGACCTCCGATCTTGTATGCTCCGGTTTTCCATCGTCTCATTTTCTTCAACGATTTGTAAAATATATTTACCCTGCAGTCCTTGCCGGATCAGAAAATCCCAAAAAAATTAATGTGAGCTACCGCAACAAAAATGAGGGATGGGAAAAATCCAAAAAAATTACCGTTCGTTACTGCAGTAATGATAGGATTGGTCATGGCACCAATGAATGTGCCGTAGTAGATTATGCCCCACAAAACTTTGTATTTAACGGTTTCTTAAGTGGATACTCCGCTCGTTACAGTTGCGGGGATTGTCAATTTACTAAACTTAATAGAAAGGCGGATTTGACATTGGCAGATTTCTGGAATGATAAAACATTTTTAGAGGAACATTATAAAGGAGTGTCCTGTGTTGTTACACACAGCCATGCTGGCCGGAAAATTTTAGAAAAGGTTGATGTCACTCTCCATGCGATTAATTGGAAAGAATTTCTTCCATATAACAAGATGGTTTATAGGAAATTACCATTTTTAAAAATTCATCCTGCACGTAGGCTGCTCGCCTGGAATTTTGCGCACCTGCCAATCGAAATCCTAGGAAAGATCTACGGAGGGAAAATCAAAAATTCTGAAATTCTCTGGCTTCCCTATAAAATCTTCAATTTTATATTATGGAAAATTGGCCTTAAAATCCGAAATAAATATAACAATGAATTTTTAAAAACGATGTTACATGAATAATATTAAATTATTAACATTTTCCAACCAAAATAGCTTTGGCGCCATGCTCCAATGTTATGCACTGTCCAAAGTGTTAACTGATTTAGGCCATAATGTCGAGTTGCTAAGGATTCCGATAGTCAAACCTGAGCATGGTTTTATAGGAAACTTAACCTTTCGTATTGGTGATCTTTTTTTTAATATCTTCAGGCGCAATCGTTTGCCTCACCAAGTTAACTTAACCGACTGCCAAGTCAATAAGGATGATATATATATTGTTGGAAGTGACCAGGTGTGGAATCCAGATCTGACTGGGGACAGAGCATTGGATTATTTTTTTAATTTTCTGCCTAATCATGTTAAGCGAATTTCGTATGCTGCAAGTTTCGGCACTTCAGAATGGCCTGAAAAAAATATTGAGACAGGTGTTCGTAATTGCCTTAATAAATTTTCTGCCATTGGAGTTAGAGAGAGTTCAGGCGTTCAGATTTGCAAAGAAATCTTTAATGTTGATGCCACGTTAACAATTGACCCGACATTGCTGTTGGATAACTACGACGCGTTAATTATCCCAGAAACAAAACCTCATAAAAAAACATTAGTTGTTTTTTCACTGCTGAAAACAACGCACGAGTGGCTAAAACTGATCCAATATATTGCAAAACAAACAAATACGCATCCGGTAATGCTGTCAGAAAGGAGGATACATAAGGGAATATCCTATCAGCCATGGGTGACAGTTGAGAAATGGCTATCGCAGATTGCCAATAGTACCTTTGTAATTACCAACTCATTTCATGGAACAGTATTTGCCATTATTTTCAAAAAACAATTTATTGCTATGCCAGCGCATACGAACCGGGCCGGTAGAATTAAACACCTCCTTGAAATGCTAGGATTAGAAACACGTTATTTTAAGAATATGGATGTATTATACAATTCAGCAGGCTTGTTGCAGGAAATAAATTATGAAGATGTTTTTAAGAAATTATCAATGCTTAAACTCGATTCTATGAAGTTTCTGACAAATGGGTTGAGATAACATGGATTTTTTAATTTTCTATTTTGCTTCTATTCAGTTTTTACTGAAGAAATACCATATTGTTTTTGTATCAATTTTTATTCTTGCGTCCAGCTATCTTGAAGTCAATTATGGTGATGGTGGCAAATCTAATTTTATATTTCCGCACCAAGTATCTGATACAGGGCTTCTTTTATTTATCTTTTTCTTTTTATATTCGATTATAAAGCATGGGTTGTATACCAATAGCAAATTGCGAGTTCCGGTTCTTGTTTTTTGGATATTTCTTTTACTTAGTGGTTTTGTAGATGTTCTGCAAGGTGTGGCTATAGTCGACGTTATTAAATATTTAAGAGGATGGCTATATTTGCTTATTATATATATAGACCCAGAACTATATGTACCTTACATTGAAAAAACATTGCGTTATCTATTTGTGATTGTATTAATCTTAACTATACTAATAATTTTCCAGAACGTTACTGATTTTTCTTGGTTTGGCACTCGAATCGATGAAGTTAGGGGTATAAAACCATCATTTTATGTGTTGTTATTTATTCCATTATTACTCTTTGATGTACTAAGATTAGCATCTATTTGTAAATATTTATTTATTGCGATACTCGTAAGCTCAATAATTTTAAATTTAAAACAAACATATTTGTTTACAGTAATATTTACTTATGTCTTATTTTTGATTTTATATCAAAAACAAAAATTGCTAATTTTTCTTAAAGTGATAGTGATTTTAACCGCAATTTTAGCATTAATTTTGACGAATAACTCTCTGCGAGAGAGGATTTCAGAAACAATTGCAGGCGTTGGCAGCATAAAAAATGAGAAATCAGCTGATAATTTTTCTTTCAGAATTTTACATACAAAGAAAAGACTCAATTACATTCTAGAAAATCCTTTAACAACATTACGAGGAATTGGATTCATTCATGAAGATTCTTTGCGAACGAAAATTTTCGCTATCGGAAGCTGGAACCAAGTTCAGAAGCGAATAGAGCAGTTAGAAACTGGGGATATTGCATGGTCAGTATTTTTTGTTAGAATTGGAGTCTTTGGAACGATTTTGTTTTTATTTTTCTATTTATCCCTCCTAAAGAGATTGTATTTAATGGCCAATTCCCTGCCACCTTCAGAAAACCAATTACATAAAGTCCTATTCTCCTTTATGATTGTTTGCTTATTTTTGACGTCTTTTGGAAACTCAGTTATAGCATACGGTTATTTTTACTTGATACCATTAATGACAGTAGCTTCGAAAAATAAATCAAATTTAAATATAATTGAACAAAACTAAGTAGACAAATAACTGTGAAAAGACCGGTTATTTTTCTCTTTTCAAAAACTCATTTTATTATTTTTACATATCAGAATCATAAAAAGCACATATTCATATGTAAATTTAATTTAGAAACCATCAATGAAAATTTGCCATATTATTTTTTCGTTTAATACAGGTGGAGCTGAAAATATGCTTGTTGATATAATTAATGAGCAAGTGAAGACAACACGAGTATATTTAATGATAATAAATAATATTGCTAATGAAAAACTTTTAAATAGAATTTCCTCTGAGGTAGTTGTTATCAGGATAAACCGAAGACCCGCGAGCAGAACCTTATTCCCATTATTCAGAATTAATTATATCTTATTAAGAATGGATTTTGATATTTTACACTGTCATAATGAAAATTGTGTCCAACTTTTGTTGCCACAATTCCGCAGATCAGCAGATATCACCATACATGACACTCGTGTAAGTAGCCAATTTTTGGTGAAATATCGAAAAGTTTACTCCATCTCTGATACTGTCCAACGTGATGTTTTGAAAAACTGTGGTTTGCACTCCGAAGTTATTAATAATGGGATAGACACTTCAGCAATAAAGGTGAAAAAAATAACAGAGCGATCTGATCTCTTTAAGATAGTGCAGGTTGGCCGTTTGCACACCCCCAAAAAAGGACAACACGTACTCATTTCGGCAATCAAAAAACTTGTTTATGAGAAAAATCTAACAAAAATCCGTTTAGATTTTATAGGAGAAGGGGATTCTTTTTCTGACTTAGCTGAACTAGTACAAAAATATAGATTAGGAGACTTTGTTAGTTTTCTTGGCTTAAAAGATAGGGTCTATATTTTTTCACATCTATGTGATTATGACTTACTCGTTCAACCAAGCCTATATGAAGGCTTTGGATTGACTGTAGCTGAAGCAATGACCGCCAAAATACCTGTTTTAGTTTCAGATATTGAAGGACCAATGGAAATTATTGATAATGGAAAGTTTGGATATTTTTTCAAATCCGAGGATGTTGGAAATTTGACTGAAAGAATTGTTTATATATTTGATAACTATAACACACAAGAGAATCTTAATATGGTCGACCTTGCTTGTCAGTACGTTGCTTCCAATTTTGATATAAAAAATACAGCAGCAAAATATTTATCCGCTTATTGCTGTAATTAATTAATACATAAAATCTAAATTAGTTGATTTATTTTAATTGGTCTTATTTTAATGAAAATTTTAATTTCCTCGCCTTCTCTCGATTCATCTACCCATGTTAGCGGAATTTCTGCATTAGTAAAACCGCTTGTTGAAACATTCCCTTGCTTTTCTCATTTACATGTTGGAACAAGTGATGCCGATAATAACTTCATCTTAAAAATCGAAAGCCTACTAAAAGCTATAGTTACATTGACTCAATATAGATTAAAACATGCTGATTTCATATTTCATGTGAATACAGCGGCAAACACTCTGTCGCTTCTTCGCGACTCAATATTATTAATTGTTGCAAAATTACTAAAGATAAAGTGTGTTATTCACTTTCATGGTGGTTATTGGTTAACATCTCACAAATCTCCCATATTTATCAAACTGTTGGTTCAATTTCTTTGTTACTATTCTGATAGTTGCATTGTGCTCGGTCCTGAAGAATCTGCAATTTTAAACGATAAATTTGGTATCAAAAGAAAATTTATATCCTTACCCAACTTTGCCGGTTCTGAATTTTTCAAAAACCCTAATAATATTGAGAAGAAAGAATTTTCAATGATTTTTTTAGGTCGCTTAGTTGAAAGCAAATCTGCTGATAAATTGCCTGAAATATTAAAAGAAATTTTACTCCATCAACCCTACGCCCATTTGTCAATTTGTGGCGATGGCCCACTGAAAGAACAGTTGCTTAGCAATTTAAAACAAATACCTGAAAAATATTGGCGATACCATGGTGTAGTTTTTGGTAATAGAAAACGTGATTTACTTCTTCAAAGTGATGTTCTCATCCTTCCATCTGTTAATGGTGAAGGAATGCCAATTGCTATGTTAGAGGCAATGGCTACTGGATGTATTCCAATAGTAACAAAATTAGGTGCCATCCCTTCAGTTATCCGAAACTCCGAAAATGGCTTTATTACCCCTCCTGGTGATATAGATTTATTTATTAGAACGACTATTGAAGTGCTGGGAAATCCTAACAAAGGAGAAATACGTACTCGGTGTCATTCTGTAGCTTCTACTTATTCAATTGAAATTTATAAAAAGCGTCTAGATATTATATATTTAAGCATTTAGTTCTGATTTGCGAAGGTCCAGATACTGGGGATATCTTGTCACCTATCTTCAGCTCACCATTTACTGCCATATGCCGAATACTGGTCAACATCAAAATAGTTCGGCAACTTTGCAACAAAATCATTTACATGAAAGCCATGAAACCGATCATCGTTCACTTAAGGCTGAAAAGCAGCGCAACAATTTTCACATGTATAATTTATACGCAAGTTAATTAACCGAAGATTACTGGACTATAATAAAAACGCTTAAATATTATTTGAGCTTTAAAATTCTTAGGGAGGATATAGCATGGATAAAACAAAAAAGATATTGGTCACCGGTGGAGCTGGAATGATCGGCTCCAACCTAGTTAAACGTTTGGTAAGCATTGGCCTAGATGTTAGCGTAATAGACAACCTATGGAGGGGTAAACGTGAACATCTGTTGAATGAGAACGGAAATTATGTAATTGACATGGCAAGCAAGTTTTACGAAGTTGACCTGTCTCTCGACGAAAAGCTAGATCATATCATAGCTGAAGTGGATTATGTTTACCATTTGGCCGATGTCGTTGCAGGCGTTGATTATGTCTTCAATAATCAAGGCAGCGTGTTCCGGCAAAACCTATTAATCAACTCCAATTTAATTGCAGCTGTACGGCGGAATCCGGTAAAAGGGTTTGTTTATGTTGGTACGGCATGCAGTTTTCCGGCAAGCCTTCAATCTGGAGTAGATGCCCGGCCCCTGAAGGAAGAAGATCAATACCCAGCCTATCCCGAATCCAGCTATGGCTGGAGCAAGCTGATGGGCGAGTATGAAGCTTTTTTAATGGAGCAGGAAACAGGAATTCCTGTTTCCGTATTAACACTGCACAATGTGTACGGCACGCCCTGTGATTTTGGCATTGAAAAAAGCCAGGTGATACCCTCTTTGGTTCGAAAAGCAATTGCATATCCTGTCTCCGATTTTGTTGTTTGGGGTTCGGGCGAACAAGGCCGTGCCTTTGTACATGTGGATGATATCGTGGACGCTTTGATACTAGCCATTGAAAAAGGTCTTGGCAAAGGACTGATCCAAATAGGCCCGGATTTTTGCACGCCAATTAGGGAGATAGCTGAGATGATCAATATGATTTGTGGGAAGAAGATGAACATAGTATACGATACAACAAAACCGGAAGGTGACCGGGGCCGTTGCGCCGATTACTCCAAGGCAAAGGAAGTTTTGGGATGGGTGCCAAAGGTTGACCTAAAGAAAGGGCTTACAGATCTTTATAGGTGGATTGAGGATCGATCCTAATGCAAGCAAGGAATGTTAAAAATGAACCCGTTATTTTTCTACCGCCTAGGTTGTATTCTGAAAAAATATCACATACCTTTGCTGCCGAGAATCTGCGAGGGAATGACCTTTCTAGTTTTCAATAGTTCCATCCCCCTGGCTTGTACCATAGGCGAAGGAACAACATTTGAGCATCGTGGTATAGGTATTGTGATCAATCGGGATACGACGATTGGGAAAGACTGTGTGATACAGACGCATGTGGTAATGGGGGGGGGGGGGGGATACCTGGAGCCCCTGTCATCAAAAACAATGTTTATATCGGAACGGGTGCAAAAATAATCGGTGGCGTAACTGTTGGTGACAATGCTGTTATTGGTGCAAATGCTGTTGTTATTTCCGATATTCCACCAAACGCCCTGGCTGTTGGGGTGCCTGCAAAGGTAAAGAAACTTGGAAAATAAGACTATAAAATATAATTTTGTTGGTATTGATGTAGAAGCAATGACTTACAGCAACCTTTTCGAAAAAGTGGACAAGTGGCTCGGCGACAAGACAGCGCGGTCCCACCATGTTGCTGTTATCAACGCATTTTGTGCCGCCATGGCGATAAAGGATGCGAAGTTGAAAAGGATATACACTGAAGCCGATTTGATCGGCCCAGACGGCAGGCCCTTTGTTTATTGGCTCCGCTTATTCTTGAAAAGACCCTGCGATCAGTTTGACGCTTCAAGCATTATTATAGAACTAGCCAGGGAATCCAAAGAAAAACTATATTCATTTTACCTTTTTGGCGGCGCTCCAGATGTGGTAATTAAAATGAAGAAAAAGCTTGAGCAACTTTACCCCCATATCAGAATTGTTGGGTATCACTCACCACCTTTCAGAGAATTGACACTCGAGGAAGATCAGGCAATTTGCGACGAGATAAATAGGTTGGAGCCTGATATTGTGTGCGTAGGTCTTGGTACACCTAAGCAGGATTACTGGATTTACGAGCACAAGGAGAAAATCCGAGGGACGGTGTTTATCCCCTGTGGTGCGATTTTTGATTTTTTTGGCGGAAGAGTGAAAAGAGCCCCTCGTGTTGTAACAAAATCCGGATTTGAATGGCTATACAGGCTATGTGGTAGAGACTTTAAGCGGCTTTGGCATCGCTACACAGTGATGAATGTCATTTTTTTATGGAATTTTATTTTACAACTTGCACGGGTTAAAAATTTCGATAAACCAAATCGCTGAAAATGATTAACAAAAAGAGAAAATGTTGTCAAAATAGCAGCATGAAATGGTTATGTTCGCTGGTTTTATCTGTTTGGATAGTTTTATTAACAACTGGTAATCTATTGCATGCTGCGACTTTTTTCGTAGCTCCCGATGGCAACGATTTAAAACCCGGAACAAACCAGCAGCCGATGGCCACACTGGGGACTGCGCGAGATGCCGCACGGAAAGCAGGTGGAGGGGAGCATCGGATCGTTGTGTTGCCTGGCGATTATTATCTGGCGACAACACTAGAGTTGGACATGCGCGACAACGGCTTGACCATTGAAGCCGAATCGACCGGCAGAGTGACGCTCTACGGCGGCAGACTGGTAACCGGGTGGCAACGTGACGGCGATCATTTTTGGTCTGCGGCTTTACCGGGTGTGAAGGAAAGGACGTGGGACTTCAGGGCGCTGATCGTAAACGGCCGTTTGGCTGAACGTGCTCGTTTTCCAGGAACCGGCACGTTTGAGAATCGTGGAACCTGGAATCTGCCCGTGTTGCCGATGGTGGCGGGGTTCTGGGAACGTAAACCCACTTGGGAAGAGCTTACCACCATGCCATATGATCCCAAGGACATCCCGGATACGCTCGACATCGACAATGCCGAAGTTCTACTGTACCACACTTGGGACGAGTCACTGGTGGGGGTTACGCGCAACGACACACAACGACACTCTCTAATTCTTTCCCCGGAGCCTACCTGGCCACCCGGAGCGCGAAATATGAAGAAGTATGCGATCCTGAACACGCGCGAGGGGATGAATCGACCAGGCCAATGGTATCTTGACCGGACTGCAGGCCGCCTTGTCTATTGGCCCTTGCCTGACGAAGACATGGCAAAGGCCAAGATTATTGCCCCGACAACCGAGCAAATAATTCGTATTTCCGGAAAAAACCAACAGAAGGCGGAAATGATCACAATCCGAGGCCTGACTCTCCAGGCATCCACCGTGCCACTCAAACCGGCCGGATTTGGCGGCGGGGCTTTCGACGGCGCCCTGACCATCTCGAAAGCCCGTATGTGCACAATAGAAGGCCTTGAGATCTACAACGTGGGGGGGGGGGGATCAGCGGGGATGATCTGGCCCAATGTCGGATCGCCAATTGCCGTATCCACCATGTCGGATCTTGTGGCGTCAGGATTAATAACGGCGTTGACATCTCTTTCTCCCAAAATCAAACCCACAACGTCGGTGTTTATTATTTGAGCTCAGCCGCTGTCAAGTTCAGTGGCATGAAGATACACCTCCAGGCCAACGAAATCAGCGATGTCCCTTACTCCGGCATGATTTGCATCGGCAAGGAATACTTGGTCGAGCAAAATCTGATCTACCGAGTAATGCGAGAGTTGCACGACGGCGCAGCGTTCTATGGCAGCCTGCACAACAGCACCATCCGGGACAATTTCGTCCGCGACGTGGTGCAGGTCGGCGAAGGCTCCGACGTGTCCGCCTATTATCTCGATGAAGGTTCAAGCGATTGTGTCATCGAGCGCAACGTGGCGCAGGGGGTAAGGATGCCAGTTCACAATCACATCGCTCGCGATATCACAGTCCGCGACAACGTTTTCATCGCCGACAAGGATATGATCGTGTCGTTCCAGAGATCCACCGGTTGCACCTTTACGCGTAATACGCTATTTATCCCGGGCAAATTGAATGTGCTCCAGCCGAATGCTATCAAGGACTGGCAAGACAATGTGGTTTTCAAGGGCGGATCGGGCAGGGATGGCACTTCACAGGCGTTTACGATTGACGGTGCGGTACCAAACGTCCCCGCGCCGAACCGTAAGACATTGTCGGCCGTAGCAGAGCGAGTCTCACATGCGCCCGTTTTGGACGGAAAGATCGATCTAGGGGGTTGGCCGGGAAAGCTTCAAAGACTCGATCGAGAACCTTCCCGTCAAGGTGCCGTTGGCCCGCCTGTTCTGGTTAAGTTCTTGTACGATGATCAGTTCCTCTATGTGTTATCGACAATGCCAATGTTTGCACCTGCCAAGATCGACATGGGATCGGCCTGGGGTAAAAGTGATGGCGTGGAGATTTGCATTGCTGGTTTGACAATTGATGGCAAAAAGCCAGCCACCTTTGTGGTCCGTGGTTTCGCAGGCGGTGCTGTTCAGAGTTCCACCGTTGCGGGTGCACCCGAGAAGGCTACAGTACGATTAGGTAAGGAGGTGCGCTTCGTGGCCGGAATGATCAAGGATTCCCGCGACAACACCATACGAGGCTGGCGTGGCGGATGGTCCATCCCATTCGCGGATCTTGGATTGGAACCAAAACCAGGACTGAAGATCGCCTTCAATATGTGCGCGTTCTATAGTGAGCTTGGCACGTGGCACTGTTGGGAAGGTACACTCACCGATAACTGGCAACTTGCCCAGGCTGGGACTATACAGCTTGGAGAAACCCAATGACTGGAAAAAAGATAACACTAAAGGTGGTTAATTGTTTCAAGGTTGAACATAGAGACATATGCAAAGATTTCCAAATAGTGAGTTTGAGTTGATTCAGTTGTTTAATACTTGTAGTTACTTGAGATTTTTTATAGTCGTCTGGTTAACCGGCCTGCATGGGTTGTTAATTGGAAATTGGTCCCTTAGTAATATAGGGAGATTGAGATATGTTGGACGATGAAAGAACTTTTGAGCAGATAAAACATCATTACGTTATAGAAAAAGAATTGTCAAATAAACTACGTACGGCTTCTAAAGAAGATAGGTGTCATTTATATACTTCTCTGTACGACGAATTTTATGAAAGAGTTCCCATCCAGCCTCAATTGATAAATAAAGCATCTGCTGAAAAATCTACTAACGCTGTCTCGTCACAGATGGGATTTCTCAGAAGGTTTTTGAAAAATCATAAAATATTTATGGAAATTGGCCCCGGTGACTGCGCCTTATCTTTTATGGTTTCTAACCATGTAACAAAAATTTACGCTGTTGACGTATCCAGAGAGATTACTAAAAATGTAAATGCGCCTGAAAATTTTGAATTAATTCTATCCAACGGAACAAGTATTCCTTTGCCTAATAATAGTGTTGATATTGCTTATAGTAATCAACTAATGGAACACCTACATCCGGATGATGCTTTTGAACAGCTTGAAAACATTTATAATGTTTTAATAAAGGGGGGGACTTATATATGCTGCACTCCGAATAGACTCAGTGGGCCGCATGATGTTTCAAAATATTTTGATAAAATTGCAACAGGGTTTCATTCGAAAGAATACTCGGTCGCAGAATTACACAATTTATTTAAGACAGTGGGTTTTTGTAAAACCAATCTGTATGTTGGTGCTAAAGGAATATATATTAGATTTCCATTATTTTTAATAATATTTTTTGAAAATATTTTAAATATATTACCCGATTTCTTCGGAAAAAAAATAGCTAGTATGCAAATACTCCGACCTTTTTTAGGAATTAGAATCGTTGGAATAAAATGACTTTAGTGTTCCTGGAAAGGTTCAAACCCCGTCTTTAAGCGGGTAGCGTTTTGATACTGTCTGTCGAATCAGAGTATTCAACAGCTTTTCTTCCGGTGATCTTCGTACATGATGGAGTTCGATGGGAGTAAGATCGCATAGCGGAGCCGTGATCGGAGTTGGTGGCGTAAACAGGGTGGCTTCTTAAATTATAAGTACTTGGTAACACATCAGCTGTTTGAGAGCCACTCCTTTTCATTTATGATATCAGGTATGCGGATAATGGCAGAAAGGCATGGCAAAGTGAAAAGTCAGAAGGGCGGGCCGGTTATGCTCTTACCATTTTCACAGATCTCAACATGAATACGCTCATGAAGATAGTTGAAAACAAGGACGCTACCCATATTTACTTCAATGCCATTGATTTAAAGTGGTCCAATCTGCACAGCAGGTTGTTCGTGCTGAGTGGGTTTCCAATGACAGGGTAGTGTGCTTATTTTGGGGTGGATTGTTGGGGAGAGAGAGGTTTGGTGTCTACTGTTGACGATTTATCTCACTTTATCGACCGACCGTAGTGATTGCAATATTCCGGTGAACGATCACGGAATATCCATAATAAGTTTCATTCCTTCATAAACCTGTTGAAGTCTTTCATTTGAAAGAGTTCCAATCTTTTCCTTCAGGCTGAGTTTATGTAAGCGCCAAAAGAACCGCATCTTTCCGCGCCGTGCCGGGCATGTCATAATCGGGCAACCTAAAAAATATAAAGGAGGTAGCCCATGACAACCCAGAACAACAAGCAAAGCGAAACAGGC
>Ga0118677_10000183_pt1 | contig 130438 bp, 106 predicted proteins | sample AliMusrvi5mmetaG_FD_86154 | JGI IMG/M metagenome (GOLD analysis project Ga0118677, IMG submission 86154) | reverse complement strand
ATTTCGGCACAGGAATAGGCTACGCCGCTGGTTCCCGCGCAAAGCGTGGCAGTGCCGGTAATGGCGCCTGCAGCGTTGGGCATCGGGTTGACAAACAGGTTGTAGGTGGTCGGGGTAAGCGATGTACAGGCTGTGGCATTGGTGTACGACACCTTTACCCATTGTGCTCCTACGCCCGTCCACGTAACGTTGATGGCGCTGGTGCCCTGGCCCGAAACGATCGTTCCGCCCGTGGATACCGTCCATACATAACCGGTCATACCGCCTTCTGTGTAATACATGTTGCCTGTTGAACCAACACACGGTGCGTTGTTGCTGCCGATGGTCGGAACAGGGGTGGGGTTGACCGTTACACTGAAGCTTGCAGGCGTGGCTGCGACACAACCATTCGCGTTGGCATAGTTTACAGTCACGGTATTAACACCGGCTCCATTCCAGGTCACGGTAACCGTATTGCTCGTAGCCGTTCCGCCTGCGGTAACCGTACCCCCGGCGGAAACAGTCCATACATAGTTGGTCATACCGGCCTGGGTGGTGTAGACAACACCGGTCGTTCCCTGGCAAAGGGACGCCGTTCCCGTAATGGTCGGAACCGGAAGGGCGTTCACCGTAACGGCATAGGTAGTGGGTGCTGCAGCGGTACAACCGTTTGTATTGGTGTAGCTTGCAGTTACCGTCTTGGCACCGGTGGTGGTCCATGTAACGGTGATGCTGCTGGTGGTGCTCCCGGCAGTGATGTTTCCACCCGCCGATACGGTCCATGCGTAACCGGTCATCCCGGTCTCGGTGGTATAAACATTCGTGGTGGAGTTCACACAGGGTGAAGCAGGTCCTGCAATGGTGGGTACAGGCAGTGCATTCACCGTCACGTTATAGCTTGATGCTGTTCCGGTCATACAAACACCAACACCGGCGACCGTAATGGTTCCAGAAGCAGCACCAAATGTAACCGTAATGGTATTGGTTCCACTGCCGGCAGTGATTGTTGCACCGGCAGGCAAAGACCAGTAGTAACTAACGGCATTTGTAATCGCACCAACGGTGTATACATTCCCGGTAGAGTTCGCACAAACTGAAGCGGGTCCTGTAATAGCACCAGCTGTTGCAACCGAAGGACATCCTGTAAGGAAAGTCATATCGTTGCCGTTGGCGGTTCCGGCTGAGTTGACACCGCGAACCCTGTAATGATAGGTGGTGGCGGTGGTCAGACTGGTCAGAACAGCACTGACATTGGTAGTGGCGGTCCCTGTGACTGTTGGAGGAACTGCGTTAACCGTTGTACCATAGGCTACGGTGAGACCGTAATCAAAATACACGGTGGTGGAGGCGTTGTTGGCATTGACAGTCCCGTTCACGGTCGCGCCGTTTGTGGTTATTGCTGTTGCGGCGGTTGTGGTGACTGTTGGAGCAATGGCTGCAGTGGTGAATGTGAGATCACTGCCATTGGTGGTTCCGCCCGAATTTACGCCGTTGATCCTGAAATGATACAGGGTGTTGGGCACAAGGCCTGTAAGATTGTACAAAGAGGGGATGGCCGTGCTTCCGGTAGCTGTCGGAGGAACTCCTGCAACGTTCGCACCATAAGCAACAGTAAGACCATAATCAAACGAAATGGTCGAGGATGATCCGTTGGCATTCACTGTTCCGTTGAGGGTTGCCGTTGTGCCGGTGATGGCTGATGCAGCCAGGGTAACGACAGTCGGGGGAAGCGCCGTGGTGGTGAAGGTCATGTCGCTGCCGTAAACGATCAACCCGCCGGTGGTTACGCCACGGGCCCTGAAATGGTAGGTTGTCTGCGGCAATAAACCCGCCAGGGCATAGGTGCCGGGGGTCAATGTACTGCCGGTAAGTGAAGCCGGTGTAGCGGCAACTGATGTACCGTAGGCATTTGTCAGGCCATAATCAAAAAAGAGGTTTAAGGTTGTGGCATTGGCGTTGTAGTTGGCGTTCAGTGTAGCCGTCGCGGAGGTAATGGCGGTGGCAGCAGCCGTGATGGCCAATGGTTTCAAGGCAAATTCGTATGCCCCGATATCAGGAGGATTGCTGCGCAGGGTACCCGCAAAATCGGCAGGTACCAGGGGGATATAAATACCTCCGTTGTTCATCAGGGTGGTGGTGGGAATCAGGTTGGTTGCCGTGGTAAACAAAGGATTTACATTGACACCGTTTGCTTCGAGACTGGTGGCTGTTTTCCACGCTGCAAGGTTGGCATACTGAGTTCCGCTCAGGTAACCGATGTTCGGGCCGTTTCCGTCAACCCAGTAATCGTTGTAGTTCAGGTTCGAGAAGGTGCTGGCCGTACCGCCGCATTGAATGGCGTAGGTAAAGGAGGCAGGTGTGCCTGAACCAGGCAACAATGAATTTTTAAAGATGTTGTTCTGAACATCCATCAGGGTAACCCCGCTGTTGATGGCAAGGCAGGCAGTGGCATTGGCATAGGTTGCCGAAGTAAAACTCCCCTGCATGTTGATGGTGTTGTGATAAAATTTAATGTTTCCGCCAGAGGTGATGTAAACCCCGTAAAGGTTGTCAACACTCAGGCCTGAAGTATAACTGTCAGCCTTGATGTTATATACCAGGTTATCCGAAATTTCATTCACAGTAGAGGCATCACCGGCATAATAAATACCCCAGCAACCCCATCCGCCGCTCAGGGTAGAATAGGACCAATCGTGGATTTTATTTGCGCGGATCTTTGCATTGGTTGTTCCGGTGCTCATATACAGACCAACCTGTGAATAATTGGTGTTTCCCGAGGGACCACCCATTATTTCATTGTTGGCCACGAGGCAGTTATCGGCCTGTGCCATGAAGATACCGTATTTATTCAGGGCTGTCGCATCCGTTGCCGACCCGATGGTATTGTTGATCACCTGGCAGTTTGAAGCGGGATTCCCGGAAACACCGGCAAGCTGCACTCCTTCATATGCGCTGTAGATCTGGTTGTTCTGGATGATGTCGTTGGTATACCCTCCGCCTGCGCCGTTGAAGATCAAAGCATAGGTGGTGTTGGTCACCTGAGAACTGGCCATGATTTTACAGTTCTTGATGGTGCAGTAGGATGCTCCCACCAACCCGTTGTTAAAAATACCCACACAATAGGTATTCGAAACAGTATTGGTTTGCTGGAACGTCAGGCTTTGGTCGGTACCGCCGCTGTTGGAGCCGTTGATGGTAAGATACTGGGTTCCCATCAAGACAAATATTCCGGAAGCAGAAGAGCCTGAAACTGTCGGTGTTACACCTGTAGCAGGCTTGATGGTGATGGTATTGACGGCGCTCGAGCCAGCCACGTTTCCCAGAACGATCGGGAACGTTTCCGAAGCGCTGTAAGAGGCATCCGTGAGGACCAGCGTTACAGGGCAGGTCAATTCTGCGTTGTTCAAAGCTGTGATGGCAGCGGTTAATGTGGGATAGGTCTGGCCGAGACCGACATTGAAGGAACCGCAGAGAGCCGGTACGATCTTATAGGCATACAGGGTGGTTGGTGTCGTGGAAACAGCCGGGGGATTGGCAGTATATCCTGCCGCCCCTGACGAAGGAGTTGCTCCGATGTTGGGGGTGGGGGTTACGATATCCTGTGCAACCAGGTAGTAATATACCGAGTCGCCAAGAGCCACACCCGAACCAAGGGTAAAGGTATAGGTACTCCCGGTGCCATAGGTAGCCTGAACGCTGTTCCAGGTGCCAACCCAGTTCTTTTTCCAGTAAAGACGGGGAAGTCCCGCGCCACTGGTTGGAACGCCGGTCTGGTCGGTAATCGAGGTGGTCAGCGTACGGATCGTTGTCACTGATGTATTGGCAAGCGGTGAAAAATTTATCGCCGGTGGCGTGAGGTCCATTAGCAAACCTCCGAATTCGTTCGCGCCCATGTCCGGGGAAGTGGCAGGAGAAGCAACATTGTTTGGGTACCCGGTATTCGGATAACGGGCACTCCCGTCATAGTCGGTGGTGATGGCAACCGGGGTCGAAACGACCGATCCGCCGCTCTCGCACTGGGTGGCTACCGTGGTTTTAATGTGAAGGTCGTAAGGTGTGGTAGCGATATTTACAAACGGGGGAAGCTCGGTAACTGTTTGTGCATCCCTCGGGCTGACAAAGCCTTTATACGCTGCCATTGTCTGCAGGTTGGTGGTCCCGTCGGTATAAATCAGGTTGGTGGCGCTGGGCGTACCGGCATAAAAGTCATTGTTGTTCGAGGTACCCGCGTAGGTTGTCAGCGTTGTGGAACTCCTCTTGTAAGCTGCAGTTACATAAGTGGTACTGCCGGGTGCTGAAGAAGTGTTGACCACAATGTTGTTGCGAAGTTCAACCGTTGGTGTGGTTGATGCATAAATGCCGTTCGTGCCGAATGTCGTGGTTGATGTACTTTGAGCATTCAGATAAATGGTATTATAGTACAAATTGACATTGGTGCCGCCACTGATATATACCCCGGAAACAGCTGTTGTACTGGTTGAAGCCGGAGCCTTGAGGTCGGAAATATAATTGTTGTAAAGGTTAACGGTCGGGCCGGTCGTGACATACATGCCGTAGAAATAACCTGAGGTGCCTGCCATGCTTACATTGTACAGTTTGTTCTTGTAAACATTACTCACCCCGGAAGAACCGATGTAAATCCCATAGCCATATCCGTACCCGGTGCCGCTGTTGGTAATGCTCAGGTTATAAACGTTGTTTGAATAACAGCTGGCGGGATAATAGCTGTAGAGGCCATACATGTATCCGTACCCGGTTGAGCTGGCGTTGATCGCCAGACCATATACATTGTTTGAATACATGCTGGATCCGTAATAGCTGTAGCAGCCATAGATATAACCGTAACCCGTGGAGGTTGAATTGATCGTCAGGTTGTAAACGTTGTTGCTGTAAATGGTTCCTGTCGAGGAACTTGCAGGAAAAGAGTAAATTCCATAAATGGCATGTGATGAAGTATAGCTTGATGTGATGGTCTGATCATGAATGGAGTTGTTGTAAACACTCTGCTGAACAGCCGAATTGGAAGCGTAAATAGAATATATATAACCTCCGTATGTAGGGCCTACCGGCCCGATGCTGTTGCCGGAAATTGTGTTGTCATGAATCACGGTGGTTCCACTTCCGGGAACATAAAGACAGTATAAGTATGAGGTTCCCGACTGGGTTCCGAGACCCGACCGCTGGTTGTTGGTGACGGTATTGTTGTACACGTTCGAAGTTCCTCCCGCAGTGGAGGTGCAATAACAAAGGTACATGTAGTAACTTCCCCCGAATACGTTGTTGGTCACCGTGTTGCCATAAAAATTATTGGTCATGGCGGTGGCTGAATTATAGATCCCGTAAAAATAGGAGGTTGTTGAAGCCGGTGCCTGGCAGTTCTGGACCGTATTGTTGTAAATATTCAACGTGTTTGTCGTACCGCCGGTTCCAAGGCCCGTGTTGTAAATACCATAGATGTAACCGGTTGTTGCAGCAGTCTGGACGATAGAAATGGCATTTCCGTAAATGCTGGCATTGGCATTCGTAGAGGTTCCTCCATAAATGCCATAGATGGACCCGTTACCGGTGGCGCTCGTTCCGCTGATATTGGAATTCGCAATGGTGACGCCATTCTGGTAAGATACATATATCATGTATTCGACATTGGCGCCGCCGCCAAAGTTATTGATCCCGTTACCGGTCACCGAACCGATATCGTTGTTCTGGTCATAATAGAGGTAAGGAGCCGTTGCATCACTGTAACCGTAAAGGTAAATCCCGTTATAACAGTTGGTAATGGTGTTACCGTAAAACTTGTTGTTGGAGTTTTGGCCGGTTACGGCGGTTACCGTCAACTGGGTTGTCGAGGCAGCGGTGTGGTTGTTTGAATAAATACCCCAGGACCCGGTGTTCGTGTTGTTAAGAGAGATGGTGCAGTTCTTGATTGTGATATTCTGCGAACCCTGCGTGGCTGAGGCCTTCAGGATAGCATAACCCCATTCCATCTGGGTGGTGGCTGTGAGGTTGGCTGCATTTTCGTAAACATCGATCCCGTTAAAGGTGACATATTGCACACCTGCAAAGGTTATGATGGCATCCATGGTCCCGGTGCCGGTTGCGGCCGTGATCTTGGGATCGGCCCCGGCACCCGATTTCTGGAAAATGATCTGGTTGGCCAGGGTCCCGGTGTTGGTCGTGATATTCCCGGCTGTGGGAGTGGCAAAAGTTTCGGTGTAACCGGCGGCAATGTTGAACGTAACACCGCCGGCTCCAACGCCGCTAGTATTCAGGTCTGTGATGGCTGCCGCTATCGTGGCATAACTCCCCGGGATGGTCTTTATCCCGGTAAGCTGACCAAATGCGAACTGGGATAACCCGATCGCAAGAATCAAAAGGTAAAAAAGTTTTCTCATAGGTTGTTGGTTTGGTTGGTTTATTGGTTTGCGAATTCAAAAGACGATATATTAAGGTTTACATGTTCAGTTGATTTCTACAATAGTAAATAAAACAAAGTGCAGTCATTGCACCTGCATTTGAAAAACATAACAAAGTAATGGGCTAAGTAAGGTTGTGATTCATCAGCACGCCAAAGATAGGAGAATTTGTTTAAAATGGAAACCAAGTATATTTTTTTTTCAGGCGATTTATGATTTTTTAGGAAAATAATCACACCGGCAGCAAGCGACCGCAAGTATTCAGCACATTCTCAGGGGAATGAGACACCTATTGATCAACCTTTGCAGATCTGGGATGGAAGGTAAGCCGGCTCAGGTTGTTTTCTTCGAAAATCTCATTGGCAATGTCCAATAACTCCGCGGCTGTTGTAGATCCGATCCGATCAATGATTGCGCTGACCGGTTCAAAACGGTTTTGCAAAAGGAACGATTTCCCGATGGCCAGCATAAACGACAGGTTTGATTCCTGCGAAATGGCAAGCTGTCCTGTAAGTTGATTTTTAACGATTTGAAGCTGACTGGTTTTCAATTTTTCTTCCCGCAGGCGCTTTAGCTCTTTCATAACAATGGCAAGTGCCTTTTCATAATTTGCAGGATCGGTTCCGAAATAGATCTGGACGAGCCCGGCATCCGAAAAAGTCGAGTAGTGCGATTCATTCTGATAGGTGAGCCCGCTTCTTTCACGCAATGCCAGCGATAATCTCGAATTCATAACCGGCCCCCCCAGCATATTGTTCAGCAGGGCAAGGGGTATCCTGGATTCGTGACCGAAGGGATAGGCCGGCGCACCGATCACACAATGAACCTGGGCCTGGTGCTTTTTTCTCTCTTCCCGGAAATGGTGATAATGTTCCACGGGGACCCGGGGGACGGGCGCATCGCGATCGGGATGTTCGCTGAAGTAACGGCTGACAATCGTGACCAGTTTCCTGAAATCAATGTTTCCGGCTGAAGCGATCACGACTTCATCCAGTTGGTAAGTGCGCCTTATAAAGCCGGTAACCTTCTCCCGGTCGATCTTCTTTAAACTTTTTACAGTACCCAGGATGTTCCGGCCGAGCGGGTGACCGGTAAAAAGGAAGTCCTCAAAATCATCAAAAACCTGTTCCGACGGTGTATCCATGAACGACCTGATCTCGTCCATGACCACCTGTTTTTCCTTTTCGAGTTCTTTCTCCGGGAAAACGGAATTAAAAAAGATATCCTGGAACAATTCGAGGGTACGGTCATAAAACCTGCTGAGAAAGGAGGCGTAAATGCAGGTCTCTTCCTTGGTGGTGTATGCATTCAGGTCAGCCCCAACATTTTCTAACCGGTTCAGTACCTGGAAGAGGTTGCGTTTCCGTGTTCCCTTGAAAACGGTATGTTCGATAAAGTGAGCGATCCCATGCTCATCGGGATTCTCATCGCGGGTACCTGCATTGATAAAGATTCCGCAGTGGGCAACGGGACCCTGTATGCCATGATGGACGAGGCGGATCCCGTTAGGCAACCTGAAGGTTTGCAGCTCCATTTATTATTTGCGGCTTTCGATCAGGATCTCCAGTAATTTTATCCCGGCATCGGCGATAACGGTTCCCGGGCCGAAAACAGCCACGGCGCCCGATTTGTAAAGAAAATCATAATCCTGCGGGGGGATCACGCCTCCCACCACCACCAGGATATCTTCGCGTCCGAGCCGTTTAAGCTCTGCGATTACCTGGGGCACAAGGGTTTTGTGACCTGCTGCAAGACTTGAAACGCCCAGGATGTGCACGTCGTTTTCAACAGCCTGTTTTGCTGATTCGGCCGGGGTCTGGAACAACGGTCCGATATCCACGTCAAAACCGATATCGGCATAGCCGGTTGCCACGACTTTTGCCCCCCGGTCATGGCCATCCTGGCCCATTTTTGCAATCATAATGCGCGGCCGCCGTCCTTCCAGTTCAGCGAACCTGTCAGCCATTTCTCTTGCCCTGGCAAACATCTCATTATCCTTTGATTCGGATAAATAAACCCCTGAGATACTTCTTATCACAGCTTTATACCTCCCGTAAATTTTTTCAAGGGCGGTTGAAATTTCGCCCAGCGACGCCCTTTTTCTTGCCGCATCAATTGCCAGTTCCAGCATGTTGCCCTGTCCGGTTTCAGCGGCCCGGGTCAGCGCATCCAGCGCTGCACCGACCTCCCTGTTGTCACGGTTGGCACGGAGATTTTTCAGCCGGGCAACCTGCGATTCACGAACAGCATCATTGTCCACATTCAGGATATCGATCGGATCCTCTTTATCCAACCGGTTCATGTTCACTCCGATGATCTTATCCTTGCCCGAATCGATCCTCGCCTGTTTGCGGGCCGAGGCCTCCTCAATGCGCATCTTCGGAATACCGGTCTCAATGGCTTTCGCCATACCTCCGAGTTGTTCAACCTCTTCAATCAGGGCCCAGGCCTTGTGTGCAATTTCATGGGTCAGCATCTCTACGTAATAGGAGCCGGCCCAGGGATCAACCGAACGGCATATCTGGGTCTCTTCCTGCAGGTATATCTGCGTGTTGCGCGCAATCCGTGCCGAAAAATCGGTGGGAAGGGCGATCGCCTCATCAAGCGCATTGGTGTGAAGCGACTGTGTATGTCCAAGTGCGGCGGCGAGTGCCTCAACACAGGTACGTGCCACATTGTTGAACGGATCCTGCTCGGTAAGGCTCCATCCCGAGGTCTGCGTATGGGTGCGCAGGGCCATTGATTTCGGATTCTTCGGATCGAACTTCTTCACGATTTTCGCCCAGAGCAACCGTGCGGCCCGCATCTTGGCAATTTCCATGAAATGGTTCATGCCCGACGCCCAGAAAAAAGACAACCGCGGGGCAAAGGTATCAATGTCCATCCCCGCGTTGATCCCGGCACGAAGGTACTCCAGCCCGTCGGCAAGGGTATAGGCCAGTTCGATATCGGCCGTGGCACCTGCCTCCTGCATGTGATAACCGCTGATGGAGATCGAATTGAACTTGGGCATGTTCTTCGATGTAAATTCAAAGATGTCGGCGATGATCTTCATCGACGGTGCTGGCGGATAGATATAGGTATTCCGGACCATGAACTCCTTCAGGATATCATTCTGAATCGTTCCCGTGAGCTTTACCATGGGAACACCCTGCTCCTCGGCGGCAACGATGTAAAAGGCCAGGATGGGCAAAACGGCGCCATTCATGGTCATAGATACCGACATAACATCAAGCGGGATCTGGTCGAACAGGATCTTCATGTCCAGTATTGAATCGATTGCCACCCCTGCCTTCCCCACGTCACCCACCACGCGTTCGTGGTCGGAGTCATACCCGCGGTGGGTTGCAAGGTCAAATGCAACTGAAAGTCCCTTTTGCCCGGCCTTCAGGTTCCGGCGATAGAAGGCGTTTGATTCCTCGGCCGTTGAAAAGCCTGCATACTGACGGATGGTCCACGGGCTTGAAACATACATGGTAGAATAGGGTCCCCGCAGGAAGGGCGGAAGACCGGCGGCATAACGGAGATGTTCCATTTCATCAAGGTCGCATGCGCCGTAAACCGGTTTCATCGGGATCTGCTCGGGGGTTTTCCAGCTTTTCTCGATCCCCTCCTCCTTTTCCCATTCGGAAAAGGATTTGGAAGCCGGTATCCCTGTCAGTTCAACATTTTTAAAGTCTGGTCTCATCGTTCTGAATATAGTTGTTGTAGGTTTGTCAAACATCTGGCATCCATGCCATACCCGGCATCGGAGCGGTTCAAACTTTCAATAGCCGCTGCAATTCCTCAATTTTAAATGGTTTACTCATATAATAATCCATGCCGGCCTGGAAGAATCCTGCGCGGTCTTCTTCGAAAGAATTTGCGGTGATGGCGATGATCTTCACCTGCTCATCAGGCGTTACTTTCCTTTCAGCCTCAATTTTGCGTATCTCGATCGTCGCGGTCACCCCGTCCATGACCGGCATCATCACATCCATGAGTATTGCATCATACCGGTTCTGCCTGAAAAGATCTACGGCAAAGGAGCCGTCGACGGCCGTATGCACGTGGTGCCCCAATCGTGCAAGTACCGTTTTTATCAGATACAGGTTGATGGAATCGTCATCCACAACAAGGATCATCAATATTTTTTTTTCATTTTCTGACATCCGCAACGAATTGTTTATTACCAATAACCTGCCATTGATGAAACGATACCGGCTAAAGAATGCCCAACCTTTCCTGGAAGTCCCTGAGTGTGACCAGGAGGTTGCTGCGGACATGAATAAAATCACAGATACCGGCAGCTTTGTAAGCCTCAGCCTGTTCTTTCGGATACCCGGCAACCACAATGAATGCCCCTGCCCCGGAAAGTTTCAGTTTCCCCGCGATTTCAGGAACGATCAGGAGGTAGTCTTCATCGGAACTGCAGATCACAACGATTTCAGCCTGCGAATCCAGCGCCGCTGAGATACCCTCGTCAACGGTGGCAAATCCCTGGTTGTCAATAATGTCATAACCGGCACAACCAAAGAAATTGGCCGCAAAGCCGGCCCGTGCCCTGAGCATGGCAACGTTTCCCATGGTAAAAAGGAATACTACCGGCCGCTTCCGGCCAAGGCTGACCGCCCGTTCCGTGCCGAGCCTGATCTCCTCAAAGGCCTGCGCCCCGCGGAATGGCACCATCTTTTTGAAACGTGAAGACCCGGGAACAGGAATGTTTTCAATTCCAGTAACCTTTTCCAACATGGTCTCATGAATGTTTGGATACTGGTTTGTCCCCAGCAAAACGATTTTGCGCTGGGCAATGCCCGCCTCTTTCTGAATCCGGCTGCGTTCAACCTCATCCTGGATAAAACCTGTTTTAATGCATTCGATCATCCCGCCCCGTTTCTCAACTTCCTTAAAAAGATCCCAGGCATGCCGTGCGATGAGGTCGGTAAGGTTTTCAATGTAATAAGATCCACCCGCTGGATCGATGATCTTGTTCAGGTACGATTCCTCCTGGAGCACCAGCTGCTGGTTACGGGCAATCCTGGTTGAAATTTCATCCTCTTCCTTATAGGAAGCATCAAACGGCAGGACCGTTACCGAATCTGCATTCCCGATGGCAGCCGACATCCCTTCGGTGGTGGTCCGCAGCATGTTCACATAAGGATCGTAAACCGTTTTGTTCCAGCGTGCCGTGGTACCATGAACGAATAGTTTCAACGACGCATCCCGGTCCGGATGGTACTGCTCCACCATTCTTGTCCACAACAATCTTACAGCACGGAATTTGGCGATCTCCAGGAAATAGTCAGGGCCAATGCCCAGGGAGAACTGCAGGTAAGGCGCGACTTCATCAACCGTCAGGCCCTTGCCGGTGAGACCGGCGAGGTATTCGTTTGCGGAGGCGAGACTGAATGCCAGTTCCTGCACGAGCGACGAGCCGGCATCCTGGAAATAGTGTCCGTTAACCGTGATGGCCTTGAACCCGGGTACCTTTTCCCTGATCGTTTTCAGCAGGTATTCAGCCTCTTCGAGATTCCGGTTCCAGTCTTCATAAAAATCGCCCTGAAGCAGCAGGTAGCTGACAGGGTCAAAATTGAGCGATCCTTTCACCTTCCCACCGGGGATGTCCCGGTGGCTGAGTTCATAGATAAACAATTCGAGCGTAAGGGGATAGGATTGGGAAGAGATGAAATTAACGGCGGTTTTTGCAAGGTCTATTCCCGAAAGCAGTTCGCTGATCTGCCTGTGCGTGTTCAGATTCCGAGTTTTCAATCCCAGTGATCCGGCGCCTTTTGCGATGGCATCCAGGGCAATGTAGTTGCTTACTTCAGGATCTTCATCCGGGATATCCTGCCTTACCAGCCATTCATTGTTCTCCTTCCTGAGACCCCTTACATAGGGTGATACGTTGGGCAACGCATCCAGGTATTCAAGTCCCTCCAGGTCTTCGGCCCGGTAATATGGTTTTACATCGAATCCTTCACCGGTCTTCCAGACCAGCTTCTTGTTATAATCGGCGCCTTTGAGATCGGCTATAATCTTTTCTTCCCACGCATCGGTGGAAACAGGTGGAAATTCTGAAAACAATTTTGTCTGCTCGTTGTGGTCCATGACTAGCTTCTTGATTTAGCGGTTGGTAGGGTGTTTTTCCTGTTGAGGGTCAATTGCTCCCGATTTTAACGCAAATATAAAGAATTCCATAACTTTACGAAAAAAAAGGTATGATCGTCGCAGTAAGTGGGTCGACCGGCTTTATCGGGCAGGTTTTGGTTAGAAAATTCAGGGCCCTGGGATGGACTGTCAGGTCCATCGGTCGTGAAGAACTTGGGAAGCCCGACCGCCAGTTTCGCGAAGAAATGATCGAAGGGACCGATGCCGTGGTCAACATGGCAGGTGCTCCGGTAGCCACGAAATGGACACCCGCGTACAAGGAGGAGATACGCTCCAGCCGGGTCGCGACAACCCGGAAAATCGCCACAGCCATCAGGGAGTCAACGAAGAAACCGGCAGTTTTCATCTCCTTTTCAGCCATCGGGATTTATGATTCCAGCAATACGCATACCGAAGCAAGTTCCGCGTTCGCCGGTTCCTTCCTGTCCGACGTTTGCAGGGCATGGGAGGAGGAGGCGGCCATGGCCGGTGAGGAAACCAGGCTGGTGGTATTTCGTACGGGCATGGTGCTGGGAGGCGACGGAGGCGCGTTGAAAAAAATGCACCTTCCCTTCAGCATCGGGCTGGGCGGAAAAACAGGCAGCGGAACCCAGTCGGTTTCCTTTATTCACCTGGCCGACCTGGTCTCAGCGGTGGTCTTTGCCATTGAAAATTCTTCAGTGCGGGGAGTGGTCAACGCAGTAACGCCATACCCGTCGACGAACGCAGAATTTTCCGACCGGCTGGCCAAGGTGCTGGGACAACCCTGCTGGCTGACCATACCGGCATTTGTGATGAAAATACTTTATGGCGAAGGGGCACAGGTTATGCTAGAAGGCCAGAAGGTCCTCCCCGGAAAACTTGAAAAAGCAGGATTCAGGTTCCGTTATCCCACCATCCAGAATGCCCTGGTACAGATCTACGGCTGAACGATCTTCATCTCCCTGATCAGGCGATTGGCCCCGGCCACTTTGTCAATCACGAACAGGCAGTAGCGGATGTCGAGGGATATGTTCCGGCATTGTGCAGGATCATACATCAGGTCGCTGAGGGTCCCCTCCCAGTTCCGGTCGAAATTGATCCCGATGAGCTGACCTTCGGCATTCAGCACCGGGCTCCCCGAATTTCCACCGGTGGTATGGTTGCTCGACGTAAAGGCAACATGGAGGGTGCCGTCGCGGTCGGCGTACCTGCCATAATCACGCTGCTCATAAAGTTTTTTCAGCCTGGCATCGACCCGGTAATCATAAACAGCCGAATCTTCTTTCTGGATAACCCCTGCCAGGGTGGTATAGTATTGATACGTTACTGCATCGGCCGGTGTGTAGTCATCCACTTTACCATAAGCGACCCGCAGCGTTGAATTGGCGTCGGGATAGAGATTCCTTCCCTTCTGCATCTCAACCAGTCCGGCCATGTAAATGCGTTGAAGGCTGTCGAGCCGGTCGCTGTATTTCCTGGTCCCGGGAACAATGTCGTTCTCCATGCGCTCGTAAATGCTGTTCATAAGAACATAGGCAGGATCTTTTACGATGGTTTTAACCTGCGACGGCCTGTAATCCGACAGGAAACGAATCAGCCTGGCAGAATCGGAGAAAACCGATTTCGAAAATATCATGAAGGTGTAACTGACGAAATTGTTTTTATACTTTTTTTCAATTTCACTGAAAACCGACGGGCGGTAGCGGCTCTCCATTCCCGATGCCATCTCCTTCAGCATGGCAGCCATGACCTGGTTGTCGACCGATGGCTCATAGTTCTTGTAAAAATCACGGGTTCCCTTTACCAGGGTTTGAATGGACTTATCAATTTCAGCCTGAACCGATGGTTTCTTCATACTATGCCTCACCAGTTCACGGAATCCCGAAATGAATTTCACAAGTTCAATCCCCTGCCCTGCTTCCGTGATATAAACAGAAGAGAGATCGAGCGGGAGATAATCCCCATAGACGTTGCTGAAACCGGTCAGCAATCCGCCATAACGCGCTGCCCTCGCAGGAGTCGTCGTGGTCCATTCCTGGAATGCCTTTTCCTGCTGTTCCTTTTTCGCTATAGCATCGATCCGCCTGATTCCGCGTGACTCGCCAATCATCTTTTTCCAGAAATTGGCAATCCCGTTTGCCTTTGCGGCATACTGAATCCGCGTGAGGCGGCTTTTCTCCATCGCTGAATTCATTATATCGAGACGTTGCTGGCGCAGGCCGATCTTCAGTGGATTTTCATGGTTTACGATCAGGTCGACAGCGCAGGCCGGTAGGTATTCGCGTGTGCTCCCGGGGTAACCGAAAACCATGGTGAAATCATCCTTCAGATAACCCTTGAGCGAGACAGGGAGGAAGTTTTTCGGTTTGTAGGGGATGTTCGACGGCGAGTAGTCGGCCGGTTCGTTGTCCTTGTTCGCATAGATTCTGAAAATCGAAAAATCACCCGTGTGCCTGGGCCATACCCAGTTGTCGGTATCCCCTCCGAATTTCCCGATGTTGGATGGCGGGGCCCCGGCAAGCCTTACATCCCTGAAAACCTCACTGATGAAAAGATAATACTGGTTGCCATAGAAAAACGGGCGCACGCGGGCCTCATAATGGGTGCCGGAGACCGACTCTTTTTCAATTTTTTCAATATTTTTCCTTGTAAGTTCTGCCCGTTGCAGTTGGTTCATGGTCTCCCCCACCCCTGCCAGTACTTTATCGGTTACCTCTTCCATGCGCACAAGCAGGGTGACCGAGACGCCCGGGCTGGGCAACTCCTCTTCAGGAGTCAGCGCCCAGAACCCGTTGGCAAGATAATCGTGCTGAAGCGAACTCTGCCGCTGGATGGCCCCGAGGCCGCAATGGTGGTTGGTCAGGATCAGTCCCTGGGGCGATACTATTTCGGCCGTGCATCCACCACCAAACTGGACAATGGCGTCTTTCAGGCTGGAATGGTTTACACTGTAAATATCTTCGGCTGTAAGTTTCAGTCCGAGATCCTGCATCTTTTTAATATTCAGCTGTTCGAGCAGCATCGGAATCCACATGCCCTCCTCAGCAGCGGCCGTCAGACTGAACATGGTTGCAAGGAGCAGGAAAAGGGTGAGTTTCTTCATCGTTCACAGAGTTGAAATTTGACATAACAGATCTTTTTTCCCATCCCGAGCCATTTTCCTTCGTAAAAGGTTTTGATGGAGAGTTCATCGTGGGTGGAGCCGGCATAAAGGTTGTCGGTGGCCTCTATCAGCCTGTGCCCGTGGGCCCCGATCACATCGATTGTAAAATTGAAAAAGAAGGCATCGTCTGTTTTGAGGTGAATGATCCCATCAGGAGGGAGGATATTCCCGTATTTTGCCAGGAATACGGGTGCGGTGAGCCGCAGCCGCTCTTTTTTCACCTGCGGATCGGGAAAGGTGATCCATATCTCACTGACCTCCCCGGGTGAAAATAATGTTTCTATCTGGCCCACCTGCGTCCTTATAAATGCCACATTTCTTAGCCGCAGCTCCTCGGCGGTCTTGCACCCCCGCCATAGCCGCGCCCCTTTCCAGTCGATGCCGATGAAATTCCTGCCGGGATACATGGAGGCGAGCCCAACGGTATATTCTCCCTTTCCGCAACCAAGTTCGAGGGATAGCGGGTTGTTGTTACCGAAAAAGGTTTCGTGCCATTTCGACCGCAGGCGAAATTCAGGGATCAATTCATCGAAAGCAGGTTGGAACAGGTGTGGGAAGGAGAGATTTTCCTGAAAATGAACCAGCTTCTTTTTACCCACAGATCATCTATTTAGCGAGTAACCAGGCATCCCTGAAATCGGTCGATTTTGCCTGTGCGAGGAGTTCGTCGGCTTTTTGCCTTTGCGAACTGGTGCCGATCGTTACGCGGTAAAGACCTGATTTTGAACGATCAAAGATGGAGGCATCAAGACCTTTGCGTTTCAGCGCGGCGACACAGTGTTCAGCGTTCTCCTTCATCCTGAAAGCCCCGACAATGACGGCAAATGAGTCGTCGCTGACTGTGGCAGCCGGCAATTCCGGTGCCGGGGCGGTTTGAGGTGCGGCAGGTTTTGCAGCCACCGGCTGAACACAGACCTTTTGCCTGGCAGGGGCTGTCTTCTTCCCAACCAGTGCTGCGGAAGAGAACCTGGAGAAGACCGAACCAAGGATATTGGCATTGCTCGTGGTATCGGAAGAAAGCCGGTTGTATTGTGTAAGTCCGATGACGGCGGCAATGCCGAGGGGCAGGGCTAAAATGGCAGCCCGCCTGATCATGAGCGGCATGACTTGTCTGTTGCCCGGGTGAACGCGGGTGCCTGCGGCTGCTGTCTGGTCACGACCGATGATGGAGGTGGTTCGGGTCACCGGTGGTGAAATAAAGGAACTCAACCCAAATGAATCGGGAAGCAGGTTGAAATTTTTATCCTGTTCAAACTGGATGTTGCCCTCTTTTCCAAGAAAAAGCTGGCCAACCGCCGGGATCACGACTGCTTTCCCGTCCATCAGGGATTTGCGGCATTCATCGGCAAAAAGTTCAACCAGCATGCAGGCATCGCCGTACGAAGTACCCTGGGCCCCTGCAATGGCATTGGCCAGAAGACCATCGTTTTGTTTGAGGTTTATGTTGAAAAGGATTTTTTTACAGGGAGACCTGAAGGCATGATAGACCGGATCGATACTGGCAGGGGCGTAATTTCCGATAAACCCCCCGAAACCGGGGATAATAACGCAGTCATGCACGGTCAATAATTCGGCTATACAATTACGGATGTCCATTTTCTGCAGGTTAATAACAGGCTAAGATACGGATTTATTGGAATAAGGTTCCGTTTCTGTTGGTAATTTTTAATAAATCGGAAGGGACATCGACTGCAAAACTTTCATATTCTGTGACTTGTGTCTGGATCTTATATCCATGTTCCAGCCACCGCATTTGCTCAAGCGATTCGGCAAGTTCCAGCGGGGAGGGAGGCAGGTCTACAATTTCTTCAAGAACCGTTGACCGGTAGCCGTATATGCCGACATGCCTGTAATAGGTTGTTGCCGACAGCCAATCCTCCGGTTTAAAACCCCTCGCAAATGGAATGGGGGAACGGCTGAAAAACAGGGCCGATCCATCCAAATCCGTCACTGCCTTTACAACGTTGGGACTGGACAATTCTTCCACGGATGTGATTTTCCGGATGAGAGTTGCCAGGCAGGTTCCCGCGATGGAGAAACAACCGGCCAACTCCTCAATCTGTGCCGGGTCGATAAACGGCTCGTCACCCTGGATGTTCACGATATAATCAAAGGTATCGCCGGATTCGCGGAGTTTTCCAGCCACTTCGCAGCAGCGTTCCGTCCCGGTACGGTGATGTTCGCCGGTCATCATGACATTTCCACCGAAGCCGGTCACATGGTTAAAAATCGCTTCATGGTCGGTGGCAACAATGACCCTCGACAGGGAGGAACATTTGACGGCCTGTTCATAAACACGCCGGATCATGGATTTGCCTTCGATCACAACAAGCGGTTTACCCGGGAACCGGGTGGATGTATACCGGGCTGGAATGATACCGAGAATATTCATCTGGGGAAAATTGATATCACAATGGTGAATTGGCGCGATGCCTTAACCTCCTGTTAAAAGAGACCGTGAAGCTGGGCATTGATCTTTTCGATCACGGCGCCGAGATCTTCCGGGTTTTCGCTGACCTTCAGGGTATCGGCGTCAATGATCAGCAGTTTGCCGAATTTGTATCCTTCGACCCAGTCTTCATACATATCGTTCAGGTTCTTGAGATAATCGAGCCTGATGGCATTCTCATACTCCCTTCCGCGCTTCTGGATTTGGCTGACCAGGGTTGAAACGCTTGCACGGAGGTAAATCAGCAGGTCGGGAGGCTGGATAAAGGTGCTCATGAGGTCGAACAGCGAGCGGTAGTTGTCAAAGTCGCGGGTGCTCATGAGATTCATGGAATGGAGGTTGGGAGCGAAGATAAAGGCGTCTTCATATATCGTGCGGTCCTGCACCACGGTCTTGCCCGAATTACGGATGTCGACAACCTGCCGGAACCGGCTGTTCAGGAAATAGATCTGCAGGTTGAACGACCAGCGCTGCATATCTTCATAGAAACTATTCAGGTATGGATTTGTATCAACATCCTCGTAATGCGGGTCCCATCCGAATTGTTTTGCCAGTAAACCGGTCAGTGTGGTTTTTCCGGAACCGATGTTTCCGGCAATAGCGATATGCATAGGTTTAAATTTGTTACCAAAAGTAAGAAAAGGAATCAATCTTCAGCTAAAATTCGAAGGATTTCATCCACATATTTTCGGTCGTTTGCAAGCCGCGGGACTTTATGCTGGCCGCCCAGTTTGCCTTTCTGCTTGAGCCAGCGGTAGAACGATCCGGGGGGGAGAATGGCGAGGCGCGGCTCTTCCAGGAGCATATCGTGATACCTTTTTGCTTCATAATCGGAATTGAGCGATTTCAGTGCCGTGTCGAGTGCACTGGTAAAAAAGGAGAGGTCCGCCGGTGGTTTTTCAAATTCGATGAGCCATTGATGCGCCCCTTTTGAATCGCCCGAAAGATAAACCGGTGCGGCCGTGTATTCCGACACGATGGCGTGGCTCCTTTCACAGGCAATGGCCATGGCCTTTTCGGCATTGTCGATGATCAGTTCCTCACCAAAGGCATTGATGAAATTCCGGGTGCGGCCCGAAATTTTAATCCTGTAAGGATTGCATGAAGTGAACCGGACCGTGTCGCCGATCAGGTAACGCCATAACCCTGCGTTCGTGGTGATCACCATGGCATAGTTGGTATTGAGGTCAACCTGCTCAAGACTGCAGGCGGCCGGGTTTTCCGAACCCAGCTGATCAACGGGGATAAATTCATAGTAGATGCCGTAATCAAGCATGAGCAGCATATCGTCGGCGTCATTGCGGTCCTGGATGCCGAAAAATCCCTCCGAGGCATTGTAGGTTTCCAGGTAGTTGACCTTCCCCGTTGGCAGGATTCGCCTGAACTGTTCGCGGTAAGGGGAAAAGTTGACCCCGCCATGGACAAAAAGTTCAAAATTGGGCCAAACTTCCAGGATATTATCCTTGCCGGTTATCTCCAGCACCCGCTTCAACAAAAGAAGCGTCCATGAAGGGACCCCCGAGATGTTGGTCACATCGTGCTGGATGGTGGCGGCCGCCATCATTTCGATCTTGCTTTCCCATTCGTCCATCAGTGCGATCGACAGGTTCGGGGTGCGCATGAATTCAAACCAGCCCGGAAGGTTCTGGATCAGGATGGCCGACAGGTCGCCCTGGTAGTACATTTCATTGTTCACCTCCTTGATCTGGTGCGAACCTCCCATGGCGATGGATTTCCCGGCGAAAAGTTTTGTCTCCGAATGGTTGTTGCAATAAATGGAAAGCAAATCCTTACCCCCTTTAAAATGGCACTCTTCCAGGGCCTCCTGGCTCACCGGGATGAATTTGCTCTTGTCGCAGGTGGTCCCCGACGATTTGGCGAACCATTTGATCTCGGATGGCCAGAGAATATTCTGTTCCCCCTTTCGCAGCCGCGAAATGGTATCTTTAAGCGAGTCATAATCGTGAAGCGGCACCCGTTCGCGGAATTGCTCCGGGGTAATAACCGATTTAAAGTCGTAATACCGGCCCCATTCGGTCTGCCTGGCCGTGGTGAGCAGTTTACGCAGCCATTCTGTCTGAACTTCATGAGGATATTTCATGAAAAGTTCAATCTGATGAATTCGCTTCTTCATCAGCCATGAAATAACAGAATTGATCAATGCCATAATGCAGACACCGGTTAGGGTGTCCAAAAATACAATTTTATCTTATCAAACAACAGAAATAAGCCTGGACATGGAACCTGTCATGAGAAAAAAAGTATTTGTTACGTTATTTTTTTGTATTTTTTTTTGCTGAAACATAATATTGTTGTAAGTTTGCAACCCTAACAATTGCTCTTTCATGCTTGGTTTGCAGAAGGACCATCAAACCACAATAATCACTAACACCTCTACCAACACCATGAAAATTCTTGTTTTAAACTGCGGCAGTTCCTCGATTAAATACCAGTTAATCGAACTTTCCGGGGTAGCCGACCTTCAAGCCAAGGGGTTGCTTGACCGTATCGGCCTTCCTACGAGCGAACTCGTACACCAGGTCACCGGCAGGGAAAAGTATAAGATTGCCAACGAAGTACCCGATCACCAGGTCGGGATCAACCTGATTCTGAAAACCCTGAAAGACCCTGTTTACGGAGTCATTAAGGATGAAAAGGAGATTGTCGCTGTGGGGCACCGTGTTGCCCATGGCGGTGAAAACTTCAAAGCGAGCGTACTGATCACCCAGGATGTAAAGAACGACATTGAAAAATGCATCGAGCTGGCCCCGCTGCACAATCCTGCAAACCTGAAAGGAATCCTGTCCATCGAAGCCATCCTTCCGGATGTTCCGCAGGTTGCCGTGTTCGACACTTCGTTCCACCAGACCATGCCGGCGTTTTCATATCTCTACGCTATTCCTTACGAATATTATGAAAAGTATAAGATCCGCCGGTACGGTTTCCATGGCACCTCGCACAAATATGTTGCAATGAAGGCATGCCGTTACCTCGGCAAGGACTTCAACAACCTGAAAATCATCACATGCCACCTGGGCAATGGTTCGTCTGTCGCCGCCATCCTGAACGGCAAATCGGTCGATACCTCCATGGGGTTTACCCCCCTCGAGGGGCTCATGATGGGCACCCGAAGCGGCGATGTTGACCTTGGCGTATTATTGTTCATGGCCGAGAAGGAGAACCTGAGCATTGCCGACACCAACGCGATGTTCAATAAAAAAAGCGGTGTCTGCGGCATTTCGGGGATATCATTCGACATGCGCGATGTGGAGCAGGCCGCCGGCAATGGCAACAAGCGGGCGCAGCTGTCACTCGATATGTATGCCTATCGTGTTAAAAAGTACATCGGGGCCTATGCAGCCGCAATGGGCGGCGTCGACCTGATCATCATGGCCGGCGGAATTGGTGAAAACGACATAGATACCCGCCGGAGGATACTCGAAGGGCTGGAATTTCTTGGCGTTCAGTTCGATCCGGAACGGAATTCCACCAGGGGGAAAGAGGCGATCCTGACCAAACCGGGCTCCCCGGTCGTCTCCATGGTCATGCCAACCAACGAGGAACTGGTCATCGCCATCGATACTTTCAATATTGTTAACAACGAGGATTTTAATTTCTAATTATTAGAACATGGCTCCAATTAGTTTGTATATTGTTGAGGATGAGTTGATCATCGCTCATGACCTGAAAGCCAAACTTACCGGTTTTGGTTACGAGGTGCTTGGAATGGATACCAAGGGGGAAAATGCAATTGAGAATATCGCAATTCTTCAGGAATCAAAAAAAGAACCCGACATCGTCATCATGGATGTTCGTCTCGCCGGTAAAATGGATGGGATTGAAGCAGCACGTATCCTGACGGAGAACAACAACTGCGGGATTATTTTTCTCACCTCGATGAACAAGAGCGAGATTTTTGCCAAATCATTCTCGCTGAAGCCCTATGCCTATCTATTCAAACCGGTGGATATCGACCAGATCCGTGCCGCCATAGAGGTTGCCAACTACCAGCGGAACCTGGAAATCACCAACGAGCGCATCATCTCCGAGTTAAAAAGCGAGATCGAACAGCGCAAGAAAGTTGAGAAGGAACGCAATCTCCGGCTGCAGGAGCGGATCCGCGCCGAGCAGAAGGTCAACCAGCTGCTCAAGCAGAAACACCACATGGAACTCGACCTGATCAACCGCGAACTGGCCACCTCTTCCATCTTCATTTCACAGAAAAACAAGATCATCGGGCTGATCAAGAAGGACATCAACCGTTTGCTGAAAAACGAAAAGCACATCACCAAAGCGGAAATCGCCACGGTATTGAAAACCATCGATGAGAACATCAAATTCGACAACGACTGGTATCGCATCAAAGCCCATTTTGAAAAAATTCACCCGGGCTTCTTCGACCGGCTGCGGAAGAAATTTCCTCAGCTTACCCCCAACGATCATAAGTTATGTGCCCTGCTGCGGATGAACCTCAATACCAAGGAAATTTCTCATATCCTGAAAATTACGGCTCCCAGTACCGAGATATCCCGCATCCGCCTGCGCAAAAAACTCGACCTGCCCAAAGGGGTCAACCTTACGCAATTCATTTGTGAAGCATAATAAAAAACGCGGCGTCTGCCGCGTTTTTTATTATAGACTCTCCGCTATTTCATCACTGATCTCCATTGTATGGAAAACGTTCTGGACATCATCATCCTCCTCGATGATATCGACAAGTTTCAACACCTTGCGGGTGGCGTCGAGGTCGAGTGAAACGGTTGTTTTCGGGATCCGTTGCAGCGAAGCGCTTTCCGGCTCGATCTTCAGCTGCTCCAGTTTCTTGATCATGCTTCCGAAATCCTCCATGGCAGTGGTTATGTTGAAAACATCATCTTCGAGCGATATGTCCTCAGCCCCTGCGTCGATCAGTTCCATTTCAAAATCATCACGGTTGAGATCTCCTTTTGGAACGACAAAAATCCCTTTGCGGTCGAACAGGTAATTCAGCATCCCGTTTTGTCCCAGTTCACCGCCGTGTTTGTTGAAATAGGCCCGTACATTTGAAACGGTACGCTGGAGATTGTCGGTGGTACACTCCACAAAGATCGCGACACCATGAGGACCTTTGCCTTCATAGGTGGTTTCGTGCAGAATCGCTGCATCTTTGTCCGAACCCTTGCTGATGGCACGCTGGATATTGTCCTTCGGCATCGAGGCCCCCTTTGCATTCGAAATCGCAAGCCGCAGCCGGGGGTTCCCATCAGGATCGGGGCCACCCTCCTTTACAGCAATCGTGATATCCTTGATAATCTTGGAAAATATTTTGGAACGTTTGGCATCGAGCGCTCCCTTTTTCCGCTTAATGGTTGACCATTTATTGTGACCTGACATAAAATGATTGATTATTGAATAACAATGTAAAATTAATAAAAAAAGGTTACGTAATGAAAAACGATTGGTAAATTTGGGGTCGCAAACTTACGAAAATCCTTAGCTCGCGTGCAACGACCACCGCTTTTATTTTTCTTTTTTTCAATCGCAACCGCATTGTTGCTTGTTCGTTGCGCCAACCAGGTTTCCCCGACAGGCGGACCCAGGGATGTCACCCCGCCCAGGGTAACCCTTTGCGAACCGCCGCTCTTTGCCACCAGGTTTACAGGTAATTCTGTCACGGTTACTTTCGATGAGTTTATCACGCTGAAAAATCCTGTGACGGAGGTGTTCATTTCGCCCCCCCTGAAGGCTCCCCTCGATAACAGGTTACGCGGCAAATCCTTGGTGATCAAACTAACCGGCAAACTGGATTCGAATACAACATATTCCATCACCTTTGGCAATGCCATTACCGATCTCACCGAGGGAAATGTCCTGAAGGGGTTCAACTATGTTTTTTCAACAGGCGACATCGTGGATACGCTTTCACTGCAGGGAACACTTGTAAGTGCTTTTGACCATAAACCGCAGAAGGATGTTTTCGTTGAATTATACCTGAATAACAACGACACCCTGCCTTTCGACTCCCTGCCGTTAAAGGTAGCTCCGTATTATGTCACTAAATCGGATGAAAACGGTTATTTCATTTTCAACAACCTCCGGAACAGGAAATACAAATTGTTTGCGCTGAACGACCTGAGCGGCGACCTGATTTTCAACCAGCCTTCGGAAAAGATCGCCTTTTATGACACCCTGGTTGAGCCTGTCTACTTTTTATTCAACCGGAATGATACCATCAGAAAGGATACCCTTCATCCGGGCGCGACGAAGCCTGTGGCGGCATCCGCGAAAGATGCCGAGGTGAGGCGGAAAACCGATTCGGTTCACCGCGCCGATTCTGTCAGGCAGATGAGATCGAAGTATCCCTCCTTCCCGTTGTTCCTTTTTGAAGAGACCGATTCCATCGAACGCATTGTCAAATCGACCTTTACCAGAGAGGCCATGGTCCTCTTCAAGTTCCGGTTCCCCGTCGGGGATGTGAAATTCATCCCCCTGAATTTCGATTCGGTTGTACCCTGGTACCTCCCTGAATTCTCCCGTCTTCGCGATTCTGTCACCCTTTGGATCACCAGGCCTAAAACAGATTCATTGTTGCTGAAGGTGGTTGCCGGCGGGAGGGTCATTGATACGGTCCATCTGGAATTCCAGCGAAAGGACATCTCAAAACGGGCAATAAAAAAAGGAATGGGAGAACAGCTCGGCATCAGTTCGTCTGCAAAATCAAGCGGGCTGAACCAGTATAAGAACAAAATGCTGCTCTCATTTTCCTACCCGCTGGCCCTGTGGAACTTTTCAAAGGTTCTCCTGATCGAGGATAAAGACACCCTCCACCCCCGGATCTCCTTTACCGACAGCATCCAGCGAACCGCAGTCGTCGCGCATAAATGGAAGGAGGACAAGCAGTACACGCTTATCTTTCCTGATTCCATTTTCTACGGCATCACGCATATAAGCCACGATTCCATCAGGCTTTCCTTCAAAACCAAGGCAGAACGCGACTTTGGCAACCTTGTACTGTCAATGAACATGGACAAACGGCCAGGGCAATATATCGTTCAGCTGATGGATGAGAAAGAAACCCTGGTCTACGAAGAAAAAGTGGTGAACGCTTCAGGAAAAATACGGTTTGATTTTCTCACTCCCGGGAAATACAAAATCAAGGCAATCCACGACCGTAATTTCAACGGACATTGGGATACCGGCAACTACCGGAAAAAAATCCAGCCGGAAGAGGTGATCTACCTTCCGAAAATTATCGAAATCCGGTCAAACTGGGATGTGGAAGAGGAATGGGACTAATGGGTTGTACACTGGTTGATACAATCGATCACGTTCGAAAGTTCATTGGTTTTCAGGGAGTATAAAATCATCTTTCCATCACGTTTCGATTCAAGCAACCCCTTGTTTTTAAGGATGTTCAGATGATGTGAGGCTGAAGCCTGTTCAATGCTCAGGCGTTCATAGATTTCAGTGACCGTAAGCCTTTTGTTTGACGATAACAGGTCAATGATGGCGATACGCATCGGGTGAGCCATAGCACGCAGTTTACTGGCAGCCATTTCAAGTTTTTGTAAGTCGAGTGCGTTTTTTTTCTTCATAGCGCGGATAAATAGGTTTGTAATGCAAAGTTATATAATATATCGTAACGATATATGTAAATATATAGGATTATTTACTGAAAAGTTCCATAAACGTGAATTGCATTCCATCGAACAACCCCTTGTCGCTCAATTTGATCCCAGGGATGACGAGCAGGGCCATAAATGAAAGGGTCATGTACGGCGATGACATGGTACAGCCCATCTCCTTTGCCTTTTCATCCATCCGGTCGTAAAGGCGGGCGACCTCATACCCGTCGTGTCCCGACATGATCCCGGCAAACGGCATGGGTATGAACATTTTTGACGCACCATCCACAAGCGATATCCCTCCTTTTCCCTCAACAACCAGGTTGATGGCTTCGGCAATGGAGGCATCGTCAACTCCAACGGCAACGATGTTATGGCTGTCGTGGGCCACGCACGATGCCAGGGCGCCCCTTTTCAACCCGAAATTATTAAGGAACCCGATAGCGGCCGGCGAAGCATGATAACGGCTTTTCACGGCAATTTTAAGGATGTCCCGGGCCGGATCACCAACCACATTGTTGCTGGCAATGCAGGGTTCCGCTTTTATCATTTCCGTGATCAGCTGCCCGTCGAAGGCCCGTATCACGTGCATCAGGTTGCCGGTTGGTGCCACCCTGAGATCACCGGGCAGGATTTTCGGGGTAGCAAAATTATTTAAAGGGTCGGCAGCGACGGACCCGATCAGGGAATGTCCGTTTTCAGCCACCTTTTTCCCGTCAATATAGGTAGCAAGGATTCGAAAATCCCCGGGGTTGTCAATAAGAATGAAATCGGCCGCATCGCCAACCCTGAGCAACCCGATATCAAGATTATAATGATTTACAGGGTTCACGGTACAACTGCGGATGATGTTGAAAAAGTTCAGTCCCTTTGCGACGGCTCGTTTCACGAGTTCGTTCATGTGCCCTGCCGCAAGATCGTTGGGATGCCGGTCGTCGGAACAAAGCATGACCCGTGAAGGAAATTCATCAATAAGCGGGTAAAGAGCCTCGAAATTTTTCGCTGCGCTCCCCTCGCGGATCAGGATGTTCATCCCGAACCCGATCTTTTCGCGTGCTTCCTCCAGGGAAAAGCACTCATGATCGGTTGAAATTCCTGCAGAGATGTATCTCCGGGCATCTTCGCCCCTTATGCCGGGGGCGTGTCCGTCAACCGGCTTCCCCGCGCGTTTGGCTGTTGCCAGTTTCGCCATCACCTCCGGGTCGTTGAACAATACGCCCGGGAAGTTCATCATCTCCGAGAGAAAGCCGATCTCGGGCATGTTCAGCAATTCCTCAACCTCAGCAACACCGAGCTTCGCACCGGCGGTTTCGAACGGGGTTGCAGGCACGCAGGAAGGCGCCCCGAAATTAAATTTAAACGGGGTCATTTTACCGTTTCCGATCATGAACTTCACACCCGGCACCCCGAGCACATTGGCAATCTCATGAGGGTCTGAAACCGTTCCGACCGTACCGTGAACCACGGCCAGTCGGGCAAATTCCGACGGGATCAGCATGGAGCTCTCGATATGAATATGGGCATCGACCAGGCCGGGAAGAATGTAAACATCACCTGCGACTTCCTCCTCCCTGACAGCCTTTATCCGGTCGCCGTCAAAGACCACCGTTCCCCGGAATATTCTTTTTGCAACAACATCAACGATGTTGCCACTTATCTCAAAGGATGACTCTTCCATAGCACAATATTTTTCAGTTTGATTTTTTCCCGGCAAGCTGGCCGCAGGCGGCGTCAATATCCCTGCCCCTGCTCAGCCTGACGTTGACCACCATGTTCCGGCTTTCGAGGAAACTGACAAACGCCCTGGTTTTCTCTGGTGTCGATTTTATAAACCCGGAGTTTTGAACCGGGTTGTATTCGATGATATTGATTTTAACCGGGAAACTCCTGCAAAACCGGGCCAGTTCGCTGGCATCCTCGGGCGAATCGTTGAATTTCCCGAACAGGATGTACTCGATGGTGAAGCGTTTGCCGGTTTTTTGGTGATAATATTTTAGCGTCTCCGATATTTCCGAAAGCGGGTGCTTCAGGTTGAACGGGATGATCTGGTCGCGCTTCCGGTCGGTTGCGGCATGCAGTGACAGGGCGAAATGATATTTCGGATCATCATCCGCCATTCTCATGATCATCTTCGGAATTCCCACGCTTGACACGGTGATCCGCAGCGGCGACATCCCGAGCCCGTTCGGGCTGGTAATCCTGCCAATGGCGGATTTTACGGTTTCATAATTCAGGAACGGCTCTCCCATTCCCATAAAAACGATGTTCGAAAGAGTCAGTGGCTGAACATCAGCGGCGCCAGGCAAATTTTCCCCGGGTTCCGACATGCCCGTCAGCTGGTCGAGAATTTCACCTGCCGACAGGTTCCTGGTGAAGCCAAGCTGGCCGGTGGCGCAGAATTTACATCCAAGTGAACATCCCACCTGCGAAGAGATGCAAACCGTAGCCCGGTCGGCCGAGGGAATCATCACCCCTTCAACCAGCAAACCATCGTATAGGCGGAAAACAGTTTTGGCTGTTCCGTCGATGCTCTTTTGCCGGCTTTCAACCCCGGCCGAATGAAAGGTAAAATGATCGCCAAGCAACTGCCTGGTGCTCACGGGCAGGTTGGTCATTTCGCCGAACGACCGGCATGACTTCTTCCACAACCATTCATAAACCTGGTCGGCGCGAAATTTTTTTTCTCCCTTCTGAAGAAAAAACAGACTGATTTCTTCCCTGGAAATTTCCCTGATGTCAGGGTGGGTTTTACCATTCATCTTTTTTCACTACGGTGGGTTTCATCTTGTCCCTGATTGTTTTTACAAGCCGCTGCATCGTGGTATCAATCTGGTAAAGGTATGAATCCCAGTTCGGGTTATAGGCAGGGTCGGACTTGTTCAGCCATTTTTCAACCGGGAAGCGCGAATTCGATTTCAGGTTGAAATCGGTCACGGTATACCGGTATTTGTTGTCGCGGAGTTCAAATTTGATCTGGTACTGGATCTGTCCGCCGTCGCGCCGCATGTTGTTTTTATCGTCCTGGTAAAAGATCTTCATCCGGCCTGTCCCTTCGATCTTCCCGTTCTCCTTATCCTGGACGGAATAGACCGACTGGGCATTGACATAGTAAAAGCCGAACCATTCGATGGCTTTGTTGTAAAGATAGGGCATGGTGCCCTCCTGTTCGACGACACCCCTGTACATGATTTTTTTTGAGTCGGGGTCGATGGGCAGGTTTCCAGTTGTTTGCTGTTGTTGCTGGGAAAAAACCTTCAGGCTTCCGGCTAGAAGTAACGGGAGAAGTAATGAATATATAATTAGGGATTTCATGGCGAATTTATTAACGCTTACAATATTAGCGAAATTATAATAAAAAAGCCCTGAAGACTCAGGGCTTTTTTAAACAGATTTGTTAACGGTTAGTACATGTCGCCCATTCCGCCCATTCCCGGGTTCATCGGGGGCATGGCCGGCTTTTCCTCCTTATGGGTTGCAAGAACACATTCGGTAGTAAGCAGCATGCTGGCGATGGAAGCTGCGTTTTCGAGCGCAACGCGGGCCACCTTGGTCGGGTCGATGACACCGGCCTGGTAGAGGTTTTCATACTGGTCCGTGCGGGCGTTGAATCCGAAGTCACCTGTGCCGTCCTTTACTTTCTGGACGATGACCGAGCCTTCTAGGCCTGCATTCTCCACGATCTGGCGGAGGGGTTCTTCGAGGGCGCGTTTTACGATCTGGATACCGGTGGTTTCATCTTCATTGGCGCCTTTCAGGTTTTCAATCTGCTTCTGGGCACGGAGGTAGGCAACGCCGCCACCCGGGATGATCCCCTCTTCGATGGCGGCACGGGTTGCATGCAATGCATCGTCGAAACGGTCTTTCTTTTCTTTCATTTCAACTTCTGAAGCAGCTCCGACATAGATCACTGCCACGCCGCCTGCCAGTTTGGCAAGACGTTCCTGGAGTTTTTCCCTGTCATAGTCTGAAGTGGTTGTTCCGATCTGGGTTTTGATCTGGTTGATACGGGCCGAGATGTCCTCTTTCTTCCCGCTGCCATTGATAATGGTGGTGTTTTCCTTGTCAATGGTCACCTTTTCGGCCTGGCCGAGATACTGCAGGGTGGCGTCTTCCAGTTTGAATCCTTTTTCTTCGCTGATGACGGTACCGCCGGTAAGAACGGCGATGTCCTCGAGCATTTCCTTGCGGCGGTCGCCGAAACCGGGAGCTTTCACTGCGGCAACTTTCAGGGTTCCGCGGATCTTGTTCACCACCAGGGTGGCCAGGGCTTCACCTTCGACATCCTCGCTGACGATGATGAGCGGACGGCCGGTCTGTACAACCTTTTCCAATACCGGGAGCAGGTCCTTCATCACGCTGACCTTTTTGTCGTAGATCAGGATGTAAGGCGTATCATACACGACTTCCATCTTGTCGGTATCCGTAACAAAGTACGGGCTGATGTATCCACGGTCAAACTGCATCCCTTCAACAACCTTCACGGTCGTTTCGATGCCTTTTGCCTCTTCGATGGTGATGACGCCCTCTTTCTTGACTTTACTCATGGCTTCGGCGATCATTTTACCGATAAAACTGTCGTTGTTTGCCGAAATGGTGGCAACCTGTTCGATCTTGTCCATGCTGTCGCCAACCTTCTGGGTCTGCTCCTTGAGCGATTTGATGACTTCGGCAACGGCTTTGTCGATACCGCGTTTGAGATCCATGGGGTTTGCACCGGCCGTAACGTTCTTTAACCCGGTGGTGAAAATCGACTGGGCGAGAACGGTGGCGGTGGTGGTACCATCGCCGGCAAGGTCGCTGGTTTTGGAAGCAACTTCCTTGACCATCTGTGCGCCCATGTTTTCAACGGGATCCCTCAGTTCAACCTCTTTGGCAACTGTAACTCCATCCTTGGTAACGATGGGCGAGCCATATGATTTATCGATGATGACATTGCGTCCTTTGGGACCAAGGGTCACCTTAACAGCGTTCGAAAGTTCATCAACACCTTTCTTTAACGCTTCTCTTGCTTTTATGCTAAAGATGATATCTTTTGCCATTTTTTTAAATTTTTATTGTGATTGTTCTGTTAATTTCTTCATGTTTAATGATGGTCAGATCACTGCAACGATGTCCGATTCGCGCATGATCAGGTAACTCTCACCATCAACGGTGATTTCAGTTCCGGCATATTTGCCATACAGAACACTGTCACCGACTTTAACGGTCATGGGTTCATCTTTTTTTCCGGGACCAACGGCGACAACTGTACCTTTCTGTGGTTTTTCTTTTGCGGTATCAGGAATGATAATTCCTCCGGCTGTCTTGTCTTCTGCCGCTGCCGCTTCAACCAAAACGCGGTCGGCCAACGGTTTAATATTCACTTTTGCCATTTTACGTTATATTTAAAGTTAAACATTACAATATTTTGCCTTTGTGAAGGCATCCTCTTACAGTCATATTTTGTGCCAATTGATCAGTCCCCCCTGAATCTGGACAATTTTTCAGTTTAATGGCAGGCATAAATAAAAATGTCAGACTGTTCTGACAATCTGACATTCATTGAAAGCTGCTGATCAACCTTTCAGTTCTATTTTTTCTGGGTCGGGGGAGACTGGAAGTCCTTTATCGGGGCTGTTTTGCTCGCGTCAATCTGTTTCTGGATCTCACTCTGCTGAACATCCGCTTTTCCTGAAGTTTTCGGCGGGATGGCAAAGATCGAAAACAGGCTCAGGACGAGGAGTGCAATCGCAAGGGTCCATGTGGTTTTTTCGAGGAAATCGGCGGTTTTGCGTACGCCCATGAACTGGTTGGAGGAAGCAAAGTTTGAAGCAAGTCCGCCTCCTTTTGAATTCTGGACAAGGACCACCAATACGATCAACACACAAACGATGAGGATGAGGACGGAAATTAAAATGTAAAGACCCATGTGAAATTGCGTTTACGATTTACGATTTACGATTATTGTTCCAAATTGAGCGTCAGGAACCAAGATTTTCAATTTGGGCTGCAAAGTAACGACTTTTTTCTTGATTAAGCAAAGATAATTTCTCATAAACATGGATCGCCTTTTGTATATTTCCCTGTTTCGCATACAATTGGGCAAGGGTTTCGCTTACGATCTCCTCTTCGTCTATATTGCTCCGTGATGCACTTTCGGCAGGACTGAAAAAAGCAGTCTTTGGTTTCGAAATCCTGGGCTCTTCCCTGATGAACTTATCAATGAGCGCCATTTTTGATGAACTGCCCGGTGATCCAGTCATCTCCGCCGGGGCAATCTCCTGGTTTTTCACGGCACTGATTTCGGCAAGCCTGCGCCTTACGATCGCCAGCAACTCCTGCTGGGTCATCCGGTCACCGGTATCGTGAGGAGCCGGATGACCAAGCATTTCATCCAGTTCACGGTTTTCAGCCAATTCCCAGGTAACAACAAGGCCCCGGCCCGTCCCAGGTGCCATTTCCTCTACAACCCCGTCCGCATCGCCGTGGATTTCGGAGATGGCGAAAGGAACCGCCCCCTCCTCTCCAGGTTTATCTGAAGACGGGCAGGGCTCAACCGGATCAACCTCTTTCTGCGCCGCCGGGTTCACCCGGAATTCCTGAACGCCGGCCGTTCGGGGGGCGCTTTCAAGCGTGGTCTTACCCAAACCGATCAGCCCCCTGAGCACCCTGCGGTCGCCCGCATAGGCAGCGGCTTTTTTAAGCTGGGCCGGGTATTGGGGATCATCTTCCCTGAAAAGGTTATAGGTGTATAACAACTGGCCCGACTGGCAATAGGGGTAACGTCTTGTCAGCTCTTCAAGCATGGAAACAGTGCCGGAACCGGTGGTCAGGGGATTCGCTATATATTCGGAGAACTGCTCGCTGTTCATGGTTTTTACCTAACGGGTATTTACCAGTTGACGACCGCTTTATTGAAAATATCCTGCACAAGCTGGCTCGTAATTTCGGTTATCAGTCCATCCTGAACTGATTGAAGGTTGGCGGTGCTCGAATAATCCAGGTATTTTGAAAAGGAGTTTTCCCAATTCTGCTTTATATCGGTCTTATTGGTGAACTTCACGTTCACGGTGATGGTCAGCCGGTTCATGGCTGCGGTTTCGTTCCCCTGGATGGCCACGGGCTGAACCATGTACTGAGTGATGGTTCCCTCAAGCAGGAGATCCCCTCCCCGCTCGATCTGGGTCAGGTTGGTTTGGGAGGTAAAATAGTCGCGCATTGCATCTGTGATGGTCCGCGACAGGGTAGCTACCACGAGGGGGGCATTGTTGGCGAAGTTTGTGATGGTCACCGTTTTTACATTCGGGGAAATGGATGCCCCTGTAAACGAATAACTCACCTTGCACGATGGGAGCAAAAGCAAAGTCAGCCCAAGGAAAACCGGAAGGGGAAACATGTTGGAAAAAGAAATAAACCTGCTGAAACGCTTTTTCAAAATGAACGCTGTTTATTTACAAAAGTAATCAATATTATTCGATGTCATATTCCTTTATCTTCCGGTAAAGGGTCCGTTCTGATATGCCGAGTTCCCTGGCTGCATCCTTGCGTTTGCCTTCATGACGTGCAAGGGCCCGTTTGATGAAGTCGATCTCTTTTTTCTCAAGTGAAAGGGATTCTTCAACCTCTTCGGGTTCCTGGATTGTATCCTGGTCTGAGAAATGGGTGTCTGCCGAATGTACGATGATCGGCTGGGAAATGTCTTTTCCCTCTTCAAAATCCTTGTAAAGCCGCTTGATCAGGTGGGTGTTTTCACCAAGGTTGCTGCTGATGGTGTTTTCATGCTGCATAAGGTTCATGACCAGCTGTTTAAGATCGTTCATATCCTTCTTCATGTCAAACAACACTTTATACAGCAACTCCCGTTCGTTGAATTTCGAGGCGTCCTCCCCCTTGTATAAAACCGGCAATTCGTTCGACTGGCCCTGGGGGAGGTATTTAATGATGGTCGCCACATCGATCATCCTGTTCTTTTCGATGATGGAGATCTGTTCCGTCAGGTTTTTCAGTTGCCGGATATTCCCCGGCCAGCGGTAATTCCGGAGAACCTGCTGCGCTTCGTCATCCACCTGGATCGGCGGCATGCGGTACTTCTCTGCTGCATCTGCGGCAAATTTCCGGAAGAGGAGGTAGATGTCATCCTTCCGTTCACGCAAAGCCGGCACCAGAATGGGAACCGTATTAAGCCGATAGTACAGGTCCTGTCGGAATTTACCGTTCGAAATGGCATCAGGGATATTGACATTGGTCGCACCCACCACCCGCACATTGGTTTTCAGTACTTTGGAAGAACCCACACGCATAAATTCGCCGGATTCCAGGACGCGTAAAAGCCTGACCTGGGTTCCCAAAGGCAGTTCCGCGACTTCATCCAGGAAAATGGTCCCCCCGTCGACAACCTCGAAATACCCTTTGCGTGCTTCGTGGGCACCGGTGAAGGAACCTTTTTCATGACCGAAAAGCTCCGAATCGATGGTTCCTTCGGGGATGGCCCCGCAGTTCACCGCTATGTAAGGACCATGTTTCCTTGCGCTTAACTGGTGGATGATCTTTGGGAAAAATTCCTTCCCCGTGCCACTTTCCCCGCTTACCAGCACCGTGATATCGGTGGCGGCAACCTGGCGCGCAATGTCAATGGCCCTGTCGAGGACCGGGTTGTTTCCAATGATCCCGAAACGCTGTTTAATTGCCTGAATATCCATGGTTTTTATTATCTGAGCTGTGCATTAAGTTGGGATGCAAAAGCCCTGGTCATCCTTTCCATGACCTTTTCAATCTCTTTATCGGTAAGGGTTTTTTCACTGTCCTGCAAAATAAACTTGACCGCGTAGGATTTCTTGCCGGGGCCGATTTTGTCCCCTTCGTATACATCGAACAGCCCCACCTTCTTAAGGAGTTTTTTCTCCGTCTGGTATGCCAGCTGTTCAATTTCTGCGAAGGTGGTTGTCCGGTCGATCAGCAATGCCAGGTCGCGGCGCACTTCGGGAAATTTCGGGAGCTCCGTATACCCGGCATTCGCGGCAGGTATGAGTGCAAGCACCTTATCCCAGTTCAGTTCGGCATAAAAGACAGGCTGCCTGATGTCGAACATTTTCAGAACCGGAGCCGACAGCAGGCCCATCCGGTAAACAATCCCCGGCCCTGCTGAGCATACCTGGCCACCGGTCAGGTAGCCCGAAGCAAAAAGTTCTATCTTCAGTTTATCCTCTGCGACCGACAATTTTTTAAATATGGAGCCAAGGAACCCCTTCAATTCGTAAAAATCAACGGGTTTGTCGGTGGAATTCCAGTTTTCGGGTCGGAGGCGTCCCGTCATTGCGATGGCAAGATGTTTTTCTTCGTGATAACCCTGTACAGGATCATTCTTTTCGCCCGGGATGGAGTAAACACGGCCGAATTCAAACAGTTTAAGGTCCGACGATTTCCTGTTCTGGTTATGGACGATGGTCTCTGCCATCCCGAACAACAGTGTCTGTCTCATTACATCCAGTTCGCGGCTGATCGGGTTGAGCATTCTCACACAATGCTCTGCATGGAAATCCGGGTTTCCTTCGTAATAGGTCGACCGTGTGAGCGAGTTGTTCATGATCTCGCTGAAACCTCCCGCGGCAAGGTAATCGGCGACCAGGTTCTGAACCTTTTCAGGATCCGTTCCATGGGTGAAAGAAAGTGACGATCTCAGTACGTTGTCGAGTACGATGTTGTTGTACCCATAAACACGCAGGATCTCTTCAGCGACATCCGCCTCGCGTGTCACGTCAACCTTGAAGCCCGGGATCTGCAGCCTGAGACCCGGATCATCCGTCAGTTCAGCGAGGATGGCAATGCCGAGATCAGCGAGGATGGATTTTACAGTCTCCCTGCCGATCGTCTTTCCAATCAGCCTGTCAAGGCGTTTGTATGAAAGCTCAACGATGACCGGCGGAAATGGATTCGGGTATACATCGACAATTTCGGAAGTGATCATGCCCCCCGCTATTTCTTTGATCATCATCGCCGCACGCTTCAGCGCATAAACGGTGATATCGTAATTGGTCCCGCGTTCGAACCGGAAGGAGGCATCGGTTTGAAGCCCGTGAAACCGTGAACTCCTGCGGATATGTTTCGGATCAAAACAGGCGCTTTCGATGAAAATCCGTGAGGTCTTGCCTGTCACGCCCGATTTGCTTCCTCCGAATACCCCGGCGATGCACATGGGTTCGGCCGTGTTGCAGATCATCAGGTCGTTTGCCGACAGTTCCCGTTCAATAGTATCGAGGGTGACGAACTTCGTTCCTGCAGGGTACTTTTTAACCACCACCCTGTTGCCTGTAATGCAGTCGGCATCAAAAGCATGAAGCGGCTGGCCGAGTTCCATCAGGATATAGTTGGTGATATCGACAATGTTGTTGATGGGGCGCAGGCCGATAGCCAGCAACCTGTTCTTAAGCCATTCGGGGGAATCAGTCACGGTGACACCCGAAAGGGTGATTCCTGAATACCGGGGACAGGCTGCATCATCATCGATCACAACGTCGATATGGAGTTTGTCAGAGTCAACAGCAAATGATGAAACGTCGGGGATGATGAGCGATTTGCCGTTGCCGGTTTCCTCCCGGTTGCCGCCAAAGTTATTGAACACCGCAACCAGGTCACGTGCAACCCCGAGATGGGATGCGGCATCAGCCCGGTTCGGGGTCAGCCCGATGGTATAGGTAATATCTTCCTCCACTTTATAATAGGCTCCCGCAGAGGTACCCGGAACTGCATCAGCATCCAGAACCAGTATCCCGGCATGTGAAGATCCGAGTCCGAGCTCGTCCTCGGCGCAGATCATCCCCTCTGAAACCTCACCCCTGATTTTGGTGCGCTGCAGGGTCAACGCCTCATCCTTGAAAAAGAGTGTCGTTCCGATGGTGGCCACGGCCACTTTCTGCCCCTGGGCCACATTGGATGCACCGCAGACGATCTTCAAAGGTTCGGGGGCTCCAATGTTCACGGTCGTCAGGCTGAGATGGTCTGAATTCGGATGTTTTTCGCAGGTCAGCACCTCGCCGATGACAACCCCTTTCAACCCGCCTTTAATCGACTGGAAGAGCTCCTGGCCTTCAACCTCAAGGCCGCATCCTGTTAACATTTCCGCCACCTTGTCAGGTGATAGACTGAGATCATGATACTGATTCAGCCAGTTATACGAGATTTTCATTTGTCTTGCAGATTAAGCGAACAAAGGTAGGAATAAAAAAGGATACACTCAGGAGATCAGTCCCCAATTTTGCTGGTTCCGTTCCATTTGCTGAAGGTGTCGTGCCAGAATGTCATTGTCACTTTTCACCAGTTCCGGATCATCGGTGATGATGTCAGTGGCAACATTGCGGGCATATTTCAGGATTTTTTCATCTTTTACCAGGTCGGCGATCCGCAGGTCGAGAATCCCGCTTTGCTGTGTCCCCTGGAGGTCGCCCGGACCTCTGATCTGCAGGTCTGTTTCAGCGATCTCAAAGCCGTCGGTGGTGCGCACCATGGTGGAGATCCGCTTGCGGGCCTCGGCCGACAGTTCGTAACCGCTCACCAGGATGCAGTAGGATTGATCGCTGCCCCGTCCCACACGGCCGCGGAGCTGGTGCAGTTGCGAAAGACCGAACCGTTCGGCATTTTCAATCACCATGACGGAGGCGTTGGGAACGTCAACCCCGACTTCAATAACAGTTGTTGCCACCATGATCTGAGTTTCCTTTTGAAGGAATCGTTTCATTTCGGTGTCTTTCAACTGTTGCTTCATCTGCCCGTGCACCATGCTGACCGAATAACGGGGCGGGGGAAATTCCAGGATGACATGCTGGTAACCATCCTCAAGATTTTTGAGATCGAGGGTTTCCGATTCAGAGATTAGGGGATAAACAATATAGACCTGCCTGCCTTCGGCAACCTTTTCCCTTATAAATTGAAAAACCTTCCCGTGTTCGGGTTCGTAAACATGCCTGGTGACGATCGATTTCCTGCCCGGGGGGAGTTCATCAATGACCGATGTATCGAGATCACCGTAAAGTGTCATGGCCAGGGTCCGGGGGATCGGGGTGGCTGTCATGACCAGGATATGCGGGGTGATGATATTTTTCTCCCAGAGTTTAGCACGCTGGGCGACCCCGAAACGATGCTGTTCGTCAATAACCACCAGCCCGAGCCTGTAGAACTGCACATTTTCCTCAAGCAGGGCGTGGGTGCCTATGAGCAGTTGGATGGTTCCCGATTCAAGCCCGGCCTGGATCTCGCGGCGTTCGGCGGGCTTTGAGTTACCCGTAAGCAGGCGGACTTCCACCTTCAGCCCGGTGAGCATGGCGGTAATCGATTTGAAATGCTGTTTCGCCAAGATCTCGGTGGGTGCCATCAGGCAACTCTGGTAATCATTATCGAGCGCTATGAGCATGGTCATCAGGGCAACGAGTGTTTTGCCGCTGCCCACATCGCCCTGGAGCAGCCGGTTCATCTGGTTCCCGGAGCCCACATCGGCCCTGATCTCTTTGATGACCCTTTTTTGCGCATTTGTAAGTTCGAAGGTAAGATGGTTGTGGTAAAACTGGTTCACGTAATCGCCAACCTTAAAGAACCGGTGCCCCTCATGCTTGCTTAGCCTGCCGATCCGCTGTTTTGCCAGCCTGAGCTGAATGAAAAAAAGTTCTTCAAATTTCAGCCTTGTCTGTGCCTTTTTAAGCAGATCGGGGCTCCGGGGAAAATGGATGTTAACGAATGCCTCCTGCCGGTTAAGAAGCCTCAGGTTGTTAAGGATTGTCAGTGTCAGGTTTTCAGGAACGGCGAATTTTTCGCTCAGCAGCAGGTTTTTAACCAGTTTCCCGATCCCTTTGAAATCGAGGCCCTTGTTCTTAAGTTTTTCGGTGGAATTGTAAATCGGTCTTACCGTTTCGCTGAGTGGCAGCGGGTGTGCCGGTGGAATTTCAAGTTCAGGATGTGCCATGTTCCACCGGCCGTTGAACAGGGCCGGTTTCCCGAATACAACATATTCCTGCTGGGGTGTCAGCATCTCTGTCACCCACCTGATGCCCTGGAACCAGACCAGGTCGATTTCGCCGCTGGAATCACGGGCCGTGGCAACAAGCCGCTGGTGATGCGCCTGTCCGATCGTCTGGATACGCACGATTTTCGCCTTCAGCTGAATATAGGCCGTGTCATCCCTGATTTCCGAGATCAGGTAGAATTTGCTGCGGTCAACATAGCGAAAGGGGAAGTATGTAAGAAGTTCGCCGAAAGTCTGCAAACCGAGTTCTTTCCTGAGCAGTTCAGCCCTGGCCGAACCCACCCCTTTGAGGTATTCAATCGAAGTGTCAAGAAATGGTGTTGCCATATATTCCTATCGGGCCTGCGCGCACAAAAATAGTGAATCCGCAGGAACTGTGCGAATTTACGAACGGGTATCAAAAAAAGAAGCTGTCTCACCGCAATGAGACAGCCTCCTCCAATTTTTCTTTCCGCGTTCGGCAGAAAATATTCCTGTTCTAGTATTCCCAGAGATTCTGTTCGAAGTCGAACAGGCTGTTCTTGGCTTTTTCCGATTCAAGCAGTGCATCTACGCCCGTGGCGTATTCGTTAATGGCCCGGTCATAAACATTTTCCTCCTTGTACACATAGCTGGTGAACATCCGTTTCATGAAAACGTCATCATAGGTCATCCTGCCGGCCGATCCGTTTTTCAGGTTGAAAAGTTCGTTCTTGGCAAACAGGTTCCGGCATTCAGGGAAATAGACCCAGAAGAGGTTTTTCTCAAATCTTTTTTCACCCGTATTTTTGTCGATGTCATCCACTACCGGGCACATACCCAGGATTCTTACCTCAACCACCGACCGCTGACGGTCAAAATAGACATCCTCCTTGATCTTCAGTTTCTTCACGTTTGACGGATCAAAATCCACCTTGATAACGGTATCGAATGTGATATCGGGATTGTCGGGCCTGGGCAGTTTTACAGAGTCGGACCTGTTGAGTTTTTCCATCAACTCCTTATAGGTAAGCGGTACCAAAAACTGGTCCGATTCACTGGAATAAGCGGTGATCGTGCCTTCTTTCAGTCCGTCCATGAGAATGGTGACAAGGCTGCGCCAGCCGTTCTGCGGTTTTTCGGGGAAGTAAAAAGGCTGGTTCATCTTTTCACGCATGTCGAGCACCCGCCAGATCCTGCGTGTCCAGATGACATCGGCTTCGCGCAGGTAAGGATAAGGGATGGGTTGCACCTGCGTGATCGTCGTTTTATCATACACGCCATCCCTTGGAGGACCTTCCAGTACCTGGGAATAGGATGTAAGGTTTATTCCTGCAAGAATTGCAATGAATAAAACCAGGAAAAATGCTTTTTTCATATTACCTCCTTGTGGCTATTATCAGTTCAGTTTCAAATTAAGACTGGTATTCACTTTCCGGGTTCCGTCGGGACCCTTGACATAAATGTCGTCGAACCAGACACGCTGACCTTTGCGGGCATTCTGGATTTTCGAGAGGATTGCAGAACTCAAATGGTTACCGGTCACCTTTTCGTCGCTGCCTTCACCGGAAGCGGTGGAGGTAGAAAAGACAAAGGAGGTTACCGTAAATTTCAGGTCGAAGTCGAAACCGGCCGGCATTTCAGGCAGCAGGTAGGGGCTGGCAAGCAAGAGGCTTTTTGAAACGAAACCTTCGCTTTTTCCCGCAATTTTAATGAGGGGATCGGGGACCGTTTTCAACCGGAATTTATAGGCGCCCATGTTCTTGGTCTTTCCTGAAAATACGGCGTTCACGGTTATCACGGCCTCGCGCACGGCAGAAGAAACAAGGTTTGAAACGATCCAGTCTTTCCCTTCCTGCCGGATACTGCCGGTGGATATGGTAGGAATGATGCGTTCGGGACTGCCGGGTACGCTGATCTCAACCGGGTTGTCAACACCGATGTAAAATACGTTCATTTTACTCGGCGAGATGGTCAGCGCCGGTTTGGCCACGATGAATTCATCGTGGAAGTGGAAGGTCATGGTATCGCCCAGCGGGCTAACAACCTTGATGATCCCCGCAAACTTTTTGAGTCCTTCGCCGGATGCGCCGAGTTTGAGAACAACAAGTCCGTTGGAACCTTCGAGCGGGGTGGCGCTTTTAAAATTGGCCGGGGTAAGGGTATCCGATCCGAGCGTATAACGGACATCGGGGTTTTGCTTGGTATCGTATGCACCTACAAGGATTTCAGCCTGGTACTCATCTCCCAGGAAGACATAGCTGCTTCGCGGAATCACCTTGGCCTGGATCTTGTCGAATTTGAAGTTCAGCGCATCGATCGAACTGTAGAGGTTGTTCACCACATCGAATTCGGCGTTGTAAACTTCAGCCTTAGTCTTATTTAAGATGGTCACGGTTGCAGCAAGAATGGTACGGTAGAAATTATGCATTTCCCACGTTTGCTCTTTCCCGTCGAAATCAACAAACGGGCCTTTGGTATCCATGCCGAGTTTGATTGTATTCCTGAATTTCGGGTCGACCAGTTCGATCATCTGTTTTTTGAAAGCCTCGATCTTTTCCTTCAAAACCCTCGATTCCCCGGCAGATCCATCGGATGAACTACCGATGAAAAAACGGGTGGGTGTATCGTAATTGTCTTTCCTCTTGGCATCACGCAGGTTCAGCTTTTTGGCATCTTCGATGGTCGGGAGCTTTTCGGTACGCTGAATGACCAGGTACTTGAGGCTGTCGATATATTTCGAAAATTTTTCAGAAACAATATGTGCCTGTTGCGCCTTAAGCCAGTAGGGGCCAACTTTGTTGGGATTCAACTGATATTGGATCTTGAATTTCGCATAGGTGTTGTCCAGCTTCTTCGAAAAGTTATCATTGGTGAGCTCCATGCTTTCGTTAACAACAACAAATGCATCCAGGATCTGTTTCGAGACGTTCAATGCGAGCAATGCAGTAAGAACAAGATACATCATTCCGATCATCTTCTGCCTCGGTGTCTCTTTATATCCAGCCATCTAGTTATATATTTTGTACAGGTGAATTCTAATTATTTTCCGCCAACACTCATTGCCGACAACATATTTCCATAAACTTTATTCAGGGAGACAATATTCCTGGTAAGATTGTCAACCTCAACCTTGAATTTCTCGGTATTGGCAAGAGACTCGTTGAGGTTTGCAGAAAACTTGTTCAGGACGGCATTGTACTTGTTTGTGTTTTCCATCTGCTGGTTGGAGCCCTGCAGGTGAAGTTCGTATAAAGCGTTGAGTGCGGAAAGATTGCTTGAAACGCGCTGGAGTTCCTTGTTGTAAGTGGCGCCACCGGCTGCGGAAGCATTGAGTGATTCAACTGTTTTGCTGAGTAATGCGGCTGATTCGTTGTATTTTTCAACGAATTTGTTGGCAGAGGTTGTCACGTTGGAAAGACTGGCGGAGAAGGCTTTGTTGGCCTGGATATCTTCCTTCAGGGATTCACCGACTTCGGCGAACATGCCCGAGAGGGTGGCGGCGCTTTTTGAGGTCGCCTTGATATGTGTAAGCTGCTCCTGCGATGCGGTAACGCTCTGTTCGAGCGAACTGGCGGTTTTGCGGTACGAATCATTCAGGATGTTTGCCGATTCGGTGGCGGTTTTCATGCTGGTGACATACTTATCATTGGCCAGAGAGGCATCGGCAACATTCGAAAGTTTCGAGGTGGTCTCCGACAAATTGGTAAGGCCTGCGCCTAAACTGGCAATCAGTTCTGGCCCGATTTTGGCCTTTTCCAGCATTTTGTCAAGTTCCTGGGTGACGGTATCCTTTGTTGTGAAAGCCTTGGAGGCATCAAGTTCATCCTCATGATAGATCCCGGCAAGCTGCGGATAAACCAGGCTCCAGTCGGGTTCAACATGGGGTGGTTCAAAGGCAGAGAAAAAGAAGATCATCGATTCGGTACCCAGACCGATGATGAGCATGATATCGGCACCGGTATAGTGGTTGATTTTAAACAAGGCACCCACGATAACGACAGCGGCTCCCCAGCCATAAAGCTTGGCCATGAAATTCTTATACTGCTTTGTTTTGACAAAATCTAGTAACGCCATAACATGAAAGGATTAATTGTGAATTGTTGAAAGTAGATTGTTTAGTTTTTATCTGTAGACTTTGGAAGCCCGTGCAGGATTATCATCGCGCTGACGGCCGAGGTAACTCTGTACACAACGGAAACCAACATAGCACTTGGCTGTGTCCTGGTACTCGAACGACCGGGTGGAGACCCGGATGAAATAAGCCACATCTTTCCATGAACCGCCGCGGGTAACTTTGCGTTTCATTGCAGGAGGATCAGAATCTTTTGCATTGTACTTGTAATCGGGGTTCAGGTCCCATGAAAAATTGTAGGATGCGGGATGAAATGCTGTAACGGTCCATTCGGCCACATTGCCGGCCATGTCGTAAAGGCCGTAATCATTGGCGGGGTAATGGGCCACAATAACGGTTGTTGCTCCCCCGTCGGCAATGTAATCGCCGCGCAAGGGTTTAAAGTTCGCAAGGAAACAGCCTTTGTCGTTCCGGGTGTAGGGGCCGCCCCAGGGATAGGGGTTGGCATCGTAACCACCGCGGGCTGCCCATTCCCATTCGCTTTCGGTCGGGAGACGGAAGTCGCTGATGAAGGTTTCACCCTTTTTACCGGCCAGGTAGCTGTTCTTCAGCTGGGTGCGCCAGATACAGAAAGCATTCGCCTGGCGCCAGTTTACGCCAACCACCGGGTAGTTGTCGTAGGCGGGGTGCCAGAAATATTTTTCTGCGGTCGGATCATTGTACGAATACGCGAAATCATGAATCCAGCACAGGGTGTCCGGATAAACATTGATGACCTCCTTGCGAACATAAACCGACCGGTCTTTAAGACCCTGCGGACGGTTGGCAAGACTGGCCTCCTTCGGATCGGGCTGCGCGCCATAATCCTTGCGCGATGCTGCCTTCAGGTCAACGAAATAATATTCAAAATAAAGTTTGCGCGAATCAATCTCTTTCCTTCTGAAATATCTTTCATTTTCAGGTAGATACATTTGAGCAAGGGCATCCCTTACATCCTGCTGCTGCGAATTCCACTCCAGCTTGGTTTCCCAGTTCAGGAATGGGGGGTCAAACTGCTCACCGGTCTTTTTGTTCTCAGAGATAAAATAGAGTTCGGGTTTGGTTTCACCAAGAATCCTGCGTGCAATTGAATCCCTGACCCAGTAAACGAACTGGCGGTATTCATTGTTGGTGATCTCGGTCTGATCCATATAGAATGCCTGGACAGTTACTGTTTTCGGGTTGTTCAGCTGGGCATAAGGCATATCTTCATCGCTTACACCCATGGTGAATGACCCCATGGGAACGTAGACCATACCAAACGGATCCGGTGAATAGTAACGCTTACGGCCCTTGACTCCCGTAAGTTCACCACTTCCTGAGTTACCGCAACTTCCCAAGAAGATGAGCAGAGCGGAATAAATGATCAGTTTTTTCATTTGTTGGCAGATTGATGGATGAAAATAACGCTACGTATTGACATTTATTATTTTGAAGCCTGTTTTTCAAGCAAAACGGCAAAATTAAACTTTTTCTTTTATAAGAAACGTGTGTTCCGGTAACTTTTCCGGAATTTATCCACGCTGATCTTAAAGCAATAGTTCACCATGATTTCAAGGCCGCCGCTGTTGTACTTGTGTATGGCTGAGGTACTGATATCGTAGGCAACGCCGATCTTCAGGCTTTTTACGGCGACTCCGGCCAGTACCGACACGGCATCCTGAAGCCGGTATCCCAGACCGCCGTAAAATTTATTGTTGTACATCACCAGCGCCGAGGCATTCAGCTGGAAAGAGGCCCCGTCGTACATGATCAGCGCCGAGGGCAGTAGCTGGAAAGCAGGCTGATTCGGAATATTCCACTGGTAACCTCCTGAAAGATAGTATGTTCGCCGCAACTGGTACGACATTTTCTTGGCAAGGGTCTGTAAAAGATTGTCAACCGATAGCCCTACGTAATATTTTTCGGGTACCTTATAGTAAACGCCCAGTCCCATGTCGATCATCATGTTGCTGGTCTTTCCCTCGAGCCCGTTCAGTACCGGATCTTCGGTCTCAATCGGTTTGAATTTGGAGGCGTCATAACTGATATTCTGAAGATTCGCCTGTAACCCGAACGACAGGTCACCCGCTCCCAGTTCCATTTTATAGGCATACCCTATTTTTACCGCTATGTTCTTGAATGCGCCGATCTGGTCCTGTGAAATGGATCCTCCCAGCCCTCCATGCAAAGCCCGGAGGGGGGAATCTACGGTGAGCAGGAAGGTCTGCGGCGCCGATTTGGTACCATCGGCATCTTTCCAGCCGATCCATTGCTGACGGACCAGGCCCGTGACCGAAATACCGCCGCTGTTGCCTGCAAAGGCGGGGTTGATCGCCATGTTTGTGAACATGTAATGGGTGATCAGCGTGGGCTGCTGGCCATAAACATGATATCCTCCCTGTACTACAAGGAGGATCAGGATAGAAATCCATCTTATCCCGGGCTTCGGCAGATGTTCTGCTACAGGCAAGTTCAACAATGGGTTGTTAGGGTCCTTTAAAAATCGGGATAAAAGTACAGCTTTTTTTATTACCAGCACCACCGTACAGCCAATTTATACTATGTTTAAATCAATAACGCACAACAGACGTAAGGATTGTGTATTAATGAAATATCTTTGCATCCGCAACTTTTATAGAACCAAAATTCAATTTTATGGCTTTTTTCCTGATCAGGGAAAAACCCTTCACAAGGAAGTGGTTTTTATCCTACAGCCTCATCATCATCGGATCCTTTGTCCTTGCTGTGGCGTTCGTGCTATTTATCACTCCGTATAAAATCGTGCCGGGAGGCGTTTACGGGATCTCCATTGTCCTGCACTACCTGTTCAATACGCCGGTCGGGCTGGTTGCCCTGTGTTTTGACATCCCGCTTACGATCATCGGGATCAGGTTCCTGGGCCCCAGGTTCGGGTTTAAAACGGTAGTGGGATTCTCGCTGACAGCATTATTTACCGACACCCTTACATTCTTCTGGGGATTCAAACCGCTTGTTGCTGGAGATGCGCTGCTCTCCTCTATTTTCGGGGGTGTCCTGGCCGGGCTCGGGCTCGGGCTGATCTTCAAATCAAGGGCAACCTCCGGGGGCAGTGATATCGTGGCGATGATCATTGCCAAATATACCAAACTGCCACTTGGGATGCTGATGATCTATGTCGACTCCGTCATCGTCCTGGTCGGGCTGGTGGTGTTCCGCGACTGGAAAATCCCGCTCTATTCCTGGATTGTCATCTTCATCACCGGGAAGGTGATCGACGTGGTCCTGCAGGGAGTCAGCTATGACAAGAGCATCTTCATCATCTCCGACAAGCACGAGGAGATCAGAGATAAGATCCTGAACAACCTCGACAGGGGAGGCACCTACATCGACGGGCACGGGATGTACAACATGGCCGAAAAACGGATCATCTTTACGGTTGTGAGCCGCCGGGAACTGGCCCTGCTGGAGGAATACATCCACGAGATCGACCCCAAAGCCTTCCTGACCGTAACCGACGCCACGGAAATCCTGGGTGAAGGGTTTGCTTCCCTGCAGGAAAAAGTAAACACCTGAAAAACAAACACCCCAAATAGTGAAACGGAGAACAACCATTTCGCCATTTCGCTACCTCGCTACCTCGCTACCTTTTAATGCCTGAACAACTTCATGACATCCTGCCCGTTTGCAAAAATCAGCAGTCCGAAAAGGATTACCATCCCCACGATCTGGGCATATTCCATGAATTTGTCACTGGGCTTGCGCCTGAAAATGATTTCGTAAAAAAGGAACATCACATGGCCGCCGTCGAGCGCCGGGATGGGCAGGACGTTCAGGACGGCCAGCATGATGGAGAGGAATGCGGTGAGCGACCAGAAGGCAGGCCAGTCCCAGGTGGAGGGAAAAATGTTGCCGATGGTGATGAAGCCGCCAACCGATTCGTAGGCCTTGTCCTGTGAAAAGAGCAGTTTGATGGATTTGATATAATTCCAGGCCCCGTCGAATGCCTTTACCACCCCCGCGGGGATCGCCGTTACGACATTGTAGCTTTTTTCCCTGAAATGAAAATAGGATATGGGAGCCTTGTTGTATACACCGATCTTGCCGGCATCGGAGACATTCACCGGCAGGCGAAGGGTGTCTTTCCCCCGGAGCACCATCACCTTCACGGTTTTCCCCTTGTATCCCCTGATATAGGTGCTGTACTGGTCGTAAAAGACCATCACCGAGTCATTGATCCCGACAATCTTGTCGTCGACCTGCATCCCCGCACTTTTGGCAGGAGAACCCGGGCTGAATTTGCCCGCTTCAAAAGGGAACCTGACCGCAATGAAATCGGGTGATTTCTGCTTGATCAGCCGGCTGATGAACCCGGCGGGTATATTGACTTCCATGTTCTGATTGTTGCGGATAACCTGCACGGTTTTGGCCTCCCCGAGGATGATGGTCTTGGGAATTGCCGCAAAATCCTCCACCTGTTTATGGTCAATGGTCAGAATGCGGTCGCCGTTGCGCAGGCCCATCTGGTAGCCAAGGGAATCGACCGTGATCCCGAATTTTACCTCCGAAGTCGGAAGGTATTGTTCGCCCCACATCGCCAGCATGGCAATATAGATAACCATGGCAAGCAGAACATTCACGGTAACGCCTCCCAGCATGATAATCAGCCGCTGCCACGCCGGTTTTGCACGAAATTCCCACGGCTGTGGCGGGAGTTTCATCTGTTCCTTGTCCATCGATTCATCGATCATTCCCGAAATTTTCACATAGCCCCCCAGGGGAACCCAGCCAACCCCGTATTCGGTGTCCCCCTTTTTGAATTTGAAGAGAGAAAACCACGGATCGAAAAAAAGATAGAATTTCTCAACGCGGGTTTTAAAAACACGTGCCGCGATAAAATGTCCGAATTCGTGAAATATCACCAGGATGGACAAACTGAGCAATAACTGAACGACTTTAATGAAAATTTCCATTCGATTTTATACGTTTTTATGCAGGTTCATGATTGATTGATAAAGTTCCGGGCTCTTTCGATTGTTTCCAGGTGAGTGGTAACATAATCGTCATAACCGGGATTTTTTACAAAGGAGGAGGTCTTCATGCAGTGTTCCACCACATCAGGCATTGCGAGAAACCCGATCTGCCCCGATAAAAATGCACCCACCGCTGCCTCGTTGGCGGCATTCAGGATACAGGGCATGTTCCCTCCCTGCTCAAGTGCAAGGAAGGCCAGGGCAAGGTTCCTGAACAATTCTTTATCGGGCGGGGCAAAGGTAAGTTTGGGGTATGCGCCGAAGTCGAGCCGGGCAAACCCCGAGGTGATCCGTCGCGGGTATCCGAGCGCATAAAGGATCGGGAGTTTCATGTCGGGCAGCCCCATCTGGGCCTTGACTGAACCATCGATGAACTGGACCATTGAATGGACCACCGACTGCGGGTGGATGACAACATCTATCTGGTGGGGACGGAGGTCAAAAAGCCAGCGCGCCTCGATCACCTCAAGCCCCTTGTTCATCATCGATGCCGAATCGATGGTGATCTTGCTTCCCATCGACCAGTTCGGATGTTTAAGCGCATCCGCAGGGGTAATGTTGAGCAGGTCGGCCCGCTTCCTGCCATGAAAGGGACCTCCCGATGCAGTAAGGTAAATTTTTTCAACCTCAGCCGGCGACTCCCCCGCAAGGCACTGGAAAATAGCCGAATGTTCTGAATCGACCGGGAGAATCATCACTTGTTTGCGCTTGGCCTCGGCCATCACCAGTTCGCCCGCGATGACAAGGCTCTCCTTGTTCGCCAGGGCCACATTTTTGCCGGCCCCGATTGCTGCCAGGGTAGGCTTCAGCCCGGCATATCCAACCAGGGCGCTGATTACCAGATCGATGGAATCCATCTCCATCATCTGCGAAAGGGATTCTTCTCCTGCAAAAACCTTGATTGGAAAGGATTTCAGCGCTTCGGAAACTTTTGGGTAGCAATCCTTATTCCCTATAACCACGGCATTCGGGCTGAATTCGATGGCCTGCCTGATCAGGATGTCGCAGTTATTCATGGCGGTCAGTACCTCCACCCCGAACTGGCCGGGGTGGTTTCGGATAACTTCCAGGGCCTGGGTGCCTATGCTGCCGGTTGATCCTAATATTGCGATGTTCTTCTTCAAACAGGTACGGGAATAGGTTAAAATGTAATATAATCCTTGGGATTCAGGGCATTGCCATCGTTCCACAATTCGAAATGGAGATGGGGTCCTGTAAGCAGTTCGCCCGTTTCACCGACAATGGCGATGGGCTCTCCGGCCCTCACGTAATCGCCTGCTTTTTTGAGAATGGCTGAATTGTGTTTGTAAATGGAAACGATATTCTGCAAATGCTGGACAGCGATCACGTACCCGGTCTCAAGGGTCCAGTTGCTGAAAAGGACTGTCCCGTCGAGAACCGCCTTCACTGCTTCGTTCTGTTTCGAAACGATATCGACGCCGTAATGTTTCTTGACCGGGTCAAACCCATTGGTGATGACACCTTTCAGCGGGGTAAAGAAAAGTATCCCGCCCATGGAGGCTTTCCTGCGGCTGGCCGTCTCGATGTTCTCCATCTTATACAGGTTGTATTTGTTCTGGTTTTCCACGTCGAGCCTCAGCATGGAATCCTCGGCACTGTGCCGGATCTTTACGTTTTCGTAATGTTTCATCGTATCCCTGGGAAGGGGTTTATCCTCGGTGAGGTCCTTTCCGTTGATGACATCCCTCAGGTTCCTGATGAAGGCATCTTTGTTTGCCAGGTCGCGCTCGATGGAATCTGTTTTTATCTGGAGCCTGTAAAGCCGTTTGGTGAGCCCCACGCTCGTATATCCCGGGATGTATTCCCGCAGGGGGGTGAAGGCGATCAGGATGCTGGTAAGGAAGATCAGGACGATGGTAAGGGTTCCCAGTGCAATGAAGACATTCATCCGTGAAAGCCGGAAGGTAAAACGCTCTTCCAGTGTATCATCGGTCATGAAAACCAGGCGGTATTTATTTCGCCATTTTTCAGTCCACCTTCCTCTTCTTTTATCTTTTCTTTCAGATGCCATGTCGCACGCGCTGTTCCTTCAAACGGTGCAAAGATCGGAAAATTATGCGATTCCGCAAATCTTCAATGCAGGCTTGCTGAACATCAGGCAAAGGAAACCGGCAAAGACTCCTTTTTGATATCTTTCAGCATATATCAGGTCAAATTCAAAAAATTAAAATATTTTTGTAAAATTAAAGTTAGTATTCTTTTAAGGCCTTATCGTTTTGAGATCGTCGAAGATATTTACCCTCGCCGTATGGATGTTGTTTTTGCCGGGGCTCACCCTGCTCACTGGGTGTTCCACCAAGAAAAACACCTTTGTTCGGAGAAGCTATCATAACCTCACTGCCCATTACAACGTTTACTGGAACGGCATGGACAATCTCCGCCAGGGGTTGAAAGAATACCAGGCAGGGCTGAAAGACAATTACGCCCTCATCCTGCCGGTTTACAATTACGGCGATAAAACAAGTTCCGCGAAAATTTCCCAGTATGCCGATGTCGGTATTAAAAAGGCATCAAAGGCGATCAACAAGCACTCGATGTACTTCAACCACAAGGAGTACAACAAGTGGATGGACGACTGTTACCTCCTGATCGGGAAATGCTACTTTTATAAACAGGATTACCCGATGGCCCGCCGGACCTTTGAGTTCGTGATCAAGACCTACAACCAAAGCGAACTGAAATATTCTGCCATGCTGTGGCAGGCAAAGGCAAATATCCAGATGGGCGATTTCAACAGGGCAGAACCGGTACTTGACATGCTCCAGAGCAAAATCAGGAAAGGGGATGCTCCCGAAAAATATGAAACGGAACTGAACCTGGTATATGCCCAGTTTTATATCATGCAAAAGAACTATGAGGCGGCGGTGCCTTACCTCAACCGTGCGCTGGAATTAAAGCCCGCTTCAGCCTTCCGCACCCGCTGTAAGTTCATCCTGGCCCAGATACACCAGATGAACGGGGAACTGGACGAAGCTTCAAAACTGTATGTCGAAGTGGTCAAGCATGCCAAAACCTATGACATGGAATTCAATGCCAAGATCAACCTGGCACAATGCTATAACGTTCAAAGCGGGAACCGCGAATATATCATCAAGAAGCTGACAAAAATGCTGAAGGATGATAAAAACAAAGATTACCAGGACCAGATCTATTTTGCCCTGGCACACATTGCCATCAAGGACAGTGACACCGCCCATGCAATCGAATTTTTCAGGAAATCGGTGAGTACGAGCCATTCGAATAATTACCAGAAGGCGATCTCCTCTCTCGAACTTGCGGATATTTTCTTCGGGACCCGCGACTACATCAAATCCCAGTCGTATTACGACAGCACCCTGCAGTTCCTGCCAAAAGATTATGCGGGATATAAGGAGCTTTCCAAAAAAACGATGACCCTCACCGACCTCGTCAGGAACCTCCAGGTCATCCAGCGGCAGGATAGCCTCCAGAAACTTGCCGCCATGCCCGAAGACCAGCGGAACAAGATTATAGACCAGATTATTGCAAAACTCATCGCCGAAGAGCAGAAAAAATTACAGGAAGAACAAAGAAGAATCGAATCGCAATACCTCCTCGGACCCAATTCGGGACAGGACCAGCAGGCGATCGGGTCAAGCGGGGGAAAGTGGTATTTTTACAATCCCGCAACCATGTCGATCGGTTTTTCAACCTTCAAAAGAAAGTGGGGTCAGCGGAAATATGAAGACAACTGGTTCCTCTCCGACAAGGCCACCAACACTTTTTCAAATGAACCCGAGAAGCAGGATTCTGTAACCGGGAAGCCGAGCGACACCACTAAAGAGGGAAAGAAAATGCTGGCCAAGGCAAAGAACCCGAAAGACCGTGCCTATTATCTCAAGGATATTCCATTCGACACTGCCAGGATCAGGCATTCCAACAACCAGATCATCGAAGCATACTACCAGGCGGGATTTATTTATGTGGAAGGCTTGGGCGATTACGGCAACGCAACCATCACCTTCGAGACCCTGCTGAACCGTTTCCCGGGCAACAAATACAAGACCCAGACAGCGTACGAGCTTTGCATGCTCTATGGTCACCTTGAAAACCAGCCAAAAGTTGATGAGTATAAGAACCTTGTCCTGACCCGCTACCCCGAGAGTGATTATGCCAAACTGCTGGCAAACCCCAATTATTACAAGGAGATCGGCGCCAGGCGGTCCGAGGCAACTGTTCTGTATAATGACACCTATAAGGCATTCTCCAACCAGCAGTATTACATGGTCATCAACAATGCCGATATTGCCAGGGCGCACTTCAAATCGGATACGATGCTGATGCCAAAATTCGATTACCTTCGTGCGCTGGCGCTTGGAAAGATAGAGATTGTTGATTCCCTGGTAGTCTCGATGAAAAAGGTGGTAAAGGATTACCCAAAAAGCGCGGTACGTCCGATGGCCGAAAATGTGCTTGCCTTCCTGGGAACCCAGAAGGATGCAGGCGGAAAGCCGATCCCGACCGATTCGGTTTCCGTTCTCGACAACACCATGAAACTATACCGTTATGATCCGAACGCCATTCATTTTTACGTTCTGGTGGTCAATGACAACCTCGTGGATGTGGATGCACTGAAGAACAAGATCTCCGATTATAACAGCAAATTCCACGACCTTGAGGGGCTGATGGTGAACAGCCTGCTGCTCGACCAGGGCCGGCAGATGGTTACGGTAAACAATTTCGATAACAGCGAAACCGCCATGAACTACTTCCTCGGGATCCTCGAAAGCAAGTATATTTTCACAAAACTTGAAAATGCGGGACAGTATTTCGCCTTTGTGATCTCCGTTGAAAACTACCCGATCCTTTATAAAAACAAGGACATCCTGCAGTATATCCGTTTCTTTGAAAAGAATTATCCGATTCAAAAATAAGCACTGTTATAAAAATGAGCCTTATGTCAAAAAACAGAGAGCCTGAAATTACGACCATCAACATTCTGGGTCCGGGCGCGGTGATTAAGGGAGAGATCCAGGTCAACGGCGATTTCCGGATCGATGGCACCCTGAACGGGACCATCCAGTGCAAGGGAAAGATTGTTGTAGGCACGACCGGGAAGATTGATGGCGAAATCCAGTGCCAGAATGCAGACTTCTCGGGTGAGGTCAGGGCCACGGTAAAGGTTTCAGAACTGCTTACCCTGAAGGAGACGGCCCGTTTTACCGGCGATGTAACCACCGGTAAACTGGCTATTGAACCGGGAGCCCAGTTTTCGGGTACCTGCAGCATGGAGCAGGGAGGTTCGAAAGAGGTGAAATTTTCCCCGATTCCCAATGACAACCGACCCGCGGAAAAACCTTAACGCATATGCCCGGTTTTCCAGCATTGCCATCCAGATGCTGGTGATTATCCTGGCGGGAGTATTCGGCGGTTTCCGCCTCGATCTCTGGCTCCATACAAGTCCCGTCCTGACCGTCGTCCTATCGCTGGTGGCCGTGGCACTTTCCATCTATCTGGTCACAAAAGACCTGTTGCGCAAATAACCCTCAATAAACCGAAGCAACCCCACCTGAATTTTTGTCATGAACACCGACTACCTGAAATTTCTGAAACAGCTACTGGTCTTTTCTGCCATCCTTGCGTTGCTTGTTGCAGCATTCACATTTTTACTCCCTGCGGCCTACGTTTCGCCGGCATGGCCCTTCCTGATCCCCTTTTTCATCGCCGCCACCCTCCTCTCCTACTATTACCTGCTGCAAACCCTGCATAAAAGGTTCATAAAGTTTGTCAACACCTTCCTGCTGACCATTCTCATCAAACTGGTTCTGTATGTAAGCGTGATGATCCTTTATGCCTTTACACACCGGAGAGAGGCCGTGCCGTTCATGCTGGGATTTTTCCTGCTATACCTCTGTTATACCGTGTTCGAGTCGGTCTCCATCATCCGGGACACGCCGCACAAGCCGGATGGAGGAGAGGCCTCTTCATCTTAAACGACAGCAGCCCGAAAAGGCTGGCCGGGGGTTGCCCCCGGAACATTCGTGAAATAATTTGTACCTTTGTTCCATAAAAGATTCGAAATGGTTTATATCACCCGGAGGGAACATTTCAGCGCCGCACACCGGCTTTTTCTGCCGGAATATACCGATGAAGAGAATCTCAGTGTGTTCGGCAAGTGCTCAAACCCCAACTGGCACGGGCATAACTATATCCTTTTTGTCACTGTCAGGGGGGTACCCGACCCGGTTACAGGGCTGATCATCCATTTGCGGCACGTCAGCAAACTGATTGACGACAGGGTCCTGAGTAAAGTCGACCATAAAAACCTGAACCTGGAGGTTGATTTCCTCGCCGGGAAGGTTCCCACGAGCGAAATCCTGGCCATCGGCATCTGGAATGAACTGGCTGGAGGTATCCGGCAGCTTGGCGGCGAGCTGCATTGCATCCGTATCGAGCAATCGGAAAATAATATCATTGAGTATTATGGTGAATGATTGATGAATAAACGAATATGACAACCAAGAAAAAACTGAATTACGAGAAGGTGGAGGAGTTTGATCCCGGCACAACCGAGGAGCTCGCCATGCATTACAAAGAGATTCTCAGGCTGATCGGCGAAAACCCCGACCGCGAAGGACTGGAAAAAACCCCGCTCCGGGTTGCCAAAGCCATCCAGTTCCTCACGCAGGGTTATGATATTGACCCGAAAGAGATTCTGAATTCGGCCAAGTTCCGGGAAGATTACCGCGAAATGGTCATTGTTAAGGATATCGAGATCTATTCACTCTGCGAGCACCACATGGTACCGTTTATCGGGAAAGCGCATGTGGCCTACATTCCCGATAAATACATCACCGGGCTCAGCAAGATCGCCCGTGTGGTTGATATTTACGCCCGCCGCCTCCAGGTACAGGAGCGGCTGACCATGCAGATCAAGGAGGCCATCAACGACACCCTCAAGCCGCTTGGCGTGGCAGTTGTAATTGAGGCACAACATTTGTGTATGTCGATGCGCGGCGTTCAGAAACAGAATTCTGTCACAACGACATCCGACTTTGTCGGTGCCTTTGAGAGGGATAAAACCCGCCAGGAATTCCTGCACCTGATCAGCACAAAACTTCATTAACAGATTTAATAAAAGGAGGATAAAAATGTTCGAACAAACAAATAACAGGGGATTCTTTCCCTCACAGGAAGGAACACAGGACCTGACCGTTGCCAGGTCATTCATGACCCAGGTATTCAGCTGGATGACGCTGGCAATGCTTGTAACTGCTGTTTCCGCTTACTGGTTTTCGGGCGCCGAGATCCATGCTACACTGACCAACCCCGACACCCACAAACTGACCGGGCTGGGATGGTTTGTAGCCATTGCGCCATTTGGTTTCGTTTTGCTGATGTCGTTCGGTTTCCAGCGCTTGTCGGCTACAGTTTTGTCGATGTTGTTCATCTGTTTCTCGGTATTGATGGGAATGAGCCTGAGTTCAATTCTGATCGTTTACACCGGGGCTTCTGTATTCAAAACTTTTGCCGTTACCGCGGCCATGTTCGGCGTGATGGCTGTTACCGGATATACCACCAAAACCGATCTCACCAAATTCGGATCCATCATGATCATGGGAATGGTCGGCCTGATGATCGCCATGCTTGTTAACTTTTTCATGCAAAGCGGGGTCATGGATTACATCATCAGCGTCCTTGGCGTGCTTATTTTCACTGGTCTTACGGCCTATGACGTTCAGCGGCTTAAAAGGATCGGGGCCGGGGCAGGGGAATACGGACAGGAAAATACCAGGAAACTCAGTATTCTCGGTGCGCTTACCCTTTATCTCGATTTCATCAACCTGTTTTTATTTCTGCTGAGATTTCTCGGCGACCGGAAATAACCCCGATTTTACTATTTTACATTTTACCATTTTACCATCTTACCATTTGCATATGAAGGCATACGTATTTCCAGGGCAGGGCGCCCAGTTTGTCGGGATGGGTAAAAACCTCTACGACAGTTCGCCCATGGCGAAGGAACTTTTTGAAAAGGCCAATGAAATCCTCGGATTCCGCATCACCGACCTGATGTTTTCAGGTACCGATGAAGACCTGCGCCAGACGAAAGTCACCCAGCCGGCTATTTTCCTGCACTCTGTCATCCTGGCAGTAACACTGGGCGAAGATTTCAAACCTGACATGGTCGCAGGCCATTCGCTGGGTGAATTTTCGGCACTGGTAGCCAGCAAGGCCCTCTCGTTTGAAGACGGTCTTCGCCTGGTTGCAGCACGTTCGGGGGCCATGCAGAAAGCCTGTGAGATGAAACCCTCCACCATGGCCGCCATCCTCGGGCTTGACGATGCTAAAGTTGAGGAGATCTGCAAATCGATCGGCGAAGTAGTAGTGCCGGCCAATTACAACAGTCCCGGCCAGCTGGTCATCTCCGGAAGCATAAAGGGAATCGAAACTGCCTGTGAACAACTGAAAGCTGCCGGAGCCCGCAGGGCCCTGCCACTGAAGGTCGGGGGCGCCTTTCATTCCCCGCTGATGGAACCTGCCCGCATCGAACTGGCTGAGGCCATTCATGCCACCACCATCAACGCCCCGATGTGCCCCATATACCAGAACGCCACGGCGCAGCCGGTTACCGATCCCGAAACCATCAAGGCAAACCTCGTGGCACAGCTCACAGCCCCGGTGTTATGGACACAGATTGTGCAACACATGATAGCCGACGGCGCAGATCAATTCGTGGAACTCGGCCCGGGAAGCGTCCTTCAGGGGCTTGTACAAAAAATCGGGAAAGAGGTTACGGTTTCGGGTTTGTCGTGACGATTACCGTTTCCCGTATTGGTTGTCGTAATATTTCTGGTAATCGCCGGAGGTGACATTTTTCATCCATTCCTCGTTTGCCAGGTACCAGGCCACTGTTTTCTCGAGGCCTTCGGCAAACTGAAGACTGGGTTTCCACCCCAGTTCATTCTGGATTTTTGTTGAGTCAATGGCATAACGCAGGTCATGGCCGGCACGGTCCTTAACATAGGTGATCAGGTTTGCAGAGGTCCCTGCAGAACGTTTCAGCCGTCGGTCCATGATTTCACACAACAGGTTGATCAGGTCGATGTTTTTCCATTCGTTGTGTCCGCCGATGTTGTATGTCTCCCCTGTTTTTCCCTTGTGATAGATGAGATCGATGGCATTGGCATGATCTTCCACAAAAAGCCAGTCGCGGATATTTTCCCCCTTCCCGTAAACCGGGATCAGCTTGTTGTTTTTAATGTTGTGGATAGCCAGCGGGATCAACTTCTCGGGAAACTGGAAAGGGCCGTAGTTGTTTGAACAGTTGGAAACCACAACAGGCAGGCCATACGTATGGTGGTAAGCCCTGACAAGGTGATCGGAACTTGCCTTCGAAGCCGAATAGGGGCTCCTGGGATCGTAGGGTGTGTTTTCGTAAAAGAAGCCTGTTGACCCAAGCGAACCGTATACTTCGTCGGTGGAGATATGGAAGAACCGTTTGTCGGTAAAATCTTCCCAGATCAGTCTTGCGGCGTTTAAAAGATTCACGGTGCCGACGATGTTGGCAAAGATGAACTCCATCGGGCTGCTGATCGACCGGTCAACATGCGATTCAGCGGCCAGGTGGATCACTCCGTCGAAACGGTATTTCTTGAAAAGTGCCTTCATGAGTTCGCCGGCCGTGATATCGGCTTTGACAAATTCGTAGTTGGGCTCATTTTCAACATCCTTCAGGTTTGCCAGGTTCCCGGCGTAGGTAAGGTTGTCGAGATTAACGATTTTATAATCGGGATAGTTCTTTATAAACCTGCGAACGACGTGCGAACCGATAAAACCGGCTCCTCCGGTGATCAAGATAGTTTTCATATGCCTCTTAGTATGTTTTATTCATTATTTGTTTCCTTTGCCGGTGAACACTTCACCATGATCCTATCAGGTTAAGGGTCACTTCTTTTTCGACAGTGCCTGCTCCCATTTCCATGCCGAGAGCGTCATTTCGTCGAGGGTCTTTTCAGCCTTCCAACCCAGTTCGTTGTTTGCAAACCCTGTATCGGCCCAAACCTTTACAATATCACCCGCCCGGCGGGGCATGATCTCGTAAATCAGTTTCACGCCCGATGTCCTTTCGAACGATTTAATAACCTCCATGACCGAAAAGCCGTTGCCCGTTCCCAGGTTGAACACCTCCACCTCCTTTTTCCCTGTGTCACCGGTAAGCCGCTCAACGGCAATAACATGGGCCTTGGCCAGGTCGACAACATGAATATAATCGCGGATGGCTGTGCCATCGGTCGTATCGTAGTCATCGCCCCACACCCTTAAAAAGGGACGTTTCCCGATGGCGGTCTGGGTAATATAAGGCATGAGGCAGTTTGGCACTCCCAGCGGGAGTTCCCCGATGAAGGCCGAATCGTGCGCACCGATCGGATTGAAATAGCGGAGGAGGATCCCGCGGATGTTCGCACTGGCACTCGTATCATGAATGATTTCCTCGCAGATCTGCTTGGTATTGCCGTAAGGCGAGGCTGCCTTCTGCACCGGTGTGTCCTCCCTTGCCGGCAGCACCTCCGGCTGCCCGTATACGGTGCAGGAGGAGGAGAACACAATATCTCGGATGTTGTTATCAACCATGCCCTGCAGAATGTTGACCAGCGACAGGAGGTTGTTGCGGTAATACATCAGCGGGAATTCAACGGATTCACCCACGGCTTTGAAGGCCGCGAAATGAATGACAGCCCGGATGTCGTTATGAAGTTTGAAAAATGCAGCGGTCTTTTCAGGATCGGTAAGGTCAAACTTCTCGAACAACGGTTTCTTTCCGGTGATTTTTGCAATGTTGTCGAGCACATCGATGGAGGAGTTGGACAGGTCGTCGACGATGATCACTTCATACCCTTTTGCCTGGAGTTCCACCACCGTATGAGATCCGATGTAACCTGTTCCACCCGTTACCAGAATTTTCATGACTTTCGAATTAATGAATAAAGCAGGCTAAGTTATAAACTTTTTGCAATGGACCGTAGGATCGGGTGGTAATCGCCCGAAAGGCCAACCGGGGGGGCATTCCTGATCCTGTAAACAGTGTCGATGCACTGCTTTGCATCGTTGATCCCGAAACCATTACCTGCAATGATGTCGCAGTACGATTCGGTATGTAGTTCGGTAAAACCATCGCTGAATTCAATCTCCTCGCTTCCCATCAGCAGGGAGCGGTAGGTGCGTTTTCCCATTGCTCTCACTTCGGCGGGGATGTCGTTGTAGTCGATGCTCAGGAACCACCTGACATTGGCATGTTCAAGCCGGAGCATTCCGGCTGCCTTGTTTTCGGTGAGCAGGTGAACGGTATTTTCCCGGACAGCTCCGAAAACCCAGGTCAGCATGTCGAAGAAATGAACGCCGATGTTGGTGGCGATGCCCCCCGATTTGGAAACGTCACCCTTCCACGCACGATAATACCAGTTGCCGCGGGAGGTGATGTAGGTAAGGTCAAGATCATAATTTTTGTCTGCAGGCCCAGTCCGGATTCTTTCCCTCAACCCGATGATGGCAGGATGAAGCCGCAACTGGAGAATCGTGAAAACCTTTTTCCCGGTCTCCGATTCGATCTCCTGCAGGGCGTCAAGGTTCCAGGGGTTGAGTACGATGGGCTTTTCACAGATCGCATGCGCATCGTTACGCAAGGCCAGGCGGATGTGCGAATCGTGCATGTAGTTTGGCGAACATATCGAAACGAAATCGACCTTTTTGTCCCCCGGTTTCCCCGCATCGTTTTTTTCCCGACGTAATTTATCGAGGTGGCGGTCAAACCGTTCAGGTTCGATAAAGAAATCGGCCTGCGGGAAATAACTGTCGATAACCCCGACACCGTCGTATGGGTCCAAGGCGCAAACCAGTTGGTTGCCGGTATCCCTGATTGCTTTCATGTGGCGTGGGGCGATATACCCGGCGGCCCCGATCAGGGCGAAATTGAATGGTCTCTTTGATTCAGTCATTATATTTTCACGATTTTAACAACATTCCCCCCTGGGGTGAGCTGGTATTTTTCAAGGCTCTCCGGGCAGTTAGCGATGCCATATTCATCAAAATGAAGCCTGTGACCGTATTCGCTCATCCAGCCAACATGCCGGCCCGGGTTCCCGACAATCAAGGCATAGGCCGGGACATTTTTTGTCACAACCGAACCGGCGCCGATGAAGGAGAATTCGCCGATCTCGTTGCCGCAAACGATCGTGGCATTGGCCCCGATCGATGCACCGCGTTTCACCAGGGTTGCCTGGTACTGGTCCTTGCGAAGGATATGGCTGCGCGGGTTGATCACATTGGTGAATACCATCGACGGTCCGAGAAATACATCATCCTCACATATAACACCGGTATAGATGGAAACATTGTTCTGAACCTTCACATTTTTTCCGAGCACCACGTCGGGAGATATAACGACGTTTTGCCCGAGGTTGCAATGCTCCCCGATAACACACCCCTTCATGATGTGCGAAAAATGCCAGATCTTCGTTCCTTTCCCGATCCTGCACCCTTCGTCGATAACAGCGGTTTCGTGGGCGAAATAGTCAGCTTCCATGATCAGCGGTTTAAGAATTCAAGGACATGGTGGGTGATATAGGTCAGCTGCTCAGGATCCAGTTCTGTATGCATGGGGAGCGAGAATACTGTTTCACACAGATGCTCGGTAACCGGGAAATCACCCGGTTTGTATCTCGGATCGAGGTAAGCTTTCTGCATATGCATGGGAACCGGGTAATAGATCATTGCCGGGATCTCTTTCGAGCCGAGATATTCAATCAATGCTTTTCTATCCACCCCGCTGGTCACCAGGGTATACTGGTGAAATACATGGCTCGATTTTGCGTAGCGGACCGGGACCCTCAGTTTCGGATGATTGTTAAATGCATTGTCATAAAAGTCGGCAGCCCGCCTGCGCCTGGAGGCATATTCGTCGAGACGGGCCAGTTTAACCCGGAGAACAGCCGCCTGGATGCTGTCGAGCCTCGAATTGACCCCGATGTAATCGTGGTAATAGCGAACAGTCATGCCATGATTGACCACAATGCGCATCTGTTTTGCAAGGTCATCATCGTTTGTAAAGATGGCTCCCCCGTCGCCGTAACATCCCAGGTTTTTTGAAGGGAAGAAGGAGGTGCAGCCGATGTTCCCGATGGTGCCGGCTTTTTTGGAAGTTCCGTCATTGAAATAATAATCGGAACCGATGGCCTGGCAATTGTCCTCGATGACAAACAGGTTGTGTTTTGCTGCAATGGACATGATCTCTTCCATCGGGGCGGTCTGCCCGAAAAGGTGCACGGGTACGATGGCTTTCGTTTTCGGTGTAACAGCCCGCTCGATGGCGGCGGGATCGATGTTGAAGGTGCCGGGATCCACATCCACGAGTACCGGTACAAGTTTCAGCAGGGCGATCACCTCGGCCGTGGCGATGAAGGTGAAGGAGGTGGTGATCACCTCGTCGCCCGGCTTAAGATCCAGGGCCATCATGGAAACCTGGAGTGCATCGGTCCCGTTTGCACAGGGGATTACGTGCTTCACACCAAGGAACTGTTCAAGTTCCTTTTGAAAGCCACTCACGGCGGCACCGTTGATAAATGCACAGGAGTCGATCACCTCCTGGATTCCTTTGTCGATTTCGGCTTTGATGTCAAGGTACTGGCTGCGCAGGTCAACCATCTGTAGTTTCTTCATCAGGGAATGTTTTTGAAATTTGTGCTATTTTGTGCAAAGTTAAATAATAAATCCTCCAATGACGTAGAGCGGCGCCGCAATATGAGGTCTTTTCGGAAAATTGAGGAGGTGGGGAAGAAGCCGGTAAATGACAAATGACGAGTGACGAATGACAAGTGGAGTTACGATTTACGAATGACGATTTACGATTTGGGGAATAGAAACGGGGTTGCCGGAAGGGAAGGTTTTTATTTTTGTTATCTTTGGAGATGAGTAATTACATCTAATCCTTTGTTTCCTATGAAGAACTTTGCTGTTGTTTTATCGGGTTGCGGCGTCTATGACGGGACCGAAATCCAGGAGGCGGTGCTGACCCTGCTGGCCATCGATAAAGCCGGGGCATCGTACCAGTGTTTTGCCCCCGAGATGGAACAATATCATACGATAAACCACCTTACGGGGCATGAGACAGGCGAAAAGCGGGATGTGCTGGCCGAATCGGCACGTATAGCCCGGGGCGATATCAAGCCTCTTTCCGGATTCAGTAGTGATTCGTTCGACGCGCTGATTTTCCCCGGGGGGTTCGGTGCTGCAAAAAACCTGTGCGACTGGGCAATCAAAGGGGACAACTGTAATGTAAAGCCCGAGGTCGAACGGGCGGTTAAATTGATGTCGGAGGCAAGGAAGCCCATCGGCGCCATATGTATCGCCCCGGTGGTCCTGGCGGGGCTGTTCCGCGGCACGAAACTGACTACCGGGAATGATCCCGCATCGAAAAAATTCATTGAAAAGACGGGCAACCGCTATGCCGTTGCAACGCATGGCGAGGTGATCTGCGACCCTGAAAAGAAATTATTCACGACACCCTGTTATATGCTGGAGGCTTCCATTTCGCAGATTGCGGAAGGAACGGAAAACATCGTTCGTGAAATGTTGGAATCTATGCGTACACCTTAACATCAAGCTCCCCGCGGACCACCATGAGGCCGTTGATGGCAAGGGCGCGCATTTCATCCTCGCCGGGGTAGATATGGATCGGGGCCAGTTTGTAAACCCTTTCCTGTATCCAGTTGACAAATCCTTTGTCGTATGCGATGCCGCCCGTGATCAGGATGGCATCCACTTCACATTTGAGCACGGTGTACATCTCCCCGATGAATTTGGCCACCTGGTATGCCATCGCATGGTAGATCAGTTCGGCTTCCGCATTCCCGGCATCGACCATTTTTTCCACATCATAAGCATTGTTGGTGCCCAGGTAGGCCACCAGTCCGCCCTCTCCCTTGACCATTTTCTGAACCTCCTTCTGCTGGTATTTGCCGCTGAAGCAAAGTCTTACGAGGTCCATGACCGGGAGCGTCCCCGAGCGTTCGGGGCTGAAGGGGCCTTCGCCGTCGAGTCCCTGGTTCACGTCGATCACCTGTCCTTTGCGATGGGCGCCGATGGTAATCCCACCGCCAAGGTGGGCAACAATGAGGTTGAGATCTTCGTATTTCCGGCGGATTGACCGGGCATATTCGCGGGCGACAGCCTTCTGGTTCAAAGCATGGAAAATGGAAACACGCGTAAAAAGAGGGTGCCCGGTAATCCGTGCGATGTCGTCAAATTCATCCACCACGATCGGGTCGACGATATAGGCGCGTGCACTGGGCATCGATGAAACCAGGTCATGTGCGATCAGTCCGCCCAGGTTGCTTGCGTGCTCGCCAAAAGGACTGTTCTGGAGATCGGCGATCATCGCCTCATTTACTTCATAAATGCCCGAGGGGATCGGTTTAAGCAGGCCCCCGCGGCCCACCACGGCCTGCAGATCGGTGATCTGCATGTCGGCCTCCTGCAACTGCTCCAGGATCACTTTTTTACGCAGATCGAACTGGTCGGTGATCTTCGCGTAGGGAGCAAGTTCTTCGCTGGTGTGTTTGATATTCTTTAAGAAAACCGGATCCGTGTTCTGGTACACGGCAATTTTTGTGGAGGTTGAGCCCGGGTTGACAGCTAGAATTCTGACGTCTTTCATTACTATAATCCCTGTTTTGCAGACTTGTTCAATATTCGTTGTTTACTATGCCTGATGCCGTAAGTGAAGTAGATCACAAACCCGATCGCCATCCATATGAACAGCCGCAGCCAGGTATCCAATGGCAGTGCCGCCATTTGTATGAAGCATATCAGGGCGCCCAGGATCGGGATCAGGGGCACAAACGGAGTACGGAACGGTCGTTCGAGATCGGGCCTTGTTTTTCTTAAAACAATAATACTGGCGCAAACGATGGCGAAGGCAAGAAGGGTGCCGATGGAGACCAGTTCCCCGAGAATGCTGATGGGAAGCACACCGGCAAGAACTATGGCCACAAGCCCGGTGAGGATGGTGCTGACATAGGGTGTTTTATATTTTCGATGCACCTTTGAGAAAACCGGCGGAAGCAGGCCATCTTTGGACATGGAGTAAAAAATCCGAGGCTGTCCCATGAGCATGACCAGGATCACGGAACTCAGGCCGGCGATGGCGGCGATCTTTACGATGGGCCGCAGCCAGAACATTCCCTCTCCCATCGCATTCACACCAACGGCCACCGGGTCGGAAACGTTCAGCGTCGTATAGCTGACGATCCCTGTCAGGACAATGGCAACAAGGATATAGAGCACCGTGGAAATGCTCAGCGAACCGAGGATCCCGATGGGCATGTCGCGCTGCGGGTTTTTAGCCTCCTGGGCAGCGGTCGAAACCGCGTCAAACCCGATGTAGGCGAAAAATATCACCCCCGCTCCCCTGAGGATGCCGCTCCAGCCGAAATGGCCCCATACTCCCGTGTTTTTGGGAATGAAAGGATGCCAGTTCCCTGCATGTACAAAGGCAATGCCAATGGCAATGAAGAGGATGATGACCGAAACCTTGACAATGACCATGATGTTGTTGAAATTGGCTGATTCCCTGATCCCGATGATCAGCAGCGAGGTCAGTGCGGCAATGATGAACATGGCAGGCAGGTTGATGATTGCCGTCACATGCGGCAGCGCCGCCACGTTAACCCCCTGTTCAACCAGGCTTGCCGAAAGGTTGGACGTGAGTTGCTGCCAACCGACCTTTGGAAGTTCCACCAGTACGGACCCGGTTGCCGCAGTAAAAACCGTGGGAATATGGATCCCGAAATCATGGAGGAAACTTACGACATAACCCGACCATCCTACCGAAACGGTCGAGGCCGCGAAGAGGTATTCAAGGATCAGGTCCCAGCCAATGATCCACGCCAAAAACTCACCCAGCGTAGCATAGGAATAGGTGTAGGCACTGCCTGATATCGGGATCATCGAGGCAAACTCGGCATAACACAACCCGGCAAACGCGCAGGCAATCCCCGAAATGATAAAGGAAATCACAATGGCAGGGCCGGCGTATTGCGCGGCGGCCTGCCCGGTCAGGACGAAAATGCCCGCCCCGATGATGGCCCCTATTCCAAGGGTTGTCAGGTTCAGTTTGGTAAGCGTTTTCTTTAAACCCGATTTGTTGTCTTTCGCCTCCTGCATTAAATCGGTGAGCGATTTTGTCAGGAACAGGTTGTTGCCCATGGGGTCAGTTTAAGGAAAGGGTTGCTAAATCGCAGCGGCCATCACAATGCTTGCTTGTTTCGACTCTTCCGTATCGGAGCGGGAGGTCAGTACAATGGGGGCGGCGGCCCCCAGAACAACGGCAGCAAGTTTTGCATTGGCCGAAAAGCCAAAGGCCTTGTAGAGAATGTTACCGGCTTCGATATCGGGAACGATCAGCAGGTCGGCATCGCCGGCCACGTCGCTTACGATTCCCTTGTGCTTGGCACTGGCAGCGCTAACGGCATTGTCGTAAGCCAGCGGGCCGTCGATGATGCAGTTCTTGATCTGTCCGCGCTGGCTCATCTTTGACAGCAGGGCAGCTTCCATGGTGGCAGGCATGGCCTCGTTGACCATTTCCACAGCAGCCAGTACGGCAACCTTGGGCCTGGCATAGCCAAGCTTGTTCATGAATTCGACGGCATTGACGGTCAGGGCAACCTTGGTTTTGAAATCGGGCGCCGGGATCATGGCTGCATCAGTTAACCCAAGGAGTTTATGATAGGTAGGAACTTCAAAAAGTGCAAAATGCGACAGCACCTCTCCCTTGCGCAAACCGTTTTCCTTATCGAGGACCCCGCGGAGAAAAACAGCCGTGGGAACATTCCCCTTCATCAGGATGTCGGCCTCCTTGTTACGCACCATCTTGACGGCGATCTTCACCGAGTTGGTGTCAACCTCTTCGTTGATGATCCGCATCTTGCTGACGTCGAGTTTCAGCTTGGCAGCGATTTCATGGATCTTTTTTTCATTCCCGACGAGGATCGCCTCAACGATGCCCATCCTGTCAACCGCGCAGATCGCCTCCAGGCAGTGTTCATCGTGGGCTACAGCCACGGCCAGTCTTTTCTTGTTCGATTTCCTTGCCAGTTCATTGAGATCGGAGAGTTTTGTAAGGCATGTGGCTCCGGTTGCCCCTGTAGTTGTTGTCATATATCTGAAATTAATAATTAAAAATTACGAATCACCTTGTCACCTTTTCACCCTGTCACCTTTTCACCTTGTCACCCTGTCACCTTTTCACCCTGTCACCTTGTCACCCTGTCAACTTTTCACCCTGTCACCGATTTTCCACCCCACCTGTTAACCTCTTCACAATAGTTTCTTTGGGAGCAAACCTACGTGAATTTTGGCAAACAGACAAGGAGTTACGAAAAAAAGTTACGTGAAAATATTTTCTACCTTTGCTGTAATTATATAACCGCATCATTATGGAATTACCCTTTGCCGAATCATACAAGATCAAGATGGTGGAACCCATCCGCAAAAGCAACCGGCTAGAACGGGAAAAATGGATCAGAGAAGCCGGGTATAACCTTTTCCGGCTCAGGAGTGACCAGGTTTTCATCGACCTGCTCACCGATTCGGGCACAGGTGCCATGAGCGACCGGCAATGGTCGGCAATGATGCTTGGCGACGAAAGCTATGCCGGGGCAAGATCATTTTACGAGATGCAGGCGGCGATTCGCGAAATTCTCGGTTTTGAATATTTCCTGCCGACTCACCAGGGAAGGGCCGCCGAGAATGTTTTATTTTCTGTCCTGATCAAAGAGGGGGATATCATTCCCGGGAATTCACATTTCGATACGACCAAAGGACACATTGAATTCCGCAAGGCGAAAGCAGTTGACTGCACCATCGACGAGGCTTTTAACACCACGCTCCTCCACCCCTTCAAGGGCAATGTAGACGAAGAGAAACTTGAAAATGTTCTGAAAGCGCATACCGATAAAATTCCCTTTATCATTGTCACGGTAACCTGCAACTCCTCGGGCGGCCAGCCGGTATCCATCGAAAACCTGCGGATGGTCAGGAGACTTGCCGATAAGTATGGCAAAATGGTGGTATTCGATTCGGCCAGGTTTGCAGAAAATGCCTATTTCATCAAACTTCGTGAAAAAGGATACGAGGACAAATCGATCCGTGAAATCGTGCGCGACATGTTTGCCTGTGCCGATGCCATGACCATGAGCGCAAAAAAGGATGCCATTGTCAACATGGGTGGATTCATCGCCATGCGCAGTAAGGACCTGCATGCAAAAGCGAGTGTGTTCAATATCATCTACGAGGGCTATATTACCTACGGAGGAATGTCGGGTCGCGACATGAGCGCACTCGCACAGGGACTTTACGAGGGAACCGAATTAGATTACCTGGAGACCCGCATCCGCCAGGTTGAATATCTCGGGAACAGGCTGACGGAGTTTGGGATCCCGTTGCAGCAGCCAACCGGTGGTCACGCCGTTTTCATCGATGCGAAACGCTTCCTCCCGAATGTTGCAAAAGAAGAATTCCAGGCACAAACGCTGGGTGTCGAGCTATACCTTGAAGCCGGGATCCGCGGCGTTGAGATTGGCGCCATCCTGGCCGACCGGGACCCGGTGACGCGCGAAAACAGGTATCCCTCCCTCGAACTGATGCGGCTTGCCATTCCGCGCAGGGTTTATACCAACAACCATATGGATGTGGTCGCCGTTGCGCTGAAAAACATCTTCGACCGTCGTGAATCAGTAACGAAAGGCTACAGGATCCTCGAAGAGGCTCCCATCATGCGGCACTTCACCGTAACCCTTGAAAAGGTCATCTGATCCGATGGATGCATCAAAAAAGGGGGCCCGTTACAAACGGATCCACGCACAACTGGAAGTATTGATAGGCAAATCGTCCGACCCGGATGCCCGGATGGCAACCATTGTGGCAGTTCTTCATCATAAAATGGATTATTTTTCCTGGACAGGGTTTTATCTCCTGCGCGACGGGGAACTTACCGTCAGGACATACCAGGGCCCCCTCGCCTGCCAGGTGCTTGAAAAACATACCGGCGTTTGCTGGGCCGGGATTGACCGGCAACAAACCATCGTCGTGCCCGATGTGCACCTTTTTCCCGGCCACATTGCCTGCGATTCCCGCTCCCGGTCCGAAATTGTCGTGCCGGTGCGAAATGCCCCTGGCATGGTCGCCGGGGTTTTGGATGTTGACAGCGAATCCCCCGGCTCCTTTGATTCAACCGACGCCGAATGGCTTGAAAAAATAGTTAACCTGATCTGCCTTTGAACCTGGTATCTCTCATCCTGATTTCCCTGGGGCTTTCGATGGACTGTTTCGCCGTTGCACTCAGTTTCGGGACTTCCCGGAAACTTGTCTGGAAGAATATCCTGGTCATGGCTCTCCTTTTCGGACTTTTCCAGGGCATGATGCCACTCATCGGGTGGCTGGTGGGCAGCAGCATCCAGGCATACATCGCCCCCGTCGATCACTGGATCGCTTTTGCCATCCTGGCCTCCATCGGGATTAAAATGATCTGGCAATCGTTCGGGCTCGGCGAAGAAAAACGTTCCATTGATATCAGGAAATTTCCCGTACTGATCACCCTCTCCATTGCAACCAGCATCGACGCACTCATCACGGGCGTCAGTTTCGGCTTCATCCGCGTGAACATCCTTGAAGCCGTGGTCACCATCTCGCTCATTACCTTCGTTGTATCGGTTGCAGGCGCCAAACTTGGCGAAAAAACCACCTTCCTGCCGGCGCGGTGGGCTGAATTCATGGGGGGACTGGTATTGATTGCGATCGGGCTGAAAGTGGTCCTCGAACATCTCGCGATCATCTGATCACATGATCGCGCACAATTGATTTTTGTATCTTTGCAAATCAATTGACAGCCATGAACAAAATCCGGGTCACCAAAGAATTCAGGTTTGAAGCAGCCCATGCCCTGCATGGATATGACGGTCCCTGCCGGAATGTTCACGGCCATTCGTATGAATTGTCGGTTACGGTGACCGGGACTCCGATTACCGACCGCAAATCGCCGAAACTCGGCATGGTGATGGATTTCGGTGATCTGAAATGCCTGATCAAAACCCAGGTCGTCGACCCTTTCGATCACGCCCTTTTACTGAATGCTGATTTGCCCCTGGAAATTGAAAAAGCGGGTGAGCCTTTTACCAATGTCGTCAGGCTCCCCTACCAGCCGACCAGTGAAAATTTCCTGCTCGATTTTGCAGCCAGGATCCGTGAATTATTACCGCCAGGGGTTGAACTGCACAGCATGCGCCTGCGCGAAACCGGCACCTCCTATGCCGAATGGTTCGCCACCGATAATTAGTTCCCTGGTTTTTGTACTGATCATATTCCACACAGGATCAGCCGGTTCATGGCTCCTTCATCTTTTTCCTGATGGATGCCTTTGCCCTGTGCAGCTGCGATTTCGAGGTGCCTTCCGAAATACCCAGCATGCCAGCGATCTCCTTATGCCCGTAACCTTCGATTTCATGCAGGTTAAATACGGTCCAGTGGCTGTACGGAAGGCTCCGGAGTATGGCAAGGATGTCCTTTTCCGATAACCTTGCGATGGCGTCCTCGCATTGCATCGGCTCATGGGAGATCAGGTCGATGCTGATATGGTGATTGACATTCCGGCATTGTTTGCTGGAATTGATCGCCGTGTTGATCATGATGCGCCTCACCCAGCCTTCGAAGGAACCCTCGAAGCGATACCGGTGAAGGTTGCTGAAAACCCTGATAAAACCGTTCTGGAGGATATCTTCGGTTTCGCTCCTGGTTTTTGCAAAATGGTTGCAAATGGAATACATCCTGGGTGCGAGCCTTTCGTAAAGTGTTTTCTGGGCTGCAAGATCGTGGTTCAGGCAGTCGGCAATCAGGTCGTGTTCATTATCCATACAAAGCGTGAGGAAATATGATCACGTAAATATAAAGTCATTCACCAGAAAAAAAAAGAGGATGCCCAAAAAAAAATCCGGACATCCTCCTGAAAAAATGAAACAGGCGTATTATTTGACAATGAATAATTTACGAAAGACAATGCTCCCCTCGTCTGTGCGTATTCTCAGGTAATAGGGTCCTTTGGCCAGTTCTGAGGTGCTGAACCTCATGGTATTGTCACCCTTATGCATGGTATATTGCCATTCGCGCATCGCCTGGCCGGTCTGATCAAACAGGGTGAGGTCCAGTCCGGTTTCACGGCTTACCGATACGTTCAGGCTGACCATTCCGCCGGCCGGGGGGTTTGGATAAAGGTCGCTGATGCTGTTGATGAACCGGGGCAACTGGTTGTTCAGCCCGTAGATCACCTGGCTGTTCTTCAGGCTGAACGGGGTGGTGGCGGTAAGGTGCGAATCATCAAGTATAATGTGTGCCGGGATCGTGGTGAGACCGGCAACTTCGGGATAAACAATATACGCTCCCATCCCGATGCTGCTGAAATTAAAGTGGCCGTTCACATCGGTCACCGACACTGCAAGCGCGGCATTGGATGAGTTGAGGAGAAGCACCTCCACATTGGGAACGGGCGTTCCGCCGGAACTGACCTTGGTTCCCTGCGATACCGTTCCCCCAATCGCGCCATTTCCCGGGGCCAGCGTCCCCACCTCGACAAGATGGAAATTATAGGGATTTGCAGGCGCGCCAAGTTCGATCACGGTTGCATTGGCCCAGTTGATTGCTTCGTGGTAGTAGGTCGGAACAAAATCGCCATAACGGGTTGAATTTGAAAGAAGCTGGGCTTTGAGATAGTAATGGCCCTGGGCTACACCGCCAAAATGGTACATCCCGAGTGAATCTCCAAACGTGTGCGATTGCACCACGGTCATCACGTTGCCCGAATCAATTTTGATCAGGTCGATCTGGCCATGGTCGACATAAGTGTTTCCCATGGTCACGCTGCCGTTGACATCGCAGGTGGCGCTGACAAAAATCGTCTGGGTCGACGACCAGGTGCACCCATTGGCATCGATGGTCGTGAGGGTGACCACGTAGGATCCGGGGGCTGAATAAACATGGTGGGGATTCTTTTCGACCGAGGTGTTAGTGGCACCCGACCCCGGGTTGCCGAAGTTCCAGGAGTAGGTTGTCGCATACTGGCTGGTAATGTGACTTTCAAAAATGACCGTCAGAAAATTGCGGGTATAGGTAAAACTGCTGGTGCAACCGGCAGGCTGGGGACCAATGCGGAGGGTGTCGCAAACAGTGCTCTGGCAGTTCAGTCCTGAAATGGAATGGCAAACCACATAGGTCCCGGCGAGTATGTAAACATGGGTTGGATTTTTTTCATTCGATGTACCGTTCAAGCCTGAAATCGGGTCGCCGAAATTCCAGAACCAGGAGGTCGGATTCCCGGTGGAGGTGTCGGTAAAGTGGCAGGTGAAGGGTACAAAGTGAATACTGTCATGCGAGTATGTGAAATGCGCCTCGCAGGTGTTCGGCTGGATGATGTGGATCTCGTTGCACTTCACGCTGGTACAACCCGTGGATGTTGAAATGGTAAGACAAACATTGTGAACGATGCCGGCTCCTGCAAAAACATGCGTTACATTGGGGTTCTGCGGAAAGGTGATGATCACCGGGGGAGTACCATCATCGAAATTCCAATGCCAGGAGGTCACCCCGCCTGCCGGGGTGCTGTTGTCGACAAAATGGAATTCGGCGGCATTGGAACTGTCGGCATAGGCCGTAAACCCGGCCTGGCATGAAACAGGGTTGTTGCAAAGGACAAAATTTTCAACGGCCGGCGAATTCGACGTCTGAAAAGTTTTTAAAAGGTACAGGGAGTCGCAATTTATTGTCTTTACCGTAAAGGTAGTCTGGACGCCTCCCGGAACGTTCTGGATGGTACAGTCGTAAAACCCGTTCGGGTTGGTGAATCGCTGTGTCGAAAAATAAAAACCGGAACTGTTGCTGTCGGCCGAGATGATCACTTCATGATTGACCACCGGCAGGTTTGTGGAATCCCTCGTAACGGTACCGCTGACGTGGACAGATACCTGGGCAACGAGGAGCGCTGAAGAGCAGAGGATCATCGCAAGAAACAGGGTAAATTTTTTCATGGGTATTGGGGTTTATGGATCGGAGTTCTCTTTTGCTATCATAAAGACGCAGGGATGCCCACGCGCGTTGTCTGGTTCCGTTATTTTAGCGGATATTTTATCAGTTTCCGGATGACCTGCTCTGAACCCCCGGCAGGATGCAGTATAAACAGGTAGATGCCCGGGGGAAGCTGGTTCACCGTGAAGGTGAGTAAATTCGTTCCTTCATGTGCGGAAACCTGTCCCGACCCGGCCAACAGCCCGTTCATGGTCCTGATTTCATAGTTGACCGGTGACGACGAAGTTGCGTGGAAAACAAGGTTGACAGCGCTGGTGGAGGGATTCGGGAAAAGTTGTCCCGCAGCCGGTCGTGAAGCATCTTCCGCGATCCCGGTTACATTATAATCAAACACCTCGACCTTCATGCTGTCGGCCACGGGTCGAACTGCATCCAGCCAGATGGCCGTCAGCCTTGAATATTTGCCCGGCACCTCGGCATACAGGTAATATGCGCCGTAGGACAAGTTTTGAAACAAATATTTCCCCGATTGCTCCGAAACAGCAAAACGCGCAGGTTCCATCTGTCCGTTGAACAGAATCACTTCTGCAAGCGGCAACCCGGGTGTGCCTTCAGGCATACCGGCCGTCATGATTTTTCCCCTGATCATCCCCTGACCGGAAATGGACAGGTTGTTCGGGACCAGGTAGGTGTGTGCTGCAAAGGCATTGCTGTCGGTCATGTTCAGCGGGATGGCCTCGCTCCATTTCAGGGCCTGGGAATAATAGGAGGGGAAATAATCGGCGTAATGAGCCGAACCCGGCGTAAGCATGGCCTGCAACAGGTACGATCCGTTCAGGAGTTTGGGGAACGCATAATATCCGAGACTGGTAAACCTGGCCGTGTCATAGGGAATCAGTCTGCTCCCCTCCTTCCTGAAAACATACGCAACCCCGGTATCGCCGGTTGAAACGGGGTTGTTGATCGGGAAGGTCCCGGCAAAAAGGTGCCCGCCGAGGTTAAAATATTTTGCAGTTTTAACGACCCGGCAAACCGAGTCGGAGCAAATGGTTCCACCCTGCACCTCCCGGCTGATTTTCAGGCATACCTGGTGATCCCCTTCAACCTGGAACTGGTAGGTGATGTTGCGGGTTGAAAAGGTTGTGCTGTTGTCGATGGTCCAGTGGTAATGGTTGGGATTACCGGCGGAGGTGTCATTAAATCTGAAGGTGTTGGAAGCATGGTTGAGGGAGTCCAGTTCAAAGGTAAACCCGGCATGACAGGCTTCGGCCTCCAGGATGGTGACGGAGTCGCATTTAATGTCGTTACATACAGAAATGGAATCGGAATTGTAAGCAGAGAGGCAGACCCTGTATTTTCCTGCAGCGGGAAAAAGATGGTGGGGGTTTTGTTCTGAGGAGGAGGTTCCGTCGCCGAAATCCCAGTGCCAGCTGTTGATATGCCCGGTCGATTTATCCGTAAAAACCGAAAGGAGGTGATTCAGACTGTCAATGCGGTAGATATAATCGGCCACGCAGGTGCCAGGTTCGTGCACGGTCACAGGCAGGCAGATCATGTCATGGCAGATGCTGCCAGGATCGGAATCCGATACGGTCAGACAAACAAAGTATGTGCCCCCAGCTGTATAGGTGTGTGCCGGGTTCTGCAGGGTGGAGGTGGCACCATCGCCGAAGCTCCACTGCCAGTGGTTGATCTGGCCGGTCGACTTGTCCGTGAAATGGAACAGCATGGGGTTCCCGTTGTCGGGATTGGCCAGGAATGCAGCATGGCAGGCATCGGGGAAGTCCTGGCCTCCTGTACTGGCGATGACGCTTACCTGGAAAGCCGTCACAAGCAATATACCGAGGAGGAGGTTCTTCATGGGGTACTCTTTTGAGGTGTGAAGTTGAACTGCAGCCCAACCCCAAGGCCAACAGACCAGGGCGATTTCATCGTCACATTTTCCTGTTCAACCATCGGGTTAAGGTAATATTTGCAGGAGGGTTCGAAATAGAGGCTGCACTTCTTATTCATCCTTATTTCAACAAGAAGGTCTCCCCACACCTGCCAGTTGGTCGTCACCCGGTCTGGTGTGTTGTCGTCTACCCGGATGATGCGGGCATTCGGGTAGTCGATCACGGCCGACGATTTGCGCGTGCCGAGCAGGAACGAAACGGCAGGCCCGGCCTGGAAGGTCATGCTGACCCTTCCTCCCTCATAAAAGCGGTAACCAAGCAATAAAGGCACCTGCAGGTAGGCGTAACGGTTCAGCGTGCGGTAATCGTTCTGGTGGATCAGGCTGTCATAAACGCTTTTTTTGACGGTATTGTAGATGACTTCGTTATTCGAACCGATGGTATAGGATATTACGCTGGTGAAATAGCCGATGCTGTCCTTGCTCTTGTATTCGGTCTTGTATTTGCCCTGGTCGTATACATAACCCAGTCCGGCACCCGTGGTGAGTGAAAAACGCGAGAAATGATATGACACCCGTCCATCAACCCATACGTTGACTTTTGAATAGGGCTCAGGGTTTGAATAGAACGACATCTCGGGGGTGACGCCAAAGTTTAGCGAGAAAAACTGCGCAGCCGTCGGTTTGGCTTTCAGCACCCTGAAGAGACCGTTGGGATTGCTGATGGTGATGATGGTATCCGTTTGCGGGTTAAGGACTAAAAATGAAGTCCCGACCGGTACAAGAGGGGAAATTTCCTGTTCCGTGAAAGGAGAGACCACAAAGGTGTTCCCGGACGGGGAAGGTTGCATGTTTTCCGCCATCAGGTTATCGACGGCAGCATGCTGCTGTTTTGACTGCCGGGGAAAATGATACGCATAGGCCTGGGGTTTGGGTGCTGAAACTGGTTTTGCCAATACCGGCCTTGCAGGAGCCGGGGCCTGTGTTGAAACATGACCGACCTTTAACGGGTCGGGTGCTGAACGTGTTACCGTGTGTGTTGATGAGCCGCCAATATTAACGACGGACATGGGTTCCGACACTTTGACACCGGCAACCGGCTCCCTTGTGGAAGTTTCCGTTGATGCGGCACCCGGAAGGATATAATAGATTGCGGCCGCAAGGAACATCAATCCCGCGGTGCCGGCAATACGGTATTTAACTGAAAGGTTTGTAAAATTGAAGCGCGTGAGTTCACGCCACAACAAAGTTCGGCTTATTCCTTTCCAGAGGCCGGGTTTGGGTTCGATGCGGTGACCCTCCAGGGTCTTTCGCATGAACTCATCCATCCCGCCCTCTTCAAAAGCCTTGAAGTCCATATTATCACTCATTGCTCAATGCAGTATTTTTCATAAGATTTAAATCAAACAACTTTTTCCGGAGCATTCTCCGGGCCTTCAGCAGTTGTGTTTTTGAAGTGTTTTCGGAAATACTCAGCGCTTCTGATATTTCCTTGTGGCTGTATTCCTCAAAAACATACATGTTAAAAACCATCCTGTATCCGGGGGGAAGCAACTGGATCAGCGAGATCAGTTTTTCGGCCGAAACAGGTGCATGGTCAGCCGATTGGTCATCCTTTTCGGCAATTTCGGTTTCATTGACATGGTCAATATCCTCAAGGAAGGGCATCTTCCGGTTCTTACGGTAATAGTTCAACGCATGGTTGATCATGATCCGTTTCATCCATCCTTCAAATGAACCCTCTTTGCGGTATGAACTGATATTCTGGAATATTTTCAAGAATGCCTCCTGAAGTATATCTTCCGCTTCATTGCGATTCTGAGCATAGCGCAAACAAACCGCCAGCATCACCGAAGAGAACTTTCGGTAAAGGGCGCTCTGGGCACTGCGCTTTCCGGCCACGCAACCCTCGATTATGGAATCGTCAATGAGCATCCAAGGTTAACTATTAATCAGACGTAAATCAGGAAATTAAGTTGCCTGAAGGTGTAAAAATACAAAAAAGAGGAATGGATTTCAGTAAACCTTTCACTATTTCACTACCTCGCTACCTTAAACCAGGGTCGCCTTGAACTTCTCGAAATTATTCTCAAAGAAGGTTCGCCCCTCATGGCTGAGGATGCCTTGTATGTGGTAAACGAATACTTCGTGAAAGAACTTGAGAGAGGTCAGTTCATCAGGGGTAAATGTATCCATTTCAACAAGATGTTCCGTCCGGAATACATGTAGTTTGGTGATGATCCTGCAGTTGAGCTCCTTCCTGTAAAGTCCCTCCTTTTTCCCCTTTTCCATATTGGCATACGATGATTCATACATCCTTTTGCGGCGTATATCCCTGACTTTCATGAACAGGTCGGGATAATACTTTCTTACATCGTATTCCATGGAGGGGTTGTACTCCCTCAGCATCGCATTGATGATCTTGTATACCTCGAACAACTCCTCAATCGCGTTATACTGTTGATCTTCAATTATCTTTAACCTGTTACACTGAAAATCATATTCTGCCATCAGGACATGCTTCACGAGGTCTTCCTTATCGGAGAAATGTTCATAAATCGTCTTCTTCGAAATATTCAATTGCATGGCAACATCATCCATGGTGACACTCTTGATGCCATAACGCTGATAAAGGCGCTGGACTCCTGATATGATGGATGTTGCTTTCGGGTTCATTGTGCAAAGGTACATAAAAGTCGGGTGGAAACGATTTTCCTTTGAAAAGTTTTTCCCGTTATAAAAAATCCTATCTTTGCGTCTCGAATTTCAGAACAACCGATCCATTAATAAACACCCGATTTTTTATATGAAAAAGATTTTCATCATCAGCGGCATTATCCTGTTTTTAGCGGCCTGCGGAGGCAAAGAGGGCGACAAGAAAGCCCGGCTGGAACAACTCAGAAAAGAACATGACAAAATCACCACCGAAATCACATTACTCGAAAAGGAGATCAATCCTGACGGAACCGTTGCGGCTACCAAAGTAAATTTCGATATCCTTGCCAAAAAACCCTTCGAACATTACATCGAAGTGCAGGGACGTATCGACGGCAATGAAAACATCGGCGTAAGCCCCCGGAACCAGGGCGGTGTCGTCACCAAAATACTGGTGCGTGAAGGCGACAATGTAACCGCCGGCCAGGTTCTTGCCGAACTTGACGCCGACGTGCTCAAACAGCAGCTCAACGACCTGAGGAACAAACTGGCCTTTGCAACCGACATTTACAACCGGCAGAAAACCCTCTGGGATCAGAAGATCGGTTCGGAAGTTCAGTACCTGAAGGCAAAGAACGATATGGAATCGGCCCAGAACGGCATCGCAACCCTGAACGACCAGATCAAAATGTCGGTGATCACCTCTCCCATTTACGGAACGGTGGAGGATATCCCCATCAAGGTCGGCCAGATGGCATCATCAGCCTCGCCAACCCCCGCTTTCCGGATCGTGAACTTTTCAAAGGCGAAGGCGATGGCTGACGTGGGAGAAGCCTATTCTTCCAAAATCAATACCGGCGACCAGGTGAAGGTGTTTATGCCCGACCTCAACAAAGAACTGAATGAACGGATCACCTTTGCCAGCAAATTCATCAACCCGACAAACCGCACCTTCCTGGTGGAAGTGGCTCTTTCGCCTACAAACGTGGTATTCCGCGCCAACATGATCGCCGTGCTGAGGATCAGGGATTATGTAAACCCTTCGACCATCTCGATCCCGCAGAACTATATCCAGAACTCCCGTGACGAAGGTCTCTTTGTATTCATCGCAACCGAGGAAAACGGTAAGAAAATTGCCCGCAAAAAGATCATCACTGTAAATGTGACCTTCAATGGTCTCACCGAGGTAACCGGCGGACTTAGTGAAGGTGATAAAATCATCACGGCCGGATATAAAGATCTATACAATGGTCAGGTCATCGATTTCTAATCCGAAACTGCCATGAAACAAAAGCAACATAAGCTCAAGGAGTTTTTCGCCACCAGCTGGTCCATCGACAACAAGACCAGCATCTATGTCCTGACCATCATCATCACGATGCTCGGGGTCCTGTCCTATATCAGCATTCCCAAGGAACAATTCCCCGAAATCGTGATCCCCACCATCCTGGTGAATACCGTCTATCCAGGCACATCTCCCGAGGATATGGAAAACCTGGTTACACGGCCCATTGAAAAACAGTGCAAATCGCTCGCCAATGTAAAAAAGATCACGAGCAATTCCATCCAGGACCTGTCGACAATCGTCGTGGAGTTCAACCCCGGGATCGAGGTTTCGGAAGCCAAACAGCGCGTGCGCGATGCCGTTGACAAGTCGAAGACCAACCTGCCCAACAACCTGCCGAAAGATCCGGATATCAAAGAGGTCGACATCTCCGAGATCCCGATCATGAATATCAACCTGGCCGGCAATTACGACCTTCCGCGCCTGAAAAAATATGCCGAAGACGCACAGGACAAAATCGAGACCCTGAAGGAGATCACGAGGGTCGACATTGTCGGGGCGCTGGAACGTGAGATTCAGATCGATGTCGACATGTATAAAATGCAGGCCGCCAGCGTCTCTTTCCGCGACATCGAATCGGCCGTTTCCGCCGAAAACGTCACCGTCTCCGCAGGGACCATAACCTCCTTCGGAACAAAATACACGATCAGGCTTGCCGGGCAGTTCAAATCGCCCGAACAGATCAAGAGCATCATGCTCAAATCGGCCAGTGGTGCAACAATCTATATCCAGGACATCGCCGACGTGCGTGATTCGTTCAAGGAACAGGAGAGTTTTGCAAGGCTCGACGGAAAGAATGTGATCACCCTGAACGTCATCAAGAAAAGCGGTGAGAACCTCATCGATGCTTCCGACAAGATCAAGGAGATCATGGCCGGCATGCAGAAAAATTCCCTGCCTCCCGACCTGAAGGTCAGCATCACCGGCGACCAGTCGCGCTTTACCAAGAGTACCCTCGAGGAACTCAACAACACCATCATCATCGGCTTCATCATGGTGATCGTCATCCTGATGTTCTTCATGGGGTTCAACAATGCATTCTTCGTCGCACTGTCGGTCCCGCTGTCCATGTTCGTGGCCTACCTGGTCATGCCGAGCCTTGGATTCACCATGAACATGATCGTCATGTTCGGCTTTATCTTTGCGCTCGGGATCATCGTCGACGATGCCATTGTCGTTATCGAGAACACGCACCGGCTGCACCGGTCCGAACCCAACATTGTCAAGGCGGCAAAAAATGCCGCCGGGGAGGTCTTCCTCCCGATCCTTTCGGGAACCCTCACCACCCTTGCCCCCTTTTTCCCGCTCGCCTTCTGGCCGGGGATCGTCGGCAAGTTCATGCATTACCTCCCGGTAACCCTCATTCTGACGCTGTTCGCCTCGCTTTTCGTAGCCTATATCATCAACCCTGTCTTTGCGGTTACCTTTATGAAGCATGAATATGACACCGTTGAGCATAAAACAAACCGGAAAAGACTGTTGATCAGCAGTTTAATTTTACTCGTACTTGCATTGTTTTCTTATCTCGCCGGCAGCTTCACCTTCGGGAACATGTTCGCATTTGCGCTGATCCTGAATGTATTTTACCGGCTGGTCCTGAAAAATGCCATCATGAAGTTCCAGACAGTTGCCTGGCCTGCAGCGATGCGCGGGTATGAGAAAACACTTCTGTTCGTTCTCAGGGGCCGCACGCCCTGGTATATCCTTGGACTGGTCGTGGCCATGTTCTTTTTTGCCATCTTTCTCACGGGTGTGACCAAACCAAAGGTGCTCTTTTTCCCGAACAACATCCCCACCGCCGTCAATGTCTTCATCAAGATGCCCGAAGGTACCGATCAGAATGTAACCGATTCGGTAACCATGCTGGTTGAAAAAAGGGTGAACAAGGTGCTGGGCGAAAATAATCCCATCGTTGAATCGATAATCACCAATGTCGGTTTTAATGCCGGCGACGGGATGTTTGACCGGTCAGTCTCTTCCAACAAGGGCAAGGTGACCATCAATTTCATCGAAAGTAAATTCCGAAACGGGGTTTCAACCCAGGATTACATGGACAATATCCGTGAGAATATGAAAAACATCCCGGGGGTGACCATCAGTGTTGAAAAGAACAGGTCGGGTCCCCCAACCGGTAAACCCATCAACATTGAAATCACCAGCGAAAACCTCGACGAACTCATTGCAGCTTCCGTTAATTTCAAAGCCTACCTCGACTCATTGCACGTTCCCGGGATCGAGCAGCTTAAAACGGATTTTGAGAACAACAAGCCTGAGATCATTGTCGACATCGACCGGGTAAGGGCCAACCGCGAAGGATTGTCGCTCGGCCAGATCGGCCTGGAGATGCGTACCGCGATTTTCGGCAAGGAGATATCCAAATACAAAGAGGGAGAGGATGAATACCCGATCCAGCTCCGTTATTCCGAACAGGAACGGAAGAATGTAAACAAGGTGATCAACGCCAAAATCACCTACCGGGATATGAACTCCGGCCAGTTGCGGCAGATCCCCATTTCATCGGTAGCCACCATCAAGTATAAGGATACCTATGGTGGCATCAAACGCAAAAACCTCAAACGCGTGATCACGATTTCGTCGGAAGTTCTTTCGGGATTTACAGCCAACGAGGTAGTCTCCACCATCACCAAGGTGCTCCCGGGTTTCAAAATGCCAAAGGGGGTCGAGATCAACCTTACGGGTGAGCGTGAAGACCAGGCAGAGACCATGGTATTCCTGGTCAAGGCAATGATGATCGCCATCGGGCTGATCTTCTTCATCCTGATCACGCAATTCGGATCGCTGAGCAAGTCGTTCATCATCCTGAGCGAAGTCATATTCAGTGTGATCGGGGTCCTGCTTGGTATCGCCATTTTCCACATGTCCATCAGCGTGATCATGACCGGGCTGGGTATCGTAGCACTCGGCGGGATCGTCGTTCGAAACGGGATCCTGATCGTTGAGTTCGCCGACGAACTGAAATCGCGCGGCATGAAAACCCAGGATGCCATTATCAATGCCGGCAAGACCAGGATCACCCCCGTCGTGCTTACGGCGACCGCCACCATGCTCGGACTGGTTCCGCTGGCAGTGGGGATGAACATCAATTTCACCACCCTGTTCACCGAACTCAATCCTCATATATACTTTGGAGGAGATAATGTTGCCTTCTGGGGCCCCCTTTCGTGGACCATCATCTTCGGCCTGAGTTTCGCCACCTTCCTCACGCTGGTATTCGTACCGGCTATGCTGCTGATCGATGCACAGATGATGGCCGGCATCAGGCGCCGGCGATCGAATCGGATCGCGAAGCGAGCGGTAAGACGATAACAATTGAAAAGGGCTGTCTCAACAAAATGAGACAGCCCTTTTACTATTAAACAACCGATCTTCCGGTCAACGATGTTTCAAGTCCGAAGTTATTGCCTGCGGCAACGGGTGTGAAGGCAACGTGATCAGAACTTCTCCATGAGCTTGGTCAGTTTGATCTTCGTGCTCAGCACGGTGTAGATCGACTGCATGTAATCGCTGTTCGCCTGGAGGAACTGGGCATAGCGCTGGTTAAGGTCGGTGCTTGATGAAACGCCCAACTTGTATTTCGTAAGGGTTTTTTCATATATTTTCAGGGCGGTGTCGAACCCCTTCATTTTGTTGTGGTATACGGAGTAGGCGTTGCTGAAATCCTTCTTCGCCGTTTCCACCTGGAGTTCAAGTCCCACACGCAGTTTTTCATCGGTTACCTTTGACTTTTCCACGTTGAGCCGGGCCTGGTCCACTGAATATTTCCGGCTGCCGCTGCTCCAGATGGGGATTTGAAGAGATACTCCGAAAATGACTGCCGGGAACCATACCTGTTTTGTATCTAAAAAATTCCATTCATTGCGCTGGGCGCCGGTAGAGGCCGACAGGAACCCGCTCAGTGTCGGGTGATAGGCGGTTTTTGCAAGTTTATATTGCATCAGCGTCAGGTAATCGGATTTTTTCAAAAGGGCGAAATCGATATTGTTCCGGTAATCGAAAGGCTGGCTGATAAGGGCATCCCGGTCAACCTGGGCAAGAAAGAACTGGAGGTTGTCCGTCATGGTCATCTCCTGGTTGTCCTTCAGCCCCACGAGGAATTTCAATCCGGCATAGGCCACATTCCTTGCGTTCCTTGTGTCCTCCACCTGGGCTTCGAGGTTGATGCGGTTCAGGTCGGCCTGTTCGACGTCGATATCCTCGATCAGCCCGTTTTCATAACTTTTTTTCGCTTCGGCCACCAGCCTGCTTACGACGATGTAAGTTGAATCGAGGATCTGGAGCGCCTGGTCAACGACCAGCAACCGGATATAGGCATCCGCCACCTGGTCGCGGATATCGACCTTGTCCTTGACGTTTTTCTGCTTCGAAGTTTCAAGATATGCCTTCGCGGTTTGCAAACCAACCAGGTACTGACCGCTGTAAATCAGTTGCGACAGGGTCCCCTTCAGCGACATGTTGTAGGTGGTGCCAAAGGTAACCGGGTAAAATGAACCCGCCGGTTTCCCGAAGAATTCCCCCGGAATCATCGTGGTGGGTTGCATGATGTAATCGGTGTAGTCAACACTCCCGCTAACCTGCGGTAAACCGATGGCCGTATTCTGTTTGACCACTTTGCGGGCAATTTCAACATCGGTGGTGGAATTCTTCAGGTCGTAATTATTTTCGTAAGCAAAAGTCTGTGCCTGGTCAAGCGAAAAAGAGAGGGTTTCCCTTGTTTTCCCGGAAGAGGAATTTTGCGCTGCGCCAGTTAGCCAGCAGAACAGGCATAGAATAGCAAAGGAGGAAAAAAACCGGTAGTTCATTGTTTTTGGTTGAATTTTTTAAAGTTAACCTTACGTTTTTGTTTTTCATAATAATCAATCCCTGCAGGGTTCGCGATCCCCCGGATAAAATTGTCAAACATCACGTCGAAAAGTGTCTGAAATGAAAATTTATCGGCCGGAAAAAACTCGGGATTGTGCAGGTCGATCAGCCGGCGCATATACAGCCTGGCAACCAGCTCGATGCTGAGATCGTCGCGGTACATCCCCTGGCTGATCCCCTTCTGGAGGTTTATCTGTATTTTCTGGTAGATGAACTCAATACGTTCATCCACATGGTTGTGGTAAATTTCAGGGTAATATTTTTTCAGGTCAAAGGTCATCGACGGGCTCACGTCACGAAAACGCTCGCCAAGTTCGAGGCTGACGATCAGTAGGATGTCAATGGCATTGACCCCCTCGAAATTGTTACGGTCGAATATGATCTCAAAATTCTGGCGTTCCAGTTCAAGCAGCTTTCCAACAAGCTCGGTCTTACTGGAAACATACTGGTAAAGCTTTTTCTTTGACATTCCGAGATCGCGGCAGATATCATCTACGGAGACACTTCTTACGCCATATTTGTAAAAAAGTTCCCTGACTCTCTCCAGAATATCGATCAAAGCTTTATCCATGCAGCAATTTTAAGATATAATTATTGTATTCATCACTTGTAAAACCGGGCAAAGGTAGAAATATTTCACCAATAAGAAACAAAACAAGGTTAAATAGTTTCTGTATTCTGCGTTTTTTTCTGTATGTTTGATGATTCAGAAATAATTCATTATGAAACGATTCTACCTGCTTTTCACCTTTTTGATGTTCATCATGGCATCTCATTCGCAGAATGCTGATTGGCAAACAGTTTACGAAAAATCAGGAAACCTGGAGACCAGCCGTTACCAGGTCACCAGCGACTATTGCAAACAGCTGGCAAGGGGGTCGAAGATGGTCACTTACACCACCTTCGGCAGGAGTCCGCAGGGGCGCGACCTGCCCTTACTGATCCTTGACCGCGACGGTTTGAGCGACCCTGCTGCCATTCATGCCGCCGGCCGAACGGTTTTACTGATCGAAGCATGCATCCATGCCGGCGAATGCGAAGGCAAAGATGCCGGACTGATGCTCATCCGCGACCTGGCCATCAGGGAAGCAGGAAAAATGAAAACCGTGACAGGGCAACCACTCCTTTATCCCGCTTCGAAACTACTTGATAACGTAACCATCCTTTTTATCCCCATTTTCAATGTGGATGGCCACGAGCGGTTTGGACCCTTCAACCGCATCAACCAGAACGGCCCCCGGGAGATGGGGTGGCGCACCACGGCCAACAACCTCAACCTGAACCGTGATTTTCTGAAGGCCGATGCTCCCGAAATGCAATGCTGGCTGCAGCTGTTCAACAAATGGATGCCCGACTTTTTCATCGACTCCCACACCACCGACGGGGCCGATTACCAGTATGTGCTTACCTACCAGATGGAGATCTATGGGAATATGGACGACAACCTCACCAAATGGACACGGGATGTTTTTATCAGCGGCATGGAAAAGCAGCTCATGGAGAAGGGCTACCCCATTTTCCCCTATGTCGATTACCGCAACTGGCATGACCCGCGGAGCGGGCTGATTACCGAAGTGGCTCCCCCGATGTTGTCGCAGGGATATACAGCCCTGCGCAACAGGCCGGGACTGCTCATTGAAACGCACATGTTAAAGCCGTACAAACAACGCGTGGAGGCCACCTACCAGTGCATGCTTACAACCCTCGCACTGCTTAATTCGGAATCGAAAACCATCAACGTACTTGTAAGGAAGGCCGACGCATTTTGCAGCAGCGATTCATTTCTGAAGGCACCGTTTCCACTTCGTTTTGAAACCAGTATGCGCGACAGTGTCATGGTCGGTTTTCTCGGGGTCGATTATTCCTCGGTAAAAAGCACGGTAAGTGGCGGCGATTGGTTCGTATACAGTAAAAATCCTGTCACCTTGCAGACTTCATATTTTAAGGATGCCCGCCCGGTAGTCACGGCAAATTTGCCCCTGGCTTATATCATCCCGGCCGAATGCAGCCAGGTGATCGGTCGTTTGAAAATTCACGGGATCAGGCTGACGGAGCTCAGCCAGGATAAAACGGTGAAGGTGACCACCTGCCGTTTCAAAAACCCGAAATGGCAGCAGTTTCCTTACGAAGGACGGCATCCCATGACAAACATTGAATATGACGAGGTGGAAGAGACCCGGACCTTCCCGGCCGGTTCGGTGCTGGTTGAGGTAATGCAGCCTGCCGGCCGCATCATCCCTTACATCCTCGAACCCAAAGGGAACGGATCGTATGTTTACTGGGGGTTTTTCGACGCCGCCTTTGAGCAGAAGGAATACGGTGAATCGTATGTCATCGAGAAAATGGCAACAGGGATGCTGGCCGCTGACCCGGCCCTGGCAAAGGAGTTTGAACTGAAAAAAACAGCTGACACGGCTTTTGCAAAAAATCCGCAGCAAATCCTCAACTGGTTCTATAATAAATCGCCCTATGGTGACAACCGCAAAGGGATGTACCCGGTAGGAAAAATTTATGACCGGTCGGTTTTTGATTCGCTTAAACAGTAATCCCGGTTTCGCCGGCAACCATTTTTCCTATGATGGAGGCCCGTGAAAGACCGGCAGCATGAAGTTGGGTAAGGAGGTCTTTCGACTGGTTTTCAGGTAACGAAATAAGCAGGCCGCCCGATGTCTGGGCGTCGGCAAAGATAAACTTCAGCAATTCAGGTGTTTCCGGGTGACAGGTTACCACCCTCTTTACAAATTCAAGGTTGTTCCGGGTCCCGCCGGGAATGGCACCGGCAGCGGCATAATCCCATGCCGTATTGATTACCGGTATTTCGCCGGCGCGAAGACAGGCATGCAAGCCGGCGCCCTCCACCATCTCCTTGAGGTGACCCAGCAACCCGAAACCGCTTACATCGGTGCAGGCATGAACCGTGAAACCGGCCATGATCGCCGCCGGCTTATCGTTCAGTTCCGCCATCAGGCGCATCACTTCATGAACGGCAGACCGATCGGCCAGGCCGCGTTTGATCGCCGTGGTGATGATCCCCGTTCCGATCGGTTTTGTCAGGATCAGGGCATCTCCTGCCTGCGCCGTCGAATTGCGCAGGATCCGGTCGGGATGGATGATCCCGGTCACAACCAACCCGAATTTTGGTTCACTGTCCTCGATGGAATGCCCCCCGATGATCTGGATCCCTGCCTCGGCAACTTTGTCGCCGGCCCCGCGCAGAATCTGGTGAAGCACCTCCAGCGGCAGTTTCCGGTCGGGGAACCCGACAATGCTCAGGGCAAACAAGGGTCTGGCTCCCATCGCGTAAATATCGCTCAGGGCATTGGCGGCGGCAATAGCGCCGAACATGTATGGGTCATCCACTACGGGCGGAAAAAAGTCAACCGTTTGTACGATCGCCGTATGGTCGTCGATCCTGAAAATAGCAGCGTCATCCGATGTCCGGTGGCCCACCAGGATCGCCGGGTCATCGTAAAATGGAAGATCCTTTAAAATTTTCTCCAGCAGTTGCGGCCTGATCTTGCAGGCACATCCGAGGGCATGGGTGTATTCCGTCAGCCTCACGGGTGTGCCGGATTCCGGGAAACCCTCCTCCAGGGGAGCCTCCTCCCCTCTCATCTGCCGGTAGGCCTTCACAATCACAGGAACCGCCCTGCCGATCTCCTCGCGGGTTGTCATCCTGCCAACCGAAAACCTCACAGTGCCCAGGGCATAGGCATATGGGACCCTCATGGCCGAAAGTACCGCGGAAATGTCAACCTGGTCGGCATGGCAGGCAGCACCTGCCGACGCAGCCACCTCTTTCATCTCATCCAGGAAAAGCGGGGCTTCAACGCCCGGGAAACCGAGACTCAGGGTGTTGGGCAGCCGGGACCCGGAATGACCGTTGAGCTTGATGGCAGGGATGGTATCGCGGATCCCTTCAAATAAAAGGTCGCGCAATTCTCGCATCACGCTGGCACTGTCGTGTTGCAGGGATTGCATGGCTATTTCGGCAGCCTTTCCAAGCCCGACAATCTGCATCACATTTTCGGTTCCGGCCCGCAGGTTGGTTTCGTGATCGGCCCCGTGAATGAGTTTCTCAAGCTGAACTCCCCGCCTGATGTACAGCGCGCCAACACCCTTCGGGGCATAGAGTTTATGGCCGGCAACCGAAAGGAGGTCGGCCTTCATCAGGTTCACGTCCACCGGTATCTTGCCGACCGACTGGGCAGCATCGGTATGGAAGAGAATTCCCTTCGACCGGGCGATCTCTCCGATCGCTTCAACGGGTTGGATGGTCCCGGTTTCGTTATTTGCATGCATCACTGAAATCAGGATGGTTTCCGGCCTGATTGCCCCGGCAACCTCGGCGGGATCAACCATCCCGTATTCATCCACCCCCAGCCACGTAACATGGAATCCCTCTGTTTCGAGATACCTGCATACCTCCGTAACCGCAGGATGTTCGATGCACGAGGTAATGATATGGTTGCCTTTTGATTTGCAAGCAAATGCAACCCCCTTGATGGCAAAATTGTTCGACTCAGTCCCTCCACTTGTGAAGATGATCTCGTCGTTCCGGGCATTGAGGAGCATGGCAACCTGTTTCCTGGCTTTCTCAACCGCATTTTTCGCCAGGCCCCCGAAGGAATGGCTGCTCGAGGGGTTCCCGAAATATTGATCCAGGTAGGGCCTCATTGTATCCGCTACAGCAGGGTCGATGGGGGTCGTTGCGTTATAATCAAGGTATATCGGTTCCATATCAGAATAATTTACGATAAAAATCCATGATCCTCTGTGCATCCGCATCCATATCGCTGCCCGAAATCCGGATATCATGGATATCCCTGTTCCGGCGCCTGGATACCGAATGCTCGTATGCCTTATCATAATAGGCCAGTACAATGCCGGCGACAACATCAAACCTGCCTGTTTCCAGTGCTTCCAGGGCTTCGGTCGTTCTTGCACCCCCCAGTTTTTCACTGATCTTCCTGATCGCATCGGCAAGCAGCGGTTTGTCAAAACAGGAATACTCTGCCACAAGCCTCTGGTTACGGATCCCGTTGTCCGGTTCCACCCTGATGAGTATCCCCCGGGTGATGTGTTCGACAACCGGGTCGGGAAGTGTCACTTTGCCGATCATCCTGCTTTCGTCCTCCACCCAGACCGGCCTGGAATGGTCGAGTTGCTGCCACCGGTCAAACAGGTTGTTTTCAAACTGCTCATTGGTCGGCTGGGGAGGCTGACCCATTGCACCAAAAACAGAACCCTTGTGGCAGGCCAGCATTTCAAGGTCGATCACCTGTTCTCCCATGGCTGACATCAGGTGCAGGAGTTCTGTTTTGCCGCTGCCGGTATTGCCTCCCAGTACAATGATCCGGGCCGGTAATCCAAGACATGCCCTGATATATTGACGGTATGCCTTATAACCGCCTGCCAGGATGGCAACTTCAAAACCCGCCCTGCTGAATACCTCGGCCATCAGGGTGCTTCGTAAACCGCCCCTCCAGCAATGCAGCAACATCATCCCTTTCGGACCTGTCTCCCCGGCCATTTCCAGGTATTGTTCTATTTTCGAAAGCGAAATATCGAGTCCCTTCAGAATGGCGTCGGGTTTTCCCGATTTTACGTAAAGCGTTCCTATCACGGCCCGTTCCGGGTCATCAAACAGCGGAATGCTGAACGCTCCCGGCACATGACCCTGCAGGAACTCGCCAGGCGATCGCACATCGACGACGGGCGCATCCTTCGCCCTGGCAATGAATTCTACAGGTTGTATCACATGGATCATATCCGGGAAAGGTTCAAGTGTCAAATTTAGGCGCTTTTCCCGGCATGGCAAGGATTTTCTGTTTACTTTTATCGTTCAATTCCGACACCTGCATGCTGTCACGTAAATGGATTCTTCCACTCATCCTCGTATCCCTGGTCATCTTTTTTTTGTCGCTCAGGCAACTCTCCGATCCCGATCTCGGCTTTCACCTGAAATACGGCAGGTGGATTTCGGCCAACCTGCAGGTTCCCTCGCACGACCTTAGCACCTATACCGTTCAGGGCCATGCATACACCGACCTTCACTGGCTGTTCCAGGTGGTTTTATATCAGGTATTCCGCCTTACCGGCTACCCGGGCATCAGCGTCCTGGTTTGCATGCTTTCACTCATCGTTTCGCTGCTGATGATGCTGCGAAACCGGGTTTTCAGTATCCCGCTCCCGGTATCCCTCGTTGCGGTCTTTGCAGGGTTCGTGATCATCGAGCCACGCATTACCCCCAGGCCGGAAATGTTCACCTTTATTTTTCTCAGCACGGTCCTGCTAATCCTTGATCTGTACATCCGTCACAGGAAAAACTACCTGTTCCTGCTGCCCCTCATCATGTTGATATGGTGCAATATGCATGCACTTTCGGTACTGGGTCTCATCGTAATTGCGGTTTATTGGTTCAGCATGTGGATCCGCGACCACGAATACAACCGGTCTTTATTGATCTGGCTTGCACTCTCGGTTGCCGCCTGTATGATCAATCCCTATGGCGTCAGGGGATTTTCATTCCCGCTCGAACTCCTCACAAGGTTTGACCCTCAGAACATATACAACCAGCACATCCAGGAGTTCATGCCCTTTTATGCCCAGCCCCGTTTCGCGATCCGCGATTACCTGTTTATCGCCCTCCTGGCAATCGTGGTGATGTGCACTGCGGCAACCATCAGGCGCCGGAGCCTTCACGAGGTCATCCTGCCTGCGTTGTTTGCCTTGCTGGCAATCGGGTCGGTGAGAAACCTGCCGCTTTTTGTGCTTGCGGCCATGCCAGTCGCAGGCCGGGAGATTACCGAAATCTCGTCGCGGATGATCCGCTTCCAGGCCGGATTCCGCAGGATCCTGTTCTTTGCAATGGTTCTTTTCCCAACCATCATGTTGCCGGGGGTGATTTCAAGTGCGTGGTATTCCTCCAACAACTCATTCAACAAAACGGGTGTCGGACTAAACAGGTCACACCAGCCAGTCGAAGCGGCGGCCTTCATAGCCTCCGGTTACCCGGGAGCCCGGATCCTGAACAGCATCGGTTACGGGGGATGGTTGTCGTGGATCATCCCGCAACCGGTTTTCATCGATGGCAGGCTGGAAGTGATGCAGGAACCGCTTTATTCACAGATTACAAGAAGCTGGAACGATGGTCTGCCGCTCCTGGTAGCACGGTACAAACCCGACCTGGTGGTGTACAATTACCTGAATTATTACCCATGGACCCCGCAACTGGCGGCCATGCAGGGATGGCGGCTTGTCTTTCTCGACGGGCAGGCGGCTGTCTTTACCTCCGATACAAACCGCATGCAGTTTCCCACGGTCGGTCTTTCATATCTTCCGGTTGCGAATCCGGCTTCTCCTGGAAGCCGGCTGCAGGCAGTGATCATAAAATATTTCCGTCAACCCGATGAGGCTGCATCCGTGATACTTCATGAAAACCAGTTTAAAAGACAGATGGAGGCGGGTAAGGCAGGCATGAAAATCCCGCAGGATGCCATTGATTTTTTCAACAGGGCGAACCAGGCGTACCGCGCCGGGAAAATGCCGGACGCCCTGGCCTTTTACGACACCTCCATCGTCATTCACCCAGGATATGTCAAAGCTTACAACAACAGGGGCATCCTGCGTGCAGCCGCGTTCAGGGATTTTTCAGGGGCAATTTCCGACTTCAACCGGGCCCTTCAGATCGACCCCACCTTCGGCGATGCATACCTGGGCCGTGGAACTGCATACTTCTACCTGAAGGATACTGCAAATGCCTGCCGTGACTGGACAAGCGCACGCTCTTGCGGCAACGGTCAGGCAGGCCAGCTGATCGGATTGCATTGCAAAGCCAAATAATTTGTACCTTTGCGGTCCAATCTGAAAGGTCAAAATGAGCGATTCCATCCATCACGAGTGCGGCATCGCACTGGTTCGCCTTCTTAAACCACTTGAATACTACCTGGCCAGGTATGGCACGGCATTCTACGGCCTGAACAAGTTGCACCTGCTTATGCAGAAACAGCATAACCGGGGCCAGGACGGGGCGGGAATTGCCAGCATCAAGTTCGACCTGGAACCTGGAAACAGGTTCATCAACCGGATCCGGTCGAATACCAGCACCCCGATCCAGGATATTTTCAACCAGGTCGGGGTGACCATCAAAAACATAGAGGAACGCAATTCGGCCCGCCTGAATGACGTTCAGTGGCTGAAACACAATGTTGACATGCTGGGCGAACTCTACCTGGGGCACCTCCGCTATGGAACCTACGGCAAAAACAACCTGCTGAACATCCATCCCTTTGTCCGCGAAAACAACTGGATGACCAAAAACCTGGTCGTCGCCGGGAACTTCAACCTGACCAACGTTGATGAGCTCTTTGAAAAACTGATCGATCTCGGGCAATACCCCGTTGAGACCAGCGATACCATTACCATCCTTGAAAAAATGGGTCATTTCCTCGACGAGGAAAATGAAGAGCTGTACCAGAAATTCAAGCACGAAGGATTTCCCAAACGCGAGATCACCTTCCAGATCGCCAAACACCTGAATGTACAGAAGATCCTTCGCGGGGCTGCTAAAACCTGGGATGGCGGGTATGTCATCGCCGGCATGTTCGGTCATGGCGACGCCTTCGTAATGCGCGATCCGTCGGGGATCAGGCCTGCATATTACTATTCCGACGACGAGATCGTGGTGGTAACTTCCGAGCGGCCCGTGATCCAGACTGCCCTGAACGTCAAATTTGATGAAGTCAATGAACTGAAACCCGGTCATGCCCTCATCATTAAAAAAGATGGCAGGATCGCCGAAAAAGAATTCACAAAACCCCTTGAAAAAAAATCGTGCTCCTTTGAACGGATCTATTTTTCACGCGGAACCGATAAGGAGATCTACCGCGAACGTAAAAAGCTGGGCAAACTCCTTACTCCCGCCATCCTGAGAGCAATCGATTGCGACCTTGAAAACACGGTTTTTTCATATATCCCGAATACGGCCATTGATGCCTATTACGGGCTGATCGAAGAGATGGACGAGTTTTGCAACAAGATCAAGATCGAAAGGATTCTTGATGCCGGTAATTCTCTGGACCAGGAAAAACTTAATACAATCTTCCAGCTGAAACCCCGGGCCGAAAAGGTGGCGGTGAAGGATGTCAAACTGCGGACCTTTATCACCCGCGACTCCCAGCGCGACGATCTTGCCGCCCACGTGTACGATATCACCTACGGCAGCATCCGCCGTGGTGTCGACAACCTGGTGGTCCTCGACGACTCCATTGTCCGCGGTACCACCCTGAAGCAAAGCATTATCAGGATCCTCGACCGGCTTGGCCCGCGAAAAATTGTAATTGCCTCCTCGGCGCCCCAGATACGCTACCCCGATTGCTACGGCATCGACATGGCCAAGATCACCGACTTTATCGCCTTCATCGCCGCCATTGATTTGTTGAAGGAAACTCACCAGGAACACATCATCAACGAAGTCTACCGTTTATCAAAATCCCAGGAGAAACTTCCAAAGGAAAAGGTTGTCAATTATGTCAAGGAGATATACAAGCCCTTCACGGCCGACCGGATCTCAGGAAAAATTTCAGAACTGCTGACCCCGCCCACCAACATTGCGGGCGTTGAGATCGTCTACCAGACCATTGCCGATTTGCATGAAGCGATACCCGACCACAGGGGCGACTGGTATTTCACCGGGGATTATCCCACACCGGGTGGAAACAAAGTGGTAAACAAAGCCTTTATCAATTATATCGAGGGGCGGAACGTCAGGGCCTATTAAAGTGACGAGTGACGAATGACGAGTTAGAGGGCGGATGCAATCCTGGTGGCGATTTCCCTGAATTCTTCCGGTGTAAAGGTCAGTTTCGGCCTGCGAAAATCCATGTCGTGCATGGAGTTCATGGGGATCAGGTGAATATGGGCATGGGGCACTTCAAGACCGATCACGGTAATGCCCAGCCGTTTGCATGGTATCACCTTCCTGATTGCCAGGCCGATTTCCCTGGCAAAGGTCCACAAACCGGCATGCAGCTCTGCTTCTATGTCAAAGATAAAGTCAACTTCGGCTTTGGGGATGACCAAAGTATGGCCTTCATGTAGCGGATTAATATCAAGGAAAGCAAGATACCGCTCATTTTCCGCAACTTTATAACAGGGAATCTCCCCGTTGGCAATCCTGGTGAATATTGTTGCCATATTAGCCGTTTTGTCTTGAAATTTCAAATATTTCAAAAGTTATTTTCCCGGCGGGTACGGTAATTTCAACCGTTTCGCCAATCACCTTTCCAAGCAGGCCTTTGGCAATCGGGGAACTCACAGACAATTTCCCGATCTTGATATTCGCTTCATTTTCCGGCACGAGGGTATAGGTCACCATTGACCCGTTCAGCGTATTCTTCAGCATTACCGTTGAAAAGATCAGTATTTTGCTGTTGTCGAGTTTCCGCTCGTCAATAAGACGTGCATTGCTAAGTACCTCCTGGAGTTTGGAGATCTTGAGCTCAAGCATAGACTGCGACTCTTTTGCAGCAGCGTATTCCGCGTTTTCCGATAAATCACCCTTATCTCTTGCCTCTGCAATCTGCCTTGAAATGGAAGGCCGTTCAACGGTAGTCAGCTGGTGCAGCTCAGCATGCATTTTTTCCAGACCTTCAGGAGTATAATATTTAATATCAGACATTTCAGTGCTAGTATTTGATTTTATAATAAGGCAAAAGACCCTTGTAAAGGGTCCTTTTGCAAATGAATCATATTTTGGAAATGTTTTAAGCCGGCCTTAAAAGTTTAGTTTAATCCCGACACTGTGCGTTCCCTGGAAAGGATTTGTCGCCCGGTATGAATAATCGATGGCAATGCCCGATTCTTTTTCCTTGCTGAACGGTACCGAAATGGTGAAGCCTGCGCTTGGCCCGGTGAATACAGTACCACGGTCGGCAACATTGCTGTTAAAGATGCCGCTCTGGTATGTATAACCGGCCCGGAGCATCAGGTAGCTCTTCAAACCATACTCCAGGCCAAGGGTAAACTGGTCCTTGGTGAAGGAATTTGATGTGAAGTTCCCGGCGAGGGTGATCCGGTGCAGTTCGCCGATCAGGAAATCGTACGATGCGCCGATTCTAAGCGTGGCAGGAAGTTCGTAAGTTGCCGACCGCTGCTCAACGGTAAACTGGTCATTTGAGTTATCATGTCCGGGGATTACACCGCGAAACGAGAGACCATCCCCGCTGAAGTGCATCGGAGCCCCGATGTTCTTAAGAGCGATCCCAAACTTCACCTGTTCCTTTTCACCAGTCACATACTGGATACCGGCATCCACCGCGATAGCCGTGGCACTTGCATCGGAGATGGATTCGGTGATCAGTTTTATGGCTATACCGCCATAAATGCTGTTGGAGAAGGCTTTGGCATAGGCAAGGTTGATGTTCATGTAACTCGGCTTGAAGGTTCCCTGGATCGGCTCCGGTGAGCTTGTCGTGGTAATATCAATATTGCCAAAATTCATCGACATAACAGCCGCGGTAAGTACACCGCCGTGCGCACCCAGCTTCTGGCTAAGTCCGAAGGCCATCACATTAACGCCTGAACCCTGCAGCCAGTCAGTATAGGAAAAGATGATATCGGTTCCTTTGGTAAAGCCAGTTCCGGCGATATTGGTATATAAAGCCTCCAGACCCTGTCCGCAGGAGGTACTTACCGAACCCCACCCTGAGCTCCTTGCCCAGGGGTTGATCAGTAATTCCGACGCTCCTGCCTGACCAGAACGGTCTTTGTTTCCGGCTGTTACCTTATCCATGGGAAAAAGAACCAATCCCATCAAGAATATTGCAACTAAGCAGCTATATATTTTTTTCATAATCCTGGAATTTTATGTTTTTATCCTGTTTAAATCGTGTATGCCCTACAATGAGTTTAAGTCAACCGGTCGCAATATTCCAAACCACTTGATTGTGCGCTCGCCAAGACCATCGGCCTTGACATGGATCAAGTAAACTCCGCCGGCGATCGGTATCCCAGCAAAGTTCTTAAGATCCCAGTCGATCGACGTTTTCGCATCGGTATTCAGCCCCGATGTTGAAGAACGTGGCTGGGCAATACCCGATTTGTCAACGATAAACTGGCGGATCATGACACCACTCATATCAAAAATAGTGACAGTACACTTGTTTGGCAGGTTAACGATCTTAATGCGGTTGTCAAGCTGGTTCCTCTCATAATCATTGTATGCATAGTAAGGATTCGGGACAACGTTGATCTTGCTCATGTCGGAAACGGCTACTTCCTGGTTGTTGGTGGAGGTGGAAATCGGGCCGGTATTGAACACGTACATGGGGTAGTTCCTGTTTACCGTATCGGTGGAACCGATTGGCATGGGGGTCGAATAGTAGCGCTGGTAAGGTTTCGAGATCCTGATCTTGGTAGTAACCGGATTGTTGAGCCAGGGTACACCGCTCACCGCCAGCGGGAGGTTCACATACAGAGCAGAGGCATAAACCCTGTCCTTGTAAATGGCGTCATTGGCAGGAACTTTCATCAGGTTGGCGCGGATATACGCACCGGCATCGTACGCCGGGAAATTAAAAGTATAAGGTCCTACCTGCTTGAATGACTTGTGTCCCATGATATATACAAAATGCTCACCACCGAATACGGGAACTCCCGATTCATCATAAATCCTGCTGGATGGGTTCCAAAGCATATCGCGTCCGTTGTCGGCAACAAGCCATGAATTTTCACCAAACATGATATTCAGGCGCTCGCCCGTTTCAAGGTTGATGGCATAGCCCGGGAACCAGCCCATACCGGTCGGGCTGATATAGTTTGAATTATACATCGGGTCGGTGCTTACCTTCCCGGTATCACCGTCAACGTTTACAGATGCACCTGCGCGGAAATTAAAGGCTTTCGCGCCTCCCTCTGCAAGTTGTACCTTCGGGCAAAGTTCAATTACCGGGCACCGGGTCCACAATTTCTTGTTAGGCGTGATGACGACATCAACACTGGCCAGGTTGTCCATGGCATTCAGCAGTTTTGAATTTGCAGAGGAAGCAGGTCCGGTGTACAACTCGACTCCATTCACTGCCGTGAGGCAGTAAGGGGCCCATGTTCCGGCCTGGATTTTCTGGAAATTCTTGTTCGGGTCCCAGGGCTGGTTGGTCCCCATACGCCAGTCGTACAGCTGCGCATTGGATCCCTTGTAGGTTCCCGAACGGATCCAGTTCTGGGGGGATGACGGGTTGTCGCTGTCGGTGATACCCGTTAACCAGCGTACGCTGCTGTCGGCAAAAATCAGCGGGGAGGCATACAGCAATCCGTTGCTGGGGGTCACATTCCCCCTGATGGAATCGCCCGCATTGGTAACCTGCGAAATCGAAAGCGAAATTCCGAGATCGAGGAAGTTCTGTTCATACTGGTAAATGGTGGTCGTATCCGAGCGGTAACTCACCCCGGTCTTGTTGTTGGTCAGCGTCCATTTTCCGAACTGAATCTTTTTCGTATTCGTAAAAGGATTGTTGTTGGTAACATAAACCATCGAGTCGAACCGAACGGTATACTCACCGTTCACGACATTCAACGGGTCGATTACGGTAATATTCAGTGGCCCTCTCGACACGGCATAGGTCGGGTTGTAGGAAATCGGGTAATCAGGATCACCCAGTTTGGTTTTATTGGAATCGATAGGCGGTTTTGAAAGGATCTCCGCAATGGTTGCTTCAGAGAAATCGGTGACCATGCCGCCGTTCCCCTGTCCCTGTATCCTGGTAATGACCGGGCCTTCACCGAAGAATGAATTTGCCTGGACACCAAGCGGAATATGTGGAATGGCCGTATAAACCTTGATATTGCTGCGGCCCCTCAGGTAGGGTTTTTTCTGACCATCGGGAACAGGATCATTCTGGTTGTAAATTTTATACTGGTTATAGGCATAGGCGATAACCAGGTAATAGTACTGTTTGTGATTGATCAGGTGGGCGTCGCCGGTAGCAAACAAATCCGTTTTAAATACGAAGGAATGCTTGATCCCCTGGTCGGCACCGTCAGTCATAACCTGACCCACATTTCCGCCGATGCTTTGATCGTATGACCAGTTGACCAGTTTTGAAATGCCATCCTTTACATCACATTCAGCCACGATGCGCGATTTGCTGTTATCATCGATATCGGCGGCCGATACGGTAGCATCCTTCAGCTGGTAGATCTGGTATCCCTCAAAATGGTACAGGGAGTCATTGCGCTGGTTGTGCGGGAGATTATCGGGATTGGGGATGTTCGGATCGAACTCCTGGTATTTTTCACCGAAATTGTTACCGGCATCATTGGTCTTGCGGTTTGAAATATAAACGATGAGGCTGTTCGACATTTCCTGGATGGTAAGGTCGGGAGCATTGGGTCCGTTCAGAACGGCAAAACAGTTGTCAAACAGGCTCTGGGCTTTATCATCAACCTGCTTCAGCAGCTCCACCGATTCTTCGGGAGTTCCTGAAACGGTACGGGCCCAGGGAATACCAACCGTGATGTAATTACAGGCACCCGGCAACAGGGTGAAGGGACCGGCCGACTGCATGAAACGCCTGTCCTGTGGATTGTTTTTCGCGGTAACTTCTGTCCATTCTTTAGGAGTAGGCGCTACCCCGTTGGTACCCCAGTCACAAAGGTCGCTGGTTCCCGGGAACATGAAATCGCAGGGAGGGCCGTCGCCGCCGGCGCCAAAGTGCGCATTTCCGCCGTAAGTCATCTTGGCATTGTCTTTCCAGATGCCACGCAGGAAGAGATAATATTCAGGAGCGTAGATCGGGTCGGTCATATAAGCGGGAACACCGGCATTGCTGTTGTTGTGATACACAAAGCGGCGCATGCCGAAACGTTCGTTGTCAATAATGCCGTCACCGAAATTGATCCCGTTGATGGCTTCGGAGCGAACGATGAAATTTCCCGAATCCTTGAGGTTGGGTCCGTAATACATCATGATCGAGGTTCCGTTCAGCCCCACGATGTCGCAGCTGCCTTTGAAAGAGGGACCGTCGGCCGTGCTTCCCTTGAAAGAAGGATTGTCACACTGGTCAGGATCCATGTAAGGTCCCTGGAAAAAGTCAACCCCGATGGCGGGAGGATGTGCTCCGTAAGCATAGCTTTGACCGGTTCCGTCGATCGGTGTGCCATTGTAGCAGTATCCAAGTCCCCTGTTGACATCGCAACCCACATAGTCGTCATTGGCATATCCGAGGTCGGGGTCAACCCACTGGCTGAAATAGGTACCGGTGAGGGTATAAGTGGAACGGTTGATCAGCTCATAGGAGTAAAAGGTCATGTTGTTGATTTCGTCGTTGGTCGAAAAGGCAAAGTATTGTGCGCGGATTTCCATGCCGATGGGTTCGCCGGTAGTTTCAGAGTGATAATTTCCTTTATCGTTGTATACACTCCACAGGGTCTGGTCACCTTTTAAAACCTGGTCGACCAGGATACCCAGGGTATCGATGTCAACACCGTTCTTCTTTTCGCCGTTCTTGATCTTGGCGCGTACGATGCGGGGAATGGAATCCTTGCGGTTTTTCGGACACAGGTGGTTGTTCAGGTCATAGTAGGGATAATCGCCTGTTTTCGGATCATAGTTTCCGTCACCGTTCATATCATAGAAAGGGGCGAGGTAATAGGCCTGTCCTTTTGACTTGAGGCCGTGGGCGGGCCAGTCGGTGATCGATTTTGGGATAACATAATTGGGATAATCGGCTTTGTTTTCCCACCATGCCAGGAATTCCTGGACCTCTGCACGGGTGATCGGGAAGAGTTTGTCGTAGTTTGCGCAGGTCTCTGCATCAACCGCGGCGGTTCCGTCAACGGTGAGCGGGCCGGGCCAATAGTCATTTTTGGTGTGGGCATTCCCGCTGGCACCCTGGCCGTAGCGGTAAGCCGCCAGTTTCAGGTTGTTGTTGATGTCGATACCGCCGATCCACAGGGAGAAGGAGAACATCGAAGTCTTCTTGGATCCCTTGGGAATTTCATATTCGGCGTTCTCGATGAACCAGCCGTTGCCGTATGAGTAGCAAAGGGTCCTGACGTTGTTGATGTCAAGATATTTGTAACTGGAACCTGACACACAACCCGCAGCGGTTTCTTTGATGGTGTTGGTACTCTTATTACCACTCTGATTGTGTACCTCCTCTGCAAGGACAGCATTGGTGACTACCAGGCAGCAAAGTGCAAACAATAAATTGCGAAGTATATTTTTCATATTTGAATTATTTATTATCATACCGGAATTTCTTCTCGTTACCTATGTTAAAACACTTAGAAATTAAACGCTACGCCTAAACGAATGGTTCGGGGTGAACTATAACGGTACGGGTTATTCATATTGATCGAATAGAGATCGCGGAATGATTGCTGACTGACCTGCTGGCTGATGGCATTCTGCCATTCGGGTGCCGAAAGGAAGCCGTCGTCATTCACGGTGCCGGTTCCCGGGTAGACATTCAGGACATTCGCCGTGTTTAAAAGGTTTGCAAACTCTATGTATACATTGATGGTTCCCTCTTTTTTCTTGTTCAGGTTGAAAATGAAATCCTTGTCAAAACGAGCGCTGATCAGGAACTGCCATGGCAGGCGTGCGCCGTTCATGCTTCCCTGGATGGGGCCCATGGTGCCGAAAGGAAGAATCGTACTGGTTTTGGTGTAGGGGGTTCCGGAACCTCCGTTGATTGTAAAGTTGGCCCCAAGGTTTGAAAAGATCTGGATCGGAGCCTTGCCGCTCTTTTTGCGGTTGATCACCGGGCCGTTGTATTCCTTGCCGCGGCCCCAGCGGTAGTCGAGGCTCACGTTGAACTGGTGACGCTGGTCGAAACTAAGCGGGTTCAGGGTACGCAGGTTGGGCTGGTCGGACCGGATGATCGCCTGGGCGGTGTTGACATCCGAGCCGGTCCCATCGGCAAACTGAAGGGTGTAACTGAATCTTAAACGCACATTGCCCGAACGGCGGAGGTCGTAGGTAATGGTTAACCCCTTTACGGTACCGAAGTCAAGGTTTGCATAGGAGTAATAGGTCCTGGGGTATGCGCCGGTTAAACGATACTGCTGGATCTGGTCGCGCATTTCACGATAGAAAAGGGCCAGTTTCAGGGAAGAGGCGTTGTTGACCTTCTGCTGGAATCCGAGTTCGTAGTCGATGGTCTTTTCCGGTTTGAGCGCCGGGTTGTTCACCTGGATCGAGGAGCCGGTCACACCGATATAATAATAGGTGATCGGGTCGATCTGGACTTCGCCTGTTGAAGGCCGCTGGGTTAAGATGTCATAGTGGGCATAGAAAAGGGCGTCATCCGAAATCGGGAACGAGAAGGCGATACGCGGCATCCAGTTGGTCTGGGGTTCATACTGTTTGAACACATTGGCCTGCACGGTTTTGTTTGAAGGGTCAACCAGGTAAGGCTGCACCCCCTGGCCGCGGTCGAGCGTACGGGCCGGGTCGGTGATGGGGCTGCCCGAGGCATTGTACCAGACGTTGCCTGAGCGGTAACCGGTGATGGAGGTGGGGTTGTTGGCATCATCCACATATACCACGTAATCGCTGCCCATACCGGCGGGATGGGTGATCTTCTGGCCATTTAGCGAACCGACTTCTGCAACTGTTTTTGCAGGGTAGAAGAGGTACGGATCCTTCAGCACCGGCTGGTTGGCGTCGAAACGGTCGACACGGACACCGATGTTGAAGATGAGGTCTTTAAAGGCAAACTTGTCCTGGATGTAACCGGCCATGTAAATAGGCTGGTAAGCGCCGATGGTACGGGTGTAATTCCCGTTGGCGTCCTTGGCGCTGAAGAAATCATCAAAACTGGTCGATCCCGACAATTTTTTACCGGTATAGTCATAACCGGAATAGAATACGCTGGGAGCGCCGTTGTTCAGCAATTCATCCGCGCTGAACATGTCCATCGAGAATAACTGGCCGGATGTGGAAACCGTGTGAAGTTTCATATCCTTGTCATAATAATTGATGGCGTTTTTTGAAAAATCGTACGAGGAGAGGTCGATCATGTCCGTTCCGTCAATGGGCAGGCCGAGTTTCTTGCGCAGGTTGATGTCAAAATTGCGCTGCAGGGTTGAAACATATTTACGATTGTAGTTGATCGTATCCATGAAGGAGCCGTTGCGGTATACCAGCTGCGGGTTGGCAAGGTCAAGATCGGCCAGCTGCTTGTTGGTCAAACCCTTCATCAGGTCCCAGAGCGTGGTTCCATTGTTTTGATAGGATGATCTTTTCCGCTGCTGGTACTGCAAACCAACCTGGATTTCATGGTTTCCGAAGTCGGCGGCAAACGACGCATTCACGGCAACCTGGTTGGTTGTTGTTTCGTAATAATAGCCCGGTCTTGTGCCGACCCCGGAGAAAATATTGTAGGGCGATTCGGGTTGCATGCCGTTCAGCAGCCCCTTGCCCGAGAGGATCTCGTCAACGTTCCTGTAATGGCCTTTTGGATTGTTGGGAAAGAGGTCAAAATACTCCTGGGTCCATGAGGAGGATTCCGGGTTGATGTCCGATCCCTTGAACACGACGATGGTATCGCGCTTGCCGTTCTGGAGATAGGCCCATTTTTTTGCCACGGAGTCATAGGCGATGCCCGGGGTGTAGGCACGAATGGTGTGGGTTGCGAAACTGCCCACGTAACCATACTCAAAATAGTTGTTTTTGTGCTGGGCGTCTTCCTGCTTCTGGAAATCCCTTGTATAATCGGCGCCGAGCGAATAATATACATTCTTCACGAAACTCTTGCTGTCGGGGGCGGTGGGGAAGCGCTGCGTGAACCTTCCGTAAACACGCCAGGTATAGCTGTTGATGTGAAAGTTGTTATCCCAGTTCATCAGGGAATTGGCAAAGGAGAAATTGCGGCTGTCTGACCAGGTAAAGGTTCCTCCGAAGGAGAGGTTGATGGAGGGAGTGACCCGGAAATCAAGTTTACCGGAGACGGTGATATTGGTTCCGGCTGAATTGAGCGAAGTCTTGGTCTTCTGCATCTGGTCGTAGGTGAGGAACTCCGAATTGTAGAAAACGGCATTGTCCTGGAGGCGTAATGGGTGGCTACGCAGGCTTGCAAGCACATCGTTGGTAATCCTGTATTTGTCAAATGCCGACGGGCGGCCGTCTTTCTGGTAAACAAGGTCGCCCGCGAGGAAGAAACCCATGATGGGGGTTTTGGTTCCGCGAACGGTATCTTTTTTGGAGACCAGCGGACCGGTAAAATTCAAACCAAGGCGGTTATACCCGAAGTGGTCGAGGAACTGCGAGGTCTGCAGGTCGATACCGCCTGAAAAATCTTTGGAAGGTCCCTTGGTGGTAACGTTCACGATACCGCCGGTCGCATCCCCGTAAGCGGCGGGGGTACCTCCGAGGATCACCTCCACCTGTTCGATGGCGCTCTGGGGCAGCGAGTTGCTCCCGGTAACACGCATTCCGTCAATGTAATAAACGGTTCCCGTTGAACGCTGACCGCGCATAAAAAGGTCCCCATTGGAATTGGTTGTGACCCCTCCGACGGTTGTGGCAACCGCGGTGGCCGATTTGTTGGCCATTTTGGAAATATCTTCAGAAGTTACCGTAGCGCCGGAACTTGTCTGGTCTTTGGAGATCAGGGGAACCTTGTAATCCACAACTTCAATTTCATTGAGGGTCGTCGTGGAGGCTTCCAGCTCCAGGTTCTGGAAGGTGATCTTGTCGGGCGACACATAAATGCCCCTGTACATAAAGGGTTTATACCCGACAAAGCTGGCCTTCAGATCGACCTTCCCGGGAGGGATGGGCTTGATGGTGAAATTTCCATCAAAATCTGACGTTGTTCCGCCTACCTGAACACCCCCGACTTCCACAACCACGTTTGCAAAAGAAATCGGCTCTTTTGTCAGCTTGTCAATGATTTTTCCCTTGAGGGTTCCTGACCCGGTTTGCGAAAATACCAACAAGCTTGTTGCCAGTACAAATCCAATAGTAAATAGTAAATTTCTTAACATACCATACAATTTTATGTTAGATTATAATGCGCTATTAAAAGGCGGTAAATGTAATAATTATTTAAAATGCAAGCGTAAAATATTTACTCAGTTGTTCAAATATATAACCATTCTAAATTAGCCCGAACTCTAATATACGAACCGTTTTAAACGATCGGCAAAGTACAAAAAAGGGGAGTCAAAACCGGAACTTCAGCGGTTGATCGGGATGGTTTTTTTCGATGCCTTTTTGGTCTGTTTCATGCTCTGTTTTGTTGCTTTCGACTGATTGTCATTATGCCGTTTCACCGCCTTCTGATAATCCTTTACCGCCTGTTTCTGCTTTTTCTCCCGCTCCCGTTCTATTTTCTTCTGGTTGACCCGCGCCTCCTGGGGGGCGAAGGAACATAACAGCGGCAGGAATGCTGTGAGGAGAACAAACTGGAATATCCTGGTTTTCGACGACATCTCCGTTTATTGAAAAATGACCTGCAATATTACACAATTATTATATAATAATTCGCGGAGGGTAGCGTTAAATTGATGAAATTTGCATTATGTTTTACTCCCTCGCCAAAAAAAATGTTAGGGTACTCCTGATTATCGGGGTATTATTCATGACGGCTGCCTCATGTAAGAAAGAGACCCAGGCTCCTGAAATTCCCTATATTTATGTGAATTTCAACCTGAACCCCAATGGAACCCAGTACATTCACCTCAATGTGGTGAACGGGTGGGAAACGGTGACCGGTGGTTACAATGGCATCCTGATCTTCAGAAAATCACTGAATGAGTTCATGGCTTTTGAACGGGCTTGCCCCTACGACCCCCTTGTCAAAGGGGCCCAGGTGGTGGTGGATAAGTCGGGGATCACCTGTACCTGCCCCATCTGCGGTTCAAAGTACATCCTGATGGACGGAACCCCGTACGACGGTCCCTCGCGCTACACGCTGAAACAGTACACCACCACTTACGACGGGGCGATCCTGTATATTACCAATTAGGGATTTACGATTTACGATTTACGATTTACGATTTGGAAAAACTCAAAAAGGCACCGTTAACTATACGGTGCAGCCCTGCCATCAATTTAAATCGTCATTTGTAAATCGTAAATTTTAATACCTGTAATGTTCCGGCTTATAGGGGCCGTTTATATCAACATTCAGGTATTCCGCCTGCTCCGGGGTAAGTTTCGTGAGTTTAACGCCGATCTGCTCGAGGTGCAGACGGGCAACCTCTTCGTCCAGCTTTTTCGAAAGGCGGTAAACATCCACTTCGTAATTGTTTTTCCAGAGGTCAAGCTGGGCGAGGGTCTGGTTGGTAAAGGAGTTTGACATCACGAACGAAGGATGACCTGTGGCACACCCAAGGTTCACGAGCCTGCCTTCGGCCAGGAGGTAGATCGCCTTGCCATCGGGGTAGATGTATTTGTCAACCTGCGGCTTGATGTTGACATGCCTTATGCCCGGCCAGTGAACCAGCTGGTCAACCTGGATCTCATTGTCAAAATGGCCGATGTTGCACACGATCGACTCGTCTTTCATCTTCGACAGGTGTTCGGCGGTGATCACATCCTTGTTGCCGGTAGTGGTAACATAAATGTTGCCCTCTTTCAGCACATCGTCGATCAGGCTGACTTCAAATCCCTCCATGGCTGCCTGGAGCGCGCAGATGGGATCGATCTCGGTCACGATGACGCGTGCACCGTACGAACGCATGGAATGGGCGCAACCCTTTCCCACGTCGCCGTAGCCAAGCACCACGACAACCTTGCCGGCTATCATGACGTCCGTGGCACGTTTGATCCCGTCGGCCAGCGATTCGCGGCAACCGTAAAGATTGTCGAATTTCGACTTGGTCACCGAGTCGTTCACGTTGATTGCCGGAACGAGCAGGGCGCCGCGTTCTTTCATCTGGTAGAGCCTGTGAACACCCGTGGTGGTCTCTTCGGAAACACCCTTCCAGTGTTCAACAGTGCGGTGCCACCGGGTTTTATCTTCAATATAGATCTCCCGGAGTTGTTTCATGAAGGCCTTTTCGTCGGCATTGTCAACATGCGCCTTAAGCAGTTCCGGATTTTTTTCAACCTCAAAACCTTTGTGGATCATCATCGTGGCATCCCCCCCGTCATCGACGATGAGGTTGGGTCCGTTGCCTCCCGGGAAACTCAGCGCCATGTGGGTGCACCACCAGTATTCATCGAGAGATTCTCCTTTCCAGGCAAACACCGGGATTCCCGCCGCTGCAATCGCTGCAGCCGCATGATCCTGGGTCGAAAATATGTTACAACTGGCCCAGCGGACATCCGCGCCCAGGGCGATCAGGGTTTCGATCAGCACGGCGGTCTGGATGGTCATGTGCAGCGAGCCGCTGATGCGGGCACCCTGAAGGGGTTTCTCCACGGAATATTTTTTACGGACTGCCATCAGGCCGGGCATCTCTTTCTCGGCAATCTCTATCTCCTTGCGTCCCCATTCGGCCAGGGACATATTGGCTACCTTATATTTCAAACTTGTTGATGAAGCGACGTTATCCATGGTTCAGATTGTTTAATTGAATCGGGCGGCAAAAGTACGGAAATTTCAAATATGAGCAAGCAGGATTGTTGTATTTTTGCATTTTATCACCTCAAATACCACCTTAAATATGCCCTTTTTACGGGAAATCTCACCTTTCTGCGGAATCAGGGCAGGGATATGGCACATCACCGAGAGCGACGCGGAACTCCGTTCTATGGTCGGGCTCACCGCAGGGGAGGAACTGCGTTGCGATTCCTTCCTGAACGAACTCAGGAAAAAACAATGGCTGGCCTGCCGGGTCCTGATCCGGCACCTTCTGCCACGCGAAACCTCCCCCGTTATTTACGATATCCATGGCAAACCATCCCTCGCCTCGGGCATCCACCATATTTCCTTTTCCCATGCCGGTGATTGTGCGGCTGCCGTTTGCTCGGCTGAATTCCCGGTAGGGATCGATATTGAGAAACTCAGGGACAGGGTCGAACGGGTCAAAGAAAGGTTCATGGTCCAGGCCGAACTGGATGCCCTGGATAAGCGATGCCGGCTGGAACATCTTTACCTTCACTGGTGCGGCAAAGAGGCCCTTTATAAATTAAACGGTAAACCCGTACTCGATTTCAGAAATGACATCTATATTCATCCATTTGATTACCTTTGCAATACGAACAACCAGTGCAACGCAACCATGACCATTGACGGAAAGACGCACGACCATGTGCTGCACAGCCTTAAAATGGAGGATTACATGGTCGTTGTGGCTCACTGAAAACGAATGCAGAAATGCAGAAATGCAGGAATGCAGCAATGCAGCAATGCAGGTAATGCATGAAAAACAGAATGCGGTGATTTTTTAATTTATTGATGCGTAGAAACATGCCTGACAATATATACAATGCGATCAAATCAAGGGTCCTTGTGCTCGACGGGGCCATGGGGACCATGGTGCAGCGGTACAAACTGGATGAAACCGCTTTCAGGGGCGACCGTTTCAAGGACTTCAGCTATAACCTGAAAGGCAACAACGACCTCCTGGTGCTGACACAACCCCGGGTGATCAGGGAAATCCATACCGCATACCTTGAGGCGGGCGCCGATATCATCGAAACCGACACCTTCAACGCCAACAGGATATCCCTCTCCGATTATCACCTGGAGGAACTGGCCTATGAATTGAACCTGGCCGCGGCAAAACTTGCCCGGGAGACCGCCGATGTATTTTCAGCAATGCCGGGAGGCAAACCCCGGTGGGTTGCCGGGTCTATCGGCCCTACCAGCAAGACGGCATCCATGTCGCCCGACGTGCAGAACCCTGCCTACCGGGCGGTGAGCTTCGACGACCTTTATTCTGCATACCGCGACCAGGCAAGAGGCCTCCTCGATGGTGGTGCCGACCTGCTGATGGTGGAGACCATCTTCGACACCCTCAATGCAAAAGCGGCCCTCATCGCGGTTTTTGATGAGATCGCCGACCGGAGGCAAACCGTTCCCGGTTACAGCATCCCGGTCATCGCAAGCGTGACCATCTCCGACAACAGCGGCCGTACCCTGTCGGGGCAGACACTCGAAGCTTTTCTTTTCTCGGTTATTCATTTCGACCTCTTCGCCATCGGGCTGAACTGTTCACTGGGGGCGGCAGAACTGCGTCCCTACCTCGAAGAACTCTCCGAAAAAGCCCCGTTCCACGTAATTTCATACCCGAACGCGGGACTTCCGAACCAGTTCGGCGAGTATGACCAGTCGCCCGGGGAGATGGCCGGATACATCGGCGATTTCCTCGACAACAGGTTTGTCAACATGGTGGGAGGATGCTGCGGCACCACCCCTGAACACATCAGGAGGTTCGTTGAACTTGCAGCCGGCGCAAAGGTTCGTAACGTCCCCGAACGGAGCCACGAACTGAAACTGAGCGGGCTCGAACCCCTTACCATTTTCAAGGGAAGCAATTTTATCAACATCGGCGAACGGACCAATGTCAGCGGATCGCGAAAATTCGCCCGGCTCATCAGGGAGGAAAAATACGAGGAGGCCCTTTCCGTTGCAAGGCAACAGGTGGAAAGCGGCGCCCAGGTGATCGATATCAGCATGGACGAGGCGATGCTCGACGCCGAAAAAGCCATGGTGACCTTCCTGAACATGGTCGCCTCCGATCCTGATGTGGCCCGGGTACCTGTGATGATCGATTCCTCCAAATTCTCGGTCATCCACGCCGGGCTGAAATGCCTCCAGGGCAAACCGATCGTAAACTCCATCAGCCTGAAAGAGGGTGAGGATGCTTTTCGCGCGCATGCGGTCCTGCTCCGTAAATTCGGGGCGGCCACCGTCATCATGGCATTTGACGAAGAGGGACAGGCGACAACACTCGACCGGAGAATCCTCATTGCCCGGCGCGCCTATGAGATCCTTACCGTGGAGCTGGATTTCCCCCCCGAGGATATCATTTTCGACCCGAACATCCTTACCGTCGCCACCGGCATCGAAGAGCACAACAATTATGCGGTTGAATTCCTTCATGCCGTTAAATGGATCAAGGAAAACCTGCCATATTCCAGTGTCAGCGGGGGAATCAGCAACCTCTCCTTTTCATTCAGGGGAAACGACCCGCTGCGTGAAGCCATGCACTCGGCATTTCTGTTCCATGCCATCAGGGCCGGGCTCGACATGGGGATCGTCAATGCGGGGGCGCTCCCGGTCTACGACGAGATCCCGAAAATGCTGCTGAAACTGGTTGAGGATGTGATCCTCAACCGCAGGAAGGACGGAACCGAAAGGCTGCTGGCCTATGCCAACCAAGTGACCGCCTCCGGCAGGAAAGAGGAAACCGGTGCCGAATGGCGGACACTACCCGCCATCGAACGGTTAAGGTACTCGCTCGTAAGGGGAAATGCCGAGTTCATCGACCAGGATGTCGACGAGGTGATGCCGCTCTTTGATACCGCACTGAAAATCATTGAAGGCCCGCTGATGGACGGCATGAACCAGGTGGGCGACCTGTTCGGGAGCGGCAAGATGTTCCTTCCCCAGGTGGTAAAAAGCGCCCGCGTGATGAAAAAGGCCGTGGCCCGGCTTACCCCACGCCTGGAAGCGGAAAAGGCAGCCATGGAGGGCCCTCCCCGGAACAATGGCAAAGTTTTGCTGGCCACCGTCAAAGGCGATGTTCACGACATCGGGAAAAATATCGTCGGGGTGGTGCTTGCGTGCAACAATTATGAGGTGATCGATCTCGGGGTCATGATCCCCGCCGACCGGATCCTGGCAGTTGCAAGGGAGCTAAACGTTGATGTGATTGGCCTCAGCGGACTGATCACCCCATCGCTCGAGGAGATGGTCCATGTGGCAAAGGAGATGGAACGCACGAAATTCACCCTGCCGCTCATCATCGGCGGGGCCACCACCTCCGAAATTCATACCGCCGTAAAGATTGAACCATTCTATTCACAGCCAGTCATCCATGTCAAGGATGCCTCCAAGGCGGTTGGCGTGGTGTCGAACCTGCTTTCTGCGGAGATCAGGCCCGATTATACGGCTTCGGTAAAGAAGAAATACGAAGAGATCAGGAACACCTATGATAAAAAGGCGGATCACACCTATGTTTCACTTTCCGAGGCCCGCAGGAACAAACTGAAATTCGACTGGGACCAATATAAGATACCGGTCCCGCAGTTTACCGGGGCCAAACTGTTCAATGATTTCCCGCTTGCCGAAATCCGTGAATACATCGACTGGACCTTTTTCTTCCATGCCTGGAAGATGAACGGGAAATACCCGGCCATCCTTACCGACCCCGTCAAGGGGACCGAGGCCCGGAAACTTTTCGACGATGCCACGAGGATGCTCGACGAAATTGTTGGGAAGAACATGCTGATCGCACGGGGCGTCGTCGGGTTCTACCCCTGCAACTCCATCGGTGACGATGTGGAGGTGTATGCCGACGAAACCTGTTCAAAGGTGATCACGACCATCAGGTTCCTGCGCAACCAGCAGCAGAAGGAGACCGGCCAGCCCAACCTCAGCCTGGCCGATTTCATCGCCCCCAGGTCCTCCGGGAAGATCGACTATATCGGTGGATTCGCCGTTACAGCCGGGCTGGGTGCCGACGAGTGGGCCTCGAGGTACGAACAGGAACTCGACGATTACAACGCCATCCTGATCAAGATCCTTGCCGACCGGCTCGCCGAGGCCTTTGCCGAACTGCTCCATCACAGGGTGCGGAAAGATTTCTGGGGATACGCCAGGGACGAAAATCTGGATATTTATTCCATGATCCGTGAAGAATACCAGGGGATCAGGCCCGCCCCGGGTTATCCCGCCTGCCCCGAGCATTCGGAAAAACGCACCCTTTTCGACCTGCTTGACGCGGAAAAACTGGCTGACATCAGGCTGACCGAAAATTATGCCATGTATCCCGGGGCATCGGTAAGCGGTTATTACTTCTCTCACCCGCTTTCGCAGTATTTTAACCTGGGGCGCATCAGTAAAGATCAGCTGACCGATTATGCAACGAGAAAAAGTTTTAGCTTTGAACACGCAGAAAAGTTGCTCAATACGAACCTGAATTTCTAACCCCGCAACCCTCTCCGCCTCTCATCCTGAGAGGAGTCCGGGGGGGTGAGGTTTAAACACATGATTGCTAAATGAAAGTAATAGACCTGATCAATAAATCCGAAAAAACACTTTTTTCATTCGAATTGCTTCCCCCGCTCAGGGGGCACAACATCAACAGCATCTATCGCACCATCGACCCGCTGATGGATTTCAACCCCTCCTTCATCAATGTCACTTACCACCAGGAGGAGGTCGTCTACAAAAAACGTGAAAACGGCCTGCTGGAGAAAAAAACAATCCGGAAAAGACCGGGGACGGTGGCCATCTCTGCCGCTATCAAATACAAATACCCCTCGGTCGAAGTGGTGCCGCACATTATCTGCGGGGGGTTCACCAAGGAGGAGACGGAATACGCCCTCATCGATTTCCATTACCTGGGCATCGACAACATCCTCGCCCTGCGCGGCGACGCACCGAAAAACCAGCGGACTTTCACTCCCGAAAAAAACGGTCATGCCTATGCCAACACGCTGGTGGCCCAGATCACCGACATGAACAAGGGAAAATACCTCGACGACGAGTTGCTCAACACCTTCAGCACCACCTTTTGTGTCGGTGTTGCCGGTTACCCCGAAAAGCATATCGAATCGCCGAACATGGCCTATGACATGCAGTTCCTCAAGGCAAAAATCGATGCCGGGGCCGAATATATCATCACCCAGATGTTTTTTGACAACCGGAAATATTTTGATTTCGTCGAACGATGCCACAAGGCCGGGATCACCGTCCCGATCATCCCGGGGCTGAAGTCCATCTGTACGGCGAAGGAGATCAACGTCCTGCCGCAGGTCTTCAATATCGACATCCCGGATGAACTCGTTGACACGGTTGTGAAATACGATAACAACGAGGATGTATTCAAGGCCGGGATAGAATGGAGCATCAAACAGTCGCAGGAACTGATCCGCTTCGGTGTACCCGTTCTTCACTACTTTTCAGTCGGAATATCAGAAAATATCCGTCAGATCGCCAAGGCGGTTTTTTAAGCAACCTTTATGAAAATATATCAAACACTGCTGGAAGATTGTTCCGCAGGAAAAAAGAAATTTGCCGTCCTTATCGACCCTGACAACTATTCGATACAGGCGCTGGATAACGTGGTTAAACATTCGGTGGAGGCCGGCGTTGATTACTTTTTCCTGGGGGGCAGTCTCCTTGTCACCGATCATCATGCCCGCATCATCTCCTTTATCAGGGAACATTCCGCCATCCCGGTCACCCTTTTCCCGGGCAACAACCTTCAGCTCAACAACCAGGCCGACGGGATCCTGCTCCTCTCACTGATCTCCGGGAGGAACCCCGAGATGCTGATCGGTCACCACGTGATCTCGGCGCCGTTTCTCAGGGCAAGCAACCTGGAGATCATTTCGACCGGTTACATGCTCATCGAAAGCGGAACGGCGACCACCGCCAATTACATGAGCAATACCATGCCGATCCCCTCTGGCAAGGATGAGATCGCGGTGTGCACCGCCATGGCCGGCGAAATGCTCGGGATGAAACTGATTTACATGGATGCCGGCAGCGGAGCGCGGAACCCCGTCCCGCCCTCCATGATCCGCCGGGTGAGGGATTCGATCGGCATTCCCCTGGTCATCGGCGGCGGGATCGTCGGGCCGGATCTTGCCCGCGCCGCTTTCGATGCCGGGGCCGACCTCATCGTGGTCGGCAATGCCATTGAACGCGATCCCGGCCTTATCCCCCTGATCGCCAAAACCCGGTTGACATAAAACCCTGACCGTTAACAAGTCCCCGTAATTTTTAATTTGTAATTTTTAATTTTTGCCTCATGTCCCGTATCCTCACCTCCCTCCTCCTCTCGCTTCTCCTCCCTGTGTTTGTTTTGTCACAGACAAAACAACTCACCATTGAAGAGGCCACTTACATGAATCCAAAACTGAACCCTGCCAGCCTCGGCCAGCTGCAATGGCGGCCGGGGATGCGGGAGTTCGTGTATGCAGTGAAAAGCGGCCTGGTCCGCGGAACGACCACCGACATACGGATCGATACCCTGGTACGCCTGAACGACATGAACCTGATCCTGAAGATGAACGGGGAAGACACGCTGAAGCGCTTCCCGGCCATCACCTTCAAGACAGCCGATGATTTCTGGTTTACCAGCGGCAACAAGCTTTTCCTTTGTGAGATGATGAAAAACAAGGTGGGTGTTGTGAATTCCTGGCCCGACAAGTCGGAGAACACCGATATCCATAAAACGACCTTCCTGGTCGCCTACACGAGGGACAACAACCTTTATGTATCAAAGGAGGGAAAAGAGATCGCTATCTCTGCTGAAAATAATACCGGGATCCTTTACGGATCAAACCGTGTGCACCGCAACGAATTCGGCATCGAGAAAGGAACTTTCTGGTCGCCCGATGGCACAGCCCTTGCATTTTACCGCATGGACGAGACGAATGTTGCCGAATATCCCCTCGTGGACATTACAACACGAATCGCAAAGGTAGCCCCGACACGATATCCCATGGCCGGGCAGGCCAGTCATAAGGTTACGGTAGGCGTCTATTCCATCGCCGCCGGGAAAACAATCTACCTCCGTACCGACTCCTCCACGGTAAAGGCTCCGGGTTCCGACATCGAATACCTGACAAACATCACCTGGAGTCCCGACGGGAAGGTAATTTTCATCGCGTGTCTCAACCGGGACCAGAATTTCATGCAACTCAACAAATACGACGCGGTAACAGGCAGATACATCAAAACCCTCTTCACAGAACAAAACCCCGCCTACGTGGAGCCACTCCATGGCCCCGAATTCGCAGGGGGCGACGGCGGAAAATTCATTTGGCAAAGCCGGCGCGATGGATATAATCACCTTTATCTTTATACCACCAGCGGCGAACTCATCAGCCAGGTGACCAGGGGCCCCTGGGAAGTAACCCAGTACCTGAAAACCGACCCCGAAGGCCGGAGGGTCTATTTCAATTGCAACAAGGACAATCCGATCGACAATTACCTATACGTGGCCGACATGACGAAGGGTAAGATTACGCGCCTTACCCCCGGGGCAGGCACGCACAACACGAAGGTTTCCGACGACGGAAAATTCATTCTCGACAGCTACAGCAGCACCTCCATTGCACGCCAGGTCGAACTTCTCGATGAAAACGGGAAATCCCTGAGGGTGCTCCTTGCCAACGAAAACCCTTTAAAAGATTATAAGCTTGGCACCACGACCATCTTTACGCTGAAAAGCGAGGACAATACCAATCTCTACTGCAGGATGATCAAACCGGCGGATTTTTCCCCTGATAAAAAATACCCGGTCATCATCTATGTTTACGGGGGACCTCATTCCCAGCTTGTTACCAATACTTGGTTGGGAGGCGGCGGTCTCTTCCTGAACTACCTTGCCGGCATCGGCTATGTGGTGTTCACCCTTGACAACAGGGGAACCTCTTACCGCGGAGCCGCCTTCGAGCAGGCAATCTTCAGAAACCTGGGAACCAAAGAGGTAAGCGACCAGATGGCCGGGGTGAAATACCTTAAATCACTGCCTTTTGTCGATTCCACGCGCATCGGGATCAACGGATGGAGCTATGGCGGCTTCATGACCATTTCGATGTTCCTGAAATCGCCGGGAACCTTCAAGGTCGCCGTATGCGGCGGACCGGTCACCGACTGGAAATATTATGAGGTCATGTACGGCGAACGTTACATGGATACCCCCGAGAGCAATCCCGAAGGGTACAAAAACGCCTGCCTGCTCAACTATGTGAAGAACCTGAAAGGAAAACTGCTCATCATCCACGATGACCAGGACAACACCGTTGTTCCGCAGAACTCGCTGACCTTCCTGAAAAAATGCGTGGACGAAGGCAAACCGGTCGATTTCTTCTTCTATCCCGGACACGAACACAACGTCCGCGGGAAAGACCGCGTCCACCTGAACCAGAAAATGGTACAATATTTCCAGGACTACCTGTGATACACATTGCCTATTGCCTGTTGCCTATAGCCTGACCTCTAGCACTCCCGGCACAACAAGCTCCATATCCTATTGTTTTTAAATAACTTACAGGTTCATCGACGATTTTCACCCATTCGTCGGGTTTCCCCATATGCTTATCGATTTTTTTTAATTCAGTCTAAATAAGATGGTACCTTTGTGGCACAATAAATTAATTATCAGCACTTTGTTAAATAATTGTTAAATGATCACCTCCCTGTAACGTTTAAATTGAGCAAACGTCTTATGGTGACAAAAAGAGTAAATTAAACAGTAAAAAAATGAAAACTACCATTAAATCGATTACAATGAAATCAGCCTGCATGCTTGCTGTTTTGACCGGCCTGCATTTCAGCACCGTTTTTGCCGCAGTAAATTACAGTGATGCTCCCGCTTCTTCAAATAATACGCTGACTATCTTCAGCACCCCCCTGTTTGCCCCGGTAACGCCTGCAGAGGCGACCTTCGAAGAAATGAACGACGCTGCCGTATACCCTGCGATCAATATGTTGTCGCCGGTAAATCCTGCAGTCGCCGATTTCAATGAAGAGGCTCCGGCCCCGGCGGTCAGTGTTGCAACACTTGCTCCCATAACACCGAGAGAAGCCGACTTTGAAGAAATCCCCGAGGTGAATTCAACCGTAAACCCCGCCGGCCTGGCACCGGTCATGCCCGTAGTTGCCGATTTTGAAGACCACGTTTAACCCCCAATATATTATCCTTACACTTTTTCAATGATGAAAAGGCTGTTGCGGAAGGTTTCTTCCGCAACAGCCTTGCATCATTTTTTTTTCGCCGCGTTTCGCGCGTGGATGATCATTCAGTATAAAATTCTTTCAGCGCCCCGAAATAGCTGTTGTTCCAGCCTTCGGCAAAACCGTCGTATTCATCGTCGGGAATATTGGTATGGGACAATTCGACGGATGTGCCGGTTCCGCTTGCATGCAGGAGGATGGTCACCACCGACTCCTCTTCCTGGTCGCCGAAATACCATTGCTGTACAATTTTCCTGCCTGGTTCAAAGGCGATGTTTTTACCGCAAATGCTCCCCTCCCACAACGAAAATTCGGAACCGGGTTCGGTGGTCATCTCGGCCGCCTCGCCGGTCCACAATTGCAGTGTGACCGGGTTCGTCAGGGCATTGTATACATCCTCCGGGGGCACCGGCAGGTAATAATATTTTTTAAAGTCTTTCATAGCGTTTGTGTCTTGATTCAAGGTCACAATATACGCATCATTTTGATCCTCCCGGCAAAGAAATTACAATATGACGGATAGAGGAAGATTTCTCACGACGTTAAAATTCTTCCTACCTTTGCCATGGTAAAAAGTACCCCCATTTCAATTTCTGCAACCAGCCTTTTTTGCCGTGCATGCCTGCAACAACGCAATCTAACAAACATCTCCCCGGGTTTATGAAAACCAATATTATCTTTTTGCTATGCTTTCCCCTGGTCGTCCTTTCTTTCAGTTCCTGCAAGGATTCAAAAAAGAAAAACGAAGGAAAAGATGCCAGCCCCGCCGTGTCCTTTATTGAAGGGTACGTTGTCAAACCTTCAACCATCGACGAGACCATCATGATCTCGGGCACGCTGAAGGCCTATGAAGAGACCGTGCTGATGCCCGAAGTGTCGGGACGCGTGGTCGGGTTAAACCTCCCGGAAGGCCAGTTTGTAAAAAAGGGAACACTGCTTGTCAAGATCTTCGACGGGGAACTCCAGTCGCAGTTGAAAAAATCCCAGACGCAGCTGGAAATTGCAGGGCAGACCCTTTCACGGCAGACCGAATTGCTGAAAGTTGACGGGATCAGCCAGCAGGAATACGACCAGACACGGTTGCAGGTCAACTCCATCAAAGACGACATCGACCTGCTGAAGGTCCAGATCGCCAAAACGGAGATCCTCGCCCCCTACGACGGCGTGATCGGATTGCGGAGCCTGAGCCTCGGCGCACAGATTACCCCGGCATCTGCTGTTGCCACCATCCGTGAAAGCGACAAACTCAAACTTGATTTCGCGGTTCCGGGAAAATACAGCCAGATGATCCATCCGGGCACGAAGGTGAAATTCACCGTTGAGGGAGACGATACGAAATTCGATGCGGCTGTGATCGCCACCGAAGAGGGTATCGAACTGAACACCCGCAACCTCAGGGCGCGGGCGGTAGTCGAGATGCACGGGCCTTCGCTTGTGCCGGGAGCTTACGCCAACGTGGAACTGCGTCTGAACGAAGATCACAACGCCCTGCTGATCCCGACCCAGTCGGTCATCCTGCAGGAAAGGAACAAGCAGGTCATCGTCTGCAAAAACGGGAAGGCGGTCTTCACCAAAATTAAAACCGGTGTCAGGAAAGCTTCGGACATCGTGGCGACAGAGGGGCTGAATGCAGGGGATACCATTGTGACCACGGGCGTCTTCTTTATCAAGCCGGGATCGGAACTCAAATTCGCCAAAGTCAAATAAAAAAACCCATGACCATCTCCGATTTTGCAATCAAACGTCCGGTGGCCTCGATCGTCATGAGCCTGGTTATCGTGCTCTTTGGCGTGGTGGGTTTTTCCTTCCTTGGCATCCGCCTGTACCCCGCCATCGACCCGCCGGTCATCACGGTCCAGACAACCTACACCGGCGCAAATGCCGACATCGTGGAGTCGCAGATCACCGAACCCCTCGAAAAGGCCATCAACGGCATCGAAGGGGTGCGCTCCATTTCCTCCTCCTCCTCCACCGGCAGCAGCAACATCACCGTCGAATTCAACGTCGGGGCCGACCTTGAAAAGGCCGCCAACGATGTGCGCGACAAAACAAGCCAGGCCAGCCGGCTCCTGCCTCAGGACATTGATGCTCCTCCCGTGGTCACCAAGGCCGACGCCAACAGCGACCCCAACATCACGCTGTCGGTACAGAGTACCACCATGAATGCCATCCAGCTCAGCGAATATGCCGAAAATGTGCTCCAGGAGAAATTGCAAACCATTCCCGGGGTGAGTGCCGTAGCCCTTTATGGCCAGAAACGGCCTTCCATGCGGTTGTGGCTGAACCCGAAAAAAATGGCGGCCTTCAACCTCACGGCCGAGGATGTAAATATGGCGCTGCAGCGCGAAAATGTAGAACTCCCCGGCGGGAAGGTTCGGGGCAGTTCGACCGAACTGATCGTCAAGACCTTCGGCCGGCTCTCCACCGAAGATGATTTCAACAACATGATCATCCGCCAGACCAACGACCAGGTGATCCGCCTCATCGACATCGGGGAGGCGGTGCTCGGACCCGAAAACGAAGAGACCAGCGTCAAGTTGAACGGAGCCGACGGCATCTCCCTAGCCCTGATCCCGCTGCCGGGTGCCAACGACATCGCTATTGCCGACGAGTTCTACAAGCGGTTTGCCGAGATCCAGAAAACCATGCCCCCCGGGCTGAAACTCTACATCGGGTACGATAAAACCAAATTCGTTCGCCAATCGGTCACCGATGTGGCCGAAACCCTTGCCCTGGCAGTTTCGCTGGTGGTGCTCATCGTATTCCTCTTCTTCCGGAACTGGGTGATCGCCCTGAGGCCCCTCATCGATATCCCGGTATCGCTCATCGGCTCCTTTTTCATCATGTACATTTTCGGTTTCTCCGTGAATGTGCTTACCCTGCTGGCCATCGTGCTTGCGACAGGCCTCGTGGTCGATGACGGGATTGTCGTAACCGAGAACATCTATAAAAAGATCGAGCAGGGAATGGATAAATACCAGGCAGCCTTTGCCGGGACCCGGGAGATTCTCTTTGCCGTGATCTCAACATCCCTGACCCTTGCCGTGGTATTCATCCCGGTGATCTTCCTCCAGGGTTTTACCGGGAGGCTTTTCCGCGAGTTCGGGATCGTGCTGGCCGGTGCCGTGCTGATTTCGGCCTTCGTTTCGCTCACCCTCACCCCGGTTCTGAATGTAAAGATGGGCCGCGCCGACATCAAATCTTTTAAGTTCTACCAGATGACCGAACCCTTTTTCGTCGGTCTCGACAACACCTACCGCCGTTGGCTGAAGGTATTCATCAACCGCCGCTGGATCGCGCCGGCCATCCTGGTTGCATGCCTTCTGCTCATGTTCGGCCTTTTCAAAGTTCTGAAATCAGAACTGGCACCCCTTGAGGACCACAGCATCATCCGCACATCGATCACTGCGCCCGAAGGGACCGATTTCGACAACATGGTCGCCCTGGTCAACCGGATCGGCGACGATGTTAAGGACAGTTTCCCCGAAGCCAGGCTCGTGTTCGCACGCGCCGGGTCGGGATTCGGCGGAAATACTGCCACCAACACGGGTGGGCTCAACATCTTCCTGAAGGAGCCGAATGAACGCAAGGCGACGCAGCAGCAGGTCTACGACCGGCTGGTAAAAATGTACAAAAAGTACCCGGCGGCCCGCATCATCCCGAACCAGGAACAGACCATCTCCACCTCGCTTTCAGCAGGATCGCAGCTGCCGGTCCAGTTTGTCATCCAGAACCTTGAATTCAGCAAACTGCAGCAGTTTGTTCCGCGGTTTATGGAGGAGGCCCGCAAGGATCCCGCTTTCGGGAACGTGGATGTGAACCTGAAATTCAACAAACCGGAGATCAACATCACCGTCGACCGGATGAAGGCGACCGACATGGGGGTGAATGCCATCGATATCGCGAATACCCTGCAGTTTGCCCTCAGCGGCAAGCGTTACGGTTATTTCCTGCGGGAAGACAAGCAGTACTTCGTGATCGGCCAGTTCGACCGCGAAAATCGCAACAAACCCTCCGACATTGCTTCGATGTACGTGCGCAGCAATACGGGGAACCTGGTGCAACTCGACAACCTCGTTAAGATGAACGAAAGCAGCGAACCCCCGACCCTGTATCATTTCAACCGGTTCAAGTCGGCCACCATTTCGGCCTCCCTGGCCAAAGGAAAGACCCTTGGCGAGGGGATCGCAGCCATGAAACGGATCTCGAAGGGGATGCTCGACGACACCTTCCATACCGACCTGCTCGGCCCTTCGCGCGATTTCGTTGAAAGCGGCTCGAACACCTCCTTCGCACTCGTTCTTGCGCTACTCCTGATATACCTGATCCTGGCCGCACAATTCGAAAGCTTTGTCGACCCCTTCATCATCATGTTCACCGTTCCGCTCGCCATCACCGGCGCCCTCCTCTCGCTCTTCATTTTCGGGAGCACCCTGAACATCTTTTCGGAGATCGGGATCATCATGCTCATCGGGCTTGTCACCAAAAACGGGATCCTGATCGTTGAATTTGCCAACCAGAAACGAAAACTGGGCCTCCCAAAGATGGAGGCCGCCTTCGAGGCCGCCGCTGCCCGGCTCCGACCGATCCTCATGACCTCGCTTGCAACCATGTTCGGGGCTCTGCCCATTGCACTGGCGCTGGGCGCCGGGGCACAGAGCCGCACCCCGCTGGGGATCGTTGTTGTAGGCGGGTTGCTTTTCTCGCTCATCCTCACCCTGTTTGTCATCCCGGTCATGTACATCATGATGGCCGGGAAAAAAACAGAAACCCCCGAATATTCGCAAAAAGATGCCTGATCCGATGAAAAAGAGATTCCTGTTCTATACGGCATTGCTGATCTGCATGCATACGGCATCCGCACAGGATTTGCACCTGCTTACGGTTGACGAGGCGGTGAGCATTGCCATGAAAAACAATTTCGGGCTGATGGTCGCCCGCAACAATGCCGATATTGCCCGGATCAACAATACTGCCGGGAATGCGGGCATGCTTCCTTCGGTCGCACTGAACGGCACCGACAACTATTCGCTGAACAATGTAAACCAAAAGTATGTCAATGGCACCAGCATTGACAAGGCCAACGGGTATACCAACAACTTCAATGCTGCCGCAGGCCTCAACTGGACGCTTTTCGATGGAACAAAAATGTTCGTGACCAAACAAAAACTGGGACAGATCGAAAAGCTCGGCGAAATCCAGTTCCGCGACCAGGCACAGCAGTCCACTTATAATGTGATCGTGGCTTATTACAATGTGGTCAGTCAGAAACAGCAGCTTCAATCGATCAGGGAGGTGATGGCCTACAACGTTGAACGGGTGAAGATCCTGCAGAAAAGCTTTGATGCCGGGCTCGGCCGTAAAACCGATCTTTTGCAGGCAAAAATCGACCTCAACGTGAACCGTGAGCTCGAGATCAACCAGAAAACGGTAATCACCACCAGCAAGCACACCCTGAACGAACTGCTCAGCCGCGATCCGCTCACATCTTTCGAGGTGGGCGACTCCATCCCCCTGAATTATTCACCTGATGCAAAGGACCTCCTGGCAAAGCTATACAACAGCAATACGGGGGTTCTCGCTTCGCAGCAGGAACTGGACATCGCCCATTCAAGCGTAACCGAACTGAAAACCCAGTACCTGCCTCGTCTGAACATGAATGCCTCCTACAATTTCCTCCAGGCCAACAGCAATTCGTCACAGTTGTTGTCGAACCGCACCTATGGCCCCCAGGTGGGAGGCAGCCTGGTGATGCCCATCTACCAGGCCGGGAATGTTTCGCGGCAGGTAAAGACCGCGAAAATCGATGAATTGTCGGCGCGGCTTAGTCTCGAAGCGATGAAACTCCGGGTTAACACCGAACTGCAAATGGCCCTGACCGATTTTGAAGACCAGCAGGAACTGCTGAAATTTGAAAAGGAGAATTACGCGCTGGCACGCGAAAACCTGAATATTTCGCTTGAAAGGCTTCGCCTGGGCCAAACCACCGCTCTTGAGGTAAAACAGGCCTCGGAAAGTTTCGGCAACTGCCTTGCCCGCCTGGTGGCCTTCCAGTACAGCCTGAAGGTCGCAGAGACACGGCTGAAGCAGCTTGTTGCGGGTTTATAACGACCGCAATTCTCACTGGATTCTTTTTGGAGGAATCGAAATACCTCAAAGCCTTGCAGGAGATAAAAAAACCACCTACATGGGTCATGTAAGTGGTTGAGTTTCGGAGAGCCTCTCAGGGGACTTGAACCCCCGACCTGCTAATTACGAATCAGCTGCTCTACCAACTGAGCTAAAGAGGCATGGTCTGTTTCACAAAAGGTCGGTCAGCCGGCCTTTCCTGTGAAAAGGACTGCAAAGATATAAAATTTGGACATTATTAATAGTTTTCTTCCCGCATCTGCATGAATGCTTTCGGGTGCAGGCACGCGGGGCAGTTTTCCAGCGCCTTTTCCGACTCGTAAACGTACCCGCAGTTGAGGCATTTCCACCACACCTTGCCGTTTTTCATGAACACCTGGTCCTCCGAGATGTTCTGCAGGAGTTTCAGGTACCGCCGTTCGTGTTCGGCTTCAACCTTTGAGATCATTTTATAGGCCGTGGCGATCTCTGTAAAACCCTCCTCCCTGGCGATTTCAGCAAACTGGGGATAGAGCTCGGTCCACTCTTCATGCTCCCCTTCGGCGGCGGCTTTGAGGTTCTGGCTGGTGGTCCCGATAATTCCCGCAGGGTAGGAGGCCGTGATTTCGGTCATACCTCCCTCGAGGAATTTAAAGAAGCGCTTGGCATGTTCCTTCTCCTGGTTTGAGGTTTCCATAAAGATGTTGGCGATCTGCTCGTAGCCCTCCCTGCGGGCAACGCTCGCAAAAAATTCATACCGGTTGCGGGCCTGCGATTCGCCGGCAAATGATTTCAGCAGGTTCTGTTCGGTCCTGGTACCTTTCAGTGATTTTGTCATGGCTATATGTTTTAGTTGGTAATTTCTACGAAATCCTCCTTTTCCGAACCGCATACAGGGCAGTTCAATCGGCATTACAGATCTCTTTGTTGCAGCAGGCCGCAAATTTTGCAGGCTCGGCGGTTACCTGGAAAACCGTGTTGGAGATGAACCCGTTCCCGCGTGCCCGGTCGCCTGAACTTACAATGTAGAGGCCGTAAGAGATTTTGAACAGTGCTTCAACCGTGATCATCCTTTTTTATTCTTAAAGGTAGACAAAAACCCAACGCCTTCTGTCGATGACGCAGCCACCCTGGTCTATTTGCTCCTGTAGGTTTTTGAAGCGCGGTGGCCCCCAAGGAAGCCCCATCCACCGCTCCCGAGGATAAACCCGAAAGCATACCATGCCCCGTTGTTGTTCGGCGCGAAAACCGATACATCGTTCCGCCAGAGCATCGCGACCAGGTCGACCGGGGCGATGATGCCATGCCACAGCCCGCCCCAAAAGCCGTAAGTATGTCCCTTCAGGCAGGCGGTTACAACTTCGGTATTGGCACAGCCGGCCAGCAGGAACAGGCCTGCAGCGAACATGACTGCCATCATCAGATGGCCGGGGTTTATCTGTATTTTCATTTTTTCAGCCATTAATATTAACTGTACCGTAAAGATATTAAAAATTCCAGGCCATGGAACATCCGCGGAAAAAAATACGATTTAAGCGATGACCCCGCTGTTAATACTGCCACTGCGTTTACAGTCAACAGGCAAAAAGCCGGCCATCATTTAAATCGTAAATCGTCATTCGTAAATCGTAAATCCTCTCCAGGAAGTGTTAACTTTGATCATCCAATTCTTAAAAAAAATGAATAATATTTTATGCGGCGGCGGAATGGACCGTATGCCGGGCTGGGCCTTCCGGATCATGGCCTCATTGTTCAGGGTGACCGATTTATTCAGGTCGCCGGCACACCGTCTCGACCCGTTTGACATTCGCGCAGGCCATACGGTAATCGATTACGGCAGCGGCACAGGGAGGTACCTTCCCCAGGCCTCAGCGCTGGCTGGGGAGAACGGGAAAGTTTATGCGGTCGACATCCAGGAACTGGCGATCCGGTCGGCATTCCGTACGATCAGCAGGTTCGGACTGAAAAATGTCATACCGGTCCTGACCGACGGTTCTTCGGTGGATATCCCCTCCGGCAGTGCCGATGTCATCCTTTGCCTCGACATGTTCCACATGGTCAGCAATCCCTCCCTGTTTCTCAAAGAGCTGAAGAGGCTTGCCAGACCGGGGGGGATTTTATACCTGGAGAACGGTCACCAGCCGAGAGCCACCGCCATTGAAAAGGTGCTGCAATCGGGTTGCTGGAAGATCGTGTCGGAGACAAAGGAATATTTAACCTGCACACCGCTTGATAAAACGAAATCCTTATGACGAAACCAGAAACGGAAACATCCGGCAGAAAGCTGATGAAGATCCCCGGCGTTGGGAAATCGATCGCCAGGGACCTGCTGAACATCGGCATCACCTGCCCCGACGATCTGCGCGGGCAGGAACCGCTTGAACTTTTCGACCGGTCGAACCAGTTTGCAGGAATGGTCCAGGACCGATGCCTCCTCTACTGTTTCCGTTGTGCGGTATATTTTGCCGAAACACGGGAAGAGGAGCGGGATCCGGAAAAACTGAAGTGGTGGAACTGGAAGGTCGAAAAATTATGACAAACAGGGAGATCATTGAAAAGACGGCCGCATTTGTCCGTTCCGAGCTTAAAAATGCCGAAGGGGGTCATGACTGGTGGCATATTGAACGGGTATGGAACAATGCCAGGACCCTGGCACGCTCGGAGCCTGCGGACCTTTTCGTGGTCGAACTGGCCGCCCTGCTGCACGACATCGCCGACCACAAATTCACCGGCGGGGATGAATCGGCTGGCCCTGCCAAAGCCAGGGAATTGCTGTCGGGACTGGGTGTTGAGGAGTCCGTGATCAGTCATGTTGAACAGATCATGACCGGTGTCTCCTTCAAAGGGGGAAATGTTGTTCCCGGTTTTTACTCTCCCGAACTCGGCGTTGTACAGGATGCCGACCGGCTCGATGCCATCGGCGCCATCGGCATTGCCCGTGCCTTCAACTACGGTGGTTTCAGGGGAAGGGAGATGCACAACCCCTCCATCCCCCCTGAAACCGGGATGTCGGCCGAACAATACAGGAGGAGCACCGCCCCGACCATCAACCATTTCTACGAAAAGCTGCTGCTGCTCAAAGACCGCATGAACACCGAGACCGGCCGCCGCATGGCGGAACAGCGGCACAGGTTCATGGAATCATACCTCGAACAGTTTTACCGGGAGTGGAGCGGGGGATGACCGGTCTCATGGCATCATCCGCGTCACGGATCATGCCACCGGCAGCATTTATTTATGGGAAAGACCATGAACCCGGCGGTTGCTGCCCCTTAATCGCTAATTTTGCAGGAAATCCTAAAAATACTGTTTCATGAAGGTGATCGCCATAAACGGGAGTCCAAAAAAAGAGGGGAATACCTTTCGCGCACTGAGCATGGTGGGCGCAGAGCTGATCGCCGCCGGCATTGAGTTCAGCACCCTGCACATCGGCCATAAAATGATCCATGGCTGCCTCGCCTGCGGGAAATGTGCCATCAACAAAGATGAGCAATGCACCATCAAAACCGACGATCTCAACAGCTGGATCGGGCAGATCAAGGAGGCCGACGGGCTGATCCTCGGTTCGCCGGTCTACTATTCGGGCATCGCGGGGACGATGAAAAGCTTCCTCGACCGCCTTTTTTACGTTTCGGGATCAAACGGCGGGCTCTTCCGCCAGAAGGTTGCCGCCGCCGTGGTTGCGGTGAGAAGATCGGGGGGATCGTCCACCTTCGACAGCCTGAACCATTACCTCACCTATTCGGAGATGATCCTGGCCACCTCCTCCTACTGGAATGTAATCCACGGCCGCACTCCGGGCGAGGTTGAACAGGACGGGGAAGGGGTGCAGGTGATGCAGGTCCTAGGAAGGAACATGGCGTGGCTTCTGAAAATGAAGGAATATTCCGCGGGAGTGATCCTGCCGCCGGAACCGCAGAAGAAGGTGGTCACCAATTTTATCAGGTAGCGGATCCGGCTATTTTGACCCGCGATTCGCTTTAAACTGTTCCATCAGCGCTTTAAGATCGACCTTTGCGCATTCATCCATGAGTTCGTTCACAATTTCCATGGGCATCTCCTCAAGGCTCCTGAAATTGATGCAACCCTTCTGAAATTTTGCCGCCGGCAATAGTTTTACATACTTCGCGTGAAGCGCCGGCACCCCGTAAAGCGGCATCAGGTGCAGCGACACATGGTTTTTTGCGACGGATAATCCATATTTGAACCTGCCGGCTGCCAAATACTGTATCGTCTCTTTGCCCATCATCATGTCGCATCCGGCGGTTACCGATTTGTCGGCCCGCAGGACCGATTCGTGGATGGCCAGCAGGATTCCCCTGTTTTCGGGTGTTTGTTTCTCAAGAAAATCGGTTATTGACATGGCTGTATCCCGGTTTTAAATTTGACTTTACGTGACAAATATAGCGGAAGTTACCTAAGCCATGGAAAATTTTTCCTACATTTGATTCATTGCAAATTCAGAACACGCAATAGCGACGAAGTTTCAAGATGAAAAAAATATTGTTCATGACCTTTTTCCTGGCCATCGCCTTTTCCGGGCACAGCCAGACGGCAGAGGAATACCTCTCCTCCGGCATCGCGAAGCGGGCCGCCAAGGATTTCAGGGGTGCGATCGCCGATTTTTCCAGGGCTGCCGAGCTCAACCCTGCATATGCAGAGGCCTATTACAACCGCGGACTCGACCGCAACAATGTTCTGGACTACCAGGGGGCGATTGTTGATTTTACCAAAGCGATCAGCATCAACCCGAAGTATGCGCTGGCCTATTACGACCGGGGGCTCAGCAGGAGCAACCTGCTCGATGCGAAGGCAGCCATTGACGACTTCACAAAATCGATCGCGATCGACCCGGACGAAGCGGTTTACCAGGCAAGAGGCGTTGCCAAAAATTCAATCAAGGATTACAAGGGCGCCATTGCCGACTTTACCAGGGTGATTGAACTGGATCCGCAGAATGCCGTGGCATGGTTTCTGCGGGGAAATGCCCGGGGGGCCATGAAGGATTTCAACGGCGCCATCGACGACTATACCAGGGTCATCGGGATCAGTCCGAAATTCAGGGATGCCTGGTTCAACCGGGCGATTGCGAAGTTCGAAGCCGGGAATAACAACGGCGGGTGCATGGACCTGAACAAGGCAAAAGAGCTAGGCGTCAAGGAGGCATTCGAACTGATCAGGAAATACTGCAGGTAACATTTCAGAAAGGGAACTTTGCCCCTTCCCGGAAAGGTCCGGACAGGTGAAAAATGTTTTTAACTTTACCAAAAAAATATGATGCACCCGCTACCCTCCCTGATCGCTGTCTATGCCTTTATCATCATGGGCATCGGATATTTTATCATCATCGCCCGGCTTATCTTTCGCGAAGGAAGCCTTTGGGGAAGTCCATCCATCAGCCCCTTTCTCTTTTATTCAGGAAAGATCACCATGTTCATCTGCTGGGGTCTTACCCTTGCGAAGGCCATCATCCCATCGTTCGGGTGGACGGAGGTCCCCCTGTGGATGTCGTGGACAGGTTCGATCCTCCTGTGCATCGGCACCGCGGTGTTGCTCCTGTCTTTCCGGGGGCTGGGCTTTTCGCTCCGCTATGGTCTCCCCGAGGAGGACACAAAACTGAAAACCACCGGCTTGTACCGGTTCAGCCGCCACCCGCTTTACCTGGGGGTTTTCATTACAAGTTTTGCCTGTATTGTTTTCTTCCCGAATGTCCTGAATATTTTTTTCGGTCTGTACTGCATTGCGATGCAATGGCTGATGATCGGGGGTGAAGAGAAATTCCTGGCGGAGCGCTTCGGCGATGAATGGCTGGATTATAAAAAAAAGGTGAGCCGGTTACTCTAAGAACGGCCGCATGGCACTCCTTGCGGTATGCCGCGATAACCTGGCTCCTGTAATTCATTTATTCCAATAAATGGAATCATCTTTCAATATTGTTGTTTTGAAGGTTCAAAGGGCAATTTATTGAAGGCCATTATAAATGCCTGCCATTCAATCGCTTCATAAATTTTCCCTTAAATGCATAATTCGGTATTTTATTGCTTATATTTGTAATTACTTATTCAACCGAATCAATGTTAAACCTTAGAAATCATGAAAACAATTAAAACCATAGTCACCCTGGTATTACTTTCACTAGTAACATCTTCCGTTGTTTCTGCACAACAGCCAACTAAATGCGGGAAATGGCGCTGGGATGTCAAAACAATAACCGATAAAGAAGGATCTGTCCTGCTGTCGGGTATTCCAACCGCGTTTTCAATTGACCAGCTGGTAGTTGAACAACCTCCCAGGGTTCTTCATTCCGAAAATATGTCTGATGGCAAAATTTCAAGGTATTCAAGTGAAAACCAGGTAGTGGAGATTATTGCCGATGTGATTGAAGTAAAACATGAACTGGACGATTCCGATCTTCATTTTGTACTGCAATCCACAACTTCAAAATTTACCATGGTCGGAGAAATACCCGATCCATCCTGTCCGGTATTCAGCACCTTCCCTGCCCAAAGAGACCATTTCACAAAAACGAGGGCTGACGGGAATGCCATATGGGAAAAACTGAAGCAAACAAAAAAACCGGTACGGGTAAAGATTACAGGCGTTCCGTTCTGGGATGGGGTCCATCCGACCAACCCCACCGGCGCAAGCAAATATTGCCGGGAAATTCATCCCATATTATCGATTGTTCCGGTAGAATAGCCTGTTCCGGTTCTTCATACGTTAAACAACCGGGGTTCGCTTTCGTTTACTCAGATAAAAGTGCCACAGGAAATAGCTGGCGAGGGATCGGCAGGGTTTCCACTTTTCAGAATATGCCAATATTTCATCTTTTGACACAGCATGGGTAAGTTCCCTGACCGTGTTGATCACTGCAATATCCCCGACCGGAAAAACATCCCTGGTCTGCAGGCAGAACATGAGATAAATGTCGACCGTCCAATCGCCAATACCCTTGATGCTCATTAACTGGCTCCTGGTAATGGCAACCGGCAAGTCGGGCAATATTCCCAAATCAAGTTTTTGGTCAAGCAAAGCAGCCGATAATGCCCTCAGGTATGTGGATTAACAATTGGATTCATCACCAAGTTAAACAAATTTCAATTTCTCCCGCTCAATGAATTTTTCAATTGTTGCCGGCTGGTTCCTGGTCAGAATCTCGTATGCTCCTGATATTCGCGGTTCTTTCTGAAATCTTGGCAGAAAATGCAGCATGATCATCACCATCGCCATCCCTTTTACCATCCCCTCATTTGTTTTCAACCGAAAGTACTTTAGCGGGTCAGCACTTTCAAATACAATCCCGGCTCCTGTTATGGCGTTTATCCGCCTGACCACTTCAGCAAATTTAATATTCTCAGGGCCTGTGATTTCGAATATCTGATTCCGGTACCGGTCAAACTCCTCCAGGACGGTTGCTGCAGCTTCACCTATATTCTCCACATCCACCCAGTTGAATTTTGCCTGACCTGCAGGAAGGATAATCCTGCGTTTCTTTTGAATGTCAGGATAAAGAAATGTGGTAAGGTTTTGCATGAAATAGCCGGGTCGCAGAAAAATATAGTCAATTCCACTGTTCAGAATCAGTTTTTCAATCTTGTTGTGGGGAATGATGCTGCTTTTCTCAGCACCCTGAACCGATAAAAAGACCACTTCCCTGATCCTGGCTTCATTCATGGCATCGATCAGCGGAATGAAGTACCTGTTAATATCCGAAATCTGGGGTGGGCGAAGCAGGAACAAGGTGTCCACATTGTTCAGTACGTTTTTGAAAGTATCTGGGTTTTCAATGTCAAATGACACGTATTCAAGTTCATTGAAAGCATTCAGTTCTTGTTTTGCCCGGTCAATGCTTCTGACACCAGCGATTATCTTATTCCGGGTTCCCTGTTTGTACAGGTACCTTAGAATTTCAGAACCAATGTTGCCGGTGGCGCCCGTTATCAGTATTCTTTTCATCCTTTATGATATGTTATTTACAACCTGGTAATTGACAACCTGTTTGCAACATTTGGCAAATCAAGGATTGCCAATGACTTTCAGATTAAACCAATTATCCGATATCCCTGACATGATGCTCAAATTCAGGTTCCCATGCCGGGGAGGTAATACAAACCTGTTTAAGGCATCCTTTATGGTAGAACTTTTTACCTGGCGGAACAATTACAACGTCACCCGCACAAACGTCATGAGCAACATCTTCAATGTACCAGATCCCATTCCCTTCCAAAATGTAGAAAATAAAATTGCTCTTGGTGTGGTAAAACTCTTCAAGATGACCATGTATGGTTTCCTGATAAACTACCGATGCCTCGGGGCACTGATCACTGATATTGTAGACTCTCATTGTCACACCATGTTTTTCAAATACCGGTGCGTTTTCCTTTTTAAAAACGATTTGATTCATATTTGAATTTTAAAGACGACCCGGTCGTAATAAAAAACCCTGAACCTTTTATGCTTCCGCAGCAAAAAATCCAGGGTTTTCCATCTTCTATCAAACTTAACAAGCCTGATATTCAGCATCTCATGGGATTTAATCCATGGTCTGCAATTAAATCAACATGTTCCGATCAGCAAAAAAACTGCGCTATGCTGATAATAACGAACTTAAGTCGGGATGAGAATATTCGACAATAAAAAACGAAAGTTCAACACCCCAATTGTATTTTCAACTAAACCAATATTTTCAGAACGATACTTGAAACCAAAATTCACAATTCAACGAAAATGTTGAAAAATAAACAAGATTTTTGGTTCATTATTGGTTCATGATTTTTACCTTTGAGTAAAACAAACCCCAAAGACTCGACAAAAATACACATTTTATGAAAAAGTCATCCAAATTAGAATGTAAAATCATTGTTTTTAGAAAGGTTCTTCATATTTACTATTCTTTTCAGGGTGAAAAGTTGAGGAATTCAACAGGTATTCTTCCCAAGGATGAAAAAAAACACCAAAAAGAACTTTTGGTACAAAAGGGGAAAATAGATAAGATTATACAAGATTATGTCGTTAAAAACAACCGAAAACCTTCGGTTCAGTATATAAAGGACGAGTTGAAAAAAGATGTTCGGGTTGACACTAATTTATTACTCGACCTGTTTACTGAGTACTTCACCTTCATTCAGAATAAAAGGATGAAGAAGTCATCACTAAAAGACTACAAGAGTTGTCAAAATTCACTTATCAGTTATCAAGTCATCAAGAATGTGGTGTTGACATTGGAAGACTTAACTCCAGACTTCCTTCGTGATTATGAAATTTTCTTATCTGAAAAACATTCCACCCCTAACGGTAGTGAAAAAGTAAAAACCAAGGGGGAGTTAAATAATAACACTATTCGTAAACGGTTTGATGTACTAAGGTCATTTTTCCGGTATCTGGTAAATCAGAAAGGTATCCTTCTCGAAAAAGAAGTATTAAAACCGAATACAGTTTCAAGGTATGATAACGACCCCGAAGTTCTGACAATGGAAGAACTTCAATATCTCTTTAAATACAGTCCCTCAACTGATAATTTAACGAAGGTTCGTGACATTTTTCTGTTTGGATGTATGACCTCATTGAGATACAGTGACATTGTATCATTGACCAAAGACAATATCCGTAATAATATCATTGAGAAAGTTCCTCAGAAAAGTAAGAAACAACAGGAAAAATACCTTGTACCGTTAAACGATACCGCTCTTTCCATTCTTGAAAAATATAATTACAACCTAAACATTTTCAGTAATCAGGTGTTTAACTGGATATTACGCTCTAATTGACCCCTCTTATACGCTTCAAATTGACCCCCCAAAGTTAACTGCCCTGATTTAAGATTTATCATACCTGAGAATGCCATAAGCAAAGTTATACTTTATTGC